>PVBE010203953.1_pt1 | contig 136155 bp, 133 predicted proteins | sample 1631181 | NCBI WGS metagenome assembly PVBE01 (sample SAMN08397723, study PRJNA350692) | Marine metagenome, whole genome shotgun sequencing project. | isolation source: water | place: Pacific Ocean | collected 2012-04
CACCATCCCAACCAAGAAATCGGAAATTTTTTCCACCGCTGCCGACAATCAGCCGGCCGTGGACCTTCACGTGCTGCAGGGTGAGCGTGAGTTTGCGAACGACAACAAGAGCATCGGCAAATTCCAGTTAACCGACATTCCGCCCGCGCCGCGCGGCACCCCGCAGATCGAGGTGACGTTCGACATCGACGCCAACGGCATTCTCAACGTCAGCGCTAAGGACCTTGGCACGGGCAAGGAGCAGAAGATCACCATCACCGCCAGCAGCGGCCTCTCCGAGGAGGACATCGAGAAGATGAAGCAGGACGCCGAGGCGCATGCCGACGAAGACAAGCAACGCCGCGAAGAGGTCGACCTGCGCAACAGCGCCGACAACCTGGCCTACCAGACTGAAAAGCTGATCAAGGACAACGGCGACAAGATTTCCGGTGATAAAAAGAGCGCGCTCGAGGCCGCGAACAAAGATCTCAAGGAGGCGTTGAAGGGCTCAGACACCAACGGGATCAAGGCCGCCACCGAGAAGCTTCAGCAAGTGGTACAGGACGTCTCCGCCGATATTTACAAGGCTGCGCAGGAAGCCCAGGCAGCCGGTGGCGCGGAGCCAGGCGGCGGCGCGGAGCCAGGCGGCGATGCTGCCCCGGCCGGCGATGATGAACCGACCAAGAAAGACGAGGGGCCGATCATCGACGCTGAGGTTGTGGAGGAAAAGGCGAACTAGGATTTTAGCCGCGCTTGGCCGGGACCGGGTGGTTCCGACTTTCCGGCGCGACAAACTTTCCCGCCTCGTGCGGGAACACCAAAATAAGTTAGATAAAAAACAAACATGGCACTTAAACTAAAACCGCTCGGCGATCGCATCATTGTTGAGCCGATCGAGGACAAGGAGCAGCAATCGGAGGGTGGTATTATCATCCCAGATTCTGCCAAGGAAAAACCCACCGAAGCCAAGGTACTGGCATTGGGCACAGGCAAGACCGACGACAACGGCAACAAGATTGCCTTTGAGGTCAAGAAGGGCGACAAGGTGTTGATCAGCAAGTATGGCGGCACCGAGGTCAAGGTCGACGGCAAGGAACTCAAGATTTTGAATTCCGACGACATCCTCGCAATCGTTGGATAATTTTTGAAAGGAATAATTAACTATGTCAGCAAAACAACTGAAGTTTGATGAGTCCGCGCGGCAAGCCTTGTTGAAGGGTGTTTCCACCCTGAGCAAGGCCGTGACCGCGACCCTCGGCCCCAAGGGCCGCAACGTCGTTCTCGACAAGAAGTTCGGCTCCCCCACAGTCACCAAGGATGGTGTCACCGTGGCCAAGGAGATCGATCTCGAGGATCCGTACGAGAACATGGGCGCCCAGATGGTGCGCGAAGTGGCGAGCAACACCAGCGACGCGGCCGGTGACGGCACCACTACGGCGACCGTCCTGGCCGAGGCCATCTTCCGCGGCGGCCTTAAGCATGTCACCGCCGGGGCAAGCCCGATCGCCATCCAGCGTGGCATCCAAAAGGCGGTCGATACCGCCGTCAAGGCGCTCGACAAGGCAGCCAAGAAGGTGAAGGACAAGGAGGAGATCAAGCAGGTCGCCACCGTGTCGGCCAACTGGGATGAGGAAATCGGCAACATCATCGCAGAGGCCATGGACAAGGTCGGCAAGGACGGCACCATTACTGTCGAGGAGGCCAAGTCCATCGAGACCACGCTCGACGTTGTCGAGGGCATGCAGTTCGACAAGGGCTACCTCTCGCCGTACTTCGCCACTGATACCGACTCCATGGAGTGCCGCCTTGAGGACGCCTACATTCTCATTTACGAGAAGAAGATCAGCTCCCTCAAGGACATGGTGCCGCTGCTCGAGAAAGTCGCCAAGACCGGCAAGCCGATGCTCATCATCGCCGAGGACGTCGAGGGCGAGGCCCTGGCCACGTTGGTCGTCAACCGGATCCGTGGCACCTTCAGCTCGGTGGCCCTCAAGGCCCCCGGCTTCGGCGAGCGTCGCAAGGCGATGCTCCAGGACATGGCGACCCTCACGGGTGGCCAGGTCATCGCCGAGGAGGTCGGCCTCAAGCTCGACGCCATCACGCTCGACATGCTGGGCAGCGCCCGCAAGGTGGTTGTCACCAAGGACGACACCACCATCGTCGAGGGTGCCGGCGATTCCGCCGACGTCGAGGGCCGGATCAACCAGATCAAGGCCGAGATCGACAACACCGACTCCGACTGGGACCGCGAGAAGCTCCAGGAGCGCCTCGCCAAGCTGGCCGGGGGTGTGGCCCTCGTCCAGGTCGGCGCTGCCACCGAGGTGGAGCTCAAGGAAAAGAAGCACCGCATCGAGGACGCCCTCTCGGCGACCCGTGCGGCGATCGAGGAGGGTGTGGTCGCCGGCGGCGGCACCGCCCTGCTGCGTGCCCGTGCGGCCGTTGCCGAGGTTGGCGAGAGCCTCTCCGGTGACGAGGCCACCGGTGCCCGCATCGTGCACTCGGCCCTGGAGGCCCCGACACGGCTGATCGCCGACAATGCCGGCTTCGAGGGTGCCGTCATGGTGCGCGAGGTCGAGCAGTCCAGCGGCAACGTCGGCCTCAACGCCGCCACCGGCGAGCTCGAGGACCTGGTGGAAGCCGGCGTCATCGACCCGGCCATGGTGACCCGTGCGGCGCTGCAGAATGCAGCGTCGATCGCAGCCCTGCTGCTCACCACCGAGGCGCTCGTGGCCGACAAGCCCGAGCCCGCACCGGCGATGCCCGCCGGCGGCATGGACCCCATGGGCGGCATGGGCGGCATGATGTAGCGAGGTTTCCGCCTCCTGCAGGGGGCGACCTTCGATGTGGAGCCGGGCCGCGGGGCCCGGCTCCCGTCGTTTTCGGGGGTGGCGGTACCCTCCGGGCATGGAAGACGTCGCTGCCGAGAACCCCCGGCCGGCGCCGGATCCGGCGAAGCTGGCGGGGCAGTTCGCCGAGTGGGTGCGGGGCGAGACCCTGCCCGGGCGCATGCTGGCGAATCTCAAGACCGGCCGACTGCCCGAGGTACTCGCCGCCGCCGGCGATGGTGCGACCGACCTGGCCGAACTCTGGCAGGGCTGGGAGCGGGGGAAGGTCGTGCCGCTCGAGGTGGCGCAGGGGCTCGCCGACGGCGGTCTCGTCGACCTGCTGGGCGACCTGGCCGAGGCGTGAGAATCCCGGCGGGCCGAGGCGGTCCGCAGCACATCCCCCGCCCGGCGGATTGGCGACCCGGCGATCCTGCCCCATGGACCGGCCTGGCCGACCGCACGATCACGATGGAACGCCTCCTCGCCGTCCTGGAGGGCCGTGAACCGGCCGGGGTCAGGGGCCGGCAGCACACCGGCGATGAACGGTCGGCGGGCGTCCTCGTCGCCATCTACGACGACGACGGGCCCCACGTGGTGCTCACCCGCCGTTCGCCCCGTCTGGCCTCCCACAGCCACGAGGTGAGCTTCCCCGGGGGTCGCCACGACCCCGACGATCCGGATCTCTGGGCCACCGCCATACGTGAGGCCCATGAGGAGACCGCACTCGACCCGACGACCCCCAGCCTCGTCGGGCACATGGACCTGCTGACCACCGTCGGCAGCGGCAGCATCATCCACCCCTTCGTGGCGCTGCTGCCCGGCCGCCCCGACCTGGACGCCAACCCAGACGAGGTCGAGGCGGTCCTCCACGTCCCGCTGGCGGAACTACTGCTCGACGGCGTGTACCGGGAGGAGGAATGGGACTTCCCGGGAGGGCCCTGGCGTCTCTCGTTCTTCGAACTGGTGGGCGACACCGTGTGGGGTGCCACGGCGGCGATCCTGCGCCAACTGCTGTGCCTTGCATTGGGCATCGAGGACGATCAGGGATACGTTCCCGCCGATGCCTGAACCTCTCCCTCCCACGCACCAGACGCCCGATGAGTTCCGGGCGGCCGGCCATGCCGCCATCGACTGGTTGGCCGACTTCCTCGCCGGGGTCGCCGACCGGCCGATCGTGCCGGACGTGCCACCGGGTGACGTGCGTGCATCCCTCCCGGCCCACGCCCCCGAGGTGGGCGAGCCGTTCGAGGCACTGCTCGACGATGTCGACCGCCTCATCGCCCCGGCACTCACCCAGTGGCAGCATCCCGGGTTCTACGGCTACTTCCCCGGCAACTCGTCGCCGCCGTCGGTGCTCGGCGACCTGCTCTCGTCGGGCCTCGGCACCCAGGGGATGCTCTGGTCCACCGGCCCGGCCTGCACCGAACTCGAGACCCACGTCCTCGACTGGCTGATCGACCTGTGTGGCCTGCCCGACCGTTTCCGTTCCGATGGCACCGGCGGTGGCGTCATACAGGACTCGGCGTCGTCGGCCACGCTGTGCGCCATCCTCGCTGCCCGCGACCGCAGTGGCGGAGCGGTTGCCCTGCCGAGCCTGCGTGCCTACACCTCGTCGCAGGCCCACTCTTCGGTAGAGAAGGGGGTTCGGGTGGCGGGCTTCGCCGCCGACCAACTGCGGTCGATCGCCACCGACGCCGGCCACGCCATGGACCCCGGCGCCCTTGCCGCCACCATCGCCGCCGACCAGGAGGCGGGGCTGGTGCCGTGTGTCGTCATCGCCACGGTGGGCACCACCTCGTCAGGGGCCGTCGATCCGCTGCCCGCCATCGCCGAGATCGCCGCAGCGGCCGGTGCCTGGCTCCACGTCGACGCCGCATGGGCCGGTTCGGCCGCCGTGAGCCCCGAGTACCGGCACATCCTCGACGGCCTCGAAGCAGCCGACAGCTACTGCTTCAACCCGCACAAGTGGCTGCTCACCAACTTCGACTGCTCCGCCTTCTACGTCGCCGACCGGGAGCCGCTGCTCGACTCGCTGTCGATCCTCCCCGAATACCTCCGCAACGCCGCCAGCGACGCCGGCGAGGTCATCGACTACCGCGACTGGCAGGTCCCGTTGGGTCGGAGGTTCCGTTCGCTCAAGCTCTGGTTCGTGCTGCGCAGCTACGGCGCCGAGGGTCTCCGGGCCCACATCCGCCACCACGTTGCCGCTGCAACTGCCCTGGCGGAGCGCATCGAAGCCAACCCCCGCCTGGAGCTTGCCGCCACCCGTTCGCTCTCCCTCGTGTGCCTGCGCCACGTCGACGGCGACGAGGCCACCGAGGCACTCCACGCCGCCGTCAATGCCACGGGCGAGGCCTTCCTCACCCACACGAAGCTCGACGACCGGTACGTCCTGCGGGTCGCCGTCGGCGGCACCTGGACCACCGCAGAACACGTTGAACGGCTGGGTGTCCTGCTCGACGAGTTGGCCTGATCCGGTCGGTTCGGGAGGCAGCGTCCCTCCCTCGGGTGGGCGCCCGCACCGCTAGACTCGCCCTTTCCCAAGGGAGCGACAAGGGGCCGAGGGCATGCCGGAGATCGAGATCGGACTGGGCAAGAGCGGACGCCGGGCGTACGGCTTCGACGACATCGCCATCCTGCCCAGCCGCCGCACCCGCGACCCCGGCGACGTCGACATTACCTGGAAGATGGACGCCTACCGCTTCGACCTGCCGCTCATGGCGTCGGCCATGGACGGTGTCGTCAGCCCCACCACGGCCATCGAGATCGGCCGCCTCGGTGGCGTCGCGGTGCTCAACCTCGAGGGCCTCTGGACCCGCTTCGAGGACGCCGACGGTGTGCTCGCCGAGATTGCCTCCCAACCCACCGAGAAGGCCACCCAGCGGATGCAGGAGCTCTACCAGGAGCCCATCCGCCCCGAGCTCGTCACGCAGCGCATCCACCAGATCAACGAGGCTGGCGTGGTGTCCTGCGCCTCGGTCACCCCACAGCGCACCGAGGTGCTTCTGCCCCACATCCTCGAGGGCGAACTCGACATCCTCGTCATCCAGGGCACGGTGGTGTCCGCCGAGCACGTCTCGACCACCGCCGAGCCGCTCAACCTCAAGACCTTCATCCGCAGCCTCGACATCCCCGTGATCGTCGGTGGCTGCTCCACGTACAAGGCCGCCCTGCACCTCATGCGCACGGGTGCCACCGGCATCCTCGTCGGCGTCGGCCCCGGCCACGCCTGTACCACCCGCGGGGTGCTCGGCATCGGCGTTCCCCAGGCCACCGCCATAGCCGACGTCCGGTCTGCCCGCATGCGCCACCTCGACGAGACCGGCGTCTACTGCCAGGTCATCGCCGACGGTGGCATGGCCACAGGCGGCGACATCTCCAAGGCCATCGTCTGCGGCGCTGACGCCGTCATGATCGGCTCCCCTCTGGCCGCGGCCGTCGAGGCACCCGGTCAGGGCTACCACTGGGGCATGGCGACCTTCCACCCCACGCTCCCACGTGGCGCCAGGGTCCAGACCGTCGTACGGGGCACGCTCGAAGAGATCCTCCTCGGCCCGGCCCACGAAAACGACGGCCGCCTCAACCTGTTCGGTGCCCTCCGCACGTCGATGGCCACCTGTGGCTACGTCGACATCAAGGAGTTCCAGAAGGCCGAGGTCATGGTGGCCCCAGCCCTTCAGACCGAGGGGAAGTCGCTCCAGAAGGCCCAGGGCGTCGGGATGGGCCACTAGTCGCCGTCCGGCGACCGGCCCGCCCTGCGTGACCCGTTCGTGACCCCCGCCTCCAGCGGAACCGCCGTTGCCGACGACCGCGTCCTGATCGTCGACTTCGGGGCGCAGTACGCCCAGTTGATCGCCCGGCGGGTGCGCGAGGCGAATGTCTTCAGCGAAATCGTCCCCCACGACCTGACCGCCGCCGAGTTTGCCGAACGGCAGCCCACCGGGATCATCTTCTCAGGAGGACCTGCATCGGTCCACGTCGACGGCGCCCCGCGCATCGATCCGGGCGTCTACGAACTCGGGGTGCCGATCCTCGGCATCTGCTACGGCGCCCAACTCATCGCCCACCAGTGCGGCGGCAACGTGGGGCGCAACGAACGGGGCGAGTACGGCCGTACCGACCTGACCGTGTCCGATCCCGGCACCCTTCTGGCCGACGCCGGTGCGGGGACGCAGCCGGTCTGGATGAGCCACTTCGACGCCATCACCGACGGTCCCGACGGTTCCCACACCAACGCCTCATCACCGGATGCCCCCGTGGCGGCCTTCGAGGCACCCGACCGGGGCCTCTACGGGGTGCAGTTCCACCCAGAGGTGCACCACACCCCGTGCGGCCAGGATGTCCTGCGGCGCTTCCTCGTCGACGTGTGCGGTGCTGCCGGCGACTGGACCATGACCTCGGTCATCGAGTCGTCGGTCGATGCGATCCGCGCCCAGGTCGGCACCGGTCGGGCCATCTGCGGACTCTCCGGTGGTGTCGACTCCGCCGTCGCCGCCGCCCTCGTCCACGAGGCCATCGGCCCGCAGCTCACCTGCGTGTTCGTCGACACCGGGTTGATGCGGGCAGGTGAGGGTGAGCAGGTCGTCGAGACCTTCCAGCGGCACCAGGGCATCGAACTCATCCATGTGCGGGCAGCCGACCGGTTCTTCGAACGCCTCGCCGGCATCACCGAGCCCGAGGACAAGCGCAGGGCCATCGGCGAGTTGTTCATCCGGGTCTTCGAGGACGCTTCGGGCGGCATCGAGGATGCCCGGTTCCTCGTCCAGGGCACCCTCTACCCGGATGTCATCGAGTCTGGTACCAGGGACGCCGCCAGGATCAAGAGCCACCACAACGTGGGAGGCCTGCCCGAGGACCTCGACTTCGAACTGGTCGAGCCGCTGCGCAACCTGTTCAAGGACGAGGTGCGTGCCGTCGGCTCGGAGTTGGGCCTCCCCGACGAGATCGTCTGGCGCCAGCCCTTCCCGGGGCCCGGCCTCGGTGTGCGCATCATCGGCGAGGTCACACCCGACAAGGTCGCCACCCTCCAGGCCGCCGACCTGATCGTGCGCGAGGAGATAGCCGGAGCCGGCCTCGAACGCGAGGTCTGGCAGTCGTTCGCCGTGCTGGCCGACATTCGCTCGGTCGGCGTAATGGGCGACGAGCGCACCTACGGCTGGCCCATCATCATCCGGGCGGTCACCAGCGAGGACGCCATGACCGCCGACTGGGCCCGGCTCCCACACGACCTGCTCGAAACGATGTCGAGTCGCATCATCAACGAGGTCGACGGCGTCAACCGGGTCGCCTACGACATCACCTCCAAGCCGCCCGGCACGATCGAATGGGAGTAGTCGTCGACGACCTGATCGGTGACTACCGGCAGGCGGCTGCGTTCTTCGGCGAGGCCCTGACGGCCGTTCGTGACGACGACTGGGCGAACCCCACGCCCTGTGACGGCTGGGACGTCCGGTCCCTGGTCGCCCACCTGATCGTCGGCGAGGCCATGGTCGCCGGCCTGCTCCAGGGAGGTGGGGGAGCGCCGGCAGCCGATGTCGACACCACGGTTCTGGGCCCGAGCCCCATGGCGACGTGGCGAGGGACCGCCCTTGCCGCCCTCGAAGCGGCAACCGTCGACGGTGTGTTCGACACCGTGTACCCCCACCCGGTCGGCGAGCTGTCCGGTTCCGTGATCGTGGGATTTCGAGTCACCGAGAACCTGGTCCACGGCTGGGACCTGGCCCGGGCATGCGGCATCGACGTCGAGTTGCCCGAGGGCCCTGCTGAGCACTGCCTCGACTTCTGGTTGCCGTTCGTCGGTTCCATGGAGGATGGTTCGGTGCTGCGGGGTGCCTTCGGCGAGCCGGTGCTTCCTCCAGAGGATTCGCCGGCAGGGGTGCGCCTCCTTGCGCTGTTGGGTCGCAATGCCTGACGCCATGCAGGGTGAGGCCGTCTTCCGGATCGACGGCGAGCGTGTGCTACCGGGTCCCCTGGCCGGCGGGCCGTGGAACCCGGACGAACAGCACGGCGGGTCCGTGTCGGGCATCCTCGCCCACCTCGTCGAGACGGTGCCCACGAGCGTGCCCATGCGCATCTGCCGGCACACCGTCGAACTCATGCGCGGAGCGCCGATGCGCCCGCTACGGGGCGAGACCGAGGTGGTGCGCGACGGTCGACGACTCCAGGTCGTCCGCTCCTCGCTGTTCGACGGGGAGCAGGAGGTGGCCCGGTCGATGACGGTCCGACTCCGCGTCAGCGACTCGGCGACACCCTTCGACGAAGACCTCATGCGCCACGACGAGGACGAACCTCCGCCGCTGCCTGACGAGTCGGCGACCCTCACCATGCCGGGGACCGGCATTCCGGGGTTCCTCCAAGGCGTCGAACTGCGCCGTCCCGGGGGTGAGTTCCGCACCGGCGCTCCCGGCCTGCTCTGGCTGCGGATGTACCGCCAGTTCGTAGCCGGGATCCCGACCTCGCCCTACGTGCGGATGGCCGCGGTGGCGGACATGCTCAGCATGGTTGCCGGCCACCTCGAGCCCAACGAGTGGCTGACGGTCAACGTCGACCTCGACCTCCACACGTTCCGGGACCCGGTCGGGGAGTGGATCGGCCTACGGGGCCTCCACAAGAACGTCGGCGACGGAATCGGCCTGTCCGAGGCGGTCCTCTACGACCTCGAGGGCCGGATCGGCCGGGGAACGGCCACCATCCTGATCGACCGCCGCTGAGGCGGTTTGCACCGCAGGCTTGACAGGGATCAGGCTGTCGGCCACGCGCCAACGAGGAGTATCCATGGCCCCGACCGGCCCACCCGAGTACCCGATCAGGGTAGGCAGCATGCTGTACACGCTCGTCGACCCCCACGAGGGACACGAGGTCGCCTACAACCGCTGGTACGAGCGGGACCACTTCTACGGCGGCTGCATGACCGGCCCCTGGTGCTTCGCCGGGAGCCGCTGGGTCGCCACCCGCGAGTTGAAGGACCTGCGCTTTCCGGTGGAGGGGAACTCCGTCAACGACCCCGTCGACCGCGGCTCCTATGTGGCCATCTACTGGGTCGAGGCCGGCCACCACGACGACCACTTCGCGTGGGGCGCCGACCAGGTGGTCAAGCTCTACACGGCCGGCCGGGGATTCAACGAGCGCACCCACGCCCACACCGTCCTCTACCTGCACCACGCAGACCACTACCGCGACGACGATCCCATCCCCGTCGAGGTGGCGCTCGACCACCACTACGCCGGGATCGCATCGGTCGCGGTCGAGCGGGCGAACGGCGTCGAGCAGGCCGACCTGGACGCCTGGCTGGCCTCCGAGGGCCTTCCTCCGGTGTTCGAGGGAGGGCCGGTCGCCTCGTGTTCGGCCTGGACCGCCGTGCCCCGCGACGACATGACCAGCAACGCCCCGATGGATCTCGGATCGCCGCCCCTCAACGACCGGTCGATCCTGCAGGTCTTCTTCCTGGAGGACGACCCTCGAGCCTGCTGGGACCGCTTCGTGGAGTACGGAACCCGGGTCGAGGCGTCGGGCCTCGGCCGCGTCACGTCTGCGGCGCCCTTCTTCCGGACGGTCGTAGGGACCGACACCTACACGGACCGGCTCTGGTAGGGGAAGGGAGTGGGCTAGACGCCCGCCAGGGCCTCGACCACCGGGGCGAACTCGACCATGGCGTCCTCGCTGATGCCGATGTAGGAGAGCCCCCACCGCTCCCGCCACATCAACACGGTCTCGACGCACTGTCCGACCGAGCCCACCAGGACGTGCGGGGACGCCAGGGCCTCCTCGGGGTCGATGCCCAGCGCAGGCGCCATGAGGTCTGCAATCGACTCCGGATCGTCGGTGATGGTGGCGATGTGGACCCGGGTCTGGAGTTCGAGGTCGACGAAGCGGTCGCCGGCCGCCCCGCTGATCCAGCCCAACTTCTCGTCGGTCGCCGCGGGGGTGGCGCTGGGCCCGGCCCGCTGGTCGATCACCCCGGCATACAGGTTGGCGTTGAGGCCGACGATGTCGGCCTCGCGGGCGGCGAGGGACAGCACCTGGCGGCCGCCACCGGCGATGATGAACGGGGGGTGCGGCTTCTGGATGCACTCGGGCTGCCCGTCGAGGCCGCTGATGGTGTAGTGGTCGCCGGCGAAGTCGAACGGACCCTCGGCGAACAGGCCCCTGAGCACGGTGATGGCCTCGGCCAGGCGCTCGATCCGCAGGCCCGGCCGGTCCATCCCGATCCCGGCCCGCTCATAGTCGGACGACTGCCAGCCGGCGCCGATGCCCAACTCGAGGCGGCCGTCGGAGAGCAGGTCGAGGGTCGCCGCCTGCTTGTGCAGGAACGCCGGGTTGCGGTAGTCGTTGCCGAGCACGAGCGTTGCGAGGCGCAGGTCGCGGGTGGCCTCGGCGGCGACGGCGAGGGCGATCAGCGGTGCCATCTCGGCGTCGAGGTGGTCGGGCATCGACAGCGTCGAGAACCCGAGGTCCTCGGCGCGACGACCCAACTCCCGCCATTCGGCGGCAGGTCGGGGTGCGGAAGCCGAAATCGAGAAGCGGAAGGCACGTGGCATGGCCGCAGACCCTAGCCAAGGCCCCGGTCCCGGCCACAGGCCGCCGGTAGGGTGCGCGCCGATGGAGCAGCAGATCGACCCTTCCCGAATCGACGAGGGCCTGAACCCGGCACAACTCGACGCCGTCACCCACCCGTCGGGTCCGTTGCTGATCGTCGCCGGCGCCGGTTCCGGCAAGACCCGGGTCCTCACCCGACGCATCGCCCACCTCATCGCCGAAGACGGGGTCTCGCCGTTCGGGATCCTGGCCATCACCTTCACCAACAAGGCCGCCGGCGAGATGAAGGAACGGGTTGCCGATCTGGTGGGTCCCGTCGCCCACCGCATGTGGGTGTCGACCTTCCACTCGGCGTGCGTCCGCATCCTGCGCCGCGACGCCCAACGCATCGGCTATCCGTCCCGGTTCAGCATCTACGACCAGGGCGACAGCGTGCGCCTCGTCGGACACGTGGTGCGCGACCTCGGGCTCGACGTCAAGCGCTTTCCGGCCCGTGGCATCCAGGCGGCGATCTCTGCGGCCAAGAACGACGGCCTCGACGCTGCGCAGTACGCCGACCGGGCGACCGGCCCCGCCGAGGCCCGGGTCGCCGAGGTGTTCCTGCGCTACCAGGGTCGCCTGCAGCAGGCGGGGGCCATGGACTTCGACGACCTGCTGGCCAACGCCGTTCGGCTCCTGAGCGAACATCCCGAGGTGCTCGCCGACCACCGGCGCCGATTCGAACACGTGCTCGTCGACGAGTACCAGGACACCAACTCGGTCCAGAACGAACTCGTGTTGCTGCTCGGTGCCGAGCACCGGAACGTCTGCGTGGTCGGCGACAGCGACCAGTCGATCTACCAGTTCCGTGGGGCCGACGTCCGCAACATCCTCGAGTTCGAACAGGCCTTCCCCGATGCCACCGTCATCGTGCTCGACCAGAACTACCGCTCCACCCAGGTCATCCTCGACGCCGCCAATGCCGTCATCACCAGGAACGAGGACCGGACGCCCAAGGAACTCTGGACCGATGCCGGACGGGGCGAGCGCATCGTCCGCTACCGGGCCGACGACGAGGACGACGAGGCCCGCTGGATCACCCGCCGCATCACCGGCTTCCACGACAGCGGCCGGTACCGGTGGCCCGAGATGGCGGTCTTCTACCGCACCAACGCCCAGAGCCGAGCCATCGAGGAGCAGTTCGTCCGGTTCGGCGTGCCCTACAAGGTGATCGGTGGCACCCGCTTCTACGACCGTCGCGAGGTCCGCGACGCACTCGCCTACCTGCGGCTGGTCGCCAACCCGGCCGACGAGGTCGCCGCCCGACGGGTCCTCAACGTTCCCAAGCGGGGCGTCGGCGACACCTCGGTCGCCAAGGTCGACGCCCGGGCGGCCCAGGCCGGCATCGGCTTCGTCGAGGCGTTGGGCCACGCCGACGAGGCCGGCGTCTCGGGTCGTGCCATCGGCGGCATCCGGTCGTTCCTCGACCTGCTCGAGACCCTGGTCGCACGGTTCGACGACGGGCCGGCCACGGTGCTCGAAACGGCGCTCGACGCCTCCGGCTACCTTGACGAACTGCGGGCCGAGCACACCATCGAGGCCGAGGGCCGCATCGAGAACCTGGCGGAGCTCGTCGGCGTCGCCTCCGAGTTCGACTCGGTCGACGAGTACCTCGAGCAGGTGGGCCTGGTGGCCGACACGGACCAGTTGCCCGACGCCGGGGCTGCCGCCGAACAGGACGCCGGCGACGGTGGCCAGGTGCTGCTCATGACGATGCATGCCGCCAAGGGACTCGAGTTCCCGGTGGTGTTCATCGCCGGCGTGGAGGAGGGCGTGTTCCCGCACCTGCGGGCGCTCGGTGATCCGCAGCAGCTGGAGGAGGAGCGGCGCCTCGCCTACGTGGCCATCACCCGGGCACGCGAGCGGCTCCACGTCAGCCACGCCTGGTCCCGGATGCTCCACGGCTCCACCCAGTACAACCCGCCCAGCCGCTTCCTCGACGAGATCCCCGAGGGGCTCATCGCCGAGTCCGAGGACAGCCACAAGGTCCGTCGTCCCCGTGACAGCGGGTGGGGCAGTGGTTCGGAGCGTCGCCGTGGGCGAGCCGACCGGTGGTCGGACGACGATGCCGGCTCCCAGGTGGTGGCCTCGGCCGACGATGAGCCTTCCGGGTCCGTCATCGGTGCCGGTGTGCCACGGGGCCCGTCCCCCAGTGGAGCACACGAGCTCGGCCTCGACGTCGGTGATCAGGTCCGGCACGGGGCCTGGGGCGAGGGCATCGTGGAGTCGGTTTCCGGCGAGGGCGACCGCAGCGAGGCCATGGTGCGCTTCGCGTCGGTGGGGGAGAAGCGCCTGCTCCTGGCATGGGCCCCGCTCGAGCGGGCCTGAACGGCCGCCAACCCGGTTCTGACAGAACGGGCACCTCGCTACGCTTGCGCCCTGCGCCCGTGTAGCTCAGTCGGAAGAGCGGCTCACTCGTAATGAGCAGGTCCGGGGTTCGATTCCCCGCGCGGGCTCGTCTTGCCTCCACCCGGAGTGGCGCTCCCCGACATGTGGGGCTCGTTCCGACCGACCCCCTAGGATGCCCGCCATGAACGTTCTCGCCGGCGTGATCTGGCACTACTGGTTGGCCGTACCCCTCGTGGTCGGCGGCGTCGCACTCTGCATCGCCACCCTGGTCGGCTACTTCCAGAAGGTCTCCTCCACCCGGTACCCCCGGCGCTAGCCCCGCCGACCGGGAACAACGCCACATGGCGTCCCGCCCCACCCCACCCGTCGACTGGGAGTTGGCGGAGAGGGTTGCAATCCGAATCGCAGAACGGGCGCCCTTCGCCCGTGCCCACGAGGGCCTCGACCTCATCGAGGACTTCGACCGCCACACCTCCCTCGCCGAGAAACTCGTCGCCGACACCACGGGCCTGATCCCGCTCCACGGATCAGCCCGCGCCCGAGTGGTCGACCGGGCCGACTGGATCCGGGCGAACCTGGCATCGCTCCAACGGTTGCTTCGTCCGATGCTGGACAGGATGGCGGAACGGCCGGCCGGCCAGCTGGCCCCCGTCACCACGTGGATCAGTTCGGCCGAACTGGGTGCCGTGCTCGGCTGGATGTCGACCCGGGTGCTCGGCCAGTACGACCTGCTGGTGCTGGAGGACGAGGACGCCGAGGACCAGGACCTCGTCTACTACGTGGGCCCGAACGTGGTCGCGATCGAGCGCCGCTACGCATTCCCACTCGAGGACTTCCGGCTCTGGCTCGCACTCCACGAGGTCACGCACCGGGCCCAGTTCACGGGCGTGCCCTGGATGCGCGGGCACTACCTGGGCCTGGTCGAATCCCTCCTGGACGTCGATGCCGACGGGGACGACCCCGGGGACGAACCGTTGGCAGACCGCCTCCGGGCCCTGGCTGCGCGACGAGGCGGCAACGGACGACAGGGGAACGCAGGGCTGCTGGAGGCGGTCGTCGGGCCGGAGCAGCAACTGGCCCTCGACCGGATCACCGGCCTGATGAGCCTCCTGGAGGGCCATGGCGACGTCACGATGGACCGGGCAGGCGCTGGCCACGTGCAGGGTGCCGACCGCTTCGCCCGGGTCATGCGCGATCGCCGACGCTCTGCCACCGGGATCATCCGGCTGCTCCAGAAGCTGATCGGGCTCGAGGCGAAGCTGGCGCAGTATGCGCAGGGCGAGGCCTTCATCGCCGCCGTGGAGGCAGAGGGCGGCACGGCGCTGCTGGACATGGCCTGGGAACGCCCGGACAACCTGCCCGACCGGGTCGAGATCGGCGAACCGTCCCGCTGGATCGAGCGCATGTCAGCGCTGGTGGGCTGACGGGCCCACCGTTCGGATGGACATCGACGGCCTGCTCGCCCGCTGTGTGTTCCCGCCGCCCGGGACCACCGTCGACTGTGCGGTGTCGGGCGGTCCCGACTCGCTGGCACTGCTCCTGCTGGCCGTCGAGGCGGGCCTGACCGTCACGGCCTGGCACGTCGACCACGGACTTCGACCCGGTTCCGACGTGGAGGGCGCCCGGGTGGCGGCGGTTGCCGCCTCGTTGGGCGCTGCTGCCGTCTCGGTCACCGCCCCGGTCGTAGACGGACCGAACCTCGAGGCCCGGGCGCGGGAGGCACGGCTCGGTGTTCTCCCGGAAGGCGTGTTCACCGGCCACACGGCCGACGATCAGGCCGAGACGGTGTTGCTGAACCTCCTGCGCGGGGCGGGCATCCACGGCGTAGCCGGCATCGGCGATCCGGATCGGAGGCCGTTGCTGGATCTGCGTCGCAGCGAGACCCGGGCGCTCTGTGCCGATTGTGGGCTCGAGCCGCTGGACGATCCCATGAACACCGATCCCCGTTTCGTCCGCAATCGCATCCGCCACGAGGTGCTGCCCCTCCTCGCCGAGGTCTCCGACCGTGACCCGGTACTGCTGCTGGCCCGACACGCCCAGCGGGCCCGAGAGGCCGTGGTCCTGCTCGACGCACTCGTCGAGGACATCGACCCGACCGATGCCCGGATGCTGGCCGGGCTGTCGCCCGAACTGGCCCGCCTCGCACTGCGGGGATGGCTCACCGGACTGCTCGGCGGGCGACCGCCCGATGCCGCCGCCGTCGACCGGGTTCTGGACGTGGCCGGCGGTCTTGTCCGTGCGACCGAGGTGGCCGGGGGACTGCGCGTCGAGCGCTCCGGGGGCAGGCTGCGGCCGGTTCCGGAGGACGGGCCTGTCGGTGGCGGCCGCTAGGGTCGGGCGCCATGGGTAGCACCTCCCCGGAGTCTCTCGTCCCCGGCCGGGTCCTCATCTCTGAGGGGGAACTGGCCACCCGCGTAGCCGAGTTGGGCGCTTCGATCACCGCCGACTATGCGGGTCGTGCCCCGCTGCTGGTCGGGGTGCTCAAGGGTGCCTTCATGTTCATGAGCGACCTGGCTCGGGCCGTGGACCTGCCCGTAGAGTTCGACTTCATGGCGGTGTCCTCCTATGGGCATTCGACCCGGTCGTCGGGTGTGGTGCGCATAGTGAAGGACCTCGACCTCGACCTGGCCGATCGCGATGTCATCCTCGTCGAGGACATCGTCGACAGCGGACTCACCCTCGGCTATCTGCGCAAGATCCTGATGTCCCGGAACCCGGCCAGCCTCGAGGTCTGCGCCCTGCTGGTCCGTGACAGCGACGACTACGACGAGGCCACGCTGCGGTACGTGGGCTTCCGGGTGCCCGACGACTTCCTCGTGGGCTACGGGCTCGACGTGGCCGAGCGGTTCCGGAACCTGACCGAGATCAGGGTTCTCGACCAGGGCGCCGAACCGACCGACGACGCAGGGCCCGGCTCGTGAGCGACGAGCCGGTGGTCGACCTCGGCCGCATCGAGGCAGCCGTCCGCGAGATCCTCGCGGCCATCGGCGAGGACGTCGACCGCAACGGCCTGCGGGAGACCCCTGCCCGGGTTGCCCGCATGTATGCGGAGGTGTGCAGCGGCATCCACGAGGATCCGTCCGAGCACCTCATCAGGACGTTCGACGTCGACCACGACGAGATGGTGATGGTCCGCGACATTGCGCTCTACTCGCTCTGCGAGCACCACCTGTTGCCGTTCATCGGTCGGGCGCACGTGGCGTACATTCCGCAGAAGGGAGGCATGATCACCGGTCTCTCAAAGCTGGCCCGACTCGTCGAGGGCTATTCCAGGCGCCCGCAGATCCAGGAGCGCCTCACCTCACAGGTTGCGGACGCCATCCAGAGGACCCTCGACCCCCAGGGGACCCTGGTCGTCATCGAGGCCGAGCACCTCTGCATGTCGATGCGGGGCGTGGCGAAGCCCGGTGCGATCACCGTCACCTCGGCGGTGCACGGAGTGTTCCGGGCCGAGGTCTCGACCCGCCTCGAGGCCATGCGCTTCATCGAACAGGGCCGGCACTGAGCCCGAATCGGGCCCACATGGCAGGCTCTCCCGACGGTCCCCGGGTCTACGTGCCGGGTGCCGTCATGGGCGTCCTCAACGTCACACCCGACTCCTTTTCCGACGGCGGTCGCTTCCTCGATCCTGAGGCCGCCGTTGCACACGGCCTGCGCCTGATCGACGAGGGTGCCGAGATCGTCGATGTGGGCGGCGAGTCGACACGTCCCGGAGCCGACCCGGTCGGTCCCGACGAGGAGATCAGGCGCGTCCTGCCGGTCGTGGCCGGCCTGGCGGACAAGGTGCGCGTGTCCATCGACACCCGCCACCCCGAGGTAGCCCGGGTTGCTGTCGCAGAGGGGGCGGAGATAATCAACGACATCAGCGCATGCCTCGGGAGCCTGGCTGCGGAGCTTGGCGTCGGCTGGGTCGCCATCCACATGCTCGGCGATCCCCGCACCATGCAGGACGACCCCACCTACGGGGATGTGGTGGCCGAGGTCCGTGCGTTCCTGGTGGAACGGGCCGAGCGTGCCGCTGAAGCGGGTGTCGCCGAGGTCTGGATCGATCCCGGCATCGGATTCGGCAAGACCACCCGACACAACCTCGAGTTGCTGGCCGGCCTGGAGGCGCTTGTCGACACCGGGTGGCCGGTCCTCGTGGGGGCCAGCCGCAAGCGTTTCCTGGGCGAGCTGGCTGCGGCCAGCGACGGCATCGACGGGTTGACGCCCCCCGATGATCGCCGCGAAGGGTCGGTGGCGGTCGCCGCGTGGGCGTTCCACTGTGGAGTTCGACTCGTGCGGGCCCACGACGTCCGATCCACCGTTCAGGCGGCACAGGTGGTGGGATGAGGGTTCAGCCCGGCATCATGCAGGGAACACGGCTGGGTGACCGGCCCTTCGACGAGCGCAAGGTCTGATGAACCGATGAGAGGCAAGTGGGCTCGGGGCATCGTCCCCCGCGGGTTCAGGTGGATCATCACGGACCGCCTGGCGGTCTGTGAGCGACCCGGCGGCTGTGGTGCCAGCCACCGCAAGGTGCGCCGCAAGGAGGAGATCATCTGGTTGCGCGAGAACGACTTCGACCTCGTGGTCTCACTCCTGGGGAGCGAACACAACCTGCACAACTACGAGGACCTGACCGTCAAGTGGGCCCAGGTGCCCTATGGGGGTCCCGAGGAGGGCCCCGAGCGCCTCGTCGAGGTGCTCGACCAACTCGTCGAGTTCACCGCCGACGGCCAGCGGGTGCTCGTGCACCGTGACGAACTCAACGACATCGTCTGCGGTCTCATGGGCGCATACCTGTTGTGGAGCGGCCTGATCCCCCATGGCCCCCAGGTCATCTCGGTCACCGAGCGCCTGCTCGAACGTCGGCTCGACAGCCCGGGACGCCAGATCATCGAGCAGGCGGCGCAGGCCAGGGGTCCCGACACCGACGACGGCTCGTGACGGGCGTGTCGGCTGACGTCATCGAACTTCGGGACCTGCGGGTCTCCGCCTTCTGCGGCGTGCTGCCCGAGGAGACCACACGGCGCCAACCGATAGCGCTCGACCTGGACGTCCACGTTGACCTGACGGCGGCAGCCACCAGCGACGACCTGGCGGAAACAGTCGATTACGGCTCGCTCTGTGGGCTCGTCGCCGGGATCGCTGCCGACGAGCGCTTCTCGCTCCTGGAACGTTTCGCAGGACGGGTCGCGGAAGCGGTGCTGGCCGTCGATCGGGTCGAAGCCGTGACAGTCGTGGTGCGCAAGCTGAGGCCGCCGGTCGCCGAGGCGCTCGGCACCAGCGGCGTCCGGATCCATCGGCGAGCATGAAGCCGGCCCGTCGTCGGGCCTTCCTCGGGCTGGGATCCAACCTGGGAGACCGCCTCAGCCACCTGCGTGCGGCCGTTGCGGCCTTTCCTGACGTGGTTGCCGTTTCGCCCGTCTACGAGACGGCACCGGTCGGAGGCCCCGAACAGGGCCCGTACCTGAACTGCGTCGTAGAGCTCCACACCTCGGCGGACGCCCGAGAGCTGCTCCACGTGGCACAGGCCAGTGAAACAGCCGCTGGAAGGGTCCGAGGTGAGCGTTGGGGGCCCCGTACCCTCGACGTGGACGTGCTCTGGATCGAAGGGTCGACCGTCGACGACCCCGACCTGGTAGTGCCACATCCCCGGATGCACGAGCGGGCCTTCGTCCTCGTGCCGTTGCGGGACCTGGCACCCGATCTGGTAGCGGAGATCCCCGTGGGGAGTGATTCGGACGGCGTGGTCAGGATCGGCACGCTCGACCCCCCGGTAGCCTGACGACGATCGCCATGCGACGGGTACGGATCATCGGGCCCGGACGGGCCGGCAGCTCCCTGGCAGCCGCACTGGGCCGCTGTGGCTGGGTCACCGAGCCACTCCTGGGCCGCGACGACGACTGTTCTTCGGCAGCCGAGGGCGTGGACCTGCTGGTGGTCGCCACGCCCGATGCTGCCATCGCCGAGGTTGCCGCCTCGGTCCACACGCGTCCGGACACGGTCGTTGCGCACCTTTCAGGGGCTCTGGGGCTCGAGGTGCTGGCGCCACACGTGCGACGGGCTGCCTGTCATCCGCTGCTGTCCCTTGCCAATGCCGACCGGGGTGCCGACCTGTTGTGCGATGGCGCCTGGTTTGCCGTGGCGGGCGATCCGCTCGTGGGCGAACTGGTCCAGGCACTGGGGGGACGGTCCTTCACCGTGGGCGATGACGACCGGGCGGCCTACCACGCGGCCGCCGTGCTGGCATCGAACCACGTGGTTGCACTGCTGGGCCAGGTCGAACGCGTGGCCGGCCCGCTGGGCGTGCCGCTGGACGCCTTCCTCGCCCTCGCCGAGGGGAGCCTCGCCAACGTGCGTGCCCTGGGGCCTGCCGACGCGCTGACCGGGCCGGCGGCCCGGGGCGACGAGGCCACCATCGACCGTCACCTCGCCGCCCTGCCCGCCGATGAGCGTGCCGGCTATGAGGCCCTGGCAGACCTGGCTCGTCGGCTGGCGGGGGGGGAACGGCCATGAGCCTTCCCGACGTCGTCGAAACCGTCGTCGGCCTGCAGGCACGACTCGATGCCGTGCGGGCAACAGGGGCGTCGGTGGGCTTCGTACCGACGATGGGTTACCTCCACGAGGGCCACGCTTCGCTGGTCGACGCGGCCGTAGCCGCCGACGACTTCACCGTGGTTTCGATCTTCGTCAACCCACTCCAGTTTGCCCCCGACGAGGACCTGGCCGAGTATCCGCGCGATGTCGAGGCCGACCTTGCCTGCTGTGGGGATCACGGTGCCGACCTGGTGTTCCACCCATCGGTCTCCGAGGTCTATCCGGTGGGCGCCGAGGAACCGGTCGTGGTCGGTGCCGTCGGCGGACCCCTCGAGGGGGCCAGTCGGCCCAGCCACTTCGCCGGCGTGGCGACCGTGGTCGCCCGACTGTTTCGGATCATGGGCTGCTGCAGGGCCTACTTCGGCGAGAAGGACTTCCAGCAGATGGCGGTGGTACGTCGGATGGCAGTCGAACTGGAGTTGCCCGTCGAGGTCGTGGGCTGCCCGATCGTGCGTGAGGCGGACGGGCTGGCTCTCTCGAGCCGCAACGTCTACCTCGAGCCCGGCGAACGGCGCCAGGCGCCCGTGCTGTACCGGGCCCTGCTTGCGGGGGCCGCCGCAGTCGGGAACGGCGAAGCCGACCCGACGGTCGTCGTGGAGGTGATGGAGGACGTCATGTCCGAGGCTCCGGACCTTGTCGTCGACTACTCGGCGCTCGTCGAACCCGACACCTTCGTCATGCCCGGGCGGATCACCACCGGGGCCGAAGTCAGACTCCTGGTCGCCGGTCGGCTGGGTCGCGCCCGTCTCGTCGACAACGTGGGTGCTGTCGCGCCATGAGTCCGGCATCGCAGCACCTCGACCTGGTGGTCGTCGGCAGCGGTGTGGCCGGCCTTTCTGCCGCCGTCCGCGCCGCCGACCACGGCCTGCGGGTCGGTGTCGTCACCAAGGGGTGCCGCGAGCAGGCGACCACCCGACGTCGGATGGCGACCAACGCCAGCGCCTGGTCCTGACAGTCGGCACCGGCTGAGCGACCGCCTGGTTGGCGGCCCCCGGGAGTGGCGGCAGGCTGGAAGCAGTGAACACGTCAGTCGATCCCGCTTCCCCCGATGTCGAGGATGCCGTCCGGCGCGCCCTCGCCGAGGACCTGGCGCCGCTCGGCGACCTCAGCGCCGCCCTCGTGCCGCCCGACTGCCGGGCGACGGGAGCAATCGTGGCCCGACGCTCCGGTGTCCTCGCCGGGACCCCATGTGCCAGCGAGGTGTTCCGGCAGGTTGATCCCTCGGTCGATGTCGCATGGCGGATCGGGGAGGGCGACCGCCTCGAACCGGGCAGCGTGATCGCCATCGTCGAGGGCCCCCTGGCGTCGATCCTGACCGCCGAGCGGACGGCGCTCAACTTCCTCAGCCACCTCTCCGGGATCGCCTCGCTCGTGGCCCGGTGGGTGGACGCCGCCGCCGGTGGTGCCTCCATCTGGGACACCCGCAAGACCACACCGGGGCTGCGGATGCTGGAGAAGGCCGCCGTCCGTGCAGGCGGAGGCCACAACCACCGGACGAGCCTGAGCGACCGGGTGATGCTCAAGGACAACCACCTCCTCGGCACCGACATCACGTCGGCGATCGCCCGGTCCCGTGGGCTCTGGCCGGACAGGATCGTCCACGTGGAGTGCGACACCATCGAACAGGTCAGCGAGGCACTGTCCGCCGGGGCCGATGCCCTGCTGCTCGACAACATGGAGCCGGAAGTCGTCCGGGAGGCCGTCGGCATCGCCCGCTCATTCGGTGAGGAGGGCGGAAAGGTGCCCCTCCTCGAGGCGTCGGGGGGCATCACGCTCGAGACCGTTGCCGACTACGCAGCGACCGGCGTGGACTGCGTATCCAGCGGCTCCCTCACGCAGGCCGCACCGGCACTCGACATGGGCCTGGACCTGGACCGGGTCGATCCATGACCGCAACACCCACCGGCGCACCCTTTCGTGCGATGATCTTCCCAGGCGCCGAAACCGTTGCGGAGGAGCGACCTTGCTGCTGACCATCGACGTGGGCAACACCCAGACCGTCATCGGGCTCTACGAGAGCGAGCCCACCTCGGGGGCGACCGCCGCCGCCGGCCTGCTCGACCACTGGCGGATAGCCACCGACGCGGAGCGAACCGCCGACGAGCACGCCGTCGTGATCCGGAGCCTGCTGCAGTTGTCCGGCTATCCGTTCGACATGGACGGGGTGGCGATCTGCGCCGGCGTGCCACGCGTGCTTGCCAGCCTGCGCGAGATGATCGACCGCAGCACCGACGTCACGCCGGTCGTGATCGAGCCCGGCGTCCGCACGGGAATGGCGATCCTGTACGACAACCCCAGGGAGGTGGGTGCCGACCGCATCGCCAACGCCGTCGCCGCCTTCGACCTATACGGCGGACCGACCGTCGTGGTCGACTTCGGGACCGGCAACAACTTCGACGTGATCTCCGCCGACGGCGAGTTCCTCGGGGGCGCCATCGCCCCGGGGGTCGAGATAAGCCTCGATGCCCTCTTCGAACGGGCAGCGGCCCTGCGGTCCGTCGAGTTGGTGGCGCCCCGCAGCGTCATCGGAAAGAACACCGTCGAGTCGTTGCAGTCGGGCGCCGTGTTCGGCTTCGCTGCGCAGATCGACGGAATGGTCGAACGTTTCCGGGCAGAGTTGGACGGCTGCACCGTCATCGCCACCGGCGGTCTGGCGCCGTTGATCGCCCCGGAGGCGCGGACCATCGAACACGTCGAGCCCTTCCTGACCCTCCACGGCCTCCGTGTCGTCTACCACCGGAACCAGGAGCACTGAGCCGATGGGCGATGCATCCATGAACGCAGGCATCCCGTACCGCTTCGAGCCCACGGCCGACGCTGCCGGCATCCATGCCGCCCACGGCGACCTCGAGGCCGGTGCCGAGACGGGCATCGAGGTAACCATCGCCGGTCGCCTCATGCTGCGCCGCGACCAGGGGAAGTTGTTCTTCGGCGTTCTCCAGGACGCCTCCGGTCGCATCCAGCTGTTCGCCCCGCAGAAGACCACGCCTGACTTCGACGGCTTCACCGGGCTGCACCTGGGCGACTGGATCGGCGTGACCGGCGAGGTCGTCATGACCCGCCGGGGTGAGCTCTCGGTGCGGGTGGGCTCGTGGGTGCGGCTCGCCGAGGCACGTCGGCCGTTTCCCGACAAGTGGCACGGCATCACCGACACCGACACGCGTTATCGGCAGCGTTACGTCGACCTCTGGGTCACCGACGAGGCCCGCGATGCCTTCGTCCTGCGCAGTCGGGCGATCTCGTTGATGCGCCGCTGGCTCGAGGACCGTGGGTTCATCGAGGTCGAGACGCCGGTCTTCCACCCCATCCCCGGTGGGGCGCTGGCCCGGCCGTTCACCACGCACCACAATGCGCTGGACCTGGACCTGTACCTGAGGGTCGCCCCCGAGCTCTACCTGAAGCGCCTCACGGTAGGTGGGATGGAGCGGGTGTTCGAGGTGGCGCGGGTGTTCCGCAACGAGGGGGTGTCGACCCGCCACAACCCCGAGTTCACGATGCTCGAGCTGTACCAGGCGTATGCCGACTACACGGACATCATGGCGCTGGTCGAGGAAATGGTGGCCTACCTGGCCGAGACGCTGCTCGGTACCACCAGCGTCGTCTACGACGGTCGTGACATCGACCTGTCGGTCCCATGGCGCCGGGCGACGCTCACCGAACTGCTCGCCGAGCACGGCGGTCTCCAGGTCGACCTCGACACGCCACGCGACGAGTTGGTGCGGCTGTGCGAGGAGCGTGACATTCCCGTCGAGGACCACTACGGGGCCGGCAAGTTGATCCTCGAACTCTACGAGAAGACCACCGAGCCTGAGTTGTGGGGTCCGGTGTTCGTAACCGACTACCCGAAGGAGGTTTCGCCCCTGTCGCGCGACCACCGCGACCGGCCGGGCTGGGTCGAACGCTTCGAGGGGATCGTGGCGGGCCGCGAGCTGTGCAACGCCTTCACCGAGTTGGTCGATCCTGACGAACAGCGGGAGCGTTTCGTTGCCCAGGAGGCCGGAAGGGCGGCCGGCGATGCCGAGGCGATGGCGGTCGACGAGGACTACCTGCGGGCACTCGAGTTCGGCCTGCCGCCAACGGGTGGCCTGGGCATAGGCGTCGACCGGTTGATCATGCTGCTGACCGGCACCACGGCGATCCGCGACGTGATCCTGTTCCCGACGCTTCGACCCGAGCAGGAGCGCGGTGTGTCGGGCGAACCCGACGCCTGACGACCGGAACTACACGCCCGAGACCGCTTCGACCCGGGAAAGCAGCAGGTTGCAGGTCTGCCTCAGGGTGGAGACGGCCGGCGTGGGTGGAAACACGTCGAGTGCGTTGCCGGCGGCGCCGGTGAACTCGATCGCCGTGGCCATCGAGGTGGCGATCGATTCGTCGCCACGCACGATCTCGAGGACACGGTCGCGTGTGGCCGGGTCGATGGCTCCGCCGAGCATGCTCCGGAGTTCGCCGCCTGCGGGGCCCTCGAGCGCCCGGATGACCGGAAGCGTGTAGACGCCCTCGCAGAGGTCGTTGCCGGCCGGCTTCCCCAACTGGTCGTCTGTGGCAACCAGGTCGAGGACGTCGTCGACGATCTGGAAGGCCATCCCGTAGTGGTGCCCGAACGAGGTGAGTGCCTCGACCTCCGGGCGGGAGAGGTCGGCCACGATGCCGCCGATTCGGGCAGCGGTGGCGAGGAGCACGGCGGTCTTGCCGGCGATGGATTCGAGGTAGGAGGACTCGGTGCGGTCCACGTAGAAGGCGCTTCCGATCTCGCGTACCTGGCCCTCGCAGAGGCGGGCGATGGTGCCGGCCAGCAGGGCGGCCACCTCGGTGCCGAGGTCGGCGGCGATCTCCGAGGCCCGGGCCAGCAGGTAGTCGCCGGCGAGGATGGCCTCGAGGTTGCCGAACCGGGAGTTGACGCTCTCGACGGTGCGGCGGGTGTCGGCGCCGTCGATCACGTCATCGTGGTAGAGGGAGCCCTGATGGACCAGTTCGACGGCGACTCCGCCACGGATGGCGTCCTGGCTGGGCGGGCCGGGGTCGGTGGTGGTCGCCAGCGACGCCGTGATGGTGAGTGCGGGACGGACCCGCTTGCCGCCGGCGTTGATCAGGTGCCCGGCAACCTCTGTGAGGAAGGGTTCATCGGATTGCACCACCCGGCGGAGTTCCTCGTCCACCCGGCTGATGTGGTCGGCCATGCCCGGAAGGGCGAGAAGCGAGGAGGAATCGGAGGATGGGGCCACCCGTGGAGGATACGAGGGGGGCCGGTGCGGCGAAACCGACGGAACATGCGGTGGCTGATGGCCGACGGGGCCGATTGCTCGTCACGGGCGGTGGATACACTCCCTGACAGAGGCGCCCGCCGGGCGCGACGTAGATCAGGAACACGACAGGGAGACGGCTGCTTGTTCGAGCGGTTCACCGACAGGGCCCGCCGGGTGGTGGTGTTGGCGCAGGAAGAGGCACGCCTGCTCAACCACAACTACATCGGCACCGAGCACATCCTCCTGGGCCTCATCCACGAGGGTGAGGGTGTGGCCGCCAAGGCCCTCGAGTCGCTCGGGATCTCCCTTGAGGCCGTCCGCAACCAGGTCGAGGAGATCATCGGTCAGGGCAGCCAGTCGCCCAGCGGCCACATCCCCTTCACCCCCCGGGCCAAGAAGGTCCTCGAGCTCTCGCTGCGCGAGGCGCTCCAGTTGGGCCACAACTACATCGGCACCGAGCACATCCTCCTGGGCCTCATCCGCGAGGGCGAGGGCGTGGCCGCCCAGGTGCTGGTCAAGTTGGGAGCCGACCTCTCCCGGGTCCGCCAACAGGTCATCCAGTTGCTGTCGGGCTACTCGGGTTCCGGGGGCGGCGCCTCGTCCGGTCCGGGCGACAAGGCGAGGGCATCCACCGGCAGTAGCGGCGACACCGCCACGGGCTCGATGGTGCTCGACCAGTTCGGTCGCAACCTCACCCAGTTGGCCAGGGAGAAGAATCTAGATCCCGTCATCGGCCGCCAACGCGAGACCGAACGGGTCATGCAGGTGCTGTCCCGCCGTACCAAGAACAACCCGGTCCTGATCGGCGAGCCGGGTGTCGGCAAGACGGCCATCGTCGAGGGGCTGGCCCAGATGATCGCCAACGACGATGTCCCCGAGACGATCCACGAAAAGCAGCTCTATACGCTCGACCTGGGGGCGCTCGTTGCCGGCAGCCGCTACCGGGGCGACTTCGAGGAGCGCCTCAAGAAGGTCCTCAAGGAGATCCGTACCCGCGGTGACATCGTCCTGTTCATCGACGAGATCCACACGCTCGTCGGTGCGGGTGCTGCGGAGGGCGCCATCGACGCTGCATCGATCCTGAAGCCGATGCTGGCCCGGGGCGAGCTGCAGACCATCGGAGCCACCACCCTCGACGAGTATCGCAAGCACCTCGAGAAGGACGCCGCCCTGGAGCGCCGCTTCCAACCCATCACGGTCGACGAGCCCACGGTCGCCCACACCATCGAGATCCTCAAGGGCCTACGCGAGCGCTACGAGACCCACCACCGGGTCACCATCACCGACCAGGCGCTGGTGGCCGCCGCCAACCTCGCTGACCGCTACATCTCCGATCGACACCTGCCGGACAAGGCCATCGACCTCATCGACGAAGCCGGGTCGCGCCTGCGCATCAAGCGCATGCACACGCCCGAGGACCTCCGCGAGGTCGAGGCCAACCTGGCCGAGGTGGTCCAACGCAAGAAGGCCGCCGTCGACGCCCAGGACTTCGAGGAGGCGGGCAGGCTCCGCGACGCCGAGAAGGAATTGTTGGTCGAGAAGGAGGCCGCGGAGGAGAAGATCCGTTCGTCGGGCGTCGACCTGTTCGATGAGGTGGACGAGGAGGCCATCGCCGAGGTCCTCTCGGTGTGGACCGGCATCCCGGTCTACAAGCTCACCGAGGAGGAGACCCAGAAGTTGCTCCGCATGGAGGACGAACTACACAAGCGGGTCATCGGCCAGGAGGACGCAGTCAGGGCGGTCAGCCAGGCCATCCGCCGCACCCGCTCCGGCCTCAAGGACCCGAAGCGGCCGTCTGGCTCGTTCGTGTTCCTCGGCCCGTCCGGCGTCGGCAAGACCGAGTTGGCCAAGACGCTCGCCGAGTTCCTGTTCGGCGATGAACAGGCGCTCATCGCCCTCGACATGTCCGAGTACCAGGAGAAGCACACGGTCAGCCGCCTGATCGGCTCCCCACCCGGCTATGTCGGCTACGAGGAGGGCGGCCAGCTCACCGAGGCCGTGCGTCGCCGTCCGTTCTCGGTCGTGCTCTTCGACGAGGTCGAGAAAGCCCACCCCGACGTCTTCAACACCCTGCTCCAGATCCTGGAGGAGGGTCGCCTCACCGACTCGCAGGGCCGTTCCGTGGACTTTCGCAACACGGTCCTGATCATGACCTCCAACCTCGGCACCGCCGACCTGCGCAAGGCCAACCTGGGCTTCGTCAAGGCCGACGAGGCGGTTTCCTACGAACGCATGAAGGCCAAGGTCCAGGATGCCCTCAAGGCCCACTTCCGGCCCGAGTTCCTGAACCGGATCGACGACACCATCGTCTTCCACGAACTCACCCAGGAGGAGATCGTCCGGATCGTCGACCTCATGGTCCGCCGGATCTCGGTGCAACTGGCCGGACAGGGGATGGGCCTGGAGCTCTCCGACGCCACCAAGACGTACCTGGCCGAAGAGGGCTACGACCCGTCGATGGGCGCACGGCCCCTCCGTCGGGCCATCCAGCGCCTGATCGAGGACCCGTTGTCCGAACGCCTGCTCCTCAAGGAGTTCCGGGCGGGCGAGATCGTCGTCGTCGACGTCGAGGACGATCCCGAGGTGGATGGTGCCCGCGTGGTCGTGTTCCGCGCCACCGAGGGCTTCGAGCCGCCGACCGTCGAGATGGCGGTCGAGGGCGCCGAGTAGCTGCACAGCGCTAACCCCACCGTCGCCCTATCGCCTAGCGTCCCCGTCATGCGTCGCATCGCGTCCGTTTCCCCATGGGCGTTCCTGCCGCTGCTGGTGCTGCTGTCGTCCACCGGCTGTCGGGCCAACGCCTCGGTTGCCATCGAGGTCGCAGAGGGTGGGTCCGGAACCGTCACCGTCGGGTTGGTCCTCGACGACGAGGCGGTCGAGCTGGTGGGCGGCATCGAGAATCAACTCCGCGTCGATGACCTGGCGGATGCGGAGTGGACGGTCGAGGGGCCGAACCGGCTGTCCACGGGCGACACGACGGTCATGGCCACGAAGTCGTTCGACTCACCAGAGCGCCTGCCCGACGTCCTGGCCGAGATCGCCGGTCCGGGCGTGTTCGAGGACGTGGCGCTCACCCGGCACCGCTCGTTCGCCCGCACCGAGTGGCGGTTGAGTGGCAGGGTCGACCTTTCGGGCGGTCTCGACCTGTTCAGCGACGACGCTCTGGCGGAGACGCTCTCGGGCCTACCCCTCGGTCGCACGACAGCCGAGTTGGTTGCACTGTCAGGGTGCACGACCGGTGACTGCGACCCGGCCGAGGCCTTCGAGATGGAGTTGACGGCGTCACTCCCCGGTGGACCGTCGGCGGAGGCCGACGGGGCCCACTGGACGATCAGCCTCGGCGACCTCTCCTCCACCCGGTTCGACGTAGAGGGGGTGCTCACGGACCGGGAGCCGAGAATGTGGCGCAACGGGGCGATCGTGGCGGGTGTGCTGGCCATTCTGGTCACGTTGTTCCTGCTGGCGCGCTACGCGGTGGCGGGTCGCATGGGGAGGCCACCCCGGGCAACCCGACCACCGCGCACCTCGCGAAGGGCCGGTGAGATCCTCGAGGAGCATCCGGCTGACGGTGGCGAGGCAGGCGAGCGTCGCCTCGAACTCCTGGTGCTTGGCGGCATCGGTGTGATCTGGGACTCCGGTGGCGACCCCGAGGGCCTGCTCGTCCGGTACGTACGGGAGCAGGGTGGTATCGCCGACCCCCGCGAGATCGCCGACCGCTACCGCGCTGCCAGCCTCGGTCATGTCTCCACCGCCCAGTTCTGGTCGTCGATCGGCGTGAAGGGTGAAGCCGACCAACTCGACCGGTCCTACCTCGAGCGTGTCAAGTTGCGCCGAGACGTGCTGCCCTTCCTCGATCGGATGAAGGAGCGGGGCCTGCCGGTGGCGTGCCTGACCAATGCGGTCCTGCCCTGGTCGGTGTTCCTGCGTGAGCACCTCGGCCTCGATGAATTGATGGCCCACTGGGTCGTGAGTGGCGAGGTCGGTGCCCGCAAGCCCAGCCAGGCCATGTTCGAAGCGCTTCGCCGCATGTCGGGCGTTCCGTTCCGCAACATGCTGCTGATCGACTCCGAACCACCGATGCTCGAGGCCGCCCGCAGCATGGGGATGTCGACTGTCCTGATGCGTGGGACGGCGCTCATCCCGGAGGGCTTCCCGCATCCGGTCATCGGTGGATTCGCCGAGTTGTTCCGGCCGAGCACCGGGGCGGCCCCGGCCGAATATGGAGCATCAGGAGGGGAAGTGCCCGAGGAGGGCTGAATCGGCTGTCACAGGGCGTCCGTAGTGTCGGCGCCATGACGACCACCGCTCCAACGCATCCCGAACAGCCACTCTCCCCTGAGCCGGGGGCGTCCTCCCTTCGGCCTTCCAACAGGCGTCGGCGCACCAACTTCTGCTGCGCCGAGTGCGGGGTGTCGCAACCCAGGTGGGTCGGCCACTGTCCGGGATGCGGGGGGTGGAACACGTTGCACGAGGTGGTCCGGGTGGAGCCGAGCTCCGTGGCGCCGGAGACCGAGGCAGTCCTGCTCACCGAGGTGGCGACGACTGCCGCCGCACCGGTGCCCACGGGCCTTTCGGAGTTCGACCGGGCCATGGGTGGAGGTCTCGTCCCGGGGTCGGTGACCCTGTTGGGGGGCGAGCCGGGTATAGGCAAGTCCACCCTGACCCTGCAGGTCGCCGCCGGCCTGGCACGTCGGGAGGGTCGCGTCCTGTTGGTCGGGGCCGAGGAGTCGGCGGCCCAGGTCCGGCTGCGGGCCGAGCGGTTGGCCGCACTCGTCGACGGGGTGTGGTTGGCCGGCGACGCCGACCTCGACATGGTGGTCGCCCACCTCGACCGGGTGGGGCCCGACCTGCTGGTGGTCGATTCCATCCAGACCGTCCACGACCCGGCGGTCACCGGGGTTCCTGGATCCACGGCCCAGGTACGGGCCTGTGCCCACCGGCTGGTCGGCGAGGCACGTAGACGTGGCACCACCACCGTGCTGGTCGGGCACGTCACCAAGGACGGCTCCCTTGCAGGACCCAAGGTGCTGGAGCACGTCGTCGACACCGTTGTCGAGTTGACGGGTGACCGGCACCATGCCCTCCGGCTGCTGCGCGTGGCGAAGCACCGGTTCGGGTCGACCGATGAACTGGGCCTGTTCGAGATGGCGGCCGACGGCATGCGGCCGGTCGAGGACCCGGGCCGGTTGTTCCTCGCCGATCGGGCAACCGATGTGGCGGGTTCGGCCGTGCTCCCGGCCATGGAGGGACACCGGCCGCTCGTGGTCGAACTGCAGTCCCTGGTGGTGCGTGCCACCACCCACCATCCCCGGCGTTCGTCCCAGGGCGTGGACCCCCGACGCCTGTCGTTGCTCCTGGCCGTCCTGGAGCGGCGCGTCGGCCTCGAGTTGGGGGCGCTCGACGTCTACGTCACCGCCGTGGGTGGCGTGCAGGTCACCGAACCGGGGGCCGACCTTCCCCTGGCCCTTGCCGTGACCTCGGCGCTCACCGGCCGGCACCTGGGGAGCGACACCGTGGCCTGTGGAGAGGTGGGCCTCGGCGGCGAGGTTCGTCAGGTGGCACACCTCGAACGCCGCCTCCAGGAGGCACAGCGCCTGGGCTTCACCCGGGCCGTGCTGCCCGAGTCGGGGCCGGAGGGGCCGCCCGGCATGGAGGTCGTCCGGGTGCGCACGCTCGCCGAGGCCGTGGAGGCGACGGGCCTGCTGGCAGGGTGTTCGCAGCCGGGGTCCCCTGCCGCCCGAGGTAGTACCGGAGGAGGGGGTCCCGGCGTGCAAGAGTGACGCATGCGCATCGAGCTTCCCTCAGGCACGCCCGCCGAACTCGTCCACCCTGCCGACGGCCCGTCCGACCGTGGCCTGGTGGTGGTTCCCGACATCATGGGGTTACGGCCCCTCTTCGACGACCTTGTGGCCCGCCTGGCCGAGGATCAGGGGTGGTCCGTCTGTGCCTTCGAGCTCTATCCGGGCCGCGAACACCTCGAGGTCGCCGACCGCCTCGACGCCGGGGCGACGCTCGGTGACGATCGGGTCATGGGAGATGCTGCCGCTGCCGCTGATGCGACGGGCGCCGACACCGTCGGCATCCTCGGCTTCTGCATGGGCGGCATGTACGTACTCAAGGCCGTCTCCACCGGTCGGTTCCACCGACACTGTCCCTTCTACGGGATGATCCACGTTCCGGAGCAGTGGCAGGGGGCCGGTCAGAGTGAGCCGCTCGACCTCCTGTCGACCGGCGATGCAGGGTCCGTGCTGGCGATCATCGGAACCGAAGATCGCTGGACCCCACCCGACCATGTCGACGACCTGGAGGCGGCCGGCGCCACGGTCGTCCGCTACGAGGGAGCCGACCACGGCTTCGTGCACGATGCCTCACGTCCGGCACATCGACCAGGTGATGCGGCGGATGCCTGGATGCGGGTGCTCGCCTGGCTGTCCGGCTGAACTCAGCGGGAGCGGATCGTGAGCTGTTCCCGGTTGGTGATGCGGTAGGTGCGGTCGATCTGTTCTATCCAGCCCAGCCGGATGAACTGGGCGATGGCCTTGTTGACGCGTTCCCGCGAGGCGCCGACCATGCCGGCCAACTCCTCCTGCGTGATCGGCAGCGAGAACTCGTCGGACTCGCCCGCCAGGTCCAGCAGGCGCTTGGCCGTTCGGCCGGTGACATCGAGGAACACCGAATCGGCGAGCGCAGCGTCCATGTTGCGGAGTCGGCCGGCCAGCATCTCGATCACGCGCCACAACAGGGTGGGGTCGTCCTCGTAGAGCTGTCGGACAGGTTCGTAGGAAACTGCGATCACGACCGAGGTCTCGAGGGCGCGTGCCTCGGCCGATCGTCCGCGACCGTCGAAGAGACCCATTTCGCCGAACAGGTCGCCGGGCTCCATCAGCGCCACCATCGACTCGCGGCGGTCGAACGACTTGTTGGCGATGGCGATCCGCCCCGACTTGACGATGAAGAGCTCGTCGGGCTCGTCATCCTCGCGGAAGATGACGTCGCCGCGAAGTAGCTCGCGGTCGGTCGAGGCCCCGACGATCGTGGACAGGGCCCCGTCGTCGAGGCTTGCGAACAGCGTGGTTTCTCGGAAGAGTGTGGTGTCCGGCATGTCGGCTCGCCATGCTAGTGAGGTGAACACACCTGTACGGACGATGCCGTGTCCCCCCTGCCCTCCTGCTGCGTCGCACCCATGAGCGTCTGGACCATCGTCGTGGCCGCCGGGAAGGGCGATCGATTCGGGGCCGACAAGCAGTCGGCCGACCTGCACGGTCGGCCGGTGCTCGAGCGGTCTGTCGCTGCCGCCGAAGGGTCGGACGGGGTCGTCGTCGTGGTGTCGGCAACGGCAGTCGAGGAGGTCGTCCAGCGCCTCTCCGGGATCGACATGGTGGCTGCGGTGGTCGCCGGTGGTGCGACCAGGTCGGCGTCCGTTCGGGCCGGGCTGGCGGTCGTGCCGGATGACGCATCGATCGTAATCGTCCACGACGGTGCGCGACCCCTGGCCAGCCGTGGGCTCTTCGCTGCGGTGGTGGCCGCTGTACGCAACGGTGCAGATGCCGTGGTTCCAGGGGTCCCGGTGAGTGATTCGTTGCGTCGGGTGGAGGGCGCAGTCGACCGGACGGGAGTGTTCGCGGTCCAGACGCCGCAGGGGTTCCCGGCGGCGACCCTCCGGGCGGCGCATGCAGGCGGCGACGATGCATCCGACGACGCCACCCTCGTCGAGTCCAACGGTGGCAGGGTGGTGGTCGTGGAAGGCGAGGCCGACAACCTCAAGATCACCCGTCCGGTCGACCTGCTGGTTGCCCGCGAACTGCTGGGGTCCTCTGATGGGTGAGGTACGGGTCGGCCAGGGATTCGACGTTCACGCCTTCTCGGACGACCCGGACCGTCGCATGGTCCTGGCCGGTGTCGAGTTCGACGGGCCTGGCCTCGTGGGCCACAGCGACGCCGACGCCGTGGCCCACGCCTGCATCGATGCCCTGCTCGGCGCCGCCGGGCTTGGCGACATCGGCGGGCGCTATCCGGACACCGACGAGCGGTTCGCCGGTGCCGACAGCATGGTGCTGCTTGCCGACACGGTGGCCACTGTGCGTGCCGAGGGTTGGGAGATCGGCAACGTGGACTGTTCGGTCATCGCCGAGGCGCCGAGGCTTGCACCGAAGCGGGATGAGATGCGCGAGCGCCTCGAGGCGGTCGTCGGTGCACCCGTTCGGGTCACGGGCCGGCGAGCCGAGGGGCTGGGTGCGATCGGTCGCAGGGAGGGCATCGCCTGCCTGGTGGTGGCCCTGGTGCAGCGCCCGTGAGTGGGGGTCGACCGAAGGGCGGTGGACAACGCCGCGGTCCCGGTGGGGGCCCTGGACGTGGGAAGGGCGACCGCAGGGATGGGGGACGTGGGCATCCTGGCCAGCGGGGCACCACGCCCCAGCGGCGTCGCAGGGACGGTCCACCGAAGGGCCTCGGCGGTGACCAGGTCGAGGGCCGTCAGGCTGTCCGCGAACTTCTCCTGGCCGGGACCCGACGAACGCGAGAGGTGATCCTCGCCGGAGACCTGGACCCGGCGCCGATCCTCGACGACATCATCGACCTGGCCGACGAGCACAAGGTCACGATCCGCGAGGTGGCGCGGGGCAGGTTCGAGTCGATGGCCCGCACGGAGGCCCCGCAGGGGGTCGTGGCGTTCGCCGCCCCGCTCGAGGACCATGGTCTCGAGGCGCTCCTGACGTCGTCCGGCCCGGCCGGCCGGCCGCCTTTCCTGCTCCTCCTGGACGGTGTCACCGACCCGGGGAACCTGGGTGCCATCCTGCGTTCTGCCGAATGTGCCGGGGTGACCGGCGTGGTGTTGCCCAGGCATCGGGCCGCCCGGGTGACGGCGACTGCCGCAAAGTCGGCGGCCGGGGCCATCGAGCACCTGCGCCTGGCCACCGTGTCGGGTCTCCCGAAGGCCATGGCGCTCCTGGCAAAGGTCGGCATCTGGACCGTGGGCCTCGACATCGGCGGCTCCGACACGATCCACGACCTCACGGTGGCCGACGGCCCGGTGGCGCTGGTGATGGGCGCCGAGGGTGCCGGCCTCTCGCGCCTGGTGCGCGAGAGGTGCGACACCGTCGCCCATATCCCTTTGCAGGGTGTGCTGGCCTCGATGAACGTCTCCGCGGCGGCGGCGGTGGCGCTCTTCGAGGTGGCCAGGAGACGCGACGCCGGCGCTTGAACGGGTGCTGGGCCGCGAAGACGCGGTCCGATCGAGCCCGAGGTCGGATTCGAACCGACGGCCTGACGCTTACAAGGCGCCTGCTCTGGCCAACTGAGCTACTCGGGCGGGTGGGCCTTCGGAAGGCGATCGTACGGCGTTGGGAGCCCCGGAAGGGTGGGTCGGCCGGGGGGTGCTTGCACTCGGGCCGGTGGCGGAGGATGATCGCGCTGTGCCATTGACAGATCGAGACCGGGAGATCCTCGAATTCGAGCGGTCCTGGTGGACCCTCGATGCCCCCAAGGAGGGGCTCATCAACGAGCGTTTCGAGTTGTCCGTCACGCGCTACTACCAGTTGCTGGGCGAACTCCTGGACACACCGGAAGCGCTCGAACACGATCCGTTGGTCGTGCTTCGTCTGCGCCGTCGGAGGGATCGCCGCCGGAAGGCCCGATTCGAGTTGCCGCCACAGGAAAGGGACGGACGCTGATGGCCGCTGGTCGTGGTGGAGCGGGCCTCGGGCCCAGCAACAGTGCAACGGCACCGCGTGCGTTGCTGCTGATCGTCGTCGCAGTCCTGCTCGGTACCGCGCTGCTCTGGAAGGGCCTCGACGACGGTGTGAGCCTTTCGGACGACCAGCCGGCCCCGACGACCGCGGAGCAGGCGGAGGATCGCAACGGCGACGCCACGGGCGATGGTTCCGGCGACGCCACGGGCGACGGTTCCGGTGACGGCGTCACCGAAACCACGTCCACCCTGTTTCCCACGGTCACCGAAGCTCCCAGCGACGTCCAGGTGCTCGTCGCCAACGGTTCCGGCACGGCGAGGGCGGCCGCTGCGGTGACGCAACTCCTCGCGCCGAAGGGCTACTCCACGCTTCCGCCGGCGAACGCCCAACCCACCGATGCCACGATGATCTACTTCAGGCCCGGGATGGGGCTCGAGGCCCGGGCGGTGATGGACCTCCTCGCCCCGGACAGCCCCGACCTGTTGGCGCAGATTCCGCCGACCGGACTGGCAACAGGCCTCGCCGAGAACGCCCTGGATCGTCTGGAGACGGCGGACATAGTTGTGATCCTCGGCGCCGACGACCGCATCCACAACGGCTGATACCGGTCTTCCGGCGTGCGCCTCGTCGCCGCTCCAGACAAGTTCCGCGGGACCGCCACCGCTGCCGAGATCGCCGATGCGGTCGTGCGCGGCGTGCGCTCCACCGGGGGTACGGGGACGGCCCTGCCGATGGCCGACGGCGGAGAGGGAACCCTCGAGGTCCTGGGCGGCGCCAACCGCCGGTCGACGGTAACCGGGCCGCTCGGCGACCCCGTCGTGGCGGAATGGCGTCTCGACGGGCGATCGGCGGTCATAGAGATGGCGCAGGCATCAGGCCTGGTCCTCGCCGGCGGAGCCGAGGGCAACGAGCCCCTCGATGCCACGACTGCGGGGACCGGCGAGCTCATCCGCGAGGCGGTCGAGTCGGGGGCCCGGCGGGTGATCGTGGCGGTCGGTGGTTCCGCGACGACCGACGGCGGGCTCGGAGCGCTCAGAGCCATGGGGTCATCCGCCCGCTACCGGGGCATCGAACTGCTGGTGGCCTGTGACGTCCGGACGCCCTTCACCGGTGCTGCAGAGGTCTTCGGACCACAGAAGGGGGCATCGCCGTCCCAGATCGAGATGTTGCGCCGCCGACTCGTCCGCCTGGCCCAGCGCTACGAGGACGACTTCGGGATCGACGTGGCGGACCTCGACCGGGCGGGGGCCGCAGGTGGACTGGCTGGTGGCCTCGCCGCAATCGGCGGCGAGTTGGTGGATGGGATCGACCTGGTGGCCGAGGAGTTGGCGTTGGACGAAGCCCTCGAAGGTGCGGACCTCGTCGTGACGGGAGAGGGGATGCTGGATGCCACCTCCTACCAGGGGAAGGTCGTAGGGGGAGTGTCGGCCTACGCAGCCGCTGCAGGGCTACCGGTCCTGGTCGTGGCCGGGCAGGTCACCACCGACCTCGCCGGCCATCCCGACGTGGTATCGCTGGTAGAACGCTTCGGCGAGGAACGGGCCCGTACCGATCCTGCCGGGTGCGTGGAGGCCGTCGTGGCAGAGGTTGCCGGGGGGGCAGGAACAGGAGTTGCGGGCACCGATCGGGGCGTGCGTCGATAGGTTCATTGGACCAGTCCGCCGCCGGCATCCGCCGTGCGTCAGCCCACGGAGGCAACCCATGGCCGTCACCATCCGCATTCCCACCACGTTGCGTCCCCTCACCGCCGGTGCCGGCGAGGTCGAGGTCGATGGCGCAACCGTTGGCGAGGCCCTCGGGGCGCTAGAGGCATCCCACCCCGGTTTCGGTTCACGTATCCTCGACGAGTCGGGTGCCCTGCGCCGGTTCGTCAACGTCTTCGTGAGCGACGAGGACGTGCGCTTCCTCGACGGCCTCGATACCCCGGTTCCCGATGGTGCGACCGTCGCCATCGTCCCGGCCGTAGCCGGAGGGTGAGGGAGCGGTCTGGTCCCGCATGCAGGAACCGATCTGGTCCCCCGTGGAGGTTGTGATTCCCGGCCGACGCTGATTGGATTGGCACTCGTCAGGGGAGAGTGCCAAGTGCTGCGAACCTGACCTTCCAGCGCCTCTTCCCACGATTTCGAACCCAGAGAAAGGCTTCCGCCAATGGCGAAGAACATCAGTTTTGACGAGCAGGCCCGCCGGTCGCTCGAAAAGGGCATGAACCAACTGGCAGATGCCGTCCGGGTCACGCTTGGCCCCAAGGGCCGCAACGTCGTGCTCGACAAGAAGTGGGGCGCTCCCACGATCACCAACGACGGCGTCTCCATCGCCAAGGAGATCGATCTCGAGGACCCCTTCGAGAGGATCGGCGCCGAGCTCGTCAAGGAGGTCGCCAAGAAGACCGACGACGTGGCGGGCGACGGCACCACCACCGCTACCGTGCTGGCCTGGTCGATGATCCGCGAAGGCCTGCGCAACGTCGCTGCCGGCGCCAACCCGATGTCGGTCAAGAAGGGCATCGAGACCGCCGTTGCCACCTCGGTCGAGTCGATCCTCGCCGGCGCCGTCGACGTCTCGAGCGACAAGGGCCAGATCGCCAACGTGGCCGCCATCTCGGCTGCCGACCCGGACATCGGTTCCATGATCTCCGAGGCGATCGACAAGGTCGGCAAGGACGGCGTGATCACCGTCGAGGAGGGCCAGACCTTCGGCATCGAGATGGACCTCGTCGAGGGAATGCGCTTCGACAAGGGCTACATCTCGCCGTACTTCGTCACCGACCCTGAGCGCATGGAGGCAGCACTCGAGGATCCCTACCTGCTGTTCGTCGGCTCCAAGGTCTCGACCGTACGCGACCTCGTGCCCGCCCTCGAGAAGGTCATGCAGGCAGGGCGTCCGCTGCTGATCATCGCCGAGGACGTCGAGGGCGAGGCCCTGGCCACCCTCGTGGTCAACAAGATCCGCGGCACCTTCACCGCCGCTGCCGTCAAGGCCCCCGGGTTCGGTGACCGGCGCAAGGCAATGCTCCAGGACATGGCCATCCTCACCGGTGGACAGGTCATCACCGAGGAGGTTGGCCTCAAGGTCGAGAACGTCTCCCTCGACATGTTGGGACGTGCCCGCAAGGTCGTCGTCTCCAAGGACGAGACCACGATCGTCGAGGGCGGGGGCGACGAGGCCGACATCAACGGCCGGATCAGCCAGATCAGGGCTGAGATCGACAACACCGACTCCGACTACGACCTCGAGAAGCTCCAGGAACGCCTCGCCAAGCTCTCGGGAGGCGTAGCCGTGCTCAAGGTAGGCGCTGCCACCGAGGTGGAACTCAAGGAGAAGAAGCACCGCATCGAGGACGCGGTCAGCACGACCAAGGCGGCCATCGAGGAAGGGGTCGTCGCCGGCGGTGGCGTGGCCCTGCTCCGTGCCCAGGCTGTGGCCCGATCGGTCGCAGATGGCCTCCCGACCGACGAGGCGACCGGTGCACGCATCGTGGCCCATGCGCTCGAGGGACCACTGCACCAGATCGCCGTGAACGCGGGCCTCGAGGGCGGTGTCGTCGTCGAGCGCGTGCGCGGCCTCGAGGGCCCCAACGGCCTCAACGCCGCCACGGGCGAGTACGAGGACCTGGTCGCAGCAGGCATCATCGATGCCGCCAAGGTGACCCGGTCGGCGCTCCAGAACGCCGCTTCGATAGCCGCACTCTTCCTCACGACCGAGGCGGTCATCGCCGATGCCCCCGAGGACGGAGCCGGCGGCGGCATGCCGGACATGGACTTCTAGGAAGTCGTTTCAGGCGAGGGGCGCCCCACGGGGCGCCCTTTCGCCGTTTTGGGACAAGGGGGCTGTTCACTGATGGGCGTGGTCACAGCAGGAGCAGGCCGATGAGCAGGGGTCGGACGCAACGGGTGCTGACGCGCCGGCATGACTCCGAGGGTTCCCGGCGGGTCCAGGACGACCTGATCGTCGAGGAGCCCATGTCCGTGCGCCTCGACGGTGAACTGGTTGCCACCACCATGCGCACCCCGGGCGACGACTTCGAGTTGGCCGTCGGCTTTCTCGTCACGGAAGGAATGCTCGACGGTGCCCCGGTCCGGGCCGTTCGATACTGCGGGCAGGGCTCGGCAGCGGAAGCCGAATTCAACGACGTCACCGTCGAAACCGGCGGGGTCGCTCCGGTACCCACGCCGCGGCTGGGGCCGGCCTCCTCGTCGTGCGGGATATGCGGTTCGATGGCCATCGACGAGTTGGTCGAACGACTCGAGCCGCTGGACGTCGAGCCGTTCGGCCTGGATGTGCTGGCGGGCATGACGGAGCGGATCGTCGACGGCCAGGCCCTCTTCGGCACCACGGGCGCCGTACACGCTGCGGTCGCCTTCGATCGGACCGGTCGTCCCCTGGTGCTTCGGGAGGACATCGGCCGCCACAACGCCGTCGACAAGGTGGTGGGTCGGCTGTACCTCGACGGGCACCTGCCCGCCAACGACCTCGGGCTGTGGGCCAGCGGTAGGGCCTCGTTCGAGATGGTCCAGAAGGCATGGGCGGCCGGCTTTGCCGCACTCGTGGCCGTGAGCGGCCCATCGGCCCTGGCCGTCGAGACCGCCCGCACCGCCGGCCTGCAACTGGTGGGCTTCGCCCGCGACAACCGGCTGAACTTCTATACGCACGACTGACCTGGGCAACCGACTTCTCCACCGCACCACGGCCCGGTTCGGTTCCGTACACTCAGCGCCATGAGCGAGCCGGCCACCCCCGCCGAGGGCCTCGGGGTCCTTCACCTGTTCTGCAGGGTCGGCCCCCTGGCGGATTCCGATGCCGTGCGGGCCGTGGTCGGTGCTGCAGAGACGACAGGCGACCAGGTCGTGCCGGTGGCGGTCCTCGGGCACAAGGCCGACCTGGCCTTCATGGTGCTCGGCGACGACCTGTGGCGCCTCCGGGGCCTCCAGACCGGCCTCACCGAGGCGGGCCTCGAGGTCGTCGACAGCTACGTCTCGCTGACCGAGGTCTCCGAGTACGCCGCCGACATCCCCGACGAGATGAAGGAGGCCCGGCTGCGTCCCGTGCTGCCCCCTGAGGGAAAGCCTGCCTGGTGCTTCTATCCGATGTCGAAGCGGCGGGGTGAGCAGTCCAACTGGTTCACCCTCTCCTTCGAGGAGCGCCGCGACCTGATGGTGGAGCACGGCACTTCGGGTCGGAAGTTCGCCGGCCGGATAGTGCAGGTCGTCACCGCCTCGACCGGCGTAGACGACTACGAGTGGGGTGTCACGCTGTTCGGCCAACGGCCCGACGACATCAAGGACGTCGTCTACACGCTGCGCTACGACGAGGCGTCCGCGGTCTACGCGGAGTTCGGACCCTTCTACACGGGCGTCGTCGGCTCCCTCGACGAGGTCCTCGACAGCGTCGGCTGCCGTGCCGGGTAGCGACTCGGTGTGCCTGTCCATTCAAGCCGGGGTGACGCCCCCGGACCGCCTGTGTGCCGACCTCGAGTCCCTCGGAAGCGTCGTGGTGGCCTTCTCGGTGGAGTCGACTCGGCGTTCCTCGCCGGCGTCGCCCACGGGACGCTCGGCCCTGATCGGGCCAGGGCCGTCACGGCCGTGTCGCCCTCGCTCGTCGCAGCCGAATGGGAGGCCGCTGCCGCCCCGGCAGACGAGTGGGGCCTGTGCCGGACCCCGGTCGAGACCGAAGAGATGGCCTCGGCCGCCTACCGGGCCGACGACCCCGACCGTTGCTTCCATTGCAGGGAAGCGCTCATGGATGCCGTCAGGCCGATGGCCGACGCCGAAGGGGCGACGGTGCTGCCCGGCATCACGCTCGACGACGTGGGCGACCACCGTCCCGGACAGCAGGCAGTCGCCGGTCGGGGTGCCCGGTTCCCCCTCCTCGATGCCGGCTTCACCAGGGCCGAGGTCCTGGAACAGTCCCGCCTGATGGGCCTGCGTACCTGGGACAAGCCGGCCGGGCCGTGCCCTGCCTCCCGCGTCCCCTGCGGCTCCCCGGTCAGCGTGTCCGTGCTCTCGACCGTGGAACGTGCCGAGGCGGGCCTGCATCGACCGGGATTCGACGAGATTCGGGTACGCCACTACGACGACACGGCCCGTATCGGGGTCCCCGAGCACGGTCTTTCTGAGGTCGTGGCAGCGGTGTCGGCCGCCGGCTACCGCTACGTCACCCTCGACCCGGCCGACCTATGACCCGGCAACCTCGACGACGTCCTCCGGTCCGATCCGTGACCATGCGGGTACGGGCCTTCGTCCCCGACCTGATGGACCGTTCCAGATTGAGTGCGCCGGAGGTCTCCGTCGAGTTCGTCCCCGATCCGGCGACGCTCCTCGACGGTGAAGCCGACCTGTTCGTCGTCGACCTCGCCCGACCCGGTGCCCTGGAGGCCGTCTGCAGCGGCTCCGCCGACCTGGGTCGGGTCGTGGGCTTCGCCCCTCATGTCGACGTGGCGGTCATCGGTGGTGCCCGGTCGGCAGGCCTTGCCGAGGTGCTGCCGCGGTCGGCCTTCTTCCGACGATTTCCCGAAGTGGGGAGTGGCGGATGACGGAGGGTTCGCCGGCCGTTCCGACATGTGCGATCGACGACCTGCTCGCCGACGACTCGTTGACCGGTACCGCATGGTGCGAGGCACGGACAGATCGGGTCGACGGGTACCTGGCAGCGCTCTATTCGGCGATCGGCTCACCGGACGGCACCGCCCTCGTGGCCCTGGGTGGCTACGGGAGGCAGCGGTTGTGTCCGTGCAGCGACCTGGACGTTGCGCTGGTCCATGCACCCGGCGTGGAGATCGCCTCAGTCGCCGACGGCCTCTGGTATCCGGTGTGGGACTCCGGGCTGAAGTTGGGGCACCAGGTGGGCACGGTCGACCAGATCCTCGAAGTGGCCCGTGAGAGCCTCGACACGGCGACGAGCCTGTTGAGTGCGCGGTTCATCGCCGGCGACGACTCCCTGGCGACCGCCCTGGGGGACGGAGGGAGGGCACAGTGGTCATCACGCTGGCGGGGCCACCTCCGGGACCTCGGTGCAGCCGTGGCCGAGCGGCACGCCCGGTTCGGAGAGGTCGCCTTCCTGCTGGAGCCCGACCTCAAGGAGGGCCGTGGTGGTCTCCGCGATGTCCACACCCTCGGCTGGCTCGAGATGAACGAGCCGATTCTCCGCGAGGCAGAGTCGATTGTTCTGGCGGAGGCATCTGAGACCCTGCTCGCAGCACGCGTGGAGATCCACCGTGTCACTGGTCGGCTCAGCGACCGCCTGCTGTTGGAACTCCAGGACGAGGTGGCAGCCCGGCTGGGATACAGGGACGCCGACCTGCTGATGGCTGACGTTGCCGGGGCGGGCCGCTCCATCGCCTGGACCGGTGAGGGTGCGTTGCGACGCATCAGCCGGGACCTGCGCAACAAGGGGCGCCGGAATCCCCTCGTCCGTCGTCGTCGCCGGGAGGTCGCCCCGGGGATGATCCTCGAGGATGGCCTGGTCCACCTCGCCGACTCGGAAACCTTCGATGACCCGCTGGCGGTGCTGCGCTGCGCCCATGTTGCAGCAGGCCACTCGGCACTTCTGGCCCGCCGGTCGCTCGCGCGCCTGGTCGACGAGGCGCCCCCGCTGCCGGAGCCCTGGTCCGACGAGGCCCGGCAGGTCTTCGTGGACCTGCTGGCCACCGGTGAGCCGTCGGTGGTGGTGATCGAGGACCTCGACCAGGCGGGTCTCTTCGTCCCGATCCTTCCGGAATGGGAGCCCTGCAGGTCCCGCCCGCAACGCAACGCCTACCACAGGTTCACGGTGGACCGACACCTGCTCGTGACCGTCGCCGAAGCATCTCTCCTGGTCGACCGGGTCGATCGGCCCGACCTGCTGCTCGTCGGAGCGCTGCTCCACGACATCGGCAAGGGCTACCCGGGCGACCACACCGAGGTGGGTCGGGAACTCGTGGCGACCATCGCCTCCCGGATGGGGTTTCCCGGGACGGATGTAGACCTTCTGGTCGCCATGGTCGAGCACCACCTGTTGCTGCCGGATGCTGCCACCCGACGCGACCTCGATGACGACGGAACAATCCGGTCGGTGGCGGAAGCGGTCGGGGGCCGCCAGTTGCTGGCCCTGCTGGGTGCCCTCACCGAGGCCGACTCGATCGCCACAGGCCCGTCGGCCTGGAGCACCTGGAAGGCGGAACTTGTACACGAACTGGTGCGGCGCGTCGACCACTTCCTTGCCGGAGGCGATCTGGCCGAGGTGATCGGTGACTCGTTCCCGGACGCGGGGCAACGCGAACTGATCCAGCGCAGCGGCCTGGTCGTCAGCGGTGACGGCTTGACGCTGACCGTTGTGGCCGATGACCGACCCGGCGTGTTCTCGAAGGTGGCCGGCGTCCTGGCCCTCAACGGCGCAGGCGTAGTGGCAGCCGCCGCACATTCGGAGAGAGGGCGGGCCCTGTCCGTGTTCCGGGTGAGGGCGGTATTCGGCAATGCCCCTGATTGGGAGCAGGTGGGAGGACAGATCGAGCAGGCGCTGGCAGGTCGCCTGGCGTTGTCCGCCCGACTCGGGGACCGCTCGCGGGTGTATCTGACGGCACCGACTTCGGCCCGACCGGCCAAGCCGAGGGTCACCGTCGACAACCGGAGTTCCACCTCGGCCACGGTCCTCGAGGTCACCTGTCCGGACGGTGTGGGTGTCCTGTACCGGATAACCCGGGCGTTCGCCGAACTCGACCTCGACATCGTGAGTGCCCGCGTGCAGACGCTGGGTTCCGACGTGATCGATGCCTTCTACATCCGGGACTCCTCCGGGTCCAAGATCCTCGATGGGGAGCACCTGACCGAGATCGAACTCGCCGTCCTGCGTTGGATCGACGTCGACTTCTGATCCAACGCCCGGGATCGCCTACGGTCGATGTCCGTGGATTCCAGGGCACCCTCCGAAGTCGACCTGATGCGCTGGTCCGAGGCCCTGGCCGCCATTGCCCGCACGGGGCTGGCCTTCTCCGACGTGGTCTACGAGCGGGAGCGCTTCGAGGAGGTGCTCAACGTCGCCGCCGACATTCGGGAGCGGGCCGGTTCAGCCTTCGACAGCGAGACGCTCGTAGGTGGATGGCTGGAATCGGTGGGTTCGGGCGTCCCCGGCTATGTCACGCCGAAGGTCACCGTGGGAGCCGTAGTCGGCAACGACGACGGCGAGATCCTGCTGGTCCAGCGGGCCGAATCCGGGCTTTGGCTCTACCCGACGGGTTGGGCGGATGTCGGCTACTCACCGGCCGAGGTGGTGGTCAAGGAGGTCCGCGAGGAGACCGGCATCGACTGCGAGGTGCTCCGACCGATCGCCATACTCGACGGGCTGCGCCTGGGCTTTACCGGCATTCCGCTCTATTCGCTGGTCTTCCACTGCCGGATGACGGGGGGTTCGCTCACACCCCACCCGATGGAGTGCCGGGACGTGGGCTTCTTCGCCGAGGGGGACCTGCCGGAGCACACGATCCTCGCCGACGAGTGGGCTGCCGAATCCTTTGCGGCGATTCGTGGCGAACCGGTGGAGGTCAGGTTCGATGCACCCCGTGACCCTCCGTGGCTCGGAGGCGACCCGCCGGTAGGCGCCTAACTGCGGCCCGGGTTGTTGCGCAGGAAGTCCTCGACCTCGGCAACCAGCGACTCCGGGTCGTCGGAGATGCTTGCCACGTCGGTGCTGTCGAACCCGATGTACGCGTCTTCGATGAATTCGTCCTGCGCATCCTGCGAGTCGTAGTGCGTCTCCAGTTCCTCGACGAACTCGGCGGTGCGCTCGTCCTCGGCGACCAGGTCGCTGATCTGGCGTTCGTAGGCGGCGCTGGCGATCTGGAGGTCGGTACTGGGCAGGGGTACGCCCAGGACCACGCTGACCTTCTCGACGAGTGCAAGGGCGGCCTTGGGGGATGGGGCGCTCGAGACGTAGGCGGGGACGCTGGCCCAGAGCGATGCCGTCGAGAGGCCCGATTCACGGAGGCGTGCGCCGAGTACCCCCACTATTCCGGTGGGGCCCTGGTATTCCGACGGCATGAGGCCCAGCCGGTCGGCGAGGTCGGTGTTGTCCGTGCTGCCGAAGACCTGGACCGGTCGGGTGTGCGGAACGTCGGCCAGCAGGGCCCCGAGGGTGACGACGTGGTGGGCGCCGACCCGGCGGGCGACGCTGGCCACGTGGTCGGCGAACGTGCGCCACCGCAGTTGGGGCTCGTGTCCGACGAGCACGACCAGGTCGTGTGTGGCGTCGGGCAGGCTGGCGACGTAGACGGTCGTGGCGGGCCATTCGATGATGCGTTGGCCGTCGACCAGGTGCACGAACGGGCGGGCGACCGTGAAGTCGAAGAAGTCCTCGGCTTCGATCGTGCCGACCTCGTCGGCTACGAAGTGGTCGCGTACGTAGCGGGCTGCGGTGCTGGCTGCCTCGCCAGCATCGTTCCAGCCCTCGAAGGCCGCCAGCACGATCGGGTCCTCGAGGGTGGGCTCCTGGTCCCAGTGGAGGTGTGGTGCGGGAGGAGGAACGCTCATTGGCCGCGAGGGTATCGGTGACTCGGGCGATGCGCTCCCGCCACCCGTCGCACCGGGACGTACACTCGGCAACCGTGGTGGCGATTCGTGAGGTGACCGACGTCGATGACGACCTGATCGGGGCGATGGCCCGCCTGATCCCGCAGTTGTCGCGTTCAAACCCTGCACCCGATGCAGCGGCCCTCAGGGAGATCGTGTCCTCTGGGGCATCGGTGCTCCTGGTCGCAGAGGACGACGGTGTGATCGTCGGAAGCCTCACACTGGTCCTGTTTCGCATACCGACCGGTTTCCGTGCATGGATCGAGGACGTGGTCGTAGACGAATCGGTGAGGGGCAGGGGCGTGGGCGAGGCGTTGAACCTGGCGGCCCTGGACCGGGCCCGCGCTGCAGGTGCCTCGACCGTGGACCTGACTTCCCGCCCGTCGAGGGAGGCTGCCAATCGCCTCTACCAGCGCCTCGGCTTCGAGGAGCGCGCAACGAACGTCTACCGGTTCAAGCTCTAGGCGGAGCCCGCTCCACCGGGTGGGCCGGCGAGGCGGCGACAACGGTTCCGGAACGGGCCGTAGCGCCAGTGCATGACCTCGGCATCAGCGGTGTCGAGCCTGCGGGAGACCATGACCCGTCCGCCGTTCGGTCGGAGGTCGAGTCGGCCGTCGGTGAAATCGGCAGCCACGTGGACCTCGCCGGCGTTCGGGTCCACGTCGTGGACACCTCCCTCGAGGGTGCCGTCGGCACGCATGTCGTGGACCAGGGAACCGACCGTGATGACCACGCGGTCGCCGGCCTGTTCGATGCGCTGGACCATCCCACGCATCCTGCCGTGCTCGACGATCCAGACGCCGCGAAGGTCGGGTGCCCCCTCGGGAAGCGGGTCCCGGCAGTCGGCCAGGACCGCCGGCGCCCAGCCGTGGGCGTCGGGGCGGGTGTGCGCGACGGGGATCCCGTCCACGGTGGGCCCGGGACCACCGTCGAGGTCGGGGAGCAGGTAGTCCGCCGGCTCCGGCGGACAGGAGGCGCCCCGGTGGGGTCGACGCACGACCAGTCGAAGGATCCAGAGGAGTGGTGGGGGGCGCATGGTGGCGGGTCGACGGGTGTCAGGTCCTCTGGCGCCGTGCGAGCCCGGCTTCGAAGCGTTCGGCCTGCTCGATGGGGGTGCCGGTGATGTCCACCAACTCGTCCCGGCCCTCCTCGGCGGTCCGGAGCCCCGACCATTCGGCCATGGCCGGCTCATCGGCGAATGCCCCGGAGATGCGGGCGTGGCGGTAGGGCAGGTTGTCCCCGGTCAGCAGGTTGAGAACGGGGGCGGTGCGGACCTGTCGGGAGACGGTGGCCTGGGATTCACCCCGGGGTTCGTCCCGATGGTTGCGGCCCTGTTCCCATGGGACCACCTCGTGGGCGTACCAGCGTTCGCGGCGTTCCCTGTGGGTGTCGATGAGCGCCGGGATGTCCGGTTCGACGGTCCGGATCAACTCCGGCGATTCAACGGTGGCGGTCAAGGGTGCATTCCCGGGTCAAGGTTGACGTGGTCAGGTTAGGGCGCAGGCCGCCATGGTGTGGTGGGACGCCCGTATGCGGCAGCATGGGGGCATGGTGGATGCCGTGGACACACCGGATGCCGAAGATTTCGACTGGGACGCCCTGCGCTCGATAGCCGCCGAGGCGGCGGCCACCGCCTACTGCCCCTACTCGGACTTCCCGGTCGGGGCTGCCGGTCTGGTCGACGACGGCCGGATCGTGTCGGGTTGCAACGTCGAAAACGCCTCGTACGGGCTCACGCTGTGTGCCGAATGCGGGATGGTGTCCGACCTGCACCTCACGGGCGGAGGGAGGCTGGTGGCGGCCGTGGCTACGAACCCGGCCGGCGAGGCCATCTCCCCCTGTGGTCGCTGCCGTCAACTGCTGTTCGAGGCCGGCGGGGCCTCGCTGCTGGTCGACGGACCGGGTGGGCCGAGGCCACTGGGTGACCTCCTGCCCGATGCGTTCGGCCCCGACGACCTGCTGGACTGAAGTCGATGGACGCCGTCGAGGTCATCCGCACCAAGCGCGACGGTGGACGTCTCTCCGACGAGCAGATCGGCTGGTTCATCGGCCGCTACGCCGAGGGCGGGGTGATAGCCGACGAGCAGGCGGCGGCGCTGGCAATGGCGATCTTCTTCGAGGGCATGGAGCCCGACGAGCTGGCCACCTGGACGCGGGCGATGGTCGACTCGGGCCGCACGCTCGACCTGTCCGGTGTCGGTCGGCCGACGGTCGACAAGCACTCCACGGGCGGCGTCGGCGACAAGGTGTCGCTGGTGCTCGTGCCCCTCGTGGCGGCCTGCGGGGCGGCGGTGCCCCAGTTGTCGGGCCGGGGCCTGGGCCACACGGGTGGCACGCTCGACAAGATGGAGTCGATCCCGGGTTGGAGTGCCACTCTCGAGCCGGCTGCCATGGTCGAGGTGCTGCGCACCGTCGGTGGCGTGATCGCCGGCGCCACCGAGGACCTGGCCCCGGCCGACCGGCGGCTCTATGCGCTACGCGATGTGACTTCGACGGTCGACTCCATCCCGTTGATCGCCAGCTCGATCATGTCGAAGAAGATCGCCGAGGGGACCGAATCACTGGTGCTCGACGTGAAGGTCGGCTCCGGGGCGTTCCTGCCAGAGGTCGACCGGGCCCGCGAGTTGGCGCAGACGATGGTGAGCCTCGGGGAGCACAACGGGGTCCGCACTGTTGCACTGCTCACGGCGATGGACACGGTCCTGGGCCGAACGGCCGGCAACGCCCTCGAGGTGGCCGAGTCGGTCGAGGTGCTCGACGGTGGCGGACCCCCCGACCTGGTCGAGGTGACCCTGGCGTTGGCCGGCGAGATGGTTGCGCTGGCGGGGCTGGATGCCGACCCGGCAGAGGTACTGGCGTCAGGCCGGGCCCGGGCGGTGTGGGACGACATGGTGCGCGCCCAGGGTGGTGACCCGTCTGCGACGCTGCCGGTCGCCCCACATGTCGAGACCGTCGTCGCCGATGCCTCCGGGGTGCTCAGGCGACTGGACTGCTTGTCGGTCGGAATCGCCGCATGGCGCCTGGGCGCCGGGCGGGCCCGCAAGGAGGACCCGGTCAGCGCGGCTGCCGGAATCGTGTGCCTGGCCAAGCCGGGCGATCCGGTCGAGGTCGGCCAGCCGGTGCTCGAACTCCACGCCGACGACCCGGCCAGGTTTGCCACAGCCAGGGAGGCACTCGAGGGCGCCATCGAGGTATCCGACGAGCCGCCGACCCCGATGCCCCTGATCGTCGACCGAATCGCCCTCTGAGCCGCTGCGACCCCGGTGCTCAGCGCCCGATGGGGTGCCAGACGGTCTTCATCTCGAGGAATTGGGCGATCACCGATGGACTGGCGGCGGTGGCGTCGCCGTGCACGAGGCGCTTGACGTTCTCGGCGGCGTCGGCGAATGCCTCGTCGGAGAGGTCGTCAGGGGCGCCTGAGAGGTCGACGGCGTTGACGTCGAGGTGGCCGAGCGCCCAGGGCAGGAGCCCGACCCGGTCGCCGGTGAGGATGTTGACCACGCCCCCCGGGACGTCGGAGGTGGCCAGCACCTCGGCGAGGCTCATGGCAACCAGCGCCGCTGCCTCACCGGCCAGCACGACCGACGTGTTGCCCGTGACGACCGCCGGAGCCAGGCGGGAGGTGAGGCCAAGCAGCGGAGGATGGTCGGGTACGGCCTGCACGACGACGCCGGTGGGTTCCGGGAACGTGAAGTTGAAGAAGGGGCCGGCGACCGGGTTCACGGTGCCGAGTACCTGGTCGACCTTGTCGGCCCAGCCTGCGTACCAGACCCACCGGTCGACGGCCTGCTCGACCTCGGCACGGGCCGACTCATCGGACAGGCCGCTGTCCCGGAGCAGGGCTGTGAACTCGTCGCTGCGGGCGTCGAGCATCTCGGCCACCCGGTAGAGCACCTGGCCCCGGTTGTAGGCGGTGCGCCCCGCCCAGCCGGCCTGTGCCGAACGGGCGGCACGGACTGCCTCGCGCAGGTCCTTGCGGGAGGCCTTCGCTGCGTTGGCCAGGAGTCGCCCGTCGTCGGTGCGGACCTGGAAGGTGTGGCCAGACTCGGAGCGGGGGAAGGCACCGCCGATGAACAACTTGAAGGTCTTGTCGACCGGCAGGTGCCCACTCACAGGGAGCCACCCCCCACTTCCAGCGCTTCGACATCGCGGACATACGCACCGAGGCCCTGGAGGCCGCCTTCGCGGCCGAAGCCGCTCTCCTTGTAGCCGCCGAACGGGCTCGTGGCGTCGAACTTGTTGAACGTGTTGGCCCAGACGACACCCGCCCGCAGGCGTTCGGCCATCCAGAGGATCTTGGAGCCCTTCTCGGTCCAGATACCCGCCGAGAGCCCGTAGGGCGAGTTGTTGGCCTTCTCGACGGCTTCGTCGGGGGTGCGGAAGGTCTGGACTGCCAGCACCGGTCCGAAGATCTCCTCGCGGGCGATGCGCTGGCTCTGCTGGACGCCGGTGAACACCGAGGGGGCGAACCAGAATCCCCGGCCGGGCAGGTCGCAGGGTGCCTGGTGGAGCACAGCGCCCTCCTCGACCCCGGACTCGACGAGGGCTGTGATGCGGGCCAACTGCTCAGCCGAGTTGATTGCGCCCACGTCGGTGTTCTTGTCGAGCGGGTCACCCACCCGGAGGCGGGTCATGCGCTCCTTGAGCCGTTCGATGAGGCCCTCGGCGATCGATTCCTGGACGAGCAGCCGGGAGCCGGCGCAGCACACGTGGCCCTGGTTGAAGAAGATGCCGTTGATCACGCCCTCGATGGCCTGGTCGATGGCGGCGTCCTCGAAGACCACGTTGGCAGCCTTGCCACCCAGCTCGAGGGTGAGGGGCAGGCGCCGGACGGCAGCGGAGCGTTGGATCTGCTTGCCGACACCGGTCGAGCCGGTGAACGCCAACTTGTCGACGTCGGGGTGTTCGACCAGCGCCGCTCCGGTGTCGCCGGCGCCGGTGACGATGTTGACCACCCCGGGGGGAAGGCCGACGTCCTGCAGCACCTCGGCCATCAACAGGGCCGTAAGGGGCGTGGTCTCGGCGGGCTTGAGGACGACGGTGTTGCCGCAGGCCAGCGCCGGTGCCAACTTCCAGGCGGCCATGAGCATCGGGAAGTTCCATGGAACGATCTGGCCGACGACACCGTGGGGGGCCACGTTCCGGTTCGGGAAGGCGTACTCGAGCTTGTCGGCCCAGCCGGCGTGGTGGAAGAAGTGGGCGGCGACCAGCGGCAGGTCCACGTCTCGGCTTTCGCGGATCGGCTTGCCGCCGTCCATGGTCTCGAGCACTGCGAACTCCCGGGAGCGTTCCTGGAGTTGGCGGGCGATGCGGTAGAGGTAGCGGGCCCGCACGGTGCCGGGGGTGTCGCGCCAGTGCTCCTCGAAGGCCTCCCGGGCGGAGGCGACCGCGAGGTCCACGTCGTCGGCGTTGCCCTCGGAGACGGTGGCCAGCCGCTCCTCGGTGGCTGGGTTGATGGTGTCGAACGTGCGGCCCGATCGTGGGGCCACGAACTCGCCGCCGATGAACAGGCCGTATTCATCGGCGAGGTGGACCACGGCGGTCGACTCGGGGGCCGGTGCGTAGTCGAGGTCGAAGTCGGGGGTCTGGTCGGCCATCAGTCGACGGTCACATAGTCGGGGCCGCCGTAGCGGCCACTGTCGAGCTTTCCGAGCTGGAGCAGGATGTCGTTGAGCAGGCTCGAGGCGCCCAGCCGGAAGAGGTCGGGCGTGAGCCAGTCGGTACCGAGGGTCTCGCCCATCAGGACCAGGTAGTGCCAGGCCTGCTTTGCGGTGCGAATGCCGCCGGCCACCTTGAACCCGACGGCCCGCCCGGTCTGGTGGGCGTGTTCGCGGATCGCCTCGGCCATGCAGAGCGCCATCGCCGGCGTGGCGGCCTTTGGGATCTTGCCGGTCGAGGTCTTGATGAAGTCGGCTCCGGCTGCCATGGCCAGCATCGATGCCCGCCGCACCGGCTCATACCCACCCAGTTCGCCGGCCTCGAGGATGACCTTGAGGTGGGCGTCGCCGCAGGCGTCCTTGGAGGCGGCGACCTCATCGTGGACCGTGGCCAGGTCGCCCGAGAGGAAGGCCGAACGGTTCAGGACGATGTCGATCTCGTCAGCACCTTCGGCGACGGCGCTGCGTATGTCGTCCGTGCGGACGTCGAGGTCCGAGAGCCCGCTCGGGAAGGCACCGGCCACGCTTGCCACGGCCACGCCGGTGCCGGTCACCGCGGCAGCCGCATGGGCGACCATCTCCGGGTAGACGCACACGGCGGCGACGTGGGGGATCGCCGGGTTGGTGGCATCGGGGCGCACGGCCTTGCGGCAGAGGGAGGCAACCTTGCCGGGGGTGTCGGCGCCCTCGAGCGTCGTCAGGTCGATGCATCGGATCGCCAGGTGGAGGGCGGCCCGCTTGCTCGACGTCTTGATCGACCGGCTACCCAGTTCGGCGGCACGGGCCTCGAGCACCACCTCGTCGACCGAGGTGGTCGGAACCGGGGCGTAGGTGGGTGCCTTCACGACGCAGACCCTATGAGGGTTACTGCCGCATCCACGATGGCAGCCACGCTGGTGTCGCCGGTTGCCTCCGATCCGGCTACATCGTCGCCGGTGACGGGGACGATGACCTCGGCGTAGACCTTGAGCATCGGCTCGGTGCCGCTGGGTCGCAGCAGCAGGCGGCCGACGTCGAGGTCGAGCGCCAGCAGATCGGAGGAGGGCAGACCGGTCCCCGGCTGTGCGTAGTCGATGGTGGCGAGCACCCGGTGTCCGGCGACCTCGGTCGGGGGCGATGCCCGGAACTGCGCCAGCAGGGTCGCCATGCGCCCGTCACCGTCCGGACCGTCGAGGCGCACCGTCCGCAGGGCCGTCCGGTGCACACCGTGGCGGCGCCAGAGGTCGTGGAGCAGGTCGAGGACGGTCCGGCCGGCTGCCTTCGCCGTGGCGGCCAGTTCGGCGAACACGATGCCGGCCGTGATCCCGTCCTTGTCGCGGATCAGGTCGCCGACGAGGTAGCCGAGGGCCTCCTCGTAGCCGAACACGAAGCGGGCGGAGGGGTCGTCGAGGCCGGGGCGGACGATCCACTTGAAGCCCGTGAGGGTGTCGGCGTAGCGGACGCCGTGGTGGGCGGCCTGGGCCGACAGCAGTCGTGACGACACCAGTGTGGTGACGACGAGTCGGTTGTCCCCCGAACCGCCCGAGAGGACGTGCTCTGCCAGGAGGGAGCCGATCTCGTCACCGGTGAGGGGTCGCCATCCACTGCCGGTCGGGACGGCAACCGCCAGGCGGTCTGCGTCGGGGTCGTTGGCGATCACCAGGTCGGCGCCCACCTCGTCGGCGAGTGCCAGCACGAGGTCGAGGGCCCCGGGTTCCTCGGGGTTCGGGAACTCGACGGTGGGGAAGGCTCCGTCCGGCTCGCCCTGTTCTTCAACGACGTGCGGGGGGGCGAAACCTGCCAGGGTCAGGGTGTCGACCAGGACGTCGCGGCCGACGCCGTGAAGGGGCGTGTAGGCGACGACCAGGTCATGGGGCACGTCAAGTCCCGACAGTGCCGCAGCTGCGGCGACATAGGACTCGACGTCGGCGGCGGTTCCCCGGGCGATCAGCGGATCGTCGTCGTCGGCCAGGTCGTCCTCTGCGGGCAGGCCGCCCCCGTCGAACTGCTCGTCGATCAGGGCCGATATTCGGCTGTCGATCGGCGGCACGATCTGCGCACCGTCCGACCAGTAGACCTTGATGCCGTTGTCCGGGCGGGGGTTGTGGCTGGCGGTCACCATGATCCCGGCCTCGGCGCCGGTCCGGAGCAGCGCGTGGGCCAGGACCGGTGTGGGGAGCGGGCCGGGCAGCAGCAGGCTCGCCACCCCGAGGCCGGCCAGCACCCGGGCCGAGTCCTCGGCGAACAGGTCGCTGTGCCGACGGGCGTCGTAGCCGATGACCACAGTCGGGGCGTCCTGGTCCGCCAGGAGTGCACGCCCGACCGCTGTGGCAGTCGCCCTGGCCAGCACACGGTTCATGCGCATCGGGCCGGCGCCCATGGCCCCGCGTATCCCTGCGGTGCCGAACTCGAGGCGCCCGGTGAAGCGTTCCTCCAGGGCCGATCCACCACCGTCGAGGAGTTGTACGGTCTCGGCCCGGGTCTCGGGATCGGGGTCGGCGTCGAGCCAACGGCGTGCCGTGGCGGCGGCGTCGCTCACAGGCGTTCCAGCACCCCGCGCAGCAGGGCCAGCATGCGGGGCCCGGCTTCGGCGGCGGCTTCCAGCACATCCTCGTGGTCGAGGTCGGTATCGCCCATTCCCGCCGCAGCGTTGGTGACGAGCGAGATGCCGAGCACCTCGACCCCCAGGTGCCGGGCGGCGATGGTCTCGAGTACGGTCGACATGCCGACCAGGTCGGCACCGAGGCCTGCCATCATGCGGATCTCGGCGGGTGTCTCGAAGGCGCCTCCCAACAGTCCGGCGTAGATGCCTTCGGGCAGCGTCGGGTCGACGTCGAGTGCCAGCGCCCGCAACCGCGACGAGTACGCCTCGGTCAGGTCCGTGAAGCGGATGGGTCGGTCGGCCGGGGGTGCGGGACCGGCCATCGGCGAGGCGCCCGTGAGGTTGAGTTGGTCGGCGATGAGGACCGGTTGACCGACAGGCCAGTCGGGGTTCAGGCCCCCGGCGGCGTTGGTGAGCACGACTACTCCGCATCCGGCGGCGATGGCGGTGCGGACGCCGTGGACGACCGTTGCTGCCGGATGCCCCTCGTAGAGGTGGACGCGGCCGCCGAGCACGAGGGCGTTGGTGCCGCCGACCCGTATCGACAGGGCGCTGTTGCGGTGGCCCAGGACGGTGGGGGCGGGGAAACCCGGCAGTTCGTCCAGCTGCACGTCGGCGACAACCTCGCCGAGTCCATCGGCCGCAGCGGCCCATCCGGAGCCGAGGACCAGCACGACGTCGTGCGAGGGCACGCCGGTGCGCTCGGCCAGGACGACCGCTGCCGCGTCGGCGAGGGCGAAGGGTTCGGGGGCGTTCGACATGGTTTCTCGACGGCGCTGACGATCGGGCAGATCCCGCCTCGCGCCGCACCGAAACGCTAGCGGCCTGCGTGCCGGTACGCCGCGGTGGGATGACCTGTCGGACTGGCCTAGGTTCTCGTCCATGGAGAATGGAGTCGACGACCCCGACTACGGCGAGTTCCCCTTGAAGGCATTTCTGGGGTTTGAGATCGAAGATGGAGATCCCGGGCAGGCGGAGGCCTGGCTCGACGTCGGCGTCGACCACCTGAACCCGAACGACGTCGTGCATGGCGGCGTGGTCTTCACCCTGGCTGATACGGCGATGGGTCGGGCAACCATGTCGGTGCTCGAAGAGGGCCTCTTCTGTGCCTCGATCGAGGTGTCGGTCCGGTTCCTGCGTGCTGTGCCGGCGGGACGACTGAGGGCACGGGTGCAGGTACTCCATGCTGGCCGCCGGATCGTCCACCTCGAGGGTCGCGTGTTCGTCGACGGCGAGGAGAAGCCGGTGGCGGCCGTGTCGGGTTCGTTTGCCGTGCTGGGCGGGTGACGGATTCCGGATTTCAGTAATCGACGATGAGCCGGACCACGGGGAGCGAGCGGGCGGCTGCCTGAGGGTTGTCGACGAGGTCCAGCCCGAGGAGTCGGTCGATGTTGCGGGCGGAGCGGGGATGACGCCGGACGTAGTCGGTCAGCACGGCGGCGGCAGCGTCCTCGTCGAGGATTCGTGCCGTGGCCGTACCGGATGTCCGCCCCCACGACACCGAGGCCGACGGATCTGCAAGGAGGTTGCGGTACCAGTCGCACCGGGGGGCGAAGGCAGCGACGACCATCGGATCACCGTCGAGATCTGCGACCACCTCGAGGACAGCGTGTCTCAATCTCCCCGAGGCCCGTCCGGTGTGTCCGAGTCGCAGGAAGCGTCGGCCCATGAGGCGACCCAGGCGGAACCGGTAGGCGATCAGCGGCAATCTGTAGAGCAGGCGCAGAAGTTGACCGGGTGGCGGCGGCATGGGTCCATCCCACCACGTCGCGGCTACCGTCCGCGAGGTGGGTGAGCAGACGGACGGTGCACGCGAAGGCATTGGCGATGCACGACGGGCCGCGAACCGGGCGGTCCTCGAACGGGCGATTTCGTTGATCGGCACCGGCGAGTACGCGGCGCTCGGTGGTCTCTACGCCGATGACTACGTTCTCGAACTTCCGTACAGCGACCCGCCCAAGCGCCTCGAGGGGCGCAGGGAGATCGCCGAGTACGTGGGACCGCAGTTGGGCACGTTCGTGTTCACCCTGATGCTCACAGCCGTCCACGACTGCGTCGACCCTGACCTCTTGATTGCCGAGTACACGTCGGACGGCCACGTTTCGACCACCGGCAAGACGTACCGCAACACCTACATCGCCCTCTGGCGGTTCCGGGACGGCAAGGTCTGTGGGGTGAAGGAGTTTTCGAATCCGATGGTCGCCGCCGAGGCGCTCGACACCGACTGAGGCTCGTCAGCCTTCCCGTAGGCGGCGCTTTTCCTCCAGCCGTTCCGCCATGCGGCGGTCGTTGCGCTGCACGACGGCCCGGGCGGTCAGCATCATCACCTGGACAGCGACGAAGATCGCTGACAGGGCGACGAGGACCGGCCAGTCGATGAGCAGCCCGACCACGAGCGAGGCCAGACCGACGAGCGTCGTGACGATCATGGAGCGACCCTAGGGCGACGGTGGGCCGCTCAGCGTTGTTCTGCCGTGCAGGGCCCGTCGCAGGTGCGAACGACGGTGCCGGTGGCGAGGAAGGTGCCCCGCTGTTCGACCGAGGCGGGTTCGGTGCGCGGATCGTTGTGGGGGTCGTCGCCCTCCCGCGGCGGCAGGTTCGTCGTAGGCGGCAGGGAGATCCCGGAGTCCCAGACCACGAGCGCCGATCCCTCGTATTCGTCGTCCGTCCATCGCTCGAGGCCCCAGTAGGGCTCGATGTCGTCGCTGCGTCCGTCGGCGACCGCCGGCCACTGGACTGCCGCACCCATGGTGCGGGCCATGACCTCGGTGGCGATGTTGGCAACCTGGTGGTCACCGACGGCGAGGTGGAGCAGGACCCGCTTTTGGTTCACACCCGGGAGCGGGTCGTCGCCGAAGTGGTTGGCGTAGCCGTTGCCCTCGCCGCGGTCCCAGAGCATCTGGAGGAGCAGGATGCCCACGCCCTGGTCGTAGGTGGACGGGTAGGAGACCTGGAGCCCGAGGAAGAACGGGTCGAAGTCGATGCTGCGGTGCAGCAACGTCGAGTAGTTGATGGCCGGCACCCCGAGCATCGCCAGGTCCCAGTCGGTGGACACTGCGGTGGAGGCAGCACCCATGATCCCACCCTGGCTGATCCCGTAGTAGGCGAGCCCGTGGTCGGCCCCGGCGCGGATCAGCGGCTGGCCGTCGGCGTCCTGGAAGGCGGGGTCGGTGGCGAGCCCGTCGGGGTGGATCATCAGGCGGCCGAGGAAGAGAGTGTTGAGTTGGCCCTGGAGGAGGCGGTCGCCGAGGGTGTGGAAGCGGGAGAAGTCCTGGATCACGGCGACGGCGTTGCCGGTGTCCTCGTCGGCCATGCCGATGAGGTCGGTGCCGCAAACGACCCGGCTGAAGTCGGCGGCGATGGCACGGGGCCCCGACGAGGTGGCCTGGTTTGCAGTGCCGAGCAGGCCGTGGCCGTAGATGAGGGGGGCGCCGGGTTCCCCACCGCTGGCCGAGACGGGAATCCCGCAGGTGAAGGGGGCGGTCAGGTCGATGCCACGGGCCGGAGCGCCGTCTTCGTCGAACAGCAGGCTCTCGCCGGTGCTTCCGTCACCGGTCAGGAAGCCCGGGACGGTGTAGGTGCCGGTCACCTTGCGCATCAGCTGGTCGTCGTCGAGGTCCTCGACGGAGGCCACCTCGAACGTTGGTGCTGCGTCGCCGAGTTCGGCGAAGGCGTCGTCCCGCATGGAGAGCAGGGGTCCGGTCAGGTTCCGGGTGCTGATGACGGTGAAGTCCCAGGCCACGACGAGGTCGGCCCGGTCGACGCCTGCCTCACCCAGGACGTCGAACACCTCGTCCATCGACCCGCGTCGGCCCTCGAGGCCCGGGTTGCCGGTGTCGAGGCGGTCGCGGTAGGCGCGGAAAGCGTCGGTAGGTGCGATCGTGTCGCCGGATTCGTCGACGAGGCCGCGGATGCCGACGACGATTCGATGGCCTTCGGGGAAGTTGCGGGCAGGGCGCAGGTAGAGGATCGGGACTTCGTCGCCGGCGTTGGCATCGAGTTCGGTCCAGTGCGGCCAGCGCTCGCCGGTGTCGGCGTCGATGACGACCGTGGCCGACCCGGGGTCGAGGGAGTGGGCGATGTCGGTGATCGGGGCCAGGCCCGATGCGTCGACGTCGAGGTCGGGGAACCGGACGGCCATGGCCGAGCCGGGGCTGAAGCCGTCGTTGTGGTTCCAGGGGGTGGGATCAATCCATGTGCCTTCGTTGTTGATCGGCAGGGCGGACGCAGCGAAGGCCACGAGTCGACCGGTGGGTGTGTCGGGGTCGGCGACCGTGAGGTGGTTGCTGGGGAACGGCAGCAGGCAGTCGGCAAGCAGCGGCTCGCAGCCGGCGACGACCTCGGCCGGGTCGATCGAAATGGGCGCCATCGTGGTCGTGGTCGTGGTCGTGGTCGTGGTGGTCGTGGTGGTGGTGGGCGCGGTGGTGGTCGTGGTGGTGGTGGGCGCGGTGGTGGTCGTGGTGGTGGGCGCGGACGTGGTGGTCGTGGTGGTGGTGGGCGCGGACGTGGTGGTGGGCGCGGTGGTGGTCGTGGTGGTGGGCGCGGTGGTGGTGGGTGCGGGCGTTCCGTCACCGTCGCCGCAGGCCAGCAGGACAAGCGGAGCGAAGAGCATCACAAGCAGCATCAACCATCGGCGCATCGTTCATACCTCCTGGCCGGGACGGTAGTTCCCCATTGGCGGCTAGTAGGCGTCCGGGTCGTCCCGATGGACGACAAGGGGTGCCATGTTGCATCCTTTCCCGTGGTGCGGTGACTGGTGCCGTCGTCAGGACAAGGAGCATCTCAATGAATGGCCCACAACATCCGTTGACCGGGATCCGGGTGCTCGAGATGGGCAGCCGGGTGGCCGCTCCCTATGTCGGCAAGTTGCTCGCTGATGCCGGCGCCGACGTGTGCAAGGTGGAGTCGCCTGCCGGTGACCCCTTCCGCCGTTGGAGCGCCTCGGGGGCGACGATCCCCATGGGTGGGGACGCCGCCTGGTTCCGGTTCCTGAACGGCGGAAAGCGCAGCGCCGTTGTGGACCTCGGGGTGGATGGCGGCCGCGACGAACTCCTGCACCTCGTCGCCGGCGCCGACCTCGTTATCGACGACCACGATCCGGCCGACGCCCGTGCCCTCGGCATCACCGCCGACGACCTGCGTGCCGTCAACCCGGCCGTGGTCGTCGCCACGCTCACGCCGTTCGGGACGACGGGACCCTGGGCCGACAGGCCGGCCAACGACTTCGTCCTCCAGGCCCTCGTCGGCTCGACAGAGGTCCGCGGCATGCCCGGCGAGGAGCCCGTGTCGGTCGGAGGGGACCTCGGCGACTTCACCGCAGCGGCCTTCGCGGCACCGGCCGCCCTCTCAGCGACGCTCGCCGCCAGGGCATCCGGACACGGCGCCCACGTCGACTGCTCGCAGTACGAGGCGATGATGCACTCGTTCCAGGTGTTCCGGCCGATGTACGAGTCGATGGCCCCGGACTACGAGTTCCCCCGGCAGTTCATGATCCCGTCCATCGAACCGGCGTCGGACGGGATGGTCGCCTTGTGCTGTGTCACCGGCCAGCAGTGGCAGGACTTCTGCGCCATGATCGGCGCCCCCGAGTTCGGCGACGACCCCATGTTCCTCAGCTTCATCGGTCGCCTGGAACGCAAGGAGGAGGTCTGGGAGAGGATCCACGCCTTCACGAAGGCCCACACGGTCGACGAGATCGTCGAGGTGGCCTCGGCGTTCCGCATCCCCTGCGGCCCGGTGGGCGACGGACTGACGCTGCCCGGCTACGACCACTTCGTCGAGCGGGGCGTCTTCGTCGACCACCCGCAGGGGTTCATCGGGCCCCGCCCGAGCATCGGCTTCTCCGAGTCCACGTTGGCCCCGCGACGCCCGGCACCCTCCCTGGGTGATGCAGGCGACGAGCCCGACGACGGCCCCGGTCCGGTGCTCGGTACCGATCCGGCACGACCCCTGGCCGGGGTGCGCATCCTCGACCTGGGGACCTTCTGGGCCGGTCCGGTCACCGCCAGCCTCCTGCGCGTCCTCGGTGCCGACCTCGTCAAGGTCGAGTCGCACGTCCGCCTGGACGGCATGCGCTGGGCCGCCGGCTACCAGCGGGACCACCTCTGGGAATGGTCTCCGGGCTACCACGGCGCCAATCCGGGTAAGACCCTGGTGACGCTCGACCTCACGACCGATGCCGGGCAGGAGGTGCTCGGGACCCTCCTCGACACCGCCGATGTGGTCATCGAGAACTTCAGCCCTCGCGTGATGGACTCCTGGGGGGTGACCTGGGACGCCGTTCGCCGGCGCAACCCCCGTGCCGTGTACCTGCGGGCGCCGGCGTTCGGGCTGGACGGGCCCTGGAGGGACCGCGTCGGCTTCGCCATGACCATGGAGCAGGTGGGGGGCCTTGCCAACCGGACCGGCCACCCCGACGGGCCGCGGCTGCTCCCACAGGGGCCCGTCGACATGTTCGCGGCGATGCACGCGGCCGTGGCGGTCCTGCTCGCCCTCGCCGACCGCGAGCGCACCGGTACCGGACAGTTGATCGAGGCCCCGTTGATCGAAGCGGCGCTCCAGGCCTCGGCGGAGCAGGTCGTCGAGGCCTCGGCATACGGCAACGTGCTGGGATGCCTCGGCAACCGGTCGGCGGCGGCGACGCCCCAGGGCCTGTACCGGACGGCTGAGGACGACCGCTGGTTGGCGGTCAGCATCGAGACCGATGCACAGTGGGCGAACCTTCAGGGCCTGGTCGACGGCCTGGACGACCTCGACCGCCACGGCGATGCCGACCGGATCGACGAGGTGCTCGGCGCCTGGTCACGGGGGCAGGCCGGTCGGGAGTCCGAGGAGCGCCTATGGCAGGCAGGTGTCCCGGCGGCCTTCTGCGTGCACCCGAACCATTCCGGTGGGACCGCACAGCACGAGTTCCGCGGCTTCCTCCAGTGGTATGAGCATCCTGTGACCGGGTCGACCCCCTACTTCTCGTACCCGTTCCTCGTGGACGGTGCCCGCCTGTCGCTGGGCGGTCCTGCGCCGACGTTGGGCCAGCACACGGACCAGGTGCTGGAATCCCTGGGCCTGGACGAGGCGGCCATCGCACGGTTGCGGGAGCAGGGCGTCACCGACGACTGGCCGGTGGGGATTCCACGCCCCTGACCATGGCATGCTCCTGACATGAGCGACGCTGACGCCGCCCTCGACACCGCCCTGCAGTCCCTGGTGGGCGGACAGGGTTCGGTCCAGGTCGCCACCGAACCGGTCGGCGCCACCGAGGTCAGTGCCTGGTGTGCCGTCATGTCCGAGGCAAACCCGCTCTTCGTCGATGAGGCGGTTGCCGCCTCGGGGCCGTATGGGGGGATCGTGGCACCCCCGGCCACGCTCAACATGTGGACGATGCCCGTCAGGATCGGGCGCGGCTCCGTCGGACGCGACACCGACCAGCCTCAGCAGGCCGCCTACCAACTACTCGACGACGCCGGGTTCACAGGCGTCGTCGCCACCAACTCGGACCAGGCCTACGAAGGCCACCTCCGACCCGGCGACATCGTGTCCACCCGGACGACGCTCACCGGCGTCTCCCCCCAGAAGCAGACGGCACTCGGCACCGGCCACTTCGTGACGACCGAGGTCGCCTACGCGAACCAGCACGGTGACCCGGTCGGAACGCTCACCTTCCGGATCTTCAAGTTCCGGCCGGGCACCGGCCGGCAGCGTGGCGACGAACCGGTGGACGACTCGCCCCGGCCCGAACGCCCCCGTCCCCGCTGGAACCAGGACCAGGCATGGCACTGGGAGGGGCTGCGGCAGCACGAGTTGCGCATCCAGCGCTTCACCGGCAGCGGACGCCTCGTGCACCCCCCGGTCGTCGCCGATCCGACGACCCATGACATGGCGTACGACTGGGTTGTCGCCTCCGGTCGGGGCTTCCTCTACAGCTGGACCGCCCCGGAACATCCGAAGGTCCCCGCCTTCGACTATCCGCTCGTGGTCGGCCTGGTGGAGCTCGAGGAGGGTGTCCGGGTGGTCTCCAACATCGTCGGCGTGCGACCCGACCAACTCGAGATCGGCATGCCGCTCGAGGTCTGCTGGCTGGACAGCCACGACGACGTGACCCTCCACCAGTTCCGTCCGACCCGACCCGATCGACGCACGGACACGTTGGTCCGGGACGACGTGTCCGTCGGCGACCGGCTGCCGCACTGTCCGATTGAAATCACCACCGAACTCGTGACGTCCGGGGCGCTGGCCACCTTCGACCACCAGGACGTCCACCACGACAGCGATGCAGCACGTGCCAAGGGCCTGCCGGACATCATCATGAACATCCTCACCTCGAGTGGGTTGGCCGCCCGGTGGCTGGGGGACTGGGCCGGAGACCGGGCGGTGTTCCGGAACCTCAGGATCGGACTCGGGGCGTCGAACCACCCGGGCGACACGATGACCATGGCGGGTTCGGTGACTGATGTCGGGGAGGGAGGCGCCATCACCGTGGCGTTCGTCGGCACCAACTCCCTCGGCAACCACATCCATGGCAGTGCCGAACTGACCCTGCCGGAAGGCCCGCAGGGTGCCGGGGGTAGCGCCTGACATGTGGACCCCCGCCCGCCGGACCGCCATCGTCGGCATCGGCGCCACCGAGTTCTCGAAGGACTCCGGCCGGACGCCCATGCAGTTGGCGACCGAGGCCTGCCTGGCCGCATGTGGTGACGCCGGCCTCGACCCGACGTTGGTCGACGGCATGTCGTTGTTCAGCATGGAGCGCAACTACGAGATCGAGGTGGCCCGGAACCTGGGCATACCGCGCCTGCGGTTCTTCTCCATGGTCAACCACGGCGGTGGTGGAGGTTGCGCCACCGTCGGCCTGGCCGCAATGGCCGTACACACCGGTGCCGCCGACTACGTGCTGGCCTACCGGGCGTTCAACGAGCGCTCGTGGCACCGGTTCGGCAGCGGAGTACAGGCCCACCACCAGAGCCCCGAGGCGAACGACGTCTCGTTCAGTTGGACCTCGCCGTTCGGGCTGCTCACACCGGCGCAGTGGGCCGGCATGTTCGCCACCCGCTACATGCACCAGCACGGCGCGACCTCGGAGGACTTCGGTCGGATCGCCGTCGCCGACCGCCGCCACGCTGCCAACAACCCGGCCGCCTTCTTCCACGGCCGGCCCATCACGCTCGAGGAGCACCAGGCCAGCAGGATCATCTCCGACCCGCTGCGACTCCTCGACTGCTGCCAGGAGAGCGACGGCGGCGTGGCGCTGCTCGTCACCAGCGCAGAGCGGGCAGAAGGCCTGGACCGGGAGCCTGCCTGGATTGCCGCCGCTGCCCAGGGAGTGGCCGAGGACCAGTGGATGATGCGCTCCTACTACAGGGACGACATCACCGGCATCCCCGAGATGGGGGTCGTGGCCGGGCAACTCTGGGAGTCGTCGGGCCTTGGTCCCGCCGACATCCAGGCGGCGATGCTCTACGACCACTTCACGCCGCTGGTCCTGCCCCAGTTCGAGGAGTTCGGATTCTGTGGCACCGGCGAGGCGAAGGACTTCATCGCCGACGGGAACATCGAGGTCGGCGGTGCCCTGCCGGTCAACACCAACGGCGGCCAGTTGGGTGAGGCGTACATCCACGGCATGAACGGCATCGCCGAGGGGGTCCGCCAGGTTCGGGGAACCTCGGTCAACCAGGTCCACGGGGCCGTGAACGTGCTGGTGACCTCGGGCAGCGGCGTTCCGACGAGTGGCCTGATCCTGACCAGCGAGGGCGGCTGAGCCCGCTCAGTCGAGGGGCAGGACCACCTCGGGCAGGGGGTGCCGGTAGAGGCGGGCTGCGTTTTCGCAGCAGAGCATCCGGAGTTCGTCGGGCGGCAGGTGACCCCAGGCGTCGGCGATGACCTGTTGGGTGTGCGGCCAGGTGCTGTCACCGTGGGGGTAGTCGGCCTCGACGCAGATGTTGTCGATGCCGATGGTGTGGCGGGTGTCGATGGTGGAGGGGTCGTCGAGCGTGCAGAACCAGAAGTTGCGGCGCAGGACGTCGGCGGGGTGCTCTTCCCAGCCATGCCCGTAGCCCGAGCGCTCGATGAGGTTGTCGAGGCGGTCGATGAGCATGGCGACCCAGCCGATGCCGCCCTCGGACATGGCGACCTTGAGTCGGGGGTGTCGGACCGGGTATTCCGACCAGAGCCACTCGGCGCAGGCCTGGAGGGAGAGTTGCCCGAAGAGGGTGGCGCCGATCTGGAGCGCAGGACCCCCCGGCGGCGTCGGGTGCATTCCGGAACTGGCCACGTGGAGGGAGACCACCGTGTCGGTTTCGACGCAGGCGGCGATGACCGGGTCCCAGTGGTCGCGGTCCCAGAGGCTCGGGAGCCCGATGGCATGGGGGCGCTCGGGAAGGGTGACCGAGACGAAGCCCCGCTCGGCGTTGCGGTGGATCTCCCGGGCCGCCTCCGTCGGGTCGGAGAGGAAGGTGATGCCGCACGGGACGATCCGGTCCGGATGGGGTGCATACCATTCGGTGTACAGCCAGTCGTTCCACGCCCGCATGGCGTCAATGCCCACAGCGGTGTCGTCGGCGTCGGCGAACACCCGTCCGCAGAATCCGGTCACCTGGGAGGGGAAGTTGAGCATCGCCCAGATGCCGGCCAGGTCCATGTCGGCTATCCGGGCGTCGACGTCGTAGCAGCCGGGGCGCATCTGGTCGAAGCGGAACGGCTCGAGCCGCACGGTCTCGGGACGGCGTCCGGCCACGGCGTTCATTCCTACCTGGGAGTACGTGTTGCCTTCGAACTCCCAGACCTGGTGCCCTTCGGGTGTCTCGACCAGTTGCGGACCGTGCCTGCGCAGCGCCGGGGACATGTACTCGCTGAACAGGTGGGGTGGCTCGACGACGTGGTCGTCGACCGAGATGATCGTGGAGTGGACCTCGGCAGGCTCTGGTTCCGGAAGGAACAGTGCCGGGTCGAGTACCTGATCCACAGCTGCCACCGACTCAGCGCAGGTTGCGGGGGCCGCCCCGGCGGCCGGGCCAGCGGGAGCCGCCGATGGTGTCTGCGTGGGGCCAGAAGGCGACCGGGTCGAGCGGGCCGGCGTTGGTGATCTCGCGTGCCTTGTGGGCTGAGGTGATGAGCCGGGCCGAGAGCTGCTCACGCATCGGCAGGAGTTCGGTGTGGGGATCCCACGGGCTGTCCCGGAGGGTCAGGGTGCCGTCGAGTTCCTCGACGTGAACCTGTTCGCTGACCTGCCGTACCCTGACGACGTGTGGCGGGTAGTCCCACTCGCCCTCGGCACCGCCGACTGCCCGCGAGTACTTGAGCCACCACTCGTTCTCCTCGCGGTCGCCCGGTTCGGGATCGACGGTCCCGGTGGATCGACCCCTGAACTCGAGGAACGTGTAGCCCTGGTGCGTGGCAGTGGCCTCGACGGCGTCGCCGAACCGGAAGTAGCGGGTGGTGCACGGGAACTTCGGTTGCCCGTTGATCTCCTTCGAGTTGAAGATGGCCGCCTCCTGGTCGATGCCGATGCCGAGCGAGAACTGTCCGGCGACGCCGTCGAAGTCGGCCTGCACCCTCGTGCTGGTGCCGAACTCGGGCTCATCGAGGATCGGCACGCAGTAGACGCCGATGGTGACGATGGGTTCGGCACCCGGTTCGATGCCGGGGGGGAGTAGGGCGGCCACCTTGTCGGGGTCGGTGCGGTATGTGATCACCAACTTGGGCCAACCGGCGATCTCGGCAGGTTGGTTGTCTTCGCCCATGGGAGCCTCCTCGGTCTCGCCGCGGCAATCCGGCGGCACTGTGTCTCTGTGACAGTGTGACACGGCCGTGGATCGGTGGCCGCACCCGCTTTCCAGCGCCGAAGGTCGCGGGTCAGAAGTCGCCGGCGCCCTGGCGGAGGCTGGTGAGCGCCGCTGTCACCGCGGACAGGTCGTCGCGACCCATGCCGTCGAGTCCGAACCTGATGTCGGCGAGGGCGCCCGCCGCCTGTTCGACGGTGGTGCGTCCCCGACGGGTGATCTCGGCGAGCGTGGTACGTCGGTCGGTGGGGTGGGGCGTGCGACGGACGAGACCGTCCGCCTCGAGTCGGTCGATGGTGTTGGTCACCGAGGTGGGGTGCACCTGGAGGCGGTCGCCGACCTTGCCGAGGGGCATCGATCCGTGCCGCGAGAAGTGCAGGAGGGCGAGGGCCTCGAATCGGCTGAAGTTGAGGTCGAAGGGGGCGAGGGCGGCGTCGATGCGGTGCAGGAGGACCTGGTGGGCCCGCGTGATGGAGGTGGCCGCGGCCATCGGGTCGGCGGCGCCCCAGTCGTTGGAGCGCCAGTTGCGGTGCGCCTCGTCGATCGGGTCGAAGGGCAGCGGCATGGGTCCAGTCTAGGCATTTGGAACCGACAAAGCTTGGGTGGCAAATAGTTGGACATCCAACTATCCTTCGACCCATGCACCCGGGCCGCCGAACCCTCTCCGGCATTCCCGTCGATCCCGTCTACGGCGAAGGCCCGCTCCCCGGCGAGTACCCCTACACCCGTGGCATCCATGCCGGGATGTACCGGGACCGGCACTGGACCATGCGCATGTTCGCCGGGTTCGGCACCGCCGAGGACACCAACGGCCGCTTCAAGGAGCTGCTCCGGTCCGGCGGCACCGGACTCTCCACCGCCTTCGACATGCCCACGCTCATGGGCCGCGATTCCGACCACCCGCTCGCAATCGGCGAGGTCGGCCGGGCGGGCGTCGCCGTCGACACGGTCGACGACATGGCCGACCTCTTCGCCGACATCGACCTCGCCGCGGTCACCACCTCGATGACCATCAACGGACCGGCGCCGATCCTGTTGGCCATGTACGTCGCCGTCGCCGAGGAGGGCGGCGTCGAGCGGAGGCTTCTGGCCGGCACACTCCAGAACGACATCCTCAAGGAGTACCAGGCGCAGAAGGAGTACCTGTTCCCACCCCGCCCGTCGGTGCGCCTGGTCACCGACGTCATCCGGTTCACCGCCGCCGAGATGCCCCGCTGGAACCCCGTGTCGGTCTCCGGCTACCACATCCGCGAGGCCGGTTCGACGGCCGCCCAGGAACTGGCCTTCACCCTCGCCAACGGGTTCGCCTATGTGGAGGCGGCGGCGGCGGTCGGCCTCGACGTCGACGAGTTCGCTCCCCGGCTGTCCTTCTTCTTCAACAGCCACAGCGACTTTTTCGAGGAGATCGGCAAGTTCCGGGCCGCTCGACGCATCTGGGCCCGCTGGATGCGCGAGCGCTACGGCGCCAGGGACGAGCGCAGCCTGAAATTGCGGTTCCATACACAGACAGCGGGCGTCTCGCTCACCGCCCAGCAGCCCGAGGTCAACATCGCCAGGGTCGCCCTACAGGCGTTGGCCGGCGTGCTCGGCGGCACCCAGAGCCTCCACACGGACTCGTACGACGAGGCCCTGGCCCTCCCTTCCAAGGAGGCGGCGCGCATCGCGTTGCGCACCCAGCAGGTCATCGCCCACGAGACCGGGGTCGCCGACGTGGCCGATCCCCTCGGCGGCTCCGCCTACGTCGAGTGGATGACCGACGAACTCGAGCGCCGTGCCGAGGAGGTCTTCGACCGGCTCGACGACGAGGGAGGGGGCTCGATCCTCGAGGGCGTCTATGCGGGAATCGAGAGCGGCTGGTTCATGGGCGAGATCGCCGAATCGGCCTACCGGTTCGAGCGCGAGGTGAACGCCGGCGACCGGGTCGTGGTCGGGGTCAACGCCTTCACCGAGGGCGACGAAGGGGGTTCGAGCAGGCTGATGCGCATCGGCCAGGACACCGAGGACCTGCAGCGCAAACGCCTGGCCGAGGTCCGGCTGGCACGCGACGGGTCCGCGGTACGAACGGCGCTCGCCCGGGTCGCCGATGAAGCCGGGCGACCGGAGGCCAACCTGATGCCCGCACTGCTCGACGCGGTCCGGACCCGGGCCACCGTCGGCGAGGTCGTCGAAGTCCTCGAGGACGTCTTCGGCACGTACGTCGAGACGACGGTCGTCTGATGGAGGTCCGGAACATGGGCGCAGTGCCGATCCGGGTCGTGCTCGCCAAGCTGGGCCTCGACGGGCACGACCGGGGGCTCAAGGTCGTCGCCCGGATGCTCCGGGACGCCGGCATGGAGGTCGTCTACCTCGGGCTCCGCCAGACCACCGGGACGATCATCGATGCGGTCGAGCAGGAGGACGCCGACGTGGTCGGCATCTCGATGCACAATGCCGGACACCTCACCCTGGCACCCCTGATCGTCGCTGCCCTCGCCGACGCAGGACTCGGAGACGTACCCGTCGTGATCGGCGGCGTCGTCCCCGACGAGGACCTCGACGAGCTCGCTGCGGCCGGAGTCGGCGCAGTCCTCGGCCCGGGGGCCTCGGCCGTCGAGGTCGTGGCGTCCGTGCGCGGCGTCGTCGACGCGGGTGTCCGTGCAACCGGCGACTGAAGGCCGGACGCCGGCCGAGCTCCTCGCCGCAGCCCGGGGTGGCGAGCGCCGGGCGATCGCCCGCCTGCTGACCCTCGTGGAACGCGGTGGTGGGGCTGCTGACGCCATCGCCGGGGCCACGCACCGGTTGGCCGGCACAGCACACGTCGTGGGAATCACCGGGGCACCGGGCTCCGGGAAGTCGACGTTGACCAGCGCGCTGACCACCCTGCTCGTCGAAGGGGGTCGCCGACCGGCGGTGGTGGCGGTCGACCCCTCGTCCCCACTGACCGGTGGCGCCATCCTCGGTGACCGCGTGCGCATGGAGGCGGCCACTGTCGCAGGGGTCTTCGTCCGCTCCATGGCGACCCGCGGCCACGGCGGAGGCCTCGCCCTCGCCGTTCCGGGGGCGGTTCGCGTGCTCGACGCCTGTGGATTCGACCCGGTCGTGATCGAAACGGTCGGAGTCGGCCAGGTCGAGGTCGATGTGGTCGCTGCGGCGGACACCGCCGTCGTCGTGGTGACCCCGGGTTGGGGAGACGCCGTGCAGGCCAACAAGGCGGGCCTGCTCGAGGTCGCCGACCTGTTCGTCGTCAACAAGGCCGATCGTCCCGGCGCATCCGACGCCCGCCGCGACCTCGACCTGATGCTGGACCTGACCGAGGTGTCGGGTGCCTGCCCCAATAGGCGCCCCGTGATCGTCGAGACGACGGCGACGAAGGGTGAGGGGGTCGAGGACCTGCTCGCCGCCATCGACGCCCACCATGCGGTCCTCGTCGGGGGTACGGGCCTCGAGGTCCGGCGGGCCCGCCGCCTTGCCGCAGAGGTGCGCGCCCGCCTCGACCACCTCCTGGGCGAGGCCGCCGGACAGGCGCTCGCCGAGGCCGGGCCCGTCGCCGGGGAGACGCCGGTCGAGACGGCCCGCCGGCTGGCCGGACGTATTCTGGGGGCCGGGGACACCGGGTGACGGGAGGCACGACTCGTCGGAAATGGTGGGGATAGGCTCTCGCGCCATGGTCCGGAATCTGCTCGCCCTTCCTACGCGCCTCTGGCGTGACTACGGGCAGAAGCTGATCCGATTCGCCGGTGTGTCGATCATCAACGTGTGCACCGGTCAGACGCTGCTGTACATCTGCTACGCCCGCCTGGACTGGAACGGCATGCTCGCCAACGTGGTCGCCGTGGCTGCGGGCAGCATCCCCGCCTACCTGCTCAGCCGTCACTACGTATGGAAGCGGGAGAAGGGCGACCACAACTTCGGCGCAGAGATCCTGCCATTCTGGGGCCTCGCCTTCGTCGGCCTGGTGCTGTCGACCGCCCTCGTCGGTGTCGCCGACTCCTTCTCGGATCACACGCTCGCCGTGCAGGGCGCAAACGCCGCAGCATTCGGTGCGCTCTGGATCGTCCGATTCGTGGTACTGGAGCACCTGTTGTGGGGCGAGCGGACCGAACACGAGTTGGTGCGCAAGCACAACTGAGCCGTGGAAGACCGCCGCCGACAACTGTTCGACCTGGCCGAGGGCACCCGCGGCTTCATGCCTCCCGACGAGGGATGCGCCCTCCACGATCACGCACTCGATGTCGCTGTCGACGGACCGTTCCTCGAGGTGGGGAGCTACTGCGGCAAGTCCAGCGTCTACCTGGGCGCAGCTGCTGAGGCCGGCGGCCGTCTGCTGTTCGCACTCGACCACCACCGCGGCTCCGAGGAGAACCAGCCCGGCTGGGAATGGCACGAGCCCGACCTCGTCGACCCGGAGGCCGGCCGCATCGACACCCTGCCGCACTTCCGCCGGACCATCAGCGAAGCCGGCCTCGAGGAGACCGTGGTCGCCCTGGTGGGCGATTCGCCCCGTGTCGCCGCTGCCTGGTCGACGCCTCTTTCGCTGCTGTTCATCGACGGTGGGCACGGGGTCGGGCCTGCGCACCGTGACTACGAGGGTTGGGTGCCGCAGTTGGCCGTTGGAGGCACGCTCCTGATCCACGACGTCTTCCCGGATCCGGCCGACGGGGGGCGGCCGCCCTACGAGATCTGGTGCCGGGCGGTCGGGTCGGGGTCGTTCCACGAGGTCGACACCGTGGGTTCGCTACGTGTTCTGCGCCGCGTTGCCGTGGGGATCTGACCACCCGGTCGTCGGCACCCTCGGTGGGCGGGGTCGATCAGTCGAGGTCGCGGATTCGAACGTCGACCTTCGAGTCGATCCCCGAGGCAATCTCCACGTCGATGATCTCGGGCAGGTCCCGGTGGTCGACGAACAGGCCGGAGGCGGGGCTCGCTCCGCTGAGAGCGTCGGCTGCGAGGATGACGGCCGCCGCCGTGTAGGTCGTGTGCTCGTCATCCGGGAAGCTGACCTCCTGCGGGTAGGCGATGCCGGTGAGGTAGCGGCCATCGGGGCTGCGCAACGTCTGCGCCCATGCGAACAGCCGCTCGGCCATCGGCCGGTTGCCGACCAGCAGGTAGGCCATGGCGCATTCGCAGGTTTCGGCGGCGGTGATCCAGTCCTTGTCACCGACGCAGCGGACACCCCGTGTGGGTAGGACGAAGTCGTCGAAGCGGGAGGCGAGTTGTCGCACGGCCTCTCCGCCGGTGACGGCGCCGGAGAGCACCGGGTAGTACCAGTCCATCGCCCACCGGTCCTTCGGAGCGAATGCACCCCCGGGTCGAGTCCTGACGACATGGGCGAGGTGGGCCAGCGAGAGTTCCCAGTCGGGGCGCTCGTGGCCCAACTCCTCGGCGACGGCGATACCGCACCGGAGGCTGTGGCACACGCTCGACGATCCGGTGAGCAGTGCGTAGGACCAGGGTGTGCCGCCGGCGTGGCGTGCCCAGAGGATCTCGCCCCGGGGAGTCTGGAGGTCGAGCACGTAGTCGAGGGCCCGCTCGACTACTGGCCACAGCGACTCGAGGAAGCCCCGGTCGCGGGTGAGGAGCCAGTGGTGCCAGGCGCCGGTGGCGACGTAGGCGATCACGTTGGTGTCGAACTTGGGGTCCTCGACGTCGCCGTCCACGTAGTAGGCGTGCCAGGCACCGTCGTCGTGCTGGCTGGCGGCCAGCCACCCGTAGGCGGCCTCGGCCTCATCGAGGTGGCCGGAGACTGCCAGCGCCATGGCGGCTTCGACATGGTTCCACGGGTCGGCATGGCCACCGGTGAACCAGGGGATCATGCCGTCGGGGAGTTGGACCTCGGCGATCGAATCGGCGGTGCGGCGCAGGTCGTCGGCCGACAACAGGCCCGGAATCTCAGGCAGGGACATGCACCAGCTCCCTGTCAGGATCGGCTGTCGGATGGGTCGCCTGGGCGGGCTTGGTGGCGTATACGACGAGGCTCTTTCCCAGGACCGGGTTGAGGATCCTGTCAAGGGTCCGGGTCGTGCGGGGCGCCTTCACGATGTCCCAGGTGAGGAAGCGATGGTAGATGCGGACCAGTCGGTTGCCCTCGATCGGCCGATTGGGGCCAACGGCACAGCGCAGCCACCAGTAGGGGCTGTGGAGGGCATGGGACCGGTGGTCACCGTCGACGACCAGGCCGGCGGCGGCCATGCGGTCGCGGAGCTTGTGTCGTCCATAGATGCGGACGTGGCCCCCGACCGCTGCCGGTGCGTGGTAGTCGGACGAGATCTTCCAGCAGATGCGTTCAGGGAGGGCGGCCGGAACGGTGATGGCGATCGTGCCACCTGGACGCAGCACCCGGGTCAGCTCGGTGAGGGCGGCGGCGTCGTCGTGGATGTGTTCCATCACCTCGCTGGCGATTACACGGTCGAAGGAGTCGTCGGCGAACGGGAGCCGCGTGGCATCGCCGTTTGCGGTCTCGAGTACCACGTCGGGGCCGATCTCTTCCACCTCCGCCATGGCTGCCACGGTCGCCCTGACCCGGTGCAGCTCGTCGAAACCGAGGTCGCAGGCGACGACGTGGGCACCCCGGCGCAGGGCCTCGAAGGCGTGTCGGCCGAAACCACAGCCCAGGTCCAGCAGGCGGTCGCCGGATCGGAGCCCGAGTCGGTCGTAGTCGGCGGTGAGCACTAGCGCCGGGGGCCTGACAGAAGATCGGAGCGAGAACCGGGCAGGGACCCGGAGCGAGCGTCGGAACGAGGTCCGGTGAGGAGCTCCCGGTACTGCTCGACGGTCCGCTCGGCCGTGTGGCGCCAACTCCAGTGGTCCATCACCCGCCGGCGGCCGTTGGCGCCGATCCGGTCCCGGGCGTCGGGGGTGTCGAGGACGGTGCGGATCATGGCGGCAAGGGCGCCGCTGTCACCCGGGGGCACCTGGAAGCAGGTGTCGTCGTGGGTTCCGGTCACCTCCGGCAGGGCACCGCCTGTGGTGGTCACCAACGGCACGCCGCACGACATGGCTTCGATGGCGGGCAACGAGAAGCCCTCGTAGAGCGACGGCACGACCGCCACCTCGGCCTCGCTGTAGAGCTCGACGATCCGCTGGTCGGGCACGTCGTGGATGTACGACACGCAGTCGGTCAGCCCGAGGCGCTTGAACGTGTCGCTGGCGGCGCTCGAGGTCTTCGGCCTGCCGATGATGACCAACTCGACGTCGCGTTCCGTGCGCAGCTTGGCGACCGCCTCGAGCAGGAACCGGAGGCCCTTCATGGCCACGTCGGCGCTGGCGGTCGTGACGATGCGGCCCGGGATCCGGGTGATGCCCTCGACTGGTCGGAACAGGTCGGGGTCGACGCCGACGGGTACGACGTGTATCCGGTCGGCGGGGACCCTGTGGTCGGCGATGATGTCGGATCGGGACGACTCGGAGACCGTCATGACCCGGTGCATCCGCTTCGCCACCTGGGTCTGCATCCTCGTGAACGAGTACCAGCGGCGTTTGCCGATCTCCTCCCAGAGGGTGCGGGCATGTTCGATCTCGAGCTTCCTGTCGATCGTGATGGGATGGTGGATGGTGGCGAGGACAGGCATCCCGAGGTGCTCCTGCATCAGGAGCAGGCCCCAGCCGAGGCACTGGTTGTCGTGGACCAGGTCGAAGTCCCGGGTGCGCTTCCGTAGGTGGTCCCAGGCGCGCATGCTGAATGCCATGGGCTCCGAGAAGTTCCCGGTGTTGAACGACATCGCCTCGGCGACGTCCCACACGCTCTTGAACTCCCAGAAGCGGGCCTTTCGCATCGGAAAGTGGTCGTTGTAGAGGTCGAGGCTGGGCAACTCGACCAACGGGACCCGGTCGTCGAGGACCGGGTACGGCTGGCCGGACAGGACCTCGACGTGGTGGCCCAGGTCGACAAGTGCCCGGGTGAGGTGGTGCGTGTAGACGCCCTGGCCGCCGCAGTGCGGCTTGCCACGGTAGGCGAGGTAGGCGATGCGCAGTGGAGCGTCGTCGAGCGGTCCGGGGCTGGTTCCTGGACTGCTTCCGGGGGAGGGCATCCGGCAAGTCTGGCGGGAGCGGGCGCGAAAGGCTCCACCGGGACGGGTACCTTCGGTCACGTGCGAGCGCTGGTGCAACGGGTCGGGCGGGCCTCCGTGACCGTGGATGGGGAGGTGGTCGGCGCAATCGGGGCTGGCCTCTGCGTGTTCGTCGGCGTCACCCATGACGATGGTGTGGCGCAGGCCGACAGGCTGGTCGACAAGCTGGCCGGCCTGAGGATCATGGACGACGATGACGGGGTGATGAACCGTTCGGTTGTCGATTCCGGTGGTGAGGTGCTGGTGGTCAGCCAGTTCACCCTCTACGGCGACACGTCACGGGGGCGGCGCCCCACCTGGATTGCGGCGGCGCCACCCGAGCAGGCCGAGCCGCTGGTCGAACGCGTGGCGGAGGGCTTGGCCGACATGGGAATCAGGGTGGCAACCGGGCGTTTCCGGGCGCTCATGCAGGTAGAGCTCGTGAACGACGGCCCGGCGACGCTGGCGATCGAGGTCTGAGCGTGCCGGCAGTCGACGGCGACCGCTTCGGCTCCCGGGCGGCCGACTACGCCCACCACCGTGCCGAGTTCCCGGCGGACGCGGTTGACCGCCTGGTCGGGCACGGCGTGGGCCGACCCGGCCAGAGGCTGCTCGACATCGGTTGCGGGACGGGGACGCTGGCGCGCCAGTTCGCGGCCAGGGGATGTCTGGTGACCGGGCTGGACGTCGACGGACGGATGCTGGAAGCGGCAGGTTCCCTTGCCGCAGCCGAGGGTGCCGAGGTGGCCTGGGTGGAGGCTCCTGCCGAGCGGACCGGGTTGCCGGACGGGTCCTTCGAGGCGGTCGCCGCTGCACAGTGCTGGCACTGGTTCGACGGCTTGGCGGCTGCCGTGGAGGTCCGTCGCCTGTTGGTGCCGGGTGGCCTGCTGGCGATCGGGAACTTCGACTGGTTGCCGGTCCCCGGTTCGGTGTCCGGGGAGTCCGAGTCCCTGATCCAGGCCCACCACCCGGCCTGGGACCTGGGAGGTGTACGCGAGCCGCTCCCGGAGGCGATCGAACAGGTCAAGAAGGCAGGATTCACGGTCTTCGAGACCTGGGTCGAGGACGTCGACGTGCCCTATGCGACCGAGTCGTGGCGTCGTCGGATCGGCGGCAGCGCTGCCATCGTCAACCTCGAGCCGGCGGCGGCAGAGGCCTTCGACCGTGAACTGAAGGCGTTGCTCGACGAGCGCTTTCCCGGCGACGAGGTCGAGGCCCCCCACCGGGTCTCGGTGTTGGTGGCCCGGGCGCCGCGCTAGACGGACTCCGGGGAGGGCCTGCGCCGTTCCGGAATCCAGGCAACTGCCAACAGGCCCAGGCACAGGGCCAGCATCGGCCAAGGTCCGAACCGGGTGGCCCAGGTGTTTCCGCCCCGGAGTTCGACGGTGGCATGCAGCACGGCCTGTTCCGACACGCCGGTGCGGTCGAGGACCCGGCCCTGTGCGTCTATGACGGCGCTGAACCCGGTGGGTGCCGCCTGGAGAACCCACCTTCCGGTCTCGAGCGCACGGAGGCGACTTGAGGCCACCTGCTGCGACTGGAGGATCGTCAACCAGTAGCTGGCCCCGTTGGTCGGGTTGAGGAGGACCTGGGCTCCATCCCGGGCGGCATCACGGGTCCGGTGCTCGAAGAACACCTCCCACGAGATGCTCACGCCGAGTCGGCCGACGCTCGTTTCGAGTATCGCCGAACCCGTGCCGGGGAGCAGGTCGCGGGCGGGAAGGTCATCGCCCGCCACCGCCTCGACGAGGCCACGCAAGGGGACGAACTCGCCGAAAGGCACCGAGCGGACCTTGTCGTAGGTGTCGGCCACGGTGCCATCGGGTTCTATGGCGGTCGAGTAGTTGAGGTTGGCGGTCGGGATCGTGGGGTGGCGGTGGAACCACCCCGGAACCAGCACGGCATCGAGGCGCCGGGCCTCGGCCCCGAGGGCGGCGGTGGCGTCGTCGGCGTAGAGCCGGTCGGCGAATCGCCCCCCTGATGTCGGTTCGGGTGACGGGTTGACGACGTTTTCCGGCCAGAGCACCAGGTCGACCGGCCTTTCCACCAGGGCACTGGCCTCGAGTTGGTTTGCGAACACGACTGCTGCACCGGTCGGGGTGGCCCGCGTTCCCTGCGGTCCACCACCTTGGACGAGCGCCACGTCGATCTCACCGACCACGTGTCCGGAGGGAGCCATGGCGGCGAGCACACCGCACAGGACGACGACGCCGAGGGCACCGGCAACGGTGACGACCGAACCGGTGCCGGCCCGGCGACCGTCGGCGAGGGCGCTCAGGCCGACACCGATCACGACGACGAGGGCGACGAGCAGGAGGGGGCCACCGACCCGGACCACGGGGGCGAGCGGGCCACCTGCCTGGCCCATCGGAAGTGTCGCAAGCGGAACGCCACCGAAGGGCACACTCCAGCGCACGAACTCAGCCAGGGTGACGGCGCCCACCAACCCGACCCGTCGACCGCGACCTGCGGGGACGACCATGGCCGCCAGACCGAAGAAGGCACCGTGGAGGAGCAGGACGACCGGCCAGCCGGGTGGGGTGAGGTCCCACATCCAGAGGGTGCCGGGGGCCAGCCACACGGCGGTGACGAGCATCGTCCGGGCGAAGCGGCGTCCGCGCTGCTGTTCGGCGAGCAGTCGATCGAGGAGGGCGACCCCGGGGAAGGCCGCCGGCCACCAACCCCACGGCGGGATCGATGCGGCCAGCAGCAGACCGGCCGTCATTGCCAGGGCGATGGTGCGCCTTGGGGAGGCCATGGGGCTCAGCCGATCCGGGGGCCGGGCTGCCGGTTCCCCCTGGTGGGGCAGGCGCCCCGAACCTCGACCCCTGACTCCCCGGAGGGGGAGATCACCTGGTCGACCCACTTGCAGGCCGGTGTCGTTTCAGGAGCCACGCCCACCATCGAACCACGTTGCCGACCGGTTTCCTGCGTCGCCAGCGTTGGCCCCGGGCGGAATCTGCACGAGATCCCGACAGGGACCCGCTCAGGCCGTGTGAATCACCGCCGCAGCGGCCTCGGTGCCTGAGCGGATGCAGGCGGGGATGCCGACACCTTGCCGGAAGGCACCCGTGACCCGGAGGCCGGGGGCGGCTTCGGCAAGGCGATCGTCGATGGCGGCCATGCGATCGGCGTGGCCTGGAGCGAACTGTGGCAGCGATCGCGGCCAACGGGACACGCGCACAGCGTCGGGAGGTGCCTCGACACCGAGGGTCACGGCCAGGTCCCCGGCGAGGGCACGTTGGAGGGTGTCGTCGTCCATCCCGGCATGGCGGAAGTCGTCGTTGCGTCCGGCCGAGACGCGGAGCAGGACCCGGTCGCCGGTGCCGAGATGGGCCCACTTGCTGCCGGCGTAGGAGCAGGCGGTCATGAACAGCCCTGCGTCCCGGGGGACCAGGAAGCCGCTCTGGTCCCCCGGCACATCGAGGTCGTTGCGTTGGAAGGCGAAGGCGGCGAGCGATACGGAGGCGTAGGGAACCTGCGCCAGGTGCTCGGCGGCCTCGGCCTGGATGGGGCCGAGGAGGTCGGCGGCCACGAAGGCGGGGACGGCCAGCACGACGGCGTCTGCCAACTCGACGCCACCGGTGGTTCCCACCAGCCATCCGGCGTCGTTGCGTTCCAGCCCGGTGACCGGGGAGTGCAGGCGGAGGCGGTTGCCCAGGCGCCCGACGAGCGTGTCGACGAGGTGGCCCATTCCGGACGGGTGGGCGTTGAAAACCGGTGCCGAAGGGTCGGCTTGTGCATGGAGGGAACGGAGGGCTGCCAGCAGGCCCTCGGGGCTGCGGGCTGCTGCGAGAAGTTGTGGCGCCATCACCTCGCAACTCAGGTCGTCGGCCCGGCCGGCGTTGACGCCACCCAGCAGCACATCGACCAGGCGCTCGAAGACGGCGTCGCCAGCGCAGGAGCGGACCACCTGGCCTACGGAAAGATCGCCGTCGGCCAGGGGGGAATCAGGTAGCCCGGCGCCTGCGAGCCGTTCGATGTCCTCTGTCGGGAGCAGGCCCTTCTCGACAGAGTTCGGGTCCAGGGGGATACCGAGAACGTTCGGCGACGGAAGGGGACGATGGATCCCGTCCAGCCAGACGGATGCCGCCCGTGCGTGTGGGGCCACGAGCTCGTCGTCCAGGCCCAGTTCCGTGCACAGGTCGAGAGCCCACGGGACCCGGACGAGGAACGAGTCGGCCGCCTCGTCGACGGGAAGCCCGGCGAAGGGGCTGGTACGGATCAGGCCTCCCGGGGAGGCACATGCCTCGAGGACGAGAATGTCGGTATCAGGATTGTCGGTCAGGAGACGATGGGCGGCCGCCAGCCCGGTGATCCCGGCACCTACGACGATGATGCGGCGATCAGCCACGCTCAGCCCCGGGCCGGTGGGCGTGGACGAGGTCGACAACGTGTTCGAGCACCGCAGGGTCCGTCTCGGGGAGTACCCCGTGGCCGAGGTTGAAGACGTGCCCGGGGTGGTCGCCGTTGCGTCGCAGCACATCGGCAACCGCTGCGTCGACGGCCTCGATCGGGGCGAGGCAGACGGCGGGGTCGAGGTTGCCCTGGAGAACCGTGTCCGGGCCTGTCCGTCGACGGGCTTCGTCCAGGGGGACCCGCCAGTCGACACCGAGCACGTCGGAGCCGGCGGCAGCCATCAGGTGGAGTATCTCGCCGGTGCCTACTCCGAAGTGAATTCCGGGAACGCCCAGGTCGGCGACCCGGTCGAAGACCGTTCGGCTGGCGGGAAGCACGTACTTCTCGTAGACGGGGGGTGCCAGCGCACCGGCCCAACTGTCGAACAGTTGAAGTGCCTTGGCTCCGGCGTCGACCTGTGAGCGCAACGAGGCGACGGCGAGGTCGACCAGGCGGTCGAGCAGGGCGAACCAGAGGTCGGGGTCACCGAACATCAGCGCCTTGGTGCGGGCATATGTGCGGGACGGACCGCCCTCGATCAGGTAGGACGCGACGGTGAAGGGCGCACCGGCGAAGCCGATCAGCGGGACTGTCAACTCGGTGGCCAGGGTCCTGACCGTCTCGAGCACGTATGGGGTGTCCGCCTCGGGATCGAGGGGCCGGAGCCGGTCGAGGTCGGCGGCCCGCTCGAAGGGCCGTTCGATCACCGGTCCGACACCCGGCTCCACGTCGACTCCGAAGCCGATGGCATGTACGGGGACGACGATGTCCGAGAACAGGATCGCAGCATCCGTGTCGTAGCGGCGGACGGGTTGCAGCGTGATCTCGGTGGCCAAACCGGGGTCGGCGATGGCGTCGAGGATGCTTCCGGTGCCCCGGATGGACCGGTATTCCGGCAGCGAGCGTCCCGCCTGGCGCATGAACCACACCGGCGTACGTTCGTGGGGCAGCCCCTGGCAGGCGGCCAGGAACGGATCTACTGGGGCCTCCGACTGCATCACGGTGCGACGCTAGCGAACGGGTACCCGGAAGCCGTCAGGGCACGAGGTCCCGATCCTGGGCGGCAGCCGTGGCGAGCAGTCCCCGTGCACGCACCGATGCGGGGTGGGCCAGCCTCGCCAGGGTCGATATCCGTGCCGTTTCGCAGACCTCGCCGTTGGATGACGGGTCCAGATTGTCGGTGCCCCGCAGGGCGAGGTCGGCGGCGGTTGGTTCGAGGACCAGGATCGCTGTTCCACGGCGGCGTATCGCCTCGACCTCGCGTACCAGGGTGCGGCTGTGCCATGCCCGGCCGAGCGGGCCGCCGGGCCAGGTGTCGAGGCCGCGCACGGCCGTCATCGAGGACGAGACGACTACCAGGTCGAGGCCGAGCGTGGTGAGCAGGTCGGCGTTGGTCGTCGAGTGGATTCCCCCGTCCACGTACCGATGGCCGACCGATTCGACCGGTCGGAGGAAACCCGGCACAGCACAGGAGGCCTGAACGGCCGTACCGATGTCGGCGTCGACGTCGTCGCGACCAAAGACGACCCGTCTTCCGGAGTCGAGGTCGACGGCGCAGATCCAGGTCGGCCGGTCGGGCCAGCGTGCGGGATGGAATTGTTCTGCCCGTTCCCGGAACAGGGTCCCGTCGAGCGTTCCTTCTGGAAGTAGGCCGGCGAGGGCGACGACCGGGCGGGGGCGTCCCCGGCCGAACATCCCACGGGCGACCAGCAGCGGGTTGGCCGGTCGAAGGGACTCCGGCCGGGGCGGTGTCGCCGGCAGGTCGTACGGGGTGGTCACCCGGTCGACGAGGGCCTGACCGTCGGGGGAGAGTGGGCGGCCGATGTAGTAGTTGGCCTGGTCGGCGGCGCCGAGGCCGGCGCGCAGGGTGATGGCCGAGGTCGCCCCGGCGCTGGTGCCGATGATCACGTCGGCCGTGCGGGGATCCCAACCGGTGGCCTCCGTGAGGGCCGAGAGCACGCCGGCGTGGTGGGCGGCTGCGTGCATGCCGCCGGCGCTGAGCACGAGTCCCACGGTGATCATGGCGCCATCGTCGCACGCTGCGGCATGCAATGGGTGCCCGGGGTGTGGGCCCGCGATGTGGGCCCGGGGTGTGTGCCCGAAAGTGGGGACGCCCTGAGGTTCAGTTGGCCGAAACGTGCTGTCCGGTAGAATCATTTTCCGGCCAAAACGCGTGGTTGGCCCTCGGAACCATCCTCGAGCACCCAGGAGAACCGGTCGAGATGCATCCCGAACTCGTTTCGGAACAGGAGTACCTGGACCACGCATTCTCCTGCCTGGAGGACGCAAGGGAGCGGGCGCTCCAGCTCACGGACATGGTCCAGGTGGGTCGAGGTGGTACCAACCAGGCCCGGTTCGAGCGGGAGGCCATCTGGGATGCCGTGGCCACGCGGCTGGCCCAACTCGAGATGGGCGATGCGGCGCTGGTCTTCGGGCGGATCGACCAGGAGGATGGTGGCGGCGACGGGGTCGAAGAACCCCATGGCCGCTACTACATCGGCCGGGTCGGAGTCTGGGACGACGATCAGGAGCCTGTGGTAGTCGACTGGCGCGCTCCGATCGCCGAGGCCTTCTACCGTGCGACGGGCCGGATGCCGATGGGGCTCGAGCGTCGTCGCCACTTCGTGAGCCGGGGCCGCGAACTGCTGGCCATCGAGGACGAGTTGTTCGGCGACGTCGAACGGTTCCGCGAAAATGGGGGCCTACGTGGAGAGGGCGCCCTCATCGCCGCCCTCGAGACGGCCCGCACCGGTCGCCTCGGCGACATCGTCGGCACCATCCAGACCGAGCAGGACCTGGTCATCCGGGCACCACTCCCTGGCGTGCTGGCCGTGCAGGGCGGACCGGGCACCGGCAAGACCGTCGTGGCGCTCCACCGGGCGGCCTACCTTCTCTACACGAACCGGTTCCCGCTCGAGGGCCAGGGTGTGCTCGTGGTGGGCCCGAACCGACTGTTCCTCGCCTACATCGAACAGGTCCTTCCGTCGCTCGGCGAGGCGGGTGTCGAGTTGGCGACCCTGTCCGACGTCGTGGCAGGGGCCAGCATCAGCGACCGTCACGATCCGGAAGAGGTCTCGAGGATCAAGGGCGACCTGTGCATGGTCCGGTTCCTGGCTCGTGGGGTACGCACCCGGCAGCGGCCCCTGCGTGACGACCTCCGGGTCGGCTATGGAGCGCGGTGGCTACGCATCACCGTCGAGCAGACGCAGCGGATCGTCGCAGAGGCCCGCCGCCGGTTCCGGACCCACAATGCCGCCCGGCGCTTCGTCGAGGAGGAGTTCTTCGGCGTTCTGGCCGAGAGCGCAGGATCCGATCTCGATGCCGAGGATGTCCGCGAGGGCCTGAAGGGAGAGTTGCCCGTGCGTCAGGCCTTGGACTGGATGTGGCCGGTCCTGAGCCCTTCGGAGATGCTCAACGACCTGTTCGGGTCACGGGCCCTGATTCGGGCTGCTGATCCTTCGCTCGCCGACGACGAGGTCGATGCCCTCCACCGACCACGCTCGACGGAACCGGAGGGCATCCGCTGGTCCGCTTCCGACGCCCCACTGCTCGACGAGGTCCGCGCTGTGCTCGGGGCCCGACCTGGAAGCGGTGGGCTCGACGCCGTCAGGACCTATGGCCACATCGTCGTGGACGAGGTCCAGGACCTCTCACCGATGCAGTTGCGGATGCTCGAGCGCCGTTCCCTGAACGGATCGATGACCGTGGTCGGCGACATCGCCCAGGCCACCGGAGCCTGGGTTCACGACGGTTGGGGGAGCATTCTCGACCACCTGCCGGACAAGCGTCCGCCACAGCACCATGAATTGACGGTCGGCTACCGGATTCCTGGACCGCTCATGGACCTGGCCTCCCGTGTGCTGGCCGTGGCCGTCCCGGGCCTCAAGCCCCCGGTCGCCGTGCGGGGAGACGGTGGTGAACCGCGTTTCGTTGCCACGGACAGTGTCGCGGCATCGGTGGTGGCGGTGGTGGCCGAGGAGTCGACTGCGGTCGAGCCCGGCAACGTGGCCGTCATCGTCGCCGCATCGCAGGTCGAGGAGGTCGAGGCCGCTCTCGAGTCGGCCGGCATCGAGTTCGGGCGGCCTAACCGGCACGGGCTGGACGCGTCGGTGGCCGTGGTGCCGGTGACGCTTGTCAAGGGCCTCGAGGTGGATGCAGCCGTCGTCGTGGAGCCCTCCCGGATCGTGGCTGAGCAGGCGCAGGGCCTGCGGGCCCTCTATGTGGCGCTCACCCGTGCCACGCAGCGCGTCTCGATCGTCCACGCGGAGCCGTTGCCGGAAATGCTCGTTTCCTGATCAGGGGTTACCTGGTCGCCTGCACCCCCGGGGCTGCGTCCCAACCGTCACGTCCACGCCGTACCTTCATCATGAGCACCTCCCCTGACCCGACCCGGCGCCCCTGCCGGGTGAATTCCGTGTTGGATCAAGGAAGGTGCAGGGACGCAGGTGGATGAACAGGATCGCCACCGCCATGAGCAGCTGGGGGTTGCTCTTCGGTGCCATGGCGCCTGCCTGACCGCTGATCTCCGATTCCCGATAGCGGGTCCAACGAATCGGGGCTGATCGGCGGGATGCGGCTTCCCCCGGAGGCCGACCTGAGCGCTACTCGTACGAGATCGCCTCGAGGATGTCGAGGCGTGCGGCGCGTCGTGCCGGGAAGATGGCGGCGACCACTCCGAACAGCCCGGCCACCAGCAGGTAGAGCGACAGCTTCATCACCGGCACCGAGGTCACGTCGATGAACGTCTCGGGCAGGGCGGCGGTCGCCGCCAGTCCGAACAGCACGCCCATGGCCACCCCCAGGATGCCGCCGAACAGGGCGATGATCACGGCCTCCCAGCGCACCATCCGGCGCATCTGCCGGCGGGTCATGCCGACCGCCCGAAGCAGGCCGAGTTCGCGGGTCCGTTCGTAGACGGACAGTGCCAGCGTGTTGGTGATGCCCAGCACGGCGATGAAGAGCGACAGCCCGAGGAACACGGTGATGATCGAGAGCAACTGGTCGAGACGGCCCTCCATCTGCTCACGGAGTTCGTGGGCGTTGTTGACGCTGGCCTGCGGGTAGTCGTCGGTGATCGTTTCGACTAGGCCACGGGCTGCGACCGGGTCGGCGCCCTCCGTGTAGGCAACCGATATCGAGTTGTCGGGTGTCCGTGGCAGGAAGCGGTCGAAGGCGCCGTTGTCGATCACCCAGTTGCCCATCATGGTCGAGTCGTCGAACACGGCACCCACGCTGAACGCCTCCTGGCGGCCGCCGGGGAAGCCGACGTCGACCAGCGAGCCGACGCCGATACCGAGGTCCGCAGCGGGATCGACGTGCAGCAGCAGTGAGTACCCGGCGCCGCCGGTCGGCGGGTTTGCCGGGTCGCCTTCGACGATCCCGAGCTTCATGTGGGAGTCGACGAGAGCGAGGTCGACACCGCCCACGTCCTTGGCGTCGCCGTCGATGGTCATCCCCCCGAGGGCGAACCGGTAGAGGGCGGTGGACGCCACCAGGTCCGGGTGCCCGACCCCGACCTCGACCAGCCGCTCGGACAGTTCATCCGGCAGTCCACCGGTCGGGCTGAACGAGCCCGTGAAGACGAAGAGGTCTGCTTGTACGCCGTCCTCGAGGGCGTGCACGATGGTGGTCTTCATCGAGTCACTGACGACGGCGGCCATTGACACGAGGGCGAGCCCCACCGTGAGGGCGGCGGCGGTAGCCGCCGTGCGTCGCGGTGACCGGCGGGCGTTTTCGCCGGCCAGGTGCCCCGGTGTTCCGAAGAGGAGTCCGATCGGGCGACCCAACATGGCGGCCGCGGGTCGGGCCACCACCGGGCTGAGCAGGTACACGCCCAGGAAGGTTCCGAGGGCGCCGAGGCTGAGGCTGAACAGCAGCGGCCGGGTTTCGAGTTCGACGGTCATACCGACGGTGAGGAGGGCCAGGCCGATCAGGGCGACCACGCCGCCGGTCTGAAGCCTCCGCTTCAGCCCGGTGGGGGTGAGGCGCACGTCGTCGCGCAGGGAGGCGACCGGAGAAATGGACCGCACCCGTCTTGACGGTCCGATCGAGGACGCCACCGTCGTGCCGATACCGACCAGAGCGGCGATCAGCAGCGTGCGGGGTCGGATCGGAATGCTGCCGGGCAGTTCTCCGAAGCCCGTCGAGACGAGGAGCAGGCGTAGGAGCAGGGCCAGCAGGTAGCCGCCTACGAGGCCGATGGCGGTGGCAACCGTGCCGATCACCAACGCCTCGAACCGGATCGAACGGCTGACCTGGCGACCGGTGGCCCCGAGTGCCCGGAGCAGCGCCAACTCGCGCACCCGTTGACCCAGCACGATCGAGAACGTGTTGTTGATGATGAACGTGCTCACCACCACGGCGATGATTGCGAAGGCCAGCAGGACCGATGAGATCACGGTGATGAACAGGTCGAAGTCGGTGGTCGACTCCTCTATCTGTTGTTCGCTGGTGATGACCTCGAGCTCCGGCTCCAGAAGGCCGGCCAGCAGGGCCTGGATGGCCTGGAGTTCCTCGGGCATCTCAGGCAACTCGGCCAGGAATGCGTCCTTTGCTGCATCGAGTTCAACCTGGATGGCCGCCTGGACGGTGTCCCGGTCGGCATCCGGTTGGATCGCCACGTCGATCTGGTCGAACAGTCCCTCCATGTCGAGGAACTCCTGAGCGGTGCGGTGGTCGAAGGCCGACATGTTCGCGCCGACGGTCTTGTTCTCGTCGGGGTCGCCGAAGTTGAAGATGCCGACCAGGAGGAAGTCCCGCAGCCCGGTGGGACCGCTGACCCGGTAGGTCTCGCCGATGGCGAACCCGTGGTCGGCGGCGGTTTGGGCATCCATGATGAACTCGGCTACGAGGTCGGGATCGTCGTGGAGCGATCCGACCCTTTCGGGTGCCCGGCCCTCGATCACGAACAGGTTCTGGAGTCCCGATACCTCGGGGGAATAGAGCAGGCCAAACTGTGGAGCGGCCCTCGAGGGGACTGCACGGGCCTTCTCGTCGCCGTCGGCGGGGATGATGGGGACGACGTTCCACATATTGATCCGGGGGGCGACCTCGGCCACGCCCGGGACCTTGGCCACGATCGCCTCGAGCTCTTCGGGAATGGGGAGCCTGTTCAGGCGTTCGCCCTCGCCGATCGATGTGCGGACCACGAGGTCGAGGTTCCCGGTGATGTCGGTGGCGAGCTCGTCGAAGGTGTCGCGGATCTTGTCGGTCAGGAAGAACGACGTGGACAGGAAGGCGACGCCGAGGACCACGGCCAGCGTGGTCAGGGCATAGCGCAGCTTGCGCCTGGCGATGTTGCGGAGCGTCAGGCGGAGCATGGGGAGCTACCTGCGTGCTCGGTGTTCGGGTGGTGCATCGGTATCCCGGTCTCAGCCGCCGAGTTCCTTGATGCGGTCGAAGACGGCGTCGGCGGTCGGCTGGTAGATCTCGTCCACGATTCGGCCATCGCCCAGGAACAGGACCCTGTCGGCCCTTGCCGCTGCAGCAGCGTCGTGTGTGACGAGCACGAGTGTCTGGCCCAGGTCGTTGACTGCGTCCCGTAGGAAGTCGAGCACCTCGGAGCCGGTCACCGAGTCGAGGTTGCCGGTCGGTTCGTCGGCAAACACGATCGAGGGCTTTGACGCCAGGGCACGGGCGATGGCGACGCGCTGCTGTTGGCCGCCCGAGAGCTCGTTGGGTCGGTGGCCGAGGCGGTCGCCGATGCCGATGGAGGTGACGACCTGGTCCAGCCACTCGGGGTCGGCGGAGCGGCCGGCGAGGGTCAGGGGCAGGTTCAGGTTCTCGATCGCCGTCAGCGTGGGGAGCAGGTTGAACGCCTGGAACACGAAGCCGACCCGGTCGCGGCGTAGCATGGTGAGGTCCCGTTCGGAGAGGCTGCCGAGTTCCGTGTCGCCGATGAAGGCCGATCCGGAGGTCAGGTCGTCGAGACCGGCGGCGCAGTGCATCAGGGTCGACTTGCCGGATCCGGAAGGGCCCATGATGGCCGTGAAGCGTCCCGCGCCGAAGTCGACGGTGACGCCGTCGAGGGCCCGGACTTCTGTGTCGCCACTGCCGTAGTGCTTGTGGCCGTCGGCTACCCGTGCTGCCGCCGTGACCTCGTTCTCGATCTGGTGTGTGGGTGAGTCGACGCTCATGGCTGGCAGGCTAGACGCGGGTTTCCGTAGGTACCCATCGAATCAGGCCTGAAGGGGGCGAAAGTGACCAAAGACCCGAGGGTGCTCCTGCGGCGGGTCGGGGCGGCCGACCTGTCGGCGGTCCGGCATCTCAACACGGCGGCTGTACCAGCGGTCAACGGCCTTCTGGTCGAGGAGGTGGCCTGGTTCGCCGAGGCTGCCCACACGTTTCTGGTGGCGGTTCCCTCGGATCGCCCGGACGGCACCCCGGTCGGCTTCCTGATCGGGTTGGAGGGCCCGGGCCTCGACTACGACAGCCTCAACTACCGGTGGTTCAGTGAACGGTACGAGCACTTCCTATACGTGGACCGGGTGGTGGTCGACCCGTCCGACCAGGGTCGTGGCATCGGCCGGTCCCTCTACGAGGCGTTCGTCGAACGGGCCGATGGGCACACGTTCCTCTGTGCCGAGGTCAATGTCCGTCCCCGCAACGAGGGCTCGCTGGCCTTCCACGATGCCTTCGGGTTCGCTGCGGTCGGCGAGCAGGACACCGAGGCCGGCGTCAAGAGGGTGCGGATGTTTGCGAAGGAACTCTGAGTTCCGGGAGGCCGGTCGGTGGGGTGCGCCTACTCGGCGACCAGGACCGTGCCGGTGGGCCGGCGCCCTTCTGCGCCGCACGACCAGCAGGGTGCGGCCGGTCGGCCCCGCCATGTGACCTCGCAGCGCCCGCATGAGAGCGTCATGGTGTCGGGTGGCTCGAGGACGGCTGTACGAAGTGTCGGCGCTTCGTCGGTGAGGAGGAATCGCATCGTCTCAACTGGCGCTGGTACCGGCACTGGGGCCATGCGCGGCACCCTAACCACACGGCATGGACGGCCCGGTGGACCCTCTGGCCGGGGAGCAGGTGGTTGGGCGACCGGTAGCAGGTGGTCCGTGTGCCCGTAGCCTGTGTCTCCGATCCCGTCACGTCGGCGGGCCACCGATGAGGCAACGAGGATCCCGTTCATGCAGTTCGACAGCCCGCCCGAAATGGAAATCGACACGGACAGGTCCTATTCGGCGGAAATGGAGACCAGCCTCGGGTCGATGACCATCCACCTCGACCCGGTACGCGCCCCCAGGACGGTGAACAGCTTCGTCTTCCTCGCCCGGCAGGGCTTTTTCGACGGCGTCATCTTCCATCGGGTCATCAACGGCTTCGTCGTCCAGGGCGGCGATCCGACGGGCACCGGCCGCGGCGGTCCCGGATACCGCTTCGATGACGAACTCCCACAGCCGGGTCGCTACGAGTTGGGCTCCCTGGTGATGGCGAACGCCGGGCCGGACACCAACGGAAGCCAGTTCTTCATCATCACCGGGCCCAACGGTGTGGGACTGCCCCCGCAGTACTCACTGTTCGGAAAGGTCGTGAACGGCTTCGAGGTAGCCGAGGCCATGCAGCAGGTCCCCACCGGATCCGGCGACCGGCCCATCGACGATGTGGTGATCGAGAGCGTGGTCATCACCGAAGGTGACTGAATCGTTTCCTGGCGCCAGGCAGACAACTCGAGGAGTGGGCAAGTGGGCATTCAACAGGTAGGCATCGTGGGCGGAGGACAGATGGGCGGCGGCGTGGCCGAGGTCATGGCCAAGGCCGGGTTGGCGACGGTCGTGCGCGAAATCGACGCTGCCGCCGCTGAGCGCAGCCGGTCGGGGATCGAGCGCTCGTTGGGTCGGGCGCTCGAGCGGGGCAAGCTCGACGAGGATGGGCATTCGGCCGCACTCGGCAACCTGTCGTTCACCACCGATCTCGCCGATCTCGCCGACTGTGACCTGGTCGTCGAGGCCATCGTCGAGGACTTTGGACTCAAGGCCGAGGTGTTCGCCGAGTTGGACCGGGTGGTCACGTCCCCCGAGGCCATCCTGGCCACCAACACGTCTTCGATTCCCATCATCGACATAGCGATGCGTACGGGTCGACCCGAGCAGGTTGTCGGCCTCCATTTCTTCAATCCGGCTCCGGTCATGAAGTTGGTCGAGGTCATCCCCTCGGTACGCACCCTGCCGACAGTTGTCGACCGGGTCACCGGCTTCGCCACCGATGTCATCGGCAAGACGGTCGTCGCGGCGAAGGACCGGGCTGGTTTCGTCGTCAACATGCTGCTCGTGCCCTACCTGTTGGGCGCCATGCGGATGCTCGAGGGTGGCCACGCCACCGCCGAAGACATCGACACCGGCATGAAGCTGGGTGCTGCCCACCCGATGGGCCCACTCGAGTTGAGCGACCTCATCGGCCTCGACACCATGCTGCTGGTGGGAGAGACGCTGTATGCGGAGTACGGGGAGCCGTCGTACGCCCCGCCACCGCTGCTCAAGCGAATGGTCGCAGCCGGCCAGTTGGGCCGCAAGACCGGCAAGGGCTTCTACGAGCATTCCTGAGGGGAGCGAGATCCGGGTGCCGTACCCTCGCGCCCGATCTGGCTTGCGAAGCCGGCGGCAACGAGGCCAGCCCGGCGGCCAGCAGGTGGAGGGCCAGGAACCGGTCGCCGCTGACGCTGTGGCGATGAGAGCGGTGGTTCTCGTCGCCGGCTGCCCGGGTCGCGGCGTTGGCGACCGTGGCGCGTATGTAGCCGCTCCCGGCACCTGCGACGACCATCGCCACGGCGAACACGAGGACGCCGCTCACCACAACGCGGCGAGCTCCGTGCTGAGGATCGTGGAAAGAGCCCGGTCGTACGGCCAGGGCGAAGCCGGTGAGGTAGGTCCGCCGGTGGCCTTAGAGGTCACCGATCTTCCCGGCGATGGGGGTGGCTACGGCGAACGTCGACAACGGGGCCGCGATCACCCGGGCGTCCGTGTCGTCGGCACCGAAGAGCACCACGAGGAGTACGGGTCGTCGGTAGTCGGGTCTGCCGGCGATCCGGTCCCGGAGGACGGGGCGCGTCATGTTTCCGGTGTTGGCCGTGGTGCCGCTTCCTGCATCGGGAGTGGCCCCATGTCCTACCCGTCGGAACATCGTTCCGCTCTGGTGGAGGCGGTTGGGCTGTACTCCCGGCCGGCGCGGTACTGTCCTGCGCCGTGCACGAAGTAAGCGGGAACGACGTCAACGGCGACCTGATGGCGGTGGGTGGGGGCGTGCCGATAGGTCTCGTGGTCAATCCGCGTGCCGGGACCGATGTGCGACGTGCGGTGGCGGCAGCCGGGAAGGTGACGCTCGAGGACAAGATCAACGTCGTCCGACGGGTGGTCCTTGGCGCTCGGGAGTCCGGTGCGACGAGCTTCGTCGTGCACCATGACCCACACCGGATCGTGCGACGTGCGACTGAGACGATCAGGGGCATCGACCTGGATTGGGTGGGAGGTCCGTTGACCGGCTCGGAACAGGATGCGATCGATGCGGTCACCGCCATGAGGTCGGCAGGTTGTGCGGTCGTGGTCGTGCTGGGCGGCGACGGGACGAACCGGGCAGCGGCGCTGGCCTGGCCGGATCTTGTCGTCATTCCGTTGTCTACGGGCACCAACAATGCCTTCCCGGTGTTCGTCGAGGCGACCGTCGCCGGGGCGGCCGCCGGGCACGTGGCCAGGGGACGGGTACCGGTCGCCGACGTGGCGCCACGTGCCAAGGTCGTGCGGATGGACTTCACGGGGGGCCAGGGGGGCGAGTCCCCTCCCGGTGACCTTGCGCTCGTAGATGTGCTGGCTGTCGACGACCCGTTCGTGGGGTCGTACGAACTGTTCGACCCCACAACACTGCGAACAGCGGTGTTGAGTCGTGCGGACCCGGCCGTCGTCGGGTTCGTCGGGGTCGGTGGCCTTCTCGAAGCGGTGCCGCCGGAGCAGGACGAGGGCCTCCTCATCCGCTTCGGTCGGGCTGAATCCTGTGATCGGGTGGTGCGCGGACCGACCGCTCCGGGCCACTACGACGACCTCGGCATCGTCGAGGTCAGACGCCTGGCGTTCGACGAGGAGGTGGTGATCGAGGGCCCGGTTCTTCTTGCCTTCGACGGCGAACGCAAGCGGCGCCTGCATGTCGGCGAAAGTGCGATCGCCACGGTGCGTCGGGACGGCCCGAGGGTGGTCGACGTCCGGGCGGTGATGCACAGGGTCGTCGGGGCGGGAGCGAACCCCTAGTCCCGGTGTCGCCAGTCAGCGAGGAAGGCCGGCAGTTCGGTGAACGAGTCCAGGATGGGAAACTCGTGTCCGTCGATGTCGGAGACGGTTGCGGTTTCGAGTGCCCAGGTGAGGTGATGGGGGATGTGGACGGCTCGGCCTCCGACTTCGAGGACCGGTATGACGTCCGACGGGACCGAGTTGCCGACCATCACGAACTCGGTCGGGTCGATGCCGTGTCGACCCAGTACCTCCCGGTATGCATGCGTGCTCTTTTCGGCCACGACCTCGATGCGCCAGAAGTGGTCGGCCAGTCCGCTGCTGTCCACCTTGCGGCGCTGGTCGGTGAGGTCGCCCTTGGTTATGAGCAGCAGTCGATGGTCGTCGGCCAGGGTTCTGATTGTCGCGGCGACGTCCGGAAGCAGCGTGACCGGGGCGTCGAGCATCTGTCGGCCCCACTCGAGCATCTGGGAGATGTCTGCGGGCTCGACCGATCCGTCGGAGACTGCGATGGCGGTTTCGACCATCGACAGCACGAAGCCCTTCACGCCGTAGCCGGTGACCGGTACGTTTGCCCGTTCGGTGTCGAGCAGGGCCGCCTCGGTGGTGGGGCCGTCGGCCCAGGGTGCCATGAGTTCGACGAATCGCCGTTCGGTCTCCCGGAAGTGGACCTCGTTCTCCCAGAGGGTGTCGTCGGCGTCGAGCCCCAGTACGGGAAGGTCGTCCATCCGGGCGAGCCTAGAAGGTGGCCGTGGTGTCGTCTGGTGGGTGGGCATGGACACCCGCCAGCCCGAACCGATCAACAACCACACGTGCCTGTTCCATGCCCACATTCTTCACCGGGGGTGTGGCAGCCGCCCCGGGGGTGTCCCCGATGTGCCCATACTGCCGAACTACCTTTTCCACCCATGCGCACCTACTGCATGCGATCGGCCTGTCGCGGCCACGCCGTGGCACTTGTGGTGATCAACGTGACCGACAGCGCGTTCACCGTACGCAACCTTGCCGAGGTCGACGGACCGGGACGGGTGGTGCTCTGCGAGAAGCACCTCGACCGCCTGAGCGCCCCGATGGGTTGGTCGTTGTGCGACGAACGAACGGGCGGTGATCTGATCGCTTTTCCCGGGCCGGGTACACAGGCGTCCCGGTCGACGGTGGCCGACCTGATCGAGGCACCGACCCCACGCCCGGTCGTGGCCGCCACCCACCCCCTTGCGGCGGCTCGGCTGGAACGTGCGGCAAGGCAGGACTCCGAGCCGGAGCCTGCCCCGGAACTCGCCCGCTCGGCCCTCGGGGTCGACCGCCATCCGGCTGCGATCTTCGGGGGGACGGCGTCGGGCTCGGTCGGGCCGGTCGAAGACCCCGACGACTGTGGGGGATTCGTCGACGAGCAACTGCCGCTCGAGCCCTTCGACGCGGATCCCCCGGCCTGAGGGACCGCCGCCGGGGACTCTCCGGTCGCCGTCAGCCTGAGGGTCAGACCACGGAGGCCGCATGACCCGCTGGATCAGGCCGCTCATCGGGCTCGCCGTATTCGGGGTGGCGCTCCTGGCGCTGCTCGCCCGTGCCGACCAGACCTCTCATCAGGTGCTTGACGACACAGACCGCGAACTCCTCGCCTCGGCCACGACGACCACGACCACCACGACCACCACGACCACGACGACCACGACGACCACGACGACCACTACCACGACCGAGCCTCCCTACGAGGGTTGGGTGGATCCGGCCACCGTCGGCGAGCCCTGGGGGGACACAGTCGAGGGCGTGCTGACCTTCCGGGGGTCGCCCACGCGCAGTTGGCACGGCGAGGGACCCGTACCGGACGCCCCGGTCGTGGCCTGGCGCTTCCCCGACGACCGCATGTGCTCCATGACGTCCATCTCCGGAGAGCAGCAGGAGTGGTGCGGGATGGGGTGGACCGGCCAGCCGGCCGTGTTCGAGCGCGGGGGCCGGACCTGGGTGGTGTTCGGCGCCTACGACTCAGCCGTCCACTTCGTCGACGGGGAGACCGGTGAGCGCCTCCTGCCCGACTTCCCGACCGGCGACATCATCAAGGGCTCGTTGACGGTCGACCCGGACGGATACCCACTCGTCTACGTCGGCTCGCGCGACGACGAACTGCGGGTGGTCGCCATCGACCGGGACGAACCGGTCGAGTTGTGGAGCCTCCACGCCTACGACGTGGAGCCCACCAGGTGGAACAACGACTGGGACAGTTCGCCGCTGGTACTCGACGGCCACCTCTTCGCCGGTGGGGAGAACAGTCGCTTCCACGTGGTGCGCCTGAACCGGGGCTATGCCACCGACGGCCTGGTCACGGTCGATCCGGTGCTGGTCTGGGACGTCGCCGGTTGGGACGACGAGCTGCTCGAGGCGGTCGGCGGCAACGTGTCCATCGAGACCTCGCCGCTGGTCATCGGCGACACCCTCTACTTCGCCAACTCGGGCGGGCTCGTCCAGGGGTGGGACGTAGGGGGCCTCAGGGAGGGCGTCGAGCCCACCCGGGTGTTCCGCTTCTGGGCAGGCGACGACGTCGATGCCACGCTCGCCGTCGACGACGAGGGGATGCTCTACGTCGGCGTCGAGTACGAGCGGGGCACTGACCGCTCGCACGAACTCGGCCAGATCCTGAAGTTGGACCCGTCGAGGCCGGAGGATCCGCTGGTCTGGGCGGTGGAGGACCGCCCGCACCTCGACAGCGGGGTGTGGGCGACGCCCGCCGTTTACGGCGACCTGCTCATCGTGCCGACCGACGAGGGAAAGGTCCATGCCATCGACCGGGCCAGCGGCGAGGTCGCCTGGACCATGAAGTTGCCGGGCCCCACCTGGTCGTCGCCGACGATCGTCGACGACATTCTCGTCATGGGCGACTGCAGCGGCCGGGTGCTCGGGCTGGACCTGGCCGACCCGACCGTCGAGCCGGTCAAGGTGTGGGAGGTCACCACCGGTGCGTGCGTCGAGTCGTCGGCCGCCATCTGGCGGGGGACCGTCTACATGGGTTCCCGGGACGGTTACCTGTACGCCTTGCGGGACCCCGACTGACCCGGGGCCCGGGCCCGATCGGGTCCGTCGGGTTGCCCGAGGGTAGGTTCGACGCAGCACCGACCAGCACGGGAACCAGATCCATGGCCGAAGTATCCGAAACCGACATCCGGGATCTCACCCGCCGACTCGTGGCGGATCTGCCCCCCGGTGAGGTAGACCAGTTCACGTTCCGGGGTGAGCAGTTCGACCGGGGTCTGGCGCTGGTCCAGTTCCCTGTGGGGCTGGGTGGCCTGGGCCTCGATAGCCGGCGACTCCAGACGGTCGTAGACGATGAACTCCGGACTGCCGGCGTGCCCTACCACGACCTCATCATCAACCCGATCGGCATCGGCATGGGCGCCCCCGTCGTGCTCACCTACGCCAGCGACGAGCAGAAGAAGCGCCTCCTGCGCCCGATGTACACGGGTGAGGAGATCTGGTGCCAGTTGTTCAGCGAGCCCGGTGCCGGTTCCGACGTGGCCGGCCTGTCGACACGGGCCATGCGGGATGGCGACGAGTGGATCGTCAACGGTCAGAAGGTCTGGACCACGCTCGCCCACGTGTCGCGCTGGGGGATGCTGGTCGCTCGGACCGACCCCGACCAGCCCAAGCACAAGGGCATGACCTATTTCCTGCTCGACATGCAGTCACCGGGCGTCGAGGTGCGTCCGCTGCACCAGATCACCGGTGAGGCCGAGTTCAACGAGGTCTTCTTCGACGATGTCCGCATCCCGCACGACCACGTCCTGGGCGAGGTCGGCGGTGGTTGGGGTGCTGCGGTCACGACGCTCATGAACGAGCGGGTGGCCCTCGGTGGTGGCGTGTCCCGGAAGGGCACGGGCCCGATCGGCGACCTGCTGCGTGTCTGGGGCGAGCGCAAGGGGTCGCTTGATGCGACGACGCTGCCGGTGGCCCGCGATCGTGTCGTCGAGTTGTGGTGCCGGGCCGAGGCCCTGCGCCTCACCAACTGGCGGGCACGCGACGCTTCGAAGTCCGGCAACCCGGGTCCGGAGGGCTCGGTCGGCAAGTTGATGTCGGCTGAGATGAACCAGCACATCTACGAAGCGTGCCTCGACCTGCTGGGCGCCGAGGGCCTGGTCCACGAGGCGGGCTACGAGCGCAAGCGGCCCGACGGGCTGCGGCTCACCGGCGGCGAGAGCACGAAGTACGCGTTTCTCCGGGCACGGGCCAACACCATCGAGGGTGGCACGTCCGAGGTGATGCGCAACATCCTGGGTGAGCGGGTCCTAGGCCTCCCCGGCGATGTCCGCGTCGACAAGGGCGTGGCTTGGAGCGAGGTTCCCAGGAACTAGTTGCGCCGCCAGGTGGTGCCGGTGGCCGAGTCCTCGATCACGATGCCGCGCGCAGTGAGGTCGTCGCGGATGCGGTCGGCCTCGGCGTAGTCCTTCGCCGCCTTGGCGGTGCTGCGTGCGGCGACCAGTTCGTCGATCGTGCCATCGTCGCCTCTCCTGCTTGTAGCCCCACCCAGGCGCAGTCCGAGCACGCCGGTCAACTCGAACACCGCTGCGGCCAGTGCGGCGGCAGATGTCTCGTCCTCGGCGTCGAGCGCCCGGTTGGCGTCGCGCACGGCATCGAAGACGACCGCCATGGCGGCGGCGGTGCCGAGGTCGTCGTCCATGGCGGTGCGGAACCGTCCGACCGCGTCGGGGTCGGCGGCTGAATCCGGGAGGTCGGATCCGGCGATGCGGCGGGCGAACCCGTCGAGCCGCTCGAGAGCGGCGGTAGCGGTAGCGAGGGTGGCCTCGCCGATCTCCATGGTCTTGCGGTAGTGGGTCTGCAGGACCAGCAGGCGTAGTGCCCTCGGATCCCAACTGTCGAGGAGGTCGGCGAGGGTACGGAAGTTGCCGAGCGACTTGGACATCTTCTCGGTGCCGACCTGGACCATGCCGTTGTGTACCCAGAGGCGGGCGAAGGGCCGGCCGCAGCCGAGGCATTCGGCCCGTTCGTTCTCGTGGTGCGGGAACACGAGATCGTCGCCGCCGCCGTGGATGTCGAAGCCGTCGCCGAGCAGGTCGAGTGACATGGCGACGCATTCGATGTGCCAGCCGGGTCGGCCGGGCCCCCAGGGGGAGTTCCAGGCGGGTTCGCCGGGCTTGGCGGCCTTCCAGAGGGCGAAGTCGAGCGGGTCGGCCTTGTCGTCGTCGACCTCTACCCGGGCGCCGGCGCCTTCCCGCAGTTGTTCAGGCGACTGGCCGGCGAGGGCGCCGTAGCCGTCGAGGCGGTCGACGTCGTAGTACACGCCGGAGTCGGTTGTGTAGGCCATGTTCCGGTCGACGAGTTGGCTGATGATGCTGATCATCTGGTCGACGTATTCGGTGGCTCGGGGCCGGAGGTCGGGGTGGGCGATGCCGAGGCGGTCCATCTCGGCGATGAACACGTCTTCGAAGCGGCGTGCCAACTCGGGTTCGGTGGTTCCCTCGTCGGCTGCCCTGGCGATGATCTTGTCGTCGATGTCGGTGATGTTGGACACCGCCGTCACGTCGAGTCCGGTCCAGCGCAGGTAGCGGACGAGGATGTCGAAGGCGAGCGTGCTGCGGGCGTGGCCGAGGTGGGGGGCGTCGTAGACGGTGGGCCCGCACCAGTAGACGGAGGCCTTCCCCGGATCGCGGGGGGTGAACTCGACCTTGTCACCGGTCAGGCTGTCGGTGAGACGAAGCATCGGGTCAGGATACGGGAGGCGTCGACGCGGCCGGACCGTTCAGGTGCCGGAGGGGGCGTCGCCCGCCGGGGACTTGTCGAGGTGGATGCCGAGCAGGCTGGCCGCCTCGCGGAGGCCGGTCGGCGCCGAAGGGTCGTCGCCGGCGTGGGCGATGATCGCCCCGGCAAGCACGTCGATGGCATCGAGGGCGGTCGGTGCGTCGAGGTCGTCGTCGAGGGCAGCCCGGACGGCGGTGAGCGTGGGGGCAGGGTCGGGACCGCAGGGCCGCCGGGCTGCTTCGATCAGGCGGTCGAGCCTGGTGACGCCCTCTTCGATGTCGGTGTCAAACCACTCGAAGCCGGCGCGGTAGTGGTGGGACAGCATGGCGATGCGCAGCGCCCTCGGGTCGTGGAGGTTGCGGAGCATGCGCACGAAAACGAGGTTGCCGAGGGACTTGGACATCTTGGTGCCCTCGTAGGCGACCATGCCGACGTGCATCCAGCGGCGGGCGAGCGGTTCGCCGGTGGCGCCACGGGTCTGGGCGTCCTCGCATTCGTGGTGGGGGAACACGAGGTCGTCGCCGCCGCCGTGGAGGTCGATCGTGTCGGAGAGGTTGTCCATCGCCATCGCCGAGCATTCGATGTGCCAGCCGGGTCGGCCTGCCCCGAAGGGCGAGTTCCAGGCCGGCTCGTCGTTGCCGGAGGGCTGCCAGAGGACGAAGTCGAGGGGGTTGCGCTGCCTCGGGTCGTCGGGGTGGCCGCCACGTTCGGCTGCCAGCTCCACCATCGTGGCCTCGTCGTAGCCGGACAGGGAGCCGAAGCCGGGGGAGGTGGAGACGTCGAAGAAGGTGGTGCCGTCGACCGTGTAGGTGTGGCCGGCGTCGGAGAGGCGTTGGATGAGGTCGAGCATCGACTCGATCGACTGGGTGGCCCATGGTTCGACCGTGGCGGGGCGCATGTTGAGCGCCTCCATGTCGGCGTCGAAGTGCGCCATTTCGACGGTGGCGAGGGACCGGTAGTCGACCTTGAGTTCCCGGGCCTTGGACAGGATCGAGTCGTCGACGTCGGTGACGTTGCGGACCATGCGCACCGAGTGGCCGAGGTCCTCGAGCCGCCGGATGACCAGGTCGAACGTGAGGTAGGTGAAGGCGTGGCCGAGGTGGGTGGCGTCGTACGGCGTGATGCCGCAGACGTAGATGGACACCTCGGGTCCGGGTTCGAACGGCACGACCTCGTCGCGGACCGTGTCGTAGAGGCGCATGGGCATGGGACTGAACGGTAGCGGGGCGGGGAGGCTGTATACCCCGGCTGGGGCCTAGCCCCGTTCGAAGGGTACGGAGTGCTCCCAGTCGGCGAACAGGGTCCGCAGGGCGGTGACGACGAGCAGTGGCTGGTCGAGCATGAGGTGGTGCCCGGCGAGCGGGATCTCGATGACGGGGGCGACCCTTCCCAACTGCTCGTACATGTAGGCGCCGATGTCGGGTGTGACGAGGCCGTGTTCGGCGCGGAACAGCGCCACCCGGCAGGTGACGGTGGCCAGCAGTTCGTTGGCGGCGGAGCGGCGGGGCATGAAGATGGCCGGGTCGAACTTCCAGGTGACGCCGCCCTCGGCGGGGCGTAGGGACATTGCTGCCACGTGGGCCATCACGTACGGCTCGTAGTGGTCCTGCTCGGGGACGGTGCGGAAGCGGGCGATCGCCGTGGCGGGGTCGGGATAGACCTTGGGGTCTCGGAACTGGCTGCGGCGGCCGGTCTCCATCTCGGGGTCGGGGGCGGTGACCGGCGAGTCCATGATGATGGCCCCGGCGATCCGGTCGCCGTGGGCGGCGGCGGTGGCCAGGGTGACGAAGCCGCCCATGGAGTGTCCGATCACGATCGGGGGTCCGGCCATGTCGGCGTCGTCGGCCACGGTCATGACCTCGCTGCACCAGCGGGCCAGCGAGTACTCGTCCCGTCGGTCGCTGTCGCCGTGGCCCGAGAGGTCGATGGCCGCCACCCGGTAGACGCTGGCGAACTGGGCGGCCACGTGGGTCCACCAGTGGGCGTGGGCGGCGCCGCCGTGGACGAACACGAGCCCGGGCCGGCCGGTTTCGCCCCAGGCGAGGTAGTGGATGTCGGCTCCGTCGACGGTGACGGTGCGGTCGGCGTAGGGCACGTCGAGGGCGCGCCGGTACCAGGCGGGTGCGTCGTGGAATGTCGTTGGCATGGCGCCCTCGACAGGAATCGAACCTGTGGCCTACCGCTTAGGAGGCGGTCGCTCTATCCGACTGAGCTACGAGGGCGGGGACGGTGCGCCATGTGGCGCGAAACCGCGTGGCACAAGGCGCCGTCGTGGTGAAGGCTACCGGTGGCGCTGATGTGGCCCCTTGGGTCGCGCCGAATGCGGCGACGTTCGTCGTGTTGGCGCTGTTGCTGGTCGGTCACCTCAGGACCGTCGAGGACCGCCTCTGGGACACCGCCAACACCCTCTTCGAGGCCCGCCTCGACGACTGAGGCCGGGTCCTACATCCCCCCGACGGTCTGGACGGCGAAGAAGGAGGCCACCGTCGGCATCTCCGGGAGGGCCAGTTCGTAGTCGGAGCACCGGACGCGCCCGGTGTCCACGCCGGCCACGACCTCCTGGTCGAAGCGGCTGGGCAGGTGGTTGGGGGCCAGCGGGTGGGCGTCCTCGGCGTGGTACTGGACGATGAACAGCGACCGTGGCGCCGACGAGGGGTTCGGCGCCGAGCCGTGCAGCACCCGGGCGTCCATGAGGTAGGCGGATCCGGCAGCCCCGCTGCAGGTGACGGCCCGTTCCTTCGCCCATGCCGTCACCTCCGGGCTGACGGCACCGGTGAAGACCCCGTCGTGCCAGTGTTCGTACAGCGGTCCCAGGTGACTGCCCGGCACCACCTCGAGGGGGCCGTTTTCGGCAGTCACGTCGTCGAGATGGAACAGGACCGTGACCAGGTCCTCGTTGGTCAGGGGTCCGAACGGCAGGTCCTGGTGGAACTTGAGGTGCGTTGCCGTGCCCGGGAGCTTCGAGTTGACCTTGGACTCGCGGAACCGCAGGTTCGGGCCGATGATCTGGACCACGGCATCGAGGGCGGGGCTGTCGCGCATCACGTCGAGGTAGGCGTCGGACACCTCGATCGGGGAGGCCACCCGGCGCAGCGCCGGATGCTCCACGCTGTGGCCCGGCTCCACGTCGAAGCGGGGCCGCCCGTCGAATGTCTCACCGTACGGGCCCTCGTGCGACCGACTCTCCTCCACCCACCCCTCGAACACTTCCCGAAGTAGGGACAGTCTGTCGGGGGACAGCGCATCCTCGAGGTACAGGTACCCGTCGCGCTCGTAGTGGGCGACCTGTTCCGGGTCGAGCACCTGTGTCTGCCTGCCGGCCATAATGCGCGAAGACTAGGAGAGGCGTACCCTCCGGTCCATGACGGCAGCACCCCTCGAGGAGGTCGTCGACCTCGACGCCCACCCGCTCCACGACAAGGCCTACCGGGTGCAGTGTCGCACCGTTCTCGACCGGGAAGGGGCGATCGTCCTGCGGGGCTTCCTGCTCCCGTCGGTCGTCGAAACACTCGTGGCTGAAGCCGAGTCGCTCCAGCACCTGGCCTTCCACTCGGAGCAGACGCACACCGTCTACCTCGAGTCGGCCGACCCGACCCTGCCTGCAGACGATGCCCGCAGCCGTGACGTGGTCAGCACCAAGGGTGCCGTCACCGCCGACCTGGTTCCGGACTCGTCGGCGTTGCGCACCGTCTACGACGCGCCGTTGTTCCGGTCGTTCCTGTGCGACGTGCTCGGCGAAGACGCCCTCCACGAGTACGCCGACCGCCTGTCGTCGATCAACGTCAACTACTTCCTCGAAGGCCAGGAGCTGGGGTGGCACTTCGACAACTCGTCGTTCGCTGTGACGTTGCTGGTCCAGGCTCCCGAAGGGGGCGGCACCTTCGAGTACATCGACGCCTTGCGCAGCGTCGAACGCGATGAGCACAATGTGCACGGTGTCGCCGCAGCACTCGACGGACACCCTGAACGGCCAGCGACGGCCCTCGACCAGCGGGCAGGGGACCTGGCGATGTTCCGGGGCAGCGATGCACTCCACAGGGTCACCCCCGTGGTCGGCGGTCGCAACCGCATACTCGTGGTACTGGCCCACAACACCGAGCCCGGGGTCTCGCTCTCGGAGCACGCCCGGATGACCTTCTTCGGGCGACTGGGGTGAAGCGCTTCCCCGACGGCACCTAGGCTGTCCGGCTGTGGAGCCTGAGGTCGCCATCCCCGAGGCAGCGCTCTGGCGAGGGTCGGACGTCACCTGCATCGACGACTTCGCCGTCGACCTGTACCCGGCGGCATGCGCCACGCTCGAGGAGGCGGCTGTCCGTCAGGTGGCGAATGGCCTCCACCCGGTCGATGTCGAACCCGGCTACCTGCCACTCGGTGACCTGGAGCCGACCATCGAAGCGGCCCGCCACGAGGCCCTGAACGGCACCGGCATGGTCCTGCTGCGCGGGTTTCCCGTCGACCGCCTCTCGGATGACGAGATGGCGATGTTCTTCTGGGGCATCGGACTGCGCCTCGGCCGGGCCGTTTCACAGAGCGTCATGGGCGAGCGCCTCGGCCACGTGGTCGACGTGACCGACGTCGACCCACACGCCCGCGCCTACCGGAACCGTTCCGAGCTCACCCCCCATTGCGATCCGGCCGATCTGCTCTCGTTCCTGTGCCTCGCCGCTGCCGCAGAGGGCGGCGAGAGCCGGTTCGTCAGTTCGCTCACCGTCCACGAGGAGATCAGGGCGACCCGACCCGACCTGCTCGAGCACCTGTATCGGGGCTTCCACTACCATCGCTTCGGCGAGCACGAGGAGGGCACCGAGCCGGTTACCCCCTGGCGGGTCCCCGTGTACAGCGTGTGCGACGGCCTCCTCAGTTGCCGCTATGTGAAGGAGTACGTGGAGATCGCCGCCGACGAGGACCCGAATGTCGAGATCACGGCCGTCGAGCGTGAGGCGCTCGAACTGTTCGAGGCGACCACCCAGCGCCCCGACCTGAGGGTCGCCTTCACGCTGCAACCCGGCGAGGCGATAATCGCCAACAACTTCATGGTGCTCCACGCCCGCACGGCCTTCACGAGCCATCCCGACCGCCGACGCGAGTTGCTGCGCCTCTGGATGGCCGCCCAGCCGCCGCGCCCGGTCGTACGGGAGATCGCCCTCTACGACCGGGCCTACCACGGTGGCGAGGTGGGCGTGCCGCCGCAACCGGGACGGGTGCCATCCTTCGCCAGCAGGTTCGACCAGGGCTGACGGCAGCCGTGTCACAGCAGGAACCGACAGGAACAGTAGAGGCGATCGACGCGAGGAGACAAGGTGATGACCGACTGGTACGACGAGGACGACCCGGCGATCGGCACCGGAGGCACGGCCGATTCGCCGGCGTCCAGCGGCGTCCACTGCGACGCCTGCAACTCATGGATGGACGACGGCGACACCCACTGCCCCAACTGCGGCTCCGAACGCTGACTGCCGCCCTCGCCGGGGACGAGGGTCGTGTAGGTGGCCCCGGACGCATTCGGGTGCGACGATGTCGGGGTGGCACCCTGGTGGTCTGGGCCGGACCACACCGCCGCCCGGCGGCGGATGGTCGACGTACAGTTGGCGACGCGCGACATCACCGACCTCCGGGTCCTGGCGGCGATGGCAGCGGTTCCCCGGCACCGGTTCGTACCCGCCTCGGCGCTGGCTGACGCCTACGAGGACGGCCCGCTGCCTATAGGTGCCGGCCAGACGATCTCGCAGCCATACATCGTGGCGTTCACCCTGCAGGCACTCGACCTGCGACCGGGTGGGTCGGTGCTCGACGTGGGCACCGGGTCGGGCTACCAGGCTGCCCTCCTGGCCGAGATGGGGGCTGTGGTGACATCGGTCGAACGCCTGCCGTCGCTAGCCGTTGCCGGGCGTGATCGACTAGCCGACCTGGGCTACGCGGTGGACGTGGTCGAGGGGGACGGGAGCCTGGGCTGGCCACCGGGCGCCCCCTACGACGGCATAGTGGTGGCGGCATCGGGACCGGCCATTCCCGACGAGCTGGTGGCCCAACTGGGTGTAGGGGGCCGGCTCGTGATGCCGGTCGGCGGTCGTCGCCACGGACAGGAGCTGGTCCGGGTGACCCGGAGAGAAGAGGGGACCGACGGCGCCGTACGCGAATCGCTCATTCCGGTGTCGTTCGTGCCGTTGCTGGGCGAGGCGGGCTGGTCGCTCTAGTTGCCTGCGCCCAGCCGTTCGAGCACCTCATCCCGGGAGAGGCCCTCGACATGGAACCGCTTCGTCCTGGAGGTCATGCCGGTCCGGAGGGTCACGGACCGACGCTTCAACCCGAGTGCCCTCGCCAGGGTCCGCCGGGCGGCCTCGGTGGCTCGCCCGTTCTCCGGGATCTCAGCCACCCGGATCCGGACGAGGCCGTCGCTCACCCGGATGTCGTTGCGTCCGGCCCGCGGCGTGACCCGGACCTCGAGGATGCAACGGGGATGCCTTCCCATGCATGCAGCGTACGCCCGCAGGTCCGCCGCCGTCATCCGCGGCGCCCCCCGGGTCAGTTGTCGTCCCCGTCGTCCCGCTCTGACCCGCAGGCCGGGCACTCGTCGTCGTCCGGCTCCAGGTCTCCGGGGCAGCCGCCGACCCAGCAGTCGGTGACCTGGGTCGAACCGCACCGGGGACATACGTCCTCACCGAACCCCAGCCACTCTTCGCAGTACCTGCAGTGCTGTCGTGGACCCATCGCAGACCTTTCTCCTACGCCTTCCCTGTCGGCGTCCACCGTGACATGTCCCAGGCCGCCCCGACCGATCCGGGCTTGTGGAACACGGGTCCCCGGACCGGCGTCGGGTGCTCCGGCTCGAGGCGGCCATCACCCCGGCGCCGAACACGACGGCGTCGGCGACGTCCGGCATGCCTGTGCTCCGTTCCTCGCCGTCGGTCGGGTACGCGTCGGATCCTACGACTGCGCACGGAGCGACACGGGCCCGTACGGTCGCGCCATGGCACTTGATCGAACCCTGCGCGGCGACCTGGCGGGAGCAGACCTCGGTGACGGCTTCCACGTCCTGCCGGGACAGGGCAACGCCCTCGTCGCGGAGACCGACGCCGGACTCGTGCTGGTCGATGCCGGTTCGCTGCCTGCTGCCCCGGCCATGGTCGACCACCTCCGATCCGTCACCGGATCACCGCTGCACGCCATCTGCTACAGCCACGGCCACCTGGGCTACAACGCAGCGGTCGGGACCTGGCAGGCTCATGCCGCCGAGCGGGGTGACCCGCAGCCCCGGCTCATCGCCCACGAGAACATCCTCCGTCGGTATGCCCGCTACCGCGAGACCCTCGACCTGCAGGCCCGCATGGCTGCGGTCCAGTTCCCCTCCCGGGAGGGAGCGTCCTGGCGGCGGATGCTCCCGGCGTTCGTAATGACCGATCCCACGGAGACCTTTGCCGAGGCCCTGACCGTCGTAACGGGGAGTCGGAAGGTCGAACTCCTGTGGGCGCCGTCGGAGACCGACGACTCGATCGCCGTCTGGTACCCGGACGACGGGCTCCTCTACGGCGGGCCGGCGACGCCGGGCGACGCGATTCCCAACATCGGCACGCCGCTGCGGACACAACGGTTCACGATCCGGTGGGCCGAGACCCTCGATGTACTGGCCGACCTCGGCGCCGAGACCCTGGTGACCGAGTTCGGGCCGGTCATCCAGGGGGCCGACCAGGTCCGCCGAAGGCTGTCACACACCGCCGAGGCGCTGCGCTGGCTCCGCCGGGAGGTCGTCGAACGGATGAACCGGGGGATGGGGGAGGGCGAGGTGCTCGCCGACCTCGAGTATCCGCCGGAGTTGTTCGACGAGCCATGGATGACCCCCAACTACGGCTGCCCGGACTACATCGTCCGGGACCTGTTCCGTGAAGAGAGCGGCTGGTGGGACCGCAACCCGACGACCCTGCATCCGGCGTCCCCCGGTGAGGCGGCTGCGGTGGTTCGCAGCGTGATCGGCGATCCCGATGCGGTCCTCGAGCGGGCCCGCTCCCTGGCCGAGGCGGGCGAGACCCAGCTGGCCCTCCACGTCGTCGACCTGCTGGCCCTCGCCGAAGGCGACGACCCGGTGGTGGTGGCTGCACGCGGCCTCAAGGCCGAACTGTGCCGGATCCGGGCCGACGAGGTGCGGCCCTACGTCTCGCGGGCCGCCTACCGTTCCTCGGCCCGTCTGCTCGACGGCGGGGCGACCTCCTGGCAGCAGTTGCCGTAGCCGCACCCCGGATTCGGCACCTCCGGGCTTTCCCGCCGGCGACCGTTGCGCTATCGTTCTCCACCCTGCGGGTGGACAGCAGTACCCTCAAGGATGGTTCCACCCGCAACGGTGCGGGAGGACAGGAACACAGGAACTGAAGGGTCGGTTTCCATGGCCTCACAGAGGACGGTTCACCGGTGATGGCACGTCAGGATCAGGAAACGCACCAGTTCTCGTCGGAGGACGTCTGTCGGGTCGTGGGCGAGCGGGTGCGCGACGCACGACGAGCCCTCGGTCTGACGATGGCGCAGTTCGCAGAGATCGCCGAGATCTCCCTCGGCATGGTCTCGAAGATCGAACACGGCCAGACTTCACCCAGCCTCTCCACGCTCACGAGGCTCGCCCACGCTTCCGAGGTGCCCATAACGGCGTTCTTCCGGGGTCTCGACGAGGAGCACGACGTCGTCATCGTCCGGGCCGGTGAGAGACTCGAGGTACTGCACGAGGGGACCCGGCCCGGCCACATCTACGAGGACCTGGGATCGCTGCGCGGGCCGCACCGGATCATCGAGCCGATGATGGTCACCCTCGAGTCATCCGACGACGTGTTCCCCCTGTTCCAGCACGAGGGCGTCGAGTTCCTCCACATGCTCGAGGGGTCGATGGACTACGGCTACGGCCCGAAGACCTACAGGCTGGGTGCGGGCGACACCCTGCAGATCCACGGTGAGGTGGCGCATGGCCCCACCGCCCTGGTCGACGTGCCCGTCAGGTTCATGTCGGTGAAGGTCTACGCCTCACCCGAATAGGCGGAGCACGCGGCCGGATGTCGACCGCTAGGAGTCGACGAGCACCGGCCCCGAGGGTGTGAACGCGACGGGCAGGTGCTTGATGCCGTTCACCAGGTTCATCCGCAGGCGGTCGGGTGGTCCGGTGGCCTCGAGGTCTGGCAGGCGCCGCGCCAGGCCCTCGAACATGATCTCGATCTCCAGTCTGGCCAGGTTGGCGCCGAGGCAGAAGTGGGCGCCGCCGCCACCGAACGCCAGGTGGTGGTTGGGCGTCCGCGTCAGGTCGAGGCGGTGCGGGTCGTCGTACACCTTCTCGTCGCGGTTGCCCGACGGGTACCAGAGGGTGACCTTGTCACCTGCCCGGATCGATTCACCACCCAGTCGGGTGTCGGCGGTGGCGGTGCGCCGGAAGTAGTTGACGGGGCTGGTGTGCCGGAGCACCTCGTCGACGGCGGTCGTGTCCATGCCCTGCTCACGTACCCGCTGCCACTGGTCGGGGTGCTCCATGAACGCCATCATTCCGAGGCTGATGGCGTTCCTGGTCGTCTCGTTGCCAGCGACGATGAGCAGCGTGAAGAAGAGGTCGCGCTCGAGGTCGGTGAGCTCGGCGACCGTGCCGTCGTCGAGTGTGACACGTGCCTCGGTGAGCGCCGTCCACACGTCGTCGGCCGGCTCGGCCCGCTTGCGGTCGGTCAGGTCGTGGGCGTACATCGCCATCTCGATCACGGCCTTCTCGTACTCGTCGCCCGGTTCGCTCGGATCGTCGGAGAACTCCGGGTCGCTGCCGCCGATCGTGCGGTTGCTCCAGTCGAACAGGAGGTTGCGGTCCGCATCGGGCACGCCGAGGATGTCGGCGATCGCCATGAGTGGCAACTCGGCGGACACCTGGGTCACGAAGTCGGCTTCGCCGGCCTCGCAGATCCGGTCCAGGATGAGGTCGGTCCGGGTCCGCATCACATCCTCCAGGCGGCGGATCATGCGCGGGGTGAAGCCCTTGTTCACAAGCTTGCGGTAGCGGGTGTGTTGCGGCGGGTCCGTCATCACCATCTGGAGTCCGGGACCACGACCGGGTTCGATGTCCGTGAGGGCGATGCCACCGGCGCCCTCGCGCCCCGGACCCGTCTGGTGCGAATAGAGCGTGCCGGCCCTGTGGACCTCGGTGATGTGTTCGTACGAGGACACCACCCAGAACGGCTCGGGCTCATCATCGGTGGCGGGATGGAGCCAGACCGGGTGTTCCCGGCGCAGGGCGTCGAACCACTCGTGGGGCATCCGCTCGGCGAACACGTCCAGATCGGTTAGGTCGATCTGGTCGAAGATGCCCATGTGGTATCGCCTCGGAACTTGGGTCGCCCGGTCGGAGCCTGATGCACAACGTACCGCACGATGGCCCGGGGCTCCGCCAGGTTCGGGCAGGCGGGTCCGATGGACCGGGCGATGGCGTCGGTCGGTGGGTTCTGCCCGTGGGGCAGCATCCGGGCTCCGGGTACGCCGATCACGCAGATGACGGGCGCCTGCACCGTGAGGCCGGTGGTCTCGTCGGCGGGCGAGTCGGGGGCGAAGAGGTGGACCGCCTCGACTGTGCCGAAGTCGATGTCCCGGGCGGCGAGGGCGTCGGCGATGCCGGTGGCAGGGGTGCCCTGTTAGACACCGAGAAGACCGGTGTCGTCCCTTGTGGCTCGTCCGATTCTGCCACCCGAGATGCCTACCGAACAGTGCGGATACCGATTGCAGTCCTTCGCAACCGGCGGGTTCTCACTGACCAGAATTTCACTAGCAGTGATTCTAGTTGATATATATGATAGTCGAACGGTCGCGGGCACCCCGTTGTCGAAGGGGTTCTTCGACAACCACGAGCCAGGGAGAGGCATGGCTACCGACATCGAACGGTTCATCGAAGCTGAAGGACGCCAGGAGCAGGTAACCGAGATCCAGCGGCGGATCGAAGCCGAGGGCATCCAGTACCTCTACTGCCAGTTCGTGTCCGTCACCGGACGGATCATGGGCAAGGGCATCCCGGCCAAGCACTTCGGCACCATTGCCAACAAGGGCTTCCAACTCGTCTACGGCTCCACGGCCAACCTCTTCGTCGACCGGCACGGCCGCTACATCGGCTACGGCCCCGAGTCGCGCGAACTCGTCGGCGTCGCCGAGACCGAGACCTTCTGCAAGCTTCCCTGGGATCCCAAGACCGCCCGGGTGTTCTGCACCCTCTTCCGCGGGCGCGAGGAGGAGGTCGACGGGGGGATGTTCCTCACCTCCGACTGCCGCGGCAACCTCAGGCGCATCCACAACGCCTTCGAGGAGAAGTTCGGCCTGCACCTGCGCGCCGGCACCGAGCCCGAGATGATGTGGCTCAAGGCCGACGCCGACGGCAAGCCCACCGTCGAGGGCATGACCAAGCCCAACTGCTACCACATCGACCAGTTCGCCGAGCTGCAGCCGCTGATCCACAGGGTGGTCGAGTACAGCGAGGCCATGGGCCTCGACATGATCCAGGGCGACCACGAGGACGCACCCGGCCAACTCGAATTGAACTTCAACTTCGACCGGGCCGAACTCACCGCCGACCGGCTCACCACCTACCGCCAGATCTGCAAGCAGGTCGGGCGCGAGCTCGGCGCCTTCCCCTGCTTCATGCCGAAGCCGTTCATGGGCGTGTCGGCCAACGGATGCCACCACAACATCTCCCTGTGGACCGGCGAACCAGACGGGGGCGGCGAGAACAAGTTCATGCCCGAGGGCGACAACCCCCGGATCCCCGGAGCGATCGGGATGAAGGCCATCGGCGGGATCATGGAGCACCTCAGTGCCCTGACCTGCCTGGGGTCACCAACCGTGAACTCGTACCGACGACTCTGGGACACCGGCTTCTGGGCACCCGTCTTCGCCGACTGGGGATTCCAGAACCGCACCACCGCCCTGCGCATCAGCGCCCCCGGCCGCTTCGAGTACCGATCCGTGGACTCGGCGGTCAACCCCTACCTCTCATTCGCGGGTCTCCTCAAGGCCATTGAGGACGGGCTGGATCGCAACCTGGATCCCGGCCCGCCAGAGGAGCGCAACATCTACGAGGCCATGGAAGAAGGCAAGGAAGTCAAGAAGATCCCGATGAACCTTGGCGAGGCCCTGGATGCTCTGAGGGCTGACGAGGTTGTCAAGAGCGCTCTTCCCAATGAGATGTTCAAGGTCTTCGAGCACTACAAGCGCGACGAGTGGGAGCGCTTCATGCACACCGTCACCGACTGGGACGTCGAGGAGTACCTCGACATCCTCCCGTAGGCCAGCCCGACCAACGACCAGGAGACACCGGAGCATGTGTGGTATCGCCGGCATCATCCACCGCGATGGACCTTCGGACATGGGTGTGGAGATCACCAAGATGCTCCAGTCCATGAAGCACCGCGGTCCCGACTCGACCGGCTACGCCCTCTACAGCGAGCCGGACGACCTCGTGGCCATCCGGTTCATGCTCGCCGAGCCGAGGGAGTACGGGGGCTTCGGCATCGCCGAACGACTGGAGCGCAGCCGGGCCGAGGTCGAGTCCCGCCTCGCCAAGATCGGTGCCGACCTGGCGACGATCCACAGCGACACCGGCTACGCCTTCCGGGCCACGGTCCGCTATGACGGCGACCTCAAGCCGCTGGCCGACTACCTCGAGGACGTCCCCGGGTGCGAGGTGCTCTCGCTGGGTAGTTCGCTCGAGATCGTCAAGGACCTGGGCGACGCCAACACGGTGATGGAGCAGTACAGCCTTGACCGCATCCGCGGCACCCACGCCATCGGCCACGTGCGCATGGCGACCGAGTCCGATGTCGACCTGGCCAGCGCCCACCCCTACTGGGCGTACCCCTTTGCCGACGTGGCGGTTGTCCACAACGGCCAACTCACCAACTACCACCAGTGGCGGCGCCGCCTGGAACGGTCCGGACACCGGTTCCAGTCAGAGTGTGACTCGGAGATCATCGCGGTCTACCTGGCCGAGAAACTCGAAGAGGGGTCGGACCTCGAAACGGCCATGAAGTGCAGCCTCGACGACTTCGACGGCGTGTTCACCTACCTCGTCGCCACCGGCAGCGAACTCGGTGTCGCCAAGGACGAGATGGCGGCCAAGCCGCTGGTGCTGTTCGAAAGCGACGACCTGGTGGTCATGGCCTCCGAGGAGATGGCGATCAGCGCCCTGGTAGGCCGCGAGGTCGAGACCCGGGATCCCCTCGAGCGGGAGGTGCTCACATGGCAGGTCTGACCAAGGGCAGCGTCGTCTACGACGCCCGGGGGCTCGTAGAGCCGGATCCCGAACCGCCGATGACGGCCGAGATCGACGGGGACAGGGCCGTCATCGACGCCACCGACCTGACGACCCGCAAGATCAACCTCGAGTTGAGGCGGATCGTCTACGACGGGGCCGTCAACGACGTCACGATCCTGAACCCCGGCTCCAAGCACTCGCTGGGGGTCGGCATCCTGAAACGCTGCCACATCACGTTCGAGGGCAGCCCCGGCTGGTACGCCTGCGGCCTGATCGACGGCCCCGAGGTCCAGATCAATGGCAGGGTCGGCTGGTCGCTGGCCGAGAACATGATGTCCGGTTCAGTCGTCGTCGAGGGGCCCGCCGGCTCCCTCACGGGTGCAGCCCTACGGGGTGGCGACCTGGTCATCAAGGGCAACGTCGGAGCCCGTACCGGCATCGACCAGAAGGGCGGCACGATCATCGTCACCGGCTCCGCCGGAATCAACACCGGGTTCATGATGCAGCGCGGTCGCCAGATCGTCTGCGGCGACGTAGGCAACGGCCTGGGTGACTCCATGTACGACGGGTTGATCTATGTCGGGGGCGACATCGCCTCGCTCGGGGTTGACTGCGTACCCGGCGAGATGGACGACGCCGACCACGAGTTCATCAACCGCAAGTTCGAGATCTACGGCCTCGGCACCCCACCGGACCTCAAGAAGTTCGAGTGCGGCAAGGTGCTCCACAACTACGACGCGCTCGAGCCATCCGAGCGCAAGCTCGTCCTCTAGGAGGTAGCGACGGTGCCAGAAGCCAACGACATCAAGGGCGTAGACGTCCAGATCGACACCAACCGGCCGACCGACGTAATCGGCAGGAGCAGGATCTTCACGCGCGAGGTCATCAACGACATCCACGTGAAGGCCGAACTCGGCCGCTACCGGATGCGGGGCTTCTCGATCTTCAAGAAGATCCCACACTGGGACGAGTTGGTATTCCTGCCCGGAACGCTGACCCGGTTCGTGATCGAGGGCTACCGCGAGAAGTGCGAGACCAGGACGGTCCTGGGTGCGCGTTTTGCCGCCAAGCCGCTCGAGTTGGACATCCCCGTCTACATAACGGGCATGAGCTTCGGAGCGCTGTCGATCGAGGCCAAGCAGGCTCTCGCCAAGGGCGCCTCGATGGCCGGTACGGCCACCTGCTCAGGCGAGGGGGGCATGATCCCGCCTGAGCGCGACCTCTCGACCAAGTGGTTCTACCAGGTCATCCAGAGCCGTTACGGCTTCAACCCGCACCACCTGATGCTGGCCGACGCCGTGGAGTTCTTCATCGGCCAGGGATGCAAGGTAGGCCTCGGTGGCCACCTCATGGGCCAGAAGGTCACCGAGCAGGTGGCCGAGATGCGGGCGCTGCCCGCCGGCATCGACCAGCGCTCGCCTGCCCGCCACCCCGACTGGATCGGTCCGGACGACCTCTCGCTCAAGATCCAGGAGATCCGGGAGGCCACCAACTACCAGGTCCCGATCCAACTGAAGTTGGGTTCCTCGAGGGTCTACGACGATGTACGGATGGCCGCCAAGTGCGGTCCCGACTCCATCTTCCTGGATGGTGCCGAGGGCGGCACCGGCGCCGGCCCACACCTTGCCACCGAGGAGACCGGGATTCCGCTCATGGCCGCCATCCCGGAGGCCCGACGGGCACTCGAGGACATCGGGCTGATCGATGAGATCGACCTCGTGGTGGCCGGCGGCATCCGCAACGGCGGCGACGTGGCCAAGTGCATCGCCCTGGGGGCCAAGGCGGTGGCGCTGGGCACCTCGGCCCTGATGGCCCTCAACTGCAACAAGCACATCGAGGGCGTCACCGACTATGAGGGCACGATCGGCGTGCCGGCAGGCGAGTGCTACCACTGCCACACCGGCCGTTGCCCGGTTGGCGTCGCCACACAGGACGTCGAACTGAGGGCCCGCCTCGATGTCGACGAGGCGGCCCTGCGCGTCTACAACTTCCTGCACACGCTCACGATGGAGGTCCAGTTGCTGGCCCGTGCCTGCGGCAAGACCGACATCCACAGCCTGGAGCCTGAGGACCTGGCGGCGCTCACACACGAGGCCTCCGCCATGGCCAAGGTTCCGTTGGCCGGCACCACCTACATCCCCGGAGTCAGCGAGGAGCGGGCGCTGCAGGAGATGAAGGACCTGATGGCCAGGGGCATCGCCCAGGCCGGGAACTAGGAGGCATCCATGGCCCAGAACTCAATTGCCATCGATGCCGAGGTTCTCGCCGGGAAGCGGTTCGGGTACCAGGAGGACATCTCCCTGGTCGACGACCTCGACCTGATGGACCTCACGCCCGGCAGGGACCTGAACTGGCTCGAGGACATCCACCTACTCGAGGAGGACGGCACCCCGGCGGTGTTCGACCGGAACTCGAACTCGTTCCTCAAGATCTACTTCGCTATCCCGGAGGGCCGTGAGGACGAGATCGCCCGCAAGGTGCTCATGAAGCACCTCATCTCGGGCAACTCGTACGGCATCCGACTCAAGGAGAAGCACTGCAAGTTCCATCAGGTCGAGTTGGGTCCCTGGGTTGCCGACTCGAAGTCGGTCGGCGACGACTACACACCGCCCGTGCTCGAGGGCTGGGAGCCGCCGGTTCACTAGGCCTGATTCCCAACCTGTACTTCCGCACCGTCGGCCGGGGGTCGGCGGTGTTCCACATGTCTGCATGAACCGATCGCCGACTCGAACCACGGGTTCGAGATGATCGGCGTGGGCGCCCTCGTGGCCAAGGAACTGGTCGGCGAGACGCAGGCCCTGCTCGAGCCGTTCCGCTACCCGCGGTACGCCGAGGGCCGACCGCACCCGGTCAGCAACTCGCCCTACCCCTGGAGCCAGCGCTCGGGGCGTTGATGCTCCGACCTATCGGGGCTGCCCGAGTTCATGGACCCAACGCGGCAGGCCGGCGGCCTTGACAGTGTTGGCGAACAGCCAGACATCGGTGATCGGCCCCACCCCACCTGGCACCGGCGAGATCGCCTCAGCCCTGCCTGCCACGCCGTCGTAGTCGAGGTCGCCGACGAGCCGAACCTTGCCGGTCTCGGGATCGGTGATCGGGTTGATGCCGATGTCGATCGCTATTACGCCGTCCCGGACATCGTCGGCGCCGATGAGGTTCGGGACGCCGGCGGCGACGATCAGCACGTCGGCCTGCCTGGCGAACTTGCGCATGCGTCCGTGCTCGTCGCACCAGCGGTCGCAGGAGATCACCGTGGCGTGCCGTTCGAGCCCTAGCCACATGCCCGGCTTGCCGACGTTGTTCGAACGCCCGACCCACACGATCGTGGACTGCTCGTAGAACTCGGAAGGCTTGCGGCCCGTTTCGAAGAGGTAGCGGTCGAGCATGTGGAACGCCGCCGCAGGGGTGGACGGCGTGAAGCGGGGCTCCCCCAGTGCAACCAGGCCGGCGTTCCACGGGTGGACGGCCTCGACGTCCTTGAGGGGATCGAGGCGTCGGTACAGGGTCGCCTCGGGGATCTGTGGCGGGAGGGGCCGCAGGATCAGGATGCCGGAGACACGCGGGTCGGCGTTGAGGGCACCGAGGGTCGCCAGCACCTCGGCGAGTTCGACGTCAGCCGGGAGGTGGTGCGGGGCGTAGTGGCAGCCGAGTCCCTTGGCCAGGCGGCTGAGGCGACGTTCGTAGACGGCTGCGCCGTAGTCGTCCCCGACCATCACCGTGGCGAGGCCCGGTGCACCATGCTCGGATCGCGAGATGTCCTCGCGCAGCGAGATCAGCAACTCGGCCGCAATCGCCCCGCCATCGATAACCGTTGCAGCCATGGCACCCATTCTGGCGCGGTTCGGTGATGACGGTGACCACGCATGGCCTCCGGGGCCCAGCCCTTGGCCCAGGACACCCCTTCGCTCCGACGGATCCTGTCGGTGCTCGCCTACCGGGTCGTGCCCGGTGCGTTGCGGAAGCGGAGACCGGGCGGTCGTGGTTCGCCGCAGCGTTCGAGCGCCGCCGCCCAGGCGGGGGAACTGCCCATGGCGGAGCGCAACAGGCCTGTCGTGGCACGGCCGAGCACGACGGCACCGGGTCGGGGAGCGACCCCGATGGCCAACTGGAGTCGGGCCGGGATCGTTACCACGGCGGCGGCGAAGAGGCGTCGGTAGGCCAGTCGCGTGGCAGGTGGAAGCCCGGATCCGGCCAGGAAGGCGATGGCCTCGTCGGCGGCGGGCGATGGGGCGACTGCCGGGTGTTCGGCCACCCAGGCGGAGAGTTCGGCGGCGGTGTCGGGAAGCGGCGAGACTCCGAGCCTCTCGCCGAGCCGGACCTGCTCGGCCACGTAGGCGTCTGCGTCGGCGTCGGACACGGGGGTCGGGCCGTAGGTGCGCCGGGCGGTGAGGAAGGAGTCGACGAGGGCGTTGTGGACCCACGCCCCCATGCCCGGATCGCCGGCGTCGTAGGCGGTGCCCCGGTGCGACGTGCCGCTGACCGGCCGGTGGGCGTTGCGGACGACGGTGAGCGCCCGGTCGACCTCTGGGAGCGAGCCGTAGGTTGTGGCCGACACGTAGGCGGCGGTGCGCGAGAGTCGACCCAGGGGGTCCTCGCGGTAGACGGAGTGGTCACCGACGCCGGCGGCCACCTCGGGGTGGGCGGCCTGCACGAGCAGAGCACGGATTCCGCCCACGAACGCGGCCGGGTCGCTCATGAGTCGCCAGGTGACCGATCCGGGGCCGAACAGTCCCGGGTCTCCGGGGTGGTCGAGCGTGTCGGCCAGCGGGTCAGGCGCGTGGCGGAACAGGCCGGTGGCGGCGTCGGTGATGCGTTCCCGCCAGCGGGTGATCACCGCAGGCGGGTGGTGGGAGTCGACTGCAGGCCACCCCCGGCCAGTTCTGCGACGGCGGGGACCGGGTCGGGGTCGGCGAAGAGTTGCGGATCGTCGGGCTCGAATGACAAGGCCTGCTCGTCGATCGTCCACCATGAGGCCTCGAGGGCGATGCCGTTCGGGTCGTGGAAGTAGACCGACCGCAGGATGGAGTGGTCGACGACACGGGTGACCTCGCAGTCGGCAGCCACGAGCCGCTGCTGGAGAGCGATCAGGGCGGCCTCGTCGTGGAGGCCGAACGAGACGTGGTCGAACTGGATGGCCCGTGCGGAGGGCGCCCCGGCGGGCTTCGAGAAAGTTTCGGCGCCGGTCACCTCGAAGAAGGCGATGGTGTTGCCGGGGCCCAACTCGAAGAAGTAGTGGCGCATCGGTCCGGCGCGCAACGTGGCCACGAGCGGCATTCCGAGGACGCCGACGTAGAAGCGGACCGTGGCGTCCATGTCGGGCGTGACCATGGCGAGGTGGTGCACGCCACGCCAGTCGGGGGTGTTCGGCTCCGGCGCACCACCCATGGCTTCAGTCTCGCAGTCCTGTCGAACGGTCGCCATCGCCGCGGTCAGCCGTCGGCGGCGGGTGCTTCGGAGGTCGAGGTCGTCGTGGGGGCAGACAGGCCCTCCTGGCCCTCGGGAAGGACGAGGAACTCGATGCGCCTGTTCCGGGCCTTGCCCTCCCGGGTGAGGTTGTCGGCCACCGGGTCGGATTCGCCCATTCCGAGGGGGGTGAGGCGCTCGGCTTCGACACCGCGGGCGATCAGCTGGGCGCGTACCGCCTCGGCCCGTATCCGTGAGAGCGTGAGGTTGGCGTCCTCCTCGCCGTCGCTGTCGGTGTGGCCGATGATCTGGACGCGCACCGACGGGTTGGCGACGAGGAACTCGGCGATCATCTCGAGGGTGGGGATCGAGTCCTCGGTGATGCGGTCTCCGCCGCTCCCGAACTGGATCGGAGTGTGTGCCGCCGCCGCGCTGAGGCGGGCCTGGAGGAGCAGGTCGGCCTGGTTGGCGGGCAGGTCGGGATCCTCGTCCTCGGGGGTTGCCTCCTCGACGATGGGTGTTGGTACGACGATCCGGCTCACGACGCTCACGACGTCCGGGTGGGCCTGCGCCACCCGTGTGGCGGCCTCCCTGAGTTCGTCGGAGGCCACGCGTCCTGAGAGGGCGACCTTCCAGTCGTCCACGTCGACCGTCACGGTGGAGAGACCGGCGCGCACCATGGCGGACTGCAGTTGGGCAGCCAGGTCCTGCTGTTCCTCGACGGGGTTGTCGGTGCCGCCGGAGCCGATGGCCACCACGACGAAGAAGCCGATCAGCACGATGACGAGGAGGAGCGTCCGGCGTTCGAAGAGCAGTTCGGACAGGCGACTGCGACGGGGGGACCCGTGGCGGCCCGAGCCCATGCGTCGTCGCCCGGCGCCGAAGCCGGGGCCCATGCTGCGGCCTCGACGGTCGCGTGGATCGCGCATCCAACCGGTCATCGGCTGTTCAAATTCGGATAGGGCAGGTGTCGATACCCTCCAGCCTGCCGCGTCGGTGTCCCTCTCGGAACCCCCGGCGGTTGCGAGGGCTGCTCAGACCTCGGCCAGGGGGGCAACGATCTCCTCACCGAACCGGGCAAGTGACTCCTCGGGGTCACCCCAGAAGAGGAAGGCGGGGACTATCAGGCGGGTGACGCCCCTGGCGGCCAGTGAGGCGGCCCGGTCGACGGCAGAGGCGTCCATGACGCCCTCGCCGCCCCAGATGACCTCGATGTCGGTCGGGTCGCGGTCGTGGGCCTCCGCTTCGCGGTGCATCGCGTCGAGCAGGACGTCGAGGTCGCCCTTGGCGGGGAAGAAGCCGTCGCCCAGGCGGCCGGCCCGACGGGCGGCGGCCTCGCTGTGGCCGCCGACGATGATCGGAACGGATCCGTTGGCGGGCTTCGGGTTGCTCGACACCTGGTCGAACGACGTGAACTCGCCGTCGAACGACACCCTGTCGCCGCTCCAAAGGGTGCGCATGGCGGCGACGTACTCGTCGGTGCGGGCGGCGCGGCGTTCCCACGGGATGCCGAGGGCGTCGAACTCCTCGCGCAGCCAACCCACGCCGATGCCGAGGTCGACCCGGCCGCCGCTCATGGCGTCGAGGGTGCCGAGTTCCTTGGCCAGCACGACCGGGTTGCGCTCGGGGAGGATGAGGATGCCGGTGGCGAGGCGCAGTCGGGTGGTGTGGGCGGCGGCCCAGGTCAGCCAGATGAGGGGATCGGTGAGCGGCGTATCGGACGCCATGGCCATCTTCCCGCTGTCGTCGTAGGGGTAGGCCGACTGGTAGGCCTCGGGGAAGACGACGTGCTCGACGGTCCAGAGGGCATCGAAACCGGCGGCCTCGGCGTGGGTGGCGATGGCGGCACAGCCCTCGGCGGTACCGAACGGACCGGCGTTGGCGAACATGATGCCGACTTTCATATTGGTATCCAGTCGTCGAGGGCGGGTTCCTGAGTCTCGCGGTGTGCCTAGCGCCCCTGCCAGTCGGGCGGACGCTTCTCGGCCCATGCCCTGCGTCCCTCGGCAGCGTCGTTGGTCGCGCCGGCCACCCGGCGCATGGTCTCGCCGAAACGGACTGCCTCGGCCCAGGACATGGCGGCGGTTCGTGTGGCCACCTCCTTGGTGGCCCGTGCGGCCAGTGGGGCGGCCCGGCAGAGGCGTTCGGCGAGCGCCCTGGCCTCGTCCATGAGCTGGTCGCCGGGCACGACCTTCCAGGCCAGGCCCGTCTCCTTCGCCCGCTGGGCGTCGATGGGCTCGCCGGTGAGGAGCAGTTCCATGGCATCGGCCCAGGCGACCTTGCGGGGTAGGCGGACGGCGCCGACGATGGTCGGGATGCCGATGGTGACCTCGGGCCATGAGAAGGTGGCGTGGTCGGCGGCTATGACGAAGTCGCAGGCGACGGCGGCGGTGAGCCCGTAGCCGATGCAGTGGCCGTTGACTGCGGCGATGGTCGGCTTGAATACCTCGAGGCCGGATTCGAAGGAGTTGACGGTGGGCATCTCCCAGAAGGTGCCGGGGAACTCACCGACCGATCCGGCACCGTCCTTCAGGTCGGCGCCGGCACAGAATGCCTTGTCGCCGGCGCCGGTGACGATCCCGACCCAGGCCTCCTCGTCGGCGACAAACCGCTCCCAGGCGGCGTTGAGGTCGCGCCGCAGGGCGCCGTTGACGGCGTTGAGGGCCTCGGGCCGGTTGTATGTGATGGTGGCCACGTGCCTGTGGCGTTCATACGTGGCGGCCTCGCCATACGGTCCGTCGTGGTCAGCGTCGCCCATCCCCGGACGGTAGCGGAGTGCCGGGCTTGCCGGACCTGTGCGGCTCCAACCTAGAATCTGACGGACCGTCAGAAACTGGATGCCACATGACCGACACCGCTGCACGCACGCCCATCCCGCGCATCATCAGCGTCGATGACCACATAGTCGAGCCGCCCCACCTCTGGCAGACCTGGCTGCCCCAGAGATTCAGGGAGCGTGGCCCACGCGTCGAACGCCGACGCCTCGGCGAGATGAGGTGGGTGGGCGGCGCCACGATGTACGAGTACGAACTCGACGCCCCCGACGCCCCGTGGTGCGACGTCTGGTTCTACGAGGACCTCGTCCACCCCAACAAGCGCCACGTGGCCGCCGTCGGCTTCGAACGCGACGAGATGACGCTGTCGCCCATCACCTACGAAGAGATGCGCCCCGGCTGCTACGACCCCGGGGCCCGGGTCGAGGACATGGCCGCCAACCACGTGGACGTGTCGCTGTCGTTTCCGACCTTCCCCCGGTTCTGCGGCCAGACCTTCTGGGAGGCCTCCGACCGGGAGCTAGCCCTCGCCTGCGTGAACGCCTACAACGACTTCATGGTCGAGGAGTGGTGTGGCGACTCCGACGGGGCGCTGGTTCCCCTCATCATCATCCCGCTCTGGGACGCCGAATTGGCCGCTGCCGAGGTACGTCGCAACGCCGAGCGGGGCTGCCACGCCGTGTGCTTCTCCGAGATCGCCCCCAACCTGGGCCTGCCGTCGATCCACACCGGCTACTGGGACCCGTTCTTCGCCGCCTGCGCCGAAACGCAGACCGTCGTGTGCATGCACATCGGCTCATCGTCCAAGATGCCGGCCGCATCTCCGGACGCCCCACCGGCCGTGGCCGCATCGCTGAGCTTCAACAACGCCATCGCCTCGCTCAGCGACTTCCTGTTCTCGGGCGTGCTGGTGCGGTTCCCCGAACTGGTGCTGGCCTACAGCGAGGGCCAGATCGGTTGGATCCCCTACATCCTCGAACGGGCCGACGACGTCTGGAAGGAGCACCGGGCATGGGGTGGCGTGGCCGACATCATCCCCGAGCCGCCGTCCACCTACTACTACCGGCAGGTCTACGGCTGCTTCTTCCGGGACAACCACGGCCTCGCATCGCTCGACGAGGTCGGGGTCGACAACATCACGTTCGAGACCGACTACCCGCACACCGACTCCACCTGGCCGAACACCAAGACTGTGGCCGAGGACATGATGGGCCACCTTCCCGCCGACGTGGTCTGGAAGATCGTGCGGGGCAACGCCGCCCGGATGCTCCACCTCGACATCGAAGCGGCGCCAGCCTGAGTTCACCGGAACACTCAGGACCAACTGCACCCGGTCCGTAGACTTCCGGGCATGTCCGCCTCATCCGACGAATCCGCAGGCGCCGACCGCCTCTCCACGATCCTGCTCGAGCCCGACTGTGCTCCCGGGCTCTGGGCGTCGGTCGACTCCGGCGAGATGGAACTGCTCATCCCCGAGCTCCTCCTGTTGCGCATGGAGCAGGACCCCATCCACCGCCACAAGGACGTTCTCGCCCACACGATCGCCGTGGTCGGCAAGACCGAACCCGAGATAACCGTCCGCCTCGGTGCCCTGTTCCACGACATCGGCAAGCCGAAGACCCGGTCGTTCGAGCACGGCGACGTGACCTTCCGGCACCACGAGGCCGTGGGCGCCCGGATGGCCCGCAAGCGCCTCACCGCACTCGGCTACGAGGAGTCGCTCGTCGAAGAGGTGGCAGAACTGGTCCGCCTGTCGGGCCGCTTCAAGGGCTACTCCGACGGCTGGTCCGACTCGGCGGTCCGGCGCTATGCACGTGACGCCGGGCCGCTGCTCGGCAGGCTCAACCACATGATCCGGTGCGACTGCACCACCCGCAACAGGGAGAAGGCGGCCGGCATCCAGGTCGCCATGGACGACCTCGAGGCACGAATCCAGTCGCTTGCCGAGGAGGAGCGCCGGGCTGCCGAACGCCCAGGCCTCGACGGCCGGGCCGTGATGGAGTACCTGGGACTCGAACCTGGCCGTGAGGTCGGTGAGGCGCTGGCGTTCCTGCTGGCGATCAGGCGTTCGGAGGGCGACCTGGAGCGGGGGGAGTTGGAGGGGCGCCTCGACGCCTGGCGGGCGGAGCGGGCCTGAGAGCCGGCTCCGGGGCCCTGGGCCTCAGGGCGCGAGTATCCCGTCCATCAGCCAGACACCCACCTCGGCCACCCCCGCCTCCGAGAGGTGTACGCCGTCGAACCGGGTGTGGCGCTCGCGTTCGGAGCCGATCTCGCCGATGAAGTCCCGGTAGGGCACCGTCGCCACGTAGGGGAGGTCGGCGGTGGCGGCGACGACCAGCTCGTTGAGGCGGTCGATCCGGTCGGGATGGTTCTGGGGCCGGATCTCGCGCTTGAGGTGGGCGCCCTCCAGCCACACCACCCGTGCGCCGGTGGCACCCAACACCTCGGATGCCAGTCGGTACTCGGCCGAGATGTAGTCGTCGTAGACGGGCATCCCGATGTTGACCCACTCTTCGCCGAGCGACGGCACGAGCCGGTCGGTAACGTCCCAGGGGGTGATGTGCGCCAGGACCACGTCGGGTTCGAACACCTCGACGGCCGTCGGCCACGACACCACCTCGGGGTCGAGCATCACATGTGGCTCGACGGGGTCGTTCCAGGCGGAGCAGAGCTCGCCGACCGGACCCTCGATGCCCTCCGGGATGCGCTTCTGCCCGTAGCGGCCGACGACGCATCCCAGGTGCGCCTCGTTGAGGACCACGATCTCGCCCGGGTTCCCGAGCGCCCAGGTGCACAACGCCTCACCGATCTGCAGTGCCACCGAGTCGCCGACGACCAGGACCCGCAGGCGGTCGTCGGTGGAGGGCGGTAGCAGGCCCTGTTCGGCGCACGGGCCCTGCGACGAGGCGGCCGCCTCGACCGCCGGCCGGGTGTTGACCCAGAGCAGGCCGCCCAGGATCGCCACCACGGCCACGGCAACGGCGGAAAGCGCCGGGATCGGCTTGAGCGGCCGGTCCACCAGCGGCACCCTGCGCCTGACCACCGGTTGCTCGACCAGGTAGAAACTGGCGGTCGACACGGCGAAGGTGATCGCCAGGTGCAGCCATATCAGGTTGTTGCCTTCGATCACATCGACGCCGGGAACCAGGCGGGCAGCCCGGGTGGGCGTGACCAGCAGGTAGATCGGCCAGTGGTACAGGTAGAGGCCGTAGCTGATCTTTCCGACCCAGCGGATGATCGGTGACTCGAGGAACCAGTGCAGCGGACCCTTGGTGGCGCCGGCGCAGCCGTACCAGAACCATCCGATGCCGACCCCGAGCAGGTACGGCCAGTGGTCGAATGGGGCGTTGCCGCGCACCACGCTCACGACCACCCATCCAGCGGTGAACATCGCGGCATACAGGGCGCCCAACTGGACCCGGTTGCGGATCGGGGCGTCCGGCGCCGACAGGGAGGTCGGCAGCCACGCATGCCAGGCCGGCTCGGCCGGTTGTGCGACGCCGTAGACCATCACGCACGAAAGGGCGGCCACCAGCAGGAAGCCGCCGTGCTCGAACATCCAGGCGCTCCGCTCCGAGATCTCGAAAATGGCCCAGGCGAAGAAGAACGTGGATGCATAGGCACCGGCCACCCACCAGAGTTGCGCCCGGCGTGTGCGGACCGGGCCCCGCTGTCGCACGATGACGGCGAGGATGATGCCGGCAAACAGGGAATGCGCCCGGGTGTCCGTGCCGTAGTAGACGCGTGACGGGTCGCCACCGCCCGGGTACAGGTGTCCCATCCACCAGGTCGAGGCGATCGTGCCGGCGACCATCGTCCAGAGGATCACCGAGTAGGCGTGCTTCCTGAAGAAGTGGAGGACGAAGATCAGGTACAGCGGGGCGAAGATGTAGAACTGCTCCTCGATCGAGAACGACCAGACGTGCCGAAGCGGTGAATACTGGAAGTCCTCGAAGTACGAGACGCCCGAGAAGATCTCGAACCAGTTGGCGCAGTAGGCCAGCGCCGAGACGATCGCCCCGGTCCAGCGTGGGTACTGGTCGACGGAGACGAACAGCATCAGGTAGAGGGTCAGGCCGCCGAGTGCCACGAACAGGGCAGGGAGCAGTCGACGTGCACGACGGCCGGCGTAGGCCTTGAGGTCGATGCGGCCGGTCTTCTCGAACTCGTTGAGGGCGATCGAGATGATCAGGAAGCTCGACAGGGTGAAGAAGAGGTCGATGCCGAGGATGCCGCCCGAGACGGTGTCCGTGGCGGCGTGGTACAGCAGCGGGCCGATGACGACCCAGATGCCGCGGATCCCGTCGATCCCCGGGATGTAGGTGAAGGCGGGGCGCCCCTGTTCGGCCATGACCTGCAAACGCTACCGCCGGGTGTTCGGGCTCAGGAGGAGCGTTTGTCGCAAGGAATCAGCAGTACGTGGAATGGCGACGACCACGCCTCGCAGAAGCGGTCGGCGACGACCCGGGCCGGCTCGGGTGCGCCCGGCTCGACCGAGGTGTTGGGTTCCGACCAGCCGTCGAACCGGTCCGTGAGGACCAGCAGGTCGGCGTCGGCCAACTCGCCGGCGAGCGGGCCGCCGGGCCGGTTGGCAAGGCCTGGGTTCATTGTGAGGTGCCGGCTGGCCGGCACCAGGTCGGGGAGCAGGAAGTAGAGGAAGGTCTCGGAGTAGTTCGTGCGGGTCAGGTCGACGGGCCCCACGAACATCGAGTCGCCGGGCTCGGTCCGGGCGTCGACCTCGGCCAGCAGCGCCTCGAGTTCCGCGACGAACACCTCGTCGCCCACCGGCAGGGTCCGGCCGGCGTGGGTGATCGACGGCGTCGACCAGGTGGCCGCTCGTCCCGTGAAGGTGTCCACGGTGAAGCGCCCCAGGTGGTGTGGGGCCACGGCGAACAGCAGGCTCACGACGACGGTCAGAGCTATTGGTGCCGCCAGGTGGCGACGGGCGAGGGGAAGCCGACGTCCGAGCGCCACGGCCACGGCGATCGCGGCGACCGCGAAGACGTAGCTACCCACGAACTTGAGGTGGTTGGGGCTGGGCCGCTGGAGGACGTAGGGCAGGATTGCCACGCCGATCAGCGCCAGGGTCGTGAAGCGCCGCCGGTGCGGGATCCGCCACAGGCGGGGCAGCGCGACGAGGCCAACCGCAACGATGAGCAGCAGCCAGAACACTGCGGCGACCTGCGCCGGTCTGGATAGTCCGGGCCACGGGTCCGGTCCGCTGATCAGGTCGTCGAGGCGGGCGAACATGTCGGCGCTCTCCGACGGGTTGGGTGGTATCGGCAGGTGCCGTCCTGGTGGCATACGGATCACGGGGTCGACGACCATCCCTTCGAACGCCGCCACCGGACCGACCAGGACGAGGTGCAGCAGGAACGGCGAGAGCCCACCGGCCAGGCCGGTGGCGAGACGGCGGCGGCGAGCCCGGGTTGTCCGCCATGCCCCGGTTCCGAGCACGACCAGGGCCGCCGGGCCGAGCACGACCTGGTGGAACATGGCCAGGCCGAGTAGGCCAGCACCGACCGCGGTCGACCTGCGTGCGCCTCCGTCGAGCACCAGTGCGGTCCCGGCACACAGCAGCGCCAGGCCGCATAGCCAGGGGTAGGCGAACAGGCCGAAGGGCGCAAGCAGCACCCAGGCGGTGAGGGCCGCAACGGTCGCTGTGCCCCGGCCCCACGGTCGGGCCAGTCGGTACAGGCCCCAGATCAGCAGTGCCCGGTAGGCGAGGCCGACGAGTCGCTCGACGAGGACGGACGGCCCCAGTGCCCAGAAGGCGGCGCCGACCGCCCAGACGTTGCCAGGCGCATAGACGTATTCGACATCACCGTGGGGCCAGCGTCCATCGAGGAACAGGTCTGCCACGACGAGGACATTGCCTTCCTCCATCGCCGTGGCGCCCATGGCCAGCATTCCCGGGAGGGGGATGAGGACGGCGGCAGCGGTGACCAGGAAGGGCAGCGCACGTACGAGTCTCGCCCCCACGGGGTGTAAGTCTAGGCGTGGTACCCGGATCGACCCGGGCGGCCTGATCCGGCCCGGCTCTGGCGACCGGGACGCGTCGAGGCTACGGTCACGCACCCACGGACGACGAGGCCGACGACACCCGGGGGGACCCCGACGAGGGGACTCGACCGGCCGCTGGCGGAGGAGGTGCCACATGAAGGCGTTCACGCCTGACCGGATCCGGAACGTAGCGCTGGTGGGTCCGCCCGGATCGGGCAAGACCTCGCTGGCAGAGGCGATGCTGTTCCGGGCCGGTGCCCTGCCACGGGTCGGAACCGTCGAGGACGGCACGACCGTCTGCGATCACGAGCCCGAGGAGAAGTCCTCCGGCCACTCGCTGACCACGGCGCTCGCCGTCCTGGAATGGAAGGACCACAAGATAAACCTGCTCGACACACCGGGCACCTTCGACTTCGCCGGCGAAGCAGTTGGAGCCGTGCACGCTGCCGACCTCGCCGTATTCGTGATCGATGCATCCAGCGGCCTCGACCACGCCACCGTGGTGCTCTGGCGCCAGGCCGCCGAACGTGGCACCCCCCGCCTCGTGTTCGTCAACAAGCTCGACCGTGAGCACACCAGTTTCGAGTCGGTGCTCGCAGAACTCCAGGCCGCCTTCGGCTCGGGCGTGGCACCGCTCGAGATCCCGATAGGCGAGGCGGAGTCGTTCCACGGCATCGCCGACCTGCTCACCGACAAGGCCTGGATCTACGACAGTGGCCATGCCGAATTGGGTGAGATCCCCGAGGAGATGAAGGCCCGCGAGGCCCAGATCCACGAATCGCTGGTCGAGAACATCGTCGTCGCCGACGACGACCTCCTCGAGCGCTACCTGGGCGGCGATGTACCCGGCTTGGAGGAACTCGAGAGGGTGTTCGGCAACGGCGTCGCCTCGGGAAATGTGTTCCCGGTGGTGTGCGGGTCGGCAACCATTCCGATCGCCGTCGACCGATTGTGCAACTACATCGTCGAGGTCGGACCCTCCCCGCAGGACCGCCCGGCAGTACCCGTCGCCATCGGTGGGATGTCGGTCGACGTCACGCCGGATCCGGACGCCGACACGCTGGTCCAGGTGTTCAAGACGTCCGTCGATCCCTACCTGGGACACATGTCGTACTTCCGTGTCCTGGCAGGCACCGTCACGAAGGACGCAACGTTGGTCAACGGGCGCACCGGTGACTCCGAGCGCTTCCGGGGGATCATGACAGTGCAGGGTGGTGAGTCGGTCGACGTGACGGTGCTGCAGGCCGGCGACATCGGCGTCGTCACCAAACTCCATGCCACGCTCACCGGCGACACGCTCTCCTCGGCTGGCCGGGCAGCGGCCCCCGCCATCGAGTTCCCGCCGGCCGTGCTCTCGTGGGCCGTGTCACCCCGGAGCCGCAACGACGAGGACAAGATGGCCGAGGCCCTTCACCGGATCCTCGACGAGGACCCGGTACTCGAGATGCGCCGTGACGACGAGACGCGCCAGACGCTCCTCGCCGGGCTCGGCGAGACCCACCTGCGGTCGGTGCTGTCGCGCATGGAGCGCAAGTTCGGGGTCCACGTCGACACCGAAGACGTACGCGTCGCCTACCGGGAGACCATCCAGACGGCCGCCGAGGCCGATGGCCGCTACAAGAAGCAGTCGGGTGGCCACGGCCAGTTCGGGGTGGCGTCCGTTCGGATCGAGCCGCTCGACAGCGGCACCGGCTTCGAGTTCGTCAACGAGGTGACCGGCGGGGTGATCCCGCGCCAGTACATCACAGCCGTCGAGGCCGGGATCGTCGAGGGCATGGCCCAGGGCGGCGGATCGGGCTATCCGGTCGTCGACGTGCTCGCCGCCGTGTACGACGGCAAGGCCCACTCAGTCGACTCGTCGGAGATGAGCTTCAAGATGGCCGGGAAGTTGGCCTTCCAGGAGGCACTCGTCAAGGCCAGGTCCGTGGTGCTCGAGCCGGTTGCCGCCGTGGAGGTCACCGCCCCGGGGGAATGTCTCGGCGACGTCATGGGCGACCTCTCCTCCCGCCGGGCCACGGTGCAGGGTTCGGAGATCGACCGATGGGGCGACCAGGTGGTCAGCGCCATGGTTCCCGAGGCCGAGCTGGTGCGCTACGCCATCGACCTGCGGTCCCTGACCGGTGGCCGGGGTAGGTTCACGGCCGTTCACGACCACTACGCACGTGTTCCCCCCGGGACCAGTGTCCCAGAGCCCCCCGGGCGTTAGAAGGGCGGGCGTCGGCCCGGGGTCAGGGGGCGACGATCAGGCATCGGCGGGGATGGGCACCGTGTCGGTGTGGGTGCCCGAGCGCAGCACGGTGCCGGCGAGTGCCTCGGTGTGGGCACCGTCAACGACGGCCAGCGTGCCGTTTACGTAGACCCGTTCGATGCCGACGGGTGCCGCCATGAGCCGCGGGCTGTCGCCGGGAAGGTCGAACTCGAGGTGGAGTTCGCCGGCGCCAATGACCTCAGGATCGAACACGACGAGGTCGGCGTGCCAGCCCTCTGCCACCCTGCCGCGCTCGCGAAGGCCGAAGAAGCGGGCAGGTACGTCGGTCATGTGGGCAATGGCCGACTCGACGCTGGCCAGTTGCCGACCCCGGATACAGTCGGCCAGCCACTCTGTGGTGTAGGAGGCGCCGGCCATGCGGTCGAGGTGGGCGCCGGCGTCCGAGCCGCCGATCATCACGTGGTCGTGGTCCCAGACTGCCTGGCGCATCAGCCAGCTGGCCGGGTCGTCGTCGGTGGGGCCGGGCCACAGCACGGTGCGCAGGTCGTCGGCGAGAACGATGTCGAGCAGGGCGTAGAAGTCGCGGACGCCGCGTTCGCGGGCGATGTCGCCGACCAGGCGACCCTTGAGGCCCTCGTTCTCGGGCGAGTAGGTGTCGCCGATGCGATAGAGGCCCCATCCGGTGAGTCGTGAGAAGACGCCGGCGTCGGGAGAGGCGGCCCGTGTCTCGAGGTGGCGACGGGTGTCGGGGTCGGTCAGGGCCGCCACCTTCTCATCGTGGGGGAGGTCCATGACCTCGCCCCAGTCGGGGAGCAGGTTGAGGGCGCAGAAGGTGTGGAAGTGCATGTTCATGCCGACGAGGATCGGCATGGTCAGGGCCATTGCCCTGCCGCCCCGCTCGGCAACCTGTTCGCAGGCTGCAACTTGGTTGCGGTAGTCATCGGGTCGTGCGGAGTCGACGGTGAGGACGTTCCAGTTGAGGGGTCGGCGGCCGGCGAGCGACATGCGGGCCATCAGGTCGACCTCGTCGTCGCGGAAGCCGTCCATGCATCCGTCGGCGACCCATTCGAGCGAGGTGCCTGGATGGTCGGCGACGACCGACGACAGTGCGACGACCTCGTCGGCTGCGGCGACACGTGACGGTATGGGTGCGCCTTCACCGTCGCTGTGGGTGTAGGAGCGGCTGGTCGAGAAGCCCAGGGCGCCGGCCTCCAGTCCCTGGTGGAGGAGATGTTGCATCTCGGAGATCTCGGCGTCGGTGGCCTCGCGGCCGACGGCATCGTCCTTCATGACCGTGCGGCGCAGGGCGCAGTGGCCGACCATGGCGGCGATGTTGACCCCGATGTTCCTGTCGAGGCGGGCGAGGTAGTCGGCCGTCGAACGCCAGTTCCAGTCGACGCCGATCGCCAGGGCGGCCGGTGACATGCCCTCGACCTTGACCATCATGGCGCCGATGTACGCGGCGTCCGAGTCGTCACCGATCGGGGCCAGCGAGAAGCCGCAGTTTCCCATGACCATGCTCGTGACGCCGTGCAGGCTCGACGGCGTGGCCCAGGGGTCCCAGAGGATCTGGGCGTCGTAGTGGGTGTGGGGATCGACGAAGCCGGGGCAGACGACCTTCCCGGTGGCGTCGAGGGTTTCGGTGGCCGGGGCGCCGGTGAGGTCGCCGATGGCGGCGATGCGCCCGCCGGTTACGCCCACGTCGGCACGCATGCCGGGTGTGCCCGTGCCGTCGATCATCGTGCCGCCGGTGATGAGCAGGTCGAACATGGCCGTGAGGGTACTCGTCGCACCCGGTTGACACCTGACGGGGTGTCAGGTTTCCCGGATGTCAGTTCCTGCCTGTCGATGCGGGAGTATCGGTGGATGGGAGAACCAGCGACCGACTGCATCGACGCCCTGCTGGCGGACCTGACCGTGGAGGAGAAGGCCGCCCTCATGACCGGCCGCGGCATCTGGGACGCCAACCCCGTCGAGCGCCTCGGCATCCCGGCCCTGCGGGTCACCGACGGCCCCAACGGCGCACGAGGCGCCGGTCTGGTCGGCACCGGCACGCCGGCGCTGTGCATCCCCTGCGGTTCGGCCCTCGGCGCCACCTGGGACCGGAACCTGGTCGAGGAACTCGGGGCAGCCCTGGCGGCCGAGACCCGTGCCCGTGCCTGCCACGTGCTGCTCGCCCCGACCGTGAACATCCACCGCACCCCCCTCGGTGGTCGCAACTTCGAGTGCTATTCGGAGGACCCGGTGCTCACGGGCAGGACCGCAGCGGCGTTCATCCGGGGCGTCCAGGGGGGCGGCGTCGGCACCACCATCAAGCACTTCGTCGCCAACGACTCGGAGTTCGAGCGCAACAGCATCGACTCGGTCGTTCCGGACCGGGCGCTACGTGAGGTCTACCTGCGGCCCTTCGAGATCGCCGTGTCCGAAGCCGAGCCGTGGGGACTCATGGGCTCCTACAACCGGGTGAACGGCACGTTTGCCTGTGAGAACCGGTGGTTGCTCACCGAGGTGCTGCGCGACGAATGGGGGTTCGACGGCATCGTCGTCACCGATTGGTTCGCCGCCAAGTCCACGGCCGCCATGGCCGGGTCCGGGCTGGACCTCGAGATGCCCGGCGCCGGCCGCTTCTACGGTCCGGCGCTGGTGGCGGCGGTCGAGGCCGGTGAGGTAGACGGGGCGCTGCTGGACGCCGCGGCCCGTCGACTGCTCACCCTGCTCGAACGGACCGGGGCCTTCGACGATCCGCTGGATCGGCCCGAGGTCGAACTCGACGAACCGGCGCACCGTGCGCTCGCCCGGCGGGCCTCGGCCGGATCGATGGTCCTCTACCGAAATGAGGGCGTGCTGCCGTTCGACGCGGAATCGATCGCAACGCTGGCGGTGATCGGACCCAACGCTGCCGACGCCATGCTCATGGGAGGCGGCTCGGCGGCGCTCGTGCCACAGCACGCCACTTCTCCGCTCGAGGCGATCACGGCCCGACTCGGCGGGGACCGCCAGGTGCGCTACGAGCCGGGGGCATTCACCGAGCGCACCACCCGCCCGGTCCGGCTCCGCCAGTTGACGGGAGCGGACGGATCGCCGGGCTTCACGGTCGAGTACTTCGACGGCCCGGCCTGGGAGGGCGAGCCCCGACGGGTCGCCACCGGTCGCGATGGGCGCCTGTTCACAACCGATGGGGCACCGTTTTCGTTCCGGGCCGTCGCCCGACTGACACCGGAGGAGACCGGCGAGCACGCGCTCACGCTCGTGCAGGCCGGACGGGCCCGGGTCCTGGTCGACGGTGGGGTGCTGCTGGACGGGTTCACCGACCCGCCCCCGCTGGGTGAGGCGTTCTTCGGGATGGGGAGCGTCGAGGTCGAGGCTGGCATGACGCTGGTCGCCGGCGAGACGGTGGAGGTCGTGGTCGAGTACTCGAGCGACGACAGTGCCTTCCTCCACGGCGCCCAGGTCGGCTTGCGCCCACCGGTGGTAGACGACCTCATGGACCGTGCCGTGGAGGTGGCCGCCGAGGCCGATGCGGTGGTCCTCGTGGTCGGCACCAACGACGACTGGGAGACCGAGGGCCGTGACCGTGAGTCCATGGACCTGCCGGGCTCACAGCCCGAGCTGATCCGTAGGGTGTGCGCCGCCAACCCCCGCACTGTCGTGGTCGTGAACGCCGGCTCGGTCGTCACCATGGACTGGGCCGAAGAGGCGCCGGCCGTGCTGCAGTCCTGGTTCGGCGGCCAGGAGATGGGCGACGCCCTCGTCGACGTCCTGTTCGGCGACGCCGAGCCGGGGGGTCGCCTGCCGACGACCGTCCCGCACCGCCTGGAAGACACGCCGGCGTTCACCAGCTACCCGGGTGAGGCAGGTCTGGTGCACTACGCCGAGGGAGTCTTCGTCGGCTACCGCTGGTACGAGGCCCGCGACATCGAGGTGGCCTACCCGTTCGGCCACGGCCTCGGCTATACGACGTTCTCCTGGGGAGATGCCCGGCTGGGCGAGGTGCCGAGCGCTGCCGAGTTGGCCGACGGTGCGACCGTGACTGCCACCGTCGCCGTCGCCAACGTCGGCGACCGCCCCGGCAGCGAGGTAGTGCAGTGCTACGTGGCCCATCTGGATCCGGTGTTCGCCCGACCACCCCAGGAGCTCCGGGGCTTCGCCAAGGTGCACCTCGAACCCGGCGAGACCATCGATGTGTCGATTGAGTTGGACCACCGTGCCTTCGCCTACTGGGACCCGGCCGACCCCGGCTACACCGACCGCAACCATCGTGTCCCCGTGGCCGCCGGCGGTGGACACGTCGGGCACCGCGAGGAGGCGGGCTGGTATGCGGACCCGGGCGCCTATGAGGTCCGGCTGGGCACCTCGTCCGCCGACATCCGGGCGGTGCTGGAACTCACACTCGAGGGCTAGCCTCCGTATCGACAACCGACCGGGGAGCTCGGACCTGATGCCGGGCTGAGAGGGCAGCGACGGTCGCGTGTGCGACCGGGGTGCTGTCGACCCGAATCAACCTGAACCGGGTAATGCCGGCGGAGGGAGTTTCGATGCACCGGATCCTGGCCAGAGCCCTTTTCCTGGTCGCGGCTGCGTGCCTGCCTGTCGCCTGCGGCAGTGGTCCGGCGACTGCGCCCGACCCCGGACCCATCACGCTGGTCACTCACGACTCCTTCCGGGTCTCGCAGGGCATCCTCGAGGCCTTCACCGCCGAGACCGGCGTGACGGTCACGGTCGAGAACGCCGGCGACACCGGACAGATGGTCGCCACGTCGATCCTCACGTCGGACAACCCGATCGGCGATGTCATGTACGGCGTCGACAACACCTTTCTCCAGCGTGCGCTCGATGCTGAACTGTTCGAAGCCTATGAGTCGCCGGCGCTGGCGAACGTGCCGATGTCGCTCCAGTTGGACCCCGGGCACCGGGTCACGCCGATCGACTTCGGCGACGTGTGTGCCAACTACTGGATCGACCGGTTCGGCGACGACCTTCCGGTGCCCGTCACCCTCGCCGACCTGGTCGACCCGGTGTACAGGGGCCTGCTCGTCGTCGAGAACCCCGAGACCTCCTCACCGGGCCTCGCCTTCCTGCTCGCCACGATCGCCGAGTTCGGCGACGGTTGGGAGGAGTTCTGGAAGTCGCTGCGCATCAACGACGTGGTCGTCACCGCCAGTTGGGACGACGCCTACTACGGCGAGTTCGTGTCGGGTGGGGGCGACCGGCCGATCGTCATCTCGTATGCCTCGAGCCCGCCCGCCGAGGTCATCTATGCGGACCCGCCCGTCGACACGGCGCCCACTGGCGTCATGACCGACACCTGCTTCAGGCAGGTCGAGTTCGCCGGGATACTCGCCGGTACGACCCACCGCTCCGCCGCCGAGGCGCTTGTCGACTTCCTGCTCTCGGACACGTTCCAGGAGGACATCCCGCTGAACATGTTCGTGTTCCCTGCGTCGACGACCGCCGCTCTCCCCCGGGCGTTCGTCGACCACGTGGTGCTGCCGGAGGATCCGTACACGCTCCCACCGGCCGAGATCGGGGCGAACCGCAACGCATGGACCGAGCGGTGGACCCAGATAGTGCTGCGGTAGGGCACGTGTCCACACCATGACCGCCCGTCACCTTGGTCGGGTGGCTGCGGTCGCTCTGCCGGCCGTGTTCCTCGGTGTCTTCTTCCTGTACCCGGTGGCGGCCATCGTCGGCCGGGGGCTCACGGGGGAAGGCCTCGACCGTCTGACGGGGCTTCCCGGTTCGGCCTCATTCCGCAGCGTCGCCTGGTTCACCCTGTGGCAGGCGCTGGTGTCGACGGTGCTGACGGTTGTGGTCGCCCTGCCCGGTGCGCACCTGCTGGCCCGCCACCGGTTCCGGGGCCGGGCTGCCCTGCGGGCACTGACAACCGTCCCGTTCGTGCTGCCTACGGTCGTGGTCGGCAGCGCCTTTGTCGCGCTGTTCGACCGCTTCGGCCTCGATGACGGTGCCTTCCGGATGCGACACACTGTCTGGGCGATCCTGGCGTCCCACGTTTTCTTCAACGTGGCGGTGGTGCTTCGGACCGTCGGTGCGTTCTGGGAGGGCCTGGACCCTGCGGTCGAGGAACAGGCCCGGGTGCTCGGGGCGGGTCCCTGGCGGACCTTTCTGTCGGTGACACTGCCGAGGCTCTGGCCCGCTGTCGCAGCTGCGGCTTCGATCGTGTTCCTGTTCTGCACGACCTCGTTCGGTGTGATCCTGATCCTGGGCGGTCCTGCGAGGGCGACGCTCGAGACGGAGATCTGGCGCCACGCCGTTTGGCGCGGCGACCTGGCCTCGGCGACCGCACTCGCCGTGGTGCAGTTCGTGGCCGTCGTGGCGATGGTCGTGGTGGCCAACCGGCTCCAGCGGCGACGTTCCGTGGACGAGCGGTCAACTTTCCGTCTCCCGCCGCATCCGACGAGGCGGCTCCTCGGCGCCAACCTGGCACTGCTCGCCACGGTGCTCCTGCTCCCGGTGGCGGTGCTGGTGGAGCGGTCGCTCTCGGTCGGTGACGGTTACTCGCTGCGCCACTACGGCGCCCTTGCCAATCGGGTGAACCTGCTGCCGGTCTCGGCCCTGGTGGCCCTGCGCAACTCGTTGCTGTTCGCCCTGGTGGCGACGGCGCTCGCCCTGGTCGTCGGCGGGTTGGCCTCGTTGGTTGTCGTGCACGGCCGGGGTTGGGTGTCGCGGGTCCTCGACCTGGGGTTCATGCTGCCCCTGGGGGTGTCGGCGGTGACCCTCGGCTTCGGCATGCTGATCGCCCTCGACGATCCGCCGCTCGACCTGCGTTCCTCCCGCTGGCTGGTTCCGGTCGCCCATGCGCTGGTGGGGATTCCGTTTGTCATGCGCACGCTCGTGCCGACACTGCGCAGCATCGACGACCGCCTCCGCGAGGCGGCTGCAGTTCTGGGGGCCTCGCCCACACGGGTACTGCGCGAGATCGACCTGCCGATCGCCGGTCGGGCCGTTGCGGTCGGTGCCGCCTTCGCCTTCGCCATCTCCCTGGGGGAGTTCGGTGCCACCTCGTTCCTGCCCCGCCAACCGGACCGGCTGACCGCCCCGCTGGCTCTGTTTCGCCTGCTGGGCACGCCTGGCGAGCTCCTGCGGGGCCAGGCCATGGCGCTGGCCGTGGTGCTCATGGTGCTGACGGCGGCGTGCGTGCTGGTGATCGAGTCCCGCGGCCGGTTCGGATCGGGCGTGGTCCGGGGGGACCTGTGAACGGCCTGACCGTCGTCGCCGTGTCGGTCGGCTTCGGTGGGGCACCGGTGCTCGACGGCATCGACCTGGCGGTCGCTCCGGGCGAGATCCTGGTGCTGCTCGGCCCCAGCGGTTGCGGCAAGACGACCCTGCTGCGGGCCGTGGCGGGGCTCGAGCCCATGGTGGCCGGGTCGATCTCCTGGGACGGCGTCGACCTGGCCGGTGTTCCACCCCACGAGCGGGGGTTCGGACTCATGTTCCAGGACCATGCCCTGTTCCCGCACCGGGACGTGGCGGGCAACGTCGGGTTCGGACTGCGCATGGCGGGGATGCCAGAGTCGCAACAGGATGAAAGGGTCCGTCGGGTGCTCGAGCTGGTCGGACTGGAGGACTTCGGGCCACGATCCGTGTCGACGCTGTCGGGAGGCGAGGCCCAGCGGGTGGCCCTGGCCCGGTCGCTGGCGCCGGGACCACGGCTCCTCATGTTGGACGAACCGTTGGGCTCGTTGGATCGGGCGTTGCGGGACCGACTGGTCGACGAGTTGGGCGTCCTGTTGCGTCGGTTGGGCCAGGCGGCGATCCACGTCACCCATGACCACGACGAGGCCTTCACCCTCGCCGACCGGATCGCCGTGATGGCCGACGGACAGATAGCCAGGACCGGGACGCCGTCAGAGGTCTGGGCCGATCCCCGCTCCGTCGCCGTGGCCCGCAGCGTCGGGCACCGCAACCTGTTGGACCTGAACCCGGACGGCTCGTGTGCCCTGGGACGGTTGGGGACCGGTCCCGGCACGGTGTTGGTGCGCGGCGACCAACTGACGTTGCAAGAGGGCGCCCAGCCGGCCCGGGTGATCGGCGTGGCCTTTCGGAACGGTCGCACCGAGGTGACAGTCTCGGTCGACGGCCTTGAGTTGTCCCTGTTCACCGACCGACCGGTCGCCCGTGGCGAAACAGTCGGCCTGCACCTCGCCGATGAAGCGGTCGTCGGGTTGGACGGCGCCTGAGTGCTCAGTCGGTGAACCGGGGGAGCAGGTCCCGGGGAACCACCTTGCCCATGGCGTTGCGAGGCAGTTCGTCGACGACGAGGAAGCGGTCCGGGACCTTGTAGCGGGCCAGGTCGACGGCGCAGTGGGCGGAGAGTCCGGCAGGGTCGGGGCTGCACCCGACCATCGGGACCACGGCGGCGACGACCCGCTCGCCGAGTCGTTCGTCGGGGAGGCCGACCACCGCGGCTTCGGCCACTTCCGGGTGCATCAGGAGCACCCGCTCCACCTCGGCCGGGTACACGTTGGCGCCGCCGCGCAGGATCAGTTGGCTCCGTCGGCCCCGGACCAGCAACCGGCCGTCGGCGTGTAGCAGGCCGAGGTCACCGGTGTGTAGCAGGCCGCCCCGCAGCGCCTCGCTGGTCGCCTCCGGCTGGTTCCAGTAGCCGAGCATCGGGGTCCAGACGCCGGCCCAGCGGCCCTCGCTGCGTGCCCGGAAGCACACCTCGCCAACCTCGCCGTAGGGCACCTCGATGCCGGCGGCATCGACGACGACCACCTCGACGGGGTCGAGTGCGTAGCCGGCGGCTCCGTCGTTTCCCCGATCGTCGGCACGGTCGCGCACCATGCCGGACGGTGCCTCGGTGAGCCCGTAGCCGACCAGCGGCCAGGATCCGAACTTCTCGTACCAGCGCTGCCGGAGTTCCGGCGGCGTGTGTGCGGCGCCGATGACGATGCGGGTGAGTCCCGCCAGGTCCTCCCGGCGCACCTCGGGGTGCTCGACGAGGTCGTGGACGAGCGTGGGTACCAGCGTGATGCGGCTGACGCCCTCGGCCCGGATCGCAGAGGTCAGGCCGACGGGGTCGGTTCGGTCGATGAGCACCGCCGTGGTGCCCCGTACGAACGACCACACCGGCCCCAGGAGCAGGAGGTTGAGGATGGTGCAGGACAGGGCGGTGCCGTGGCGTTCACCGGGGATGGCCGGGTAGGAGGTTCGGCTGGAGATGCCCGACCAGATGATGTTGTGCTGGCTGTGGACGGCGCCCTTGGGACGGCCGGTGGTGCCGCTGGTGTAGGCGATCGCCGCCGGGGCGTGTGGGTCGACCTCGATCGTCGGCTGAGGGTGGTCGGCTGCCACCAGTTCGGCCCACGAGCCGTCGCCGGTTTCCGGATCGACGGTCAGGGTCGGGTCGTTTCCGATCTCCCGTGTCCGGTCCGGCGTGGTCAGGAGCAGCGATGCATCGGCGTCGTCGAGCATCCAGCGGGCCTCCGGGGTCGTCAGGTCGGCGTTGATCCCGACCCAGATGGCGCCGAGCCGCTGGGTGGCCAGGAAGGCCTCGATGAGGGTCGTGCGGTTCGGGAGGCTGGCGGCCACCCGGTCACCGGGGCCGATGCCGAGTTCGGCGAGTCCGCCGGCGGCAGATGTGACCCGCTCGTCGAGTTCCCGGTAGGTCATCCGGTCGGTGCCATGGACGAGCGCCTCCCGGTCGGGGTGCCGGTGTACGCCGTCTACGAGGATTTCGGCCACGGTGTGGGGTCCCTCGGGCAGCGACGCTGGGTCTGGCCTGACCTGTAGGCCCCGTGTGTCGAGGGTCGTTTCATGAAAACGCTGCTCGTCGGGCACGATCGCAGAGATTACGCCGTTGGACTTGCCTCTTGGGCGGGTACCGGTAATGATGACCGGGCCGTGGGTGGCGTGGAGCACGTCGCCCGGTGAAACGAACCCAAGGAGGGGATTGAGGATGAATACACGACTGCGCCGTTTGACGGCGATCGCATTGAGTTTGATGGTGGTGGCTGCGGCTTGTGGTAGTGACGATGCCACGCCGTCTACGACTGCTCCGACGAAGAATGTGACGTTGCCGCCGGCGGCGGCGGACGTTGTCGAGGTTGGTCCGGGTGAGGCGATCCAGATTCGTTCGTTGAATGCCATTTCGGGTGATGTGGCGTTTTTGGGTATTCCCAATGAGAACGGGATCCGTATGGCTGTTGCTGACTATGGCCAGATCGGTGGCCATGATGTAGAGGTCGGTACGGGTCTTGATGATCTGTGTTCGGCTGATGGTGGTCAGGCTTCTGCTCAGACGATCGTGGCCGACGAGGACGTGATCGGTGTTATCGGTACGTCGTGTTCGGGTGCGGCTACTGCTGCTGCTCCGTTGATTTCTGAGGCTGGGATGGTGATGATCTCGGG
>PVBE010400505.1_pt1 | contig 134897 bp, 114 predicted proteins | sample 1631181 | NCBI WGS metagenome assembly PVBE01 (sample SAMN08397723, study PRJNA350692) | Marine metagenome, whole genome shotgun sequencing project. | isolation source: water | place: Pacific Ocean | collected 2012-04
ATATCGCCGACGTCATTGCCAAAGTCGCGGCAGACTGGCCTGCCAGCCGATGGGACGAACTCATGCCCTGGAATTGGATGCCGCCAGTAGATCAGCCGATTGCGCAAGCAGCATAGTCCGCGGCCTCCACGACACGCTTACATTGATCGCGGCACCGAGCGGACGCAAATCTATGTAGATGCGGTTGCCACAGCCATGCTTGCCCACTGCCCGAGGCTCACCAACCCTCAAGACGAGATCACTGTTTGAGGGTCACTTAGATACGGCAGTGCCTGGCTTGACTGGCCTGTCGGTCGCACCACCATCTGCGTTCGGATTATCGGCCCCTTCCGCACCGGTAACGACCTGAACGATGTGCCCGCCGTGAGTTAGTAGATTGTCTGTCTGCTCGACCGTCGCGCTTACAGACGTCACCACAAGACCTATCGCGCCGATAACCGGCATGGCCTTCTTATACCACTTCTCGGCTTCTGGCTTACGGGCACCCGCCATGCCACTGCTGCGCGCGACCTCGGCGAACATCGCACCCCACGCTTTCGTTAAGCCATCAATGCCAACGATTTTGAAGGTGTTGATACTCCACATAAATCGCTGGATTTGGTCAGACAAAAACACCTTTAAACGCGCCTCTATGTCACTGGCAAGCAAATCGTCTAATATCACCTGAGCTTTTGCCGTCAGCTCTTCCAGAAAACCTGCCGGTATGTCACGGCTATCAATGGGCTCAAGAACATCGTCAATTAGCATCAAGTACTCAAATGACTGCGCTTCACTCCTCAGCTGATGATTTTGCTTGTTTACGAGTCCATCGACGCTGATATAGCTCACAAGAGTATCGACGGCTCCGAGGTAGAGATTTTTGCCGGCGGCCTTAATGCGACTTTTCTCGATGTCGTGGCGCAGTTGTTCGCAATTAGCCCGGATACTTGCCACTGCCTCATAGAACGCGGCGCTTCCCGTATGTGTGTTGGAGTTGTCCGCTATGGCACGATCCATCCGGCGATTCGGCTCTTGCGCCAAATGGTAGAAAACGGACCGCACTTCGCTCGCAAGCGTCTTATCGTCAGACATCCCGTATCATCACCCCTGGATTGTTTTCTAAAGCCTTGAGGTTGGCCCCCTGCGAGCCTCCTGATTGAAGTCAATGTCGCAGCACGCCGCAGCCCGATTGAGGCTCGCCGATAGCGCCGTGAACGTAAATAGATGTATGGCGCAAAAGAAACTACCAAAGCTAGACGAACCCTCAAAGCGAGCACTCCACTGTGCCGCTCGCACGGCTGAGAGCGCGAAGGCGCTGAGTGAACTAGCAGATCGCAACCTAGCAGAGAGCGACACGAACGCATGGCGGCGTATTAGTGAAGAGCACAAAGAGCTGATCCTGTATCGCATCCGTGGTGGGCACATTCTGTCCACCGCGTGTCGTGAACTGGGGATTGATCCAGCTACGGTGCGGAACCTCGCTGCGCTCGATGAAGACTTCGACAAGCGACTGGCGCTTGCGAGTGCCCAGGGTCAGATGGCCCAGGTCGAACGCCTCTATGAAATTCCGTTCGACGTCACTCTGAGTGACGCGGCAAAGAAACTGCTCAGCGACAACATCAAATGGATCGCCGCTCGCTCCAACCGCAAGGCATGGGGTGACAGCTTACAGGTGGACCAGAACGTCGCGGTCAACGTCTCCATGCCCACATGGACCTATGGTGGACCTTCGGTAATCGACATGCCGATTGATCCTGACCACGACCCCGACGCTTGATAAGTATCCGGCCTGCGTAGTGTAACGGAGAACACCTCTGCCTCCTAAGCGGACAATCCAGGTTCGATTCCTGGCGTGGGCTCATTGTCTACAAAACACCCAGACATTTCACTAGATAAGACATCTAGCAGATGTTATCACAGCGTAACAACTAAAGGGTTTACGAGGATGCTTCATCTAGTTGTCGATAATACTTCTCGAATTGCTTATGTGGGCAGTCTCCTCCGAGCCATTCACATGGCCACTGCTGGCGAGCCTCTACCACGAGATATGGTAGACCTTCTCCTCAGTATCGACATGGAGACGATTGAAGACGACCTTCGCCTGGGCATTGCTCAAGCCAAATAATGACGCGCGCATCCTGGCGAGCTTATCGGGGGTCTAGCAACCAACGATAGGAGAGCCAGCAAATGGCCGCAGTAGAAATCACCAACTCACACAAGGGCGCTGTCGCCGAAGCCGTAGCAGCCGCATGGCTATTGAAGCAGGGCTATTATGTTTTCCTCACCCAGACGATCACCGGCCCGGTAGACCTGGTTGCGTGGCGTCCTGACGAAGACCCAATTCTTGTGGACGTTAAGGGCGTTGAGCGAGGATCGTGGAAGGGAAAGCCGACCGCGTTTGGCTGTATGACTCAACCCGAGTTGAGCAAAGCGCGAGGCATCCGACACCTCTACGTCAATCTGTCTCGTGACCTCATTTCCTGGGACATGGAGGACTTCCATCGTGTCGCTGCTCAGGAGGATGCCGATAGGGCAATCACCGACGAGCAGATGACGTTCTGGGGTCTCCACGACGCCGCTTAAACGGATCAGCCCCAGACATGCCGGTTCCAGCCCCGTAGAGGGCGGCTACAGGGTAAAGGCGTATCTGGGGCACACCTGATAGCCCCTGTATGAGCGGGGCTTAATCTGAGGGTTCTGAGAGCATGGGGTCTGTTAACCCTTTCCACTAACCCGCTCTCTTTAGGACTGCCGTTCAGCTGGTGTGTTGGTATCGTAATACGCCATAGCACCACTGTTCGGCGGTAGTCTCACGAGAGACTATGTGGCTCGTCCAAGAAGCTCATGTCTCTACATCTACACAGTATGTTCTACAGAGTAGAGAGCAACCATTTTCCTAACGGCTCGTCGTATTTTCTAGGAGTCTGGCGCTAGAACAATCGTTCACACCTCAGCATAACTCACATAACATGACTGTAGAGCAAATCAACCACTCATTGGAGGTATGGACAATCTATCTAAACCATACCTTCCTAGCTGCTAGTCTTCCAGAAAAGAATGAAGTCAATAGCCAAAGATATTTCTGTCTGGCTTGCTCTTTGGTGGTAGTGAACGTATCAAGTGAGCATGGTAGAGCGACTTCCTAGAACGCTCCCACATAATAGCAGAAGAACAACGGCTCGTCGCATTCTCGAAAAAGAAAGTGGTAGATTCACCTTAGAGGTTGACTAGGTGAACAGCCTTGCTAATGTGATGATGGAGGTATGAACACCTATCACGAACCACATTGCCACCAGAAGAAAAGAAAAGGTGAAGTCAACACCAAAGATCGGTTGACTCCACACTGGTACCTGGTTGGCTTCCCAGGAGGGAATACGCCCCTTTCCTGGGGTCGAGGGTGGGGTCTAGGAAATATATTTTGACCCTCAAAAGTGGGCTTACCGAGCGGCAAAGGTCGCTATGAACTGTACGGGTGTCATCTCTCCATTCCGCACCCGTTCGACGTTCGCGCGGATGGCAGACCGCACAGCAGCAGCCCTCTCCGGCTCCAGACCATCGATCCAGCTATTGATCGAATCCACGAGGTTCCCGATCGACTCCTTGGCCTTGCGATCGGCCATTTCCATTTCCCGCGCCCAATAGGCGTCGTCGGCCTCCTTGCGCGCTTTGGCCCGCGCAGCCTCCCGCGCCTCCTCGAGATCAGCCTCGTGTCGCATTGCCTCGAATGAAGGCAGCCGCGTCGGCCATGGTACTCGACCAGAAGAGGGCCGCATGGCAGCAACCCTTATCAGCGCAGCCTCCTCGACCTGCTCCAGGTTCGCCTCAGCCTCTGCCAATTCAACCAAGCGCACCGGCACTCGACCCTCGTTGTAGGCAAGCCTTTCACGCTCCACCCGCATGGTCTGTTGGACGGGGTAGCTATCCCAATCCTTGCCTTGGTAGAAACGGTCAGCGAACCCCTGAGGATCACTCTCATAATCCTCGATGCGGGCCGCACATCGAGCAATCGCTTTGCCACCCCAGATAATGGACTGACGCGCCTTCCGCACTTTTTCCTGTGCGGCCCTAATCCGTGCGGCAAGCCCCTTTGGGAGTTCAGGTCGAACAGGGTTTCGCGCCATATTCAAATCACCCGCAGACCATACAGCAGATTGTAGACCCAATTGGTGCGAGTGCGCGCCCCCTCTAAGCAGGCACCACGCTCACCCAGAGTGACGCCCCGGTATTGGTCGCACATGCCCAGGCTCGCAGCGTAGCGGGCATTCTCCAGCCTCACGATTGCCGCACCAAACCAGAACAACAAGATGAGCAGCGATACAATAATGCTACCCTTGCGACTTGCCAGCCAGCCCATCTTATTGCCCTAGTCTGTAGAGTTTGCTTTGTGACCGCCCTGAACTGTGGTAGTATTCAGGGGTTGGAACGGTGGCCTATGTGCTGATTCCCAGCGCCGCTAGGATGCCCCCAACGAGAAAACTCTTGAGGAGGTCTGGCAATATGAAAGCCAAGAAGTCAAACAGTCGGAAGCGTAACTTCCAAAACACTGTCAACAAAAAATCGCGCGGAAAGCCACTCGGTAGGACATTGCCCACTTGGGGCGATTCTTCTAAAACAACTGTCTCGCCGCCCCAAGTGGGCAATGTCCTACCGAGGGCATCAAGCTGCGCTACGCTCCGAGGCTACCAAGCAGCCTAAAAGCCGTCAACTCAATTCGTTCTAGTCCTGTTCTTTGCTGTCCGGCGTGACATTTCCGCCACCATACTGCTCCAGCAGTCTGTTCCAACGTCGCCTTGCGCGCTCGTCCTTCTTCTGCCGACGCTCAAGCGCATCCTCGGGAACACCAAAGTCGCCAGTCCGGCGATACGGCTCAAACACCATTTCGGCCTCGCGCTTTAGCGCAATGAACTCCTTGGCCAGCTTATTGCCCTGCGCGGGAAACCGCTTGTTCAGAATGCTCTTGCTGTCCTTGTAGGTTGCCTTGTCGTCGCGGACAAACAGGATGCGCGTCTCGCCATCTGCCTTGGGGGTCACGTCCTCCCACAAGCCATCAGGCCGCTCCCAAATCGCATGGTGTTCGGCGTCGATCATTACCCCTGGCCACTCCCAAAACAGCCAGCCGGTGATCAGCTTGCCACCTTGGGTACGGACGAGTTTTGCCACGTTTTCGAAGCACATTGAGGGTGGCATGCCGTCGTGTTTCGCCAAGTCAACATAGACAGGTTCGTGCTTACCAATCGCTTTTGCGGTTGCCCGGATAAAGCTGGTAATTTCTGCGGGTGTTGTGAATACAGGTGTCATACGTTCTCGATACATTTGGCGCCTCAGGGCGTCATTATTGTTTATTGTTCAGCCGCTTGAGCCGCGCAACGTCCTCAGCCGTCTTGCCCTTCATCAAGTCACCGGCCTTGGTCTGCGCTTCCGCGAATTGCTCGCTCTGTCCTGCCTGGACCTTCAACTCGATGCTGCTCAGCCGGTCGATCTCCAGCAGCGTTTCGATGTCGTCAACGTCGCCTGCCAGAAGCTCGTCCAGTCGCTTACTCGTGTCGCTCATATGTCCTCACTCCAAGTGGAGAGACGATGCCCCGCGAGAGGTTAAGAACGACTAATTAGGGTACCTGGACAGTCTGGCTGAGCGATACGACGGCTCGCCCAACATGGCCTCTCGCTTCCTTGAAGGACAATGGCGTGACGACAACCCGATGGCGCTCTTCCGCAAGAGCATGTTCAAATACCGTGAGCAGCCCGCATGGCGCGCTACGGCTTTCGAGGCTGACCAAAGTCAAAAACAATACGGAAACGTCTGTGGCGGCACGAGCGTGAATGGGTAGATCCCGATCTACGCAGAAGCCTGGTTTTGGAAGACCGGCTGACCGCATCCCACTTGCCGAATCGTTCGCGTTCTGTTCTCGTATGGACATGGAACGCATCGACCCGACTCAGATTACCGATGCGCTGCTCAACTCAGCTGGTTGGGCGCGCGTTGGCCTCACCGCTCCAACGGAGCATATCCGCAATCAGGCGGCCAAGGAGTTGGCCCTGACCATCTGCGAACGGCTTAATCCGCCCCAGCAGATCGACCCCAACCAGCTTCGTCTACCACTGTGACGTGGGCAATGCTCGCTTTCGCACCTTAAGCGATTACGGCAGGTACCACGCGAACATCGGGGCGGTATGCGGCGGCTGTCATCACTCACGGTATTCGCGCTGAAACAATGCGTGCGAGCCTTTGACGATGAGCAAGAGCGTCAAAAGAAAATGTGCGTATAGAAAGACGGTGAAAGACGGAGCGACACCGGTCGTCCAGGCCGCGACGTAGAAGACGACGGCCGCTGTCAGTGCGACACAGCACACGAGAACAAGATAGGATATGTTTGCGTTTAACTCTTCGAGCAGAAGTCGACGACTCGCGATTACCTTAGCTTGGACGCGAGCCTCCTTTTCATCATTTGGCTTATCCCATTTCCGCTGGAAGATGGAAAACATCGCTACTTGTATATTGAGCAGCAATGCGATGAAAATGCCGAAGAACGTGATCGACACGTTGTACCCATCGACCTTCATCGAAAACGCCTTCTCATGCGCCAGAATGGCTAACACTAGGGGCGCACCGTAGAACAGCAATATCTCCGCGATAGAAGCCGAAACGGCCTTCTTGTCATATAGCGTGCGGAAGTGATCGCGCACGATGACAGCCACGTCGATTTTCACGCTGGGCTGCCCGTAACAATCGAATAGAAATGCTCGATTATGTCGGAACACTCTGAAGCCATGCTATCGAAAGTGGGGTGGCCGTCATCACCATTGTCAACGGAGCCTGTTAGATCAATCAACCCAACGCTACGGTTCGTGCCAAATATGCCGACAGGTCGTATTTTATTCCCGACCTGAACATCGGCTCGCGCCTCGTCAAACTCGATACCGTCGTATAGGACTACCCCCTCCGCCCTCTCCCTCAGCTGATCGGCAACATCACCAAGTCTGCCGAAGAAGTTCTTTTTTCGGGCTGAGAGGATTATTTCCATATCGATTGGTTCTGGCTCATGGAGTAACTGCTCCGCCAAATCACGCGACGTATTGCGCTTGATCAGCCGCACTCTTTTCACTTGATTATCGTTATAGAGGTTTCCGCGGAAGTCGCTGGGCATCAAATTGGCATACCGGAGCAGATATCCAGGATTCGCATCCTCAAACTGCTCACGCATCGCGGACAGAACCATATTCGCGCACGATCGACCGCGGAACGTCTGGAAAGCGACGAAGGTCGACTTGCCTCGCGATGGCGTCCAGACCTCATAGAAAAGCGGCACCTCTTCGATGTCGCTCACTTGCCGGCGATAGTTTGTGGCTTGGGTGCGGGTATCAACAAACCGGCTTTCAAAACCAAACGTACCGTAATGGATATACCCTTTGCTCAGGCCGGGTCCGTCCTCCTCAACCTCCTCAAAATACCAACTGCGCTCCATAGCGTCGTTTCGATTGACGGTGATGTGAGAGGCAATAAATCTCGAGAGGAACTGCGGCACATCCAAACGCAAGTTCGCATCGCGCAAATCGATTGGATCGGGCGTCCCGCGCTCCGCAACTGTGATTTGATAGACCCGAAGTCCGATGGCACTCGGCAAAAAACCCTCCCGTGTTTTTCAACTCACACAAGACTTCTAGGTCGGCCTCTCGCTGTCAATAAGGATAAGGATCAAATCCGAGGTAATATAGGCTCGGAACCACGTATTCAGAGTTGACACTCCTATAACGAGCGGGTCAGCCAGGTATAGCCGATCGCCGCCAGCGCCCCCGCCGCCGCGCCGACCAGCGGTAGGCGGACCCGCCGCGCCAGCCACGGCCAGAGCGCCAACAGCCGGATCGTCAGCACCATGACGATCCCAACCACGGCGGTGATATGCAGTCCGCTGACCGACAACAGGTGCGCCAGTCCCGCGCGACGCATCGCCTCGGCATCCTTCTCGCCGATCGCGCCGACATCGCCGGTCGCCAGTGCCGCCGCGATGCCGCCCTCGCTGCCCGCCACATGCATAGTGATGCGCCGCGACAGTCGCTGGCGAAGGCCATCGCCTCGTTCCGCGCCGCGCAGGACCGCGACCGGCGCGAAACCCCGCCCGGTCGCCCTGATGCCCTGAAACCAGGCCGCTCGCGCGAAATCATAGCCGCCGGGCGCGACCGGAGGGGCCGGTGGCATGAGCCGCGCCCGCAACCGCACCCGCGCGCCCGGCCCCAGACCGACGGGGGCATCCTCTTGCGCCAGCGACACCCGGATGCGCGGCGGCAGGATGATGCGGGCACCCCGCCCGTCCCGCGCCTCGACAGGATGGAGCATCAACCGCACGATCTGCCGCGCCGCCAGCCGGTCGGCCAGCTCGACCTCGGCCACCATGTCCGCCATGACCGGCCGTACGAGGACCGGCGCGCGAACCGACTCGGCCCGCGCCCAGGCGACGAGCAGCCCGGCCAGCATCAGGCATGCGCCCAGCGCCAACGCCCGCGCCACCCGCCCGCCGCCGGACCAGGTCAGCGCCGCCAGCGCCACCCCGGCGACCAGCAATGCCGCCGCGCACCACGTCACAGGATCGGGCAGCACGAACCAGGCCGCGATGCCGCCGCCCAGCATGACCGGAACCCACAGCGCCAGCTGGTCCCGCTCAGCATCCGCCCAATTCTCCAGCGAAATGAGGCACGACATTTGGCGGCGCGGACGCTTGATGCTAGGGGCTGCGGCGGCTGAATGGGCCATCGAAATTCATGATTGGGAGTATGCGCGGTTGAGCGCAACTAATGATATCGCCAACGGGTCGACCGCCACGCCAGTGGTAACCCGCTTCGCCCCCTCGCCGACCGGTTTCCTCCATATCGGCGGCGCGCGCACCGCGCTGTTTAACTGGTTGTTCGCGCGGGCGAATGGCGGCAAGTTCCTGCTGCGGATCGAGGATACCGATCGCGCCCGCTCAACCCAGCCCGCGATCGACGCGATCCTGGAGGGCATGCGCTGGCTGGGCCTGGATTGGGACGGCGACGCCGTGTTCCAGTTCGCCCGTGCCGACCGCCATGCCGAGGTCGTGCAGGAGATGATGGCGCGGGGCCATGCCTATCGCTGCTATATGACGCAGGAAGAGATTGCCGCGCAGCGCGAGGCGGCACAGGCCGCCAAGCAACCGCTGCGCATCCGCTCGCCCTGGCGCGACGCGGACCCTGCGACCGCGCCGGAGGGGCAGCCCTTCGTCGTCCGCCTGCGCGCGCCGCGCGAGGGTGCGGTGACGATCGAGGACCGGGTACAGGGCAGCGTCACCGTGCAGAATGCCGAACTGGACGATCTGGTTCTCCTGCGATCCGACGGCACGCCGACCTATATGCTGGCGGTGGTGGTCGACGATCATGACATGGGCGTGACCCATGTCATCCGTGGCGACGATCACCTGAACAACGCCTTCCGCCAGTTGCCGATCTATAAAGCGATGGGCTGGGCCGAGCCGATCTATGCGCATATCCCGCTGATCCACGGGTCGGACGGTGCCAAGCTGTCCAAGCGCCACGGCGCGGTGGGCATCGAGGCCTATCGCGACGAGATGGGCATCCTGCCCGAAGCGCTCGACAATTATCTGCTCCGACTGGGCTGGGGTCATGGCGATACCGAGATCATCGCTCGCGAGGATGCGGTGAAGTGGTTCGACCTCGCCGCCGTGGGCAAGGCGCCGTCGCGCTTCGACATCAAGAAGCTCGAAAACCTCAATGGCCATTATATCCGCGAGGCCGATGATGCACGGCTGGCCGATCTGGTGGCCAAGCGGATGGGTGTCGAGGACGTCGCGCTGCTGACCGCCGCCATGCCGTCGCTGAAGCCCCGCGCGGCAAATTTGAATGAATTGGCTGAGGGCGCGCGGTTCCTTTTCGCGACCCGTCCGTTGAGCCTGGACGACGCTGCCACCGGCCTGCTCGATGAAAAGGCACGGGGCATTCTCTTTTCCGTTCACACTGCGCTTGACGCGGTGCACAACTGGGATACGGAGCTTTTGGAAGACGCGGTACGCAAGGTGGCCGAAGCCGAGGGGGTAAAACTCGGACAGGTCGCCCAGCCACTCCGTGCTGCCTTGACCGGACGCAAGACGTCTCCGGGGATCTTCGACGTGCTCGCTGTGTTGGGCCGTGAAGAAAGCCTGGGGCGGATCGCGGACCAGATGACCGCAGATAGGAAGGATCATTGAGTATGAGCGACACCGCGAAATTCGACATCGGCGGCAAGGGCTTTGACTATCCGGTCATGTCGGGCTCGATCGGCCCGGACGTGGTCGACATCCGCAAGCTCTATGCCCAGACGGGTGCCTTCACCTATGATCCCGGCTTCACCTCGACCGCCTCGTGCCGGTCGGAGCTGACCTATATCGACGGTGACGAAGGCGTTCTGCTGCACCGCGGCTATCCGATCGGCGAACTGGCCGAGAATAGCAGCTTCATGGAGGTCGCGTACCTCCTGCTGAACGGCGAACTCCCCAACCAGGGCGAGCTGTCGGAATTCACCACCACCATCACGCGCCACACCATGGTGCACGAGCAGTTGGCGGCGTTCTTCCGTGGCTTCCGCCGCGATGCACACCCGATGGCGATCATGTGCGGTGTCGTCGGCGCGCTGTCGGCCTTCTATCACGATTCGACCGACATCCATGATCCGGTACAGCGCACGATCGCGTCGCACCGCCTGATCGCCAAGATTCCGACGATCGCGGCGATGGCGTACAAGTACAGCGTGGGCCAGCCCTTCCTGTACCCGGACAACTCGCTGTCCTACACGGGCAACTTCCTGCGCATGACCTTCGGCGTTCCGGCCGAGCCGTATGAGGTGAACCCGGCCGTCGAAAAGGCGATGGACCGCATCTTCATCCTGCACGCCGATCACGAGCAGAACGCCTCGACCTCGACCGTCCGTCTGGCCGGTTCGTCGGGTGCGAACCCGTTCGCGTGCATCGCGGCGGGTATCGCCTGCCTCTGGGGTCCGGCGCACGGCGGCGCGAACGAAGCCGCGCTCAACATGCTGCGCGAGATCGGCACGCCCGATCGCATCCCCGAATTCATCGCGCGCGCCAAGGACAAGAACGATCCGTTCCGCCTGATGGGCTTCGGTCACCGCGTCTATAAGAACTACGACCCGCGTGCGACCGTGATGCAGAAGACCGTGCGCGAAGTGTTCGACGCGCTGAAGGTCAACGATCCGCTATTCGAGACGGCGCTGCGCCTCGAAGAGATCGCGCTGAACGACGAATATTTCGTCGAGAAGAAGCTGTTCCCGAACGTCGACTTCTATTCGGGCGTCATCCTGTCGGCGATCGGCTTCCCGACCGAGATGTTCACCGTGCTGTTCGCCCTCGCCCGCACCGTCGGCTGGGTCGCGCAGTGGAACGAGATGATCACCGATCCCGACCAGAAGATCGGCCGCCCGCGTCAGCTGTACACCGGCCCGACGCAGCGTTCGTACGTTCCGGTCGAGCAGCGCTAAGCCATGAACCGGGCCCGGCCGATCCTGATCGCCATCGGCGTCCTGCTGGCGCTGACGGGGGCTTTGTGGATCGGTCAGGGCCTGGGCTATATCCATTGGCCCGACGAGAGCTTCATGCTCGGTCGCGGCGAATGGGCCGATCGCGGTGCGTTCGTCGCGGTCGGGGGATTGCTGCTGATCCTAGTAGCCCGGCGATTGCCCAAAAGGCGGCGCTGAACGTTGGTTCGCGGACACGAAAAGGGCTCCTTCGGGGGCCCTTTTTTATGGCTGGGAATAGTTGCGGTATCTGGAATCTACGCACGATATGCGCCCCCCATCTGGGGGACGGAAGCGGTCGGACCTATCGCGACCGCAGGCGGAAGGTGAAGGTCGCCCCCTCGCCCGGCGCGCTCTCGACGCTCAGCTCGCCGCCCATCGCACGAGCCAAGCGGCGGGCGATGTAGAGGCCCAGGCCGTTGCCGCCCGGCTCGCTCGGGTCGACGCGCTCGAACTTCTCGAAGATGCGCGCCTGATCCTCGGGTGCGACGCCCTTGCCGCGATCGGCGACGCTGACCAGCGCCCATTCGCCGTCCCGCTCGGCGGTGACCACCACCTCGCCGCCGCGCGGGGAATAGCGCACGGCATTGCCGATCAGGTTGATCATGATCTGGAGCGACCGGCCGAAATCGCCGATCGCGGGCAGGCCCTCCGACAGCGCGGGGCGGCGGATCGTCACCCCCGCGGCATCCGCGCGTACACCCAGCAACCCGGCCGCGCGGCGCGCCACATCGGCCAGGTCGATAGGGGTGGCGGTCAGGCGGAAATCGGCCTGCTCGATCGCCTGCAACTCGACCAGATTGTCGACCAACACCATCAGATGCCGTCCGGCATGGGCGATGTCGTTCGCATAGTCGGCATACTCCGCCGCAATCGGCCCGTCGGCCCGCGCCGCGATGCTGTCGGCATTGGCGACGATCCGCGCCAAGGGCGTGCGCAGCGCCTTGTCCAGCCCGGCGGTGAACGTCTCCGTCAGCGGCGGACCGCCCGGCGGAATGAGCGCGTCGGTATCGTCCTCGCCGGGCTCGTCGATCAAGAAGGTGGCGCCGACCAGCCCCGCAATCCCGCCCATGCCGTCATGGCGGATCGCGGCCGACAGCCGCACCGGCGCATCGGTCGGACGCAGTCGGGCCCCGCGTCCGTCGAGCGGCGCGGCTTCATCCATCAGGCGGGTTGTACCGGTCGCCTTGGGATCGAAGGCAAACAGCGCGTTTAGCGGCTGACCCAGCATCGCCTCGGCATCGAAGCCATGACGCAGGCCAGCCCCCGGCGACAGGAAGGTCAAGCGAAGCGCCGCATCGGTTTCCCAGCGGAAATCCGCACCGGCCGCGGCATAATCGGGCCGCGGTGCGCTCGGCTTCCATGCGTTGCGGTCGCGCCAGCCGCTCACGCTCAGGCGGATCTGCCCGGTTTCGGGCCGGGCCTGGACCCACAGGTCGAGATCGCCCTCGTCATCGGCGACGACCACCTTACGCGACACCGTGATGCCCAGCCGCCGGGCAAGCCGCGCCACCCGCGCGATCGGCGGCACCGCCATCCGGTCCCCCGCCCCGCCCCCGGCGCGCATATGCAGCAGCTCGATCGGGGGGTCGGCCGACAGGATATGGTCGCCCGCGTCCAGAATGGCACGCGCGACCATCGATTCGCCGGGGCTATCCATCGAGGTCATCGACGCGCGAAACCTTCCAACCGCTCCATCGCCTCGCGAAACGCGCGAGGCAGCCTCAGGGACGCGATAGCCTGGCGGGCATCCTCCGGCGACACCGCCATGATCGCCTCGACCGCGTCGGCAAAGCCCTCCACGTCGCGGCGGCCATCGGCCTCGCACAGGGCCCAGCCGATCCGCGCGATCGTCGCCCGGTCCATATCGAGCGCGCGCAGCACGAGCCAGAGGCGATCGCCCTCCGGCTCCAGCACGATCTCGCGCACCAGATTGACGTCGATGCCGCAGGCATGGGTCAGCAACGCAATGAACAGGCCCAGCTGGCGATCGGAAAGGCTCTCGACCAGCAATTCGGGCAGTTCCGCCGCGCGAGCGTCGATTGCGGCGGCCAGCTTCAGCGTCGCGGCGAGCGGCCGATCCCCGGCCTCCTGCGCGGCAAGCACGCGCTCCGCCGCCTGGGCCAAAGCCTTATCATGAGCTGCATCATCCCCTTGGCGTAGCACCGCCGCGATCGTCCAGACCAGTCGGTGATGCTGCTCGGCGGGCAGCGCCACCGCCTCTCCTTCCAGCCCGGCAGTGCGGACACGCCCCTCGGCCACCAGCACGCCGCGCGCCGCCGCCGCGACGATCCGGTCGGGCGCTTCGGTCAGGCGGACGAGCAGGCTGGGCGCATCCCCCGCCATGCTGTCGATCGGCAATCCGTCCGCCAGCAAAGCCTGCCGGACCTGGGCCACCAATTCGGTCATGAGTTCAGCGTCACTCAGGCATCCGGCCTGTCGCAACCGCTCGAACACGGTGCCGGGGGGCGGCATCGGGCTCGTACTCTCTCCATCGGGGGTCAGGCGTTCCACCTGGCGCAGCAGGTCGCGCGCCACCGTGTCCACCAGGGTGCGCAGCCGCGTCGTGACCTCGAACCGGATTCGCTCGGTCAGGCGGACGTCATCGGCCAGACCCAGGTCCGCGAGCGCGCCGTCACGCCGGGCGAACGCCCGCGCACGCGCCGCCGCGACGCGCGCGGACAATGCCGCGCCCTGCCATTCGGAAGCCTGAAATGGGTCCGGTTCGACCGCCATCCGGCACCGCTAACCCCTTTGATGTTAAAGCGACACTAAACTTGCGACCGCAATGTCTCGATTGCGGACGTCAAAGTGACGATCGCATAGACGCTCGCCAGGGCCAGTCCCCACACGCCGGCGCCCAGCAGGGTCATGGGCCAAAGGACCATCAGATAGGCGGGCGGGCTGGCCCACCAGCGCCGACGAAAGCGGTACAGCCCGGCCCGCTCCGCCAGGCTGCCCAGAATCACCAGCATCAGCGCCAGGACTGGGGCGACTTCATCCCCGCCCATCCGATATTGCTGCCACCCCAGCGCCGCGATGGCGAGCGCAGCCAGACCGGCAATCGCCGCCGACTGAGCACGGGCCGCCCCCTGCTCGTCACGCAGGCCCGCCAGCGTCTCGCCCAGGCCGAGAACCAGCGTTCCCGCGACCGCCGCGAACAGGCCGAGCGCGGGGAAACCAAATAGGATCAGCACCAGCCCCAGCGCACCCAGACCGGCACCAGCCCCCCCGGCGACATGGGCGGGCACGGCGCGCTCGACCAGGCGCGGCAAAGCCAGCCGCGCGACCGGCGCCAGGACATACCGATCAAACCAGCTGCGCCGTCCCGACACCAGCCGGGCCACGACCGCACGGCCGCGCGCGTCGAGCGTTTCGGCGCGGTGCACGATGCCGTGCCCCGCCTTCTCGGCATCGGCGGGCAGCAGGATATGCGTCGCACGGGCCTGCGCCGCCAATCGCAACAGGGTGGATTGCAGGTCATAATCGCGCGGCAACGCGGCAACCTCGGCCACGCGGCGAGGGTCGAGCCGGGCGACCCCGGCCCAGGCCATGTGTCCGCCCACCCGCTCCAGCCCCGGCTCGGCCGCCGCCTCGGGCAGCACGATCAGCGCATCGTGGCCGGTGTCGCGCAGGACCATCGCGATGGTGTCCTCGGTGGTGATCAGCCCGTCGGCCAGCACCACCAGCCGCGATAGGGGATGCAGCTTCTCGGCCGCTTCGACCGCGCTGCGCACCGTATCGACCACGACCCCGCGCTGGGCGATGCGCGCGATGGCGCCCAGCAGCTCAGGCGTCAGCCGGGCCACGACGATGATGATCTGCGCCGCCCCCGCCGCCATCAGCAGCCGCGCCTGATACTCGATCAGGGTGACGCCTGCGAACGGCAAGGTGGCCGTCAACCGCCCGGGGCGGTCGTCGGCGTCGTCAATCGCGAAAAGAAGACCGGACAGCATGGCGTGCTGTTAGGCGCTTGCCGCCCACCATGCCAGCCCCGAGCGTCCGAAGCGGTCGCCCGCCCCGGTCCCCCCACCGTTCAAAGCCGGGCGACGACCTCTGCGATCTTGTCCAGCAGCGCGGCGTCGGGGGTATCGCGATCCGCCGCCTGTCCCGCCAGGGTCATCAGCGGCAGCGCATTGACGCTGGCGGCCAAGCCCTTGAGTCGCAAGGATGCTTCGCGCCATTCCTGGCCGTCACCGGCCAGGCGCATCGACTCCAGCGCGCGCGTCACGCCCTCGACGAACGCGCAGCGCAGATCCTGGATGACGGCCGGTTCATCACCGGCCACCGCTGCCAGGGCGGAGTCAATCGTACCGTGCTCATAAGTCATGCGCTCCCCCTAAACCGGGAGAGCCGGTGCACGGAATAGCGCAATTCGCTTTCTGCGACGAACAAACGTGATAAACCGACCCATTGTGACACGGGGGCTCAGATGATCGTGGATTTGCGCGCGGAGCGTCAGGACAGGTCGGACATGCCGGACGTGGATGCCGAGCAGGCGGCCTATCCCGCGCCATTCCCGGCCGAACACGCGGCGCCGTCGCCCCTCCCCGTCGCCGACAGCCCCTGGCTGGACGAAGGCCCCGAACCGGCCGAGCTGACGCCGCCCGCCCGCGCGCCGATGATCCTTGCCATTGCGGCGGCGCTGGTCTGGGCCGGAGCGGTGCTGGGCTGGGGGCTGAGCCGCACGTCCGAGCTCTCGCCCGCGACGCTGGCACCGCTGGTCACCATGGCGCTGGCCGGGCCGATGCTGATCGCGATCCTCTGGCTGATCGTGCAGCGGACGAGCCGCGCGGAACAGCGCCGCTTCGCCATGACGGCGCACGACATGCGGGTCGAGGCGATGGCGCTGGAGCGCGCGGTCGAGGCGATCGGCCAGGCGCTTGCCGCGAACCGATCCGAATTGTCGGCCCAGGCGGTTGCCCTATCCGAAATGGCGCAGGCGGCCGAAACCCGTTTCAACACCATCGCCCGCGATCTGGCCGACGATATCCAGATGGTCGAGGCGCATGGCCGGACGCTGGCCGAGATCGCGGGGACCAGCCAAGCCAGCCTGACCCAGTTGCTCGACGCCCTGCCCCGCGCGGCGGACGAGGTCGGCGAGGCGAGCGATCGGATGGCCGAGGCGGCACGCTCGGCCGAAAGCCATGCGGCGGCGCTCGATGCGCAATTCGTGGCGCTAGGCCGACGCGGCCAGGACGCCGACACGATCGCCAGCGGCGCGGCGCTTCGCCTCGCCAGCCATATCGAACAGATGGAAGCGACCAGCCGGACTGCCAGCGAGCATCTGGAAAACGTCACCGCCAATGTCGCGGTCACCATCGACGAACTGCTCGATCGCACGGCCGAGGCAATCGACCAGTCGCGCAAGGGTATCGCGGCGCAGGGTGAGGCGATGCTGGCGATGGTCAGCGCCAACCAGGCCGCGCTCGACAACGCCGCGCGCAACAGTGCCGACGCGCTGGCCGAACGGATCACCACGGTCGACGGTGCGGTGACGCGGCTGACCGGCGAGCTGGAAGCGCAGCGTATCGCGGGTGAGGCGATGATCGACACGCTTGACACCGCGCTCGACCGAGTGGAGGCACGGATCGCCGTGCTCCATTCCCAGGGGACCGAGAAGTCGCAGATGCTCGCCGCCTCGATCAGCGCGCTGGGCGGCTCGGCCGATGCGATGACCGGGGCGCTGGAAGCGGGCGAGACCATGGCCAACCGCGTCATCGGCACCACCGAGACGCTGCTGATCGCCCTCGATGCCGCCGCGCGCGAGATCGACGAGACGCTGCCCGAGGCGCTGGGCCGGCTCGACCAGCGGATGCACGCCAGCCACGAGATCGTGGTGCAGACCAAGCCCGAACTGCTCGCGCTGGTTGCCGCGGCGGAGAGCACGCATGAGGCGATCGAGGCCATTGCCGATGTCATCGCCGAACAGCGCCAGACGCTGGAGACGCTGTCCGGCTCGCTGATCGAAACGCTGACCAGCGGGCGGGCCAAGGCCGATGCGCTGGGCACGATGGTCGACGAGACGATCGACCGCACCCACCGCTTCGCCGACGAGGCCGCGCCCAAGCTGGTCGACGCGCTGCTGCATGTGCGCGAGACCGCCGCGACCGCCGCCGAGAAGGCACGCGAGACGCTGGCCGAGGTCATTCCCCAGGCCGCACAGGCGCTGGAACAGGCGAGTGCCGAGGCGATGCGTCGCGCCACCGGCGACACGGTCGAGCGACAGGTCCACGCCATCATCGACGCGACCCAAGGCGCGGTCGAGGCCGCAACCCGCGCGACCGAGCGGCTGGCGCGCCAAGCCGATCTGATCGTCGAGAAGACGGGACTCGTCGAATCGCGGATCGAGGAAGCCCGGACGGAACGCGAAGAGGCCGACCGCGACAATTTCGCGCGCCGGGCCTCGCTGCTGGTCGAATCGCTCAACTCGGCGTCGATCGACATCACCAAGATCTATGCGCCCGAGGTCACCGACAGCGCCTGGGCCGCCTATCTGAAGGGGGATCGTGGCGTCTTCACCCGGCGCGCAGTGCGCATCCTGGACTCGCATCAGGCGCGCGACATCGCCGACCTGTATGACGACGATGCGAAGTTCCGCGACCACGTAAACCGCTACATCCATGATTTCGAGGCGATGTTGCGCGGCGTACTCGCCCAGCGGGACGGATCGCCGCTGGGCGTGACGTTGCTCTCCTCCGACATGGGCAAGCTCTATGTCGCGCTGGCCCAAGCGATCGAACGGTTGCGGTAATGGAGTGCGGCACTCAGCGGTTTAGCGCATAGACCCGCACCCGATGCCCATCGGGATCGAGCGCGACGAAGCTCCGCCCGAAGGGGCGGTCCATGGGCGGCATCAGCATCGTCACACCTTGCGCCACCCACTCCGCGTGACAGGCATCGACGCCCTCGCGGCGGTTCTGCTTGAGCCCGATCTCGATGCTCCCCGTGGGACTGTCGGAGGGCGGATCGATCACGTCACGCTGCCAGAGCCCCAGCGCATGGCCGGGCGACAGGGCGAACAGGGCAAAGGCGTCGCTGACATCCAGCGGCTCACGGCCTAGAATTTGGCGGTAGAATTCCGCGCTGGCGGCCGTATCGGCGACGTGCAGCAGGATCGTCGTTTCAGGACAGATCATGGCATAGCTCCTTGGTTCGAGAAGCCGTGCCTATTCGATGCCTGCGTCAGTTTCCGTCAGCAGGAAGCGCTCCAGCGGAAGGTCGTTCGCCTCGCGCCATTCGCGCAGCAGCACCGTGCGGCGACGTGGATAGCGCCCTTCCAGAACGCGCGCCGCAACGATCCGGTCGATGCGAAACGTGCGATAGTCACTCCGCAACTCGCACCAGCCGAGCAGGACATCCGCCCCCATCGCCTGAAGCGTCGCAATGTCGCGGTAGAGGGTGCGCAGCGAGATACCGAGCTGCTCGGCCAGATGTCGCCCGGACACGACGCCGCTCTGGCGGTGGAGCAGATGGAGCAGATCGAACAGGCGGGACGCACGCGCCATGTCAGACGCCCCGGTTCACCCCGCTCCAGTCGAGCATGTCGGCGGTGATCCAGCCATAGACATAGTTCAGGTAGAACAGCACGAACATCACCGTCGCGACGATCGTCGTGCGAACGAAGAAGCGCCCGATCAGAAAGACGTGCGGCGCGCTCTCGGCGGTGCCGGGGATATGCTCGGCACCGACCTCGTGCGTGGTCCTGACCCCGAAGGGCAGGACCAGGAACACGGCGAGGAACCAGAACAGGACGTAGATCGCAAGGGCCGACGTCCAGTGCATGGCTTATCCCTCGATCAGCAGGACATCGACGATCGGCTTCTTGCCGGTCCAGCGCGTCGCGACCTTGCGCACCGACAGGCGGATATCTTCGCGCAACTTGTCGGTGTTGCGGCGCGGACCGTCCACCGCCTTGGCGGCGGCGGCAATGGCCTCGGCGATGAACGCATCACGCTCATCCTCGACGGGCACACCCTGGACGCGGACCTGCGGGCTGCCGACCAACCGCCCCTTGGCGACCGCGACGCCGACCGAAATCTGGCCGTTGATCGCCAGCTTGCGTCGCTCGTTCATCGTCGAGCCGTCCGACGGCAGGATGACGTCGCCGTCCAGCACCAACCGTCCGACCGGCACATTGCCGATCTTGGTCGCGTTGCCCGGCAGCAGGCGGACCATGTCGCCGTCCGACTGGACCAGGGTCTGCGGCACGCCCTGCGTCGTGGCGAAGCGGGCATGTTCCATCATGTGCCGCATCTCGCCATGCACGGGCATCAGCGTGCCGGGGCGCAGCCACTTGTACATCTGCGCCAGTTCGGGCTGGCCCGGATGGCCCGACACATGGACATGCGCCTGACGCTCGGTGACCATGCGGACGCCCTTGCCCGCCAGGATGTTCTGGATACGGCCGACCGCCGTCTCGTTGCCCGGGATCTGGCGCGCCGAGAAGATAACGGTGTCGCCGGTATCGAGCCGGATCGTATGGCTGCCCTCGGCGATGCGCGACAGCGCCGCGCGCGGCTCGCCCTGGCCGCCGGTGGCGACGATCAGGACGCGGTCCTTGGGCAGGCGCATCGCGGTTTCGGGATCGACCGTCTCCGGGAAGCCCTTGAAGTAACCGCACGCCTTGCCGACCTTCAAAATCCGGTCGAGCGAACGGCCGGTGACGCACAGCTTGCGCCCGGTTTCCTTGGCCACCTCACCCAACGTCACCAGACGCGCGGCGTTGGAGGCGAAGGTGGTGACGACGACACGTCCCTTGGCCTTGGCCACCGTCTCCGCGATGCCGGGACGAACGCTGGCTTCCGAACCCGAGGCTTCGGTGTTGAAGGCGTTGGTCGAGTCGCACACCAGCACGTCGACGCCCATGTCGCCGATCGACGACAGCTGCGCCGGGCTGGCGGGCTTGCCGATGACGGGGGTCTGGTCGAGCTTCCAGTCGCCAGTATGGAACACGCGGCCGACCGCGGTCTCGATCAGCAGCGCATTGGCTTCGGGGATCGAGTGCGACAGCGGCACGAAAGTGAAATCGAACGGACCGACCTCGAACGTCTTGCCCGTCTCCATCACGCGCAGCTTGACGCGGTTCGCGCTGCCCTCTTCCTCCAGCTTGCCGCGGACGAGCCCGGCGGTGAAGGCGGTGGCATAGATGGGCACGCCCAGATCTTCGGCCAGATAGGGCAGCGCGCCGATATGGTCCTCGTGACCATGGGTCAGCACGATGCCGACAAGATCGTCCAGCCGATCCTCGATGAAGCTCAGGTCGGGCAGGATTACGTCGATGCCGGGATAGGCAGGATCGGCAAAGGTGATGCCGCAATCGACCATCACCCACTTACCTTCGGTGCCGTACAGGTTCACGTTCATGCCGATTTCGCCCGAGCCACCGAGCGCGCAGAACAGCAATTCTTTCTTGGGAGTCATTCACTTCCTGACAATGGAACCCCTCCCCGCTGCAAGCGAGGTCCAGGGGCATTAGGTTTTGCGCCGGTCAGGGCGCGGTCATTCTCTCGCGGCTGCGGGCGCCCTGCGGGTCTTCGCGGGCTGCCCGATCCGAAACTTCAGCCCTCAATATGGGCGCGTTCCCACAGGATCGCCAGCCCCTGAATGGTCAGGTCGGGCTCGATATGATCGAAAACATCCGTATGAGGGCTCAACAGCGCTGCCAGGCCACCGGTCGCGAGCACCTTCACGGGCCGCCCGACCTGCGCCTTCAGCCGCGCGACCAAGCCTTCGATCATCGCGACATAGCCCCAGAAGATGCCGATATGCATCTGGTCGACCGTGTTGCGGCCGATGACGCTGCGGCTCTCCGGTGCCTCGATGGCGATGCGCGGCAGCTTGGCGGCGGCGGTGACCAGCGCGTCGAGCGACAGGTTGATGCCGGGCGCGATGATCCCGCCCTTATAGGCACCCTGATAGTCGCTGATGTCGAAGGTCGTCGCCGTGCCGAAATCGATGGTGATCAGGTCGCCGGGATAAAGCTCATGCGCCGCGATCGTGTTGACTGCCCGGTCCACGCCCAGCGAGGCGGGTTCGTCCACGTCGATGGCGATCCCCCACTCCACCGGCGCACGACCGGCGATCAGTGGATCGACCTTGAAATATTTCTGCGCCAGCACCTGAAGATTGTGCAGCGCGCGCGGCACGACCGTGGCGATGATGACGCCGGTCACATCCTCGCGGGCATAGCCCTCCAGCGCGAGCAACTGGCTGAGCCAGACCGCATATTCGTCGCCCGTCCGGCGCGGATCGGTGGCGATGCGCCAGCGGCCCTTGATCGTCCGCCCTTCGAGCAGCGCGAAGACCACGTTTGTGTTCCCGGCATCGATCGCAAGCAGCATGAAAGTCCCTCAGACCAGGAAGATATCGCCGGCATGGATGACATGCGCAGAGCCGTCCGCCAAGCCGAGCCGCAACGCGCCGTCGCTCGCCAGCCCGTGAAATGTGCCAGTCAGCGCCTGTCCGTCAGGGAGCCGTGCAGTAAGCGGCGTGCCGTGTGGATGCGCCCTCGCCTCCCAGCGCGCGATGATCGCGGACAGGCCCCGTTCGCGCCAGACCGCAATCCAGTGCGTCATGACATCGGCGAGCAGCGCCTGCATCGCCTCGGGCGTGACAGAGACGCCATGATCGCCGAGCGCGGTCGTGGCGCGGTCGGGTAGGTTCGGGGCCGACGCCAGGTTGATCCCCATGCCGATGACGATCGCATCGCCCGTCCGCTCCAAAAGAATGCCCGACAGCTTGGCCCCGTCGATCAACAGATCGTTCGGCCATTTCAGCGCCAGTCGCGCGCCGATATCGGGAAGGCAGCTCCGCACCGCGTCCTCGATCGCCACGGCGGCGACAAGCGCCAGCGTCGCGGCCATCGGATCGCTGGGCTGCAACCGCACCAGCGTCGAACCATAGAAATTGCCCGAAGGCGAGGACCAATCCCGCCCCTGGCGTCCGCGCCCCGCCGTCTGGCGGTCGGCACGGAGCCAAAGACCGTCTTCGCCGCCCGCCTCGGCAAGCTGGCGAAGATCGGCATTGGTCGATCCCGTTTCCGGGACGTGCAGCAATCGGCTCAGAACAACGCCCGAGCGGCCGCCAACGACCAGGCGCCCAGCAGCGGGATCGCCAGATAGCCGACCGGCGACACGAACAGCGCCGACAGGGCGATCAGGCCGCTCTCGACCGGCTCGATCTCGGCATTGGCCCAGGCACCGGCGGGTTCATCGAAGAACATCGTCTTGATGATGCGCAGGTAATAATAGGCGCCGATCACTGAGGCGACGACACCGATCACCGCCAGCGGGAACAGGCCCGCGGCGACCGCCGCGTTGAACACCGCGAACTTGGCATAGAAGCCGAGCAGCGGCGGAATGCCCGCAACGGAGAACATAAAGAACGCCATCGCCCACGCCAGCGCCGGACGCGTGCGCGACAGACCCGACAGGCTGGCGATCGACTCCAGCGGATTGCCGTTCTCGTCGCGCATGCGGATGACGATCAGGAACGCGCCCAGCGTCATGATGACGTAGATGGTCAGATAGGTCAGCACCGCCGCGACACCCTGTGCCGTGCCCGCCGCCAGACCGATCAGCGCAAAGCCGACATTGTTGATCGACGAATAAGCGAGCAGCCGCTTGATATTGGTCTGCCCGATGGCCGCGACCGCGCCGAGGATGATCGAAGCGAGCGCCGCGAAGGTCACGATCTGCTGCCACTGCTGCGCGGCCGAACCCATCGCCTCGACGGCGACACGCACCGCCAGCGCCATTGCCGCGACCTTGGGGGCCGAGGCGAAGAAGGCCGTTACCGGGGTCGGCGCGCCTTCATAGACGTCCGGCGTCCACATGTGGAACGGCACTGCCGACATCTTGAACGCCAGACCCGCGAACACGAACACCAGACCGAACATCAGGCCCAGCGAGCGCGTGCCCATGGCCACATCACGGCCATAGGCCGCTGCGATCTGGGCGAAGTCGGTCGAGCCCGAGAAGCCGTAGACCAGCGAGATGCCGTAGAGCAGGATGCCCGAGGCCAGCGCACCGAGGACAAAATACTTCAGGCCCGCTTCGGCCGAACGACCGTCGCGGCGCATGAAGCTCGCCAGCACATAGGCCGACAGGCTCTGCAGTTCGAGACCGACATAGAGGGTCAGCAGATCACCCGCCGACACCATCATGCCCATGCCGACCGAGGAGAGCAGCATCAGGATCGGATATTCGGGACGCAGATCCTCACCCGGCGAGCGGGCGAAGAAGCGCGGTGCCATGATGATCGCCACCGCGGTCGCCAGATAGATCAGGACCTTGGCGAAACCGGCAAAGGCATCAGCGCGGTACAGACCACCAAAGGCGAGCCCGCCCGTGGTCGCCGGACCGGCAAGAGCGACCATCGCACCCGCCAGCACGAACACCGCCGCGATGGAGATGCCACGCGTCGCGTTCGTCCCGCCCCAGGCGGCGACGAGCATCAGCGCGATCGCGCCGACGGTCAGCACCAGCTCGGGCAGCACCATCAAAAGGTTCAACGAATAGCTCATCAGTGCGCCTCCCCGTGCGCAGCTTGGTGCTCAGGGGTGTGGGCGGCCGCCAGTGCAGGGTTACCGGCGGTCGGACGGCTGTCAGATCCCGGATTGGCCCGGTCGATCCGCTGCAGCAGGACCTGAACGTCCTTGCGCATCGGCGCCAGGAAGCTCTCTGGATAGACACCCATCCACAGCGTCACCGCCGCGATCGGGGCCAGCAGCCACAGTTCGCGGCTCGTCAGGTCGGGCATCGCCGCCACCTCATCCGACTTGATTTCGCCATAAGCGATCCGCCGGTAGAGATAGAGCATATACGCCGCACCCAGGATGATGCCGGTCGTGCAGAGCAACGCCGTCCAGGTCGACACCTGATAGGTGCCCATCAGCGACAGGAACTCGGCGACGAAGCCGCTGGTGCCCGGCAGACCGATCGACGCCATGGTGAAGAACAGGAACAGCACGGCGTATTTGGGCATGTTGATCGACAGCCCGCCGTAGCGCGCGATCTCACGGGTATGCAGGCGGTCATAGATCACGCCGACGCACAGGAACAGCGCGCCCGACACCAGGCCATGGCTGAGCATCATGATCATCGCGCCTTCGATGCCCTGCTGGTTGAAGGCATAGAGGCCGATGGTCACGATCGCCATGTGCGCGACCGACGAATAGGCGATCAGCTTCTTCATGTCGGACTGCACCAGCGCGACCAGCGAAGCGTAGATCACGGCTACGGCCGACAGCGCAAAGATCAGCCAGGTCAACTGCCCGCTCGCCTCCGGGAACATCGGCAGCAGGAAGCGCAGGAAGCCATAGCCGCCCAGCTTCAGCAGCACACCCGCCAGAATGACCGAACCCGCCGTCGGTGCCTGCACGTGTGCGTCGGGAAGCCAGGTGTGGACCGGCCACATCGGCATCTTGACCGCGAACGAGGCGAAGAAGGCGATCCACAGCCAGGTCTGGACCGAGGCCGGGAAGTCATAGGCGAGAAGCGCCGGGATCGACGTCGTGCCCGCCGTGCGCGCCATATAGAGCATCGCGACGAACATGAGGAGCGAGCCGAGCAGCGTGTACAGGAAGAACTTGTACGACGCGTAGATGCGGTTCGCCCCACCCCAGATGCCGATGATCAGATACATCGGGATCAGGCCGGCCTCGAAGAAGACGTAGAAGAGGAACAGGTCCTGCGCCGCAAAGGTGCCGATCATCAGCACTTCGGTGAACAGGAACAGGCCCATATATTCGGGCACCCGCTTGTCGATCGCGCGCCAGCTGGCGCCGATGCAGATCGGCATCAGGAACACGCTGAGCATGATCAGCAGCAGCGCGAAGCCGTCGATGCCGAGCGACCAGCCAAACGGGCCGAAGATGCCGGGCGCATGTTCGACGAACTGCCACTGGGCGCCGCCCACATCGAACTGCGTCCAGAGCACGATGCCCAGGGCGAAGTCGATCAGCGTGGCGGCGAGCGCCAGCAGGCGCGCCCCCTGCGCGGTGAGGAAGAGGCAGGCGATCGCGGCAACAGCCGGGACCGCCAGCATGACGGAAAGGATCGGGAAGCCCTGCATCACGCGATCAACCCAAAATGGCCCAGGTGACGGCCGCGGTCAGGCCGATCAACATGACGAAGGCATAGCTGTAGAGGTATCCCGTCTGGAAGCGCGCCGCACCCTTGCTGCCGAGCTGGACGAGCCAGGCGACACCATTGGGGCCGAAGCGGTCGATCGTCTTCTCGTCGCCACGGTGCCACAGGAACCGGCCGATCGCGAAGGCGGGGCGCACGAAGAGGAAATGGTAGATCTCGTCGAAATACCATTTGTTGAGGAGGAAGCGGTACAGGATGCGGAACTGGTCCGCGAACTTGGCCGGGAACTCCGGTGCACGGATATAGGTCAGATACGCGGTCAGCAGACCGAGCAGCATCACCACCGTCGCCGACAGCTTCACCCACACCGGCACACCGTGCATCGAGTGCATCAGATGCTCGTTGAAGGCGATCGCGCCCTTCCAATAATGCTCACCCGCGTCCGGCTCGATGAACCAGCCGTGGAACACAAAGCCCGCCGCGATCGCGCCGATCGACAGGACGATCAGCGGGATCAGCATGACCAGCGGGCTTTCATGCGGATGATAGCCACCGGTGCCTTCCGGCACGTCGGTATGACCGGCGTCGTGCGCATGCGGCTCGTGACCGGCATCTTCCGAATGCGCGTCGTTGTGATGCGCATCATGAGCGTGGCCGTGCGCATGATCGTCATGGCCGTGGCCATGCGCGTCGTGGATCGCGTGCTGGATATGCTCCGACCCGGTCCAGCGCGGCTTGCCCCAGAAGGTCAGGAACATCAGGCGCCACGAATAGAAGCTGGTCAGCAGCGCCGCGATCACGCCCGCCCAGAAGGCGAAGCCCGAACCACCCGCATAGGCGACTTCGATGATCGCATCCTTCGAGTGGAATCCTGCGAAACCGAACGCCATCGGATTGCCGAACAGAGCCGGGATACCGACGCCGGTGATCGCCAGCGTACCCATCATCATCGCCCAGAAGGTGAGCGGGATGTGGCGACGCAGGCCACCATAGTAACGCATGTCCTGCTCATGGTGCATGGCATGAATGACCGAGCCCGCACCGAGAAACAGCAGCGCCTTGAAGAAGGCGTGCGTGAACAGGTGGAACATCGCCGCGCCATATGCGCCGACACCGGCGGCAAAGAACATATAGCCGAGCTGTGAGCAGGTCGAATAGGCGATGACACGCTTGATGTCGGTCTGCACCGTGCCGACGGTTGCGGCGAAGAAGCAGGTGCAGGCCCCGATCACGGTGATGACGCCCAGAGCGGTCGGCGACGTCTCGAACATCGGCGACAGGCGGCACACCATGAACACGCCCGCGGTCACCATGGTCGCTGCATGGATGAGCGCCGACACCGGGGTCGGGCCTTCCATCGCGTCCGGTAGCCAAGTGTGCAGGCCGAGCTGCGCCGACTTGCCCATCGCGCCGACGAACAGCAGCAGGCAGAGCACGGTCATCGTGTCGAAACGATAGCCCAGGAAGCCGATGGTCGAGCCCGCCATGCTGGGGGCCGCAGCCAGGATCGCCGGGATCGAGACGGTCCCGAACACCAGGAAGGTGCCGAAGATGCCGAGCATGAAACCGAGGTCGCCGACGCGGTTGACCACGAACGCCTTGATCGCGGCCGCATTGGCCGAGGGCTTACGGAACCAGAAGCCGATCAGCAGGTAGGACGCGAGACCCACGCCTTCCCAGCCGAAGAACATCTGGACCAGATTGTCCGCCGTCACGAGCATCAGCATCGCGAAGGTGAAGAGACAGAGATAGGCAAAGAAGCGCGGCTGATCCGGCTCCTCGCTCATATAGCCCCAGCTATAGAGGTGAACGAGCGCCGAGACGCTGGTGATGACCACCAGCATGATCGCGGTCAGCGAGTCGACGCGCAGCGCCCAGTCGACCGACATGGTGCCGCTGGTGATCCAGTGGAGCACCGGCGTGACGGTCGCGACATTGGCGCCCGACAGATAGCCGATGAAGATCGGCCATGAGAGGGCACAGGAAATGAACAGCGCGCCGGTCGTGACGACCTTGGCGGGCACGTTCCCGATGGCCTTGTTGCCGAACCCCGCAATGGCGGCGGCCAGCAACGGCAGGAAGACGATAGCGAGGATCAACCCGATTACCCCTTCATCCGGTTGACATCGTCGACCGCGATGGTGCCGCGGCCACGGAAATAGATGACCAGGATCGCCAGACCGATCGCCGATTCGCCGGCGGCCACGGTCAGCACGAACATGGCGAAGACCTGACCCACCAGATCCTGAAGCGCGGCCGAGAAGGCGACAAGGTTCAGGTTCACGGCGAGCAGGATGAGCTCGATCGCCATGAGGATGACGATCAGGTTCTTCCGGTTGAGGAAGATACCCAGCACCCCCATGGTGAACAGGATCGCTGCAACGACCAGATAATGGACGAGACCGATCGTCACAGTTCCACCCCCTGCCCGATGGGCTGATTGATATTGCGGATCGCCTCATGCGGCTGACGCGCATTCTGCTTGGCGATGTTCTGCGGACGGACGCCGCCGCGCTTGCGATGCGTGAGCACGATCGCGCCGATCATCGCGACGAGCAGGACGAGCCCTGCGCCCTCGAAGATGAACAGGTAGCGCGTGTATAGCAGGTTGCCGATCGCCTGGATGTTGGACACCTCCGGCGCGATCGGGGCCGCACGGGCCGCCAACTGCACACCGCCGACGCTCCACGCCTGGAACGCGATGATGACCTCGGCCAGCAAGGCGACGGCGAGTGCCAGGCCCAGCGGCAGATAGCGCGCAAAGCCCGCCCGCATCGCCGCGACCTCGATATCGAGCATCATGACGACGAAGAGGAACAACACCGCGACCGCGCCCACATAGACGATGACGAGCAGCATCGCGATGAACTCGGCCCCGCACAGCACCATGAGGCCCGCGGCGTTGAAGAACGCCAGGATCAGCCACATGACCGAGTGCACCGGATTGCGCGACGCGATCGTGAGCCCTGCGGACACGATCACCACGGTCGCGAAAATATAGAAGGCGATAGCCTGTATCACTGCCTGTCAGGCCCCTTTTCTGTCCGCCCCGAACCGTTGGTCGCGGGCTTTAACGGTACGGCGCATCGGCGGCAAGGTTCGCCGCGATCGCGCTTTCCCAGCGGTCACCGTTATCGAGCAACTTCGACTTGTCGTAGATCAGCTCTTCGCGGGTCTCGGTCGAAAATTCGAAGTTCGGACCCTCGACGATGGCATCCACGGGGCAAGCCTCCTGGCACAGCCCGCAATAGATGCACTTGGTCATGTCGATGTCGTAGCGCGTCGTGCGGCGGCTGCCGTCGTCGCGCGGTTCCGCCTCGATCGTGATCGCCTGCGCGGGGCAAATCGCCTCGCACAGCTTGCACGCGATGCACCGCTCCTCGCCATTGGGATAGCGACGCAGCGCGTGCTCGCCCCGGAAGCGCGGAGAGATGGGGTTCTTCTCGAACGGATAGTTGATCGTCGCCTTCGGCTTGAAGAAGTAGCGAAGGGTCAGCGCATGGCCCTTCACGAACTCCCACAGCGTAAAAGCCTTGACGTACTGAGCAACGCTCATGCCGGAACTCCCACGCGCGCATACATCAGCACGCCAGACACCAAGAATACCCAGAACAGCGACACCGGCAGGAACACCTTCCAGCCCAGCCGCATCAGCTGGTCGTACCGGTAACGCGGTACGGTCGCCTTCACCCAGGAAAACACGAAGAAGAAGAAGCACATCTTCAGCAGCAGCCAGACGATACCCGGCACGACATAAAGCGGCGACCAGTTGATCGGTGGCAGATAGCCACCCCAGAACAGGATCGCGTTGAGCGCGCACATCAGGATGACGTTGGCGTACTCACCCAGCCAGAACAGCGCGAACGACATCGAGCTGTATTCGGTCTGGTAACCCGCGACGAGCTCCGACTCCGCTTCGGTCAAGTCGAACGGCGCGCGCTGCGTCTCGGCTAGGGCCGAGATGAAGAACATGATCGCCATCGGGAAGAGCAGCGGATTCAGGAAGAAGCCGTTGACCCCCGTGTTCAGCACGCTCTTCTGCGCTTCGACGATGGCCGTCAGGTTGAAGCTGCCCGACCACATCACGACCGAAATCAGGATGAAGCCGATCGCGACTTCATAGGACACCATCTGCGCGGCTGCACGAAGCGCCGAGTAGAACGGGTATTTCGAGTTCGACGCCCAGCCCGACAGGATCACGCCATACACGCCCAGCGACGAGGCGGCGAGAACATAGAGCAGGCCGACATTGATGTTGGCGACGACCACGCCCGGCTGGAATGGCACCACCGCCCAAACGATCAGCGCGACCGTGAACGTGATGATCGGTGCCAGCAGGAAGAGCCCGCGATTGGCCGCGGCCGGAACGATGGTTTCCTGCAGGAAGACCTTCAGACCGTCGGCAAAGGACTGGAGCAGACCGAAGGGGCCGACGACGTTCGGACCACGGCGCAGCGCCATTGCCGCCCAGATCTTGCGGTCGACATAGATAACCATCGCGACGGCCAGCATCAGCGGCAGCGCGATCGCCAAAATCCCGACCAGCGTCGCGATCGTCCAGGCCCAGCCATAGGGAAGGCCGAGCGTCGTGTTGAAAAACGCGGTCACTCCGCTGCCTCCGCATAGCTCTCACCATGGACCAGTTCGGCCGAGCAGCGCTGCATCGTCGGGCTGGCGCGGCAGATCGCGTTGGTGAGGTAGAAGTCCTTGATCGGGTAACCGTCGAGCGTGCCGGTCGCGGTCGCATTCAGCGACGGCGCGGCCCAGTCGAAGGTCGCTAGCCCGACCTGGCCCAGCGCCGGAACCTCTGCAGCCATGGCGGCGCGCAGCTCTTCCAGCGTGTCGAACGGCAAGGTCTTGCCCAGCACTTCGGACAGCGCACGGAAGATCGTCCAGTCGTCGCGCGCGTCGCCCGGTGCGAACACCGCCCGGTCGCCGCGCTGCACCCGGCCTTCCAGATTGACCCAGGTGCCCGACTTCTCGGCGAAGGTCGCGCCCGGCAGGATGACATCGGCGTGATGCGCACCCTTGTCGCCATGATGGCCGACGAACACCTTGAAGCTGCTGCCGAACTTGGCGAAGTCCACCTCGTCGGCGCCCAGGAAGAAGGCGAGCTTCGGCGCGGCCGAAACCACGTCCGCGATGCCGCCCTTCTGCGCGTAACCGAGCATCAGGCCGCCCATGCGCGCAGCCGCCATGTGAACGACGTTATAGCCGTTCCAGGCCGAACCGTCCTCCAGCGTCCGCACCAGATTGAACTGGTCGACCAGCTTCAGGCTCGCGCCATGCGCACCCTTCAGCGCCCCGCCGCCGACGATCACCATCGGACGCGCGGCCTTGCCGAACAGCTCGGTGACTGCCTCGGGCAGGTTGCCCAGCGCCGACAGGTCGGCCCCCAGCCACTCGACCTTGTAGGTCAGGTCGGTTTCGGGGCCGATCGCGAAGACCTTGGCGCCCTTCTTGATCGCCTTGCGGATACGGGTGTTCACCAGCGGCGCTTCCCAGCGCAGGTTGGTGCCGATCAGCAGGATCGCATCGGCGCGCTCGACGCCCGCGATGGTCGTGTTGAAGTTGACCGCGGCCAAGCTCGACGTGTCGTAATCCATGCCGGTCTGACGGCCTTCGAGCAGGCTCGAACCCATCTTGGCCAGCAGCGCCTTGGCGGCGAACATCGTCTCGCAATCGACCAGATCACCGGCGATGGCGGCGACGCTCGAACCGGCGTTCACGTCACGGATCGCGGCGAAGGCCTCGTCCCAGGTGGCGGGCACCAGCTTGCCGTCGCGGCGGATGAACGGACGGTCGAGACGACGACGGACCAGGCCGTCGATCGCGTGACGAGTCTTGTCGCTCGCCCACTCCTCGTTCACCTCGTCATTGATGCGCGGCACGCAGCGCAGCACCTGGCGCCCACGGCTGTCGAGGCGAATATTGGTGCCGACCGCGTCCATCACGTCGATGGCGAGCGTCTTCTTCAGCTCCCATGGACGCGCCTCGAACGCATAGGGCTTGGACGTCAGCGCACCCACCGGGCACAGGTCGACGACATTGCCCGACAGCTCGCTCGACACGGCCTGTTCGAGGTACGAGGTGATCTGCATATTCTCGCCGCGATAGATCGCGCCGATTTCTTCCACGCCCGCAACCTCTTCGGCGAAGCGGACGCAGCGGGTGCACTGGATGCAGCGGGTCATGACCGTCTTGACGATCGGACCCATATACTTCTCGGTGACGGCCCGCTTGTTTTCGTCATAGCGGCTATGGCCCTTGCCATAGGCCATGGACTGGTCCTGCAGATCGCACTCGCCGCCCTGATCGCAGATCGGGCAGTCCAGCGGGTGGTTGATCAGCAGGAATTCCATCACGCCTTCGCGCGCGGCCTTCACCATCGGGGTCGTGGTGAAGATTTCCTGATTGTCCGCCGCCGGAAGCGCGCAAGACGCCTGCGGCTTGGGGGGCCCAGGCTTCACCTCGACCAGGCACATGCGGCAATTGCCCGCGATGGACAGCCGCTCATGATAGCAGAAGCGCGGGATTTCCTTGCCCGCAAGCTCGCAGGCCTGCAGCACGGTGGCGCCCTGCGGCACCTCGATCTCGACGCCGTCGACTTTGACCTTAGGCATTATTCGGCAGCTTCCATCATCGGGGCGTTGCCGCCCGTCTCGCCTTTGCGTTCGCGAATGCGGCGTTCCATCTCCGGGCGGAAGTGGCGGATCAGGCCCTGGATCGGCCAGGCCGCCGCGTCGCCGAGCGCGCAGATGGTGTGGCCTTCGACCTGCTTCGTCACCTGGAACAGCGTGTCGATCTCGGAGACATCGGCATCGCCGGTGCGCATCCGCTCCATCACGCGCCACATCCAGCCGGTGCCTTCACGGCACGGCGTGCACTGGCCGCAACTCTCGTGCTTGTAGAAGTAGGAAAGACGGCTGATCGCGCGGACGATGTCGGTCGACTTGTCCATGACGATGACGGCCGCCGTGCCGAGACCCGATCCGACCGCCTTCAGGCCGTCGAAATCCATCGGCGCGTCCATGATCTTGGCGGCGGGCACCAAAGGCACCGACGAACCGCCCGGGATCACCGCGAGCAGATTGTCCCAGCCGCCACGGATACCGCCGCAATGCTTTTCGATCAGCTCACGGAAGCTGATCGACATGCTTTCCTCGACCACGCAGGGGCGATCGACATGGCCGGAAATCTGGAAGAGCTTGGTGCCCTTGTTGTTCTCACGCCCGAAGGACGAGAACCACTCGGCGCCGCGACGCAGGATGGTCGGCGCGACCGCGATCGACTCGACATTGTTGACCGTGGTCGGGCAGCCATAAAGGCCCGCACCCGCCGGGAAAGGCGGCTTCAGACGCGGCTGGCCCTTCTTGCCCTCCAGGCTTTCGATCATCGCGGTCTCTTCGCCGCAGATGTACGCGCCGGCACCACGGTGCACGAAGACGTCGAAGTCGTAACCCGAGCCACAGGCATTCTTGCCCAGGAAGCCCCGGTCATAAGCCTCGGCGACCGCCGCGAACAGCGTCTCGGCCTCGCGGATATATTCGCCGCGGATGTAGATATAGGCCGCCCGCGCACGCATCGCGAAGCCCGCGACCAGCGCGCCTTCGATCAGCTTGTGCGGATCGTGGCGGATGATCTCGCGGTCCTTGCACGAACCCGGCTCGGACTCGTCGGCGTTGATGACCAGGAAGCTCGGCCGATCGGGGCGCGGTTCCTTGGGCATGAAGCTCCACTTCATGCCGGTCGGGAAGCCCGCCCCGCCGCGCCCACGCAGACCCGACGCCTTGATGACGTCGATGATCTTGTCCTGACCCAGCTCCAGCAGAGCCTTGGTATTGTCCCAATCGCCGCGCTTCATCGCCGCGTCGACGTTCCACGGCTGATAGCCGTAGAGATTGGTGAAAATGCGGTCCTTGTCAGCGAGCATTATGCGCCCCACTCCCCGCGATAGTCGTGATTGTCGCCGACCATGGCGGTCAGCGTGGTCGGACCGCCGATCGGCTCGACCGTGTGGCGACCCGGCTCCTGCGTGCCGGTCTTGGGACTCTCGCCCCGCGCCAGCGCTTCCAGGATCGTGACCGTGCGGTCGTAATCCAGATCCTCGTAATTGTCGTCGTTGATCTGGACCATCGGGGCCGAGGCGCAATTGCCCATGCACTCGACCTCGGTCAGCGTGAACATCCCGTCGGGCGTGGTCTTGCCCTTGATGAGGCCTTTGTTCTTGCACGCCGCCAGCACGTCGTCCGACCCGCGCAGCATGCACGGCGTCGTGCCGCACACTTGGACATGATAGCGGCCGACCGGCGCGAGGTTGAACATCGTGTAGAAGGTCGCGACCTCATAGATGCGCATGTACGCGACACCCAGCTGGCGCGCGACGAACTCGATCACCGGAACGGGCAGCCAGCCCTGGGTCTGCGTCTCCGCACCGACCTGGCGCTGGGCCAGATCGAGGAACGGGATCGAGCAGGACTGTTCGCGACCCTTGGGATAGCGCGCGAGAATCTCGTTCGCCTTCTTCTGGTTCTCGTCCGTCCAGGCGAAATTGCCCCAACGGGCGCGGACTTCGGCCTCGTCGGGGATGTTGGGAGCGTCAGCCATTAGCGGTCACATTCACCAAAAACGATGTCCATCGCGCCCAGGATCGCCGTGGTATCGGCCAGCATGTGCCCCTTGGACATGAATTCCATGGCCTGGAGATGGCTGAAGGCGGTCGGACGGATCTTGCAGCGATAGGGTTTGTTCGATCCGTCGGAGACGAGGTACACGCCGAATTCGCCCTTGGGGCTTTCGGTCGCGACATACACCTCACCGGCGGGCACGTGATACCCTTCGGTATAGAGCTTAAAGTGGTGGATCAGCGCCTCCATCGAGCGCTTCATCTCACCGCGCTTGGGCGGCGTGACCTTGCGGTCGGTGGCGAGCACCGGACCTTCGGGCATCTGCGCTAGACACTGCTTCATGATCCGGGCCGACTGGCGCACTTCCTCGACGCGCACCATGAACCGGTCATAGCAGTCGCCGCTGGTGCCCACCGGCACGTCGAAGTCCACCTTGTCATAGGCGTCATAGGGCTGCGACTTGCGCAGGTCCCATGGAATGCCCGAGCCGCGGATCATCGGGCCGGAGAAGCCCCACTTGATCGCGTCCTCGCGGTTCACCACCGCGATGTCGACATTGCGCTGCTTGAAGATGCGGTTGTTCGCCACCAGGCTGATCGCGTCCTCGAACAGGCGCGGCAGACGGGTGTCGAGCCAGTCGGCGATATCGGTCAGCAGCTTGAGCGGCACGTCCTGATGGACACCGCCGACGCGGAAATAATTCGCGTGCATGCGCGCGCCCGAGGCCCGCTCATAGAAGTTCATGCAGTCTTCGCGGATTTCGAACAGCCACAGGTTCGGCGTCATCGCGCCGACGTCCATGACGTGGCTGCCGATGTTGAGCATGTGGTTCGAGATGCGCGTCAGCTCGGCAAAGAACGTCCGCAGATATTGTGCGCGCAGCGGCACTTCCAAATCGAGCAGCTTCTCGACCGCCAGCACGAAGCTGTGCTCCATGCACATCGGCGAGCAATAGTCGAGGCGGTCGAAATAGGGCAGCGCCTGCGAATAGGTCTTGTACTCGATCAGCTTCTCGGTGCCGCGATGCAGCAGGCCGACATGCGGATCGACGCGCTCGACGATCTCGCCGTCCAGCTCCATGACGAGGCGAAGCACCCCGTGCGCCGCCGGATGCTGCGGGCCGAAGTTGATCGTATAGTTCTGGATCGACACGTCGCCCGTGGTCGGGTCAACGGCGTCCGTCTTGTGGAGCAGTTCGTCGACGTAGTCGCTCACTGGTTCTGTCCTCCGCCCTTGCCCGGCACGACGTCCGGGTCCTGGGGCTTACCTTCGGCCTTGTTGCCCGGATGCGGTTCGCCCGCGCCCGTCTGCTTGGGGCTTTCGGTGGTCTTGGTCTCGGCCGTCTGCGAGGGCGCAACCTTGTCCGGCGCGGCATCGGCCTTCTTTACCGCATCCGCGCTGGCCGGGGTCTGCGCCCCCTTGCCCTGCGCCTGCATGCCCTTCTCGTCGCCCGGAAGGACGTACTCGGCACCCTCCCACGGGCTCTGGAAGTCGAAATTGCGGAAGTCCTGCGCCAGCTTCACCGGCTCATAGACAACACGCTTCTCTTCTTCCGAGTAACGCAGTTCGGTATAGCCGGTCAGCGGGAAGTCCTTGCGCAGCGGATGGCCGCGGAAGCCGTAATCGGTCAGGATACGCCGCAGGTCGCTATTGCCCGAGAACAGCACGCCGTACAGGTCATAGACCTCGCGCTCCAGCCAGCCTGCGACCGGCCACAGCCCCGTCACCGACGGCACCGGCTTATCCTCGTCGGTGGAGACATGGACGTGCAGGCGATGGTTGCGGGTCAGCGAGAGCAGGCAATAGACCACCTCGAAACGCTCGTCGCGCTCCGGATAGTCGACGCCCGCAATCTCCATCAGCTGCTGATATTCCAGCCCCTTGGTGTCGCGCAGCGCGATCATCGCCGGGACTAGGTTCGCACGGTCGACGACCAGCGCGACCTCGCCGACATGTTCACGCGCGTCGAGCAACCACGGGCCGAGCGCGGCGCGGGCCGCGTCGATCACGCCGTCATTGGCGGCATAACGGGGAGCAGGCGCCCTCACCGTTCGATGCTCCCGGCGCGGCGGATCTTCCGCTGCAGCTGCATCACGCCGTACAGCAGCGCTTCGGCGGTCGGCGGGCAACCGGGGACATAGATGTCCACGGGCACGATCCGGTCACAGCCGCGCACCACCGAATAGCTGTAGTGATAGTAGCCGCCGCCATTGGCGCAGCTGCCCATCGAGATGACATATTTCGGGTTCGACATCTGGTCGTACACACGACGCAGCGCCGGAGCCATCTTGTTGCACAGCGTGCCCGCCACGATCATCACGTCCGACTGGCGCGGAGACGCGCGCGGCGCGGCGCCGAAGCGCTCCAGATCGTAACGCGGCATGTTGACGTGGATCATCTCCACCGCGCAGCACGCCAGACCGAAGGTCATCCACCAGAGCGAGCCGGTGCGCGCCCACTGGAACAGTTCCTCGGTCGAGGTGACGAGGAAGCCCTTGTCGGTTAGCTCGCCGTTGAGCCCGTCGAAAAAGCCCTGATCGGGCTGAATGACGGCCTGGCCATCATGGGCGAGTCCACCATGGGCCTGCGGCTTGAACTCAACCGGACCGGAGTGAAGATTTACTCCCAATCCAACGCTCCCTTCTTCCACGCATAGACGAGACCCAGCGCGAGCTCGCCGATGAAGATCATCATCGAAAACCAGGCGGTCCAGCCGAGACTGAAGACACTGACCGCCCAAGGGTACAGAAACGCCGCTTCCAGATCGAAGATGATGAACAGGATGGCGACGAGGTAGAACCGCACGTCGAACTGGCTGCGCGGGTCTTCGAACGCGGGGAAGCCGCACTCATATTCGGACAGCTTCTGCTCGTTGGGCTTATGGGCACCGGTCAGGCGCGCCACGAGCATCGGCAGAAACACGAAGGCCGTCGACAGAACCAGGGCAACGCCCAGGAACAGGAGGATCGGCAGATATTGCGACAGATCGACCAAGTTTTTCTCTCGCAGATGCGGAACTGGATGCGGATGGCTTTAGGCCGATGGGTCGGCCGGAGCAAGCCAGCGGAGGCATGAGAATGAATCGCAACTGAACAGTGCCATTCACCCCATCCGGCGGAATTTAAGATGGTATGTGAAGGGGATGAGCGCAATAGCACCCAGCGATTGCGCTCAAAATCCCTTCAGCGCGTTAACGAAGCGCGTTCGCCAGCAGCTTGTGCAGCTTGGAATGCAGGCCTTCGTTCGCGGCCAGATACTCGCCGCGCTCGAGCGACTTGTCCGAACCCCGGAAATCGCTGACGAAACCGCCCGCTTCTCGCACCAGCAGCATGCCCGCCGCCGCGTCCCAGGGCTTCAGGCCCGACTCCCAAAAGCCGTCGTAACGGCCCGCCGCGACCCAGGCGAGGTCGAGCGCGGCCGAGCCGAAGCGGCGGATACCGGCGACCTGCGGGGCGATCGCACCGAAAATGCGGCTCCACTGGACGAAATCGCCATGACCCAGGAACGGGATGCCGGTGGCGATCAGCGCCTCCGACAGGTCGCGGCGCGACGAGACGCGCAGACGCCCATCCTGCAACCACGCACCCCGGCCCTTCTCGGCCCAGAAACTCTCATCGGTCAGCGGCTGATAGATCAGGCCGGTCGTGACCTCACGCTTGCCATTCGCCAACGGCTCCTCGACCGCGATCGAAATGGCGAAGTGCGGGATGCCGTGCAGGAAGTTCGAGGTGCCGTCGAGCGGGTCGATGATGAAGCGCGGCTTGGACGGATCGCCCTTGATCTCGCCGCCCTCCTCCATGAGGAAGTTCCAGTCGGGACGCGCCTTCTTCAGTTCCTCGAAGACGGTTTCCTCGGCGCGTTTGTCGGCCATCGACACGAAGTCGGCGGGACCCTTGCGGCTGACCTGGAGGTGCTGGACCTCGTTGAAGTCGCGGCGCAAACGCGGGGCGGCCTTGCGCGCGGCGCGTTCCATGATGGTGAGAAGCCCGGAGTGCGAGGCCATGATCGTCCTTTCGATCGCGCCGCTGCATCGTCCCACGGCGCTGGAATGAAAAGGCCCGCCGCGAACGACGGGCCGGGACGGCGGATGACGGGGTCGCGCTCAGGTCGCGCCGGTCATCCGCCGATCGTGATTAGTCCGCGCGGCGGACGTAGGTCTGTTCGTACACGTCGACGACGATGCGCACGCCGCTGGCGATGTGCGGCGGCACCATCACGCGGACGCCATTGTCGAGGATGGCGGGCTTGTACGAGGACGAGGCGGTTTGCCCCTTCACCACGGCGTCGGCCTCGACGATGGTGGCCTCGATCGTGTCGGGGAGCTGGACCGAGATCGGACGCTCCTCGTGCAGTTCCATCACGACGTCCATGCCGTCCTGCAGGAAGGCGGCGGCATCGCCCAACAGGTCACGCGGCAGCGTGATCTGCTCATAGGTTTCCTTGTCCATGAAGGTCAGGTCGTCGCCTTCCGCGAACAGGAACTGGAAGTCCTTGGTATCCAGGCGAACGCGCTCGACCGTCTCGGCGGAGCGGAAGCGGACGTTGGTCTTGCGGCCGTCGATGAGGTTCTTCATCTCGACCTGCATATACGCACCGCCCTTGCCGGGCTGGGTGTGCTGAATCTTCACGGCGCGCCAGATGCCGCCTTCATACTCGATGATGTTGCCGGGACGAATGTCCACGCCGCTGATCTTCATGGGTCTTCAACCTGCTGGAAAGAGCGAAGGACACCGGCGCGAGAAACGCGGCCCGGCCTCCTGTGTCGGCCGCTTTAACGCGAAGCGGTCTTTCCGGCAAGCAGCGGATAGGGGTCGACCGGCTCACCCTGATACCAGCCGTCACCGGCCCGCATCCAGTGGACGGCGAAATGCAGATGCGTGTTGCCCGGCCCCGCATTGCCGCTGTCGCCGACATAGCCGACGACCTGACCCTGGCGAACCCGCTGCCCCTCCGCCAGCCCCGGCGCGTATCCCTGAAGATGCGCATAATAGAGGCTCCAGCGCTGATCGGGCGAACGGATATAGAGCGTGTGGCCACCGCGTTCGCTCTCGAACAGCTTCTCTATCGTACCGCCAAAGGCAGCAACCACCGGGGTTCCCGCCGGGGCCATGATGTCCAGCCCCTGATGCTGCCGCTTGCCACCCTCGCGCGGATCGCCCCAATCGCGGTGCAGCTTTGCCACGGGATAGCCCGCCACCGGCATGACGAGAGCGGCGGAGCCCCCCGCGACGCCCGGCGTCTTGGGGGCCGGGGCCGCTGGCACGACGATGCCACCGGTTCCGAAGGACAGCATCGACACGAAGCCGCCGACCACCACGACGATCGCGCCCAGCATCACCCAGCCGAAGCGCGACAAGGGCCCCGTCCCCCTTGCCTTCCTCATTCTTGGAACACTGCCTGCGTGCCGGGCTTCACCATCAACGACAGGCGTGCCGCATCCCAGTTGGTCAGGCGGATGCAGCCATGGCTCTCGGCCCGCCCGATCGTCTCAGGACTGGGGGTGCCGTGAATGCCGTAATGCGGCTTGGACAGGTCGATCCAGATCACTCCGACCGGGCCGTTGGGTCCCGGCGGCAGCATCGCCTTGCGATCCCCCTTGTTGGCATCCCAGAACAAGGCGGGGTTATAATGGAATTGCGGATTATAGTCCGCGCCATAGATCTTCCATGTCCCGATGGGCAGTGGATCATGTTCCGATCCCATGGTCGCCTGGAACTGCGCGACCAGCTTGGCCTGCCCGTCCAGCACGCGCAGCACCGAGTCCGACTTGTCGACGACGATCTTCTCGCCGCGCGGCTGGCGCGCATCCACGTTGAGGCTGTTCAGCGTCGCCTTCCAGTCCGCCGGGAACACATCCGGGTAGGCGCGCGACGTGGGGAGCGCGTTGGGCACGACCAGCCGCTGGCCGACCTTCACCTGCGCACCCGGATTGAGCGCGGCTAGGATGGCGGGCGTGGTATGGAAACGCTCGCCCAGCGCTTCCCAGGCGTCGCGATAGCCCAGGCGCGGCAGCTTGGCCTGCTCCGGCGGGTCCTTGGGCAGCGGGTTGGTATAGGGGCCGTCGACGGTCTTCTGATCGATCACCACGGTCTTGGTGGGACGCCAGCCGCGATAGGGATACAGCGCCTTCAGCGTCGCGCTATCCGGCTCGCCGGTCACCGGCAGGCCACGCGCCTCCTGAAACCCCTTGAGCGCGGCGGTCAGCGACATGCCGCGCCGTCCGTCGATCACCCCCGGCGAGAAGGCCAGATGATCCAGGATCACCTGAACATGCATCACGCTAGGGTCGATTTCGCTGCGATCGATCGGCTTGACCTCCTGCGCGGGGGCAGGCGTCGGGTGGGTGGCGACGGCCACCAGCGCCAGTGCCACTCCGCCGCCCATCGCGATCGCCAGCTTCTTCATGCGCCCCGTCCTTTACGCCGTTCCTACCTGGTTGATAAACGCAGGCGACGGCGCTTGTTTCCGATGCGCAACGGGTTGGCGCCGCAGGCAACGGGATGGGGCAGCGGAAATCAGCTCTTCAGAATGTCGGCAAAGGCCTTCACCGCCGCAGCTTCGTCGCCGTTCCACACGCCGCCCGACACCGCCAGGAAGTCCGCCCCCGCCTTCACCAGCGGCGCGGCATTGTCGGGCGTGATACCGCCGATCGCGACGCAGGGCAGCTCGAACAGGGTGGACCACCAGGACAGGATCACCGGCTCGGGCCGATGCTGGGTGTCCTTGGTCGTGGTCGGATAGAAGGCACCGAACGCCACATAGTCCGCGCCGCTTTCGCCCGCCTGCATGGCGAGGTGGCGGCTGTCATGACAGGTCACGCCGATCTGCACCGTCGGGCCAAGCACGTCGCGGGCCTCGCGCGCGTCGCCATCCTCCTGGCCCAGATGCACACCGTCCGCGCCCAGCCGCTTGGCCAGGCTGATGCTGTCATTGACGATGAACGCCACGTCGCGGTCCGCGCAGATACGCTGGAGCGGCTCGGCCAGCTTGGCGGCGGCATGCTGGTCCATGTCCTTGACGCGAAACTGGAAGGCCGCGACCGGCCCGGCATCCAGCGCGCGCGCCAGCCGGTCGGCAAAGCCACCGGTCATGTCGAGCGGCGAGATCAGGTAAAGCTGGCAGGGGGGGCGCCGCATGTCGCGCACAAAGGCGTCGGCAAATTGCGGATCGAGGGGCCCCAGGGGATCGTCTTTAAGCGTCATGCCCCTCCCCTAGCGCCTGACGCGGCGTCCGTCACCTATGCGGTGCCGGTGCGGAATGGGCGTCCCGGTTCCCCAACCGGAACGCCCAACCCTAGCAAGAACTTATTCTTCGTTCTTGTAGATCGCGATCAGCTTATCGAGCATCGCCAGCGCTTCGTCACGCGGACGCTGGAAGGTGTTGCGGCCGATGATCGAGCCGTTGCCCCCACCGTCGCGAATGTCGCGCGCGTCCTGATAGACGGCATCGGCACCCTTGGCCGCGCCGCCCGAGAAGACGACGATCCGACGACCCGCAAAGCTCGACTGGACGACGTGGCGCACCCGGTCGGCCTGGTTCGACCAGTCGGTGCCTTCATAGACCTTCTTGGCTTCGGCCTGCTCGATATGGTCGGTCGGCAGCTTCACCTTGATGATGTGCGCACCGAGAAGCGCCGCCATGTGCGCCGCATAGGCGCCGACGTCGAGCGCCAGTTCGCCGTCCTTGGTCAGCTTGCCGCCGCGCGGATAGCTCCAGATGACGGTGGCGAGGCCCGCCTCACGCGCTTCGGCCGACAGGATCGCGATTTGGTCCATCGCGTCGAAAATGCCGTCCGAGCCGGGATATATGGTAAATCCGATCGCCGCGCAGCCCAGCCGCACCGCATCCTGCACGCTGCCCGTCACCGCCTGGGTGATCGAGGTGCCCCAGCTGTTCGAGCTGTTGATCTTCAGGATGGTCGGGATCTGGCCTGCAAAGGTGTCGGCCCCGGCCTCCAACATGCCCAGTGGTGCCGCATAGGCCGACAGCCCGGCGTCGATCGCCAGCTGGAAATGGTAATGCGGGTCATAGGCGGGCGGATTGACCGCGAAGCTGCGCGCGGGGCCATGCTCAAAGCCCTGATCGACTGGCAGGATGATGACCTTGCCGGTGCCGCCCAGCTTGCCCTGCATCAGGATGCGGGCCAGGTTCGCCTTCACCGCGGCGGGCGTGCCTTCATATTTGTCGAGAATGGCCTTTACGGTCGGGGTCATCATGTCTCTCCAGATTGGTGTCGGGCGATAAAAGGGGTCAGAGCATCAGCCAGCGGCGCAGCGCCTGATCGACCTGCTCCATCCGGGTGGGCGAAGCATGGCCGATGACCTTGACGATATGATTGCGGGGGATGGACAGAATCTTGTCCACCTGCACCTCGCACTCGACGGTCAGGCCGGTATGCTCGCGCGGAGAAAAGGCGACTCGGAACAACGCCTCGCCGCCAACGACCGAGGTCATCGGGCAAACGGTGATGGTGTTGTGCGTCTCGTTATACAGGTCCGACTGGACCACGAGGAACGGGCGGTGGTCGCCTCCTTCCCCGTTCGTGGCCAACACGATGGCGGCATGGGCGATCGTCATGCGTCGCCCTCCTTGGCCAGCGCGTTCCAGAAGGCGAAATCCTCCGGCGTGTCGCGCTTCGACGCGCGGGTCGACTGGCGACGTGCCTCACGACGATAGGCTTCGTCGTGCAGGTCGACATAGCGACGCACCGCTTCGCGCGCGATATCGCTCTTGCTGCGCCCCTGCGTGCGCGCGACGGCGGCCAGCCGCTCTTCCAATTCGGTGTCGAGACGGACGCCGAGCATCACCACTTCCTTCGTTTAACGCGTTTAACCTAGCAAGTCTGAAGCGGCGGATCAAGCGGCTGTCTGACCAATTGCGACGCCCAAGAAAAAACCCCGCCGCCCGGGAAGGCGACGGGGTGATTGTTGTGCCGAGCGGCTCGACCGTCAGGCGGTCAGCGCCGCGACGCCGGGCAGGTCCTGCCCTTCCATCCATTCCAAGAACGCGCCGCCCGCCGTCGAGACGAAAGTGAACTGCGTCCCCACGCCCGCCTGGTTGAGCGCAGCGACAGTATCGCCACCGCCCGCGACCGAAACGAGGCTGCCATCCTGGGTCAGCGCCGCCGCCGTCTTGGCGAGCGCAACGGTCGCCATGTCGAAGGGCGGCGTCTCGAACGCGCCGAGCGGACCGTTCCAGACCAGCGTACGACAGTTCTTCAGCACATCGCCCAGCGCCTCGACGGCATTGGGGCCGAGGTCGAGGATCATCTCGTCGGCGGCGACTTCGTGGACGTTGACGGTGCGCGTTTCGGGGTTCGGCTTGAACTCCTTGGCGACCACCACATCATACGGCAGGTGGACGGTGCAGCCCGCCTTGTCAGCCGCGTCGAGGATTTCCTCGGCGGTGCCGGTCAGGTCATGCTCGCACAGCGACTTGCCCACATCGACACCGCGAGCGGCGAGGAAGGTGTTGGCCATGCCGCCGCCGATGATCAGGTGATCGACCTTGCCGACCAGATGCTTGAGCACGGCGAGCTTGGTCGAGACCTTGGCGCCGCCGACCACGGCCGCGACCGGATGCTCGGGATTGCCGAGCGCCTTTTCCAGCGCGTCGAGTTCGGCTTCCATCGCCCGGCCCGCAAAGGCCGGAAGCTCGCGGGCCAAACCTTCCGTCGAGACATGCGCGCGGTGTGCGGCCGAGAAAGCGTCATTGACGTACAGATCGCCCAGCTTGGCGATCTGCGCCGCCAGGTCCGGATCGTTCTTTTCCTCGCCCGCATGGAAGCGGGTGTTTTCCAAGATCGCGATATCGCCGGGGTTCAGCGTCGCGACGGCGGCCTCCGCCGCCTCGCCTGCCACATCGTCGATGAAGCGCACCGGGCGGCCCAGCACGTCGCTGTACGGCTGGGTGAGCATCGCCAGCGAGAATTCGGGGTTACGCTGCCCCTTAGGACGGCCGAAATGAGCGAGGATCAGGACGATCGCGCCCTTGTCGGCCAGTTCGGTCACGGTCGCGATCGTCGCGCGCAGGCGGGTGTCGTCGGTGACGCGGCCATCGGCCATCGGCACGTTCAGATCCTCGCGGACCAGCACGCGCTTGCCCTGGACATCGCCCATATCATCGAGCGTCTTGAAGGCCTTAGTCATGATTCCTCGATCCTGATGTTATCGCCGATGCGGATCGTGCCGCCCTCGATCACGCGGGTACATACGCCGCCGCGCCAGTCGGGCTTGAGGGCCGCCTGCAATCCGTCGGCGATCGCGTCCATGCGGTGGCACGGATCGCATTCGATGGTGATTTCCAGAAGGACGGGCCCGACGCGTAAGCGGGTGCCCGGAATTTGGGGAAGGTCGAAATCCTCGACCAGCAGGTTCGCTCGGCGCTCCTGCCAGGGGATGTCACGGCCGATCTCGGCCAGTGCGGCGTCCCAGTCGGCCCGCTCGATCAGCGTGACCTGTCGACGCCCGCGGCCGCCGGGCTTTACGCGCCCGCGCACATCGCCTTCCACCCCGCCGTCCAGGGTAACGATGGCGGTGTCGATCACCTCCATCGGCCCCTTCGGCACGGCGTGGCGGGCGATGCCGGCCAGACGCCCGGTCATCGCCCGCGCAGTCGTCATCAGAGGAACTTCGCCATCGCGGTCGCGGTGTCGACCATGCGGTTCGAGAAGCCCCATTCATTGTCGTACCAGGACACGACGCGCACCAGCTTGCCGTCGATCACCGCCGTCTCCAGGCTGTCGACGGTCGAGGACTGCGGCGAGTGCATCAGGTCGATCGAGACGAGCGGCTCGTCGGTATAGACCAGCACGCCCTTCAGCGCCTCGCTCTCCGACGCGGCCTTCAGGATCGCGTTGACCTCTTCCTTGGTCGTGTCGCGCGCGGGCGTGAAGGTCAGGTCGACCAGGCTGACGTCCGGCGTCGGCACGCGGATGGCCGAGCCGTCCAGCTTGCCCTTCAGTTCCGGCAGAACCTCGCCCACCGCGCGGGCTGCACCCGTGGTGGTCGGAATCATCGACATGGCGGCGGCGCGGGCGCGACGCAGATCGGGGTGGATCTGGTCGAGGATCTTCTGGTCGTTGGTGTAAGCGTGGACCGTCGTCATCAGGCCGCGCTCGATGCCGATCGCATCGTTCAGCACCTTGGCGACCGGCGCCAGGCAGTTGGTGGTGCACGAGGCGTTCGACACGATCGTGTGGTCGGCGGTCAGCTTGTCATGGTTGACGCCGTAGACGACGGTCAGGTCGACATTCTTGCCCGGCGCCGAGATCAGCACCTTCTTGGCGCCCGCCGCGATGTGCTTCTCGCACGATGCCTTGTCGGTGAAGAAGCCGGTGCACTCCAGAACCAGGTCGACGCCCAGTTCCTTGTGCGGCAGGTTCGCCGGATCGCGCTCTGCGGTGACGCGGATGCGCTTGCCGTCGATCACGATGTCGTTGCCATCGGCGGCGACTTCGCCCGGATAGCGGCCATGGATGCTGTCGCGGCTGAACAGCCAGGCGTTCGACTTGGCGTCGGCGAGATCGTTGATCGCGACCAGCTCCAGCGCGTCACCACCCCGCTCGAGGATCGCACGGGCGACCAGTCGACCGATGCGGCCGAAACCGTTGATTGCAACCTTGACCGTCATGCCAGCAAGCTCCTGTCTCATATCGGCCGTGCCTTGGACGACACCGCCCCGGTAGGATGAAAATCGCAGATTGTGATTCCATCGTCAGCGCCACGCCTTTCGGAGGCGATCGGTTCGCTGTCAACCGCCGCGACGCGCCGAACCGTCCAATTCCGGGTTGCCGCGATATGTCAGCCTGCTAAGCCCATTTCATGTCCGAACCCATTGCCGACGACGCCCTTTCCTCGGTCGAGCGGATCGACCGCGCCATCGCCCGGATCGAACGCGCGATCCGAACCCGCGCGGCGAAGGAAGACGCGCTCGCCCGCCGTCACGCCGCCCTGAAGGCGCGCATGGCGGAGGCGGTGACCGCATTGGACGACGTCATCAGCCGGGGGAGCGCCGCCTGATGGCCGAGGTTACGATCATGGTCGGCGACCGCCCGCACCGCGTGGCGTGTCAGGACGGCGGCGAAGCTCGTGTGCGCATGCTGGGCCAGATGCTCGACCAGCGCTGGCCGGCGGCCCTGCGCGCCTCGGGCGGCCATAATGGCGAGCGGGCGCTGTTGTTCGTCGCCCTGATGCTCGCCGACGCATTGGAGGAGGCCGAGCGGCGGCCGCCTGCGGGCGCAGCGGTCAGCGAAGCCGCGCTGGCTCGCATCGCCGAGCAGCTGGAGGCGCTGGCCGATGCGCTGGATGAGGAAAGCCGCCCTTGAGTAACGCGGAGCCCTCGCCTACATGGGTTAGCGGCGGGCTCTGCCCGGTACGAGCCACGATAATCCCTGAGGCTATTCTTCATCCAAGGGGGCTGTCCCTGCCCGGACTCTGGTCCGACGCACATGGTCCCCACCTGACGTATTGGGCGTCAGTGGATATTACGGCACACGGCCACGGCGGTCCCGCCACCCGCCCCTTTCCAGCATGATCGACAAACGCGCCCTCCGCGCCCGGATGCGCGCCGTACGGGATGCGCATGGCCCCGGCCTGTTGCCGGTGGCGCGGCCCTTTCTGGACCGCCTGCTGCCCGGCCAGATCGTGGCGGCCTATCGCCCGCTAGGGGCCGAGGCCGATCCTGCCTTGTGGGTGGAAGCGGCGCTCCATGCGGGTGCGACGATCGCCCTGCCCCATGTCGTCGACCGCGCGAGCCCCATCCGCTTCCTGCGCTGGTCGGACGGCCAGGACTTGAGCATCGGCGCGTTCGGACTGCACCAGCCCGACGCGCAAGCGCCCGAATGCGTCCCCAACATCATCCTGACGCCGCTGGTCGGCTTTGACCGGCGCGGCAACCGGCTGGGCCAGGGCGCAGGCCATTATGACCGCGCCTTTGCCGCGCATCGCGACTCTTGGCGCGTCGGCATCGCCTGGGGCGTGCAGGAAGTCGCGGAGCTGAAACCCGATGACTGGGACGTGCCGCTCCACGCCATCGCCACCGAATCGGAATGGATCATCCCATGACCCCCAGTTGGCGCAAACCCGCCGGAATGCTGTTGATCGTCGCGATCATCATGGTCTGGGCGATGCTGGTGGTCAGCCTCTCCGGCACGGTCGGCCAGTGGCATTGGGTGCTGCAGCTGATGTTCTACGTGGTGGCCGGGATCGTGTGGATCACACCGATGAAGCCGCTGCTACGCTGGATGGAGGGCGGTCGACACTAAGAACCGCAGCATCGGGGGTGGACACGAGAGGCATTCTCGCGCGGGGGTAAACAAAAACGCCATCCCGAAGGATGGCGCGAGTGACGGGGCTCGAACCCGCGACCTCCGGCGTGACAGGCCGGCGCTCTAACCAACTGAGCTACACCCGCTGAAAGCGTCGAGGCGCGCCAACTAGGCGAGCCTCCCGAACCTGTCAACGGATCATTTCAACTTTCTTGCGGAACGTCCGCCGGATCAGTTTCGCGGTCGAGATGGGTGAGCGTGCCATGCTCGAACAGGAAGCCTGCGATGTCGGGCTTTCCGGCTGCCTTCAGCACGGTCTGGAGGATGATCAGCAGCGGCACGGCCAGCAGCGCCCCTGTGGTGCCCCACACCCATCCCCAGAAGCTCAGCGAGACCAGGATCAGCACCGGGCTGATGGTCAGGCGATGCCCGACGATCAACGGGGTGATCAGGTTCGCTTCGATCAGGTGCATGCCGTACATGATCGCCGGAGGTGCCAGCGCGACCCAGATGTCGCTGAAAGTCATCAAGCCACCGACCGCGAGCAGCAGAGCGCCGATCACCGGTCCGAAATAGGGAATATAGTTCAGCAGCGCGACGATACCGCCCCACATCAACGGATAGGGCATGCCGAACAGCGACAAGGCCCCCGCCACCGCGCCGCCGAGCGCCAGGTTGATGATGGTGATGGTGCCCAGATACGCGGACACGTCGTCCACCACCTCCTGGATCACCCGCGCGGTCGCCATCGCCCCGTCGAAGCTGGTCCGCCCGCGAATCGTCTCGCGCCGCATCCGGGTCCAGCCCGACAGGACGAAGAAGACGACGAGGACGCCGAACAGGAACTGCACGATCAGGCCGGGCGCGGAGGTCGCCGCCAGTTCGAGGATCGAGCTGGGCGGTGAGACGGCGGCGGTCTGCGGCTGGCGGATCGGCGTCGTGGCGACTTGGCGCAGCGCCTTGTTCACATAGCGTTCGAGGCTGGAATACAGGTCGAGCAGCGGGGCCAGATTGTCTTGGATGCGGCCGATCCGGCTAGGCAGCAGGCGGAAGAAATCGGTCGCAGGCACGATGATCGCGGCCAGCGCGACATTGGCGACGATCAGGAACAGCAGCACGCACATCAGCGCCGCCACCGCCGAGGGCACGCGCCGCCGCTCCAGCCACTCCAGGATCGGGACCAAGGCGATGGCGATGACCAGCGCGGTGGTCAGCGGCAGGAAGAACTCCGCCCCCTCCTTCAACGCAAAGGGCAGCGCCAGGACGAAGCCCGCCCCGGCGGTCAGCGTCAAACCGGCCAGCAGCCGATCGCGCCGCATCGCGATCCGTACCGCATCCCGAGACCCCATGCCGACGGGCAGCCCCAGGACCGAATCGCCATCTGTCCGAATTTTTTCGACCGGGTCGTCTTGCGCGTCACTCATGGCGGACACGTTAGCGGCTTTCCCCGTCCAGAAAAGCCGCTAACGTCGCAGGAACATGACGTTTATGTCATGATTGATCCGGCCCGGCTTCAGGCCGGTTCTCACCAGGCGCGCGGGATACCCCCGGTACGCTCTGCCACGGCATTTTCGATCGACTGAAGCTGGGTCCGGGACAGGACGCCCGCATCCATCAGGTGACGCATCAATTCGTCGGTCAATGCCGCCAGAAAATGCAGTTCGGCCCGTTCCGAGGCACCATCTTCGTTCAACGCGTCCATCGCCTACTCCAACCACCCTTGATCGACCCCATCGGTGTAGCGACGCGTCCAAGGCCGCGAAAGTATCTTTCCGCCCGCCACACCCCATTGACGTTTACGTGAGCGGCAACCATCACCCTGGAAATGACCGACCGAACGATCCCCTCCCCCGAAGCACTGGCACAGGGCCTTGTTGCCCTGCTCGATGTCGAGGAGATCGACACCGACCTGTATCGCGGCGCCAGACAGCCCGGCGGCGAGGGCCGCGTGTTCGGCGGACAGGTGATCGCCCAGGCGCTGCAGGCCGCGCAGCGATCGACCGAGGCCCCGCGCACCGCCCACTCGCTCCACGCCTATTTTATGCGGCCCGGCGACGACCGCTATCCCATCCTCTACCGCGTCGAGCGCGATTTCGAGGGGCGCAGCTTTGCCACCCGCCGCGTGATCGCGATGCAGAAGGGCAAGCCGATCCTGAACCTGGCCTGCTCGTTCCAGACGCCCGAAGAGGGGCTGCATCATCAGGATGCGATGCCCGACGTGCCCGCGCCCGACACGCTGACGCCAGAGCGCGAATTGCTGGCGCGGCTGGGTGATCAGGTTCCAGCCCCGCTCCGCGCCTTTCTCCAGCGTCCACGCCCGATCGAGCTGCGCCCCGTCGACCCACGCCAGATGCTCGCGCCCGAGCCGCGCGACCCCACCCAGGCGATCTGGTTTCGCCTGGTCGCACCGATCGGCGACGACCCCGCGCTACACCGGGCCGTCCTGGCCTATGCCAGCGACTTCGCGCTGCTCGGCACCTCGACCCTGCCGCATGGGGTGAACTGGCTGATCGACGACATGCAGACGGCCAGCCTCGACCATGCGCTGTGGCTGCACGAGCCGTTTCGCGCCGACGAATGGCTGCTCTACACGACCGACAGCCCCTGGGCGGGCCATGCGCGCGGGTTCAACCGGGGGCGCATCTTCTCAGCGGACGGGCGACTGGTGGCCAGCGTCGCGCAGGAGGGGCTGATCCGCCTGCGGTCGTCACCATCTGCCTGACGCTTGGTCTGCCTCAGCGGCGAAGCATCTCCCGGACCGACTGGGTGGCACTGCGGGTGTCTTCGGCAAGCTTCTTGACCTCGGCCGCGACGATGCCGAAGCCGCGTCCCGCGGGGCCTGCCCGCGCCGCCTCGATACTCGCATTGAGCGCCAGCATGTTGGTCTGGCCCGCAATTACCGTGATGCTGTCGACGACCCGCTCCATGTCGCGCAGCATCGCCTCCATGTCGGACTGACGCTGCTCCGCGATCAGGCGGAAGCGCTCGGCCTGGTCCAGCCGCTCGGCCGCCTCGGTTTCCAGTTGCACCTGATCGGTGATGTCGCGCGCGAACTTCACGACCTTGTACGGCGCGCCGTCGACATCCAGGATCGGCGTATAGGTCGCCTGAAGCCAGACCGGCGAACCGTCCGCCCGCTGCCGTTGGAAACGCCCCGCGAGGAAACGCCCCTCCGCCAGATCGGACCAGAGCCGCGCATAGGCGGGCGAGCGGACATAATCGCACGAGCAGAAACGGCTGTGATGCCCGCCGATCGTTGCCTGCCGATCATGCCCCATCAGCGACAGGAAGATGTCATTGGCGGCGAGCACATGGCCCTGCAGGTCGAACTCGACCACCGCCTGCGACCGATCGATCGCCGCCAACTTGCCATGTGCCTCGCCGTCGCGGCGACAACGCTCGGTGACATTGGTGCCGGTCATCAGGATTTGCGCGACTTGCCTGCGGTCGTCGAGGATCGGGGAAAAGCTGCCCTCGATCCACACGGTCCGCCCATTGCGGGCAACCAACCGCCACTCAGCTTTCTGGAATTGCCCTTGGCGCAGGCTATGCCAGAACTGGTAGCAGTCCTGCGACCCAACCATGTCGGCGGGGCACAGCAGGCGATACGACTGCCCCGTCAGATCCGCGTCCCGATAATCGAACGCTTGCAGAAAATGGCCATTGGCCCAGCTGAAATGCCCGTCGACGTCGAACACCGCCATCAGATGCGACTGGGTCATCGCCCCGAAAACCGGATCGTTCCTCTGCCATATCTGGTCCGGTGGAAGTACCGGGTCGATGCTCGCCATGCCGACAAACTGACCAAAATGGTCTAAACAATCGTTAAGTTTTCGTTACGCTTACACAGACACATCGCCGTCCCCGCCCCCGCTTCGGCCATACCACATATTTGATGCGACGCTTGTCCGTCTGGTTTTTTCCAATCTCTCACCAGCGAAAGCCCGGTGACCAGCGATACTTTTTCTTTTAATACAGCCATCCGTGCGGCGCAGGATGCCCGGCGAACGAGCGAGGGGATGACGACAGATGACGGCGATGCCCGTCGGTGAAGGACAGAATACCGAGCGTTTTCGTCAGAAACGCGACGCCATATTGGCGGCGGCGGCGCAGGCGATCAACGAGCAATCGGCCAAGGGCATGACCTTTGCCGATGTCGCGCGCCGCGTCGGGCTGAACACCACCAGCGTCACCTATTATTTCCGCCGCAAGGAAGAGCTGGCGGCGGCGGCGTTCGAGCATACGCTGGAACGGCTGCTGGAAATGCTGACCGAAGCGGCGGAGGAGGCCACGCCGCAGGCGCGCGTCGCCCGCTATCTGGCGATCAACATGGCGCGGCTCGCCCGGATCGAACGGGGTGAGGAAACACCCTTTGCCGTGCTGTCCGACCTGCGCGCCATGGAGGAACCGATCCGCGGTCGGTTGATGGCCGGCTGGCAGAAGGTGTTCCGCGCCACGCGCAGTCTGTGGGGACCCGCCGCCAGCCGCGCGCATACCGACCTGTACGGCGCACGTGCCCATGTGCTGCTGGAGAACACCTTCTGGCTGCCGATCTGGCTGGTCCGTTACGAGCCCGATCAATATGCGCGGGTCGAGGAACGGCTGCTCGATGTCCTGACCCATGGCATCGCCGCCCCCGGCTCCCTCTGGTCGCCCACCATGCTCGATCTGGAAGCGCGCCAGGGTCCCGGCACCGAGCCGGGGCGCGAGGCATTTCTGCTCGCCGCGACACGGCTGATCAACCAGCTCGGCTATCGCGGGGCCAGCGTCACGCGCATCGCGTCGGAGCTGAACGTCACCAAGGGCAGCTTCTACCACCATCTCGACGCCAAGGACGATCTGGTCGCGGCCTGTTACCGCCGCAGCTTCGACACGATCACCGCCGCGCAGCAACTGGCCGATGCGACGGGGGGCAGCCATTGGCACCGGTTGTCGAGCGCCATCGCCACCCTGCTCGACATCCAGTTCGCCGAGCGCGGGCCGCTGCTACGCACCAGTGCTTTGTCCAGTCTCTCGGGAGAGGTGCGGGCACAGATGGTCGAGCGGTCCAATCGGATCGCGCGGCGCTATGCGGGCACGATCATGGACGGCGTGGGCGAAGGATCGATGCGCGCGGTGGATGCGCTGATCGCGGCGCAGGCGCTGATGGCGATCCAGAATGCCGCCTTCGACATGCGCAAATGGGCGAGCACCATGGAGCGCCCCCAGGCGATCGCGCTATATGCCTCGACGATCCTCTACGGCATGTTCGACGACCGGCTGCTCGGCTGAGTCGCACAATTTGCGACAAATGCGGGGGATGCGCGACATGATCGGGCGACAGGCGCGGGGCAAAAGGGTGACCATTCGGAAGGGACTTAACCCTTGCCGCCCAGAGGATGCCCACCCCATGCGAAAGACCCTGATCGGCCTTTCCCTGCTCACCATGCTGGCCGCCACCGCTGCCCAGGCGCAGACCGACGCACCCCCGCCCCCACACAGGGGTGGCGGCATGATGGGCGTTCGGCCCGATGCCGATGGCAACATCACCCGCGCCGCGGCGATTGCCGCCGCCGACCAGCGCTTTGCGGCGATGGATACCGATCATGACGGGAGCATCTCTGCGCAGGAGATGCAGGCGTACCGTGAACAGCGGCGTGCCGAATGGCAGGCGCGTCGTGGCGGCGGCGGTGGAGGCGAGCGCGCCGGTCGCCCTGATCGTCCCGCGCCCCAGCCGGTGACCGCCGAGGCCTTCCGCGCCCGCGCGCTGGCCATGTTCGACCGTCTCGACACCAATCACGACGGCAAGATCGACGCCGCCGAGCGCGCCGCCGCGCCCCGTTTCGGTCGCCGCCCCCAGGGCGACGTGCCGCCCGCCGCTCAGCCTGCCGGACAGGACGACTGAGCCGACAAGCGGGGCGACCGATTCTCCCACCGGTCGTCCCGCTTGCTAGGCCCACCCGCCATGCTAGACCCCTGCCCTATGTCCGATACGCCGCATTTGCTGCTCGTCGACGACGAGCGTTCGATCCGTGAGCCGCTGGCCGTCTATCTGACCAAACAGGGTTTCCGCGTGACCCAGGCCGGCGATGCCGCCTCGGCCCGCACGCGGCTGGCCGCCTATGCGATCGACCTCGTGATCCTCGACATCATGATGCCGGGCGAGGATGGACTGAGCCTGTGCCGCCATATCGCCGCGACCAGCGAGGTGCCCGTCATCCTGCTGACCGCCCGCGCCGAGGAAACCGACCGCATCGTCGGGCTGGAGATGGGCGCGGACGATTATGTCGTGAAACCCTTCTCGCCACGGGAACTGGCGACGCGGGCCAAGGTGGTGCTGCGTCGGACCCAGGCCGGGGGTGCCCGCCACCATGCGCCGGACAGCGGGTCTTACGCCTTTGCGGGCTGGGTGCTCAAATCGGGCGAGCGCTCGCTGGTCGACCGCGAGGGCGTGTCGGTCATGCTGTCGACCGGCGAATACAACCTGCTCCTCGCGCTGGTCAGCCGCCCGCGCCAGGTGTTGACCCGCGACCAGCTGCTCGACCTGACGCAAGGGCGTGAGGCCGCCGCCTTCGACCGCGCGATCGACAACCAGGTCAGCCGGTTGCGTCGCAAGATCGAGGCGGACCCGAAATCGCCCGAGATCATCAAGACGGTCTGGGGCGGCGGCTACACGCTCGCCGCCGAGGTTACCCGCCTGTGACGCTGCGTCTGTGGCCGCGTCGGCTCGCGGCCCAAATGGCGCTACTGATCGCCATCGCCCTGTTTCTCGCGCAGGCGATCAGCTTCACGCTCCTGCTGAGTGAACGGCGCTCGCTGATCCTCGAACAGGTGACGGGGCCCGCCGTCGCCCGGCTGAACGATGCGGTCGAGCGAAGCGCCATGGGGCGGGGCCCCGGGGCGGATCGCGGGCGGGTGCGGCGCGTCCCGTCCAACCCGGTCAAGCCCGGCCTCCCCCGCGTGGCCGCAGTCGAAACGGTGGTGCGAGAGGGGATGAAGGAGCTGGGCCATCCCGTCCTTCGCGTGGTCACAGGCATCCGCCCCTTCAACACCGCCGAATTCGACTGGCCGCGCCGCCGGTTCGACCGCAACCGCCATCCGGTCGACGAATTGTTGATCGCGATCGAAACGCCCAAAATGGGTTGGTTCGTGACCCGGTCGGGCTGGCCGCATGACGGACTGTTTATCGTCTGGCGGTTGATTACCCAGACGCTGATCCTCTATGGCATCATTCTGTTGCCGGTGCTGTGGATCGGGCGGCGTATCTCCCGCCCCTTGCGCGACCTGACCCGCGCCGCCGAGCGCTTCGACCCGCGCGAACGGGGCGCGCCGATCCCCGAACAGGGGCCGCTCGACGTGTCCGGCCTGATCGCCGCGTTCAATGCACTTCGCCTCAGGATCGGGGCGATGCTGGACGAGAAGGACCGGATGCTGGGCGCGATCGGCCATGATCTACGCACCCCACTTGCCGCCCTGCGTGTCCGCATCGAGTCGGTCGAGGACGAGCAGGATCGGCTGCGCATGGCCGATACCATCGCCGAGATGAACAAGACGCTGGAGGACATCCTCTCGCTCGCGCGGATGGGACGGCCCAGCGAGATGGAGACCGATGTCGACCTGAGCGCGCTGGTCGATGCGGTCGTCGCCGACTTCCATGATCTGGGTCAGGACGTGACCTTCGAGGAAGGCGGACGGCTCCGGCTGAAGCTGCGGCCCACGCTGATGCGGCGCGCGGTGCGCAACCTGATCGAGAATGCGGTCAAATATGGCCAGTCGGCCGATGTCCGCATCGACGCGCGCGCCGACCGAGTGGCGATCGTGGTGGCCGATGACGGTCCAGGCATCGCCCCCGATCAGTTGGAGACGGTGTTCGATCCCTTCACCCGCCTGGAAACCTCACGCAATCGCGAGACGGGGGGGATCGGCCTGGGCCTGGCGCTCGCCCGCTCGATCGTGCGCGAAGCGGGGGGCGATATCGTGCTGGCCAACCGGCCCGAAGGCGGGCTGGCCGCGACGATCACGCTGCCGCGTTCCTAGGCGTCCCTCGCCACCCGCAGCATCGCCAGCGCCGCCAAGCCCATCACGCCCGCTGCGATGGCCATCGTCCACACGATGTCGTGCGGAAAGAAATGAACCACCACCGCCCCCATGATCGACGACACGATCAGCTGCGGCAACACGATAAAGATGTTGAACAAGCCCATGTAGATGCCCAGCTTTTCTGCCGGTAGCGCCGCCGACAGGATCGCATAGGGCATGGTCAGGATCGAGGCCCAGGCGATGCCGACCAGCACCATCGCCCCCATCAGCACCCACGCGTCGCGGATCACCAGGAACGACGCAAAGCCCGCCGCGCCGCAGAGCAGACCCAGCACATGGGTATTCCGCCGCCCAATCGCGCGTGCCAGCGGCGGCAGCGCGAACGCCCAGAGCGTCGCAACGCCGCTATACACCGCGAACAAGACACCGACCCAGTTCGCCCCGGCGTTGAACGCCGCGCTGTTGGCGTCGGTCGTGTGGAACACCCGCTCGGCGACGATCGGCGTGGTATAGATCCACATGATGAACAGCGCCGACCAAGTGAAGAACTGGACCAGTGCCAGCCGCTTCATCGTCGACGGCATGGCCGACAGGTCGGCCAGGATCTGGCTGAGGGCGTTCTGCCCCTTGCCCGCCCGCACCAGCATCGCGCTGATGATCTGGGCCAGCCCAAAGGCGCTCACGCCGCCACCGAGCAGATAGACCGGCTTGTCGAGGGCGAACCATTTGACCGCCGCGACGATCAGGAGGCCCGCGACGATCCACAAGGGCGCCGTGCGGATGCCGCGGCCGGGCACGGCATCGCTGTGCCCGGCCTGTCGCTCATCGCTTTCGGCAAAGCGGGCGAGTTGCTCGGGTGAATATTCGCGGGTCGTCAGGACCGTCCAGAGCACCGCCGTGAACAGCGCGGCGGCCCCGATATAAAAACCGTAGCGCACCGATGGCGGCACCTCTCCAGGCCCGGCGACATTGGCGACATGGAAGACATCGGTCAGCACCATCGGCGCCAGCGACCCCAGCACCGCGCCTGCGCCGATAAAGCCGGTCTGAAACGCATAGCCCGCCGTCCGTTGGCGGCTGGGCAGCATGTCGCCGACAAAGGCGCGGAACGGCTCCATCGATATGTTGAGCGAGGCATCGAGCAGCCAGAGCAGCAGCGCCGCACCGATCAGCCCGCCCGCATTGGGCATCCCCAACAGCGCCAGCGTCGCCAGCACGGCACCGGCCAGGAAATAAGGCCGCCGCCGCCCGAACCGGCCCCAGGTCCGATCGCTATAATGGCCGATCACCGGCTGGACCAGCAGCCCGGTCAGCGGTGCCGCGATCCAAAGGAACGCCAAATCCTTCTCGGCGGTGCCCAGCGACTGGAAGATGCGGCTGACATTGGCGTTTTGCAGGGCAAAGCCGATCTGGATGCCGAAAAAGCCGAACGAGGTGTTCCACACCCCCCAAAAGCCTTGACGCGGCTTCTCCATAACCTCTCCCAAAACTCTGTTATCATTATGAATTATGGTCTTATGCTCGATCCGCGCACGACCAGGGTGGCGGGCAGCAAGGTCGGCGTCGGCGGCTTGCCCGCAATCTCGGCCAGCAGCGCGCGGACCAGCAGCCGCCCAGCCGCCGCCGCATCCTGCACCACGGTACTGAGCGGCGGATGCGCAAAGCTCGCCGCCGGAATATCGTCGAAGCCGACCAGCGAAATGTCACCGGGCACGCGCAATCCCGCCTCGGCCAGCACGCGCATCGCGGCCAGGGCGATCAGGTCGCTCGCCGCCATGATGCCGTCGAACGCCTTGCCCCGGGCCAGCAATTCGCGCGCGGCGCGCTCGCCCTCTTCTTCGCTGGAAATCGCCCCGACCTGTAGCGCCGGGTCGCAAGCCAGCCCCGCCTCGGCCAGCGCATCGCAATAGCCGCGATAGCGGTCGTGGAATTCGGGATAATGATCGGTCGCATCGCCCAGGAACGCGATCCGCTTGCGCCCCTGCGCCACCAGATGCCGGGTCGCGGCCAGCGCGCCCGCATGATTGTCGCAGCCGATGGTCAGCCCCGGCTGTCCGGGCGCCACCGAGCCCCAGCGCACGAAATGAGTGCCCCGCGCGACCAGTGTCTCCAACTGTTCGCGATAGGCGGCATAATCGCCATAGCCGAGCAGGATCAGTCCGTCCGCGCGGTGACTGTCTTCATAATCCGCCTGCCAGTTGCTGGTCGGGTTCTGGAACGAGACGAGCAGGTCGTACCCGACCTCGGCACAGCTCTCCATAATCGAGCCCAACATACCGAGAAAAAAGGGATTAATTAGCGTGCGGCCCGGCGAGGGATCGCGGAACAGCAGCAGCGCCAGCGTCCGCGTCTGCCCGCTGCGCAGGTTGGAGGCGGCCCGGTCGACCGTGTAGTTCAGCGTCTTCGCGATCGCCTCGATCCGCGCGCGGGTGGCGGCGCTGACCGAGGGGCTGCCGCGCAGCGCACGGCTGACCGTCGGCTGGGACACGCCCGCCATTTGCGCGATGTCGAACGATGTGGGCTTACGCGGACCGGCCAAGACGTGCGCTTCCTCCTCTCCTCCCCGCATACCGACTTTCGTGATCCGGGTTAAGCGCGAGCCCTGTCGTAATAATGCAACAGGCCGAAACGGCCGCATTGAATACGTATGCGGCATTATTCCTTTTCGACGCGAACGATTTCACAGAGGCGTCAACAACCATACCCGTTGGTCCATACGAAAACGGGATTTCTCGGAGGGGATTTCATGACGGTTCGCCCTGTGGCGCCGGCCGATGCCGCGCGCTCGTTCCTGAAGCTCGGGGTCAGCACGCTGGCCATGGTCATCGCCGCGCCGGTCTTTGCACAGACCACGACGATCGTGCCCGCGCCCAATACCAGCGCCAACGACACCGCCGCGCAACAGGCGCAGTCGGACGCCGCGTCCAGCGACATCGTCGTCACCGGCTTCCGCGCCGCGCTGGAAAACGCCGTCGCCGAGAAGAAGAACCGCGACCTGGTCGTCGAGTCCGTCTCCGCCGAGGATATCGGCAAGCTGCCCGACGCCTCGATCGCCGAGTCCATCGCCCGCCTCCCCGGCGTCACGTCGCAGCGGGTTAACGGCCGCTCCAACGCCATCTCGATCCGTGGCTTTGCCCCCGACTTCTCGACCACCCTGCTGAACGGCCGCGAGCAGACCTCGACCGGCGACAATCGCGCGGTCGAGTATGACCAGTATCCAGCCGAAGTGGTCAACCAGGTCCTGATCTACAAGACCGCCAATGCCGGGCTGATCGGCCAGGGCCTGTCGGGTACGGTCGATCTGAAGACGATCCGTCCGCTCGATTACGGCAAGCGCGTGATCTCGGTCGGCGCGCGCGGCACCTATGCCGATATCGGCAAGCTGAATGCGGGGTCGAAGGACTTCGGATATCGCGCCACCGCGACCTATGTCGACCAGTTCGCCGACGATACGATCGGCGTCGCGCTGTCCGCCAGCTATCTGAACGAACCATACCAGATTCAGGAAGGCAATGCCTGGGGCTATGCCCAGACCACCGTCGGCGGCCAGCCGGTGGACGTCATCGGCGGCTCCAAGTCCTATGTCACCTCGACCACGCTGAAGCGGCTGGGCCTTTCGGGCACAGTGCAGTGGCGGATGAGCGACACCTTCACCAGCACGCTGGACGGCTTCTATTCCGACTTCAACGACGACCAGATCAAGCGTGGTATCGAATTGCCGCTGCAATGGGGTTCGGGCACGTCGCTGACCAATGCGGTGGTCAATAACGGCCTGGTCACCTCCGGCACCTTCAACAAGGTCGAGGGCGTCGTCCGCAACGACTCGTTCCAGCGCAAGGCCAAGCTCTATTCGTTCGGCTATAACGGCAAGTATAAGGGCGATGACGGCTGGAGCGCGTTCATCGACCTCAGCTATTCGCGCACCGACCGCGACGAAGTGACGCTGGAGACCTATAGCGGTACCGGTTACGGCCAGGGTGTCGGCGCGACCGACACGCTGGGCTTCACCACCGGCCGGACCGGCACCGTATTCAAGCCGACGCTGAACTATTCCGATCCCAACCTGATCCAGCTGACCGATCCGCTGGGCTGGGGCGGCTCCACGCGCCAGGCCGGCTATTACAACGACCGCAAGGTCACCGATGAGATCAAGCAGTATCGCATCGAGATCGAACGCGAAGTCGAGACCCCGATCGTCAGCGCCCTGCGCTTCGGCCTGAACTATACCGATCATGCCAAGTCGCTGGCACCCAACGAGTCCTTCGTGACGCTGCCCGGCACGGCCACCATCGCTCCGGTGCCGCAGCAATATCGCCAGACGCCGACCGACCTGACCTATCTGGGTCTGGGGCCGATGCTCAGCTACGATCCGCGCGCGCTGCTGGCGGGCGGGGTCATCGTCCTGACGCCGAACACCAGTCCGGACATCCCCGCCAAGGCGTATCGCACCACCGAGCATCTGATGACCGCCTATGTCCAGGCGGACCTGAAGGCGCAGCTGGGCGCGGCCGAGCTGACCGGCAATATCGGCGTGCAGGCGGTCGGCACCGAGCAGAAGTCGCGTGGCCTGGTCTATAACGGCACCGGCTATACCAACATCACCCAGGGCGACGATTACTGGGACATCCTGCCCAGCGCCAACCTGTCGCTGCGCCTGCCGAGCGACTGGGTGTTCCGCCTGGCCGCCGCGCGCCAGATGATGCGCCCGCGCTTCGACGACATGCGTGTCGCCCTGTCCTATGGCTTCGATGCCCAGCAGGGCCTGATCTCGGGCAATGGCGGCAACCCGTATCTCCGCCCGATCCGCGCCAATTCGTTCGACGCGACGATCGAGAAATATTTCGGGACCAAGGGCTATTTGGCCGTCCAGGGCTTCTACAAGGACCTGGCGAGCTTCGTGTACAATCTGGAGCAGCCCTATAACTATGCCGGGCTGCCCCTGCCCGCCGCCGTGCCGATCGGCACGCCGACGCAGGGACGCATCACCCGACCGATCAACGGCACCGGCGGCAAGATCTATGGCGCCGAGCTGGCGGGCACCCTGCCGCTGGGCCAGATCGTCGGCTTCCTCGACGGCTTTGGCCTGACGGGCGGTGGGTCGTACACCAAGACCGAGATCACCCCGACGCCCGGCGGCAATGCCGAGGACATCCCCGGCTATTCGCGCTGGGTCGCCAACGGCACCGCCTATTTCGAGAAGTGGGGCTTCAACATCCGCGGCTCGGTCCGGTATCGGTCGACCTTCGTGGGTGAGCTGTCGGGCTTCGGCGCCAACCGCGTCCGCCGCCGCGCCATCGACGAGACGATCGTCGACGGCCAGATCGGTTATGACTTCCAGGACGGTACGCTGAAGGGCCTGTCGCTGTTCGTGCAGGGCCAGAACCTGACCGACACGCCGTTCGTCACCGTCAATGGCGGTCGCCGCGACGAGGTGATCGATTATCAAAGCTATGGCCGCCGGTTCCTGGCCGGGTTTACCTATCGCTTCTGATGATCCCCTACCCCCGCGCCGGTAAATTCACCGGCGCGGGGAAGCTGTGAGACGCCGCATGGATGCCGCCCCTTCCGCAGACCGTATCGCCCGACGGGTCGTGATCGTCGGCGGCGGCACCGCCGGATGGATGGCGGCGGCGGCGCTGGCGCGGTTCCTGCCCACCGACCACCGCATCACCCTGATCGAGTCCGACGCGATCGGCACGGTCGGCGTGGGCGAGGCGACCATCCCCGGCGTCCGCCTGTTCAACCAGATGCTGGGCCTGGACGAGGCCGAGTTCCTCCGAGCGACGAACGGGTCCTTCAAGCTCGGCATCCGGTTCGAGAGTTGGTCGGGCGAGGGCAGCGGCTATCTCCACGCCTTTGGCAGCATCGGTCGCGCGCTGGGGCTCGTGCCCTTCCACCATTATTGGCTGCGCGGCGGAGGTGCGGCCAACCCGGCCTCGCTCTGGGGCCATATGGCGAGCGCGCAAGCCGCGATGAGCGGCCGCTTCGCCCCCGATCCCGGCCGCCCCGACCTGCCGAGCGGCTTGGCCTGGGCCTATCATTTCGACGCCAGCCTCTACGCCGCGTTGCTCCGCCGCCATGCCGAAGGCGCGGGCGTGGTGCGGGTCGAGGGGCGCATCGCCTCGGTCGCGCGCGATATGGGCGGGCGGATCGACCATGTCGTGCTGGACGGCGGAGACGCCCATGCGGGCGACCTGTTCGTCGACTGCACGGGTTTCCGCGCGCTGCTGATCGGCGAGACGCTGGCCGAGCCGTTCGATGACTGGTCGGAGTTGCTGCCCTGCGACCGGGCGCTGGCGGTGGCGGGCGAGCGTACCGCGCCTTTGCCCCCCTATACCCGCGCGATCGCACATGGTGCCGGGTGGCGCTGGCGCATTCCGCTTCAGCATCGCACTGGCAACGGACTGGTCTATGACAGCCGCCATCTGTCGGAGGACGAAGCTGCCGACCGGCTGCTGACCGCGATGAACGGCGAGGCGATGGGCGAGCCGCGCCTACTACGCTTCACCACCGGTCGTCGCCGCCGCGCCTGGGTCGGCAATTGCGTTGCACTGGGTCTGGCGGCGGGTTTTCTGGAGCCGTTGGAGTCGACCAGCATCCACCTGATCCAGTCGGGCATCGCGCGGCTGCTCGAATACTGGCCGGGCGCAACGCTCCAGCCGGTCGAGATCGACGCCTATAACAGTGAAACGGCGGCCGAGTGGTTGGCGATCCGCGACTTCCTGATCCTGCATTACCACGCCAATGCGCGGCCCGAACCCTTCTGGGCCGAGCGGCGGGCTGTGCCCCTGCCCGACAGCCTCGCCGCCCGGATCGCGCTGTTCCGTGCCAGCGGGCGCTTTCGCCGCGACGGCGACGAACTCTTCGCCGAGCCCGGCTGGGTTCAGGTGATGATCGGCCAAGGTATCATCCCGGCCGGCCATCATGCGCTGGCCGATGCGCTGTCTGCGCACGAACTCGACGATTTCCTCAACCTCACCCGGCGTCACGCCGCGCAGGTGGCCGCCCGGCTGCCGACGCATGACGCCTTCCTCGCCGCGCATTGCGCCGCCCCTGCCCCGAAGGTTTTTGCATGAAGAAGCTGCTGCTCGCGCTCCTCGCGACCGCCACGCCGCTCGCCGCACAGGATTATCGCCAGCGCCTGCCGCAGGACGAGGTGATCTATTTTGTCCTGCCCGACCGGTTCGAGAATGGCGACACCGCCAATGATCGCGGCGGCCTGAAGGGCGGACCGCTGACCACCGGCTTCGACCCGACGCACAAGGGCTTCTACCATGGCGGCGACCTGAAGGGGCTGACGCAGCGGCTCGACTATATCCAGGGGCTGGGCGCGACCGCGATCTGGCTGGGGCCGATCTTCAAGAACAAGGCGGTGCAGGGCGCCAAGGGGCAGGAGAGCGCGGGCTATCACGGCTATTGGATCACCGACTTCACCACGGTCGATCCGCATCTGGGCAGCGAGGCCGACCTGCGCGCCTTCATCGCGGCGGCGCATGGCCGGGGGATGAAGGTCTATATGGACATCATCGTCAACCATACGGCGGACGTGATCCAGTATCGCGAATGCGCCGAAGGCTCGCCCTGCCCGTATCGCGATCGTGCGACCTATCCCTATCAGCGGCGCGGCGGCGTGAAGGGCGCGGCGATCAATCCCGGCTTTCTGGGCGACGATGTGCAGACGGCGGCGAACTTCGCGCATCTGACCGATCCGAATTACGCCTATACCCCGTATGTTCCGGCAGGCGAGAAGAACGCCAAGACCCCCGCCTGGCTCAACGACCCGATCTATTACCACAATCGTGGCAATACGAGCTTCGAGGATGAGAGCTCGACCATGGGCGACTTCTCGGGGCTGGACGACCTCTACACCGAAAATCCGCGCGTCATTACGGGCATGATCGACATCTATGGCAGCTGGATCGACCGGTTCGGCATAGACGGCTTCCGCATCGACACCGCCAAGCATGTGAACCCGGCGTTCTGGCGCAGCTTCGTGCCCGCCATGCTCGACCGCGCCAAGGCGAAGGGCATCCCGAACTTCCACATCTTCGGCGAGGTGACGGCAGGGATGGAGCCGGGTGCGCTCGCCCGCTGGACCAAGATCGCCGATTATCCGGCCGTCCTCGACTTCGCCTTCATGAACGCGGTGATCCAGACGGTCGCGGAGAACAAGCCGACGCTCGTCCTCTCCAACCTGTTTGAGGGCGATGTGCTCTACGCCAAGGGTGAGGCGACGGCGGACATATTGCCGACCTTCCTCGGCAATCACGATCATGGCCGCTTCGCGCGTGACGTGCGCGTGGCCAATCCGAATGCCTCGGACGACGAAATCCTGAAGCGGGTCGAACTCGGCCATGCCATGCTGCTGACGCTGCGCGGTGTGCCGACCATCTATTCGGGCGACGAACAGGGTTTTGCGGGCGACGGCAACGATCAGGACGCGCGCGAGGACATGTTCGCCAGCAAGGTCGCGAGCTACAACGACAACAGGCTGGTCGGCACGTCCAAGACGACCGCGACCGACAGCTTCATACCCTCCCATCCGCTCTATCGCGAAATCGCCACGCTCGCCCGACTGCGTACCGCCAACCCGGCACTGACGCGGGGGCGGCAGGTGATCCGGGCGCGGGGCGATGCACCGGGACTGTTCGCCGTGTCGCGCTTCGATCCCGCCACGGGGCGCGAATATGTGATCGCCTTCAACACCTCGGCCAAAGCGTTGCGCCAGGCCGTCGAGGTCGAAACCGTGTCGCAACGCTTCGCGACCCTGGCGGGCCGTTGCGCCCCGACTGCCGCTGCGCCGGGAAGCCTGATGTTGGAATTGCCCGCCTTCGGCTATGCCGTCTGCGCGGCGGAGAGCCGTTGATGACCGAGACTTACCATAAGCCCGCGCGCCCCTGGTGGAAGGGCGCGGTGATCTATCAGATTTACCCGCGCAGCTTTGCCGACAGCAATGGCGACGGCATCGGCGACCTGCCGGGCATCACCGCGCGCCTCGATCATGTCGCCAGCTTGGGCGTGGATGCGATCTGGCTGTCGCCTTTCTTCACCTCGCCGATGAAGGACTTCGGCTATGACGTGGCGGATTACCGCGATGTCGATCCGATCTTCGGCACGCTGGAGGACTTCGATGCGCTGGTGGCGCGCGCGCACGAGCTGGGGCTGAAGGTCGTCATCGATCAGGTGTACAGCCACACCTCCGACGAGCATCCCTGGTTCACCGAAAGCCGCTCCAGCCGCACCAATGCCCGCGCCGACTGGTATGTCTGGGCCGATGCCAAGCCCGATGGCTCGCCGCCGTCCAACTGGCAGTCGGTGTTCGGAGGCCCCGCCTGGACCTGGGACGCACGACGCGGGCAATATTATCTCCACAATTTCCTGAAGGAGCAGCCGCAGCTTCACGTCCACCACGCGGAGGTGCAGGCCGAATTGCTGGCGACGGCGCGCTTCTGGTTGGACCGGGGCGTGGACGGCTTCCGGCTCGATGCGATCAACTTCATGATGCACGAGCCGACCATGCGCGATAACCCGCCAGCGCCGGACACAGGCAAGACGCGCACGCGACCGTTCGACTTCCAGTTGAAGCTTTATAACCAGAGCCACGCCGATATCGTGCCGTTCCTGGAACGCATCCGCGCCACGCTGGACGAGTATGGCGACCGCTTCACCGTGGCCGAGGTCGGCGGCGACGAGGCGGATCGCGAGATGAAGCTGTTCACCGCCGGGGATCACCGGCTGAACACCGCTTACGGCTTCGACTTCCTCTATGCCGACCGGCTGACGCCGCGCATCGTCGCCGAGGCGCTGGCGAAATGGCCCGCCGCGCCAGGTATCGGCTGGCCGAGCTGGGCGTTCGAGAACCACGACGCGCCGCGTGCCGTGTCGCGCTGGACCACGCCCGAACACCGCGATGCCTTCGCGCGGATGAAGATGCTGTTGCTGCTCAGCTTGCGCGGCAATGCCTTTCTCTATCAGGGCGAGGAACTGGGGCTGACCCAGGTCGATGTGCCCTTCGAGCGGCTGGTCGATCCGGAGGCGATCGCGAACTGGCCGCTGACCCTGTCGCGCGACGGAGTACGCACGCCGATGCCGTGGAGCAGCAATGCCATCAATGGCGGCTTTTCGGACGCCGAGCCCTGGCTGCCGACCGGCCCCGATCACGCGGCGCTGGCAGTTAATCGGCAGGAGGGAGATCCGGACTCGCTGCTGAACCTGACCCGTCGCCTGGTACGGCTGCGAGTCGAAACGCCCGCGCTCGCGGTCGGCGACCTGACGCTGCTCCATGCCGACGACCAATTGCTGGCTTTCGAGCGACGCGAGGGCACGCAGCGCCTGCTCTGCCTGTTCAATCTGGGCGACATGCCCGTGACCCTGCCCCCTGCCCTGCCGCGCAGGGGACGGCCGCTGATCCACATCAATAGCGCCACCGACGAACGCCTGGGCGCGTTCGGGGCGGCGATCTGGGAGATGACTGCATGAAGACGACCATTGCCTTGGGGCCCATTGTCCTAGGCGCGCTGATCGCCAGCGCGGCGCACGGACAGAACGGCCCCGCCGATCCGGCGGTCAACGAGACGTTCAAATTCGCCAAGCCCGCCGGACAACCCGATGCGGTCGAAACCTCTCCCAACGGCCAGATCACCGTGCAGGTGTCGACCGACAATGACGGCCGCGCGGTCTATATGATCGCCCGCAACGGTAAGGCGATCGTTGCGCCCTCGCGGCTGGGCATGATGTTCACCGACGCGCCCAAGATCGAGCGCGGCATGAAGATCGAAGCCGTGTCGCACGCCAAGTCCGACACCAGCTGGACCCAGCCCTGGGGCGAGTGGCGCACGATCCGCGACAATCACCGTGAGATGCGCGTCCGCCTGATGGAATCGAGCGCGCTCCATCGCCGCTATGACGTGGTGTTCCGGGTGCAGGACGACGGCGTCGGCTTCCGCTACGAATTTCCACAGCAGCAGGCCTTGCCCAAGGCCGACATCGCCGAGGAGCTGACCGAGTTCAACATCGCGCAAGGCGGCACCGCATGGTGGAAGCCCGCCTTCCTGTGGAACCGGGAAGAATATCTTTACAACCGCACGCCGATCTCGGCGGTGGGCACGGCGGCAACGCCGATCACCATGAAGCTGGACGACGGCACCCATATCGCCATCCATGAGGCGGCGCTGGTCGACTATGCCAGCATGGCGTTGATGAAGACCGAGGGGAACAGCTTCAAGGCGGTCCTCACGCCCGGCTCGGGCGCGCCCAAGGTGGTGAAGACGGGTGCTTGGACGACGCCTTGGCGCACCTTCCTGATCGCCCCCGACGCGGGCGGGCTCTATATGAGCCATCTGATGCTCAACCTGAACGAGCCCAACAAGCTGGGTGACGTATCCTGGGTGAAGCCGGGCAAGTTCGTCGGCGTCTGGTGGAAGATGATCAAGGGCGAGTGGAGTTGGGCACGGGGCCCGCGCCACGGTGCGACCACCGCGAACGTAAAGACCTATATCGACTTCGCGTCGAAATACGGCATTCCCGGCGTGCTGGTCGAGGGGTGGAATATCGGCTGGGACGGCGACTGGGCGGGCAATGGCTCGGCAATGCAGTTCGCGACCCCGGCGGAGGATTTCGACGCCGACGCGCTGGCCCAATATGCCAAGTCCAAGGGCGTCTCGCTGATCGGCCACCACGAGACCGGCGGCGCGGTCAGCCATTATGAGAGCCAGTTCGACCCCGCCTTCAAATTCGCCGCCGATCATGGCGAACATGTGGTCAAGACCGGTTATGTCGCCGATGCCGGGCAGATCGAGCGAGTGAACGCGGACGGCTCGGTCAGCCGCGAGTGGCATGAGGGCCAGTGGATGGTGAACCACCATCTGCGGGTCCTGGAGGCCGCCGCCAAGTACAAGGTGTCGATCGACAGCCATGAGCCGGTGAAGGACACCGGACTGCGCCGCACCTATCCCAACTGGCTGGCCCGCGAAGGCTCACGCGGCATGGAATACAACGCCTGGCCGGGCAAGAACCCACCCGAGCATGAGGTGAACCTGGCTTTCACCCGGATGCTGGAAGGACCGATGGACTTTACGCCCGGCGTCCTCAGCCTGACGGGCAGCGACAACAGCCCGATCCAGTCGACCATCGCCAAGCAATTGGCGCTCTATGTCGTGCTCTATTCGCCGGTGCAGATGGCCGCCGACACGCCGGAGAATTACGCGAAATACCCGCAGGCGTTCCGCTTCATCGCGGACGTGCCGGTGGATTGGGAGGATAGCCGGGTGCTCAACGGCGAGGTCGGCGACTACGTCACCTTCGCGCGGCGGGATCGGAAGAGCCGCGATTGGTATATCGGCTCGATCACCGACGAGAATGCCCGCGAGCTGACCGTGACGCTCGACTTCCTCGATCCGGGGAAAACATATGAGGCGCAGGTGTACAAGGATGGCCCCGGCGCGACCTATGCCACCGATGCCCGCCATTCGATCGCGTTCGAGACCAGGCGGGTAAAGAAGGGCGATACCCTCACCCTGGCGCTCGCCCCTGGCGGCGGCCAGGCGATCCGGTTGAAGGCGCTGTGATTTGATTCCTCCCCCATAGGGGGAGGGGGACCATGCGTAGCATGGTGGAGGGGTATCGCCGGTGGCGAGGTTGGTTTAACCTCGCCGACCGGGACACCCCTCCGTCAGGGCTCCGCCCTGCCACCTCCCCTTGCAGGGGAGGAATGTCTTACTTCGTCGGGAAGCCGCGCTGCTTGAGCAGCGCATTCACGTCCGGGTCGCGGCCCCGAAACGCGCGATACGCCTCGGCGCGGTCGGTTTCGTTCCCCGTCGACAACAGGATGCGCGCGAAGCGGTCCGCCGTCGCCTTGTCCCACGGGCTGCCCGCTTCCTCGAACGCCGCGAAGGTGTCGGCGTCCATCGTCTCCGACCAGAGATAGCTATAGTAACCCGCCGAATAGCTGTCCGACGAGAACAGGTGATTGAACTGCGGCAGGCGGTGCCGCATCACCAATTCCTTGGGCATCCCGATCTCGCGCAGCGTCGTCGCCTCGAACGCGGCCGGATCGACGATCCCGTCGGGCACGGTGTGCAGCTTCATGTCGACGATCGCCGAGGACAGATATTCGGTCGTCGCGAAGCCCTGGTTGAAGGTCTCCGACGCCTTGATCTTGTCGAGCAGCGCCTGCGGCATCGGCTGGCCGGTCTTGTAGTGGCGCGCGTACTTGTCCAGCACATCGCGGGTCAGCAGCCAATGCTCGTTCACCTGGCTGGGATATTCCACGAAGTCGCGCGGTGTGCCCGCCAGTCCCGGATAGGTGACGTTCTGCAGCATCGCGTGGATCGCGTGGCCGAATTCGTGGAACAGCGTCTCGGCATCGTCCAGGCTGATCAGCACCGGCTCGCCCGGCGCGCCCTTGGCGAAGTTGTTGTTGTTCGACGACAGCACATTCTGCACCGGCGGCAGGTTGCGCTGGCCGCGATAGGTGTTCGCCCAGGCGCCCGAACGCTTGCCCGTCCGCGCGAAATCGTCGCGGTAGAACAGGCCGACCTCCTTGCCGTTGCGGGTCACGTGCCAGACGCGCATGTTCGGCTCGAACACCGGGACCGTGCCGGTAATCTCCTTGAACTCCAGCCCATAGAGCCGGTTCGCGGCGTAAAGCGAACCCTGGATGATGTTGTTCAGCTCGAAATAGGGCTTCAGCTCGGCCTGATCGAGGTCGTAGCGGCTCTTGCGGACCTTCTCCTGATAGAAGCGATAGTCCCAGGGCTCGATGGTGATCTTCGCGCCGTCCTTATCCGCAATCGCCTGCATGTCGCGGACTTCCTCGGCGACGCGCGCCTTGGCGGCGGGCCAGACGCGCATCATCAGATCCATGGCGGCGGCCGGGGTCTTGGCCATGGTGTCCTGCATCCGCCAGTCGGCATGGGTCTTGAAGCCCAGCAGATGCGCGCGGTTGGCGCGAAGCTTCACGATGCGGGCGATGGTCGCCTTGGTGTCGTTGATATCGCCATTGTCGCCGCGCTTGGTGAAGGCGCGCCACACCTGCTCGCGAAGTGCGCGATCGGTGGCGAAGGTCAGCACCGGATCGACCGCCGAGCGCGTATTAACGATCGCCCAGCCCTGCTGCCCACGCTCGGCCGCCGCCGCCTTGGCCACCGCCTTCACGCTGTCGGGCAGACCGGCCAGCCGCGCTTCGTCGGTGACGATGATCGCCGTGCCTTCATCGGCCAGCAACCGCTGCGAAAACTCGCTGAAGTTGATCGCGAGATTCTGGTTGAAGGCGGACAGCTCCTCCTTCTGCGCCGGGGTCAGCTTGGCACCCTGCCGCACGAAGCTGTCATAGGTGCGCGTGACCAGCCGCTTCTGCTGCGCGTCGAGGCCGGACGTATCGCGCGCCTTGTAGATCGCCTCGATCCGGGCAAACAGCTTGGGATTGAAGGTGATCTCGTCCGACGCCTTGGACAGCTTGGGCGACCATTCACGGTCCAGTGCCTGATAGGCGGGCGTGTTCATATTGCCCGTCATCACCCCGAACAGCGTCATCACGCGGTTCAGCGTCTGCCCGGCATTCTGCATCGGCACGAAGGTATTGGCGAAGGTCGGCTTGGCGGGATTATTGGCGATCCGCTCATATTCGGCGCGCCGCTCGGCCAGCGCCGCCGCGAACGCCGTGGGGAACAGTTCGGGCTTCACCTTATCCCATGGCGGCACCCCGCCATAGGGGCCGGTCCAGGGGCTAAGCAGCGGGTTGGTGGCGGGGGCCTGGGCCGCCTGCGGCGGAGCGGCCATGGCCGAACCGCTCATAAGGGCCGCCAATGCGACGGCGAGGGACAGATGACGCAAGAAACACTCCCGTTCATGAAATACGCGTCATCATAGGCTGCGGATCGAACGGGTAAAGCGTTGCGAGGCATCAGGAATTGGCGATCTGCGCCTCCGCCTGGCGCGCGGCGGCGACCAGCCCCTCCCCCGTCCGGCGCGCGGCCGCAGGAGTCATCGCCACCGCCACGCCATTGGGGCCGTCGAGCATCACGATCCCCTCCTCCGCGGTTGCGATCCCGGCATCACCATGGACCTGCGGCGGAATGCCTGGGCCGATCACCGGCTCATCCTGTCAAGCGTCGGGCCACCGCCATAAAGATAGCCGGGGTCGAAATCGGCCAGCGTGGCCAGCGCCTCCAAGTCCTGAATATGGACGTCGCCGCTACGAAAGGTCATCAATCCACGCTCGCGCAATGACCGAAGCACACGGTTAAGGTGGACGGGCGTGATCCCCACCGCCTCCGCCAGATCGATTTGGGTCACCGGGAAACGGAACCTGCCGTCTCGGACGAGATCGACCATCGTCAGCCGCGCATGAAGCTCGCAGAACAGATGCGCGACACGGCCGTCGGCCTCGAGCCGCCCCAGCCGAAACACCCATTCCCGGTGCATTGCGGCGTCGAGCAGGGTCGAGAACCACAAAAGCCGAGTTAGGCGCGGATAGCCCGCCACGATCCGCTCCAGCCCGTCATGCCCGGCCAGCGCGACACGGACCGGGGTCAGCGTCGCGACGTCATGGTCCAGATGCCGCATCGCAAAGCCGTGGAGGTCGACGAAATCGCCCGGCACATGGAAGGCCACGATCTGGCGATTGCCCTGCCGGTCATCCATGTACCGGCACATGACGCCTTCGAGCAGCAGGCTGCTATAGCGGACACGCTCGTCGCGGCGGATGACGATGGTGCGGGCAGGGATCGAGCGAACCTCGTCGATGCTGTCCTCCAGCACCGCGACATCCTCTGCCGTCATGGTATCGCGCCCCCGTTCCTTGAGGAACAGGCCGGTCAGCAGCGGCTTGCCCGAGGGCGGCCGCTCCTGGCGCAGGGTATCTATGGCGGACACGGACATGGCTTCGATCCCTCACCCAGCTATCGGACAGCCAATCCTCCGCCGGGCCAAAGAGTTCCATCGTCACGTCCGCGCAACGGTTCAATCGCCGATCGGCTTGCCCGACGGATGGACCGGGTCGGCTTCGATCACGGCCTGTTCGGGATGCTTGCGATTGCTGCGCACCGACGCCCAGAAGGCCAGACCGATCAGCGTAGCGCCGATCAGGCCGGTGATGGTCTCCGGGATATGGAACCGCACCGATAGCAGCATGATCGCGGCCAGCGCGACGATGGCGTAAAAGGCGCCGTGCTCCAGATAGCGATACTGCGCGAGCGTGCCGTGATCGACCAGCATGATCGTCATCGACCGCACGAACATCGCGCCAATGCCCAGGCCCAGCGCGATGATGAAAAGGTTGTTCGATAGCGCGAACGCTCCGATCACCCCGTCGAACGAGAAGCTGGCGTCCAGCACCTCCAGATACAGGAACGCGGCAAAGCCCGACCGTGCGACCGCGCCCGTCGCCGCATCGCCATCACCCTCCAGCACGACGCCGATGGCATGGACCGCGATATAGGTCAGCAGGCCGAAGATACCGGCGGTGATGAACGTCATCCCCTCCGCGGCCGGAATAAGCTGCGCGATGCCATAGAGCGCCAGCAGCACGATGCCGGTCGCCAGCCCCGAAATCTTGCGCAGCGCGGCCAGCGGGCGTTCGATCAGGGGAAGCCAATGCTCCTCCTTCTCGTCGTCGAGGAAGAAGTTCAGCCCGACCATGGCCAGGAAGCTGCCGCCGAAACCCGAGATGCCGATATGGGCCGAGGTGATGATCTGCTCGTAGCGAACAGGGTCACCGATCGCCAGCTTCAGCGCCTCGATCGGTCCCATATGCGCGGCAATGGCGACGATCGCGAGCGGAAAGACGATCCGCATCCCGAACACCGCGATCAATATGCCCCAGGTCAGGAAGCGGTGGCGCCACTTGTCGTCCATGTCGCGCAGAACGGTCGCGTTGACGACCGCATTGTCGAAGGACAGCGACACTTCCAGCACGCCGAGAACCAGCACGATCCAGAGGACGCCCAGCGTGCCGGGCAAGGTGCCTGTGCTCTGGAATCCCAACCAGGCGGCAATGCCAAGGCAGAGTGCCGTGAAAAGAAGCGAACCCTTATAATATTTCAGCAGCACCCATCGCCCCTTCGTACCTGCCCCGCCGATCGCCCGCATGACGATCCGGCAACAGGCACGGTAAAGTCGGGGTCGCCGGATTTGTTCAATCGGATCGTCGGCTCTATCGCCGCGAAGCCGACCGGGGACAAGCCGGGATCAGATACGGGCGTCGCTGCCGATCATCTGTTCGGAGATGTTCCGAGCGGTGTGGCGCAACCGGGCCAGCGCCTCATCCTCGGAGACGAGCGCATCGGTGATTCGGATGAAAGGCACGGTCAGGACCGCGCAGGCCCTGTTGCCGCGCATGATGGGCACCGCCAGTTCCACCATACCGAGGAGTTCGGTGCTGTCGACGCGAGCGAACTGCTGCGCGCGCAAGGCATCGGCCTCGTCCTGCAACTCCCGGCGCGCCACATCGGACAGCGGCGGATCGAACAGCGTTTCCCATTCCCGCCGCGTCGCCTCGCTCTGAAAGGCGTAAAGCAGCAGGCCTGACGGCGTTTCGCGCAGCGGGCGACGATAACCGACGCGGACCGAAAAACCGACCGCGGTACTCGCCTCCATCCGCGCGATCACCGACGATGCCGCACCCGAGGGGATGGCGAGATAACAGGACTGGCCGATGTCGTCCGCCAGCTTGCGCATCTCGGGAAGCGCCTGCTCCATCAGGCTGCGCACCGGCGGACGCTTCAATCCCAGATGGAAGAGGCGCGGCGTCATTTCATAGCCGTCCGGGCCCTGCGCGACGTAACCGCGATGCTCCAGCACCTGGATCATGCGGAACAACTCGCCGGTCGAACGCCCCAGACGGTTGACGATCGCACTCATCGTCAGAGGATGCTCCTCGGCCGCCAGCAACTCGAGAATATCGAGGCCTTTTTCCAATGCTGGCGCGCGATACAGCCGCTTGTCATCGGCGTTGTTCGCGGGTTCCGTGGGCAAGCTGTCCCTCCTCGTGATCGCGGCCTTATCGCGCTCGGGGTGTTCCATCGAACTGTGACACTTCGCCTACATCGTTTGATTGCCCACGAGCAACACATCTGACGTCAAAATGACACCAATTTAATCTGTTAGAACATGGATCGTATCGTTCGCGACGCGAACGGTCGCGCGCACCCGATCGAGCGGCACCTCCCCGGCGCGGGTCGGATCGACCATCACGATGCGCCAGCGCCCCGCATGATGGCTGGCCGCGGCGATATTGCCGGTTCCACCCAGCGCCTTCACCACCGCATCGGGCAAGGCCGCCGTTCCCGAACCGGACGGCGTGACCGAAGCCACGGTGGCCGGAGCATCGGACGCGGGTGCCGCTTGACGCGTGGCCGCGATCGGTCCGCTCTCGATCGCCGCGCGCATCTCCATCGCGACCGTATCGGCGACCGGGCCCAGCACCACCTGCACGCCGCTGGGCGACGGACGCAGGATACCGCGTGCCCCCAGGCGCTTCAGCGCAGTCTCGTCCACTCTGGCGGGATCGGCGACGATCAGGCGCAGGCGGGTGGTGCAGGCGGCGATCTCGGTCAGATTGGTGCTGCCGCCCATCGCGGCGACGAAGGACGCACCGCGCCCACCCGCGACCGGAGCCGCACCGCCCTCGCCCAGTTCGTCTTCGGCATCCGCAACCTCGGCCTCACGGCCCGGCGTCTGCAGGTTCCAGCGGCGGATGGCGAAGCGGAACACCACATAATAGAGCAAAGCATAGACCGCACCGATGGGGATCAGCAGCAGCGGCTTGGTCGCCTTGCCGAAATTGATGACATAGTCGAACAGACCGGCCGAGAAGGTATAGCCAAGCCGCACGCCCAACGCGTTCATCAGCGCTTCCGACAGGCCGGTCAGGACCGCGTGGAAGGCATAGAGGACGGGCGCCAGGAACATGAAGCTGAACTCGATCGGCTCGGTCACACCGGTCAGGAACGACATCAGCGCCAGGCTGAACAGCATCCCGCCGACTGCCTTTTTCCGCTCGGGCAGCGCCTCGTGATACATGGCCAGGCAAGCGGCGGGCAGGCCGAACATCATGACCGGGAAGAAGCCGCTCATGAACGCGCCCGCGCTCGGATCGCCCGCGAAGAAGCGGTTCAGGTCGCCGGTCTTGCCGTGAAAATCGCCGACCACGAAATAGGCGACGGTGTTCAGGATATGGTGCAGGCCGGTGACGATCAGCAACCGGTTGAGCACACCAAAGGCGAACAGCCCCAGCCCGCCCGCCTGCACGACACCTTGGCTCAGCCCGTCGATGCCCGCATTCACCGGCCCGAACGCCACGCCCAGCAAGCCCGCCAGCGCGAGCCCCGCGATCCCGGAGATGATCGGCACGAAGCGGCGACCACCGAAAAAGGCCAGATATTCCGGCATCTTGATCGTGGCGAACCGGTTGTAGAAGCTGCCGCCGATCAGGCCCGCGACGATCCCCACCGGCACGTCGAACTTGTGGACCGACTTGGTGCGCCACGCTGCCTCGACCGTGGCCGCGATATCCGCCGCCAACCCCTTAGTCAGGTCTGCGGGTGGCACGATCAGCGTTTCGGCCCCCTTGATCGTGACGAGGTAACAGGTGACCCCGGCCAGCGCCGCCGCACCGTTGCCATCACGCGCAAAGGCGGTGGCGACGCCGACCGCGAAGAGCAGGCCCAGATTGTCGAAGATCGCATTGCCCGCATTCGCCATGAAGGCGATGTTGAGCAGGTCCGGCTGGCCCAGGCGCAGCAGCAGACCCGCCACCGGCAGGACCGCGATGGGCAGCATCAGCGCCCGGCCGAGCGATTGAAGTGATGCCATGGGCGAGCTCATGCGCCGATCTCCTGAAGCATATTGGTGATGCGCGCACGAACGGCCGCCGCCGAGGGGAGCGCCAGCGCATGGATCGCGGCGGCGCGGCATTTCGCCATGTCGAGCTTGCCGACCAGGGCCTTGATCGCAGCGACGCGGGCGGGCGGCACCGACAATTCGGTGACGCCCAGGCCCAGCAGGATCGGCACTGCCAGACGATCGGCGGCGAGCGAGCCGCAGACGCCGACCGGGGTGTCATGCTTGGCCGCCCCATCGCAGGTCGCGCCGATCAGCCGCAGCACCGCCGGATGCAGGCCGTCGACCCCGGCCGCCACCGCCGCGTTGCCGCGATCCATGGCGAGCGTGTACTGGGTCAGGTCGTTGGTGCCGATCGAGAAGAAGTCGGCCTTGGTGGCCAGGATATCGGCGGAAATGGCGGCGGCGGGCGTTTCGATCATGACTCCGACCTCGGCCTTGCCACCCTGCCGCTCGACGACGGCACGCACCGCCTCCAGCTCGGAGAGGCTGGCGACCATCGGCGCCATGATGCGGCATGGCTGGCGCACCGACAGGATCGCGCCGACCTGATCCTCCAGCAATTGCGGATCGGCCAGCGACACGCGGATGCCGCGCAGGCCCAGCGCCGGATTCTCCTCGACGGGCAGGTCCATGTACGGCGCGGGTTTATCGCCGCCGACATCGAGCAGCCGGACGATCATCGGCCGATCGCCCAGCACGTCGGCGATCGCCTGGTAATCGCGGGCCTGTTCGTCGCGGGTCGGTGCTGTCTCGCGCTCCAGGAACAGGAATTCGGTGCGCAGCAGGCCGCAGCCCTCGGCCCCTTCGCGCACGGCAGCTTCGGCATCGGCGACCGAACCGAGATTGGCGAACATCTCGATCCGCGTGCCGTCCAGGGTCCGGCACGGGCCGGTGGCCGCACGGGCGGCCTCGGTCTCGGCCTTACGGCGGGCGATGGTGTCGCGCGCCCCGGCTTGCGTATCCGCATCGGGCTCGGGATCGATCAGGCCACGATCGGCGTCGAGCACGATCACCCGGCCATCCTCCAGCGCGGCCAGCGGCTCGCCGAACGCCACCGCCATGGGCAGGCCCATGCCCGCCGCCAGAATCGCGGCGTGCGAGGTCGGCCCGCCCTTGACCAGCGCGATGCCCGCCACGACGCCCGCGTCCAGCGCGGCGACCTGGCTGGGCAGCAGATCTTCAGCGACCAGGATCGCACCGGTCGGCACGCTCGGCCCCTCGATGGGCAGGCCCGCCAGCGCGGCGAGCACATGCCGCTCCAGATCGCGCAGATCGTCGGCGCGCTCGGCGATGCGGCGGTCGCCGCTGGAGATCAGGACCGCGACCTGCTCGGCGATGGCTTCCTGCCATGCGACGCCCGCGCTGAGGCCACGCGCGACGGCGGCCAGGGCCGCGTCGCCCAGCGTCGGGTCGGCCAGCATCGCGGCGTGCGCCGCCATCACCCCGCCGCGCGCGCCACCGGCGGTCGCGGCCTGGGCCAGTCCTTCACGCACCCGGGCAAGCGCATCGATCAGCTTCGTGCGTTCCGCCTCGACCGTTTCCGCCACCGTCTCGACAGGGATAGCAGCGCGGGTCAAGCGGTGGATCGGCCCGACCGCAAGGCCCGGCGCGGCGGGCACGCCGCCCAGCCCCGGCCCCTCGCCCCGCGTCGGTTCGGGCACGTCGATCGGCGTATCCTCGATCGTGGCATCGTTCAGGAAGGCGATCACCTCGGCCATGGCGGCGGGGGCCTGCGCCCCGTTCGCCTCGATCCTAACGGTCGTACCATGGCCCAGACCCAGGCCGAGCAGCCCGACCGCGCTCAGCGCGGAGGCGTGACGGTCGCCATGATAGAGCGTGACCTTCGCCTCATGACGGCGCACCGCCTCGACCAGCCGCGCGGCCGGACGGGCGTGCAGGCCGTGCGAGAGCGCCACCACGGTTTCCTCGATCAGCGTCTCACCGGTCTCCGCCGTCTCGACCGTCTCGGCCGCCAGCGGCACGACGCGAAGCAGCGCATCACCGACCGCGACCAGCCCCTTGGCGATCGGCTCGACGGCATAGCGAGTGGCATCGGCGACGATGATCGGAGTCACCACGGCAGGCGCGTTCTGAACCAGATAGTCGAGGTCGAAGCGGATCAGCGGCTGGCCCGCGAGCACCTTCGCGCCCGCCTGCACCTGTGGGGTCAGACCCTTTCCGCCCAGCGACACGGTGTCGACGCCGATATGGCAGATCAGCTCATAGCCGTCGGTGCTTCGCAGCGTGACGGCGTGCCCCGCCTCGTGCACGGTCAGCACGGTCGCATCGCACGGCGCGCACAGCGCGTCGTTCACCGGATCGATAGCGAGCCCGTCGCCCAGCATCTTTTCGGCGAACACCGGGTCCGGCACATCACCGAGCGGCGTCACCCAGCCGGCGAGCGGCGCAAAAACGGTCCAGTCACTCATCGCACGTCACTTTCGCCAAGCTGCATTCCTTCACGTCCTCCGGCATCAGCGCGGAGCGACCGTCACCCGGCCCAGGAGGCCGCTTTCGATATTGCCCATGCCCGCCACGATCAGCGCGATGGTCCGCTTGTTCGCGCCCGAGGGCAGCGTCGCGGTCATCGGGCCGGGCTTGGGATCGCGCTTATCGGCGACCATCTTGCCGTCGACCCACAGGCTCGCCAGGCCGCCGACCGAGGCGAAGCGGATCTCGCCGCCCCGTGCCGCAACGGCCCGCTTCGGCGTCACGACGGTGCGATAGACACGCCATCCCGCCCCCTCCGCCGGGGTCGGGGTGCCCGCCCGGACAAAGGCCCAGCCATTATTGTCGCTGGTCGCAGGCGCGAGATCGGGCGACGGCTTGTCGACCATCAGCGACGAGCGCCGCCAATCGCGCACGTCCATATCGCCCGCCACCACCGGCACCTGCGCGCGCGGAGCCACGCCCAGCCGATCGAGCTTGAGCGTCGCCGGCTTCAGGCCATCGGCGGTTGCGCGAATGGTGATCCGTCCGCGACCGGTATCGGGTCGCACGATCATCTGCGCCAAGCCGTTGAACAGCGAGCGCTGGTTGCCCTTTTCGGGCTCGTGGCTGTTGGGATCGCCATTGCCGACGCCGATGATCCCCCCGCCCTCGATGGTGAAGCGGGTCATCAGATTGGCGGTCGGGACATGCCGTCCCTTGGCGTCCACGGCGTCGATCGTGATCGCCTGTGCGTCCTCAGTATCGCCCGCCATGATGGTGCGCGCCGGGGTCAGCCGCAGCGCGACCGGCACCCCGACCGTCTCATGCGCGGCGCGGGCGACTTCCTGGCCATCCCGATAGGCGATCGCCTCGATCCGGCCCGGCACGTACGACACGGTCCATTCATTGCCCATCAGACGGTCGACCGCCGCCTCGCCCACCGTCTTGCCGTTCAGGCGAAGGACGACGCGCTCGGCATTGGACAGGACCATGATCTTGATCGTCTTGCCCTCACGCCCCGGCCAGCTCCAGTGCGGCGCGATGGCGACCACCGGCCGGTCATCGACCCAGGCGGCGCGATGGATGTCGAAGGCGGTCTTGGGGAACCCGCACAGGTCCATGATGCCGAAGAAACTGGCGATGGTCGGCCATTCATAGGGCGTCGGCTCGCCATGATAGTCGAAGCCGGTCCATACAAAGCCGCCCGCCACGAAGGGCCGGTCGGCGATCTTTTTCCAAGCGCCGCGATGCGTATCGCCCCAGCTGGCCGCTTCGTCGTCATAGCTCGACGCGATATGCCGCGCCGGATCGCTTTCGAACGCGCCGCGCGTCATGAAGGCGCTGGTGTCCTCGGAACTGGTCATCGGCTTGGTCGGGTTCAGCCGGTGATAGCGGTCGTAATCGCCCTGATAGTAATTGAACCCGGTCACATCGACGACCTGCGCGACATTGACCGGATCGAAGAACGCCCCGTTCATCGCCGCCGTCACTGGCCGGCTGTCGTCCAGCGCGCGAACCCAGTGCGCCATGCGCTTGACCATCTCGACGCCCGAGGGCGTGCCCTGCATCGGCTCTTCGTTGAAGACCGACCACAGGATGACCGATGGATGATTGCGGTCGCGGCGCACCAGCCATTCGAGCTGCGCGCGATATTCGGGCGCCGGATTGAACTGCCGGTTCTCGTCCATGACGACCAGACCCAGCCGGTCGCACCAGTCGAGCAGCTCCGGCGTCGGCGCATTGTGGCTGGACCGCACCGCGTTGCAGCCCATCGCCTTCAACCGCTCCAGCCGCCAGCCGATCAGCGCGTCCGGGATGGCGGTACCGACGCCCGCATGATCCTGATGCAGGCAGACGCCCTTCAGCTTGACGGGCTTGTCGTTGAGGAAAAAGCCTTGCGCCGCATCGAACCGGATCGTGCGGAAACCCACGGCCACGCGCCGCTCGTCCGCCACCTGTCCCTCGCGCAGCAGCCGGACCTGGACCGTGTAGAGCGTCGGCCGCTCGATCGACCAGAGCATGGGATCGGTGACGCGCAGATCGAGAGTGGCGCTTGCCTCGTCCAGCGACGGGACGCTCGCCGGCACCTGGCCTTGCGCGACGACCTTGCCCTGCGGATCGAGCAGCCGCGCCTCGACCGTGACGGCGCTGTCGACAGGCGCGATGCTGGTCAGCGTGGCGGTGACGGGGATGTGCCAACCATCCGCCGCTTTGCGCGGATCGCAGTGCACACCATCGGTCTCGATCGACACGGGCGCATAATCGGCCAGCCAGACGTGGCGGTAGAGGCCCGCGCCTTCATACCACCAGCCCTCCATCGCCTCGGCGTCAACGCGCACCGCGACGATATTGGGCTCGTCGCCGAACCGCGCGAAGGGCGTCAGGTCGATACGGATCGCGTTATAGCCGGAGAAATTATGGGCCACGACGCTGCCATTGACCCAGATGGTCGCAAAGGTCGCGACGCCGCCGAACTCCAACTCGATCCGCCGCCCCTGAAGCGCCGGGTCCAGCCGGAAGCTGCGCCGATACCAGCCGATCCCACGCGGGCGATAGCCTTGCGCGACATTGGCGGTCTTCACGAAGGGCTGAAACGAGGCCCAGTCGTGCGGCAGGTCGACGGCCTGCCAGTCGCTGTCGTCATAATCGACGGCCGCCGCGCCGCGCGCATTCCCGGCCTTGACCGAGATATAGGTGGCATTGTGGCTGTCGAGCGGGGCGGGTTCGATATCGCCCTCATGGAACAGCCAGCCGCGATCCATCAGCACGCGCGCGGCATCCTGCACCGGCAGGGCGGCGGGAAGCACGTTCGTCGGAGCGGGCATGGGAAGCGCGCCCGCGCCGTCCACCGGACTGCCCTTGGCGGCAAAGGCCCGGACAGGCGCGATGCCGCCCGCCAGCCCCACCACGGCACTGCCCAGCAGCAGGTCGCGGCGCGCGACCGTCATGCCGCGACCGGCTCCGCCGCCGCGATCCGCGTCTCGACCGGCTTGAGCGCGGCGTCGAGCACGACCCAGTCGGCGCGCAGGCCGGGAGCCAGCGCCCCGCGCTCATGGGACAGACCCAGGAACGCCGCCGGATTGGTCGCGGCCAGCACCGCCGCCTGATCGACCGTGATGCGCAGCTGCTCGACCGCATTGGCGACCGCCGCCCCCATGTCGAGGTCCGAGCCCGCGAGCGTACCGTCGACATTGACGCACTTGCCGCCCGACACTGCGATGGGGCGACCGTGCAGCACGAAGTCCTTCTCCACCGCACCGACCGACGACATGGCATCGGTGACCAGCATCAGCTTGTCGAACGGCCGCGCCTTCAGCGCCAGACGCAGCATCGGCGCCGAGACGTGGAAGCCGTCGATGATCAGCCCGGAATAAGGACGCGGATCGTCGAGCGTCGCGCCCGCCAGACCCGGCACCCGCTGCTGCATCGCGGGCATTGCATTATAAAGGTGCGTGATGCCCGACAGGCCGACATCGAACGCCGCCATCGCCTGTTCATAGCTGGCTTCGCTATGACCGGCACTGACGAGGACGCCCGCCGCGACCAGTCGCTTGATCGTGTCCAGCGGCACCCGCTCGGGCGCGATGGTCAGCATGACCTTTCCCTTGCGCGGGCGGGTCAGGACGGCGACCATGTCATCGTCCAGATCGCGGAAACGCACCGGATCGTGGATGCCCTTGCGCGCCGGATTCAGCACCGGCCCCTCGACATGGATGCCGACGATGCCGGGCACCTTGGCCTCGATCGCCTCGTCGATCGCATCGAGCGCGCGGGCGATCTTGTCGGGCGTTTCGCTGACCAGCGTCGGCAGCATCGCCGTGGTGCCATAGACGGCATGCGCCGCCGCCATGGTCGCGATGCCGTCCACGTCCAGCCGGTCGTTGAACAGCACGCCGCCGCCGCCATTGACCTGCGTATCGATATAGCCGGGCACGACCCAGCCGCCGTTCAGGTCGATCGTGTCAGTGGAGCCCTCCACCGCGCCGATCGACGCGATACGGTCGCCGTCCACGACGATCTCCGCACCCGGCGAAACGCCGCCCGGGGTCGCGACGTGGCCGTTGACGAAACGGAAGCGGGTCATAGCGTGCGGGTCACTTTCTGCAGATGCGGCGGCGAGTCAGGGTCCATGCCACGGGCGAGCGCCAGCGCCTCGACCATGCGGTAGAAGCTGGCGAGCATCGAAATCGGCTCCAGCGCGGGGTGTCCGGCGACCATCGGCAGGCTACCTGCCTGCCCCGCGACGAACGGCTTGGCACCGCGCGCGGCGAACTGGTCGGCAACCGCCTTCACATCTTCGCCCGCCACGTCGGAGGTGGCGAAGCCCAGCACCGAATAGCCGGGCTCGACGATGCGCATCGGGCCGTGGCGCACTTCGGCCGCGCTGAACGGCTCGGCCTGGATCGAACAGGTTTCCTTGAGCTTCAGCGCGGCTTCCTGCGCCACGCCGTAACCATAGCCGCGACCCAGCACGAACATCTGGCTGACCTCACGCAAACCCTCGACCGCCTGGGACCAGTCGAGACCCAGCGCCTGTTCGACTTGGCCGGGCAGATCGCCCAGGGCGGCCTCCAGCGTCTCGTCACCTGCCCAGGCGGCGGCAAGCTGGGCCAGGCCGGCCAATGCGGTCAGGCAGGACTTGGTGGCAGCGACAGCCTTTTCCGGCCCCGCCGACAGCGGCAGGAAGGTGTCCGCGCCGGTCGCCAGCGGCGACTCCTCGTCGTTCACGAGCGCGACGATGTGCGCGCCGCCCGCGCGATAGGCCTCGACCGTCGCGAGCAGGTCCGGGCTGCGGCCCGACTGCGAGATGGCGATGACCAGGGCTCCTCGCACCTTCATCGGCGTCTCGAAGATCGACGCGACCGAGGGAGCCGCCGACGACACGGGGACGCCGGTCTTGGTTTCCAGGATATATTTGCCATAGGTCGCGGCGTGATCCGACGACCCGCGGGCAATGGTGATGATCACCGGCGGCGGGGCGGCACGCAGCCGCTCGGCCAGCGCCCGGACGGTCGGCGCATTGCGCGCGAGCAGCCGGGCGATCGCCGCCGGCGCCTCCCCCGCTTCCGCTCCCATCAGGGTGCTGGTCCCCGCACTACCGGCGGTCATCACATCAGACATCGGTTAACTCCGCGACGAAATCATAGGCATCGCCGCGATAGAAGGACTGGGTATATTCCACCGCCCGTCCATCGCGTAGAAATCCGCGCCGTTCGATCAACAGGCCCGCATGGCCCGGATCGACGTTCAGCATCCGCGCATGCTCCGCTCCGAACGGCACCGCGCGCAGGCGCTGCAGCGCGCGTACCGGCCGGTTGCCCGCGCGCTCCAAGGCGGCATAGAGCGAGCGGTCGACCGCCTCGATCGCGGGCAGCGCGAAACCGGCGATGGTCGAAATCTCGACCGCCATCGGCACTTCGTCGGCATAGCGCACGCGCTGGAAACGATAGACCGGCGCGCCCGGCGACAGGCCCAGCGACAGCGCCTCTTCGGGCGTGACGGTGCCCGGCGCACGGCTGACCCACTGGCTGCTCGGCGTACGGCCGCGCGCGATCATGTCTTCGGAAAAGGACGACAGCTTGGAAAAGCTCTTCTCGACACGCCCGGCGACGAAGGTGCCCGCACCGCGACGGCGGGTCAGCAAGCCCTCTTCGACCAGGCCGCCGATCGCCTTGCGCACCGTGATGCGCGACACGTCATATTCGATCGCCAGGTCGCGCTCGGCGGGGATCGCATCGTCTTCGGCCAGCACATTGTTGGTGATCGCATCGCGCAACAACTGCTGAAGCTGGAGGTATAACGGCGCGGGATTGCCTTTCCGAAAGGAACCCACCTGCGCCGAGAATGTCATGGCCGCGCCATCCCCCTTTGCCCGGGCGTCGCTCATGCCACACCCCGCTTGATCCATAAGCCTAACCCAGCAAAACCAACGCGGCAATAGGTATTATATTTGGCATACATTGGATTTTACTCCCCTCCGATTTCCTGCCGTATCGCGACGATTTTTTCGACGCTCGTCCGCCGCCTTGGTCCCGTTGCAAAGCCCATGTCGCCGATGCGGGGATCGCCCCACTCTTCCCGAATGCTGGCCGAGGCATGGACCGCATCGACACCGGTCCGCGCGATCAGCGACGCGACATTGTCCGCCGAAACGCCCGACCCCGCGATGATCGACAGCCGCCCACGCGCCGCCGCAACCATCCGGGCAATGACCGGCGCACCCTGCTCAGCGGTCAACGCTCCCCCCGAGGTCAGGATGTGATCGTAACCCAGCCCCGCCACCGCCTCGACCGCCGCGACCGGATCGGCCACCAGATCGACCGCGCGGTGGAGCACGATCGCGACATCCTTCGCCACATCACGCCAGCGCGCCAGCAGGTCCAGGTCGAGCCGACGGTCATCCGCCATCGCGCCGACCACGACGCCCGCGACGCCATGCGCGATCATCCGGCGGATTTCCTCCGTGGCCAGGGCGACATCCGCCGCGTCATACCGGAAATCGCCGTCGCGCGGCCGGACCATCGCATGGACCGGAATACCCGACGCCACCGCATGGGCGACCAAAGCCTCGGACGGCGTGAGCCCACCCAGACCCAGTGCCCCGCACAGTTCGATCCGGTCCGCCCCGGCCGCCACGACCGCATCAACCCCAGCGGCATCGTCGACACAGATTTCCAGCAACGGCGGCCTTGGCCGGGCCGGTGGTATCGCCATCCTCAGCACCCCCTGAATATCGTGCGAGCCAGTCCCCCGCCCCGCCGCAAAGGACTTCTCCAGTGCGGCATTTAAGCATCACCCATGGCAATATGCCAGCCAAATGGTCCCATGAACCAAAAGTCATATATTTCCAGTTTACGAACCAATGTCATTTTGGTTACAAGTTGGTAGCTGAAGAATACGTATAAGAATCTTTCGCGGGAGGACCCCACCCTGTCTTCCCCATGCAAAACGACAGACAGGCGCGGGGTGGCGCGATATGATTTTGGGGGGATTTCAGCATGTTGAGCTTTCGCGGCATGATCCTGACGGCGACCGCACTCGCCGGCATCCAGGGAACCGCCTTCGCCCAGACGGCCACGACGTCGACCGACGCGCCGTCCCAGACCGCTCCCAGCAGTGACCAGTCCGATGCCAGCGGCGACGTCGTCGTCACCGGCATTCGCGGCAGCCTGCGCAATGCCATCAACGTCAAGCGCGAGGCCAACGCCGTCGTCGACGTGATCACCGCCGAGGACGTGGGCAAGTTCCCCGACCGCAACGTCGCGGAATCGCTGTCGCACATCCCGGGCGTCAGCATCGACCGCCGCTTCGGCGAGGGTGAGAAGGTCGCCATTCTCGGCACCGACCCGGCACTGAACCGCATGCTGCTCGACGGCCATGCGCTGGCTTCGGCCGACTGGGGCGGCAACGACAACGATCCCTCCAGCCGTACCTTCAACTATTCGCTGCTCGCCCCCGAACTGGTCGACCGGCTCGAAGTCTACAAGTCGCCGGAACCGCGCATCGAGGAAGGCAGCCTGGGCGGCACGGTCATCGTGCGCACCCGTCGCCCGCTCGACCTCGACCCCAACTCGGTCTTCGCCTCGGGCGGCTATTCGTACAATGACCGTTCGGAAAAGGGCAACATCCGCGGGTCTGGCCTGTACAGCTGGCACAACGAAGCCGACAATTTCGGCTTCCTAGTCGCGGCGACCTATGACAAGCAGAAGCTGACCCGCGCGGGCGTCGAGTTCTTCGGCTATCAGAGCGGCGCCGACTTCTTCCAGAAGGACGCCAACGGCAACGTCGTGCGCGACGCGTCGGGCCAGGGCATCCTGTTGAACCCGAACGCCACGGTCACCGGCGGCACGAAGAACGACCTGATCAACGCGGTCGCCCCCTTCGGCATCAACTATGCCTATTTCCAGCAGACTCGCGAACGCGCCAGCGTGTCGGGCACGATCCAGTATCGTCCAGCCCCCAACCTGACGCTGACCCTGAACGGGCTGCATATCGACGGCAACTACAACAACTACAGCCAGTCGATGTACACCATCCCGGTCGCCTGGACCGGCAATGTGCTGCAGACTGCCAATGTCAGCAACGGCGTGGTCAACTCGGCCAGCTTCGGCGCCGCGACCAACCAGTCGTCGCAGCTCGACACGCTGGTCCGCAAGTCGAAGCTGAAGACCGACAACCTCAATTTCTTCGCCGACTGGGAAGGCGATGACGGCTCGAAGGTCAGCTTCGCGGGCGGCTGGTCGCGTGCGACCGGCGGCCGCAACCCCGAATATCTGTTCAACGTGCAGACCAAGCTGCCGTTCAGCTATGCGTTCGGGCCGAAGTCCGCGACGGTCAACTATGTCGGCGATCCGACCAACCCCGCCAACTACTTCACCAACCCGAACAACAACCTCGCCACGATCGAGGGCCGCCCGGTCCTGATCAATGGACAGCAGTTGAACGGCGCGCAGATCGGCGGCCTGGACTATAGCGTCACCACCGACCGCGACATCTTCGGCGGCTATGACGCGACCATCCCGGTCGAGTTCGGCCCCTTCACCCAGATCCTGCTGGGCAGCCGCGTGACCGATCACGTCAACCGGCTGAATGCGCGTGGCATCAACACCTACATGACCACGTCGATGACCGCGAACCAGTTCGGCGTGCCGACGCTGGTCACCCCGGGCGGCGTGTTCGACGGCACCGGCGGTTCGGGCAATGCGACCCAGTATCTGAACCTGCCCGACCAGGCGGTGATCGACATCCTGTCCAAGGCGATCAACAGCCCGCTGGTCAACAAGGTCGGCGCCTCGACCCGCGTGCGCGAGACCGTCATGGCCTCGTACATCCAGGCGAATTTCGACCAGGGCGGCCTGCGCGGCAACATCGGTGGTCGTTTGGTCTATACCCGCGACGAGTCCAGCTATGCCGTGACGCAGAGCAACCTCGTCAATCCGGTGCCGGTGCCCACCACCACCACCACCGATTACCTGAAGTTCCTGCCCAGCGTGAACATCGCCTATTCGATCAGCCCGAAGGTGCTGGTCCGCGGTGCGGTGGCGCGGGTGATCTCGCGTCCGCGTTACGAGGACCTGGCGGCGTCGCTCTCGCTCAACAACGTCACCCTCGATGGCGGCGGCGGCAACCCGAACCTCAAGCCGTATGAGTCGACCAACTACGAACTGACCGCGGAATGGTATCCGCGCGCAGGCTCGCTGGTCGCGGTCGAGCTGTTCCGTCGTGACATCTCGAACTACATCATCAACACCCGCACCAACGCCGTATATTTCAACACGCTGGCGGGCGCGCTGACCACTTACAACGTCAACCAGCCGATCAATGGCGGCAAGGCGAAGGTGAATGGCGCGCTGATTTCGGGTCAGACCGAAATCTGGGGCGGCTTCGGCATCCAGGCGAACTATTCGTACCAGGACAGCTCGACCTCGTCGGTCGACACGACCGGCGCGGCGCTGAACCTGCCGTATCTGTCGCGTCACACCGTCAACGTGATCCCCTATTTCGAAAGCGGGATCTTCCAGGCGCGCCTGAGCTACAACTACCGCTCCAGCTATTTCCGCACGATCGGCCGTCTTGGCTCGCGCGAAATGGTGGCGCCGTACAGCCAGCTCGACTTCTCGGCGGGTGTGAACCTGACCAAGGAGATCACGCTGTCGGTCAACGCGCAGAACCTGCTCGACGAGACCTATTACCAGTATAACGCGACGCCCGACCGTCCGACCGCCTTCTACAAGAACGGCCGGACCTATGCGGCCTCGGTCGCGGTGCGTTTCTAAGCCATCCTCCCTCCGGGCTCCCTTTCCCATCGCGGATGAGGGACCGGATACCTTTCGCCCCGCCGATCCTTTGGGATCGGCGGGTTTTTCTTTGGGCGGCACAGACGCTGACTTTAACGAGTCATTAAACTGCTTTGTCTCTGTCACCGATTTGCGACGCGCGCGTAACAGATGACAGGCATGACACGCATAACGCCAAGCGTGGGGTTATGCCGATGCCGATCACCAGCATTCCGATCGACGGTTCGTTGCACGAAGACGCCGCCATCCTCGACTTCATCCCCCGCGCGCCCGTAACGCCCGAGCCGGAGGGTAACGAACGGCGTCGCTATCGCACCATCTGGATCTCGGACGTCCATCTCGGCACGCGCGGCTGCAATGCCGAGATGCTGATCGACTTTCTGGATCATGTCGACAGCGAGACCATGTATCTGGTCGGCGACATGATCGACGGCTGGCGGCTGAAGAAGAAATTCTACTGGCCCGCCGCGCATAACGACGTGGTGTGGCGCCTGCTGAAACGCGCCAAGCGCGGCACCCGTGTCGTCTATATCCCCGGCAATCACGACGAGATCTTCCGCCAGTTCACCGGCATGGACTTCGGCGGCATCGCCATCTGTCGCAAGGCGATCCACGAGACGGCGGACGGCCGCCGCCTGTTGATCCTGCACGGCGACGAGTTCGACGCGATCACGCTGGCGCATCGCTGGCTCGCCCATGTCGGCGACTTCGCCTACACCGCGCTGATGGAAGTGAACCGCTGGGTGAACATCGTCCGGCGGTGGATGAAGCGCCCCTATTGGTCGCTTTCCAAGCACGCCAAGGCCAAGGTCAAGAACGCCGTCGCCTTCATCTCGCATTTCGAGGAAGTCGTCGCCCATGCGGCGGGTGCGCGCGGCGTCGACGGCGTGGTATGCGGCCATATCCACACCGCAGAAATTCGCGAGATCGGCGGCGTTACCTATTATAATGACGGCGACTGGGTGGAGGGCTGCACCGCGCTGGTCGAGCATTTCGACGGCACGATGGAAATCCTGCACTGGGGCGACGAGATGGAGGCGCGGCGTCAGCGTCCGGTTCCGGCCGTATCCGCCCCGGCGACCATCGCCGCCTGAGGCACGAAGGGGGCCAAGACGGATGCGGATCGCGATCGTTACCGACGCCTGGTCACCCCAGGTCAATGGCGTGGTCCGCACCCTGCAATCGGTCTCGGCCGAGTTGCGCGCGATGGGGCATGAACTGACCATCATCTCGCCCGATCTCTACGCCTCGGTCCCCTGCCCCACCTATCCCGAGATCCGCTTGGCGCTGCCGCGTCCGGGTCTGGTCGGGCGCACGCTGGCGGAATTCCGGGCAGAGGCGGTGCATATCGCGACCGAGGGGCCGCTGGGCCTGCTCGCGCGGCGCTGGTGCCTGTCAAAGGGGCTGCCCTTCACCACCGCCTATCACACCCAATTCCCCGAATATGTGGCGGCGCGGATCAGGGCGGTGAATCCGGAATTCGTCTGGCGCTATGTCCGCTGGTTCCACGCTCCCTCCGCCGCGATCCTGGCTTCGACGCCCAGCGTGGCACAGGCCCTCGCCGCGCATGGACTGCCGCAGAGCCGCCACTGGGGACGCGGCGTCGATACCGCGCTGTTCCACGCCGACGGTCCACGCGATGCGTCCGTCCGCAGCCTGCCGGGGCCCGTGCAGCTCTATGCGGGCCGCGTGGCGGTGGAGAAGAACATCGCCGCCTTCCTCGCCACCGACGCCCCCGGATCGAAGGTCGTGGTCGGCGACGGCCCGGCCCGGCCCGCACTGGCGGCGGAGTATCCGCATGTCCATTTCCTGGGCGCGAAGTTCGGCGAGGACTTGGCCGCCATCTACCGCGCGGCGGATGTCTTCGTCTTCCCCAGCCGCACCGACACCTTCGGGCTCGTGATGATCGAGGCACTGGCCTGCGGCACCCCGGTCGCCGCGCTGCCGGTGCAGGGTCCGCTCGACGTGCTGACCCCGCAGGTCGGGGTCATGGACGAAGCGCTGGACCGCGCGATCGCGGGCGCGCTGACGCTCGATCGCGAGACATGTGCGCATTTCGGGCAGGGCTTTACCTGGCGCGCGAGTGCGGAACAGTTCCTGTCGGCACTCGCGCCGATCGACCAGGGGATGCGCGCCGCGGCGTAAACGGTCTTTCCTCCCCTGCAACGGGAGGTGGCAGGGCGCCAGCCCTGACGGAGGGGTGTCCTGTTCTCGATAGGGCGACACCCCTCCACCATGCTTCGCATGGTCCCCCTCCCCTTGCAGCGGAGGAAACGCTTGAGCGTCGTTCCCCCTTCCCAAAAGCACATCAATCCGTAAAACCCGTTTAACGGGTTGAACCACCCTTACCCCGCATGGCATTCATGGGCTTCGCGCGAATCACCTTGGCGGTTCGCTGATCCTTCGGCCGTGCCGCCTGCCGCCATGGTCGCTCCAACCGCTGCACCCGAAAGGTCCCCGATTGGACGTCGTCACGCTCAGCCTGTTTCTCATGTTCGCCGTCGTGTTGAGCGGGGTCCTGTCCCGCCTGCTGCCCTCCGCCCTGCCCCGACCGCTGGTCCAGATCGCGCTGGGCGCGGTGATCGGCGGGATCGCGCAGGTGCGGGTCGAGCTGAACCCCGAGATTTTCTTCCTGCTGTTCGTGCCGCCGCTGCTGTTCCTCGACGGCTGGCGCATTCCCAAGGACGAGCTGTTCCGCGACGCGGGGGCGGTGCTGGGACTGGCGCTGGGCCTCGTCTTCTTGACGGTGCTCGGCATGGGATTGTTCATCCACTGGATGATCCCGGCCATCCCCTATGCGGTGGCCTTTGCGCTGGCCGCCGTCGTCTCACCGACCGACCCGATCGCGGTATCCGCCATCGCGCAGAAAGCCCCCATACCGAAGCGGATGATGCATATCCTGGAGGGGGAGTCGCTGCTCAACGATGCCTCCGGCCTGGTGTGCCTGCGCTTCGCGGTTGCCGCTGCGCTGACCGGCACCTTCTCGCTGGCCGATGCGGGGCTGACCTTCTTGTGGATGGCGATCTCCGGCGTCGGGCTGGGCGTCGGCATCGCCTGGGGCACGGTGACCGCCAAGAATCGTTTCTCGCGCCATTTCGGCGACGACAGCGGATCGAACATCCTGGTCAGCCTGCTGATCCCCTTCGCCGCCTATCTGGTCGCCGAGCATGTCGAGAGTTCGGGCGTGCTCGCCGCGGCGGCGGCAGGGATCGCCATGTCCTTTACCAATGTCTCGTCGGGGGTGCGCGCCGCCATCCGCATCCGGCGCCAGGCGGTGTGGGACATGCTGCAATTCACGCTGAATGGCATCATCTTCGTGCTGCTGGGCGAGCAGTTGCCGCAGGTGTTCGCGGGCGCGCGCGCCACGGTGATGCTGACCGGGCATGACAGCCTCTGGTGGCTGGGCTTCTATGTCCTCGCGATTGTCGCCGGGCTCGCGGCGTTGCGCTTCGCCTGGACGTGGGTCGCACTGCGCTTCACGCTGTTCCGCCAGCGGCACCTGCCCAATCCGACCAGCCCGCCGCGCCGGATCATCACCGCCATGTCGGTGGCGGGCGCACGGGGGGCGATCACGCTGGCCGGTGCGCTGACCCTGCCGCTGACGCTGACCAACGGCACGCCCTTTCCCGCGCGCGATCTGGTCATCTTCCTGGCCTGCGGCGTCATCCTGTCCTCGCTGGTCATCGCCAGCCTGACCCTGCCGCTGCTGCTGCGCGGTCTCGCCCTGCCCAGCAAGGATGCCGCGAGCGAACTGGACCGCACCCGCCTAGCCGCCGCCAAGGCCGCCATCGCCGAGTTGGAGCGGCTTCAGCATGAAATGGCCGAGGGGCGCGACGATGCCGACCAATATGTCGATATCGCCGCGCGCCTGATGGACACCTATCGCAGCCGCATCGACACGCTGGAGGGGGATGCCGATCCCGATGCCCGCCGGTTCGAGGAGGTGGAGCGCAAGATGCGCTTGGCCGCCATCCGCGCCGAACGGCGGGTGGTCTTCGAGCTGCTGAACGCGCGGGCGATCGGCTCCGAAACCGCGCAGAAGCTGGGCCGCGAGCTGGATCTGGTCGACACCCGCCTGTCCGCGCAGAACTGATCCTCGCGCCATCTTTGCGCTTGCGCAGGCCTGTAAATTATCGTGTCTCACAGGCCGGTGTTCGCATAGAACGGGGGGTGGAATGCACACACAGGCCGGGAATCATTGCCTGAATTGCGGAACGGCGCTGGTCGGCGATTACTGCCATGCCTGTGGTCAATCGACCCATATCCACCGCACGCTGGGCGCGTGGTGGCATGATTTCAGCCATGGCGTGCTGCATATCGAGGGGCAGGTCTGGCGGACCATGGCGATGCTGGTCACCCGCCCCGGCGAGCTGACCCGCCGCTATATCGCGGGCGAGCGGCGGCGTTTCCTGTCACCGCTGGCGCTGTATCTGTTCAGCGTCTTCCTGCTCTATGTCGCCTATTCGGTGTTGGGCGGCTTTGCGACCTTCCACGCGCCCGACACCAAGCAGGCCGTCGCGCAAATCCACGCCAAGGCCGAGAAGGCCGAACAGCGCATCGCCGCCATCGACCAGAAGCGCGTCGAGGAGCTGGCCGCCCGCCGTGACGTCGCCGCGCTCGACCGCGAACGCGCGCAACTCGTCGACCGCCGGCAGGAGCTGGAGATGGCCAGTATGGCGCTTGGTGGCGGAGCGACCTCGGCCAATGGGCATGGTGACGAGCATGAGACACAGGTCATCACCGGCTGGAAGGCGCTGGACGAAAAGATCGACCATGCCATTCGCGATCCCGACTTCCTGATCTTCAAGATGGAAGCCAATGGCTATAAATTCTCCTGGGCGCTGATCCTGCTGTCCATGCCGTTCATGGGGTTGCTCTTCCTCTGGAAACGCGGGGTCGCGATGTTCGACCATGCGGTGTTCGTCACCTATTCGCTCAGCTTCGTCAGCCTGCTGATGGTAGTGATGATCCTGTGGGTGAAGCTGGCCCATCTGCCGGGCGAGGCGCTGTGGCTGCTCGCCTTTCCCGCCCATCTCTTCCTGCAATTGCGCGGAGCCTACGGCCTGGGTCCGCTGCTCGGGCTGTTGATGACGCTGGTCGTGACGGTGATGGCCGGGGCGGTGCTGCTGATCTGGATCACAGGGTTGCTGGCACTCGGCATGGCGCACTGACGCTTCAATCGATGACAGCGGGTCGCCGATAGCCAATGCCCTCAGAAAATAGGTGGACGCCCCCGCCTCGCACCGTCATGATACCAAAACATATCATGAGAATACCGGCACACGACAAGCCGGTGGATGACGGGGGTGACGGATGGCTAGGAAAGGCCTGATGCAAGGGGGGATGCGTCCCCTGGCGCACGCGCGTCCCAGCCGCTGGGCCCGCTTCGTCCGACACCATGTCATCGCATCCTGCACCACGCGCCTCCGGTGCCCGTCCATGATGCCGCTTTCGGGGAAATCGCTGTGAAACATCGCCTCGGCCTGATCCTGTCCGCGCTCGCCCTGCCCTTCCCCGCTTTTGCGGGGCCCAAGACGGTGGCGACGCTCGACCGGTGGCAGGTGCGGATCGACCCGAAGGATACCGCCGCCGCCAGGGCGCACCCACAGGCAGCGAACTGGCTGGCCGCGACCGTGCCCGGCAGCGTGCAGCAGGACCTGATCGCCGCCAACATCGTCCCCGATCCCTATAAGGGGGCGAACGAGGCCCCGATCCAGTGGGCGGGCCTGACCGGGTGGCAGTATCGCACCGATCTGGACGTCACGCCGGAGATGCTGCGCCGCGATCACCTGGACCTGGTGTTCGACGGGCTGGACACGTTCGCGACCGTCACGGTCAACGGGCAGCGCCTGCTGTCGGCGGACAATGCCCACCGCCGCTGGCGGGGCGATGCCAAGCCGCTGTTGAAGGCGGGCGCGAATGAGATCGTCGTCACCTTCGCCTCGCCGATCAAGACGCTCCAGCCGATGGTGCTGGCCGAGAAGCATCCGCTACCCGGCGAATATGACTCGCCCTATGGCGACGAGCCCAAGGGCGTTCAGACCTCGCCCTATATCCGCAAGCCGAAATACCAATATGGCTGGGACTGGGCACCGCGCATCGTCGATATCGGCATCTGGCGCCCCGCCCGTCTGGAAGCTTGGGACGCCGCGCGCATCAACAGTCTCCGCATCGAGCAGGAGGCGCTGACCGACGCGGAAGCGCGTATTCTCGCCCGGGCCTCGGTGGTCGCGGACCGCGCGCAGACCGGACGGATGGACGTGACCGTCACCGGTCCCGATGGCAAGCGCATCCGAGTCCGCCGCGATGTCGCGCTTCAGCCCGGAGAGAATGACGTGGTCGTGCCGGTCTCGATCACGAGGCCGCAACGCTGGCAACCGGTCGGCTTCGGCGCGCATCCGCTCTACACCGTCAATGCCGCGCTCGCGGGCGCGGATACGGTCGAGAAACGCACCGGACTGCGCACCGTCGAGCTGGTTCGCAAGGACGGCAGCTTCGGGCTGAAGATCAACGGCAATGTGATCTTCGCCAAGGGCACCAACGTCATCCCCTTCGACGCCTTCCCCGCGCGCGTCGCCGCCGCCACCGAGCGCGCACTGCTCGAAAAGGCGGTCGCGGCGAACATGAACATCGTCCGCATCTGGGGCGGTGGCTATTATCCCGAGGACCGTTTCTACGACGCCGCCGACGAGCTGGGTCTGATGGTGTGGCAGGACTTCATGTTCGGCGGCGCGGTCACGCCCCCCGACGCCAAGTTCCGCGAGAATGTCCGTATCGAGGCCGAGGAGCAGGTCGCACGCCTGCAATCGCATCCCTCGCTGGTCATCTGGGCGGGCAATAACGAAGTGCTGTCGGGCTGGGAAAACTGGTCGGATCGCAAGGCGTTCAAGAAGGCGGTCGGCCCCGACGAGCAGGAACGGATCGGCACCGGCATGGCGGTGCTGTTCGACCGCGTGCTGCGCGATGCGGTCATCAAGAATTCGCCAGGCATCCCCTATTGGCCGGGCTCACCCTCGACCGATTATGAGGGGCCGACCGACACCGACAAGGATGGCGACCGCCATTTCTGGGACGTCTGGTCGGGCTCCAAGCCGGTCGAGCGTTATACCGACAGCTGCCCGCGCTTCATGTCGGAATATGGCTTCCAGGCCTTTCCCGACCTGTCGACCATCGCGACCTTTGCCGCGCCCGAGGATTTCCGCATCGACAGCCCGGTAATGAAGGCGCACCAGAAGTTCCTGGCGGGCGAAGGCAATGACCGGATCACCTTCTACCTGAAGCAGAATCTGCGCGACCCGCGCGATTTCGCCGATCTGGTCTATCTGTCCCAGGCGATGCAGGCCCGCGCGATCGGACTTGCCGCGCGGCACCACCGCGCCTGCCGCCCGGTGACGCTGGGGTCGCTTTACTGGCAGCTCAACGACAGCTGGCCCGCGATCAGCTGGTCGAGCATCGACTGGACCGGGCATGACAAGATGCTCCAGCACGAGGTCCGCCGCTTCTTCGCACCCCAGACCATCGTGGCGGAGACCAAGCCCGGAGCGACACGGATCGCCCTGGTGTCCGACGCCACGACGCCCAAGCCGCTCGGCTGGCGCGTCACTGGCTATGGCATGGACGGCCGCAAGCTGGGTTCGCAATCCGGCAGTGTGACCATGGCCGCCGCCTCGGCCAGCGATGTCGCGATGATCCCCGACGCGACGCTCTTCGCAGGCGCCGCGCCGGAGAGCAGCTACGGCGTCGCCGAACTGTTCGATGGCGACAAGGTGATCGCCCGCCAGATCATCGAGCGGAAGGTGCCGCGCGATATGGCCTACCCCGCGCCGGGCATCACGGCGCGCTGGGCGGGCAAGCAGCTGACGCTGACCGCGCGCAACCTCGCGCGGCAGGTGCAGGTCAATTTCGGCACCACCGCCGCCGAACCGTCCGATGACGGCTTCGACCTGTTGCCTGGCGAGAGCATCACGCTCACCATCCAGAGCGACGCGGACGCCGCCACCTTGGCGCGCGAGCTCAAGATCTACACCCTCGGTCCGAAGGACGCCCAGTGATCCCGTTCCTCCTCCTCGCCGCCGCCGGTCAGGCCACCACCCCCGCCCTTCCCCCCGAGGCGCAGAAGCTGACCGTCGCGCAAAAGGCAGCGCAGCTGGTCAACGAGGCGCCCGCCGAACCCGCGCTGAACCTGCCCGCCTATGACTGGTGGAGCGAGGGGCTGCACGGCATCGCCCGCAACGGACCGTCGACCGTGTTTCCGCAGGCGATGGGCATGGCCGCGACCTGGGACACGGCGCTGATCCAGAAGGTCGGCGATGTCGTCGCCACCGAAGCGCGCGCGAAGTTCAATTCGCAGCCGCTGAACGCCGATCGCGGGCTGTACCAGGGGCTGACCATCTGGTCGCCCAACATCAACATCTTCCGCGATCCGCGCTGGGGCCGGGGCCAGGAAACCTATGGTGAGGACCCCTTCCTTACCAGCCGGATCGGCATCGCCTTCGTGCGCGGCCTGCAAGGGCCCGACCTGAAGCATCCCAAGGTCATCGCGACCGTCAAGCATATGGCGGTCCATTCCGGCCCCGAGGGCGGGCGCGACAGTTTCGACGTGATGGTATCGCCGCGCGATCTGGAGGCGACCTATCTCCCCGCCTTCCGCGCGACCGTGACGGAGGGCAAGGCGCTGTCGCTGATGTGCGCCTATAAAGCCATCCACGGCACGCCGGTCTGCGCCAATCCGATGCTGCTGACCCAGCGACTGCGCACCGACTGGGGCTTTAACGGCCTGGTCGTGTCGGACTGCGATGCAGTCGGCAATATCTGGATGTTCCATCATGCCCAGCCCGATGCGCCCGCCGCTGCGGCGGCGGCCTTGCGCGCGGGCACCGACCTGAACTGCGGCAAGGCGTATCTCTCGCTTCCCCAGGCGGTGGAGCGCGGCCTGGTTACCGAAGGTGAGATCGACACCGCGCTGGCCCGCGCGCTGGCGGTGCGGCGGATGCTGACGGTGGATTCCCCATGGAACCGGATCAAGGCGAGCGAAGTCGGCACCCCCGCCCACCGCGCGCTGGCGCTGGAGACGGCGCGCAAGGGCATCATCCTGCTCGACAACCCGAACGACATGCTGCCGCTCAAGGGCAAGACGCTCGCCGTGTTCGGTGCCGACGCCGATGATCTGGGCGTGCTGGAGGGCAATTATCACGGCACCGCGATCAACCCCGTCACCCCGCTCGACGGCATCCGCGCGAAGTTCGGCCGCAACGTCCGCTATGCGCAAGGGTCAGTGCTGGCCGAAGGTGCCTTCGTCGGCGTGCCCGAAACCGCGCTCTCGGCGAACGGCAAGCCCGGCCTGACGGTCGAGACCATGGGCGCGAATGGCCAATGGTCGGTCGCGGGTCAGGATCGCCGCATCGACTTCAACTATACCAAGACCGCGCCCTTCCAGCGCCGCTGGACCGGCACGCTGACCCCGCCGGGGCCGGGCCAGTACCGCTTGCGCCTCGACGGCCCCGCCTGCTGGCACGCCTGCCCCGCGCATGACGCGGTAAAGCTCTATATCGACGACCAGCTGGTTGTGGACGATGTGATCGGCGGCAAGAAGCTGGAAACCACGATCGACGGTTCCGCGCCGCGTCGTCTCCGGGTCGAAATCGACCACAAGGGCGGTGACGAGGGCCTGCGCCTGCAATGGCTGCCGCCCGCCGAGGCGCTGACCGCCGAGGCCTTGAAGGTCGCCGGGACTGCCGACGTGCTGATCGCGGTCGTCGGCCTGTCGCCCGATCTGGAGGGCGAGGCGCTGGGCGTCTCGGTCCCCGGTTTTGCAGGCGGCGACCGGACCGAGGTCGTGCTGCCCGAGCCGCAGCGCAAGCTGCTCGCCGCGCTCCAGGCGACCGGCAAGCCGGTGGTCGCGGTCGTCATGTCGGGCTCGGCGGTGTCGCTGGGCGACTTCAAGCCCGCCGCGACGCTGGCGGCCTTCTATCCGGGCACCGAGGGCGGCACGGCGCTGGCCGAGATCCTCAGCGGTGACGTGAACCCCTCGGGCCGCCTGCCCGTCACCATCTATCAGTCGACCGCCGACCTGCCCGCCTTTGCCGATTACGGCATGAAGGAGCGCACCTATCGCTACTTCACCGGCAGGCCCGCCTGGGGCTTCGGCCATGGCCTGAGCTACACCAAGTTCGACTATGGCCAGCCGGTCGTCACCGCCAGCGTCGCGGTGGGCCAGCCGGTCGATGTCGCGGTACAGCTGCGCAATATCGGCCAGCGCGCCGGTGAGGAAGTGACGCAGGCCTATCTGGTCCCGCCCGCCACCGACGAGAAGCTGGTGCTGACCGACCCCGTGCTGCAACGCCAGCTCGTCGGCTTCACCCGCGTCGCGCTGAAGCCCGGTCAGGCGGGTACGGCGCGCTTCACCATCGATCCGCGCCTGATGAGCCAGGTCTGGCGTGACGGCACCCGCCGTATCCTGCCGGGCACCTACAAGCTCTATATCGGCGGCGGCCAGCCGGGTGACGGCGCTGGCCAGTGGACGCAGTTCACCGTGACCGGCACCGCGCAGGACCTGCCCAAGTGACCCCGAACCGTCGTGAACTGATCGCCGGGGGCGCGGCGCTCGCCGCCGTTCCGGCCTTCGCCGCCGCGCCCGCCTTCCCCAGCAAGCGCCCGGCCGTCGCCGACCGCCGTTTCGTGTCGAAAGCGGTCGAGGCGGAGATCACCCGCATCTCGAAGCTGATCGCCGATCCCGAACTCCGCTGGATGTTCGGCAACTGCTATCCCAACACGCTCGACACCACCGTGTTGGCGCTGGGCGAGGTCGGCGGCAAGCCCGACGCCTTCGTCATCACCGGCGACATCCCCTGCCTGTGGCTGCGGGACTCGGCGGCGCAGCTGCGGCCCTATCTGCATCTGGTGAAGCGCGACCCCGCGCTGGGGCGGTTGTTCCGCGGGCTGATCGGGCGGCAGGCACGGTCGATCCTGATCGACCCTTACGCCAATGCCTTCATGCAGGACCCGACCGCCAAGACGAACCTCAGCTGGGCGTTGAAGGACGATACCGACATGAAGCCCGGCGTCGCCGAGCGGAAATGGGAGATCGACTCGCTCTGCTACGCGATCCGGCTGGCGCATGACTATTGGCGTGAGACGGGCGACACGACGCCGTTCGATGCCGAGTGGAAAGCCTCCGCCCGCCTGATCGTGAAAACTTTCCGCGAACAGCAGCGGAAAGAAGGCCCCGGCCCCTATCGCTTCCGTCGCTCCGCGCCCGAGCCGACCGAGACGCTCTATCGCGGCTATGGTTTGCCGACGCGTCCCAACGGCCTGATCCATTCGGGCTTCCGCCCCTCGGACGATGCCTGTCTTTACGGCCAGTTCGTGCCCGCCAATCTGTTCGCGATGACGACGCTGCGCGAGCTGGCCGCGCTATCGAACGCGGTCGGCGAGCCCGCGCTGGCGCAGGACGCCACCACGCTGGCCGCAGAGGTCGAGGCTGCGCTCAGGCAGTTCGGCACGATGACGCTGCCGAGCGGCGAGCGCGTCTGGGCCTATGAGGTCGATGGCTATGGCAATGCCGTCTTCATGGACGACGCCAATGTGCCCTCGCTGTCGGGCCTGGCCTATCTCCGCTGCGTCGATGCAGCCGATCCGCTGTGGCAGCGCACCGTCGCAGCGTGCTGGAGCAAGGCCAATCCCTGGTATTTCGAGGGCAAGGCGCTGACCGGTATCGGCGGTCCGCATACCGGACCGGGTCAGGTCTGGCCGATGTCGATCATCACCCGCGCGCTGACCTCGACCGACCCTGCGCTGCTGCGGTCGAGCCTCGCGATGATCCGTGGGTCGCATGGCGGTACGGGTTTCATTCACGAAGGGGTCGATATCGACGATCCCGCCAAGTTCACACGCGACTGGTTCGCCTGGGCCAATGGCCTGTTCGGCGAGCTGATCGTCCATGTCGCGGCCACCCGGCCGGAAGTATTGCGGGAGACGTTCGCATGATCCTCAGCCGCCGCTCGCTCCTCGCCGGGACCGCGCTTGCCGCCCTGCCGATACGCGGGGTGATGGCCACCCTGCCGCCGCTGCCGACCCCGCCGAACCTGTTCGTCGGGACCGGCGGCGACGGGCATACCTATCCGGGCGCGGTGATGCCCTTCGGCATGGTACAGCTGAGCCCCGATACCGATGTCGAGTGCTGGGATACCTGTTCGGGTTATCATCATGGCGACGGCTCGATCATGGGGTTCAGCCATACGCATCTGTCGGGCACCGGCATCGGAGACATGCTCGACGTGCTGGTCGTGCCGACGCGCGGAGAACTCAAGCTGACGCCGGGGCCACTGTCGGACCCGGATGCCGGTTATCGCCAACGCTATTCGGACGAACAGGCGCAGCCCGGCTATTACCGGGTGAAGCTCGAATCCGGCGTGCTCGCCGAACTGACCGTCACCGAGCGGACCGGTTGGCATCGCTACACCTATCCCAAGGGGCCGGGGCATGTGCTGGTCGACCTGTCGCACCTGGTCCTCGACAAGAGCGACGAAAAGCCGCTCATCACCGATGCGGAAATCACCATTGAGCCCGATGGCACGATCACCGGCACCCGCCGCGTCTTCCGCTGGGCCAAGGGGCGGCGCATCTTCTTTGCGATGCAGCTGTCGAAAAAGCCGACCCGCATCCAGCTTTACGGTGACAATGACGCGCCTGCGACGGGCACCGCCGTCAAGGGCAACCGCCTGAAGGCCGCCCTGTTCTTCGACGAACTGGGCGATGCGCCGCTGCTGATCCGCTGCGGCATTTCGGCGGTCGATGTCGCGGGCGCCAAAGCCAATCTGGCGGCCGAGGCAAAGGACTGGAATTTCGAACGCGTGCGCGAGATGGCGCAAGGGCGCTGGATCAATACGTTGGGCGGCATCCGGGTCGAGGGCGGCACCCCCGACCAGCAGACGATCATGGCTTCGGCCAATTACCACACGCTGATCGCGCCGACGCTCTTCTCGGACGTCGACGGCCGTTACGTCGGTCTGGACGGACAGGTGCACAAGGCCCCCGCCGGGCAGTTCGCCTACAGCACCTTCTCCACCTGGGACACCTACCGGGCGCTGCACCCCTGGCTGATCCTGACCCAGCCCGCCCAGGCCAAGAAGCTGGTCGACGACATCATCCGCCAGACGCAGCAAAGCGCCTATGGCCCGCCGGTCTGGACGCTGCAGGGCAAGGAGACCGGCATCATGATCGGCTGGCACGGCACGCCGATCATGGCCGAGGCGATGGTGAAGGGCATTCCCGCCGACTATGCCGCCGCATGGCCCGGTATCGCCAAGCGCAGCTTCGACTTCACCGCGCCCGACATGGACAACTCCAAGGGCCGCGACCTGTACGACGCCAAGGGCTATGTCCCCGCCGACAAATGGTGGGAAAGCGTCAGCCGGACGCAGGAATACGCCTATGACGACTGGGCCGCGTCGCACATCGCGCGTCGCGTCGGCCAGACGGCGCAGGCCGACCGGCTGCTCAAGCGCTCGGGCAATTGGCGCAACGTCATCGACCCCTCGATCGGTTTCGCCCGCCCCCGCTTCAGCGATGGCAGCTGGTGGAAGGATTACGACCCCGTCCAGCTCGGCCATATGCCCAAGCCCTGGTGGCGCGACTATACCGAGGCAAATGGCTGGCAGGCGACCTTCCTCAACCAGCATGACGTCTATGGCCTGATCCGCCACATGGGCGGTGACGCCAAGTTCGAGGCGAAACTGGACGAGCTGTTCAGCGCACCCTCGACGCTCCCCAAGAACGCGCCGCCGGACATCTCCGGGCTGGTCGGCCAATATGCGCATGGCAACGAGCCGGACCAGCATGCGGCCTATCTCTACGCCTATGTCGGCGCGCCCTGGAAGACGCAGAGGATGGTCCGCCGCCTGCTGACCGAGATGTACAAGAACGCGCCCGACGGCATCATCGGCAATGACGATTGCGGCCAGATGAGCGCATGGTTCCTGTTCTCCGCGCTCGGCTTCTATCCGGTCGATCCGGTCAGCGGTGCCTATGTCTTCGGCGGACCGCTGTTCGACCGGGCGCAGCTGACGGTCGGCGGCAACAAGACGCTGGTCGTCGAGGCGAAGGGCAATAGCCCGGACACGCCCTATATCCAGTCGGTGACCTGGAACGGCCGCCCTTGGACGAAGAGCTGGATCGACCATGCCACCCTGTCCAAGGGCGGCACCCTGTCCTTCACCATGGGCGCCAAGCCGAACCCCGCCTTCGGCCGCGATCCCAAGGACCGCCCGCCGTCCTTCGACCACCTGCCCGCCTGATCTCTCCCGGAGCCGAATTGAAGATGACCGATTTCTCCCGCCGCGCCGTCCTCGCCTCCGGGCTGGTCGCCTCCGCCGCGCCTGCCTTCGCGCAAAAGGGGGCGGCTGCGCCCGCTCCTTACGGCGCGGTCCCCTCGGCCCGGCAGTGGCGCTGGCACCAGCGCGAGCAATATGCCTTCATCCACTTCGCGATGAACACCTTCACCGACAAGGAATGGGGCTATGGCGACGAAGACCCCAAGATGTTCAACCCCAGCGACTTCAGCGCGGACCAGATCGTCGGGGCGGCCAAGGCGGGCAATCTGAAGGGCATCATCCTCACCGCCAAGCATCATGACGGCTTCTGCCTGTGGCCGACCAAGCTGACCGAGCATTGCATCCGCAATTCGCCGTACAAGAACGGCCAGGGCGATATCGTCCGCGAGATGTCGGACGCCTGCAAGCGCGCCGGGCTAGCCTTCGGCATCTATCTCTCGCCCTGGGACCGCAATCGCGCCGATTATGGCCGCCCGTCCTATGTCGAATATTTCCGCAAGCAGGTCGTCGAACTCTGCACCGGCTATGGCGAGCTGTTCGAATTCTGGTTCGACGGGGCCAATGGCGGCGACGGCTATTATGGCGGCGCGCGCGAGACGCGGCAGATCGATGCGCCCAAATATTATAACTGGCCCTCGATCATCGCGCTGGTCCACCAGCACCAGCCCATGGCCTGCACCTTCGATCCGCTGGGCGCGGATATCCGCTGGGTCGGCAATGAGGACGGGATTGCGGGCGATCCCTGCTGGCCGACCATGCCGAACCACCCTTATGTCCAGTCGGAGGGCAATTCGGGCGTGCGCGGCGGCGCGCTGTGGTGGCCTGCCGAGACCAACACCTCGATCCGGCCCGGCTGGTTCTATCATGCGGACGAGGACTCGAAGGTCCGCTCGCCGGAAAACCTGGTCGGCTATTTCGACACCTCGGTGGCGCGCGGCACCAACATGAACCTGAACCTGCCGCCAGATCGGCGCGGGCGCATCCCCGATCAGGACGTGAAGATCCTGAAGAGTTTCGGCGACGCGATCCGCGCCAGCTTCGCGACCGATCTAGCGCAGGGCGCGGTGGCCAGCGCCAGCCATGTGCGTGGCAAGGGGTATGAGGCCGCCAAGGTGCTGGACGACCAACGCGACACCTATTGGTCCGCGCCGGACGGCGTGACCACGCCCAGCCTGACGCTCGACCTGCCACCGGGCCGCCGTTTCGACCTGATCCGCATCCGCGAATATCTGCCGCTCGGCGTGCGCGTCACGCGCTTCGCGGTCGATGCGGAAGTGAACGGCCAGTGGCAGCAGTTGGCCGAACATGAGTGCATCAGCGCGCAACGGATCATCCGCCTGCCCCAGCCGATCACCGCGCGCCGCGTCCGCCTGCGCATCGTCGACGCCCCCGTATGTCCCGCGATCAGCGAGGTTTCGCTGTTCCAGAGCGTCGCGCCGGTCCCCGTCCCCGCCATCGTGTCGAGCGACCCGACCGTGCTGGCGACGACCGACTGGACAATCGTCTCGGCCACCGCGCCGGGGGCCGAAAAGCTGCTCGACAATGATGCCAAGACCATCTGGGTGCAGCCCGCCCCGACGCCCGGCAAGCCTGCCAGCGTCACAGTCGATATGGGCCAAGTGCGCGACGTCGCGGGCTTCAGCCTGACCCCCTCGCGGCAGGTCATGATCGACGCCGCCCCACCGCGCGGTTACGTCGCGGAGACGAGCGTCGACGGCAAGAGCTGGACTCCGGCGGGCGCGGGAGAGTTCTCGAACATCGCCTATGCGCTCTCCACCCAGCGCCTGCCCTTCACCAGCGTCCGGCCGGTTCGCTATCTGCGACTGACCTTCGCAGAGATGTCCAAGCCCGCCGCCAAGCTGGCCATCGCGGGGATCGGCGGCTTCACCAAGCGGTAGGGCTCCATTCCTCCCCTGAAAGGGGAGGTGGCAGGCCGAAGGCCTGATGGAGGGGTGTCGCGATAGGGAAAGCGAGGCTGCCCTCGCAACCGGCGACACCCCTCCACCAGCTTCGCTGGTCCCCCTCCCCTTGCAGTGGAGGACTTGGTTTATCGATCACTCGCTCCCACAAAAAATCGCCGTGAGGGGGGTGGCATTCGATCTTTGTGCGTTGCAACATAATGCACCGCAGAAGGAGCTATGCCATGGCCGACCGTCTCGAACCCCAGTCACCGTCCCGCCCCCGCGTCGCGCTGGCGCTGCAGGGCGGCGGCGCACATGGCGCCTATGGGTGGGGCGTGATCGAGCGCCTGCTGGACGAGGATATTGAGCTGGTCGGCGTCAGCGGCGCGAGCGCCGGGGCGATCAACGGTGCTGCCCTGGTCGCTGGCTATGCCGCCGAGGGGCCTGCGGGCGCGCGGGCCACGCTGGAGCGGCTGTGGCGGCAGGTAGCCGACGCCTCGCCGCTCGCGCCGCTGGACGTCGGATCGCTGGGCGGCCCATTCTTCGAGCCGCTGCTGCGCCGCTCGCTGGATATCGCCAAGCTCTCCAGCCGCTATGTCGCGCCCTTTCTGCCGAACGTGCGCGACATGAGCGCGCTGCGCCAGGCGGTGGAGAGCAGCATCGACCTGGACCTGCTCGCCCGCCAGACGCAAGTGCCGCTGCACGTCTCGGCCACCCATGTCATGAGCGGCTCGGCGCGGCTGTTCACCGGTCCGGCGGTGACGCTGGACGCGCTGATGGCCTCGGCCTGCCTGCCCGAGCTGTTCGCGGCGGTGGAGATCGATGGCGAGGAATATTGGGACGGCGGTTTCGCCGCCAATCCCGCGCTGGAGCCGCTCTTGGCCGATGCGATCGGCGCAACCGACATGCTGATCGTCCAGCTGACTCCCTTCACCGTCGAGGATGTCGGCGGTTCGGTGGGCGAGGTGATGCGCCGGGTCAGCGACATCAGCTTCAACGCCTGCCTACGCCGCGACCTGCGCGCCCTGTCGGAGATTCAGGATATCGCGCGCGCCGAGTCCTCGCGAGATGCGCGGATGCGGGCGATTGCGCGGGTCAATCTGCACCTGCTCTCGCCGCCACCCGAACTCGCCGGTCGGTCGGGGACCAGCAAGGTCGATACCCGCTGGTCGGTGCTTCAGGACCTGCGCGAAAAGGGCCATGCGCAGGCGGAGCATTGGCTGGCCGCGCATCGTGACATGCTCGGCCGCGCCTCCTCGTTCGCCGGACTGCCTGAGGAGGAGTGGCGCGACGGCCACGCGCTCAAAAGTCCGCGCTGAACCGTAAACCAAAGCTCCTCGGCCGCACCGGGGTCGAGACGTTACGCCGCCCCAGCAGGAAGGGGTTGCCATAGGCGAAGCGGTTGCCACGCTCGTCGAGCAGATTGTCGAGCGTCGCCGCCAGCGTGTAGCGGCCATGCCGTGCGGTCAGCCCCAGATCGGCCAAGCCATAGCCGCCCTGTCGCACGTCGAGCATGTCCCCCACACCCAGCACCGAGGGGCCGACAAAGGCCGCCTCCACCTTCGCCGACAGCAGCCATTGGGCGCCGATAGGGATGTCGCGCACCACGCCCAGCCGCGCCGAGACGCTGGGTGTTTCCGGCAGGCGGCGGTTGTTCGCCCGGCTGAGCGCCGCGGTCCTTCCCAGGACTTCGTTATCGGTCATGAACAGCGCCCCGGTCAGGTGCCAGTTGCGCTGCGGCACCCAGTCCGCCCAGCCCTCCAGCGCCGAGATGCGCGCATCGCCGATATTGCTGGTCACCGGCTGCCCGCCGCGATTGATCAGGTCGGCCTGGATCGCCGTCCACTTCGCGCGCGACAGGCTGAGCGAGGCGGACAGGCCCGTGTCCGTCCGGCGCAAATGGCGCAGCCCGACCTCGGTCATCTGGATCGAGTCGGACTCGAAATTGGCGACCCGCCCGACGCCCGCCGCGACGGCCAGACCACCGGTGCGGAAGCCCGACTGGTAACGGCCGAAGAGCGTCCAATTGCCGCCGAGCAGCCAAGACACGCCCAAGGTCGGATCGACCCGCACGGTCGAGCGACCCCGCACGAAGTTGCTCGAACGCGGCCGGATCGAGGGCTCGCCATCGACCCGCGCCGCCGTCACGCGGCCGCCCAGCGTCAGCCAGAGCCGGTGGGTCAAGGGGTGCGTCGCCTCGGCAAAGATCGCGCCGCTGCGGGTGACGTTGGTCACGCCGATCACCGGCCGCACGCCCCGGCGGACGGTTAGTGACCGCCCCATGACCGACTGGTCCGAAAGCACATTGAGTCCGATCACCCAGGAACCGCCTCCCGGCAGTCGCCGCGACAGGCGGCTCTCGTGCGAGAACAAAGTCTTGCTGCCATCCAGCTGATAGCTTTGGTGCGCGCCCAGGATGCTGGCGTCGAACTGCTCGAACGAGGTGCCATGGACATAGCCGGTGGCGGAGACGAATTGCAGGCCGCTCGCCCAATCCTTGGACAGCAGCAGCCGACCAAAGGCCATGTCGCTCCATGACGGCTGGGGCATGGCAGCGCGACTGGTGAGCACATCCTCACTCATCACATATTGCGCGTCGCGGGCGACGATCGACTGGCTGCCCCCTCCGACCTCGGCGTGCCAGCCATCGCCTACCTCCCAGCGCAGGGTGCCGCGCAAGCCGCCGGTCAGCACCCGATTGACGTCGCGCGCATGGGTGCGGACATTGTCTATATAGCCGCCATCGACCCCGTGATAGCCGACCAGCCGCACGCCCAGCGTACCGGGCACCAGCACCTTGTTCGCCACGGCGGCCACATCGGTGCTGGGCGACCCGCCCTGGGTCAGGCCGCCGCCCCATTCCAGGCGTCCGCCATCGCGGTCGAGCGACACCGGATTGGAGGTCAGTCGGATGATCCCGCCGATCGCGCCCGAGCCGTGGAGCGCCCCCTGCGGCCCCTCGGCAATCTCGACCTCGCCGATGTCATACAGCTTCAGCCCCGGATCGGGACCGGCAAAGGCGATCTGCACATCGTCGAGATAGAGGCTGGCGGTCGACTCGGTCGCGCCGTTGAAGCTGCTGTCGGCGATGCCGCGAATGAACAGCTTGTTGCGCCCCGGCCCCAACGCCGTCGTCTGGAGAATGGGCGTATGCGCCGCCACGTCGCTGAGGTCGACCGAGCCGCCGGGAACGGTCACACCGCGCCCGATCACCGACACGCTGCCCGGATAGCGCGCCAGTTCGGTGCCCTGCTTGCTGGCGGTGACGATGATGTCCTGCGCATTGCCCGAGGCCGGAGGCGGTGCCGCCGGGCGCGGCGCGGCGCGTGGTTCCTTTACGGGGCGGGGTGCCGGTATGACGCGGAAGCTCGTCGCGTCGATCGCGATGGCGCGGTATCCGGTTCCGCGCAGCAACTGGGTCAATGCGCGGGCGGGCGGTGCCGTGGTGGACAGCGCGCGGGTGCGAACCCGGCCCAGTCCGCCATCGGTCGCCACGACGGTGATCCCACCCTGTCGCGCCAATTCGCGCAGCGCCATGTCGAGCGTGGTGGGGGCAAGGGCGATGCGGCGCGGCGATACGGCCCCCCGACCTTGGGCCAGTCCAGCGGCAGGCGCGATCAGGAATGCGGCCAGCAGAACGGGCGCGACCCAACGGCCGCGTTCAACGATCCTCGTTCGACGCCCGCAAAATCCAGTCCCCACCGCTCTGGCGCCACCCCGCTCCGATCAGTTTCGCGAGACGCGGAACGTCCTTGTCGGCATCGCCCGTCATCCGAACGACGCCGGTGACAGGGCGATCGACCAGTGGCCCCTCCACCGCGATGCGCATGCCATAGGCGGATTGCAATCGAGCGGCAATCGTCCCCACAGTCTCGCCGTCCAGATCGAGCAGCCCTTCGCGCCAGCCGCCGACCATCGCCGGATCGACCGTGACGCGGCTGAGCCGATGATGGCCTTCGTCCAGCCGAATGCCCTGCCCGGCGGTCAGTGCGATACGCTCGCCCAGCGGCGCCAGCGAGACGGCTCCCTCGGCCACCGACACGTCCAACCGATCCCCCTGTCGCCGGACGTCGAACACGGTGCCCATGTCGCGGATGGCGACATTGCCCGCGTGCAGCTCGAACGGCGCCGACGGATCGTGGCGGACATGGAACAGCGCCTGCCCCTGCTCCAGCGTCGCTGTCCGCGTGTCATGGCGATCGTAACGCAGGCGCGAACCGCCCGACAGTTCGATCCGGGTGCCGTCGTTCAGCGCGATCTGGCGCGTCTCACCCGGCCGGGTCTGTTCGATGCGGATGTCGGGCCGCGAGCGCAACGCGACCGGCCCGGCGACCAGCGCGACCGCCGCCGCCACGCCGCCCATCAGCCACCAGCGGCCCCAGCCCGCATTGTCGTTCGCGGCCACCGGTTCGGGCGCGACCTCGGCCATGGTCTCCGGCGGGGTCAGCTGCGCATCGGCCATGGCGACCGCATCATAGGCACGCGCATGGGCCGGGCTGTCTTCCAGCCACGTCGCAAAGGCATCCCATTCGGCCGCGCTCATGTCGCGTTGCCGGATGTGCCAATCGATCGCCTGTTCCTCCAGCGTCACGCGCCTTCGCTCCCTTCATCGTCATGACGACGCCGACACAGCCGATCCGCACCCCCGGCTTCACGATTTTCCTGCAAAAATTGATAGGCACGGCGCAGCAGCTTCTCGACCGCGCTCACCGTGATCCCCATCCGCTCGGCGATGACGCGTTGCGGCTGCTCCTCGAACCGGAACAGGGTGAAGGCCTCGCGCATCCGGTCGGGCATCTCGGCGATCAGCCGGTGTGCGCGGGCCAGTTCGCTGCGGCCCAGCGCCACGCGTTCGGGATCGGCATATTCGCCCGATTGCGGCTGCACCTCTTCCCAGGCGCCGTCGCGCGCGCCCCGCCGGGCGGCGGCAATGCGGCGATCGGTCGCCAGATTGGTCGCCATGCGGCAGAGAAAGGGAATGGGCTGATCGATCTGACTCGCGTCCAGATCGCCCACGCGCAACCAGAGGTCCTGCAGCGCATCCTCGGCATCCTCGACCGAGCCGAGCCGGGCGGCCAGCAGGCGACGCAGCAGCGGCCGCGCCTCCATGAACCGGCCCTCCAGACCCTCGCTACCCAATCACTCGCCCTCGCGTCAGGCGGCGAAGGCCAGCCCGTTTTGCGCCGCCATGTCAGACACCGAAACCGCGCGCAAGACATCCGCCTCGTCCCGCCGCGCCGCCGCGATCGCATCGCCCGCACGCCGTCCCGCTCCCGGATGGCACATCACCAGATGATGGGGCCCGGCCTTGTCGAAGAAGCGCGGCAGAGCCTCGGCAAAGCGGCCGTCAAAACCGTAATGCCCGGCAAAACCCTGGTTGCAGCGCAGGCCCGCCGCCTCCGCCGCGCGGGTCAGGCCGCGCGAATGATAAGCGCTGCCGATCGCCTTGCCGCGCCACGGTCGGCCGAGCAGCGCGCTCACCCGATCCTCGCAGGTGCGCAGCCACGCCCCCGGCGCGCGGCGGCGGGTGATCTCCAGCACGATGGGGCGGATACCGGGTAGCGCATGGGAATGCTGATGTCCGTCGACGAACGCGGGCGGGCGGCCCATCGCATCCTCGAACCGTTCGAACTGCGCCTCCACCTCGCGCCGGATTTCGCCCGCGTCGAGTTGCCCGCGCGCCGCCATGCGGGTCAGCGGGTCGATGCCGGGCATCACGCCGTCTTGCGTAAAGCCATTGGCATGGATCGGCGCTTCCTCGGTCAGCGTCAGATGCAGGCCGATCTGCGCCGTATCGGGCACGTCGCGCAGCATCACACTGTCCTCCATCCAGTTCGGACGCAGGGTCATGCAGCTTGTCGCGTTCAGTTTTCCCGAGCGGAGCAGCTCGGCGATGACCAGACTGTCTTCGGTGGAAAAGGCGAAATCGTCAGCGCAGAGAATAAGCTGGTTCACCCACGACTCCCGCCAGATGCTGATAGGCCGTCTCGCGCATCCGCTCGGTCGTCAGACGCCGGGCCTTCAGCCGCCGCGCCAGAAAATCGTAGAAGAACCAGTCCCCCGCGAACGGCGCCGCCACGCTGTAGACCAGCCGCTCGGTCAGCGTCCAGCGGATCGACTCGCGGTCGCGCTCGCGGTCCGAGGGCACGCACCAGAAACCATCGGCATAAGCCATGCTGCCATGGCGCATCACGCGGTGGATGACCTCATGATCCTCCAGCACATAATTCCAGTGACGCGGATCGAAGCCGCCCGCCGCCTTCAGCGCTTCGGTCCGGAATGCCTGGCCCGCGCCGCCCGCATGGCACTGGCGCGGCAGGAACCGTGAGGCCAGTCGGATGGCGGCGGACTCCCGGCGACGCGCGTCCTCGCCGTCCCCCGGAGCGATGAAATAGGCCCCCGCCACGACGCAGCCGGGCTTTTCCAGCAGGGCTTGCGCCTGCGCCAGATACTCGGCCGGATAATAGGTGTCGGCGTCGCAGGTCGCGACGAACCGGGTGTGGACGTGATCGAGCCCCAGGCGCAGTGCGTTGATCTTGCCCGGCAAGCCCTGATGCAACAGGATATGGTCGAGGCCCAGCCGCTCGCAGGCCTCGGTCGCGATGCGCACGCTGGCGTCCAGCGAGCCGTTGTCGACCAGCACCAACCGGAACCGCACCGTCTGTGCCGCCAGCCCCGCCAGCGTCGCGGCCAGATGCGTTTCTTCGTTGAAGAAGGGCACGATCACGGTCCAGCACGGCGCGACATAGGCGCTCGCCGGATCGGTCTTCCCCGCCTCGGCACAGGCTTTGGCATTGCGCCAGGCCGCACCTTCCGCATCGAGCAGCATTACCGTTCCCCGCCCACTGGACTCTCCACAACCCCCGTTGCCGAAGCCCCCGGGATGGCGGTGCCAAATCGCCCGATCCCGAAGGTTCCATGGCTAGGACGCCGCCGCCCGCACCCAACCGGACATCACGGTAAAAATTTTTTAACGAGGCCTGGAACCGTGCCGATTTCCTTTGCGGAAGGGGATCGGTCGATGGCACGGGGCCCGCGTGACGGACATTACACCCGCCCGCCCCGCCCCGCCGTTTCGTCGATGGTCATGGCCGATCCCGGACCGGCCGATGGCCGTCGCCCTGATGCTGCTCGCCTTTGCGGTGCTGACCCGGATGCGCGACTTCGGCAATCCGGTCGCGCATGTCGACGAGCAATATTATCTGCTGGTCGGCGACCGCCTGCTGCACGGCGCGCGCCTCTATATCGACTTATGGGATCGCAAGCCGCCGGGGCTGTTCCTGCTGTTCGCCGGCTTCCGCCTGCTGCCGGGTGATGGCTTCCTCGCCTATCAGTTGGTCGGCACCGCCTGCGCCGCCGCCACGGGTTGGCTGATCTGGTTCGCGGCGCGCCGCATGGCACTCGCCGCGCCCGCCGGACTGGCGGCGGGCGCGGCCTATATCCTCTGGCTACCGCTGCTCAGCGGGGGAAGCGGCCAGTCGCCGGTCTTCTACAATCTGGCGATGATGGCCGCCGCCGTCCTGACGCTGGAGCTGCCCCGCTGGGCCGAGCGGCGCGCGGTGGGGGCGATCATCCTGAGCGGCACAGCGGCATGCCTGCTGGCGGGCATCGCCATCCAGATCAAATATACGCCGCTGGTCGAGGGCGCGTTCTTCGGCCTGGCGCATCTCTGGTATCTCTGGCGTGCGCGCGCGCGGATCGTTGCGATCCTGCTGGCGGCGCTCGCCTGGATGGCGATGGGGCTGCTGCCGACGCTGCTCGTCATCGGCTATTTCTGGATGAGCGCACCGGCGGCGTTCGATGCCTTCTGGTTCGCCAATTTCACCTCGATCACGCTGCGGCGCGGTTATCCGGCGGCCAAGATCATCGGGCGGCTGGCGGGCATCGGCGGGCAGTTGCTGCCGCTGATCGCTTGCGCGGTCTTCGCCTGGGCCAAGGGGCCGACGCGCGAGGGCTTGACGCTGACCCGCATCTGGCTGGCCTTCGCCCTGGTCGCCTTTGCCATGATCGGGGCCTTTTTCGACCATTACGCTTTGCCGCTGGTCGCCCCACTGGCGCTGGCCGCCGCCCCCGCCTTTGCGATGCGCCGCCGGGCGGTGGTCGCGGTCTTCGCGATCGGCGCGGGGCTGTTCGCCCTTCACGCAGCCACCAACGACCCGAGCGAGGGCGACGGCATCCGTCGCATGGCGAAGGTGATGGCGACCGTCGACGGGCGCGAATGCCCCTATGTCTTTGCGGGCGATTCCAGCCTCTATCACCTGTCGGGCGGATGCGTGCCGACGCCTTACGCCTTCCCCTCCTCGCTCGCCTATGAGGCGGAGCGCGGGGCGATCGGCATCGATGAAAATGCCGAGGTCGCCCGCATCCTCGCGCGCCGACCGCCCGCCATCGTCACGCTGGACGATCCCTTCTCACCGTGGAACGAGGCCACGCAAGGCCAGATGCGTCGCGCGCTGGCCAGCGACTATCGCTTGCTCCTGTCGGTCCCGCGCGAGGGGCGGCATGAGCTGCTCCATGTCCGGCGCGATCTGTCCGTTCCGCCTGTGAAATAAAAGCACGGTCGCGGTTGTTTTAGCGTCCCCTGCGCCCCATCTGCGCCGCCGAACCGTGATGGAGCGACAAGCCATGAGTGACGACGCCTATACCCCGCCCGCCATCTGGACCTGGGACAAGGACAATGGCGGCCAGTTCGCCTCCATCAACCGGCCGATCGCCGGGCCGACCCATGACAAGGACCTGCCGGTCGGCCAGCATCCGCTCCAGCTCTATTCGATGGGCACGCCCAACGGCGTGAAGGTCACCATCCTGCTCGAAGAGCTGCTGGCGGCGGGGCACAAGGACGCCGAATATGACGCCTGGCTGATCCGCATTTCGGAAGGCGATCAGTTCGGCAGCGGTTTCGTCGCGATCAATCCCAACTCGAAGATCCCGGCGCTGGTCGACCGCCGGGGCCGCGAACCGCTCGCCATCTTCGAGTCCGGTGCGATCATGACCCATCTCGCCGAGAGCTTCGGCGCGTTTCTGCCGACCGAGCCTGCCGCCCGCGCACGGGTGATGGCGTGGCTGTTCTGGCAGATGGGCAGCGCGCCGTTCCTGGGCGGCGGCTTCGGCCACTTCTACGCCTATGCGCCGGTGAAGATCGAATACGCCATCAACCGCTATGCCATGGAGGCCAAGCGCCAGCTCGACGTGCTCGATCGCCAGCTGGCCGAGAATGCCTATGTCGCGGGCGAGGAATACAGCATCGCCGACATGGCGATCTGGCCCTGGTACGGGCAACTGGTGCTGGGCCGCCTGTATAATGCCGCCGAGTTCCTGCAGGTGCAGGACTACACCCATGTCCTGCGCTGGGCGCGCGAACTGGACGAGCGTCCGGCGGTGAAGCGCGGACGGATGGTCAACCGGACCTTCGGCGAGCCTGCCGAGCAGCTGCCCGAGCGGCACGATGCCAGCGACTTTGCGCTGCGCACGGCCGACAAGCTCTGATCCATCGATCCTCCCCGGGGCCGGGGAGGATTTGATGACGCCCGGATGTCATCTGCCGCGAGAGGGTTGATCCCCGCCGCGGTCTGGGCCTTAGTCGCCGCCATGCTCCCCCGCTTCCTCCTGTCCCGCCCGGTCATGGCGCTCGCGCTGGCCGCCGCCGCCTTGGTCGAAAGCCCGCTTTGCGCCGCCGACCCCGCCCCGTTCGACCTGCCGGGGCCTTCGCTGCGCATTGCGGTGACGCGCGGCGACCGGACGCTGCCCATCGCCGAGATTCCCAATCTCGCCACCGGCGACAAGCTGGTCATCGAGGCGGACCTGCCCAATGACCAGCGCGCGCGCTACATCCTGTTCTCGGCCTTCCTCAGCGGCGCGACCAACCCGCCGCCGAAGAACTGGGTGCAGGCGGCCGAGACCTGGAAGCCCAAGGACAAGGATCGTCGCCTGACCCTGACCGTGCCCAGGGGCGCACGGCAGATGGCACTGTTCCTGGTACCAGAAACCGGCGGCGCGTCCGGCACCATCGTCGATGCGGTGCGCGACCGGCCGGGCGAGTTCGTCCGTGCAGTGCAGGACCTGAACCAGGCCTCGCTCGACCGCTCGCGGCTGAACGCCTTCGTCGCGGCGATCCGGGCACAGGAGAACAGCCACCCCGAATTTCTGCGCACCCTGGCGCCCGCTTTGTCGAACAGCTTGGCGATCAAGCTGAACCCCGATTGCCTGGCGCGGGTCATCGAGTTGCAGGCGGCCTGTCTGCTGGAAAATCGCGACTCGCTGGTACTGGCGGATATTCACAGCAGTTCGATGACCGATACGCTGGTCGGTGCGCCGACCGACCTGGCGCTCCAGCTCAGCTATACGCGTGAGGCGGGGCTGGGCTATTACAGCCCGTATATCGGCGTCATCCGCGACATCGCCCGCGTATTCGGCGCGTTCGGCAACCCGCAATTCGGCTATCTGCCGACGCTGGCCACGCGCGATGGCGAAAAGCTGTCGCTGCTGCTCAACGCCGCGCCGTCCTTCGCCAAGCCCAAATCGGTGCTGGTCGCCGCCATGCCCGCGATCGACGCGCCCAGCCCGCCGCGCCTGCGCGTGACCGCCGATGCGCCGCTGTGCGGGGCCCGGCCGGGGCTGGTCCTGCCCGTCGAGGGCGCGCCGCTGATCTATTCGACCGGGTTCGCCCGCAACATGATGGTGTCGATCACCGGCCCAGACGGCAAGACCATCGACCTGCCCGTCCGCGCGCGCGCCGATCGCGGCGGCTATGTCCTGACCGAGCCGCTGCCCGCGGGTGTGCTGTCGGGCAAGGTCTCGGCCAAGCTGCATGGCCAATGGGGCTTCGATAGCTTTGAGGGGCCCAGCTTCACGCTGCAATTCCCCGGCGGCGGCGACTGGCGCGCGGTCGATGCGGGGCAAAGCCTGGTGGTCGGGCGCGACAACAGCGTTGCGCTGAACGGCCCGGCGGCGGCCTGTGTCACCGGCGTCGCGATGCGGATGGGCGGCGGTGCGCCGCAGCCGGTTCCCTTCACCCTGCGGGGCGCGGACGGCATCACGGCCACCCTGCCGCTGAAGGGCGCGCGGGCGGGCGAGATCACGCTGGAGATCCAGCAGGTCGGCGATGCCGCACCCCGCACCACGACCCTGCGCGCCTATTCACCCGCCAGCCGGATCGACACGGTGACGCTGGCCAAGGGCGACCGCTTCGTCACGCTGACCGGGCAGCGGCTGGATGAGATTGCCGGTGTCGAGATCGGCGATGTCCGCCTCTCCCCCGGTGACCTGACCCGCGATGGCGATACCGACCGGCTGGTCGCGACCACCGCCGACAATCGCGTGCCGGACGGCACGAGCGCCCGGATCAGGCTGACCGACGGACGCAGCCTGTCGGTGCCGATCACCACCGCCCCACCACGCCCGTCCGCCACGCTGATCGCGCGCAGCCTGTCGCCCAAAAGCGGTGCGGCCGCCGTGGCGCTGGCGACGCGGGACGAGACGGTGCTGCCCGACAATGCCCGCCTGACCTTCTCGGTCCGCGCGGCCGATGGCACGCGGCTGGCCCCGACCGACGCGATCGAGGTCGCGACAGCCGACGGCGGCGCCACCGTCACGCTGGAGGGCGGGCGCGATGTCCGGCTGTCCTCGCCCGAAATCGCGGTGGCGACGCTTGACCCTGCTAAGCTGGGCCCGGCGGCGGCAGGCGCGTTGCGCTACCGGATCGTGCGCGAGAGCATCAAGGGCGACTGGAGCCCGCTCGCGACGCTGGTCCGCCTGCCCCGGGTCGACGGCGGCGGATGCGAGGCGGGCGGATGCTGGATCGAGGGACGCGACCTGTTCCTGATCGACCGCGTGGCCGCGACGGCCGATATGGCGGGCGCGGTCAGCGTTCCGGCGGGGTTCACCGCCGCGCGACTGACCGTGCCGGAGCCGAAGGACGGAATGCTCTATCTGGCGCTGCGCGATGCGCCGGGGGTGGTGTTCACCATGGCGGAGAAGCGGTAGGCCTTCCTCACCACAGACAGGGACAAGGCCTCAATCCGCCGAACCGGTGATCGTGGCGCGCCCGCCATCCTCCTCGCTCCGCTCCAGTTCGCGGCGCAGGGCGCGCATATCTTCGCGGAAACCGATCAGCCGCTCGACACTCATGCCCGACCGCGCGGTGATCTCCTCGCCCAAGCAGCCGCACCGGTCGCGCAGCGCCGCTCCTGCCGGTGTCAGCCTCACCCGGACCTGGCGCTCGTCCTGCGGATCGCGCTCGCGCGCAACCATGCCACCGGCCTCCAGCCGCTTGACCAGCGGCGTCACCGTGCTGGACTCCAGCCCCAGACGCTGGGCAATGGCGCCGATCGTCCGGCCATCCTCCTCCCACAGCACCAGCATCGCCAGATATTGCGGATAGGTCAGGCCCAGCTCGTCCAGCATGGGCTTGTAGGTGCGCTGCATCGCCATGTTCGCCGCATAAAGCGCAAAGCACAGCTGTTCATCGAGCGGCCAAGGGGCCGACATCCGCTATCTCCCGTTACAGGAAAAAACATATCGCGATAAAAGAAGCGCTGGACAAGAGCGATCGGACTTCGCATATTCATATCGCGATAAACATTATCGGAGAAACGATGTGACGATCGATGTGAAATACGAGACCCAGGCGCGTGCCACCGGCGGTCGCGACGGCCATGCGCGCACAGCGGACGGGACGCTGGACGTCACCTTGTCGACTCCGAAGGAACTCGGCGGCGCAGGCGGTAACGGCACCAACCCGGAACAGCTGTTCGCGGCGGGTTACTCGGCCTGCTTCATCGGCGCGCTGAAGGTCGCGGGCCAGCAGCTGAAGGTGAAGATTCCCGACGACGTCGCCGTGTCGGCCAAGGTCGGCATCGGTCCGCGCGCGGCGGGCGGCTTCGGCATCACCACCGACCTGACCGTCGAACTGCCGGGCATCGACCGCGCCGAGGCCGAAAAGCTGGTCGAGGCGGCGCATCAGATCTGCCCGTATTCGAATGCCACGCGCGGCAATGTGGATGTCGGCCTGACGCTGGCCTGACCTCCCTCCGTACTCCCTGAGCCTTCCCGGCGCGGTCTGATCTCCCTGAAGACCGCGCCGTTTTTGTGTCAGGCGGAGTCGCGCAGGATCAGGCCCGGCGGCATCTCCAGCCCGGGTGCAGCTCGTCCTTCGATCCGCTCAAACAGCGCGGCGACCATCGCCTTCGCCCCTGCCTCCAGATCCTGTCGGATCGTCGTCAGCCGGGGGATGGCCCGCTCGGCCAATGGCAGGTCGTCGAAGCCCGTCACCGCGACATCGCCCGGCACCGACCGGCCGCTGGCGGACAACTCCGCCATCGTCGCCAGCGCGATCATGTCGGAGGCCGCCACGATGCCGTCGATTGCCCGCCCCTCCCCCTGCAAGCGCGCCAGATTGGCGGCGATCTGATCGGGCATCAGTTCGGGCGCGAGCGCCACGTCGAGTTGCTGCGGCGGCTTCAGTCCGGCATCGGCCATCGCGTCGCACAGCCCCGCATGGCGCTGTGCCAGTTCCAGCGTGCGGATTTCACCCATGAAGGCGATGCGCCGCCGCCCGGTCGCGATCAGATGCTCGCCCGCCATCCGCCCGCCCAGCCGATTGTCGACGCCCACCGCGCAGTGATGCTGGCCGGGCAACGTGCTGCCCCAGACGACCAGCGGCAGATAGGTCTCGGCCACCGCGTCGATCACCGCCAGCTGGTTCGACTGACCGATCAGCAACACGCCGTCGACCATGCCCGACCGGGTGATGCGCGACAGCCAGTCGTCGTCGTCGGGAATGATGCGCGACAGCATCACGTCATGGTCGCGCGCCGCCAGCTCATCGGCGAGATGGCCGAGCAGCGTCATGAAGAAGGGATCGGACAGACGCTGCCGCCGCTCATGGCCCAGCGGAATGGCGACGCCGATCACGCCGGTCCGCTGCGCGCGCAGGCGGCGGGCCATCTGGTTGATCTGGAAATTATGCTCGGCGGCCAGCGCCTCGATCCTTGCCCGCGTCTCGGCATTGACGACGCTCTTGCCCGCCAGCGCACGACTGACGGTGCCGGGCGACACACCCGCCAGCCGGGCAATGTCCTTCAGGGTGCGGGCGGGTGGGGACGCATCGGTCATGGCCAGCCTCCTGAAACGAAAATGAGGCGGATGCCAAGTCGCACCCGCCCCAAGGGGGAGTCGATCAGAAGCGGTAGCGGATGGAGGCCGTCACCGTGCGCCCGTAAAGCGCGGTATTGTTGAACACGCCTTGCGTCGAGGACAGCACCGGGAAGATGCCGCCGCCGCCACGGAAGCCCAGCTTGTCGAAGATGTTGTTGGCGTTCAGGCCCAGCTCCAGCTTGTCCATCGGCCGCACGGTGATGAAGCCGTTGAAGAAGGTCGAGCCCTTGATCGTGTAGAGGTTGAAATCGTCCGACTTGGTGCTGGTCTGGCCGTTCATGCTGACACCGAACGCGACCGGACCGGCATCATAGGAGGGCGATACGACGAACAGGAAGTCGGGCAGGCCGCCGGGCTTCTTGCCGACAAGCCCTGGCGTCGCGCTGCTGGTGATCTTCGAGTTGGCATAGGTCGCGTCGACCGCCAGGTGGAAGTCGCCATAGGTCACGCGGCTGGTGAACTCGATACCGTAGGAGCGATAGCCGTTCGAGATGTTCGGGTTGTTGTTCGGTGCCGGGTTGTTGATCCGGGTGAAGTCGTAATTATTCTCGGTCAGGGTCGAGTGGAAACCGGTGACTTCGACCGAGTACGACGCGCCGCCCAGGCCGCCCCGCTGCTTCACGCCGATTTCCTGCTGGTTGAGGAAGTTGACCGATGTCGCCTGCCCCTGTGCGTTCAGCGAGCCGTCCGCGTTGAAATTGCCCGACAGGACACGACGGTCGGCATTGAAGCGGCCGCCACGGCTGGCGCGGGCAAAGACGCTGGTCTTGCTGTCAAAGGCATAGAGCGCACCCACCGACCAGCTGACATAGCCATCGGTATAGTTGATCTTCTCCGCCGTCGGGCTGAGCACCAGCGACGGAATCAACGCCGAGCCCAGCGCGTCGGTCACGCGGGTCGTCGGACCTGCGACGCCGCCTTGCGCGGTGCCCTCGCCATGCACGCTGTCATAGCGGATCGAGGCGTCGAGGTTCAGGCCGCCGACCTCGTAACCGGCCTGCAGGAAGGGCGCGACATCGGTATAGGTCAGGTCGACACGACGCGCGCAGCAGCTGCCCCAATTGTCGTTGAACCCGGCCTGGCCCGCCGCTGTCAGCTGCGTACCGGTGGTCGAGAACAGGTCGAGCGGCGCGGCATTATTGCCGTTCAGCTCGCTATACTGGCGGTTCACGTGCCAGTCCTGCACGATGTTCTGCCGCATCACGAACAGACCGGCGGTCAGTCGCGCCTTGCCCGGCCCGACATCGAACTTGCCGTTCAGCGTCAGGTTGTTCGCGAAATTGTCCATGTTCTTCATGAACACGTTGATGTTCGGGTTGTTGTTCACATAGGGACCGGTGAACAGCTGCCCCAGCTTCGGCCCCGCCGCATAGCGGACCGAGCCCACCGTCTGGCCGTTCACCGTCGAACCGATCAACCCGCCCGTCCCGGTCAGCGTCTGGACGTTGATGAACTGGGTGGTGAAATTCCCGCTGATCCACTGATAGCGCATCGTGTCGTCGAGCGAGATGTTGTCGTTGAAATCATAATGGATCTGGCCGCTGATGCCGGTGACGCGCGGGTGGATACCCTGCACCTCGGCTGTCTTCACGCCGCCATTGTCATAGTCCAGATACTGGAAGTTGCGGTTGTAGATCGTATAGGCCGAACCCGACCGCCCGTCGAAATTGGGCAAGGGCGTGAAGCCGGTCACCTTGTTGCCGTCCAGCGTGGCCAGTGTCGGCGTGGTGGTGTTGGTCGGCGCCTGCTCGTCCAGTCGCTTGAAGTACAGGCGGATGAAGCCGCGATTGTCGGGCAGATCCTTGGTGATGTTCGCCTTGATCTGATAGCCGCGCAGGATGTTGAAATTCTCGTTGGTATAGCCGCCGCCGTCGCGCGCATAGCCGCCGATGTGGAAGCGCGTGGTGTCGTCGATCGGGCCGCCATAGTCGAAGTCGACACGGTGCTCGCGGAAGCCCAGGCCGTTGGAATAGGCGATCTGGCCGCCCTTCACGTCACCGGTCTTGCTGATGAAGTTGATGACCGCGCCCGGCGCCTGGCTGGCGAAGGTCGAGGCCGAACCGCCGCGCACCGCCTCGACCGTCTTGATGTTCTGGTCGAAGCGCAGCCAATAGTCGTTGTTGCCGAAGTTGATGTCGCCGAACAGGACGTCGGGTAGGCCGTCTTCCTGCAGCGAGACATATTCCGAACCGCCGGTCGACACCGGAATGCCGCGTACGCCGATATTGGCGTTGCCGCCCGGGCCCGCCGTGTCGCTGGGCTGAAGGCCAGGGATGTTGCGCAGGATTTCGGCGGTCGAGCGCGGCGTGAAGTTCTGGATCGCCTCCTGGCTGACCTGCGACACCGAGATCGAGCTGCGGAAACGCGAGCGCTCGCCGCTGGTCGCGGTGACGACGATGTCTTCGCTGGACGCGCCGGCATCGGGGGTGGCCCCTTCCTGGGTCGCCGGGGTCGGAGCCTGGACCGTCTGTGCAAAGGCCGGTGCACTCACCAGCGCCATCGCCAAGGCCGCCATCGATCCGCAGGAACGCAGAACGTTCGTCGTCATAACCCTCTCCTGATTCGCCCCGGTGTCCGGGATGTCGTGCATTCTGGATATCACACGCGCAATCGTTTGCAACGGATCATTGCAAACCATTGCAAAGAAATTTACCTATCTGTGATCGAGAAAGCACAGCGGCGCGCGTGCCCCCAACCGGCTAAGAGTGCGAGGGGCCGCAAGTGCCCGAAGGAGAGATGGCGATGACGACCCCTTCCCCCGATGCGATCCGGACGGTGGTGATCGTCGGCGGCGGCACGGCGGGCTGGATGACGGCCGCCGCTTTGGCCCATGCGATGCCCCGTGGCCTGTCGATCACGCTGGTCGAATCGGACGCCATCGGCACGGTCGGTGTCGGCGAGGCGACCATCCCGCCGATCCGCCTGTTCAACCAGACACTGGGCATCGACGAAGCCGATTTCCTGCGAGAGACCAAGGGCAGCTTCAAGCTGGGCATCGAGTTCGTCGGCTGGGGACGCGAAGGGCACCGCTATTTCCACCCCTTCGGCACGCACGGCAAATCCTTCGACCTGGTGGCGGTGCACCAGCATTGGCTGGCGGCGGGCGGGCCGGACAGCGGCATCGCGTTCGACGATCTGTCCATGGCCTGGGGCGCCGGGAAGCGCGGGCGGTTCGCCCAACCCATGGCCGATCCGCGCAGCGTCGCCTCGACCTTCGACTACGCCTATCACTTCGACGCCGGGCTCTATGCGCGGTTCCTGCGCCGCTATGCCGAAGCGCGGGGCGTGGTACGGGTCGAGGGGAAGATCGCGGCCCATGCGCTGGAGGACACGCGCGGCCATGTTACCATGGTCACGCTGGACGGCGGCCGGGTGCTGGCGGGAGACCTGTTCGTCGACTGCTCAGGCTTCCGGGGCCTGCTGATCGAAGAGGCGCTAGGCACCGGTTATGAGGACTGGACTCACTGGCTGCCCTGCGACCGGGCGGTGGCGGTGCCGTGCGAAACCGGCGGCGACGGGCTGACGCCCTATACCCGCTCCACCGCGCGGGAAGCCGGGTGGCAATGGCGCATCCCGCTCCAGCACCGGACGGGCAATGGCTATGTCTATTGCAGCCGCCATATCTCGGACGATCAGGCCGCCGCGACGCTGATGGCGAACCTCGACGGCCAAGCGCTGGGCGATCCGCGCTTCCTGCGCTTCACGACCGGGCGGCGCAAGCTGATGTGGAACCGCAACGTCGTCGCCATCGGCCTGTCAAGCGGCTTCATGGAGCCCTTGGAGTCCACCAGCATCCACCTGATCCAGGCGGGGATCGCCAAGCTGCTCGCCTATTTCCCCACACAAGCGTTCGAGCCTGCCGGGATTACGGAATATAACCGCGTCGCGATCACCGAATATGAGCGCATCCGCGACTTCCTGATCCTGCACTATAAGCTGACCGAGCGGACGGATTCGGCTTTGTGGCAAGAGTGCGCGGCGATGGACATTCCCGACACGCTGGCGATGAAGATCGATCATTTCCGCACCGCCGGACGGCTGGTCGCGCGCGACATGGACCTGTTCGGCCCGGCCAGCTGGGCCGCGGTGCATATCGGGCAGTTCAACATGCCCGAGGGGCTGGACCCGCTACTGGCTTATGGTGATCCGGCCCAGAGCCGGCTGTTCGTGGCGAAGCTGGCCAGCGCGATCGGGCAAATGGCGGAGTCGATGCCGAGCCATGCCGATTGGTTGAAGAAGATTGGGGCGACGACCTGAGCGGCTTCTACCCTCACCCTTCCCACCCGCTGGCGCGGGCGGGCCCCTTCCCTCTCCCATTGGGAGAGGGAGGGAGGCGCGAAGCGCCGGAAGGGTGAGGGTCGGTTACAACCCCTCGCCACCGACCCATTGCGCATGCGCCAGCCGCCGCGCGAGTTCCCAATTCTGCTGCCGCAAGTCCGGCACCGCCACGACCTCCCACAAGCCGCCGCGCGTCATCGGGCCGATGCAGTAAAGCCGGTCGTCCACCCCGCCATCCGCCGCCACGACATGGCTCTGCGCATCGACCTCCAGCCCGATGCGGAGCGCATCCGGGTGGATCATCCTCTCGCCGATCAACTGCCGGATCAGCGGCTCTTGCGAGCGGAGCAGGTCGCCCTGCGGCCCGGTGCAGTTGACGATCCGCGCGACCCGCAAGGTCTCGACGCCATCGCCCCCGCGCGGCCGCCAATGGACGAGCGCCCCTTGCCCGTCCGGCTCGACCCGGACCAGCTTGCCGCCCGTGATCGACAGCCGCCCGGCCTGGACCAGCCCGTCCACCCGGTCCGCGACCGAGGGTGCGAGGCGGTGGCGATGCACATCCCAATAGGGCCGCACATGCCGCAGGAACCGCGCCCGCGTCGCGCCGTCCGCCGCACCCCACATCATCTGCGTCACCGGGCGAAGCGCATCGACCGCGCCGCGCCAACCCTGCTCCTGGGCCGCACAGCGAACGTGCCGGACCAGCGCCGACAGGCTGGCGGCGGGGCGTTCACGCAGCGGCGTGACCGGCGGCGTCTCGGCATGACGGCGGGGTGCAAGTCCCCGGCGCGACATAGCGATGGTCCGCCCGCCGAACCCGCTTGCGTCCAACAGCAACGCCGCATCGATCGCGGTCAGCCCGCTGCCGACCAGCAACACCCGGTCATCCTCGCCCAACCCCTCAGCGATATCGCCCGCCCACGGGTCCTCGCGATAGCACCCGTCCGCCAGAAGCGTCGGATCGATCCCCGGCGGCGTGTGCGGCGGCAGATTGCCCAGCGCCAGCACCACCGCATCGGCCGCCAACCCCTCGCCATCCGCCATCAGCAGGCGATATCCGACACCCTCCCGCTCCAACGCGACGACCTCGCCGCTCGCCAGGGTCAGGCGCGCCGGGTCCGCCGCGATCGTCTCCATCAACAAGTCGCGCAGATAGTCGCCATAGACCCGGCGCGGCACGAAGGTCTTGGCATCCCCCGCCCCACGCGCCACGAGCCAGCGAACGAAATGATCAGGATCGTCGCGCAGCGCGCTCATATTGCCCGCGCGCACGTTCAGCAGATGCTCGGCATGCGCCGCGCTATAGGCGACGCCGCGCGCCAGCTGGTTGGCCCGCCGTTCGATCAGCGTCGCGCGCGGGCCGCCATGGCGAACCAGATTAATGGCCAGCAACGTGCCCGCAAAGCCGCCGCCGATGATCGCGACATGCTCGATCCCTGCCGTCATCTGCCAGTCGTCCTTTCCCGATCGCCGGTCCGCCATCCTTTAGTCGCATCGGAAACGATCGCCACGAAGATTTCAGTATACGATTTTAAAGTGCGTCGTTACGCTGCTGCTTTGCAATTCACGCGTGGGTGGGTCGATGCGGTCGTGCTGGCGAATTTCCGGGTTTTTGGTTTCCCTTTCCTCGATCGCGCTGGCGACGCCGCTGATGGCGCAGACCCCCGTGCCGACACCGCCGTCCGACCCCGCATCGGCCGGTTCCTCCGTCCAGCCCTCCGGCACCTTGTCGGTCGAGGGGATTTTCGGCCGGGGCGCCGTGCGCACGGAATCGGTGCGCTCCAGCCGTTGGACCAAGGACGGCGAAAGCTATCTCGCCCTCGAAAACGGTCCAAAGGGCGGGCAGGATATCGTCCGCTATCGCATCGCCGACGGCCAGCGCCAGGTGGTGATCGCCGCCGCCGATCTGGTCCCACCGGGGGCCAGCGCGCCGATCACCATCGACGGCTATGAATGGTCGCCCGACGACAAATGGCTGCTGATCCAGACCAATGGCCAGCGTTTTCGCCGCACCAACGCGCTGTCCGATTACTGGCTGTACGACGTCGCCAACCGCCGCCTGCACAAGGTCGGGCCGGACGCCGCGCCTTCAACCCTGCTCTACGCCACCGTCTCGCCCGACAGCAGCCGCATCGCCTATGTTCGGGCCAATAACATTTATGTCGAGCCGATCGCGGGCGGTGCCCCCGTCGCGCTGACCAAGGACGGTGACGATTATGTCGTCAACGGCCTGGCCGACTGGGTGTATGAGGAGGAGTTCTCGGTCCACCGCGCGTTCGAGTGGAGCCCGGATTCCAAGCGCATCGCCTTTTTGCGCTTCGACACGAAGGGTGTCGGCACCTTCGACATGATCAAGAACACCGGCGGGCAATATTCGCAGGTGATCCCGCTGCAATATCCCAAGGCGGGGACGACCAACTCGGCGGTAACGACCGGCGTGATCGATGTCGCCGACGGCGCGACCCGCTGGTTCAAGCTGACGGGCGATCCGCGCCAGAATTACGTGCCGCAGATCAGCTGGGCGGGCGGCCCCGACGCACTGTTCATCCAACAGTCCAACCGGCTGCAGAACAGCTACAACGTCCTGCTCGGCGATCCCGCGACCGGCGCCGTAAAGCCGATCATGGTCGAAAAGGACGCCGCCTGGGTCGAGGCCAATGTCGCCCCCGAATGGCTGAACGGCGGGCGCAGCTTCACCTGGCTGTCCGAGCGCGACGGCTGGCGTCACCTCTATACCATCGACCGCGCGAGCGGCCGCGCGACGCTCCGTACGCCGGGCAAGTTCGATGTGGTCGAGTTGCTGAACGTCGACGAAAAGGCGGGCTATGCCTGGATCATCGCCTCGCCCGACAATCCGACCCAGCGTTACCTCTACCGCACCACCCTGTCGGGCGCGCCCAAGGTCGAGCGGCTGACGCCGACGAACCAGCCCGGCACGCACAGCTACGACATCGCGCCGGGCGAGCATTGGGCGCTGCACACCGTGTCGCGTTTCGACGCGCCGCCGGTGACAGACATGCTCGACATGACCCGCCAGCAGCCGCTGCGCACCCTCGCCGCCAATGCGCCTCTGGCGCAGGTGGTGAAAGCCACCGGCCTGCCCGCGACCGAGTTCTTCCGCGTCGATATCGGCGGCGGCACGCAGCTCGACGGCTGGCTGATCAAGCCGCCGGGCTTCGATCCGGCCAAGCGCTATCCGATCCTCTATTTCGTCTATGGCGAACCCTGGGGCCAGACGGTCGCGGACCGCTGGGCCGGGTCGCAGGGGCTGTGGCACCGGATGCTGGCGCAAAAGGGCTATCTGGTCGCCAGTCTCGACCCGCGCGGGACTGCTACGCCGCGAGGGCATGACTGGCGCAAGATCATCTATCGCCAGGTCGGCATCCTCGCCTCGGCCGATTATGCGGCGGGCGTGCAGAAGATGCTGGCCACCCGGCCCTATATCGACCCCGCCCGGATCGGCATCTGGGGCTGGAGCGGCGGCGGCGCGATGACCCAGAATGCGCTGTTTCGTTACCCGGACCTCTACAAGACCGGCATCGCGGTGGCGGGGCCGACCGACATGACGCTCTATGATACCATCTATCAGGAGCGCTATATGGGCCTGCCGCAGGACAATGTGGAAGGGTACAGGAACGGCTCGCCGATCAATTTCGCGGACCGGCTGAAGGGCAACCTCCTGCTGATCCACGGCACGCTGGACGACAATGTCCATTATCAGAACCAAGACCAGCTGGTGGATCGCCTGATCCACTTCAACAAGCCGTTCACCATGATGGCCTACCCCGACCGCAGCCACGGCATCTATGAGGGCGAAAATACCAGCATCCACCTCTATTCCCTAATGACGCGGTATCTGGAGACCAACCTGCCGCCCGGCGGGCGGTGAGCGGAACTTAAGACATCCAAGGCGGCGTCGGCTTTCCATCCCGACGCCACCCCTTGGTCGTGCGGACATAGAAGCTGACATGGCCGCGTCCGCACAGTCCGCCGCATCGAAGCCACACCTCCGCAGCCGCATGATCGCGATCCGCGTCCAGCCGAGGTATTTCGATCGTGTAGACCGTGGCGCGCGCACCCCGCCATGGTCCTTTGCCCGTCGCGTTGGAACGCGCACGGGCATTTGCGGCCGCGATACCCTGGGGAAGCTGCTGCCCGAGCGCCGGGCATATTTTCATCAGTTCGCTGTGCGCGGGGTCGACTTGCAGATAAGTCTCGCCAGACGCGGCGGGGCGTAGGTCCACGACGGCCAAGCGACCGATCTCGCAGGCGTCGCTCGGCGGTGCCAGTGGCGCATCGATCCGCATGATCAGCGCGCCCATCATAACCCCTTCCCCGATCTTGGCTCGAACCGACGCCCGGCACAACGGCGCTAAGCCGTCGCCGCACTACTCCCTTCCACCCGACGCAGCCCGTCACGCGGGGCCAGCATCGGCGGCTCCTTCAGATCGCGGACCAGCCCGATGCGGCGTAACCCCAGCAGCACCCACCAGCCCGGATCAGGCTGGCCAGGCTCTATCCCAAGCCGCGCGGAATCCGGCCAGGCATGGTGGTTTCCATGCCATGCCTCGCCAAAGGTGATGAGCGCGGCGGCGGGAAGATCATGGCCCTGTACCGCGACATCATCGACGCTCCAGCCCTGCGGGCCGCGCCTGTGGGTGATGTGACCGACCAGCCAATGCCCTGTGACGCCGACCGCCACCCGTACCGGCACGCCCCAGACCAGCCAGGGCAAGCCCCCCATCCACAGAAATAACACGGCCTAGGGGAGTTGCTGCGCCATCCAGCTCCGCTCCAGCCAGATCAGGAAACGGTCGTCGCGCAACCGCGCCTCAGGCTCGAAACGCGGCGGATGGGCGAGATCGAGCCGACAATGCATCTGCCACCAGGCATCATGCAGCAAAGGTGCCCGATGGGCGTGCAGATCGTGACATTCCACCTGCCGCTGCGCCCAGTCGCGCATGTCGTGCAGCCGCACCATGCCCAGCGGCCCCGCCATCCCGACCAGTGTGCCCAGATAGACCAGCACCCGCTCGAACCAGAGCGGTGCCGCAAAACTGCGATGGATCAGCAGCCGGTGCAGGCCGATCGAATGGCCCAGGCACAGGGTCACCGCCGAGGTCAAAAGCCATAGCAGCACCGCGCCCGGCGTGACGAACAATGGGGCCAGCAGCAGCGCCGATCCGGTCATGCCGATCATCCAGAGCGACCGCACCGGTGCCCATCGCACCCTTCCCTCTCGCGCATCGCTGTCGGGCAAGGCGATCATCCGGGTCGTCGAACGGCAGGTCATGCAGCGCTCCTTATATAATTAGGTATATTCCTAAATGCCGAACCTCATTTGTCAACGGTTAGCGAAATGCCTAAATGTCTATCCATGCAACGTGTGTTCGAGGCTCTCGCCAATCCGGCCCGCCGCCGCATTCTGGCCTATCTATCCCATGCCGAGTTGAGCGCGGGCGAGATCGCCTCGCGCTTTGACATGGCCAAACCATCCATCTCCCAACATCTGTCGATCCTGGAGTCGGCCGGGCTCGTCACCAGTGAAAAACGTGGCCAGTACGTCTTCTACCGGCTGGTTCCGGAAAGTCTGACCAATACACTGCACGGCTTCGTGCAAGAGGTCTGCCCGGTCGCGCGTCCGCTCAAGCGGGAGAGCGCCACCTTGGCGCAGAAGGATGGCAAGCAGCCTTAAACCGTATTCTTGACGCCCCTTACTCGGGTTCATGCGCACCATTGCAATCGTTTGTTGCAATTGTCGTTCGACCACTCCATGATACCTCTCGACGCGGCAAGCCAGCGACAGACCATGGCCCACCCCCGCGTGCGAGAGGACCCGCATGACCCCGTCCACCCCCGCCGCCGGACACGCCGCTCCGTTCAAGCCGCGCCTGTCGCTGGTCCGCATCCTGGAGATGAATCTGGGCTTTCTCGGCCTGCAGTTCAGCTTCGGGTTGCAGCAGGGCAATATGGCCCCGATCTACAGCTATCTGGGTGCGTCGGAGGCGCAGATTCCGCTGCTTCAGCTGGCCGGGCCGATGACGGGGCTGCTGATCCAACCGCTGATCGGCGCGCTGAGCGACCGGACGGACAGCCGCTGGGGACGCCGCACACCCTATTTCCTGATCGGCGCGGTGTTGTGTGCGCTAGGGCTGTTCTTCATGCCGCTCAGTTCGTCGCTGCTGATGGCAGTGTCGCTGCTCTGGATTCTCGACGCGGGCAACAACATCACTATGGAGCCGTACCGCGCCTATGTCTCCGACCGGCTGGACGGGGCGCAGCATAATGTCGGCTTCCTGACGCAGAGCGCCTTTACCGGGTTGGCGCAGATGCTCGCCTTCCTCACGCCCTCGATCCTAGTCTGGGCGGGGATGAACCCGGACTGGGTGGACGGGCACAACATCCCCTATACGGCGCGCGTGGTCTTCATGATCGGCGCGGTCCTGTCCTTCGTCACCATCGTCTGGTCGATCAAGCGGGTGCCCGAACTGCCGCTGCCGCCCGAGGAGCGCGCGCGCATCGCCGCTGCGCCCAAGGGCATCGGCGCCACGCTGAAGGAGATCGGCGGCGCGATCCGCGACATGCCGCTGCCCATGCGCAAGCTGGCGCTGATGAGCCTGTTCCAGTGGTATGCCATGATGGCCTATTGGAACTACGTCATCTACGCGATCGGACGGTCGGTCTATGGTACCGCCGACGCGACATCCTCTGGCTTCCATGCCGCGGTGCTGACCAATGGCGAGGTTGCCGCCTTCTATAATGGCGTCGCCTTTGTCGCGGCCTTTGCGATGGTGCCGCTCGCCAAGCGGATCGGGGCCGCGCCGCTCCACGCGCTATGCCTGGTCATCACCGGCATCGGCATGATGGTGATGCCGCACATGACCAGCAAGGCGATGCTGTTCCTGCCCGCGATCGGCATCGGCCTGGGTTGGGCCAGCATGATGGGCAATCCCTATGTCATCCTGGCAGGCTCGATCCCGCCCGAGCGGACCGGCGTCTATATGGGCATTTTCAACATGATGATCGTCATCCCGATGCTCATCTTCGGCGTGACGCTGCCGCTCTTCTATCAAAGCTGGCTGGGCGGCGATCCGCGCAATGTGCTGACCTTGTGCGGCGTGCTGATGCTGTTGGCCGCCGTCTCGGTCTATTCGGTGCGTGCCCGCAATGCGCAAGGGCTGCCGCTCGGTGCCGTGCCGCAAGCCTGATCCCCTTTCCCATCCTGTTTTCCCGAGGTTTCATGACGATCACTCCCGCCCATTGGTCGGCCGACGCGCTGGCCGGGATCGCCGCGCAGGACGACGCCCGCCTGCCCGTCTTCGGCCCCGCCGACGTGGTGCCGATCCTGTCGACCCACGATCTGTGGGACATGTGGCAAATCGCCTATGCCGATGGACGCACCGCCTTTTTCGGCGGACGGAGCTGGTGGTTCTTCCTGGCGACGCCACGCTTCGACGATCCCGAGTTGCGGCATGACGCCGCGCGCATCCGCCTGACCAGCCACGGCGCGGACGGCTGGCGCGATCATGGGGAGACCTTCGCCGACGGCTTCACGCCGGGCAGCCGCGAATGGTCGGGCTCGGCGGTGTTGGGCGAGGACGATACGACCCTGACCATGTACTTCACCGCCTCCGGGCGGCGCGGACAGCCCCGCACCTTCGAGCAGCGCCTGTTCGAGACGGTCGGTCGCTTCCTGCCCGACGAAGCGCGTACCGAAGGCTGGAGCGAACCGGTCGAAAGCGTCGCGGCGGACGGCCATCATTACATCGTCGCCAACCAGCCCGAGCCGGAAAATGGCGGCATCAAGGGCTTTCGCGATCCGGGCTATTTCCGCGATCCGTCGGACGTCGCGGAGTATCTGCTGTTCGTCGGCTCGGCCGGCTGGGTCAACCAGGATATCGACGGCGTCGTCGGCGTAGCCAAGCGCGAAGAGAGTGGCTGGGCCGTCCAGCCGCCGCTGATCGAGGCGCTGGGCGTCAACAGCGAGCTGGAGCGCCCGCATATCGTCATGCAGGACGGCCGCTATTATTGCTTCTGGTCGACGCAAGGAAAACGCTTCGCCCCCGGCCTGGGTGCGCCGACCGGGCTTTACGCCATGGTCGCCGACCGCTTTGCCGGGCCGTGGCGACCGGTCAATGGCACCGGCCTGGTCGCGGGCAATCCGGTCGCCGAGCCCACCCAGGCCTATTGCTGGTGGGTGACGGGCGAAGGCGATGTGATTAGCTTCGTCGACTATTGGGGCATGAACGGCCGCGACGCGAGCGACGACGTGCCGCTGCGCCGCGAACGCTTCGGCGGCACCGCCGCGCCTTGGTTCCGCCTGAACTTCGACGGCGACCGTGTGACGATCGCGTAAACTCCGATCCACGCCGTTAGAATGGCGACACCCCGCCTCAGGCTGCGGGGCTGGACCGGACACTTCCAGCCCTGCCGCCGCTGCTTCAGAGCCGCAGGCCCATACCGACCCCGAAGACCAGGGGATTGAGGTCCAGCTTCACCTGCTGCGTGCCCGCTGCCGCCGTATCCAGGCGGACAATGGTGCCCATATCGATATATTTGACGTCCAGGTTCAGGAACAGCTTGGGCGTGATGTCGACATCCACCCCGGCCTGCGCCGCCCATCCGATGCTGTCCTTCATCCCGACATGGGTCCGCCCGACGGCCGCCTGCAGCCCGTCCGAGGCCTTTTCGTTCCAGAAGACCGTGTAGTTGATCCCCGCGCCGAGATAGGGGCGGACATGGGCGGTCGGGGTGAAATGATATTGGGCGGTCAGCGTCGGCGGCAGCACCCAAGTCGTCGCCAGCGTACCGATGCGGCCGGTGGTCCCGCTGGTGCCCTTGGCGCTATGCTTGGTCGTGGAGGCGATCAGCTCGAAACCGAGATGGTCCGTGGCCATATAGGTGGCATCGACTTCCGGCATCACGGCATTGCCGACCGCCAGACGCTCGTTCGGAAAGGCAGGCGTGATGCCCCCCGAATCCTCGTTCGGCACGACAGTAATGGCCCGGACGCGCAGCAACACGTCGCCAGCCCGAATGCCGACCCGCATCGCGTCGGCACTCTGCGCCAGGGCGGGCGTGGCCATCGCAGGTCCGGCCAGCACGGCCAGCACCATCGCGGCTTTCATGGGGGTGTTCATCGCTCAGTCTCCTTGTCCGAATGGGATGGAGACAGGCTAGGTCGATGGCGGGGAGCGACCTTTGACGAAGGACAAGCGCCGGTTTGACCGTGGTCAAAACCGGTCGGATACGGCCCCCGCCCGCGCCGCTCAGGCGGTTTCGCGCGGGATCAGTTCCGGGTCGAGCACCACGGACCCCGCCTCGCGCCCGGCGATGCGCGCGAACAGCGCCTCGACCATCGCCTGGGCACCCGCGGCGATATCCTGGCGGATGGTGGTGATGCGCGGCACCGCCTGCGCGGCGAGCGGCAGGTCGTCATAACCGATAACGGGCAGCATGTCGGGCACCGCGATGGACCGGTCCGCCAGCACCCGCACCGCCGTCATCGCGATCATGTCGGACGCCGCGATGATGCCGTCGATCGACAGGCGGCTGCTTCCCCCCTCCAGCCCCCCCTCTTCGAGCAAGGCGTCGATATGCGCGCCGATCTCCTGCTCCATCACATCGGAGGCGAGATGGGTCGGAAGCTGGACGGGGCTGCCCTCCAGCCCGGCCTCCGCCATGGCCCGCGCCACGCCGTCATGCCGCTGGCGGATTTCGGGCGCGCCGATATCGCCTAGAAAGGCGATCCGGCGGCACCCCCGCTCGATCAGCCGCCGACCCGCCAGATAGCCGCCCAGCGCATTGTCGGTGCCGACCGCCGCATGAACCTGATCGGGCAGCGTCACGCCCCAGGCGACCAGCGGGCGATAACGGCGCGCGACGCGCTCGATCGCTTCATATTGGTCGGACTGGCCGATCAGCAGCACGCCGTCGACCATGCCGCTATCGACCACCCGGTCCAGCCAATCGGCGGCCTCCGGGATCACGCGCGACAGCATCACGTCGTACCCATTCTCGGTCAGCGCGTCGGCGAGATGGCCGAGCATGGTCATGAAGAATGGGTCGGACAAATGCTGACGTCGGTCATGGCCCAGCGGCACGACGATGCCGATCACCCCGGTACGACGGGTCCGCAACCGGCTGGCCATCTGGTTCGGGCGAAAGCCATGTTCATCCGCCAGCGCCTGAATCCGCGCCCGCGTTTCGGGATTGACCAGCGCCTTGCCCGCCAGCGCGCGCGACACCGTGCCGGGCGACACGCCCGCCATCTGCGCCAGATCCGCGATCGTTCGCACGCGACGATCACCGCCGCCCGTGATATTGTCTGTCATGAGCGAGTGCTAACCGGACCTTTTGCCGCCGGACAAGCAGCCAACGGAAAATCCGGCCCTTTCCTTACATGGATCAACGATATTCGGCGGTGACGTCGATCTTCCAACCCTGCAACGCGACCACCCGCTTGTTTTCGCAGACGGGTACGCCGATCACGCGCATCCAGCGCTGGTCACCCGCCATGCGCAGACCAGCGTCGATCGTAAACCCGCGCCGGTGGCGGATCGCATAGAATCTCAGCCGCTCGACGGCCGAAAGCGACTCGCTCTGGTAGAGAGGCAGGACAGCCAAACGCTCGGGCATTTGATCCCGGTGCCAGTCGAAGAGATTAAACACGCCGGTCGACCAGCTCAGTCGCTGCGTCGACAAATCGCAATGCCAGCGCCCGATACCCCGCGCGGCCAGCCATTCGTCATCCGCCTCGGCATAGCTGACATCCGGCGCATCAAGACGACCCAGATCGAAACGCTGCCCGCTCTCGAACAGGGGCCAGCTATGATTCAGCGCGAGCGGTTCGGCGGGTTTCATCGGACACTCCTCGAAGCCTAGCGTTATAGGCTCGCAGAAGTTAATCCTGATTTAAATCAATTCGTGAATTGAGTGCCGCCCCCGGGTCTCCGCCGGGGGCGGTCCCGATCAGACTTTGCTCGTCAGTTCGGGCACGACGGTGAAGAGGTCGCCGACTAGGCCGATATCGGCGACCTGGAAGATGGGGGCGTCCTCGTCCTTGTTGATCGCGACGATGACCTTGGAGTCCTTCATCCCCGCCAGATGCTGGATCGCGCCCGAGATGCCGACCGCGACATAGACTTCCGGCGCCACGATCTTGCCGGTCTGCCCGACCTGATAGTCGTTGGGGGCATAGCCCGCATCGACCGCCGCGCGGCTCGCGCCCACCGCTGCGCCCAGCTTGTCGGCGAGCGGATCGATCAGCGCATGGAACTGCTCCTCCGAGCCCAGTGCGCGACCGCCCGAGACGATGATCTTGGCGCTGGTCAGCTCCGGCCGAGCATTCTCGGCCTTTTCCGCACCGACGAAGCGCGACTTGGCCGCGTCGCCGGTGGAGGCGACCGCCTCGATCGTGCCCGAGCCGCCCTCGGCCGCCGCCTTCTCGAACGCGGTGGTGCGGACAGTCAGGACCAGCTTGGTGTCGCTGGTCTTCACCGTGGCAATCGCATTGCCCGCATAGATGGGCCGGGTGAAGCTGTCCGGTCCCTCGACCGACAGGATGTCGCTGATCTGCATCACGTCGATGAGAGCTGCGACACGCGGGGCGATGTTCTTGCCGGTGGTGGTCGACGGCGCGAGGAACGCGTCGTGATGGCCCATCAGCTGGGCGATCAGCGGCGCGACATTCTCGGCCAGCGCGTTGGCATAGGCCGCGTCGTCGGCGACATGGACCTTGCCCACGCCCGCGATCCTGGCCGCCGCCTGCGCCACGCCGTCCACGCCCTGACCCGCGACGATCAGGTGCACCTCACCCAGCTTGGCGGCCGCCGTGACGGTCGCCAGCGTGGCATCCTTGACGGCCCCGCCGTCATGCTCGACCCAAACCAGCGTCTTCACTTGGCCACTCCCAGTGCTTTCAGTTTCTCGACCAGCTCGTCGACCGAGCCGACCTTGACGCCCGCCTGGCGCTTGCCCGGTTCGGCGACATGGGTGATCGTCAGGCGCGGGGCGACGTCCACGCCGTAGTCGGCGGCGGTCTTGGTCGCCATCGGCTTGGACTTGGCCTTCATGATGTTCGGCAGCGACGCATAGCGCGGCTCGTTCAGGCGAAGGTCGGTGGTGACGATCGCGGGCAGCGTCAGCGCCACCGTCTCCAGCCCGCCATCGACCTCGCGGGTGACGTTCGCCGTCTCACCCTCGATCTCGACCTTCGACGCGAACGTGCCCTGCGCCCAGCCGAGTAGGCCCGCCAGCATCTGGCCGGTCTGGTTGTTGTCGCCGTCGATCGCCTGCTTGCCCAGGATCACGAGGCCGGGCTGCTCCTCCTCGACCACCTTGGCGAGCAGCTTGGCGACGCCGAGCGGCTCCACCGGCTGGTCGGCGGTGATCAGCACCGCCCGGTCCGCGCCCATGGCGAGCGCGGTGCGCAGTGTGTCCGCCGCCTTGGGCTCGCCGATCGAGACGACGACGACCTCGGTCGCCGCCCCCTTTTCCTTCAGCCGGATCGCCTCTTCCACCGCGATCTCGTCGAACGGGTTCATCGACATCTTCACGTTCGCCAGATCGACGCCCGTCCCGTCCGCCTTCACGCGCGGCTTCACGTTATAATCCAACACCCGCTTCACGGGCACGACGATCTTCAT
>PVBE011019056.1_pt1 | contig 134678 bp, 112 predicted proteins | sample 1631181 | NCBI WGS metagenome assembly PVBE01 (sample SAMN08397723, study PRJNA350692) | Marine metagenome, whole genome shotgun sequencing project. | isolation source: water | place: Pacific Ocean | collected 2012-04
CGTCTCTTCGCCGCCTCGCTTAACGGTGAGGGACTCGGACTTGAAGAAGGGCGAACCGACGAAGATGCTTCCTTCGGTGCCGAAGATTCTCACATCGATGGCCGTGCTGGTGCGTACGGCGCAGCTGAGTACGGCCAGTTCTCCGCCTCCATATCGCAGCAGAAAGGCCGATTGCTCGTCCACCCCTGTCGATCCGAGGTCGGCGGTGGATACGACTTGTTCGGGATGGGTGCCCAGGATCATGGCCGCGAAGGACAGGGAATAGACTCCCACGTCGAGCAGTGCACCGCCACCGAGATCGAGGTTGAACAGCCTTCCCTCCGGGTTGACTCCCGCACGAAATCCGAAATCGGCCTGAACCATGCGGACATCTCCGATCGCCCCTTCCGCCAGCAACTGCCGAACACGGACAACAGCCGGGATAAACCGCGTCCACATGGCTTCCATGAGAAAACGATTCTCTGTCCGAGCCACATCGATCACGACCGCCGCCTCGGCTGCATTGACGGTGAAGGGCTTCTCGCACAGGACGGCTTTGCCACTGGTCAGGCAAAGGATGCTGTTGTCTTTGTGGAACGGATGGGGAGTCGAGACATAGATGGCATCGACCTCATCATCGGCGGCCAATGCCTCGTAGGTGGCATGTCGATGAGGTACCTCGAACTCGTCACCGAAGGCTGCAGCTGTCTCGGGTGCACGGGAGCCCACGGCGACAAGACGCGCGTCTTCGACACTCGTCAGTCCACGAGCAAACTGTTTGGCAATGTTCCCCGTGCCGAGGATGCCCCAGCGGATGGGGTCTGTCATGATCTCTCCTGATCTTGGTTGGATCAGCTCTGCAGAGCGTAGTCGCGTCCGTTTTGAAACATCTTCAGCCAAGGACTATATGGCTTGCTCAACCATTCGGCGGGCGCCCACGAGAGCTGGAGGTTGCGAAATACTCTTTCGGGATGGGGCATCATGATCGTCACTCGACCATCGTTACTGGTCACTCCCGTGATACCGTCCGGAGAGCCATTCGGATTGGCCGGATGGCGATTGGCGATCTCGCCATAGTGATCAACAAAACGCATGGCGATTCGTCCCGCCTGCTTCAGCCGATCTGCATCCTTCGAATCGGTGAACACGACACGGCCTTCGCCATGAGCGACGGGCACCGGCAGTCGCGCCCCTCTCATATCTGCCAGCAACACGGAGTTGCTTTGCCCTTCGACGGTGATCATCGACAGCCGCGACTCAAATTGCTCTGAACGATTGCGCAGAAACCGTGGCCAGTGGTCGGCACCTGGGATCAGATCGGCGAGCAATGAAAACATCTGGCATCCGTTGCAGACACCGAGGGAGAAGGTGTCGGTGCGCTCGAAAAAGGTGCTGAACATGTCGCGCAGTGCAGCGTGGTGGAGGATGGAGCGTGCCCATCCCGCACCGGCCCCCAACACGTCACCGTAGCTGAACCCACCACAACCTGCAAGGCCGGCGAAATTTGCCAGATCGGCACGTCCGTCCATCAAATCCGTCATCGTCACATCGACGGCTTCGCAACCTGCTTCAGCAAAGGCGGCTGCCATTTCCACGTGTCCATTGACGCCCTGCTCACGCAAAATCGCCACAGCAGGTCGACGTTCGACGACAGCGGGGGCCTGGCCAAACTCAAAAGCTACCACAGGCTGGCGACCGGGATCCTGGCGATCTCGAAGCGTCAGATATTCTTCCTGTGCCGACGTCGGTTCGTCGCGCCGTGCCTGCATGCGCCACGTGAGCTCTGACCAAGCGCTGTGCAGGTCGGCCAGTTCTCCCCGATACAGCGACCTACCGTCTGTACCGACGATGCGAAGTTCGTCGTCGTCGTTCACGCGGCCCATTCGACGGCACATCTCAGTCAGCCCACTGCCGGCGATGGCGGCATCGATCTGATCACGGTCGGCGGCGCGCACCTGCAAGAGGAGTCCAACCTCTTCGGCGAACAGCTCGCCCAGCACATCGCCGGCCTGGACCGTAAGCTCGACGCCCCGGCGACCGGCAAAGGCCATCTCTGCCACGGTGGCCAGAAGTCCTCCATCGGACCGATCATGGCAGGCCAGCAGCAAGTCGGCGTCGATCAACTGCTGAGTAAGGGAAAAGAGAGATCGCAGGGGAGCGGCATCCACATCGGGAATGTCACTGCCGTGACGGTCGAACACCTGATCGAGGCACGAGCCCCCCAGTCGGTTGCGGCCGGCTCCCAAGTCAACCAGGAGAAGCTCCGTACCCGCGCCCGGTTTGAGATCTGGAGTCACGACGCGGCGCACGTCCTGCACCGCAGCGAAGGCCGACACAATCAAACTCATGGGGGCCGTTACCGTATGATCACGACCGTCCCCATCTTCCCAGACGGTGCGCATGGACAACGAGTCCTTGCCGACGGGAATGGCGACACCCAACTGAGGGCAGAACTCGAGCCCCACCGCCTCAACGGCACGGAATAGAGCGACATCCTCCACATCCTCTCCGCAGGCACACATCCAGTTGGCCGACAGTTTGATCCGTTCGATCTCGCCGATGGGCACGCCCGCCAGGTTGGTTACCGCTTCGGCAATCGCCAGGCGTGCACTCGCCGAGCCGTCGGTGACAGCGATCGGTGTCCGTTCACCCATGGCCATGGCCGATCCCGTGGTGGCTCGAAAGCCCGTCGTCATCACCGCGGCGTCGGCCACTGGAACCTGCCAGGGACCGACCATCTGATCGCGAGCGACCTGGCCTGTGACGGTGCGATCGGCGATGGTGATGAGGAAACTTTTGTCGGCGACGGCAGGAAATCGCAGGACACGCTCGATGGCGTCTCCCAGGTCGATGTCCGTGCGATCCACAGGTCTCGACGGCGGCTCTGGTGTTACGACATCACGCAACATCTTTGGAGGTTTTCCGAGGATGACCTCCAGGGGCAGGTCCTCCACTGGCTCGGGGCCGTCTAGCAGTTCGTCGCGCAGAGTCATTCGGCCATCATCGGTGACGGTGCCGACCACCGCATACAGACATCTTTCCCGGTCGGCCAGCTGGCGGAATCGAGACAGATCATCGGCACCCACGATCAGGACATACCGTTCCTGCGCCTCGCAGCTCCAGATCTCCATGGGACTCATGCCCGGCTCGTCGTTGTGCACCGCCCGTAGGTCGAAGATCGCGCCCGCGTCCTCCACCAACTCCGGACAGGCATTCGACAGACCTCCTGCCCCGACATCGTGGATCGAGCGAATGGGGTTGGACGAGCCCAGTTCCGCGCAGCGGCTGATCAGTTCCTGGCTACGACGCTGCATCTCCGGGTTGTCGCGCTGAACGGACGCAAAATCGAGTTCAGCCTGGTTGCTGCCCGTATCCATCGAGGACGCGTATCCACCGCCCAGACCGATCAACATGGCCGGACCGCCGATTTGAATCACCGCATCGCCGGAGCGCGGCGTCAGTTTTTCGACCTGCTCGGCATCGATGAGGCCCGCACCACCTGCGACCATGACGGGCTTGTGGTAGCCGCGGTGGCGTTGATCGACAACCTGTTCGAAGGTGCGAAAGACACCCAGCAGATTGGGTCGGCCGAATTCGTTGCCGAATCCGGCGCCACCGATAGGAGCTTCCATCATGATGTCGAGGGGGGATGCCAGCCGCGACGGATGGTCGGTGATCTGCGTCTCCCACGGCAAAGGCATTTCAGGCAGCCGCAGATGAGAGACGTAGAAGGCGCACAATCCCGCCTGGGAATGCGCGCCACGGCCCGTGGCTCCCTCGTCCCGGATCTCTCCGCCGACGCCGGTGGACGCACCCGGAAAAGGGGAGATCGCCGTCGGGTGGTTGTGCGTCTCCACCTTACAGATGATGTGAGTGGACCTCGGCGAGTATCGATACCCGAAGCCGTCGCCATCCGGGCGAAACACCTGGGCTTCGTGGCCTTCGATCACACCTGAGTTGTCCGAGTAGGCGGTGATCGTGTGCTCGGGATGGACGGCGTGGGTATTGCGGATCATGGAAAACAGAGAGTGATCCTGCGGCTGGCCGTCGACGACCCAACTGGCGTTGAAGATCTTGTGACGACAGTGTTCGGAGTTAACGTTGGCAAACATGACCAACTCGACATCGGTTGGATCCCGCTGCAACTGGTGGGCATACGCCTCGAAGAGGTAGTCGATCTCATCGTCAGCCAGGGCCAGCCCCATCTCTCGATTCGCCGAAGCGAGAGCATCTCGTCCCTGCTCAATGACTTTGATCGTCTGCAGATGTCGAGGATCAACGCGCTCAAACAGGAGGGCCGCATCATCGACGATGGCTTGTGTCATACGGTCGTGCAGCAGCGGGAGCAGCGGCGTCAGGGTCGCGGCGTCGAGCGGCGAGGCAGCTGAGAACGAATAGAGTGTGGCTCGCTCGACGCGCTCTACATCGCTCAAACCGCAGTTGCGAAGAATATCAGTCGCTTTGGTCGACCACGGAGAGGTCGTGCCCGGTCGCGGTGTGACCAGCAAACTGGCTTGCGGTTCTGCGGCGCCCATTCGAGACGAATCTTCGGCATCGAGGATCGAGGCCAAGTGCGACGTCAGTTCACCTGCGTTCGCAGAATCCTTGAGGTGAACCCAATAGACATACTGTGCGGACAACCCGTTCACCGCCGAAACGAGTTCGCCACAACGTAGCTTCAGGGCTTCGAGACGAAAGGCCGACAGCGCCTCGGGACCAGCGAAACTCAGCAGGGACATCTGGACTCGCCCACGGGGAGGGGTGAGTGGCACGCAGGGGGAGACCACAGAACGTAGCTGTGAGGGCGCATCCCTTCAAGCGGCGGCGCGTGGTGGAGCAAATGTCCTTTACCAACCTCTGATAGCCGTGTATGTTCTATCCTCACCTGAAGTTAGGAGCGTTTTCTCCCTCGACAGAATGCCCCTTCTGGCCTTTTTCTCACCGCTTCAGACACTCCACGATCGCCCTGCACGCCGCTGGTGTCGATCTTCCCACCACCCTGACGGCATATGTGCCGTCAAAGACCAGCCAGGGTGGCGCCATGCGTCCCACAGATCTCTCCAGCGCCAATCGCGACTACGTCGACGCGCTCTACGAGCAATACTGTGCAGATCCGTCCTCCGTCGATCCGGAGTGGGCGGTTTTCTTTCGTGGTTTCGACTACGGCTTCCAACTCAGTGAGGAGGAGCAGGCCGCAGAGGGGGCTGCGAAACCCCGGGCACAACCCCAGACACAAACGTCGGCGACGAGTGTGGCAGAGACACCGGCCCCCGCACCGTCTCAGGTCCCCCAGGAGGTAACCAGCAGCGACACGGGAGCGGCACCAGGGCCCGAACGCCGCAAGAGAGAGCGGACCGACAAGGGTGTTGTCGCCGTCGTGCGCGCCTATCGTCACCGCGGTCACTACATCGCACAACTCGATCCGCTAGGTAACAACCGAACAACTCATCCCTTGTTGGAACTGTCCGAATTCGGCCTCTCTGAGGAGGATCTCGACAAGGGTGTTGGATTCGGCACGTTTCGATACAAGGCCGATGGGTCTTTGAGTGACCTGCTGGCCAAGCTACAGCAGACCTATTGCGGCACACTGGGTCTGGACACGATGGCCACGGCGGACAAGGAGCAGGAGTCCTGGTTGGAGGAGCGTGTCGAGCCGAATCTCGGACGGCTCACGTTCTCCACCGAAGAGCGAAAACGCCTGCTGTTTCTCCTGATTGAAACGCAGGAGTTCGAGCAGTTTCTCCACACGCGTTACATCGGTCAGAAGCGATTCTCCATCGAAGGAGGAGACGCCCTTCTACCTCTGATGGATGCGCTGGTCGAACGCGGCAGCGGCCTCGGTGTGGAGGAGATGGTCGTGGGCATGGCCCACCGTGGCCGATTGAATGTGCTCGCCCATCTCATGCACAAACCCTATGAAGTGATCCTGTCGGAGTTTGAGGGCGCCACGCGTGGCGACGGCGCAGAGGACGAGGGAGACGTCAAGTATCATCAGGGTTACTCGTACGACTTTGTCACGAGGGGTGGCGGGCGTATGCATCTGTCCCTGAGCCCGAATCCAAGCCACCTTGAGCTGGTCAATCCCATTATCGAGGGGATCGTGCTGGCCAAACAGGACAATCTCAACGACCGCGAGCGAACACGGGTGATCCCCATTCAGGTCCATGGTGAGGCCGCATTCACCGGACAGGGAACCGTGGCGGAGACGCTGAATCTCTCGCAGTTGGAGGGCTACTGGAATGGTGGCACCATTCACATCATCATCGACAATCAACTCGGCTACACGGCCCGGCCGGAAGAGACACGTTTCACTTCGTATCCGACCGATATCGCCCAGCAGATCCAGGCCCCCGTCTTCCACGTCAATGCCGATGATCCCGAACAGGTCATTCACGCGGCCCGGCTGGCGGTCGAGTTCAGGCAGCAGTTTCAGCGCGACGTTCTGATCGATCTGAAGTGTTATCGGCGACATGGTCACAATGAGGCCGATGATCCCACGGTGACCTCACCTCTGATGTATCAGCAGATTGAGCCCCATCCAACCGTGTCTGAGATCTATGCGAAACAGTTGCTCGAGGAAGGCGTGGTCACCGAGCAGGAAATCGAAGAGATGCGCTCCGACGTGCGCGCAATCCTGGATCGCAGCCAGGAAAAGGCGAAACGCCTGAAAGTGAAGCCGCGGACCAACACCTTCGGCGGCGTGTGGCAGGGCATGAGTTGGGCAGGCAACGACTGGGCATCGGACACGGCCGTCCCCATGAGTAGCCTCAACAAGGTGGCCGTCGCCGTGACGACGATCCCCGATGATTTCTCGGCGCACCGCACCGTGCAACGGATCAACAAGCAGCGTCAGGAAATGATCGCCGGCACGCGACCCGTCGATTGGGGGTGCGCTGAAATGCTCGCCTTTGGAAGCCTGCTGCTCGAGCACGTGCCCGTGCGTTTGGCCGGCCAAGATGCACAGCGCGGTACGTTCGCCCATCGACACGCTGTCTGGCACGACGTAAAGACGGGAGACCGGTATTCACCTCTGGAACATGTGGGGCGGGGCCAGGGACAATTCGAGGTCCTCAATACGATGCTGTCTGAGCTCGCGGTTCTCGGCTACGAGTATGGCATCTCCTCGGCCGATCCTCGACGATTGGTGATGTGGGAGGCGCAGTTCGGTGACTTTGCCAACGGTGCGCAGTTGGTGATCGATCAATACATCTCCAGTGCCGAGGCCAAGTGGCATCGAATGTGTGGGCTGGTCATGCTCCTGCCCCACGGCTACGAGGGGATGGGCCCGGAACATTCAAGTGCTCGTCTCGAACGATTCCTGCAGTTGTGTGCCAAGGGCAACATGCAGGTCGCCTATCCCACGACACCTTCCCAGATCTTTCACGTTCTGCGCCGTCAGATCCATCGCAATTTCCGTAAACCGCTGATCGTGATGACCCCGAAGAGTCTGCTGCGCCACAAACTGTGTGTGTCGCCGATCGAAGAGTTCTCCAGCGGCACTTTCCGGAATGTCATCGATGACGCAGGCGTCACTGAGCCCGAAAAGATTCGGCGTGTCATCTTGTGCACGGGCAAGATCTACTACGATCTGTATTCATCGCGGGAAGAGCGAAAGCTGAACGAGGTCGCTCTGGTCCGCGTAGAGCAACTCTATCCGTTCCCCGAGGCAGACCTTCGCGACGCCATGGAACGTTATCCGGCGGCTGAAGAGATCCTCTGGGTGCAGGAAGAGGCACTCAATATGGGAGCATGGTACTTCGTCCAACCTCTGCTCGACGAGATGCTTCCCGCCGACGTAGAATTGCGCTATGTGGGCCGTGACGAAGCGGCAAGTCCTGCCGTGGGTGATGTACGCCAGCATCAGAGCGAGCAAACAGAGATCGTCGATCAGGCGTTGGATATCGACAATCGAGAACTACGTCTATAAGACGTACAGCGCAGTCGTCAGGCCGAAGGCCAGGGCGGCGGCACCGGCAGCTAACCAACAGGTCACCAAGACAACACCAACAGGCAAGAGCGATGGCTATCGATGTCGATGTTCCCGAGATGGGGGAGTCCGTCAGTGAAGTCACCGTCCTCGAATGGTTGAAGGGCGAAGGGGAATTTGTTGAGAAAGACGAACCCATCTGTGTGTTGGAGACGGACAAGGCAAATGTCGACCTGCCTTCACCTGCCTCCGGGACTCTGCAGCAGCTGAAGCAGGTCGACGATACGCTGAATGTGGGGGAACTTCTCGCGCGCATCGACGAGTCTGAAAAACCCGCAGCTGCGCCGGCTTCTCCTGATGTGGCTGAGACGCCGGCACCCGCCGTAGCCGAGGCCGCCCCGGCTGCGCAGACGCCCGCTCAAGAGCCCGCTCCCGCAGCAGCAGCGCCTGCGGGAGTCGATCTGAGTGATTTGAGCCCTGCTGTCCGTCGACTGGTCGAAGAGAACGGACTCGATCCCAGCCAGATCGCGGGCACCGGACGCGGCGGACGACTCATCAAGCAGGATGTGCTGGCCTTCCTCAAGCAACGCGAGCGCGATGAACAGGACAGCCAACCGGCTGCAGCGACGGCTCCGTCCTCTCCCGCTCCGACTCCTGTCGCACCGACACCTCCGCCAGCGCCACCGGTCCAGACACCGGCAGCACCGCCCGCACAGACCGCGCCAGTTCCTCCACCGGCTCCGGCCGTACCGGCACCTGTGGCGACCGGATCAAACGGTACGAGGCGGGAGCCTATGTCAAGGCTCCGCAAACGCGTCGCCAGCCGGTTGGTCGAGGCTCAGCAGACGGCAGCGATGCTGACGACCTTCAATGAGGTCGATCTGTCACAGGTCATGGCCGTGCGCAAGCGACACAAAGAAGCATTTCAGGAGAAACACGGTGTATCGCTGGGATTGATGTCGTTTTTCTCCCGCGCCGTCGTGATCGCACTGCAGGAGCTGCCCGCCGTCAACGGCTCGATTGACGGCGACGAGATCGTCTACCACGATCACGTCAATCTCGGGATTGCCGTATCTACCGAGCGTGGACTGCTGGTGCCGATTCTGCGAAATGCCCAGTCGCTCTCGATGGCCCAGATCGGGGGTGAGATCAAACGGCTCGCCCTGGCCGCCCGCGACAACAAGCTGGCCCTCGACGAGTTGAGTGGCGGCACGTTCTCGATCACGAACGGTGGCGTCTTCGGGTCCATGATGTCGACGCCGATTCTGACGCCTCCGCAGAGTGGCATCCTCGGGATGCACGCCATCAAGGACCGGCCCATCGCCGTGAATGGGCAGGTCGTCGTGCGACCGATGATGTACACGGCGCTTACCTACGACCATCGCCTCGTCGACGGTCAGCAGTCGGTGACCTTCCTCGTGCGCCTCAAGGAATTGCTCGAGGATCCAGCACGACTCATGCTGGAGATCTGAGGTCGTCGTGAGCCAAGCGTATGAACTGATCGTCATCGGCGCCGGACCCGGTGGTTACGTCGCCGCCGTACGCGCTGTACAACTCGGCATGCGTGTCGCCTGTGTCGACAAGGGTTGGGTGGGAGGAACGTGTTTGCAGGCGGGTTGTATTCCCAGCAAGGCCCTTCTTGAGTCAAGCCAGCGTTTTCACGAGATCCATGCCGGACTCGGCGATCACGGCATCGTGACCGAAGGCGTGCGCCTCGACCTGTCGGCGATGATGACCCGCAAGCAGCGAATCGTCGATACCATGACCAAGGGAATTCACGGCCTTTTCAAAGGTAGCAAGATCGACTACGTAGAAGGCACTGCGCGTGTTGCCTCTGCGTCGCAGGTGGAAGTGACCACCGCCGATGGTGTGCAGAGTTTGACCGCTGAGAAGATTTTGCTGGCCACGGGGAGTGTGCCCGTCGAACTGCCAGACCTGCCCTTCGACGGAACCCACATTCTCAGTTCGACGGAGGCTCTGGCTCTCGACCAGGTACCTGCCCGGCTCGCCGTGGTCGGTGCGGGAGCGATCGGCCTGGAGTTGGGATCGGTCTGGGCCCGTCTCGGTTCCGAGGTTCAAGTCATCGAGTTTACAGACGGCGTTCTGCCTGGCATGGATGCAGAGGTCTGCACTCAAGTGCAGCGCCAACTGAAGCGTCAGGGGCTCAGCTTCGAGTTGGCGACCAGTGCTGCCGGTGCGCAGATCGATGCCGAGGGTGTCAACCTGACGCTCGTGCCCCGTGATGGCGGCGAGGAACGCCAACTGGCGTGTGATCGAGTTCTGGTGGCCGTGGGGCGTCGCCCCTTCGCCCAGGGGCTCGGGCTCGACGATGTTGGTGTCGTTTGTGACGAACGTGGATTCGTTTCTGTCGATGAAAACTATCGCACCAACCTCGAAGGGATCTACGCCATCGGCGATCTCACACCTGGCCCCATGCTGGCCCACAAGGCCGAAGCCGAGGCTGTCGTGGCCGTCGAGCGCATGGCGGGTGTTGCGGCCAGCGTCAACTACGACGCGGTGCCGAATGTCGTGTATATCCACCCTGAGGTCGCCAGCGTCGGCCTCAGCGAAGAAGACGCCGCCGAGGCAGGTGAAGACATCCGGGTTGGTAAGATGCTGTTCCGTGCCAATGCACGAGCACATGCCATGGATGGGATCGATGGGTTCATCAAAGTGATCGCCGCGGCCGATTTCGACCGCGTGTTGGGTGTTCACATCTTCGGTCCGCAAGCCTCTCATCTGATCGCCGAAGCCGTGCTTGCGTTGGAGATGTGTGCCAGTGCCGAGGATCTGGCGCGCACGATGCATGCACATCCGACGCTGTCCGAAGTTCTTCGCGAAGCTGCGGCTCACGTCGGCTGATCGTCCTATGTTGTTCTGCTGCAAGGCGGTACGAAAATCAAGCAAGTTCTTAGGGCGAGTGTTCCGTACAGGAGGGAAAAACAGACACAGATTATTTCTTGACGCCTAGCTAGGGTGGGTCTTAATTGGAACGTCCGTTGCACTGCACATCGTGCTGCTGACGCCGGGTGTAGGAAGGTTGGTGCGCGACCTTTCGATCCGAGGCGGGCCCGGCGCCAAAGCGAAGCAAGATGTGCTAAATGCAAGATGCCAGGCATCTCAGTCGCCCAAATCTTGACGGGGCGCAATAGATCAGACGAGGGCCCGGGATCGTTCCCGGGCCTTTCGTATTTCACCGCTCCGTTAGATCAGTTCTCGACGGTTTCACCGATCAGGTACGATCAATCTCAACGGACGCCGCCTTGTACAAACTGTCCGCCCACGACTACGATCTGCTCTACTCGCAGAAGGACTACGAGCGCGAGGCGCATACGCTACGTGAGCGATTGTGGCGCATCGACGCGGGTCTGCATTCCATCCTCGACGTTGCGTGTGGTACCGGTGCACACGACGAAATCCTGTGTCAGTACTACGAAGTGGATGGGCTGGATCTACACGCGCCGTTCCTCGAGTGTGCTCGATTGCGCAATCCAGGTGGGACCTACCATGAGGCAGACATGTGTGATTTTCGCCTCGATCGTATGTATGACGCCATCCTGTGTTTGTTCGGATCGATCGGCTACACCCAGACCTATGGTCATCTCGTGGCGGCTTTGCGGTGCTGTCGGGACCATCTTACGCAGCGAGGTGTCGTCATCGTCGAGCCATGGGTCGAACCAGAACGATGGCAGAGCGACCACGTCTGGCAGACGCACAGCGAGCGCGCAGGAGTTCACATCACGCGCATGACCCACGGCCATCGAATGGGTGGCATCTGCGCCATGGACTTCTACTACCTGATCGGAACTCCTGCAGCTGGGATCATTCACCAGCAGGAACGCCATGAATTGGGCTTATTCACCAAGGAGCATATACGTCAGGCCTTGATCGAAGCGGGCCTCACGCACGTCGACTACGATGCCGATGGCCTCGGTCATGGTCTGTACACGGCAAGGGTCCCCGAATCTGGAACGGCGGGCACTGGCAGCGGGTGATGTCTTCTTCGACCCACTCATCGATCACCGCACTGTGCGTCATGACACTGATCCTGATGGTGGGTGCATGCGGCGGAGACGCGTCGCCCTCGGCGGCAAAGGGGAATAAGGACCACGTGAGTCCGTATGCCTCATGGCCCAATGGGCCAGATACCGATGCGGCACACTTTCCCGTCGGCGTATGGCTCCAGAGCCCGTCCAATGCAGAGGCCTATCGTCAGATCGGGGTGAATCTCTATGTGGGATTGTGGAAGGGCCCCACACAGGCGCAGCTCGACGCGTTGACCGCCGCCGGCATGCAAACCATATGTGCCCTCAACGACGTCGGTCGCCAGAATCTGAACAACTCGACCATCGTTGCATGGATGCATGGAGACGAGCCCGACAATGCTCAGGCGAATCCCGAAGGAGGCTGGGGAGGCGCTGTACCGCCGGCATCTATTCAATCCGATTACGACAGTCTGCGCACCGTCGATCCATCTCGTCCGATCTGGCTGAACCTCGGTCAGGGCGTCGCCAACGACGAGTGGGTTGGTCGCGCGGCGCCCCGCGAAGACTATCCGGAATACGTGGCGGGCACGGACATCGTGTCCTTCGACGTCTACCCCGTGTCAGGGATCCGGAAGGACGATGGCGAACGTTTCCTCTGGTATGTCGCCAAGGGCGTCGACTCCCTTCGTGTGTGGGGGGGTGAGGAGGCCATCGTCTGGAATGTCATCGAGACGACGCGAATCAATTCCGACCATGGCCCCACGCCGCAGCAAGTGAGAACAGAGGTGTGGATGTCGATTATCCACGGCTCACAGGGCATCGTCTATTTCGCCCACGAATGGAATCCCGTCTTCCGCGAGGCCCGGCTTCTCGAGGATGAGGCGATGCGACAGGGCGTGAGTGCCATCAACGAGCAGATACATCGGCTTGCGCCGATTCTGAATGCGGGCTCCGGCAACGTCGAGGTCAGCGTGGTCTCGAGCGATCCGCAGGTCCCGGTGGATGTGATGGTCCGTGAGGTGGACGGCGAACTCTACGTCTTCGCCGTCGGTATGCGGTTGGCGTCGACAAGTGCTACTTTCTCGATCGACGGCGCCAAATTGTCGCGAGTCATCGTCGTGGACGAGGATCGCACACTGCAGTTTGAAGCTGGCGCCTTCACTGACCACTTCGATCCGTATGACGTTCATATCTACCACCTGAGCAGGTGAGGTCCTCCTATGAATCGGATCTACGATTTCGGCAGCGGGTGTACGAATCCCGACACCTTCCCCGTGGAGGAACTGGCCAAGGCCGCCGCCTCGGGAATTCGCGAAGTGGGCGCCGAGTTCAGCCGCTATCCTGGAGACCTCGGGCATCTCGGCATGCGTCAGATCCTGGCACGTCGTGAATCAGATCGTGAAGGGATCGCCATCGATCCTGACCATGTGGCGCTGACAAATGGCTCCATGCAGGGCGTGACACTGACGGCGGAGGCTTTCCTCGTCGACGGTGAACCCAACATCATCGTCACCGAGGAGCTCACCTACTCGGGGACCATCGGGGCCTATCGGCGGCTCGGCGTGCAGATGGCTGGTGTCCGCGTCGACGAGCAAGGGATGTGCATCGACGATCTGGAAGCGGTCCTGCAGCGTTTTCAGCATGCCGGAACGCCACCACGTTTCATCTACACCCTGCCCACCTATCAGAATCCGACGGGCAGCGTCATGCCACGCGAACGGCGGCTTCAATTGATCGAGGTGGCCCATCGATTCGGCATCCCCATCGTCGAAGACAACTGCTATGCCGACGTCCACTTCGAGGGCGACAAAGAGCCCGCCCTCTATACGCTCGATGACACCGATCATCCTCACATCTATCTGTGCTCGTTGTCGAAAATCCTCGGCCCCGGAGTGCGCCTCGGATACGTCTACGCCAAGCCCCCGATGCTGAAAAAGGTTCTCGACCGGCGCTACGATGGCGGCAACAGCCTTCTGGCCGCCTCCGTTCTGGCGTCGTTTTTCGGCGATAGGCTGTGGGATCATGTGAACCGGATGAATTTAGCGCTGAAGGAGAAGCGAGACGCGGTTTTCGTAGGCCTGCAGACCCATCTGGGTGACGTGTGCACGTGGTCGCATCCGGTGGGTGGTTTGTTCATCTGGTTACACCTGCCCGACGATGTGGATCACCAGAAGCTTCGCCAACTCGCCGACGAGGCCAACGTGCGGTATGCGCCCGGCTCCGCCTTTCATATCGAGGGGGTCGACCTGCCAAATCTCCGCCTCGCTTTCGGATACCCACCTCTCGACGCGATCCACGAGGGGATCCCCTTCCTCGCAGAAGGGATCCGTTCTGCGAGTGGGGTCGCCGACAGCGGCCAACGCACCGCAGCTGGCTAAGCCGTTCATGTCCGTCGTCCACCTCCCGCGTCTGGCCCTGGCCCAGATGCGGGTCGTGCCCGGCTGTGCCCAGGCCAATGTGGATCGGATGCTGCGCCTCATCGACACGGCGCGAAGAGCGGCAGCCGAGGTCGTCGTTTTTTCGGAGATGTGTGTTCCCGGCTATCTGATCGGTGATCTGTGGGAAGTGGACGCCTACGTGACCGAATGGGCATCGCACTCTCGGCGCCTGTGTGATGCCAGCAAGGGACTCACCCTGCTGTTCGGCAATGTAGCCACCGACGCCGACGCCATCGGCGAGGATGGCCGCCTGCGGAAATACAACGCCGTCGTGGTCTGCAACGACGGACACTTTGTCGAGCGTGATGTTCCAGCCGGTCTGCCACCGGGTGTCCACCCCAAGACCCTGCAGCCCAACTACCGATTCTTCGATGACGATCGGCACTTCTACTCGCTGCGCAACCTCGCCGATGACGCGGGACGATCCGTCGATGACTGGATCGTTCCCTTCGAGGTGCCTACGGTGTCGGGCTCGTTCCGGTTCGGGGCGCAACTGTGCGAGGATCTCTGGTGTGACGATTACACCTCCCATGGCGATCCCCTCGACACGTATGGCCTCTTTGCTCAGCGCCAGGTGGACGCGGTTTTCAATCTCTCAGCATCGCCCTGGACGTGGCAGAAAAACGACAAGCGGCATCGCACCGTTCGGCAGACTCTGACGCGCCAGGGTGAGAGCGGAGCGCCCGTCCCCTTCCTCTACGTCAACCAGGTGGGTGCCCAGAACAACGGCAAGAATGTCCTCGTCTTCGACGGCGACACGACGGCCTATGAAGCCGACGGGACCCTCGCAGCGCAGGCTGCGCCCTGGCGAGAGAGTATCCTGTGTGTGGGGGGAGGTGCCGACCCCGATCTATTGGCTGTCGAGCCATCAGCGGTCGTCACCGTTCCTGTCGATGAAGCGATCGGCCCTCGGACGAGCACGACGGAAGTCCAGTCCGTGCTCAGTGCGACCGTGGCTGGCCTGCATCATCTGGATGAACTTCGAGGGGGAGGCCGATATCTGGTCGCTCTCAGTGGAGGGATCGATTCTTCGGTGGTGGCGTGTCTGCTCGAACGCGCCTTTGGTGCCGAGCGTGTGTTCGCCGTCAACATGCCGACACGCCACAACGCAGAAGTCACCCAGGACAATGCGCGCCAGCTGGCCGCCTCATTGAGAATCGACTACTTGAGCGTTCCCATTGAAGATCTCTACGGCACGGTGGCCGATGTCATCGGCCCTCTCGAGTTTTCACGGTCCAAAGGGGAGTACACGCGGCTGGTTGATGAGAATATCCAGGCACGGATTCGTTTCTCCGACATCCTCTCCGGGATCGCAGCCAAGCATGACCTTCTGTTCACCAACAATGGAAACAAGACCGAATTGGCCCTGGGGTACACAACCCTCTACGGCGATCTGTCCGGTGCCGTCGCACCGATTGCCGATCTCTACAAGGTGCAGGTCTTCGAACTTGGTGAATACCTCAATCACGTGTACGGTGAACAGATCATTCCGCGGAACCTCCTCGACCAGGAAACGGTGCCGAGTGCGGAACTGTCTGAGGAACAGGATGTGACACGTGGGCTTGGTGATCCGATCAAATACGGGTATCACGACGCGGTTCTGCGGCAGTTGATCGAATACAGAAGACACCCTGTCGATTTGATTCGCTGGATGTTGCAGGGCACGTTCTTCGAACACCTCGGGTGGGAGGATACGGAGACCTTTGCGGAGTATTTCCCCGATGCGTCGAGCTGGCTCGATGATCTTGAGTGGATCGAACGCCAGTTGAGAGTCAGTTATTTCAAGCGTATACAAGCACCTCCGCTGATCGTTCTGTCGAAGCGAGCCTTCGGTTTCGATCTGCGGGAAACTCAATGGTCGGGCGCACGGCCCGCCATCTACGACGAGTTGGCCGAAGGAGCACGTCAGCTCGCATCATGGCCGCCCATGTAGGCGGCGAGGGATCAGGAAAGATGAAGATCTGTCTGGTGGGAGAGGGAGCACAGGGACTGACCCATATCGAAGCACTTCGCGAGATGGAAGACGTCGAAATCGTCTCCTTCGCAGGTGGCCTGAAAGACGACACGGAAGCCTTCGCCAAACAATGGGAGATTCCCCATTGGACCCTCGACTACGAAGAGGCGATTTCACGCCCCGGGGTGGAAGCGGTCGTGTTGACCTCGCCCAATCACATCCATGCGGAACAGACCGTAACAGCCCTTGAGGCGGGGAAACACGTATTGCTAGAGCTGCCCATGGGGCTGAATCTGGCCGATTCACAGCGTGTCGTGGCAGCTGAGAAGGCGTCGGGGAAGGTGGCCATGGTATGCCACACGCAGCGCTACAATCCGCCATTTCGAAAGGTCAAGGCGATGATCGATGCAGGCGATCTGCACCTGCACCACATCGTGCAGCAGACCTTCTTCTTCCGCCGCATCAACGAGAATCGCTTCGGGCGGCCCCGTACGTGGGTCGACGATCTGCTGTGGCACCAGGCGTGCCACATGGTGGATATGGTGTATTGGCTACTGGGAGATCCGAACATGGACGCGTGGGGCCGAATGGGGCCGATTCATCCCACACTGAATATCCCCATGGACATCACCATCAGTCTGCAGTCTGCCAGCAGGGCGATGGTGACGGCGGCGCAGTCCTTCAACAATCACGGACCGATCCTCGGATACTATCGATTCATCGGTGAGGAGGAGACGTATATCTCCGACAAGGGTGGATTAACTGACCACAAAGGGAATCCCGTACCCGTCGACGACGGGCCGTCAGGCGTAGACCTGCAGGATGCCGAGTTCTTCGCAGCCATCCGGGAAGGTCGCCCAGCTCTTACGTCCTGTTCGGAGTGTCTACCGGTGATGGAGACGATCGATCGGATCCAGCGAGCCATGAACGGCGCTGATGGGGCACCGAGTATGCCGCGCTGAAGATCAGCTTCCCTCAACCTGCAGAAGGGCGGACGTCTCGGCGGGTCGCTTCGTTTCACCTGAGGGGTTGTCGCCGTGGGCCAGTTCGTGCTGCTCGGCTGCACGCAGCAGATCCTGCAGCGTCGTCTCACGCAACACGGTATCGACTGCACCCTGAACACGCATCCATACACCCCGGATGGAGCAGTCGATGGCCGTGTGCTGGCAGGCGTCGCCCGTGCCTGCGAAGTGGTCGCAGAAAGAGGTGTCGTAGAGAGGGCCGCCCAAGGCAGCCACCACATCGGCCACACAGATGTGGGATGCCGGCCTCGCCAGGGTATACCCCCCGTGTTGGCCGCGCTCACTGTCGACAAATCCGGCCCGTCGCAGGATCGACAGATACTTTGCGACATTGTGAGGGGACACACCCTCGGTCTCAGCGATCTCGGGGATCGTTGCACTCTCGCCACGTGATCGCCGTGCCAGTTGGACCAGGCAGCGAAGCCCGTATTCCTCCTGCGCGCTCAGCTTCACTACATCATCCCCAGTTGCAGTTTGGCCGCCTCGGACATCATGTCGATGGTCCACGGTGGATCCCACGTAATGTCGACTTGAGCATCATCCAACTCATCGACACCTTCGGCGATCTTGCGCTGAACCTCCGGGGGCAGCGTTCCGGCCACCGGACAGGCGGGGGAGGTCAGGGTCATGCTGATCCGGGCCTTCTTGCCACCTTCCTCTGCCTCTTCGAGGCCAATGTCGTAGATCAGACCCAACTCGTAGATGTCGACGGGGATCTCGGGGTCGTAGCAGGTCTTGATCACCGTGACAATCTTGGATTCGACACTGTCTTCGGGGTATTCCTTGTGCATTTCCATGGATGGGTCTCCTATTCTGTCGTGACCTGCGAGTCGTGTTCGCCATCGAGAGCGGACTTCATCGTATGCCAGGCGAGGGTTGCACACTTTACCCGCATGGGGAACTCCCGAACCCCTGCAAAGACAGCCAGTTTTCCCACCTCTTCCAGATCGACGGGTGTATCCATCTCACTGGTCACGAGGCTCTGGAAGCGTTCGAACGCATCACGCGCTTCCTGCGCCGTCTTGCCCTTCACCATTTGGGTCATCAATGACGCAGACGCCTTGGAGATGGCACATCCCGACCCGTCGAAGTGGATATCCGTGATCAGATCTTCACCATCAACATTGAGGTATATGTGAAGATGATCGCCGCACAGGGGATTGTAGCCCTCCTTGTGACGATCGGCATTCTCCAGCGCACCGAAGTTCCTCGGATTTCGATTGTGATCGAGAATCACCTGCTGATACAGTTCACGCAGTTCTGTCATCCGCCAAGGACCTCTCGAATCTTGCCAATACCCGTCACGAGGGCGTCAACCTCATCGCGGGTGTTGTAGAAGGCGAAGGAGGCACGCGCCATGGCGGGCACACCGAAGCGCGACATCAATGGCTGCGCACAGTGATGACCCGTGCGAACAGCGATGCCCTCCATGTCGAGGATCGTGCCGATGTCGTGGGGGTGGGCGTCGGCCAGTGCAAAGGCAACGACGGACACCTTGCCGGGCGCCGTGCCGATGAGGCGAATCCCGTCCACGTCGGCCAGTCTCTGATGCGCATACTCGAGCAGCTCGTCTTCGTAGGCAGCGATCGCCTCCATGCCAAAACGATTCAGATAGTCGACGGCGGCGGACAGACCAATGGCACCGGAGATGTCCGGTGTGCCGGCCTCGAAACGAGTCGGCACGTCGGCGTAGGTCGAAGACTCCAGGGTGACGGACTGAATCATGGAGCCACCCCCCTCGTAAGGAGACATGTCGTCGAGCAGTGCATGCTGGCCCCACAGGACTCCGATGCCGGTTGGGCCGAACAGCTTGTGTCCGGAAAAAGCGTAGAAGTCGCAACCGAGTTCCTGCACATCAACGGGCAGATGCGGTGCACCTTGCGCCCCGTCTACGAACACGACTGCGCCGTGACGATGGGCAAGGTCGGACATCTGGCGAATCGGGTTCACCGTGCCCAGGACATTTGAGGCGTGGGCGACGGCGACGAGGCACGTCTTGTCGTTCAGCAGACTCTCATACTCTTTCAGGTCGAGGACACCCTCGTCATCGATCGGGACCACCCGCAGTGTTGCAGCCGTCGCTTCACACAACAACTGCCATGGGACGATGTTCGAATGGTGCTCCATGTGGGTGATGATGATCTCATCCCCCGGGCCACATCGCAGCCGGCAATATCCGTGGGCAACCAGATTGGTCGCCTCCGTCGTGCCACGCAGGAAGATGCACTCACTACTTTCAGGCGCATTGATGAACGTCGCGATCCGGCCGCGGGCCCGTTCGTAGGCGAACGTCGCCTGCTGGCTGAGCAGGTGGACACCTCGGTGGATATTGGCGTTGTCCTCTTCGTAGAATCGCTCGATCGCTTCGATGACGGAACGAGGTTTCTGTGTCGTCGCCGCATTATCGAGATAGATCAGGCGCCGATCACGAACCGCCCGGCCGAGGATCGGGAAATCACGCCGGATCGATTCGACGTCGAGTCCACCTCCGGTGGTCTGGCCGACCTGAGGTGAGATCATCGGTCTTTGCTGGGCAACGGTCACAGTCATTCCCCCGAATCGAGCAGTTGATCCAGGCGCTGAGTGACCAGCGCCTCTACATGGGCTCGGATCGCATCGTGGCTGATGCGCTCTACCAGTTCATCTGCGAAGGCCCGGGTCAGCACCCGACGAGCTGCTGCCTCACCGATTCCACGGGCGCGCAGATAAAAGATCGCCTGCTCGTCCAATTCGCCCGTCGTGGATCCGTGGGAACACTTCACGTCATCCGCATAGATCTCGAGTTGTGGCTTGGACATGATCTCGGCATCATCACCCAGAAGCAGATTCTGATTCGACTGATATGCGTTGGTCTGCTGGGCGATCTGGTGTACGTGGATCTTACCTCGGAAGACGCCATGAGACTTGTCGGCCAACACGCCTTTGTAGAGTTCGTGACTCTCACACCCAGGTGCCGCGTGTTCGATACTGGTATAGTTGTCAACATGCTCCTCGCCCCGTGAGAGGAACAGACCGTTCAAGGTCGATTCGATGCGTTCACCGGCCAGAACAGTGGTCACATCATTGCGAACGAACCCTCCACCCAGACCCAGACTGTGCGATGTGAAGTTCGAGTCCTGTGCTTCGTTGACGAACAACAGCGACGCATGATGCCCCTGATGGGTGTCGTTCTGAATCCGAGTGTGTTCCACGCGTGCCTCGTCATCCAGCGTGATCTCCGTGACCGGTGCCGTCAGATGCTCGCCTTCACCAAGGCTCACGAAGGTTTCTACCAACTGCAGGCGACTGCCCTGTGCGGCTACGACGAGGGTTCGGGGCGTGACGAGTGTCGCCTGTTCGCCGGGAGTCGTGAGATAGATGATCTCCACCGGTGTGGTGTAGTCGATACCCGACTCGACAGCGATCAGGGCTCCATCGTCGATGAAGGCTGTGTTCAGCGCGGCAAGACCGCCCTCCTCCGACGAGGCGATGCGGCCGAGAAAGGACACAGCGGCATCACCGTCGGCGATTGCTTGCGACAACCGTCGAATGCGCACGCCGTGCGGCGTATCTGGCAGTCTTGAGGCAGATTCATCGAACTTGCCATTGATGAAGACCAGACGAGCGCCCTCGGTGAGGCCCGCCACCGTCCACGTGGAGAGGGTCCCGTCGTCAGGTCGCGGTGCGTCCACGGGGCCAAAGAGTCCAGACGAGAGAGGGGTAGGGTTCGTATGCCGCCATGCTTCGTCTCGTCGAGTGGGAAAGCCCTCTCGACACAAGGCCTCCAAAGCTGCCCGTCGCACGTCGTGGATGGCATGGTCAGCCCCGCCGTTGAGACCAGTCTCGAAGGTCTGAAAGAGGTTCGAATAGTGATCGATGCTCGGAGTCGTTTCAGAGACGCTCATCTGGCCGCTCACGCTCCCACCGTCTGCTCGGCGACTTCTTCTCGAATCCAGTCGTATCCCTGTTCTTCCAGCTTCAGTGCCAGTTCCTTCCCACCAGACCGCACGATGCGACCGTGCATGAGCACATGCACATAGTCGGGGACGATATAGTCGAGCAGTCGCTGATAGTGGGTGACAACGACGGTGCTGCGATTCGGAGCACGCAGTTGATTGACACCCTCTGCGACGACCTTGAGAGCGTCGATGTCGAGACCGGAGTCCGTCTCGTCGAGGACGGCGAGTCGAGGCTCGAGGACCGCCATCTGCAGCACTTCGTGACGCTTCTTTTCGCCGCCCGAGAATCCTTCGTTGACCGAACGCTTGAGGAAACTCTCGTCCATCTCGACGAGCTTCAATTTCTCGCGGATCAACTGGAGGAAGTCGATGGCGTCCATCTCTTCCTGTCCGCGCGCCTTCAGAACTTCGTTGAGGCCCGTGCGCAGGAAATACGCCGTATTGACACCCGGGATCTCGACGGGATACTGAAAGGCAAGGAACAAACCCTCACGAGCGCGGTCCTCCGGGGACATCTCGAGTAGGTCCTTGTCCTCGTAGCTGACGGAGCCCTCGGTGACCTCGTAGGCTTCGTGGCCTGCCAGAACCTGGGCGAGGGTGCTCTTGCCGGATCCGTTTGGACCCATGATGGCGTGAACCTCTCCCGCCGCCACGTCGAGATTGATCCCTTTCAGGATCTGCGTGTCTTCGACGGAAGCGTGGAGGTTGGAAATCTTCAACATACTCTGTGGTCTCCTGTCGTATTCATCTCATGCTTTGGCACACCCGGTGCCGCCATGTCCTGTGTTTTCTAGCCGACACTTCCTTCAAGGCTGATGCCGAGCAACTTCGTCGCTTCTACGGCAAACTCCATGGGTAACTCGGCGAGCACTTCCTTGCAGAAACCATTGACGATCATGCTCACCGCGTCCTCCGTGCTCAGCCCCCGCTGATTGCAGTAGAAGATCTGATCCTCGCCGATCTTGCTGGTGCTGGCCTCGTGCTCGACGGTGGAGGATGCGTTGCGAACGGTGATGTACGGGAACGTGTGGGCGCTGCACTGATCGCCGATGAGCACGGAGTCACACTGAGTGAAGTTCCGCGAGTCTGTCGCCTTTTTCATGATCTGCACCGCGCCGCGATAGGTGTTCTGACCTTCCATCGCGGAAATGCCCTTGGAGATGATCGTACTCTTCGTGTTCTTGCCGAGATGGATCATCTTCGTGCCCGTATCGGCCTGCTGTTTTCCTGAGGTGACGGCAACGGAGTAGAATTCGCCGACCGAATCGTCACCCTGCAGAATGCAGCTTGGATACTTCCAGGTGATGGCCGACCCGGTCTCGACCTGGGTCCAACTGATCTTTGAGCGGTCACCGCGACATGCACCACGCTTGGTGACGAAGTTGTAGATCCCGCCTACACCCTCTGCATTGCCTGGATACCAATTCTGGATCGTCGAGTACTTGATCTGCGCGTCCCCGAGGGCCACCAGTTCGACGACGGCAGCGTGTAGCTGATTCTCATCACGCATGGGTGCCGTGCAGCCCTCGAGATAGCTGACATAGGCCCCCTCATCGGCCACGACGAGGGTGCGCTCGAATTGACCTGTGTTGGCTGCATTGATGCGAAAGTAGGTGGACAACTCCATCGGACACCGAACACCGGGCGGGATATAGACGAAGGACCCATCGGTGAACACGGCGCAGTTGAGGGCGGCGAAGTAGTTGTCATTGGTGGGGACGACGGACCCGAGATATTTCTGCACGAGATCCGGATGGTTGTGCACTGCCTCGGTGAAGGAACAGAAGATGATCTCCAACTCGGCGAGTTTGTCCTTGAAGGTGGTGGCCACCGAGACCGAGTCGAAGACGGCGTCCACGGCCACACCGGCGAGCATCATCTGCTCCTGAAGCGGAATCCCGAGCTTGTTGTAGGTCTCCAGAATCTCCGGATCGACTTCGTCCAGGCTATTGAGGGCTTTCTTTGGGGCGGAGAAGTAACTGATCGCCTGATAGTCGATTTCTGGGTACTGAACCATCGCCCAGCGCTGCGAGGCCTTCTGCGCTGAGGGGTCTTCCATCGTCAGCCACTGCCGATAGGCTTTCAAACGCCATTCCAGCAACCACTCCGGCTCCTGCTTCTTGGCGGAGATAAAGGCGATGGTCTCTTCGTTGAGTCCGGGAGGCGCCGAGTCCGTCTCGACATCGGTGACGAAACCCTCTTTGTATTCGCGTTGTGCGAACTCTTCGAGGACTTCCGTATCCGACAGGGGGGCGGCTTGCGACGAAGGCTCTGGCATGATGTGTCCCGGTCTTGATGGGGGAACTGTTCAGCGTCGTAACTGGTTGTTTTTACAACAAAAAGCAGGCAACAGATCAAGGAATCTTGCGGAAAGTAGCAAGATTCAATCCCCAAAGGAGGTCGGACGCACCGGCGACCGACTCAGCAAGAGTATGCGCAATCCTGCGAAAAAAGTCAAGATTGGGGGTGGAAGCAGATTCGGGACCGATCGTACCGGCGAAACCCGTCCAGACCATCTCCCTGCCGGAGGTGTTACCCGATACGTTTCCGACGAACCAGATAGTGGCTCAAAGCATGGTCGAACGGGGTGGAGGTGTCGAACAGCGCGTAGTCGATTCCCGCTTCGGCACACCCTGTTGAATAGCGGTGGATGAGGGCCTCCATCTGCGCCTGATAGGCCTCCTGAATGTGCCACGGTTGTGTCGTGATGTCGGCGTCTGCATCCTCGAGATCGACGAAGCGCGTGTCGTTGCGGCGGAAGTCGAGGTCCCGTTCGCGGGGATCGAGAATCTGCATCGCCACAACCTCGTGTCCACGATGTCGGAAATGACGCAGACCCGACAGGACCTGTTCCGGGTCGTCGAGCATATCGGACAACAGAATCACCAATCCGCGACGTGATAGACGTTCGGCCAGATCGTGGAAAGCGGGTGCCATCTGCGACTTGGTGTTTGGCTCGGCCTTCGTCAACTCCAGAAGAAGCGTCTGCAGGTGGCTGCGAACCGAACGCGGTCTCACGAACCGAGTGACCCGATCATCGACCAGGGCAAGTCCAACCGCGTCACGCTGGCGCAGCATGAGCAGACTCAAGGCGGCTGCCAGACAGGTGGCGTAGCGAAACTTCGTCAGCCGGCCATCCTCGCCGAAACTCATGGACCCACTGATATCGACGATCAGGTAGGCGCGCAGATTCGTCTCTTCCTCGTATTGCTTGACGTAGAGACGGTCCGTCTTGCCGAGAGCTTTCCAGTCAAGATTGCGCAGCGAGTCGCCGGGCATGTAGGGACGGTGCTCGGAAAACTCGACCGAGAAACCATGATAGGGCGAGCGATGCAGGCCCGTGATAAAACCTTCCACCACACGCCGAGCGACCAGGTCGAGGCGACCCAGACTCGAGGCGAAATCCGGCGACAGATAGTCGGTCAAACTCGGCGGATTGGGTTGGGATTCGCTCATGCGCTGTCGGGTTGGATGTCCTCGAGCAAACGACGGGCGATGTCGTCCGCATTCGTACTCTGGGCTTCGGCATGGAAGTTGACGACGATCCGGTGACGCAACACGGGCAATGCCACGGCATCAATGTCCTGCTGGCTGACGGCGTGACGCCCATCGAGTGCCGCTCGAGCCTTGGCTGCGAGGGCCAGGTATTGAGAGGCTCGAGGACCGGCGCCCCAGTTCACCATCTCGCGCACGTAATCTGGCGCCACCTCGTCTGTCGGACGTGAGGCTCGTGCCAGTCGCACCGCATACTGGATCAGGTGATCGGCGATGGGGACCTGGCGCACGAGTCGCTGAAATGCGATGATCCGCTCGCCATCGAGCACCGATTCGACCGGTTCCTGGTCGAGGGCCGTCGTGGTGCGCACGATCTGTTCCTCTTCGGCGATAGACGGATAGTCGATACGCAGTTCGAAGAGAAAACGGTCCAGCTGGGCTTCTGGCAGGGGATAGGTTCCCTCTTGCTCGATGGGATTCTGCGTGGCCAGAACGAAGAAGGGCTCTGGCAACTTCATCGTTTGTCCAGACGCCGTCACCGCATGTTCCTGCATCGCCTCCAGCAGGGCAGCCTGCGTCTTGGGTGGGGTACGGTTGATCTCGTCAGCCAGGATGATGTTGGCGAAGATCGGCCCTTGGACAAATCGGAAGACTTTGTGCCCCGTCTGCGGATCCTCCTCCAGAACATCCGTGCCGGTAATGTCTGAGGGCATCAGATCGGGTGTGAACTGAATACGCCCATACTGAAGGTCAAGGGCCTGTGCCAAGGTGCGGATGAGCAGTGTCTTGGCCAGACCCGGCACGCCAACCAGCAGGCAGTGACCTCCTGCGAGCAACGCGATCAGCAGGCTTTCCACGATCTGCCTCTGGCCGATAATGACACGCGAGATCTGTTCTTCGAGAGTCTGACGCGCTCGCTGGAGTTCGGCGACGGCGTCGACGTCCGACTGCGTCATGGAGATTCCTTAGGTCTTACGCGGCTTCTTCTTTGCCGCGGGAAACAAAACGTTGTTGAGGATCAGCCGATATCCCGGCGAGTTCGGAAACAGGGAGAGCTGGGTCGCAGGGTCACCTACGTGGTGCTTGTGGTCTTCGGGATCGTGTCCGCCATAGAAGGTAAACGTACCGCGCCCAACCTGTCCGTGGATGTATTTGACGGCGTCCGTGTCCTCTTCTTCGGCCAGACGCACCACGGCATCCTTGATCAAGTGTCTCTTGAAGGCCGTTGTCTGACCGAGAAAACCATTCACCACATTGGTATGGCATTGCGTCAGCATGGTCGGCACGGGATCGTGTTTGGCGGAAAACTCGAACAGAGTGAAGTACTCAGCTTCTGCCGAACGAATTCGTCGCACATCTCTCGGTGTCGTATCCACGTCAGAGTGTTCGTAGACCATGGGGTGGGTCTCGAGGCGGAATCCCTCGAAGGCGACGGTTCGGCTGTAGTCGAGCATCTGCTGAGCACCGTGGGCAGGCGGATCACCATCAAAAGGCGTCGCCACGATATCTACGTCGCCGGCAGCCAGCGCGATGTCGAAGGTATCGGTGGCCGAGCACATGGCAAAGAGGAACCCTCCACCGGCGACATAGTCATAGATCTGCTGGGCCACGGCATGTTTCATCTGCCACACCTTGGTGAAACCGAGGCGAGCCGCATCGGCTTCGTAGAGACGCTGCTGGTCACGATACCAGGCGTCGTTACGAAAGCTGGCGTAGAATTTCCCATACTGCCCCGTGAAGTCCTCATGATGCAGATGGATCCAGTCGTACTCGCTCAGCTTGCCACTCAAGACATCTTCGTCCCAGAGTTTTTCGTAATCGATGGACGCGTACTCCAGCGCCATGGTCACCGCGTCATCCCACGGCTGCGAGTTGGGTGGTGTATACACCGCAATGCGTGGGGATTTCTCGAGGCGCACCACATCCATGTTGGCCGCATCGATCTCGGCGTAGACGGAAGCCATGTTTGCCTCGTCGATTCTCTGATAGGAGACGCCCCGCAACTGCGCCTCGCGAGCGATGAGATCGATGGCATCGACGGAAAACGCTCCACCGCGATAGTTGAGAAGCCATTCGACGGTGACCTCGTGCTCAAGAATCCAAAAGGCCAACCCGTAGGCCTTCAGATGGTTCGTCTGTTGGAGATCCATGGGAATCAGCAGTCGCTCGGCGCTGACTGGCGCAACCAGGCCGACCATCACAACTGCCACCCACAGTGTCTTACGTACCATCAACCCTGCTCCAATTGAAGCTGCAGTCGCTGTAACTCAGTCAATGCGATGGGTACCCGTGGATCGTCCGGCCACTGCAGCAGCAGCCTCTGCAGCCGATCGATCGCCTCGACCATCCGGCCTTCTACAGACTGGAGGCGAGTCAGGGCCAACGTGGCGGTGAAGCGGATGTCGCCGCCGACCTGTTGGTGGGACAGAATCTGCTCATATAGGACCATGGCGGCAGCCGGTTCGTCCATCTCGAGCCCTCGAGCTGCCGTGATTCGAAGTCGATGGGCCAGGTCGGAAAAACCGTCCTGCTCCAGGTTCTGCCAGATGGCTGTCGCTTGATCCAACCGCCCCTGTCGCAGCCGCAGCCGTCCTGTGGCAAACTGCTGCAGGGCGTCGGGTGACTCGATATGTGCGTCGAGCAGTCTCAGCCACAGAAGGGCGTCGTTGGCCTGTGCCGTTTCAGGTTTCGTGGTGACGAGACTGTCCGCGTAGGGGCGCCCTAGTTCCACAGTGCCCTCGAGTACGGCCAGTTCGGTGAACCCTACAGATGCGACGGCGAATCCTGCGGGAGACTGGGCCAGACGCTCGAGGGTGTTGCGAACGACCTGCAGATCATCCCGTTGCCAGCCACTCTCAGCGAGCAGCTCCAGCGCCCGGAGACGCTCGCGCTCACTCAGGTCGCGGGAGATCGCGAGTCGCTGGAGGATGTCGTGGCTCTGCTGCGCCTGGTGGGTGGACAGCAGCAGGTCCGCCAGTTCGAGCTCGAAGGCCGCTGCATCCGATGGGCGAGCGGCGGCGCTGACCAGTTGGCGGTAGAGTGTGATTGCACCCTCCAGGTCGCCACGCCGAGTGTGCATTCTGGCACGCCGATGCAGCGAGGTGGTGCTGAAACTCGGATCCCCGGTGATCTGCGCCAACAGGCGATACGTACGCGACGCGGTCTGCTGATACCCCCATCGTTCACTGCGCTGAGCAAACTGAATCAGGCCATCGGTGACCACGTCGACATGCGTGCCAAGCCCCCGTTGGTTCAGCTTTGCCAGGACGATGACCCCCTTCTTCGGTTGCCCCGAAGCCAGCAGTGCATGAGCGAGCAACAGAGACTCAGATGGCTCGATCTGCCGGTCGTTTGTCGCTTGAAGGGGTGTGATGTATCGCTCCCACCGATCTCGACTTGCTTCGCCATCCTGATCCTGCAAGGCCATCACGTCGAACAGTCCCAGGATCTGAAGGAGACGATGAGGTTCGAACTGCACCAATTGCCGATGGACGCGCACCGCATCACGGGGATTGCCGGTTTCCAGATAGAGCTCTCCCAGATCCCAGAGGAAAGGACGTTCGTCGTCGAGTTTCTCAACTCCTTCGATCAGCAAGTCGAGGGCCTCCTGAGACCGGCCCAGACGGCGGATCCGGCGGGCCACGTTCACATAGTGATCGGGCCGCGGATCAACCTGTGAGATCATGTGTCGCCATTGGACGATCGCTGCCTCGACTTCTCTTTTGTGCGCGAGCAGATCACCCAGACTCAGGCCGATGGCGGCGTCGTTGGGATGGGTTTCCAGAAAGCGACGAATCAGGCTCTCGGCGCCGGCCAGATCACCCGCACGGCGTCGTTCGGCCGCTTCGCGCATGACCGTGCTGCGATCCTGCGCTTGAAGCATTGCCGCACACAGAAGCAGCATGAGGAGAAGGTGAGAGGTACGCCTCAAGGTTGTTCAGCCTCGGGTTGAGTCAGGTCGGAATAGACCGTCTCATAGTAGCGCCGAACGAGACGGCGATAGCCGGCAGGATAGTCACCGGAGAGCGCCTCACCCATGGCCTGTCGCCAGCGATCAGGTGTCTGTCCAAGGTTCTCGGGCAACCAGCTCGGGCCATCCATCGCATGTTGTGTGGCGACCTGAGAGCGTCGCTTTTTCTCGAATCCACGGGCATGGATCGAACGACTGGCATCGAGCATACGCTGCAGGATTCGCTGCTGCCGCTGCGGCAGATTCTGATTCGGACGCCGCTGCTCCAGTTGCTGGAGGACGTCGCCCATCTCTTTCTGGATCTGTCCCACGCGCTCCTGTAGTGAACGCTGGCCGCGTAACCCACGCTCCAACTCCGACAGGGCCTGGTAGATCCGTCGCTGCTCTGCGGCAAGGCGAGAGATCATCATCTCCTCCTGACCCCCACGGCCCTGCTGCCCCTGCTGCCGGCCTTGCTGTTGCAGGGATCGTTGCGTCGCCTCGTTGAGAGCGGCCTGCTGTTGGGACAATCCCATCATGCGCTCCATGGCTTCGGCAAAGCCGGACGGCATCTGCGATTGGGCAAGATCCTTGGCCGATTCACGCAGCATGAGAACGGCCTCGTTGAGGCGACGCATGGCTTCGCTCTGCAGTTCGAGTGCACGATGTCGCTCCTTCTGACTCAGATGCCCCGCCGCCCCCTCAGCATTCTGCAATGCGTAACCGAGTGTCGTCGGCAGGCCTGGGTGCAACGACATCGTCTGCCGTCCGATCTCGGCGAGGGCCATAATTGATCGGCGAAGACTGGATCCCAGCGCAAACTGTCGTGGAGCTTCGAGCAATGCCCGGGGGCTGTCGAGGGTGTCGATCTGTCGGCGCAATCGTTCCTGCCTGAATGACAATTGGAGAAGATCGGCGGCGATCTCCCGAATGGCCCCCATCAGGTTTTCCCGCTGTCCGGCGGAGAACTCGCCCTGGAGTTCCTGCATCGCCTCAGACAGCCGCCCCAGATCCTCCTCCAGCCCCTCGCCCTGGCGGCGGGCCATCTGCGACGCACCTGCATCGAGCTGCTGTTCCATCATCCGCATTCGCTCATTCAGCTTTGCCTGCTCCATCATCTGGGACTGTGCCTTGAGTCCCTGTGATGTCGGCGGATGGATCTGATCCATCTCCTCAGCGAGTTCATCCAGCTCTTGCTGCAGTCGATCGGTATCGGCCGCCAGCCGGCCTTCTTGATCCGCCAATCGCTGCGCATCTGAAGGATCTCCCGCATCGAGACTCTCGTCGATCTGCTGCTGACGCTCTTCGAGATCCTGAGCCTGCTCGGTGGCGGCCATCAGTCGCTGTTCGGCGTGAATCTGCTGCAGAAGCGAGATCGTCCGGTCGAGGCGCTCCTGGAAGCTCTGCTGATCCTGTTGGAACTCGCGAAGTGCTTCGGCCAACTCCTGAGGATTGAGTTCTCCCTGCGCTGCTTGCTGCAAAGCCTCGAGGGCTTCCTGCATCTCGGGCGAGGCAACGGCCGCCATCAACTCACGAATCTGCTCCATCTTGTCGAGTAGCTGATCCGACCCCAGGCCACTCTTCTCGAGTTGGTCCATGGTCTCGGCCATCTCGCGGGCCAACTCCTGTACGGCTTCGGCTCGTTCAGAAGCAGCCTCCAGAGCTGCATCGAGCTCCTTTTTCTCCTGCCAGCTCAGATCGTCTGTCTTGAGGACCTCGCGACGCAGCTGTTCGACGAGGTCGTGTGCGTCCTGCTCTTGCTCGGCGATCTCTTCCAGGGTTTCCAACTGCTGCTCCTGCTCGATGGACACCTCATCGAACAATTCGTAGAGCGAGGGGAAACGCAAGGTGTAGGCCGGGCTGAGTCCCTTCTTCGGACCACCGACCGCATCGTTGTCGAAGGCCTCGGCGTGATACGTCACGAGATCTTCGGGCAGCAACTGATGGGGCGTCAGATCCCAGATGTGATGGAGGGAGGTACGCGGTTCAGCGGGCGAGCCGAGGCGAGTACGCAAAGGGGGGCCGTCATTGATCTGATACACCAGGTCGATTCGGCCGATTCCGAAATCGTCCATCGCCTCAATCCCAAGAGCCACCTGCTGCGATTCGGGCAGGTCGGCGTCGTGACCCGGGTTGACGATGTTCACCACCGGAACCTCGTCGTCAAGAATGTCGATGGCGTAGCGGATCGGCTCGCGGTTTTCGATCCCGTCGATGTCGGTGAGGTGAATGTGATACTGGTGACGGCGGGCGTCGTGAGTCATCACGGCAGGAAGGACCCAGTCCACCACGGCGGCACGATCGACGATCTGTGCCGGGATCCTCACCGAGTCGTCGATGACCATCTCGGCCGTGCCAAGTCTCTTGTTCGACGACGCTTCGAGACGGACTGCGGTACCTGCCAGAGCGCGCAGATCTCCACCTTCCTCCTCAACGCGAGCAGGCAATCCGCTGTAGTCAGGATACTCGAAGGACAACCTGAGGCCCGTCACGACGGGAGGATCGATGACCTTCACCGTGTGCAGCAGGGTTTCGCCATCGCCGGCAAAGCCCTGCACCTCAAAAGACTGTCTCACGTCATCCCAGGCGAAACGTGCATTCGCCCGAATGTAGCCTGAGGCCTCGGTGCCAGACTCCTCTGCAGATGCTTCAGAGGCCCGCTCCTCCACGAGCAGTTCCTCCTCCAGCCAGGCCGTTTCTCCCACATAGCGGCGACGCAGCGTGGCCGTCGTCGGGATGTCGCCGGAGATGGCGAGGTGAAGGTCAAGATCGTCACCTGCCACGACGACGCCCGTGGCCATCTCGAGTGTAACATGCGTCTGCTGGGGGGGGCTGAAGGCAAGCGTGGGGTGGGCCCAGCGATGGGCGATGCCCGCGGCACCATCCGGGAAGCGGGATCCCAGAATGACGGTGATCACAAGGGCTGCGGCGGCAGCCCAAAAGGCAAAACGAGGCCGCCTTCGAGAGGCGATCTGCTCGGGTGATGTCTCCAGCAGTGACTGCAGCGCTTCGTCGCGAGTGATCGCCAGAAGTGCTTCTGAACAGGGGGTGCTGTCGTCCAGTTCGAGGGCCGTAATCAATCGCTGACGCAGCGACGGAACACGCTTCTCGACATACAGCGCCATGGAGTGCGTGTCGCGTACTCCCTTGAGCCCAACCCGCAATACGCCACCGGCCACGATCACGGCCCCCAGCACGACGAGTCCGGGAGGTACGAGACGTACGATGGGCGGCAGATAGGCGATGGCTTCGACGCCAGCAGCGAGCCACCCTCCCACCATCAGTCCACCGAATGCCCACAGCAGGGCACGTGCGGACTCGATGGCCACGAATCGAACGCGCAATCGTCGCAGACGGTGATGGATCTGGGGCAGGGGCATCTGATCAGGTGTCATTCCACAAACTTCGTCTGCCGAAATCAATGTGCCAATCAATGTGTCAGGGCCCACACGACGATGTTCGTGCCCATCTGCAGTGCAGCCACCCGTGAGGGCTCAGGGTCATTGTGAATGTGAGCATCTTCCCAACCATCGCCCAGATCGGCCTCGAACGTGTAGAGGACGACGATCCTGTCTTCCTCGAACAAGGCCAGCGCCTGGGGACGCTGGCCGTCGTGTTCGTGGATCTTTGGCAGACCATGGGCGAATTCGAAGTGACAATTGAACAGACCGTGGTCGGCCGGCAACTCGACGAAGTCCTTGCTCGGGTAGACCCGTTTCATCTCGCGGCGGAAAGACTCATCCATGCCGTAGTTGTCGTCTGCGTGAAGAAACCCACCCGCATCTAGATAGTGACGCAGCCGGTCAACCTGTGGTTCGGAAAGACGGACATTGCCGTGTCCCGTCAGATACAGATAGGGATGGGAGAACAGATCCTCGTCGTCGAGATGGACGCGCGCCGGTCCCTTGGCCATGACGATCGTCGTGTGCTCCGTCAGAAAAGCCATCAGATTTGGCAGGGAAGAGGGGTCACTGTACCAGTCACCGCCGCCATCATATTGAACACGGGCGATGGAGAATCCTCTTGTGTGGTCCTGGGTCTGAGCCTCCGCGGCCGGATAGATCGCCAAGTCCAGCATCCCACAAATCGCACAGGCCACGATCAGGCTGCGGACGATCATCGACATGGCGAGAGTCCATCTATCACAGGCAGGACTCACGATTCACGGGTTGATTCCATCGATCACGGCAAAGCGTCCCCGTAAGGGCGACGATGACGGAGCCTGTGCGACGTAGAGGTAAATCCCGGATCCTACGAGGAATCCCGCATCGTTGAGACCATTCCAACTCACCGAACCCCGTCCGATGCCAGCATCGAGAGAGGTAACCAGCTCTCCCTGGATCGTGTAGATCTGCAAGGTCGCACCGAGGGGCAGGCCTGAGAAGGTCAGTCGCGCTCGCCCGTCCGTGACGAAGGGATTCGGAAACACGCCACTGCTGGCGATAGGATTGCCACCATCGACCGGGGCTGTACCAAGTCGCAATCGATTGAGGCCATCGAACGTGCCGATCCAGAGTTCGTTCGAGTCTTCATCAAACAAGAGTCCCGTCACTCGATCATTGATCAGTCCCGAGTTGGTCGACGTCAAGGTGAAGGCCACCTCGCCATCGTCAATTCGACTCAGGCCTGAACCTGTGGCCACCCACAAGTGTCCGTCACCGTCCAATTCGAGCGCGTTGATCTCATCGGAGGGGAGTCCGTCGAGGGTGTTGTACACACGCCAGCTGTCTACATCAAATCGTCCGGCCGTGCGATCGTAGGAACCCTGGATGGCATTGAGCCCACTATCGGTAGCGAGCCACAACACGCCATCTTTGTCTTCGATGAGATCGAAGGCTCGATTGCTGGACAGCCTCGTCTCGGCGGCAGTATTCACCACGACGATCTGGTCATCACCGCCGGTGAATGGAGTGCCGCCATCGTCGAGAATGACCAGACCGTCCGTGCGACTGGCCACCCACTTGTGGCCGGCCTGGGCCAACCCAATGCGGTACAGATCCAGCCGGGAAGGCTGACCAAGGGCCACCTGATCGAAGAGATAACCCTGCGTCTGTGGATAGCCGTCGATGACGGCGATGCCCACGGCAACATTGACGACCCAGAGGTTCCCCTGGGCGTCTCGCTGAACATCACCGACGGCAACAAAGTCTTCATTTGGGCCGATCCCGCGCAGAACCGAATTCTGCTCGTCCAGTTCGACCCATTGATTTCCATCGAGGATCGCAACGCCGCCGCCCCAGCTGCCAATCCAGACCCGATCCTCACGATCGGTCTCGATGGCCACCAGTTCGTCATTTGGCATCCCCGTCGACTTGTCGAACACCGTCCACGACCCTTCGTGGAGTTGATAGACGCCGGCGGAGAGCGAACGCTGCTGATCGTCGGGAACGCTCGCTGCCCAGAGATCCCCATCGACAATGCGCAGATCATAGAATCTGCTGGAACCAGGCTCACCGGCGGGGGCCGGCGCCTCGGCTCCGAGCACCCGCAGCCCCGTCCCCGTGGCCAGCCAGACGGAGCCATCGTCGATCGTAGAGACCGCTCGTACGTCGTTGATCACCGGCGCACCCATGCGTCGCCAGATCTGTAAACCAAGGCGTCGCATGAAATTGCCGTCCGACGTGGCGGCCAACGTCAAACCATTCACGCGCCCCAGCCCGACGACGACCTCTTGATTGTAGTCGAGAGAAAACCGGTCTGTGACGGGGTCGTATGTGAACACGCCCAAGGCTGTGGCGGCCGACACGGTACCATCGTTTACCACCAGATCTCTCACATTCCCCAGATTTCTTACCGAGTTCCAACTGTCCGGATCCTGCAGGTTCGGCTGGGACAGACTCGCCCATGCCAGTCCCTCAGATGTCCCCACAAACAGGAGCTCATCGTGAACGGCCAGGGCATGAACGGCAGCGTCCTTAGAGATCAAGCCCAATCGACGATAGCTCTCCTTCACCTCTTGTTTATCAAGCAGGAAGATACTGACTCCACGATCGGTGCCGACAAACAAACGATCGTTGTGAGCCCGGAGTGTCAGAATGTCCCGATCGCGAAACTCGAGAAAGGGCGGATCAAAGTGAGATGCGCCCGCCCGCATGCGACTCAATCCACTGGCTGCCGTCCCCACCCAAAGATCGCCCACGTCGTCTAAGGTCACCGACAGCAACTGATTGCCGCCAAGTCCATCGAGGCGTGTAAACCGACGATAGGTCTGGGTCGACCGATCGTAGTGCAACGCCCCGCCCCCCGTCGCCAGCCACACATCATCACCACGCGCAACCACGTCATTCGCCTGGGTCATGCTCGTAAATGCAGCCCACTCTGAGTCGACGACCAGCTGGGCCGACAGTGAACAGGCCAGTCCCAATAACAGGATGAGGGTGATATGCAGTGGTCTCATCTCAGATCGCAGGTATCACATCGTGGTCTGTGGATCAACGACGACAGCAAGATCGACGTCAAAGCGGCTCGATGCCTGGCGCATGGAGGTCAGAGCCGTCAAGGTGGTCTGGCGCAGAGCCTGTGCAGAGGGCCCCATCAGCAGAGCCTGCCATCGATGGCGTCCGCGCAGGCGGGCAAGTGGCGCCGGAGCAGGCCCCAGGAGTTGGACACCGGGTTTACAGGTCTGACGCAAACGGATCACCCCTTCATGGGCCGCGCGCTCCACGGCCGCGATCTGGTCACCCCGCCAGCGGAACACGACAAGTCGGCCGAAAGGCGGGAATCCCGCAGCCCGTCGTTCGACAAGCTCATTCTCGACAAAAGCATCGAAGTCCTGTTGGGCAGCGGCTTGCAGTACGGCCTCGTCAGGCAATCGTGTCTGAATCACAACCTCACCTGGCTGATCACCTCGACCAGATCGACCTGCAACCTGCGTCAGAAGCTGAAAACTCCGCTCCGCAGCCCGGAAATCGGGCATGTGTAGCCCTGTGTCTGCTGAGATCACACCGACGAGGGTGACGTCCGGGAAGTCGAGCCCCTTGGCAACCATCTGCGTCCCGAGTAGAACATCCGCTTCGCGCCGACGGAACCGTTCCACCAATTCGTCATGGGCACCCTTCCACCCCGTCGTGTCCACGTCCATACGAATGACGCGGATGTCGGGAAACTGTTCCTCGAGGGCTGTCTCGACCTTCTGTGTGCCCACGCCCTGCAGCTTGACCTCCATGCTCTGACAGTGAGCGCATCGATCAGGGACAGGCTGCCGGTGATCGCAATAGTGGCAACGGAGGTCCTGAATCTGGGCGCCGTGACACGTCAACGAAACACCACAACGAGGACACTCCACCGACTCGCCGCAATCTCCGCATTGGACCACTGGTGCGAAACCCCGTCGATTCTGCAACAACACGATCTGCTCACCACGCTCGAGTCGCTTGCGAATCTTGAGTCGCAGCGTTTTCGAAAACATTACTCGCTCGCGCCGCTGAAATGGCTCCTGACGCATATCGACCACCTCGACCGTCGGGAGCGGCCGATTGTCCACGCGAGATGGCAATGCCGCGAGGCGGTATTTGTCGCGACGGACATTCCAGAATGACTCTAGACTGGGGGTGGCTGAGCCCAGGACCACGGCTGCGCCGGCCAGGCGGGAACGCACGACGGCCAGGTCACGGGCCGAATACGCCAGAGGCTGTTTCGAATCCAGGTCGTCCTGAAAATACGAGCCATCATGCTCTTCGTCGACGACGAGAATCCCCAGATCGCGAACCGGGGCAAACAGGGCGGAGCGGGCGCCGATCACAATGCGCTGCTCGCCACGCCGAAGACGTTGCCAGGTATCGAAACGCTCACCAAGCGAGAGCTGACTGTGCAGAACGGCCACCTGTTCACCGAAGTGAGTTCGAAAGCGTCGTACCATTTGCCAGGCGAGAGCGATCTCCGGTACGAGGACGATGGCGCTTCGATTCAACGACAGTGCATGTTCGATGGAACGAAGGTAGACGAGGGTTTTTCCTGACCCTGTTACACCGCGCAGAAGGATGGGTGTGCTGTCACTTTTCTCTACCGCGGCTGACACCGAGTCGAGAGCCGCCTGCTGGTCCTGCGTAGGCACCAGATCGGGGGCGTCGAGATTGGTCAGATTGGCCAGTGGGTCGCGGATGACCTGCTCGTCAACGGTGTCGACGATCCCGCGTCGCTGCAGAGCCTGAAGGATCGCATATCCGTAGCCGTCCTCCACGAGTTGCTGTTTGGGCAGGCGACCCCCGGCGGCGGCGAGGGCGGTTACACACGCTGCCTGACGGGGGGCGCGACTCAGCTCTGCGGCGACCTCCTCTGCCGGACGAGGATCGATCAATTGGACAGTCTGTCGCATTCGCTGCGAGACACTAGCATCCTGCAAGTCGGGTTGCACATCGATCGCGCCGGCTTGACTCAGGCGACGCAGGGCGGCTTCAAGACCGCGACCTCCGAGCCGCCTCTTGAGGGTTGTCACCGTGAGGGGGGAAGCGGCGGCACTCACCTCGTCTATCAGGCGCTGAGAGAGTGGGTCGAGGCCATCGGCGGGAGGTTTGGTCCCCCGTCGAACCCGTCGCCGTGACGTGATGTGCACGCCTGGTGGCAGGGCCGCCGCAAGGGCAGATCCGAGGGGAGCCAGATAGTAATCGGCGAGGAAATGGCACAGTTGCACGATTTCCGGACTCAGAAGAGCTCCATCGATCAGCTGACTGATCTCTCGGATCGCTCGCTCGCTGAGATCGCCCGCTGGTGGATCTTCGGCAACCACGAAACCGGTGACCAGTCGCTGCTGAACCGGCACCAGCACCACGGAGCCGAGGCCGACGGTTTCGGTCAATTCTGAAGGGACAGCATAGGTCAGTTGGCGAGCCAGCGGCGGGGGCAATGCCACTTCCACCAGGCGGCGGCTCACGGACGCTCCGTATCGACGGACTCCGCTATGGGATCGGGGGACAGAGAGGTGAAGGACCCCAGGGGTTCGAGTTCAGGTCCCAGCATCTGATATCCGTCGGTCACACCCCGGAAGCGAAGAACCTTCGTGGCGTCGCCAAGTCGACCAGCGCCCAACAGGGATCCCTGGAGGCGAAAGTGCACGCCGTGAGCGCGGCCGGCGCGAACCATGAAGAATTGGTTGGCAAACCAGTGCCGGATTTCGCCTTTGGGGATGATCTCTTCGATTCCGTCCACACCGTCCCACTGCACCTGTACCCATGTCGAGTCGATGGCGCGTGCTTCCAGAACGATGGCATCCGCCGTGTCCAACACGACCGGTGATGCGCCCAGGGCCGTATCGGCAGCCACGGTCAGGACCTCGGTCGGATTCTGTGCCTGCGTCGGGTTGGGATCGTCTTGCGGCGCTTGGCCGGCCCGACCTGTTGCGGCGACCTGCCTCGCCGGAGCGTCTACCGGCGGCGTCTCTGTCTCTTGACCGGAAACCACTTCGGTCTGTCCGCCCGAAGCTGCTGCCTGCATATCTTGGGTCTGCGTATCTGCGGTCTGGGTGTCTGCGGTCTGGGTTTCCGGGGGCCTGGTGACTTCAGGCACGACAGCATCGGCAACGGCGACGGCTGTGTTCGGCTGCGCCGCATCCAGATCTTGAGCAGGTTCCCGATTCGTACCGGGGGAGTCAGGCGTCGCCTCCTGCGCAGATCCGGTTTCCTGCGGGGCTTCGGAGGCGAGCGGGCTGGACAGGTATTCGTCGGATTGCTGATAGCTCTGTGATGGTGCCTCGTCTCGCAGCAACACGATCGCCACCACGATGATCGCCACGAGCAGGATCGCGGCGCCAATGAGACGACCCAACGGCTGACGTTCAAGGAGGGAGACCCACGCGGGGGACGCGGCGACGGGAACAGGCGCCGACTGATCGGCACGCATGACGACCGGTTCTTCCGGAAGGCCGATTTCCTGCTCAAAACGGGCATCCATGGCATCGCCGCTCAACCCGACATGTTCGGCATAGTGCCAGACGGCGAGGCGTGCGTAGATCGGCTCGACGACGTCGAACTGTCCCGCCTCGATCCCTTCCAGGATCTTCAGCGAAACACCAAGTCGTTGCTGTACTTGCTCGAGGCTTTCGCCGCGCTCTTCACGACCACGGCGCAGTGCCTCGGAGATGGAAAGTTCGCTCTTCTCCGTCATGCACGATCGGGCTTGAATGGGGTGTCGACGTCGAAACCGGCAGCCGCGAGGAGGGTGGTCAGTCGGTGCAGCGGCAGACCGACCACATTATAGTAACAGCCCTCGATTCGTTCAATAAAACGGGCACCAAGTCCCTGGATCCCGTAACTGCCTGCCTTGTCGAGAGGCTCGCCCGATTCGATGTAGTCGGTGATGGCCGATTCGCTCAAGGGAGTCATGTGCACGCGAGTCACCTCCGCTGCTTCATGGGCCACTCCGTCGGGTGAAAGCACACAAAGCCCCGTGCAGACCGAGTGCTGTCGCCCGCTGAGCAAGCCAAGCATACGGGCAGCGTCGTCGACGGATGTGGGTTTTCCCAGCAACTCGTCTTCCAGCCAGACCACCGTATCGGCGCCGACCACGAAGGTCCCCCGATCTCGTGGCAGATTCTCAGACACTGCCTCTGCCTTGGTTCGGGCAGAATGGATCGCGTGTTCCACGGCCTCACCTTCGGGCGCAGGTTCGGGTGCCGGACTCACGATCTGCTCGAAAGGCAGCCCCACCTGCTTCAGCAACGCGACGCGCCGAGGCGAGGCCGAAGCCAGAACCAGTGTTCCCTTACTCACTGTGGCGACTTTACTCACTGTGGGGACTTTCGATCAGAAGTGTCACGGGGCCATCATTGTCGACCAGAACCTGCATATGGGTGCCAAAAACGCCGCGTTCGACCCGTACGCCATGACTCTCAACACGTTGGATATACATCTCATAGAGTCGTTCGGCGACTTCGGGTTCGGCGGCGGTACCAAAGCTGGGACGCCGTCCCTTGCGACAGTCGCCATACAGGGTGAATTGAGATACGGCCAGAACACCACCACCCGATTCAAGGACCGATCGATTCATGCGCCCATCGTCATCCGGGAAGATGCGCAGATGGACGGTCTTGTCCCCGCAGAATTCGATGTCCCGATCCGTGTCGTCCACATGGACCCCGACCAGCACGGCGAGTCCAGACTGAATCTGACCGCAAACCTCACCATCGACTTCGACCGAGGCTTTTCGTACCCGCTGAACGACGAGTCTCATGAGCCGATCCGACGGCGGTCGCCGCGCTCTAAACGCAACTGGGGAATCTCCTTGAACTGAGCCTTGAAGTAGAAGGCGCGATTGTCGACCAGGCCACTGGGTTCCACGTTGAGGGTTGCTGTCCAATCGTGGAACTCGCGCTGGACCGAAAGCAGCTCGGCTGTGATTCGATCTCGATGGCCCAGGGCAACGCCCGGTGCATGGAGATTGTAGTTGATCGAGTAGTTCACGTGCCAGATCTGTGACAGCGTCATCCCCAAGGAGCCACGAATCCACGAACGCTCAAACGTGCCCGCGGCAGATCGGCGACGGGAGTAATAGTGGCTTGTGTGGAAGGTTCGACCGCGATCGCCCGCATCGATGTCCTGCTGCAGGCCGTTCTCATATCCGAATCCATCGCTACGATCGTTGCCAAAGCGTTCCTGGTAGCTGCTGGATGACGAACGGTTCTGGGGCCCGCCTTGGGACGAACCGCTGCGGGACCGACCACTTTGGCGATTGTCTCGCAGCGTCCGCAACGTCGTGGTGACCTCGAACTGACGCAAACGGGGAAGGGTCAGCAGGTCATCCTCGTCGTCATAGAATTCGGAGCGCAGGCTCAGTCGGGAGTTGAGACGGCGGCCGGCCTCGACGGTGAAGCTGGTGACCAGATCCGACAGGGGTCGCCGCTCACGATCGAAGTCGTAGGAAGTGGACAGATTCAACTGGGCAAGTCGTGCTTTGGCCTCCTCCTCATCGTTCTGCAGATACTTGACCCAGAGGCCGTTGCTCAGGCGAAGCGTGAGCCGGCGATTGGCCTTCCATGGTCCCCCTCGCCCGGTGAAACCCACGCCCCCAGTGTCGGAACGGGTCGCGCCAAAACTGAACCCCACATCAGGTTTCAGCACATGTCTCAGGGCCGTCACGCGCCCAACCCGCGGATGGAACAGGCCATACACGGTCTGCGACACGGTGGCCGACGTCGATAGCTGATCGGACCGGACGCCTTCCTCCGACCCCGAACGAAGATTCTGGTCACGCCACCCGCTATTGAAGGAGGCATTCAGATTGAGCCAATCTGCCGGGCGCTGCTGCGTGGAAAGTCTGAGACTGGCATCGGCGCGCGTACGGTCGGTCTGTGATGTAGCTGTCGTCTGTCTCGTGTTGCGCATCCGTGCGTTGCCATCGTAGTAGAAACGGGTATACCAGGGCCCGTTTCGTCCGGCGTCTCCAAACAGTGCCTTTCGACTGGCACGCAGGCTGATTTCCGGCAAGACCAGATCTGATCGATCGAGATCGAGATTCTTGGTCTGACTGGCGCCCGCACTCAGGGACCATCCCGCTTCACGCCATCTCTTGTCGTAACGGACATTCGAGCGCAGCGTGCGATTGAGGCGATCATCGAGTCCCGTGCCATTGTCTCGCAGGAAGTCCTGTTTTCCCTGGAAGGTCCCTGAGCCCTGAAGAGTGGCCGACGAGCCCAACTGTTGGCGGTGGCGCAGCGAGAGATACCAGGCCCGCTGTCCGACATCACCATCCTGGCGATTCTGCACATTCGCCTGGATCGAGCCATTGAAGCGATAGCGCCACGCGTAAGACAGAGCCCCCCGTCCGACCCAGCCCGTCTGCTGTCGCAGATCGGCGGCCAGGGTCAGATCCCAATAGTCGCTCGGGGCGAAATAGTAACCCAGATTTCGCACCTCCCATTCGGTCGTCGTGCTGCCAAAGGAGAGGGGGCGACGCCCGAAACCAGGGGTCAACACACCGGACTGCCGGTCTTCACGGAGAGAGAACACGTAGAAAGGAATCCACAGCAACCGGCTCTCAGCGATGCGGAAGTAGACGGGGCGTGCGATCGCCATATCCCCCACAAGAACCTTGATGCGGGGGGAATAGAAGTCGAAGTGAGGATCGTCATCGTCACAGGTCGTATAGGACCCCGAGCCCACGAGGAACTCCTCATCGGACAGTGCCCGAATTCGCCGTCCGGCGAAGAATCCATCATCGTGAGCGATCCGCCCGTCTGTGATCCAGCCTTCTCCTGTCTCGGTGTCGTAGAGGATGACATCTCCTTCCAACACGTCATCACCCCGGGACAGCCGCGGACGGGTGCCTGGGCCCTGCTGTGCTGTGGAATCCAAACTCAGTCTGCTGGAGTCGGCCGGTCCTGCAACCTGATCGACCGTGCGGCGACTGGAGTCTTGCTCGCTTGCTCTGGACGTGGACGTCGCCACAATGACATGACGGTCCCTGAAGAAAACCATCCGGTCCGCTTCGAGACGCGCACCCTTGTGCAGAACAACAGCGTGCCCTTCTAACACCAGAGAATCACCATCGACGTGGTCGATGAAGCGATCCGCCTCGTACTCGAAGGCTGCTTCTGTGGTGCTTTGCGCAGATTCCAGCAGGCGGGTCACTGCAAGCAGCTCCGTGTCAGCCCTGGCTGCCGATGAGGTGTCCGTGCTGGTCGGGCTGGCACCAACCCTATCCGTCGTCGCCAAACTGGTGGTGACCAGGCCGGTCGTGATCAGGAGACGCAGAACGGAAAAGGCTTTCACGTCGAATCGCCCCGTGCCTGACGCTGGCGGAAGATCTCATAGAGGACGATACCAGCGGCGACGGAGGCATTGAAGGAGCCCGCTTCGGGGCGGGCCATAGGCAGTCGTGCGACGAAGTCGCAACCTTCCCGGACCAGGCGGCGAAGACCGCTTCCTTCGGCACCGATGACGAGCCCGACATTGCCATGAAAATCGATGTCAGCCACCTCCCGATCGCCTTCGGCGGCCAGACCCGTGATCCAAATGCCCGACTCACGCGCTTCATCGAGAGCCCGTCGAAGGTTTCCTACCCGACTGACCGGTAACCGATCGACAGCACCCGCAGATGCCCGGGCCACCGCGGCGGTGACACCGCTGACTCCGCCGCGCTGAGGTAGTACCACGCCATCTGCACCGACTGCATGGGCACTGCGAATGATGGCCCCGAGATTGTGCGGATCCTGGATACCATCTAGGTAGACGAGGAAACGATTCTCCATCTGGAGCAACTTGCCATACTCGGTGTAGGATCGGGCCGCCAACATGGCCACGACCCCCTGGTGTTTCACGCCCTGTGCTGCCCGATCGATGACTACACGGTCCACCATATCTAAAGGAACACCAGCCGCTCGCGCACGCTCACGAATGGAGTCGATTGCCTCACCGTGGGCCCCGCGTGCCAACAACAGGCGTCGAATCGGCTGGCCCGCCTCCAGTGCACCCAGGATCGCGCGTCGTCCTGCGAGGGTTTCCTCAGCAACCGTGGAGTCGGTGTTCGGGTCTGGGCTCATGCGGGTGCGGTCATCTTGGATCGGGAGGAAGAGAGGGGAGGCTCAAGGGGAGAGATTTCCCTCTCGACGGCTCATGAAAGAACGAGCTCGGGGATAGCAGGGCATTGTTTTTCATGGACTTACGAGTAAGAAGGAGGTTTCCGGCCCACAGATTGCTGATCGAGTGTGTCGCAAAGAGATTTCGCCTGTTTCACGAATCTGCCCACGGAGTCCCCAGTGGATACCATGACCTTGCTGATCGAATTGGGGCTCGGGCTCGCCGCTTTGACTGCGGTCACCCGCGCCCTCGTCGAACGAGTCCACGAGCACCAGTAGTCGGCTCCTGATCCGCCGTCTGTCGTGGCGGATCTATCGACGATCACCCGACGGCCCTTTGAAGCCGTCGCCGAAGTCGTATCCTGCTCGTCCCCAGTCGATCTTGCCCGGATCCAATCGTCGCCGCAAGTGCTCGAGGGTGTGGAGGATTGCCTGTTCTTCGCCCTGAGAGTCTTTTGACGCCGAATCCGATGCCCCTAAAGACCCCAGATCCACCGGCTGTTGAGGTGAGGTTGGTGGGGCTGGAGAGGGGGGCGGTGTCGCTGGTGATGTCAGCGGGGGTAGGTCAATCGGGGCACCCGCGGTGAGGGGTTTGTCCTCGTAGAAGAAGTGTGCGAACTCCAACATCACACCGGCCTTTTCCTCGGGTGTGATCTCCCCCAGATATGCCATTGCCGCATTGACCTGCTGTACCGTGTCGAGATCGACATCGGCGAGGATCTCGCGCGTACGTTCCTGCCCCAGGGCGATGAGGAAAATCGCCACCTTCTGCATCTTCGTGAATCGGTCCGTTCCCATCACGCGTCCTCTTGTTTTCGGTGCGCCTGCGACGCGGGGGGCGGCTGTTCCCCCTCCAATCGTTGTTTCCACTCTGACAGGCGATTGAGTGCGTCGAGGGGCGTCGTCCGCGTCACATCCAATTGACGCAGTTCCTCCATCAATTGTACCAATGCGGGCGTCGAGCCGCCGCCAAATAGATCCATCTGAGGCGTGGCCCGTTCTTTCGACAAGCCTTCGGGAGAGGCGTCCGTCTCCAGTTCCTCCAGTAGTGCGGTGGCCCGTCTCACAACCTGCGACGGCATGCCGGCCATCTGCGCCACGTGAATGCCGTAGCTGCGATCGCAAGGCCCAGCAGCCAACCGATGCAGGAAGACCACACGATCCTCCTCTTCCCGAACCAGCACGTTGAAGTTACACACACGCTCCAATCGATTCTCCAGTTCGGTCAGTTCGTGATAGTGTGTGGCGAACAGGGTGCGAGGCTGTGCTTCGGGATGATCGTGCAGGAATTCGACGATCGCCCAGGCGAGGCTGAGTCCGTCATAGGTGGACGTACCCCGCCCGAGTTCATCCATGAGGATGAGAGATCTCGGCCCGATGTTGTTCAGGATGGTCGATGCCTCGTTCATCTCCACCATAAACGTGCTCTCGCCGCGAACCAGATTGTCCGAGGCGCCGACGCGTGTGAAAATGCGGTCGACGACACCTACGCGCGCCTTCTTTGCCGGTACGTAGCTACCCATCTGGGCGAGCAGGACGATCAGTCCTGCCTGACGAATGATCGTGCTTTTGCCCGCCATGTTGGGCCCCGTGATCAGCATGATCTGCTGCTGGTGGGTATCCAAACGCAGGTCGTTGGGCACGAAACGCCCGTCACGCAGCTGACTCTCCACAACCGGATGACGGCCCGCATCGATCTCGAGGATGGTCGAGTCATCCACCTCAGGACAGCAGTAGTTCTCGATCTCCGCCAACTCGGCGAAGCAGGCCAGCACGTCGATCTGGGCCACGGTTCGGGCTGCCTGCTGCACGGGCGCCGCGAATCCTGCCGCTTCGTTGCGCACCCGCACAAAAATCTCCGACTCCAGTTCGGCGATGCGTTCCTGCGCCTTGAGCACCTTCGCTTCATGCTCCTTCAACTCCGGCGTGATGAAACGTTCCGCATTGGCCAGTGTCTGTTTGCGTGTGTAGTCATCGGGTGCACGGTCGAGATTCGCCTTGCTGATTTCGATGTAGTACCCAAATACCTGATTGTAGCCAATCTTGAGACTGCTGATGCCTGTGCGTTCACGTTCGGTGACCTGCAGTTGGGCGATCCAATCGCGTCCTCCGGCGGCGACGGCGCGCAGATCATCGAGTTCCTCATCGTAGTCATCGCGAATCACGCCACCATCAGCCAGTCCTGCAGGTGGTTCGTCCACAAGGGCCTTGCTGAGTAGCTGCAGCAGGTCCTCCACGAAGGGCAACTCTTCGCCGCCCAGGCTGCAGGCCAGAGGGGACTCGAAGATCGTCGTTGCCGCACCGACGTCCGGCAGGGCCGCCAAAGAAGCTGCAAGTCCACTCAGGTCTCGTGGGGAGGCACGATGACAGCAGACTCGAGCCATCATTCGCTCCAGGTCTCCGATTCGCTCCAATTGTTCTCGAAGTCGGGCACGGTGTGTTCGACCGGTCACCATGGTCGTCACCGTCTGCAGCCGGGCTTCTATCCGCTTCGGGTCTCGGAGGGGCGCTGTCAGCCACTGGCGTAGAAGCCGCGCCCCTAAAGCGGTGCAGGTATGGTCAACGACGCTCAGCAGCGTCCCATCCCGGCTGCCGTCTTGTTGGTTGCTGAGCAGGTCGAGATTCCTCTGCGCCGCCGCATCCAGCAGAAGGTGATCTTCGCGGCGTCGCCGCCGCAGCCGGTTGATGTGGTCGATGGCACTTTCGCGCTGATGATCACGCAGATAGGCTAGGGCTGCACCGGCCGCCCGCAGCCCCAGATCCAGATCGTCGCAGTCGAAGCCTTTCAGTGAATGCACGTTGAACTGTTCCAACAGCAGTTCGCGCGCGCTGTTGTATTCGAAGTGCCAGTTTTCTGCATGGGAGACGGCCACACCCGGCAGTCGTGTCGTCAGGTGGGTCAGCAGCGTTTCATCTGATTTTTCGGGCAGCAGAAGCTCTGCCGGCGCCATACGTTCGATCTCATCGCCCAGCAGATCACGCGCGATCTCGTCGACGGAGAAGTCGCCCGTGGACAGATCGACCAGAGCGATCCCGGCTGTGTCACCGTTTGCGCACACGGCCGCGGTGAAGTTGTTGCGCTGCTGGTCAAGCATCGAATCTGACAACGCCGTCCCTGGAGACACGACTTCCACGACGTCGCGTTTGACGATCCCCTTTGCCCTCTTGGGGTCCTCAACCTGCTCACAGATGGCAACCTTCCGGCCCAGTCCGATCAGGCGGGCGACATACCCCTCCATCGCGTGGTGGGGGACACCCGCCAGTGGAATATCACCTGACGTCTTGCCGTGATTCCGCGATGTCAGCGTCAGGCCGAGGAGGCGTGCTGCCTCCTTGGCATCCTCGAAGAACATCTCGTAGAAGTCACCCATGCGAAAAAAGAGGATCGCATCCTCATGCTCCCGCTTGAAGCGCATATACTGCTCCATCGCTGGGGATAGCTTGGGTGACGCCATCGTCGTGGGTGCTCTGGGGGAATGTGTTGGTAGGTCGGTGACGGTAGGAAGGAAGATAACCGGGGGGCGTCGCTGCCTCAAAGGGACGACGGTGGCACGATCGGACTGAGCCGGCGAAAGACAAAAGGGAGCGTCGCCAGATGGCCACGCTCCCTCATTCTTAGCAGATGGTTGAAGGACAGGTCGTGCGAATTACTCGCCGGCACCCCAACTCTCCATCTCTTCGTCTCGATCACGTTCCTCTTCGTCTTCCTCCGGCTCTGGCACTTCCTGGATCGGGTGCGCCTCAACATAGGCGTCGACCTCTGCCTGATCCTTGTCACGCAGGAACTCGATGACACTGAGAACGATCTTCTTCTGCTCTTCGTCGAACTCGATGACCTTCAGCGGGATCTGCTGACCACCGTCGAAAGCCTCAAGTGGCGTCTCCAGCCCATCGATGCCCAACTGCGAGAGAGGGACGAAACCGTCGACGTCGTTTTCGAGACTCACTACGACTCCACGCTCAAGAATGCGCGAAATCGAGCCTTGTGTCTCCGTGCCGACGGCGTGGCTTTCGGACAGGGTGGGCCATGGATTCTCGAAAGCCATCTTGTGGCTCAGCGAAATCCGGCGTCGCTTCACATCGATATCGGTCACGACGACGGGAATGACATCACCCTTTTTGAACATCTCGCTCGCCTGGCGAATGCGGCGGGTCCACGACATGTCCGAGATGTGGACGAGCCCATCGATACCTTCTTCGATCTCCACGAAGGCGCCGAAGTTGGTCAGACTCTTGACGGTACCCTCCAGGCGTGTGCCTGAGGGGTAACGAGCGTCGAGTGTCTCCCAGGGATCGGGATCGGTCTGCTTCATGCCGAGGGAGATCTTCTGATTCTCCACATCGAGCTTCAGCACCACTACATCGACCATGTCACCGATGGAAACCAGCTTCGACGGATGGCGCACGTGCTGCGTCCACGACATCTCGGAGATATGGACCAGGCCCTCGATACCCTCTTCGAGTTCCACGAAGGCACCGTAGTCGGTGATACTGACGACTTTGCCCTGCGTCGTGGTCGTTTCCGGGTACTTGTCGCCAACGTTCTCCCACGGGTGGGGCGTCAACTGCTTGAGACCCAGAGAGATACGCTCGCGTTCACGGTCGTAGTTGAGAACCTTTACGCGAATCCGGTCACCGATGGAGACCATCTCTGAGGGATGGCTGACACGACCCCACGACATGTCGGTGATGTGCAGGAGTCCGTCGAGACCGCCGAGATCGATGAAGGCACCAAAGTCGGTGATGTTCTTGACGACGCCCTCGCGCAACTGACCGTCCTCGAGTTCGGACACCAACTCGCCGCGCATCTTCTCGCGCTCTTCTTCAAGTACGGAGCGGCGGGAGACGACGATGTTGCGACGCGCCTTGTTGAGCTTGATGATTTTGAATTCGTATTCGTTGCCGAGATACTGGTCGAAGTTCTTGACCTGGCGGATGTCGATCTGCGAACCCGGCAGGAAGGCCTCGACGCCGAGAAGATCGACGACGATTCCACCCTTGATCCGCCGCATCAGGCGCCCGCGAACCGTCGTGCCATTGTCGTGGGCTTCCTTGATCCCGTCCCAGACGCGCATGAAGTCGGCCTTCTGCTTCGACAACACGACGCGACCCTCGAGGTCTTCGACATTCTCGAGGAAGACTTCAACTTCCTGGCCGATCTCAATCGATGTCGGGTCGTCGCCAAACTCGCGGATTGAGATGGCACCTTCCGACTTGAAACCGATATCGACGAGGATTTCGCTGGGATTGATATTGACGACGCGGCCCTGGACGATCTCGCCCTGCCGGATCCCCGAGAAGCTCTCGTCGTACATCGCTTCGAGTTGTTCCTGCTCGGTCTCCGAGTATTCTGAGACCTCGAACTCCTCGATGCTGATCTGGCCGTAGACGGGCTTCTCTGCTACGGCGGTGGCATCACCCGATGGAGGTGCCTCGACAGCGGGAGCTTCTTCGACGGCTGTTTCTTCGGTCATTCGGACATTTCCGTGGTCTGCGAGCTTTGCGAGTACTTCCGCGAAGTGATCGCATCCGAGTCCTGCCGGGCCCGGGAATGAGGATAGTTGTCTCGAGGAACTTCGGGATGGCCTATGCCCCAGTGCAGCCGGAGTTCGGCGCAGTACAGTGCACAGCCTGGCAGGCGAAGGATTCCTCGAAAACGGGAAGCTCCAAATATAGGGATAAAGGCCCCAAGACGGTATCCCCGGAGCCGATCCGGAGAATCAGGCTCCTCGCAGCCGTGCTAACTCGACGATCTGCTCGATGACGGTCTCGATGCTCAGGCCATCTGTGCGGACCTCCACGACGTCCAGAGGGGGGCCATCAGCCCCGTAGTCGCGCTCCTCGTCTTCTCGATCACGGGTGCGGATATCGGTCCGTACCTGGTCGAGGGTGATGTCGACGCCACCCGCGACGAACTCCTCGTGTCGCCGGCGTGCACGCTCCTCCAACTCGGCAAGCATTCGGATCTTCAGGTCAGCACCCGGGAAAACAACGGTGCTCATGTCCCGCCCCTCGGCGACAACCCCGCCCTCGGCGCCCATCGATCGCTGTACTTCGACCAGTTGCTGGCGAACGACTGGACGATCTGCATAGGAGCCGACGCAACGGGTGATCTCCGGCCGTCGGATGTCTGCGCTCACATCCTCGCCATTGAGTAGGACCCGCCGCCCCTTATCAAGGGGTGTCAGTTCGATCTGCAGTTCGCCGAGCAGGCTCGACAGCTTCTCGTGATCGGAGGGCGCCACATCGGCGGCTGTCGCCGCCAGGGCAACGGCCCGATACATGGCACCCGTATCCAGGTGACGGTAGTGGAGGGCAATGGCAACACCGCGAGCGGCCGTCGACTTGCCCGCGCCGATGACGCCATCGATGGCGATGACAAGGCCGCCGGGTCCAGGCACTACTTGTCCAATCCGACCTGTCGACGAAGACGTCGAATCTCATCGATTCGCAGGCGGCGATGCTGTCCGGGGCGTAGGTCGCCGACTTCCATGCTGGCGAAACTGGCTCGGCGCAGGGAACGCACTTTGTGTCCCACGGCCAGACACATCCGTTTGACCTGGTGTTTACGTCCTTCGTGCAGAATCAATTCGATCCGGGCGCGACGACGATCCTGTGTGGGCAGCAGGCGGATGTCGGCCGGTGCCGTCGGTCCGTCCTCCAGTTCCACACCTCGCGCCAGCTTGATCACGGCCCCTTCGTTCGGAAACCCCTCCACCACGGCCACATATCGTTTGGCCACTCCGTACTTAGGATGGGTCAGTCGATAGGCCAGCTCGCCGTCGTCAGTCAGTAGCAACACACCGGTCGTATCTCGGTCCAATCGGCCCACGGCGACCGTGGCGGGCCTCGAGTCGGGCACATCCTCAAAGACGGTGGAGCGTCCGCGCTGCTCGTGGCGGGTCACGATCGTATCGCGGCGTTTGTGCAGCAGGATGTACTCATGGCGCGTGGGCAAGTGGATAGTTTTGCCATCCACTTGAACGCGATCCTGGGTTGAATGGACACGATCACCGGGCCCGCTGGGAAGCTTCCCATTCACCCGAACCGATCCGGCAGCGATCAATTCATCGCACCGACGACGACTCGCCACGCCAGCGCGAGCGAGAAAGCGGTTGAGCCGCATTCTGTCGTTGGGATCAGCTGTCGTCGGGTGCCGCTTGGCCATCTCCCACTTCTGCTTCGCTCTCGGCGGTTGGGGCAGGCTCTTCCGGTGAATCATCGTTCGACGGAGCATCGTCAGACACATCGTCGTCAGCGCCATCGTCGATGGAGGCACCGTCACCCTCGGAGTCGTGATCACCTGCGCCGTCTTCTAATTCTTCCTCGGAGGTCTCATCTTCGACGGCCGCATCCACAGCGCCCTCGCCGAGTGTTTGCGCCTCGGCTGCATGCGCTTTACGCTCGCCCTCGGCCAACAGTTCTTCCAGTTCCTTCGGCCGTGGAAGGTCGGCGAGACTCTTCAGGCCAAAGTGAGTCATGAATTCTCGTGTGGTACCGAACAACATGGGGCGCCCCACACCTTCGGATCTACCGACGATTCGGATCATGTTCAATTCCAGAAGCGTATGGATGACCCCTCCAGAATCGACGCCGCGGATGCTGTCCACCTCGATGCGAGTGACAGGTTGCTTGAAGGCGATGATCGCGAGTGTCTCCAGAGCGGCTTGTGAGACGCGTACCTGACTGCGATCGTGGAACTTGCGCACCCAGGGACCGAACTCCTTGCGCGTGACGAACTGGAAGCCGCCGGCGACTTCCGTGATCGTCATGACATGGTCTCCCTCGGCATACAGCTGGTTGAGCTCATCGACGACGCGTCGCAGATCTTTGCCCGATGCACCCTTGCACAGAGATGTCAACTTTCCGGGCGATACCGGTTGGCCGGCGGTCATCAAAACGGCCTCGACGATGCCGCGAAGCTTCTCGGTCTCGGAGTTTTCGGCGCTCACGTGCGCTCCTCCGGGCCCGCGAGGCCATCAGGACTGGGTGTAGGGGGCGGCGGCAGGTCGGCGGGCCCTGACGGCTGCGGATCCTCTTCCCACTCGTCGGTTCGATCCTGGGTGGGAGGCCTTGGCTGCCCCTGGTCGAGAGCGTCTGCTTGATCCTGCGTGGGTGGCGCTGGCCCCACTGCCACACCGAGGCGTTCGGCGGCATCGACCAGCCTTTGCGCGTCGCTTTCGAGATCATCCGGCTCCTGCGTTGCCAGGGCCGTCGCCGAGGGTGGATTGGGTTCCTCATCCTGCGTGTCGGATCGCTCGTCGTCATCGGAGGACGGCATCAGGCCCGTTGACGACGATGTCGTCGGAGAGGAGGACGCCTGGGTCTCAAATGTTGCGTTGGGCTCCTGATGGCGTGTGTCCTGCGATGGATCTGAGGCGTCTTGCTCGTCTGCGGAGGTCGACGGTGTCCCACCGTCCTGCGTCTCAGCATTCTGCGTTTCGTCGTTCAGCGCTTCATCGTCCGGCGTTTCTGGCTGATCTGGCTGGGCGCGGCTCTCGATCCAGATATCGTCGAAGGGTTGGGCTTGATGAACACGGATCCGTTGTGACTTGAGCAGTTCGAGAATGCCGATGAAAGTTGCCACGAGGGTAACTCGAGACTGCCCCACAACGAGCTCGTGGAATCTGAGTCGGGAGCGCTGATGGAGCTCGCCCAGAATCCGATCGATGCAGTCCTCGATGGCGACTTCTTCCTCGACAATCTGATGAACCGCTGCCTGAGGAACGTGATCGATGACGTGTTTGTACACCTTCAACAGGTCGAACAGTGACACCGGCTGGAGTTCGGCATCTTCGGTGTCATCGGGCAGTCCACCCGGTCGCTGATAGACATCGCGCTGTTCGGTGCCCTGGTCACTGAGCCAGTCCGCGATCTCCTTGAACTGTTGATACTCGAGTAGCTTGCGGACCAACTCCTCGCGCGGATCACCGAGTCCCTCGTCGAGCTCCTCGCCCTCGATGTCCCGCGGCAACAGCATCTGCGACTTGATCTTCATCAGCGTGGCAGCCATGAGGATGAAGTCGGCGGCACTCTCGAGATCCAACAGGTGAACTTCGCGGAGGAACGCTAGATACTGTGCCGTGATGCGAGCTACGGGGATGTCGTAGATGTCTACCTCGCTCTTACGAATGAGGTAGAGCAACAGGTCGAGGGGGCCCTCGAAGACATCGAGATTCACCCCGTAGTCGTCGATGACGGCCTTCGCCTCGGCCGCTTCGACGCGAGTGGCTTCGTCTGAAACCGCGTCGTCCGGGATGATTGTCAGATCCCGGTCGGGTGTTTCGTTAGGGGGCGTATCAGTCAAGGAAGAGATAGGGCTTCCATAGATGGTCGGAGACTCCGACGTGGTTGCGGATAAAGGTCACGTTGTTTGGTCGTCTGGGCTTTCGGATCAACGCAAGCCCAGCCTGTTCAGGCTGGCGACTCCCCTTGCGGGCGTTGCAGGTGGCGCAGGCGGCAACGAGGTTCTCCCAACTCGATGGGCCGTCGTGCGTCTTCGGTATGACATGGTCGATGGTCATCTTTCGATCGCGGACACCGCAATACTGACACTCGTAGTTATCGCGGCGCAGGACGTTGCGCTTGGACAAAACAACGCGCCTTCGGGGCGCCCGGACATATCGCTCGAGGCGGACGACGCTTGGAACCGCGTATGACGACGAAACCGACCGCACTGCACCCGGCCCCGTCTCCACACTGCTCGCTTTGCCTCGGAACACAAGGGCCAGGGCGCGACGCACTGAGCAGACGTTCAGAGGCTCGTAGTTCTGATTGAGGACCAACACGGAACGGTCCAGCACAATCATCTCCGGGCCGTTGACGGGAGCAAGACGCCCCCGACAGAGGGCGGTGGCACTCTCATGTGTGAGGCGCCACTCAAAGGTGGCGAAAGCTCAACGAAAGTGGGCGAAGAAAGAGGAAAATCAAGCCCCTTCGCCTGCACTAGGTCAAGACACCCCCCGGTAGAGGATCTGTCAGGCGTCCTCGATCAGCTCCTCATAGTCTTCGGCAGACAGCATTGTATCCAAATTGGCCGTATCGGAAAGCCGAACCTTGATCATCCAGCCGTCGCTATAGGGATCGCTGTTTACCTGCTCGGCATCATCTTCGAGCGTGTCATTGATCTCCAGGACCTCGCCGGCAATCGGTGTGTACAATTCCTCCACCGTCTTGACGGCCTCGATCGTCCCAAAGGATTGCCCCTTTTCCAATACATCGCCTACCTGAGGCAATTCGACGAACACGATGTCACCCAACTGAGACTGGGCATAGTCGGTGACACCGATGGTGCCCACATCGCCATCAAGAGATAGCCACTCATGCTGCTCGCTGTATTTCAACTCGTCGGGGACTCTGGTTTCGGCATCTGACACGGGGCCGTCCTTTCTGCTAATAGTCTTGACTCATCGTCGGCCGACGACGGTGCTACCAAACTCGCTGCGATTGACCCACTCAGTATCGAAATTCCCCTGCACAAAGTCGTCGTTCTCCATCAGCATCTGATGGAAGGGAATGGTGGTGGCTACCCCTTCGATGGTGAACTCGGACAGGGCACGCCGCATTCGGGAGATCGCCTGGTGCCGATCTCGGCCGCTGGTGATGAGCTTGGCCAGCAGGGAATCGTAGTAGGGAGGGACTGAATATCCTTGGTATAGATGGCTGTCGACACGGACTCCCGGTCCACCTGGAATATACATGGCCGAAATCTTGCCTGCCGAGGGCATGAAGTTCCGCTCTGGATCCTCGGCATTGATCCGGCACTCGATGGCGTGTCCCTCGTTGGGGACATCACGTTGTTCATACCCGAGTTGCTCGCCCGATGCGACACGAATCATCTCGGCAATGAGATCGAGACCACTGATGGACTCGGAGACGGGATGCTCCACCTGGATCCGGGTGTTCATCTCCATAAAGTAGAACTCGAGATTCTCATCCACGAGGAACTCCACGGTTCCTGCACTCGCATAGCCGATACTCCGGGCACCCTCTACAGCCGCTTCACCAAGTCGTTGCCGTAACCCTTCGTCGACGGCAGGACTTGGGCTCTCTTCCACCAGTTTCTGGTGCCTCCGTTGGATCGAACATTCGCGTTCACCCACGTGAACGACATTCCCATGCTCGTCACCCAGGATCTGCACCTCGATGTGCCGGGCCGAGTTGATGGAGCGTTCCATGTACAGCGCATCGGAGGTGAATGCCGTACGCGCTTCAAGGCGGGCAAGATTCCACGCCTCCTCCAACTCCTCGGGGGCATTGACGACCCGCATACCGCGACCGCCGCCTCCAGCACTGGCCTTCAGACGTACAGGATACCCAATCTCATCGGCTCGCTGATGGGCCTCCTCGACGTTCGGGATCACCTCTTCGCTACCGGGAATCACGGGCACACCGGCAGCGTCCATCGTGCTGCGCGCCGTCGCCTTGTCACCCATCTTGTCGATGGCTTCGGCGGGGGGGCCGATGAACTTGATTCCACTCGACCTGCAGATGTCTGCAAAGTCTGCATTCTCAGCGAGTGGGCCATATCCTGGATGGATGGCATCCGCATTCGTCAACTCTGTTGCTGATATGATGTTGTTGACGTTCCGGTAGCTGGCCTCGCCCGCCGCGGGACCGATACACACATCCTCATCGGCAAACAGAACATGCGAGGCGTGCGCGTCGGCCTCGGAGTAGACGGCAACGGTACCGATCCCCAAGTCTTTGCAGGTGCGAATAATCCGCAGGGCGATTTCTCCCCGGTCGGCGATGAGGATCTTTTTGAACACGCGTGCCCTCGTCAGGCCGGACGAATTCGAAACAGGGGCTGGCCGTACTCTACGGGGCTTCCGTTCTCGACATCTGCTTCGACGATCTCACCGTCCACGTCTGCTTCGATCTCATTCATGATCTTCATCGCTTCGATGATGCAGATCGTCTGATCCGACTTCACCATGTCCCCTACGTTGACGAAGGACTCGGCCTCAGGAGAAGGGGACCGATAGAAGGTTCCGACCATGGGAGAGGTCACCGCATGAAGTCCATCGCCGACCGCGTCCGCCGCCGCGGGTGCGGCCGCGACGGGGGGTGCAGGGACAGGTGCCGCCGGTGCCGGCGCTGCCAGGGGGGCTTGCAGGGCCACTGCAGACCCCGCTTCTACGCGACGACTGCGCGACAGGCGCAGGCGGATTCCACGCCAGAAACTTTCCTGATACTCGAGTTCCTCAACGCCGCTCTCCTGAAAGATCTCGATGAGCTTGCGGATGTTGGCTTCCTTCACCTCTGTTGCCTCCGGTCTGTTGCGAGCCCTTGCGGTCGCTGAGTTTGGTTACGCGGGCCCGCCGCCCAACACTGAGGTGGAACAGCGCTAGACACGTTCGACATAATCTCCCGTGCGAGTATCGATTTTCAACACATCGCCCTGATTGACAAACAAGGGAACCGACACGACAGCGCCAGTAGCGAGGGTGGCCGGTTTCACGGCGCCTGTCGCCGTATCGCCTCGAACGCCCGGGTCGGTCTGCGTGACTTCGATCTCAACGAAGTTCGGCAGTTCTACGCCGATCGCCTTCTCTTCGGCGACGAGGACGGAAACAGTTTCATTCTCTTTGAGCAAGCTTGCTCCCTCGCCGACCATGGCCAGCGAGATCACACTCTGGTCATAGGTCTCGGCATCCATGAAGTGAAACTGTTCGCCCTCCGCGTAGAGAAACTGGCTCTCGCGTCGCTCGATTCGAACCTCCTCGACTTTGTCACCCGATCGAAACGTCCGATCGATGACGGCGCCTGTCTGAACATTCTTCAGCCTTGTGCGTACGAAGGCGTTGCCCTTACCAGGTTTGACATGCTGAAACTCGGCGATCGAGAACAATTCACCGTCGAGTTTGATTGTGAAGCCATTACGGAAGTTGGTTGTGTCTGCCATGGTCTCCTCTATGAGGCAGTGTTCAAACTCTCAAGTCCGGCCCTTGCCGCTTCGTTGGAGGGATCGACAGCCAGGATCTGCTGGTAAATCTGTGCTGCTCGATCGCCAAAACCCTGACGGTTGTACAACTTGGCCAGGGTCACCGTCGCGAACGGTAAGGGATCCTCCTCTTCGGCGGTCTTCAGTTCCTTCTCATCTGCCCCTTGAATCTGGGCCACCAGGTCACGAAGGCCATCATCGGCCCGGAGGGCGAAACCCGCCGTCGGCGCTTCATCCACCATCTCGGCGCCCGAAAATTTGGAACCCTCTGGCCCTGGATCGCCGAGATTCGCATCGGCAATGTCGTCCGTGGCCACGACGGATTCAGTCTGGGCCTCGCCTCGGGCAACCACCGCGTCTGGTCCATCTGCGACTTCATCCGGGTCCACAGGTGATCCATCAGGCCCCTCGGGAATACTCAGTCCAGCCGCTTCCCCCAAGGCCCGACTGTCATCTGACGGCACCGTCTCGAGGGCTGGCGGCCCATCTTGCACCTGGCGGGCCTCTGGCTGGGACCCGGCCACCTTGGCTGGCGGCGCCTGAGGTGACGAAGGTGGCACGCCAGGGCTCCGAGGTGGTGCCTTCGAGGGCTCCGGCGCGGATGCCCCTGCAACCTGGCTCGACTTTGTCGAAGAGGCCGGTCGTTTCGGCACGGGTGCCTTCGTCGGCCTGACCTCCTCTACCTCTTCTTCACTCTCTTCAAATAGACCCTCACCAAGGGCGGCTACTTCACTGCTATCAGGAATTTCCTGCTCGTGCTCGACCACTTTGGTGGTTGCCGACACGCCACTATCGGGAGCCCCCACTTCGACCTCATCTGCTTCTACTTCATCAATCTGTATTCCATCGGTTTCTTCTTCTGGCCAGGCCTCGACGGTGCCAGGTCCGGGCCCCCCCGCATCTGGTGCGGGTGACTCAACAACCGCCTCCGCGACGGTGGCCTCTTCCTGATCTGTGTCCTCGTCGCTGGCTTCCCGACCGTTAGGCTCTGGCGTGTCCCACTCCGGCAAAGGTTGGACAGCGGAGAAGGGCTCTGCCGCAGGCTCGTCCTGGTTCGCCAGGCCGCTGTCCGGGGCCGGTTCGGAGGGTGCTGCGTCGAATGGGGACGATGGCACCTGCGGTTCATTCGACGACGTGAGGTGACCGGGCTCCTCTGAATTCTGCTCTTCGGTGGGCGACTCCGGCTCCGTCGGGTCCATGACACCATGACCCACGACAACGGGAATATCGGCTGATGGATCCGTCGCCGGCCCTCTCTCCGGCTCAGGAACTGGCCCATCCCCTGCACGGGGGGGGGCTGGATTCTCCGTCGGCGGCGGCAGGCTCCTGGACTCGGTGGCTATGGGCTCCGTAGAGACACTCGCCATGGACGTAGCTCGCGTCTGGTCTGCCAACCGTCTCAGTTGTGCCGACACAGAGTCGCTCAATGGGTCCAGATGTGCGGCACTCTCCATACACTTCAAAGCCAGTGTCGGATTGCCCAGTTCGCTGTAGATCCTGGATAGCCGTCTGTAGACGGCGGGTTGATCGGGATCCAGGCGCAGCCCCTGGTCGAAGGCAGTCCGGGCCTCTTCCCACAGCCCCTGCGTCTCGTACACTCGACCGAGAATGACATGCCCCGTGGGGTAGTCCGGAAACCGCTCGCAGCCTTCCTCGCACAAAACCTGGGCTCGCATCAAGCGGCCCTTACGCAGGGCCTGCTCGGCAAGACGAGCAAACACCGGCGTTTCCGGGTGGCGTCGGAAGACCTTCTCGAGTTTGGTTGCGCGCTCGAACATGGCCTCGCAGGGGGGGAAAACAGCCGCCAAACCTATGTCCGTTCGCCTCGATTGTCAACCCATTGGGCATCGATGGAATCAATCCGATGTCCAAAAGAAACAGCTACTTGAGAGCGATCGTGCAGACTCCATTCGTTGACATGACGATGGCGTTGACCTATCCTCTACCGCCCTGACAAGGTGCGCCTATAGCTCAGTTGGTAGAGCGACTGACTCTTAATCAGTTGGTCCGGGGTTCGAGTCCCTGTGGGCGCACCATATATGAACAAGGGGTTACGGCGATTTAGCCGTGACCCCTTGTTTCGTTCTTCGTCGACTGGTGCCTGTTTCCTTCACACCCTCCCGATTCTCAGACGCTGCGTTCTAATGAAGGGGCAGCTACGTCGTCCGAGGATTGCACTCACGTGGCCTCGGAGGTTAGGCACTAAGGGCGTCGCTTGCTCAAGGTGACATGGCCGTGGTTCCTCTCGGAGGGATCTCCGGCGGAGTAGGCTGCCATCCCCGGTGCTACGGGATTTCAGCTATATCTGACCTGGCGACCATAGCTGCCCCCCTCTCCACTCACGCCTGACCCCTTCTCCACACTCGCGGCCCAGCATTCTTGAAACGGCAGCGGCCCCGCGCGACACCGCATCAATGTGATCACTCATCGGATGCGCGGACGTCACTGGCCGGCGTGACGGAACTCCTAGACCCTGGCTGAAGGCTCTCTATGTCGGCGATCCATCCTTGAAGCTCGGGGTCCAACCCCGGGTCCAAGGCCACGGCACGTCGAAGGTGGGTCAGTGCCCGAGGCATGTCACGCAGATACTGCGCAGCAGTCTGTCCCAGATTCGAATGGATTCCAGCTTGATGGGGATCCAGCACAAGCGATCGGTCCCAATACAGACATGCCAGGTCGTAGCGGCCAATCCGGAAGACGGCGTATGCGAGCGGGTTGAGAGTCCACTTGCTCTCGTGCACTGCGTTCGCCATCCGATAGACACGAATCGCCTTCTCGAGTTGCGAGTGTTTTTTCAGGTGATCAGCGGCGAGAATAAAGCGATTGGCGTCCTTCTGCGAACGATCCGTCGTGCGACTCGCCGCCTTGGACAAGATCGTCACAGCCAGGGGCGATAGCCCCAGCTCTGTCAGGCTGATTGCCGCCAACCACGAGAGGTTCGTTGGCGGCGATTCCCACGTTTCCCCTGGGCACAACCCGCCGCATTCCAGTTGCTGTGCGACTACGTCGGCGAGTTCCAGATGGGGGTATTCTGCCCGCAAATTCACGAGGACATCGCTGGCTTGCTCAGTTGCGTCGGAGTTCATCAGACTAACTGCTCTACCGACCATCGTGTCTGGACAGGACTGATTCTCATCGAAGCCCGCCCACCACGCTTCCATGTCGGCGTCGAATTCGGCAGCCGATTTCCTTTCCAGGATTCGGCAGCCGATTTCCTTTCCAGGATGACGACACGCGGGTGATCAAAACCGAAGAAACTGTGCTCAGTCGACATGGTCGAGAACTGAGCCCAACCGATTCTAGGCGTTATGGCCAAGTCTTGTACAATTCGATAGCCCAATTGACCAGAGAAAAGGTCGCGATAGAAAGAGGCGGCACCGGGGACCAACTCCGTGGCGCTCGTAAAATGGTGGTACCTATTGGCGTCAACAAGAGCTAGATAGCTCACGCCTTCAAGGCGTCTCTGCAAGTAGGTCGCCGCTGCACGGCACGTCACATATCCGCGACCGGCGAAGAGAACAATCGTGTCGAGATCCCGTACAGCGTGTCGTCCTTCGTCGATGAGGGATCGCATGGAGAATGCCCCCCTCTCCACGCCGATTCGAAGACCATCTGGCACGTTCTGAGAAATCCACCGCTTGGCCTGAATCCGCGTGTCCTGCGAAGTGTAGATCCGAGAGAACGCCACACCATAGGCAGCAGACCAGAGGATGATTACCGCTGTGACTACCAGGAGCAGGTAGCGCAGAGCAGGCGCGCCCTCTCGTAGTCTGTAGTTCACAGCCGCAGCGAGGACGCTCAGCAATGGGACGAGGGGTAGTACATACCTGATGGGTTTTGTGAACAGACCACCGATGATGGCGAAGTAGATGGCACACCAACTGAGAATGACCAGACTGCCCCGAAAGGGTCGGACGAGGGCTGTGAGGACACCGATGACAAACACGACGGTCAGGGGACCGCCGACCGCCGCGGGAAACAAGTCGCTCAAGTGATACAGGTAGGGAATGGTATGGAGATAGCCCAACGTCCAGACCCGCAGACGCTGCCCTTCAGCGATCTGTACGGCAGCAGCCAGGTCGGTGTTGATCAGCTCCCGTGACAACACGTCGGGACTTAAAATCAGATATGGCTGCAAGACGATCAGGACGATGATCGCGGTGGCACAGGTCAACAGGAACTGACCATCAAAAGCCTTGCGCAGGCGACCGGTGATGGGCCCGGTAAGACCGCTCATCTGCAGGACAAAAGCGGGCACGATGAGTGCGAGCCCCACCAGGCGGGTGCCAGCAGACAGGCCGATCAGTGCACCCGAGAGCAGACAAGGGAGTAGACTCACCCGCCGATGCGAGAGGATGAGCGACACGACCGCCGCAGTCGTCAATGTCGTGAAGATGCTGTCGACGGTGTAGAAGTGGGCCTGCTGAATTGCGATCGTAGCCGTCGCCATGAACAGTGCTGCCAGCAGACCGGCCGTCCGCGTGGATACCAGCCGACCCAGGAAATAGGCCAGTCCGACTGCCAGCCAGGATGTGACGGCCGACACGCTCCGAGCGAGAACGAACAGATCCCGCTCTCTTGCTGGAACCTGAAGTTCGTCAAGACTCCGAAGGCCCGATTGGCCGCTGCCCCATACGGCCGCCCGGAGCAAATACAGGGGTACGGCGCCGTATACCGTGATCGGCGGATCAAGGGGACGCTCGAACTGCAAAGCGGCGTCGATGAGGGTAACCTCATCAGGATGGAAGCGATGGAACGCCGCTCCCCCTTCGCTCAGGCGCTGGGAAGATTCGATCCAACCGTGCGAGAGATCGCTCAGGCGGAGGGTAGCACCCAGGCAAAGCACTGCAGCAAGGCATGTGTAGTGTAGCCAGGTCACCGCCGATCCCGGCGATGTTATGATTCGTGCCACAGTTGGGTGGCCCCCCGGCCTATTAGCGATGATGACTCCCTGCATGCCTCGCAGACCAAGGCAAGGAGATTGGCCGCAACCAGACTCGGCGCACCGCCCAGTTGAATGCAGCGCGGAATATGGGCACGGTAGCCTCGGGCAGGCAGGGCGATGCCGAGTCGTCCTGCTCGTGCAAGAAACGGGATTGTCCCACGTTGTTATTGGTAGGCTCATGGGCTGGAGGACGTGAGGCGTACCCCCAAGCAAGCCAGTTTGTTACCGCGTAACAAGAACCCCGTTCTGCCGGCGACAACGATGTCCGCCATCGACAGCTTTGAAGACGAACTTGGATTGATCCTTGGTGAAGGCCGGGTTCTGGTCGTCGACGACGAAGAGCCCATTCGACGTCTCGTGGGGGAAATGCTGATGCGTTTGGGGTATGCCGCCGACTTCGCCGCCGAAGGCAGCGAGGCGATCGCGAAGTATCGCTCGGCTCTCGAAGAGGGCGAGGAGTTCGATATCGTGATCATGGATCTGACCATCCCAAGGGGGATGGGTGGCCGCGAAGCACTTGGCCATCTGCTGGACATCGATGAATACACGTGTGCGATCGTATCCAGTGGATACTTAGACGATCCCGTCATTGCCGACTACGCGAATCACGGATTCGCCGATGTCGTTGCCAAACCCTACGACATCGGCGAGTTGAGCCATGTTCTTGACCGTGTCATGCAGGCTTGACCGCACGACACGGTCCTTTCTCCGTACGCCTACATCACCCCGAAACTTCTGAGAACTGGCACCGACCGCAGGTCGGTCAGCAGATCAGTTCGTCGTGGGATCAGCTTCAATCGAGCTGAGATCGGCGTTCTTCAGATAGTCTTGAAGTGCGGCACCATCAGCAGGCAGGTCGAGCACGTCGGAAAAGGGCCACATATCGCCCTGAAGAAACTCCGCGGCCGTCTCCTTTTCCTGCGGAGAGGGGCCTGATGAGACGTCTTTGATCGCTTGTAGGATGACGGCAGCCGCGAGGCGGCGGTGACCGTCGAACTGCGCGCGGTAGGCGGACTTTCGTTCTTTGGCTATGGACAGTTTCGTAGCCGCTTTCTAGCGTTTTGAGGTCGCAGAGAGGTAATCTAAGCACAGTTCAGATGATCCGACAGACACAAAAGATCCCATAGGGCCTACCGGCAAGGTCGAAGTAACTCTCAACCGGCTTGCTCCCAACGGCTTAGGCTAGGGGAGTTTTTTTTAGACGAAGAGTCCGACGATACAACCGGTGAGCATCGTCGCCAGAGACCCGGCGATGATGGATCTCAGGCCTAATCGAGCGAGGTCACCGCGTCGCTCGGGCGCGATCCCCCCAATGCCGCCAATCATGATCGCAACCGAACCGAAATTGGCAAAGCCACACATGGCATATACGCAGATCAGGAAACTGCGTGAGCTTAGAGGTGGGGTCTGCTGGGACATGAGCCGAGACAGTTCCACATAGGCGACAAACTCGTTGAGGACCGTCTTGATCCCCATGAGGCTGCCCACGGTTCCAGCCTCGGCCCATGTAACACCCATCAGCCACGCAGGAATCCGAAACAGCCAGGCCGCCGCGGACTGTAGTGTCCAGCCCACTGGCCCGTCTCCATGGACGAGGCCATCGACCCATGCCACGGCCGTGTTGGCCAGGGCGACCAGGCCGATGAAGGCGATCAGCATGGCGAGGATATTGATAAACAGCTGCATGCCTTCAGTGGCTCCGCGCGCAGCTGCGTCGAGACCGTTCAAGGTGTCGTCCGGAGGCAGGTCGACATCCTGACCCGCCGTGGCAGGGACCTGTGTTTCCGGAAGCATGAGCTTCGCCACGGCGATGGCAGCCGGCGCGCTGATGAGAGAGGCAGTGAACAGGTGACCGGCGATCTCTGGATGGACACCGGAGAGCATCGACGCATAGACGACCATCACCGTGCCGGCAATCGTTGCCATTCCGGCCACCATCAGGCAGAACAGTTCGCTCTCGGTAAGGCGCTGCACATAAGGTCTGATCAACAACGGCGCTTCGGTCATCCCGAGCAGGACATTGGCCGCCACGCCAACCGATTCGGCACCGCTGATCCCCATGAGTCTTTGCATGAAGGCGCTGAGCCGCCCGATGAGCCAAGGCAACACCCGGTAGTAGTAGAGAATACGGGATAGAGAGGCGACGAAGATGATGACAGAGGCGATTTCGAGGGCGATGATCGGCCCATACGTACCTGCGAACTCGGCGTTGGTCACGCCGATGAACAGCAGCGATTCAGCCGCTCTCTGAGATGTCGTCTTGAGCAACTCGGTCAGGGCGCCAACGGCGCCGAAGACGTGCAGTCGCAGACTGGTCAGCAACAGGACCGCCGTCAGGACCAGCTGCAGGACCGAGCCAACCGCCACGGTACGCCAGGGGGCCGCACCGTGGCGACGACCAAACAGCCAGGCGATCGCGAGAAGAACGACATAGCCAAAGGCACTGTGCAGTATTTCCATGATCCAGTTTCGCTGTCTCGGGTTTCACACGCAGGTCGGCCCAAGTGTGGCCATTGCGGATCGTTACTGTAGCACCTCCATGGCAGATTGCAGGATGCGGTGGGGGAACCCCTCGCTTGACAGTCGATGGGCCCCCGGCCAAACGGTGTAGTCCGTGACCGACCGCGCAAACTCCGCAAACCACGGCTCGTCGCTGCGAGAACCCCGTTGCGCCATTCGGTCGCGCCAGATGTTGATCGGTGGTGCATCGAGATGGATCACGGTGAGCCTCGCTGGGGCCAACCGCTGAGTCAGGCCCGACCACAGATCGTCCACGGACAGTTCAGGACCCCATCCGCCAGACAACACAACAGACCGGCGACCCACCAGATTCGCACAGGCTGTCGTGACGGCACCCGCGTATTCGACAGGCCGCAATCGTTGCCAGTAGCGGGGCCGGCCATAGGCCTGATCTGGCGAGACGTTCTCCTGTTCAGCCGACTCCAGAATGAAAGCCCCCGCCGTCCAGTCCTTGTCGATGTGGACAAACCCATTCAAGCGACAAAGACCTGCGGCCAGCAGGCTCTTGCCGACGCCGGGGGGACCGGCAACGATGACAAGGCGGGACGAGGGATCTCCAGGTGTTGCCGCTGCTAGGACGGCCTTCACCGTGGGAGCTGCATCGTGTTCGGAGGCCGAGTAGCCACCGCCAAGCCGTGCCACGTCGGTCACGGAGATGGAGCACCTCGGTCCTGGGGTTCCCAATTCACCAACTGCTTGGCATTGCTCAGATCCCATTTCAGGTCGGCACCTTGCGAGACAGCATAGAAGATCCCGAACTGGGGGTGTGGTGCCTCGAGGCAGCAATGGACAAGCTCTGAGCAGTCCTTGGACGACAACCACCGATTCTTGCCCGCTTCGTATTCCCGATTCACTTCATCTGTGTTAGGGAAATTGGCGATTCGAAGGCAGTAGCAGGACATGCCAAAGGCGTCGTGATAATGACGCGCCAGAGCCTCGCCGTAGGCCTTGCTCACGCCGTACATACTGTCAGGCCGCACCATCACATCGGCACCAGTGAGAGTACCCTCCTGCTCGTAGAAGCCTGTCACATGATTCGTGCTGGCGAATACGACTTTTGGGACCTTGTGAATCCGGGCGGCTTCGAAGACGTTGTAGGTACCCTGGATGTTGGTCTCCATGATCATCTGGTTGTACTTCGTGCGTGGAGTTCCACGTCCCGAGATGGCGATGCCGAGATGGATCACGGCGTCGACTCCTTCACAGGCCTCGACCATGTTCTCATAGTTGGCCACATCAGAGACGATGATCTCATCCTCCGGCTCAGTCTCTGGAATCGTCCGATGGAAAAGCAGTCGAAAGTCGTATCGGTCGCGCAGATACCGACGAAGCGCACTACCCACCAGGCCGGCAGCACCGGTGATGAACAATTTCCTACGGGAACTCATAACATGATCTCGTTGGTTTTCAGGTGAGCCGCGCAGTATATCCGGCGGCAAACAGAACTGTCAAGCGTCCTGCGATATCCGGCGCATGTCGACGGCGGCGACGCAGATCATCCCGATCAAGACTGCACTCACCGACACCGGAGCCCAAGTGGGATGGATGAGTGCTACAACCCCCGCAGCGGCAGTCACAGCGGTGCCGGCGAAGATCACAAGGACCGCGTCGACGCGTCCCAGACCTTGGCGGACAAGCCGATGACTGATGTGGTTCGTGTCGCCATGCCACGGTGGCAACCGTCGTCGTAGTCTCAGCGACACGACGCTGATCAGGTCATAGATCGGGACACTCAGGCACAGCAGGGGCAATACGGTGACAAAGACATCGTCACCCCACGACACCTCGCCCAGTCGGTCACAGACCAGCAGGGCAAGGCCGCCACTGGAGAATCCGAGAAACAGGCCGCCCGCGTCACCCATGAATATGCTGGCTCGCGGGAAGTTGTAGAGCAGGAACCCGCCGGCACCACCGACCACCAGAAGGCCGAGGACGGCGCCGGGCAGGTGGGCACTGGCCAGGGCCATGGAAGCGAGCGCGGCGATGGCGATGGCACCGACACCTGCCGACAAGCCATTCATGTTGTCGAGGAAATTGAAGGCATTTGTGAGGGAGACCAACCAGATCACGGCGATGGTCATGTCGACCCCGGAGAAACCGGTGAGGGCGGGGCGAAAGCCGGGTACAGACCAGGCCAGTACACCGGCAACGCCCACCTGAATGGCCAATCGCACACCCGCCGAGAGGCGTCGCCAGTCGTCGGCCAGGCCAAGGGCAAACACGGCCAGTGCTGCCAGCAGCAACGCCACGGTCTGACTCAGTTGCAGGATGGTCGGGCTTAAAGGGGCGAGGGGAAAGAGCGTTTCCTGCGACCACGGGGAGAGAAACTGGTCGCCTTCCCACAGTAGATACGGACGTACTTCGAGGATCCACCACAGGGCGCCGACAGATGGGAGCAGGACGCCCAGAACAATCGATATCCCACCCCCATAGGGGGTCACCTGTGCATGCGTCTTGTAGGTGCCGGCCTCGGGGTCGTCAACAAGCCCCAGCCTCAGTGCCAGACGGCGTACGAGAGGCACGCTGAATGAACTGATCACCAGAGCGACGATGGCCAACAACGGGAATAGAAAAGTCATGGTCATCGGAGCCGCTCGATTGCGAGCAAGTCGTCTACCTTTCACCCTTTCTCGGCAGAGGCTATCCTAAGGACGCGGCGCGAATATACCACACGTATCACGAGGCTGCCGCGCCTACCGTGATTAAGAGCGAAGCCGCGACGGACATCCAGGAGGACATACGCGATGCTGGCAGTCGATGGAGGTACTCCAGTCAGGACCACACCCTTTCCAAAACGGGCCTTGTTTGGTGATCAGGAACGTGCAGCGGCCATGGCCCTTTTCGACCACGCCGTCGAATCGGGGAATCCGATCGGCTACAATGGCGCGGAGGAAACCGCCTACGAGCAGGAGTTCGCGTCGTGGCACGGAGGTGGCATGGCGGACCTGGTCAACTCCGGCACGAGCGCATTGTATGTCGCTCTCGGTGGCCTCGAGCTGGCCCCGGCTGGGGAGGTCGTCATCCCGCCCATCACAGATCCTGGTGGTGTGATGCCTGTGGCACTGCACAATCTGGTTCCCGTTCCTGCCGATGCAGCCCCAGGCACATTCAATGCCGGCGTGGATCAGATCGCCGATGTGATCACCCCCCACACTCGCGCCATCGTAGTCGCTCACATTGCCGGTGAGCCAGCAGATATGGATCCAATCCTTGAGTTGGCGGCATCGCGCGATCTGCCTGTTGTCGAAGATTGCGCTCAGGCCCATGGTGCACGTTACCACGGCAAGCTCGTGGGTACCATGGGGGTCGTCGCTGCCTATTCGACGATGAGCGGAAAACACCATGCCACAGGGCCTCAAGGCGGGGTCGTGTACACACAAGATGAGGACCTCGGTTGGCGTTGTCGGCGATTCTCAGATCGCGGCAAGCCTTTCGGCCTGGAGGGCCGATCCAACGTACGGGCCGGACTCAATCTCAATGGCAACGACCTGGCCGCCACCGTGGGCAGAGTGCAGCTGGCGAAACTGGAATCGATCATCGCCGGTCGACGGCGTGTTGCCGCTCGGATCGCGAGGGGGTTGGCTGACTGTGATGGACTGGACATCGGTCACGAACCGGAGGGGGCGGAGAGTGTGTACTGGTTTCTCCGCATCGCCGTCGCAGAAGGCGCATTCTCCCTGTCAAAAGTGGAGATCGCCGCCGCTGTCAGCGCCGAGGGAATCCCCGTCAACCCCACGTACCGGCATCTGCCCGCTGAGGCCGAATGGTTTCGTGAACGCAAGGTCTTTCCGCCGAGCGACTACCCCTGGGGATTGCCGGACTATGCGGGAGACCGCGACGCCGTTTACCCCTGTGACAACGCGGTGGCGGCCGTCGAGAGCCACTTCATCCTGTCTATTCACGAGAGCTGGTCTGACGCCGATGTCGACGACGTGGTAGCGGCACTGCGCAAAGTGGCGGACGCCTATCGTGCATGAGGCCAGGAATCTACCTGGTCCCATGTGCGTCTGATACCTCTTCAGGAGAAAACTTGTGAAGGTTGCTGTGTTGGGAGCCGCAGGCTGGGTCGGTCGTGCCGTGTTGACCCACCTTGAAGAACACGGACACCAGGTGCGTGCCATCGACTACGGTCCAGAGGCTTGGAAGGCATGGGAGAACGTGGATGGTACGTATGGAGGGGAGATCATCCATGCGGATATCTCCGACTACGATCAGATGATCAGCGCTCTGGCGGGGCAGGAGGCTATCGTACACACTGCCGTGTACTTCGGTCCTGCAGACCCTCAGGAGGCACGAATCGATGACCGCCCTTTCCTCATCAACCTGAAGGGCTTGTGGAACGTCCTCGAGATTGCCCGCGAGGGACAGATGCGCCGTGTCGTCCACATCGGTTCGTGCCAGACCGCACATCCCCAAGGAGAGTTCTTCACAGCGGACGTGCGTCGCCCTGACGGTTCACTCTATGCAGTTGCCAAACGTTTGCAGGAGGAGATGTGCCGCCAGTTCTACGATGCCTTTGAACTGCCCATCGTGGTCCTGCGACCTGACTACATCGTCGATACACGCATCGGCCTGGGGCGGCAGCGAGAGAAACTTGGGGCGGGAGGGCACGTGGCGCGCAATGGATGGGTTTGCCGGCATGACCTGGCGGAGGCCTGCTGTCTGTCGATCGCTAGTGACATCGGCTTCGATGTGTTCCACATCGTTGGCACACCCGAGGCGGCCGAGACCTGCAACGTGGAACGATCCAAGTCGGTGCTGGGGCTTCAGTACGAGGGTGATCTCGAAAAGTATCGATGAAGGGTGCCCGTCCGCTGCCAGAGCGGGCTTTGACACTCTATGAGGCCCCCGGTATCTTTGGCAGGCTACGGTGACTAACTGCAGTAAAACCAGAAAGGTAGGCGATTTCTTGCGCCGACACCTCCTGCTTGCGGCGATGGCCTGTCTGACCCTCGCCGGCACCGCCCACGGACAGGTTCAGACGATTCACCACGGACAGGTTCGGACGATTCACACAGATCATTTCCGTATCACCTACTTCCCCGGTACGGAGAGCACGGCCCGCCGAGTGGCGGAGGTGGCCGAGGAAATCTTCCCTCATCTGGCAGCATCCTTCGGCTACGACGACGACTACGCACCGATTCACATCGTCGTGTTCGATGACACCGATTTCGGCAATGGTGCTGCGGACGACTACTCCAACACCGTCTATTTCTGGGCTTCCAATCTAGATTGGGAGATTCGAGGTGATCACGACTGGGTGAAGAATGTCCTCACCCACGAGATCACCCACGTTCTGACCATCGACAAGGCCCGCAAGAAGTGGCCATTCCAGTTCGGGCTCATCTCGGTCAATCGCACGAACTCGAACCCTGACATGACCTTCGATTTCCCACTGTACTATCTGAGCACGCCCAAGTGGTGGGTAGAGGGCATCGCGCAGATGGGACCCTATGGTGTCGGTTGGGATACGTGGGATTCGCACCGAGACATGCTCCTGCGCATGGCCGTGCTCGAAGACGACCTGCACACCTACGAAGAAATGGGAACCCTGAGCAACCGGACGGGCGGTTACCGCGGCGAGATGGTCTACAATCAGGGATTTGGTCTGCTCATCTACATGGCCCAGCAATACGGCCGGGACAAGGTCAACCAGCTGCAGGAGCATATCGGCCTGTACAGCTTCGAAGTCGCCATCAAGCGCGTGTTGGGCATCGGCGCCGACCAACTGTATAAGGATTGGGTACGCTTTCTCAAGGACCAGTACAGTCAGCAAGTCGCCGAGATTCGCTCGGGCGGACACTTTGAGGGGCGCCCTCTCGATGAACTCAACGGCGGTGTTCTCGATTTCCATCCCGTCTATTCACCAGATGGCACGAAGCTAGCCTACATCACTAGCGAGAATCGCGACTATCGAATTCCTCACCTGGCGATTTACGACTTCGAAACGGGTGAGAAAACCGTTCTCGACGATTTCGTCGATACGCGGATTTCCTGGTCGCCTGACAGCGATGAAATCGTGTTCCTGCGGTCCAAGGGCGGCCTCAACGATATCTACATCTACAATCTGGAGACGGAGGTCGAACGCAGGGTCAGTGCGAGCCTGCGCGCCCGCGATCCGCACGTATCTCCCGATGGCAAACGGATCGTCTTTACGCGCAACCGAGACGGCTCGACAAATCTGTGTCTGATCAATCGTGACGGCACCGGTCTGGTGCAGTTGACGGATTACGAAGACGGCGAGCAAGTCTACTCGCCGCGATGGTCTCCCGACGGCGAGCGTCTGCTGTTTACAATCTTTGCAGGTGAGGATCGCGACATCGCCATGATGCGCGCCGATAGCCCACCTCGGCCGAAGGATTGGGGTATTCGCGATCGGGCGGCACGACGGGGATCTGCGTCACGCCTCAAAAATCTCATGGAAGCGGATCAGGATACGGTTGCCAATGTGTGGTACGACAGCGTCGCATACCCCGCGGCGGACACCTCTGGCTTCCGGGTGGTTTTGGGATCCAACGACGATGAGCGTGATCCCTTCTGGTTGCCAGATGGCACAGGGTTCGTCTTCGCGTCAGATCCAACGGGGATCTTCAATATCTACAGATACGACCTGGAGGACGCCGGCGTCACGCAGCTGACAAACGTGATCGGCGGTGCCTTCACGCCTTCGGTGGCCAGCGATGGTCGGGTCGTCTACGCCGGCTACCACGCCAACAACTACGATCTGTATGAGTTCGATCTGGCCGACTACGGCAGTGCAACCGCGTGGGAATCACCACTGGAGCGCGACTACCAGACCAAACTCGCCTACCCAAAACTGTCTGAAGAGTATCGTGTTTCTCCGTATTCGGGACGGAAACTTTACAGCGTCATTCCCCTTCTTCAGGTGGGCCCCACCTTTGTGGGAAACCAGTTTGGTCTGAACCAGGTCAGCGGTGGGCTCTATGTGTCCACGAGGGAAGCCCTCGGTGGCTCGCGCCTCGTCGCCCAGGGAGTCGTGGGCAAGAACTTTCGTGAAGACACCGACCTCAACACAGACTTTCTCCTCTTCTATGAGCGGAGTTTTCGTCCCCACGAGGCCAACAACTCAAGACTGACTCCGAGTTTCTTCGCCGCTTTTCGGCGACGCGAGATCGACTTCGTCATCAACAACAACACGGTGACCACCGACTCCTTCGCCGTGGCGACGCTGTTCCCCGTACCCACAGACACAACTGACCTCCTGGTTCCGGATGCCGAGCAGATTCGCATTCAAGCAGAAAGTCGCAAGGATCGTTTCAAGGACGTCTACAAGACCATCGCCCTGGGCATCGATGTCCCTTTGGGGCGTCGCAGCAACGCCTTCGTCCAGTATGTACGACGAGACTATAACGAAGACTGGATCCTTCAACGTCTGCGTCAACGAACACAGTTCTACGTCATTCAGGACAGCGTCGATATCACAGCGTCCCTGCCGCCGGATCTGGTCAGCCAGGACACGCTGACCATCGATCCAGCTGAGCCCTTCGCATTCTACGACGGCCTCGACTTCTTCGATTCCCACGACCTGACCTTCGCGTTCCAGCATCGTCACATGAAGACGACCGAAGATTTCCTGATCAACCCGACGGGCAGATCGATGACACTGATCTACCGTTACTCGAAGTCATCGGTGGCTGACTCATTGGCCCAGCAGGTTTCACCTGACGGTGTGCCGCGGGACTTCTTCATCGAGGACAAGCGTCCTTTGACGGTGAATGAGTACGTGGGTTCCTATGTCGAGCGCGTGGGATTGCCCTTCAATAACCGGATTTCCTTTCAGATTCTGGGTGCGTACCGGAACATCCAGCTGAAAGAGAGTTTTGACCCTGACGGTGGTTTCTTTGAAGGCCGATTTTACTGGCCCATGCGCTACTACATCGGTGGTCTGAACCTGCTCAGTGGTTATCCCTACTTCACTCAGTCCGGGTCGAAACTGCTCTACACGCGGGTGGGGTACAGCTTTCCCGTTTTTCGTCGGATGAAGTCGAGTTTTCTCAACTTCACCTTCGCCAAGATGTATGCGGAGGTGTTCGCCGAGGCAGGAGCCGTCGGTAACTTCAGGGAAATCGACTTCGATGACTTCGATACGGACGACTTTCTTACCGACGTAGGCGGCGAATTGCGCATGGAGATGTTCACCAACTACCGCATTCCCATGCGCGTGTTTTTTCAGGTCGCGCACCCGCTCAATCGCGTTCGACTGCAGCGCAGAGAGGCACAGGAGTTGGGTCTCACAGTCGACGATCCCGACGCGCCTGGCAAAATCGACAAGGTTCGCTACTATTTCGGGTGTGGATTCTTTCCCCAGGATCTACTTGGAGCCGTGCAGCACATCGTCCAGCCACGACGTCTTGATTAGAAGGAGGGCACTTCATGCAGCGAGTTGATCTTCGCAAGCTGGCTCTGCGTCTTAAGGTGATCGAGATGCTCAAGATTCACGCCGAACGAAGACGATTCCACACAGCCGAACAGCTGTGGCGTCAGCGGGTGATGCCCAATTGAGACGACCCGCTCAAACGCAGTTTCTACCGATCCTGGCCGCGGCTACTATCGCGATCTGGGGATGTGGGGATCAGGACGAGCCCCGGGGGGGCGACCCGGTCATGACGCAGGTGCTCCAGGGGTGGCACGTGGACACCGTTGGCGTCGTCAACATCACCGAAGCGGATACGATCAACACAGACCGTGGACTGCTGGCCGTGGAAACGACGCGGGTTTTTCCACTCGAGGCGAATGGGGGCGAGGTCTTTGCGTGGGAGTTCAACGCCCTCGAGCTGAATCCGGTCAAGATGTTGATCCTGAGACCCGTGCGTGGCGAGGACAGCTTTGAGATCATCGGCGAATCGCCCATGGTCATACCGCGGCACAAAGGGGCAAATCGCTTCGAGCTTCCTGAGCCGATTCCGCTACAGTTTCCCTGCCTGTTGAGTTTCTATATGCCAGAGGAGGGGACCATCGGGTTTCGCAAGGTTCAAGACTGGAAGATGCTGATCACCACGGCGCCACTGCAGCGTCCTTTCATCTCCCGCGTCCCCTTCTCCATGTATGGGTGGCGCTATGGGATTCGCGCTTTCTGGCGTAAGAAGCCGGAATCGACGGAGTGAAACGACTCGCTTCACTTGTGGTGGCCGTCATCCTGTCAGGATGTGGCGAGAACGGCGGGGACACGGCACAGAATCGTCCCACGGATCGAATGCACCACGATCTGGCCAAGGTCAGCGGCGAACTCAAGCAACAACCCAATTCGCCGCTGCTGTACTTCGAAATCGGGCAGATCTACGAGCGATACGGGCTCATCGATTCGGCCCTCGCCTCCTACGACCACAGCGTTTTGCTGCACGAAGCGTTTCCCGAGGCACATCAGCGTCGCGGTGATCTGCATTTCCACAAGCAGAATCTGGAGCTCTCTGCGGCAGCCTATGAGCAGGCCGCACGTTTTGCGCCCAATGCTCCGCAGGTCCACAACAATCTCGGGTTCGTGTATCGACGGCAGAATCGTCTGGACGAGGCGATCGGGGCCTACGAACGAGCTTTGGCTCTCGATTCTCTGATGGTGGAGGCCATCAACAATCTCGGGCAAGTCTACCGGGAGTCTGGCGACATCTCGTCGGCCATTAGATCCTTCCGTAGAGCGATCTCCGTAGATGCCGACTTTCGACAGGCTTACGTGAATCTGACGAAGATGCTGGCTGAAGAAGGCGAGCAGACGCAGGAAGAACGTGACTTGCTTGAACAGATGGTTAGTCGGTTCGACCCATCGCGGGAGGCCGACTATGCCCGATCTCGTCTGGCTGAACTGGACGGGGAGTGAGGCCCGGACGACTCAAATACGTTGAGGAGGTGGGTCGCTTCTGAGCAATTCCACGAGTTGTTGAAGATATCGTCCCGCCGACAGGATCAGCAGAAGGGCACATGCCGTGATGAGGACGATTCGCATCGTCTCCGGCGTGGGCAGCAGGAAACACACGATCGTGACGCCCATGGTCGCCGTCGATGCCTTGCCCAGCAGATTGGCTCCGATGACTTGCTGCCGCGTGCGCAGCAACATGGCCCCAATGGCGAGAATCGACGTGTCTCGTACGATCTGCATGACCAACAGCCACAGCGGGAAGCCATGCCAGGCGGTCAGTCCACTGCAGACGGACGCGAGGAACATCTTGTCCGCCAGGGGGTCGAGAATCCTGCCCATGCGTGATACCTGATCAAGACGCCGTGCGGCGTATCCGTCGAGCATGTCGGTGGCGCCTCCGACGATCAACAGCAGCATGGTTGTGTGGCCATCGACTTCGCGATGAAGAGACCACAACACCAGGGGAGCCAGCAGCATACGCAGCACACTCAGTAGATTCGCCACGATCGCTCGAACCGACCAGATCAACGCAGCATCTCCTGAGCCTGCAGCCGGGCAGCTTCTGACACGGTGTCACCTGCCAGCAGCGAAGCGATCTCCTCCGCTCGCGCGTCTGCATCGAGGGAGGTCACCTCCGTCACCGTTCGATCCTCTCGATCCGACTTGCGCACCGACAAGTGGTGTTCTCCGACGCTGGCGATCTGCGGCAGATGGGTGATCACCAGTGTCTGGCGGGTCTTGGCCAGTGCGCCAAGTTTGCGGCCCACCGCGGCGGCAACGCGACCCGAGATACCCGTGTCAATCTCGTCGAAGACGACGGTGGACACGGCATCACGTTCGGCGATGATCTCCTTCAGGATCAGCATGACCCGGGACAGCTCGCCACCCGAAGCGACTCTTGCCAAAGGAAGGGGGGCTTCGCCACGATTGGCCGAGACGTGGAACTCTACCTGCTCGACGCCGCTGGCATCGGCCGTGTAACGGCGTCCATCCTGCTCGTATAGGCCGTCGGGGTCTTCTTGTCGTTCCATATGAATGGCGAACTCGGCGTGCTCCATGCCCAGTGTCCTCAGCCCGTCTCCCACCTGTTGGCTCAGCGTCGCGCTGGCGCCCTTCCGCCCCTTCGAGAGGTCGGTGCACGCTGTGTGGAATGCTGCGAGGGCATCTGCTTCGTGCTGTTCAGCGGTAGCTATTTCACGTTCGAGATCCTGACCTCTTTCGGTGACGGCGGCCATCGACTCTGCACGAGCGAGAACACCAGCCAGGTCGGTCTCGTATTTCCGCATGACCCGCCGCAATTCCTGCAGCCGTTCGCGACTGCGTTCCAGACGTTCGGGGTCGGCCTCGAGTTGGTCAGCATAATGGCGTAACTGTCCTGCGAGATCCTCCACGCCATACACGAGCTCATTGAGTGACTCCAGATGCGGCCCCAGCGATTCGTCGATTTCAGAGAGGGCTTCCAATTCACGACGAGCGGTACCGAGTCGATCGATGATCGAGTTCTCATCTGTATACAGAGATGCTTGCAGGGTTCCGGCGGTCTCCACCAACGTTGTCTGATTCTCCAGGCGGCGGATATCAGCTTCCAGCTGTTCGTCCTCATTCGCCAGGGGTGCGAGAGCTTCGATCTCGGCGAACTGGAATTGCCGCAATTCGGCCTCCTCGGCCAGGCGCCGACTCTCGGCGCGAAGCTGAGTCCGCGTAGACCTCGCCTGCTCCAGCATGTCGAAGGCATTGCTCACAGCATCGGCCTGCTTGGTGAGCCCTCCACACTCGTCCAGAAAACGTGCGTGACTGTCGGGATTCAGCAGCGACTGATGTTCATGCTGTCCGTGAAGATCCACCAGCAATCTACCCGCTTCGCGGAGGCGGCGGACGGGCACCATCTCACCGTTGATGAAAGCGCGGGATCTTCCCTCCGCCCGAATCTCGCGGCACAGGAGCAGGTGTCCCTCGTCATCGAGTTCGACGCCCGACTCAGCCAAGCGTCCTGCCGTGGTGCTGTTGAGATCTATTTCGAAGAGTCCCTCGACGCGGCATCGGTCAGCACCACGGCGAACCAACTCGGTCGATACGGAGGCTCCAAGGATCGAATGCAGAGCGCCGATGAGAATCGATTTGCCCGCACCCGTTTCACCCGTGATCACCGTAAGGCCGGAGCCCAGCTCGATATCGACGGATTCGATCAGAGCAAAACTGTCGATTCGGAGTCGCCGAAGGCCACCGGGTAGAGATTTTGACTCAGACGCCATCCTCCGACCCCAGCCCGGAATCGTCGTCCCCGGCTTCTTCTTCGTCCGCGTTCAAGGGCTCCAGGAACTCAAGTTGGAATTCACCGCCCGTCTTCTCTACCAGGACCTGAACTCGCTTTCGCGTCTGATCCAGAAGCTTGGCACAATCTCGCGACGCCGAAATGCCGGCTTCGAAGACGGCCAAAGCGTCTTCCAGGCTGAGTTGCTCGGTCTCGAGCCGCTCTACACACTCCTCAAGGCGCTCCAAGGTGACATCGAAATTCGGCTCATCGCTGGCAGGGGGCGCTATCCGAGAGGTCTCGTCCGTCATCGTTCGATCTCCTCTACTCGAGCCGACGCTGCTCCATCCTTGAATCGAAGTCTCAATTGATCGCCCTGCCCGAGGTGTTCGATGCTCGTCACGGGTCGTCCCTCATGTTCACAATATGTAAAACCACGGGCCAGACTCGAAAGGGGGTTCACACCCGCCAGACGAACAGCGCCCATGGACAGCCTCTGGCGATGGCGCATCAGAGCATCATCAGCGGCGTCGACCAGTGCGGATCGAGCTTCGTCAAGGCGTTGTTCCTGCTGGTCGGCACGATCGCGCAGGCGCTCAAGACGCCGGAGTGGGTCAAGGTAGGTCAGCTCCCGTTGCCAGTGATCGAGAAGGCGGTCGATGCCACGGATGAGGCGTTGGCGCAACTGGGCGACGTGTTGCTGCAGTACCTGTGCCTCCTGGGCTACCAATTCGGCGGCCGCTGAGGGCGTGGGCGCCCGAACATCTGCCACGTCGTCGGCGATAGAACGATCCACCTCGTGGCCCACAGCGCTCACGACCGGGATTCCTGACGAGAAGATCGTCCGGACAACCGCTTCATCATTGAAGGGCCACAGGTCTTCGGGCGATCCTCCTCCCCGTCCTACGATCAGTATATCGACGCCACCGAACCGATTCAACCGTTGGATGGCCGCACAGATCGACGCGGGTGCGCCGTCTCCCTGCACCTGCGCAGGGGAGAGAATGATCTGTAGGCCGGGTGCCCGTCGCGACAGGATCTGGACAATATCCCGAATGGCCGCTCCTGTAGGGGAGGTCACCACACCAACACGCTGCGGATGTCGCGGGAGAGCTCGTTTGCGGGCAACGTCGAACAGCCCTTCCTCCTCGAGTCGAGCACGCAGTTGCTCGAAGGCCAGGGCCTTATCTCCCACACCAGCCGGCCGCATTCGAACGGCGTAGAACTGGTATCGACCGCCACGCTCGTAGACGGAGACATTCCCATAGGCGAGGATCTGCGTGCCCACTTCAGGGATGAAACGCAACTGCTGCGCGTAGAAGCGGAACATGACACAGCTGAGTTGGCTGTTGCGGTCTGTGAGCGTGATGTAGCAGTGGCCAGATCCGGGGCGTGTTACGTCCGAAACCTCACCCATCACCCAGAAGTAGGGGAGCGACTCTTCCAGGGCGCCTTTGATTCTGGCCGTGATATCCGAAACCGAGAGTGGGCCCGGAGGGGAGTCGCTGCCACCACCCATGGCTCTATTCCTCGTCACCCAGGTCGGAGGGTGCCGATCCCTGAGAGCGGATCTGCAGTCGTTCGATCGATGTTGCACGACCACTCTGTGCATCAATATCGACGAGGGCACCACACAGCAGCGGAGTTCCGTCGGCGGGCTTGAAGCGTGCTGGAACGCCATCGATGAAGCGCTGGACAGCGATCTCTTGTCGAGTGCCAATGACCGATTCCTGCACTCCCGTCATACCTGCATCCGTCAGATAGGCCGTGCCTTGGGGGAGCAGTCTCTCATCGGCGGTCTGGATATGAGTGTGAGTCCCAAGCACGGCACTGACCTGGCCGTCCAGATGGTAACCGAGGGCAATCTTCTCGGCCGTCGCTTCGGCGTGGAAGTCGACGACGATGCAAGGCGTCTCCTGCCGCAGTTCGTCAACCCGCTCGGCGCCGACGCGAAAGGGGCAATCGATGGCGGGCATGAAGGTTCGGCCCTGAAGATTCAGGACACCCACCCGTGTGCCGTCCCGGGCCTCCACGACGATGGAGCCATTTCCTGGGGCCTCTACAGGATAGTTGAGGGGGCGAAGGACTCGCTCTGCGCTGTCGAGGCGTCTAGCAAAATCGGCACGATTCCAGACGTGATTCCCCGATGTGACCACATCGACGCCGTAGGCGCGCAACTTGCGCACGATGTTGTCGGTCATCCCAAAACCGCCCGCGGCGTTTTCACCGTTGGCGATACACAGGTCGACGTGACGGTCCTGAATCAGTTGAGGGATGATCTGCGCAGCTGCGCGACGCCCGGGGCGAGCGTAAATGTCGGCGACAAAAAGAAGACGCAAAGTGATCAGCGTGCGTAGTGGATGGCGCGGATCTCGCGGATCACACAGACCTTGATTTGACCATGCTGGCCCAACTCCTCCTCGAGCAGGCGTGTGATGTCGTCAGCCAACTGGTCACCATACGCATCGTTTACGGTGGCACTATCAACGAGGACTCGCACCTCTTTGCCGCTCTGTAACGCATAGGCACCATCTACACCCGGCTGGTTGAGGGCGACCTCCTCGATCTGTCGCATCCGGCGAATGTAGTCCTCGACCTTCTCTTTCAGAGCACCAGGACGATGTGTCGAGATTTCATCGGCAGCCTGTACGAGAATGGCAACAGCCCTGCGGTTGGGTGCATTCTGCCGGTGGGTCTCAATGACCTCGACCACCTCTGCCGGTTCTCCGCATTTTCGCGCAAGGGCTGCACTGGCCTGTGAGGCATCGGTGCTGATGTCGTGATCGAGAGCACGAGCAATGTCGTGAAGGAGACCTGCGCGACGAGCAAGCTGCACATCCATGTCCAGTTCTTCCGCCATCATCCCGGCCAGATAACCGACCTCCTTCGCGTGCACCAGCAGATTCTGTCCGTAGCTGGTACGAAAGCGGAGTTTTCCGAGGCTTTCGAGCAACGGTTCACCCATATCGTGGATTCCCAGATCGAAGGCAACCTCGGAGCCGGATTCGCGGATCAGTTCCTCCACGTCCTCCAGACACTTCCCATACACCTCTTCGATACGACCGGGATGAATGCGCCCGTCGACGATGAGTTTCTCCAGCGTATTCTTGGCGACTTCTCGACGCAGAGGATCGAAGCTGGACAACATGACGATTCCCGGCGTGTCATCGACGATGACCTCCACGCCCGTAATCATGTCAAAGGAGCGGATGTTTCGTCCATCGCGACCGATGATCCGGCCCTTCATGTCGTCAGAGGGGAGATTGACGACGGAGACGGTGCTCTCCATCGCCAGTTCGCCAGCAAAACGTTCGATCGATCGGGCGATGATCTCTTTGGCTTCGCGATTGGCATTGGCAATGCCGCAGTCCTTGATCTCGCGTACCCGCCGAGCGGCGTACTGCCGTGCACTTTCTTCCTGCTGCTCGATCACCAGGCGGCGGGCATCGGCGCTGCTGAGGTCGGCCAGCTCCTCCAGCTGGATTCGGCGCTGCCGCAACATGTCTCGCACGCGCTCTTCGTCTCGGCTGATCTCTTCCTCTCGATTGCCGAGTTCCTGTTCGGTCTTGAGGAGACTACGCTCCTTGCTTTCCAAGACATCCACCTTGCGATCCAGCTGTTGTTCTCGCTCGGCGAGGCCGGATTCCTGTTGGCGAAGGGCGCGCTTGTTCCGCTCCAACTCCTGCTCGAGAAGCTCTCGCTCTCTGCGCCACTCGTCCTTCGCTTCCAGTGCTGCTGTCCGCTTGAGTGATTCAGCCTCTTGACGCCCCTCTTCGAGGAGTCGACCGACCTCGTCCTTGATGGATTCTAACCGATTGCGCCGAATGCGGCTGTTCATCAGCCATCCGGCAAAAAAGCCGAGTCCCAGCACCGCCAGTGCGAGTCCTACAGCACCCAGGATGAGGGGGATGGTCAACGTCGACTGCATCTAGAGAGACGACCCTTCGTCCTCATCGGGATCTGAGACGCCATCCAAGATGGGGACGTCAGCGGGGGGCGAACGGTCGCTGGATGGGCTCTGGGTATCGAGTCGCGGACCATCGGTCAGCCCTGTCGAATCGAAACGCCGAGTGTGAGATTCCTCCGTGTCCGTCGGCGAAGCATCGCCCGTGTCCGATTCGCGGCCCGAAGAGCCCAGGTTCGAAGAACCCAACTCGGAAGAACCCAAGTCACCGAGGCGTTGCCCGAGTGAATCAGACAACCGAGACGTGCGCTCTGCAATTTTCTCTTCTACCGTGTCGGCCTCGCGCTGAAGTCGGAGAAGCTCGTCAACCAACTCCAGCCCCGTTAGGACAGCCACCTGCAGTGGCCCCTGCCGAGAGGACCGGTGAGAGACCTCCCGCATGCGTTCGTCGACGAGTTTCGCCACACGACGCACATGGTCATCGGCCTGCTCGCCCTGAGAGGCAAAGGCGTACTCTCGGTCGAGGATACTGACCTTCACGACTCGGGTGGCGCACATGCGTCAGTCTCCTGACTCACGGTGCTCAAGCACCGCGCGTAGTGGTGTCAGCCTGTGGCGCCGGCGGCGGGAGCAGAAGAGGCGGCCTCGATGACCCCAATCAGGCGTTCGAGCCGCGTTCTGACTTCGTTTCGGCTCTGCTGCGATTCCTGTAGATCGCCTTCCATCTGTGACAGGCGGGTCTGCGCATTGGCAAGTTCGGACTGGGTGTTCTCTAGTTGCCCAACCCGCTCCTTCATACCTTGGTTTTCGGAACGCAACTGCTCAAGCACCTCAAGCAGCCGATTCAGCTCGTCTTCGAGGCGCTTGAAATTTCCATCTACTCCAAGTTCAGACATGGTCGACTTTCGTCAGCGAAGGCGTGCCCCAAAGGCGTCGCCCAAACGTTTCAGAATGCGGTCGATGACCTGATCGGCGTCACGGTCTTCCAGTGTGCCACTATCCGATCGTAGGCTAAGGGAGAAGGCGAGACTGTGCTTTCCCGTCTCGACTTGATCGCCTGTGTAAACGTCGAAGACTTCGACGGTCTCAACCAGCGTAGGGTCTACACGACGGATCTCTTCGATGATCTGACCCGCTGCGACACCCGTGTCGAGCACGACCGCCAGGTCGCGCTCAATCGGGGGGAACTTGGGGAGAGGCACATAGTCGTTGCCCCATTCAGACCAGAGGCGGGCAACGCACGTACCTTGAATCTCAAAGATATAGACGTCTCTATCCACATCAAAAGCGGCGCACAGATCTCGATGGGCCTGCCCCCAATGACCGATGGTTTCGCCATTTCGTAGAATCCGGGCCCCCTGGCCGGGACGCAGGAAACCCACCGACTCGTCGATGGATTCATACGTCACCTCGGATCCATGCCCAGATTCGCGTCCAGACTCGGAATCGAGCAGGAGCGCATCCACAACACCCTTGAGGTCAAGCACGTCGACGTCTCGATGATCACCGCGCCAGGCAGATGCGCTGGCCTGTCCAGCCATCAGACCACCCACGAGCAGACTCTCGTCCGGCAGGGATCCGGGATGAGGTGAGAAGACCCGTCCCACTTCAAATAGTCCAACCCCAGACTGCCGTTGATTGAAATTTCGTCTCGCCACATCGAAGAGCCCTGGTAGCAAACTCGTTCGCAGATGCGAGACCCCTTCGGCAGGCGGATTGGCCAGTCGACAACCAGTGGTGCCCATCAGCTGGGTCCATCGATCATCGACAATGCTCGGGGAGATGATCTCGTCGAGTCCCAGTTCCACCAAACCCTCTCGGAGTGATCGGGCAATGTCGTAGCCGCCTCGGGGTTGTTGGGGAATAGGTCCGCGGACGATTTCGGCGCCCTCTACCTGGTGGTATCCATGGATTCGCCCGACTTCCTCGACCAGGTCGACTTCACGCTCCAGATCTGGGCGGAAGGCAGGGACCGTCACGACCAGATCCTGGTCGGATCCGCGGTCCACGACGCATCCCAGGGCCTGCAGAATTCTACGACACTCATCGGAGTCGATATTCGCTGACAGCAACTGACTGGCGCGCTCAGGTCGAAGGGGAATCTGAGGCAGGCTTGTCGGCGCCGGATAGACATCGATGGCGCCGTCATCGATGACCCCTCCTGTGATCTGAGCGAGAAGGTCCGCCGCCCGTTCAGAGGCGAAGGCCGCCATCGCCACGTCTGCCCCTCGTTCGAAGCGAGCCGATGCTTCGGTGCGTAGTCCGAGCCGACTCGCGGTCTGGCGAACCGTTCGTCGATCGAAGAAGGCCGACTCGAGCAGAATGTCCGTCGTCGAATCGTCCACCTCCGAGTTGGCGCCTCCCATGATCCCCGCCAATGCGACAGGACCGACGCCGTCGGCGATGACCAGATCTTCGGGCGTGAGTTTCTGGTCGGTGCCATCGAGCGTCTGCAGCGGTTCGCCCGGGATGGCACGACGCACGACGATCCGGCCTTCGCGCAGTCGGGCAAGGTCAAAGGCGTGCAAGGGTTGACCAAGTTCGAGCATGACGAAATTGGTGACGTCCACCACGTTGTTGATCGGTCGCTGTCCCACGGCACGCAAACGGTTCTGTAGCCACGAGGGCGACGGCGCTACCTGGATACCGCGGAGGATGCGAGCCACATACCGTGGGCAGCCCACCGTATCGTCGATATCGACGCGGCACGTCGTTTCGACCGGTGGTCCCTGGGCATCGAGTTCGAACCGAGGAAGGTTGAGGGGCCTCTGAGACAGGGCCGACACTTCACGGGCGATCCCCACGATGCTGAGGCAATCGGGACGATTGGGTGTTACCTCAAAGTCGATGACGACATCGTTCAGACCCGCCGCATCGGCGTAGGGCGTTCCGACCGAGTAGTCGCTGGGCAATACCATGATTCCGGATGCGTCCGTGCCCAACTCGAGTTCGACCTCGGAGCAGATCATGCCACTGGAGGCCACTCCTCGTAACTTCGCCTCACCAATACGAGTACCATCCGGCAGCGTGCTGCCCGGCAAGATCACTGCGACTCGCTGGCCGGTGTCCACGTTAAGCGCACCGCAGACGATCGTGCGCGGCGCACTCTCACCCACGTCTACGGTGCAAACAGACAGGCGGTCAGCATTCGGGTGCTGAGCACGATCCAGGACGTGGCCCACTATGACCCCATCGAGGCGAGCCCCCAGATCTTCGACCGCCTCTTCCTCGAGGCCGGCCATGGTCAGGCGTTCGACGAGTTCTTCGATGTCCCAATCGACCTCAACATAGTCGGCGAGCCACGAACGGGTGATTTTCACCGCATCAGCCTCCGAATTGCCTGGTGAACCGTAGATCGCTCTCGAGGAACAAGCGGATGTCGTCGATGCCGTAGCGGATCATCGCAACACGCTCGATGCCAAATCCGAAGGCGAATCCTGTGTACTTCTCAGCGTCGTATCCGACGGAGCGGAAGACGTTCGGGTCGACCATCCCCGCCCCACCGATCTCGATCCAACCCGTCCCTTTACATACCCGACAACGCCCCCCACCGGCATGGCCCTCGCCGCTACAGATGCTGCATGAGAAGTCGAACTCAACGCTGGGTTCGGTGAACGGGAAGAAGTGTGGTCGAAAGCGGATTTCGGTCTGGTCGCCCATTACCTGTCGTCCGAGGGTTGTCAGGGTCCCCTTCAGTTCGGCCAGCGACACACCTTCATCTACGTAGAGCCCCTCGATTTGGTGGAAGACCATGTGATGCGTCGCATCGACGGTCTCCTTTCGGTAACAGCGGCCCTGCGAGATGACCCGCACCGGGGGAGGCTGGTTCTCCATCACGCGAATCTGCACGGTGGAGGTGTGTGTTCGCAGTAGATGGCCATCATCCAGATAGAAGGTGTCGTGTTCGTCACGGGCTGGATGATCGGCCGGGGTGTTGAGGGCATCGAAGTTGTGGAACTCATCGTCCACCTCCGGTCCATCGGCCACAGCGAAGCCCATACTGCGCAAGACGTCGACGAGTTCATCCGTCATCGCCGTGAGGGGATGTTTGCGTCCGCGGTGCCCCCGGCGCCCGGGCAGTGTCACGTCAAGCGCATGGGCCTGCTCGGCCAGATCCTGCAGCGCGAGCTGGCGCTTGTCGAGGGCGCTGTCGATCTCGCGCTGTGCTTTTCCGGCTGCCTGGCCGACGACCGGGCGTTCCTCGGCCGATAGTTGGCCGATGCCGCTGAGGATCTCACGGAGCCGACTGCGTCGTCCCGCGTATAACACGCGGAGTTCCTCGAGGGATTTCAGATCGGAGGCGGTGTTGATTGCACCAATCGCCGCCTCACGAAGTTCATCGATTTCACGCACCATGAACTACCCCGATCGGCCGTGAGGTCGGGAGGGTAGTTCCCGACCTGCAGGTGGAAGAACCCGGCGGCGCGTCTCGATACGATGAGACGACAAGGGGCTTTCAGGAGACGGGTGGCGTCACGGGAGCCAATACAAGCACCCTCGGGGAACGTGGCGTTCCGGGGAAACGATACCCTACACCTCTCCTGACAGCTCCGGCGGAGCGCCGGGTCACACGCCCTTGAAGGCGTGCTTACGAGAGGTGGGCCTTTGCTTGCTCGGCGATGGCGGTAAAGGCCTCTGGGTCACGGACGGCTATATCAGCCAAGACCTTGCGGTTTACATCGATCTCGGCCTGGCCCAACCCGTGAATCAACTGGCTGTACGAGATCCCATTGATCCGGGCTGCGGCATTGATGCGAGCAATCCACAATCTGCGAAAGTCTCGCTTACGACGGCGTCGATCACGATAGGCGTATGACTGCGCGCGATCGACGGCTTCCTTAGCGGTGCGAAAGAGGCGGCTGCGTGCGCCGAAATAGCCACGAGCCTTCTTGAGGACCTTATTGCGACGTCGACGGGTCGCAACGCTGTTCCGTGTACGGGGCATCGGTGGAAGTTCCTCCTACTTCAGACCCAGCGAACGCCGGACATTCTTCATGTTGGCGGAAGACACTTCATGACTCTTACGCAACTGTCGCTTGCGCTTGGTCGAGCGCTTGCCAAGAAAGTGATCTCCGAAGGCGCGACCCCGCTTCAGGGACTTGTTCCCCCGTTGCTTGATGCGCTTGGCGGACGATTTGTGGGTCTTCAGCTTAGGCATGGTTCACAGGATTCCGGTATGCGTGCCTTGATATCTTGATCCCGGAGAGGAGAGCAGCCAGGCTGAAACAGCCAGCTTGGACAGGCCGGAATCTGAGAGGACACGCTGAAAATGTCGTGCAGAATTCGAACTGGCGAATATAGATGAGGCTCCGGAACCTGTCAACGCGTCCCGGAGCCTCGAAAAACGGTGTAGTAGCGCCCAAACTGCTTCAGATACAGCCTACTTCAGATACAGCGCCTTGCGCACGATTCGTTCTGTGCCGGTGAGCAATTCGATCAGATAGACACCTGCCGCAACGGGTTGAGAGCGCTCATCTCGACCCCGCCAGACGAGGCCGTGATGGCCGGCTGTCCGGGTCTCGTCGACGAGGGTCCGAATGGGCTGACCGAGCAAGTCGAAGATCCGCACACGCACCCTCTGGCTCTCGAGAGTCTCCGGCACAAAGAAGGAGATCGTCGTTTCCGGGTTGAACGGATTCGGATAGGCCGGATACAGCACAAACTCCACCGGGAGGGCATCTACCGTGACATGCTCTGGCGCGGCGATCGAGAGGGCACGATCTGTGCCTGCATGACCGAGGGCATCACCCAGGCGAAGGGTCATCGCCCCGGGGTAGAGTCGTTCAAAGCGAAGCGTCGGCATGTCGAGGGCAAACGCTTCCTGGTCGATACCACGAGCGAAGGCCAGCTCAATGGACCCGGGGCGTAGATCCCGAGACCAGAGCAGCGAAGCAGCGGTCCCCGGTTGATCGTGAACACCCATGAACCTCAATTGGCTGGGATCGAACTCCACAACCGTCGCCAGGCCGCGAAGGGGCGGCTCACCCGTCCATCTCAGCGTCGCCTCGACAAAGTCGGTGGCGGATGGTCTGTCCTCGGTGGACAGGATCAGCCCGTCGAGGCCTGAGTCGTTGGTCAGAGCCACAGGACGTGCACTCGCCCCAAAGGTGTCGGCGAAGAAGAAGAAATCATCCAGATCGACGATTCCCCCTGAGTTGTTGAAGTCGCCGCGCGCGTCGGTAGTGCCATACAGATCTGCAAAGGCGAAGAAATCGTCGATGTCGACGATGCCATCATCGTTCAGATCCGTCGGCAGTGGGCTGCGGACACGGACCACAGAGACGGCCTGAATCTGAAGCGTATCCGGTGTACCGAAGCCCTCGCTCAGTAGCTGAGCCGTCTGTATTACCACTTCCGTCTCTGTATCGGATGCCGCACCAGAGTCGATGACCAACAGGAGTCGTCCCAACGCGCCGTCCCCTGACGAACCTTCATCTGTGGCACCCGCCGTCGTGTCCGTGGAGACTTCAATTCGAACCTGACCGGCAGTCGAATTGGTGACGGTGGCTGTCGCTTCCGTCAACAGATTGGCACCGTCGGCTCCCTCAGTCTCGAAGCCGGCAACCTGCAGAACGGCGGGGTCGAAGGTCAGGTCTACGGTGGCCTGGATTACACTGATGGCCTCAGTGACGTAGATATCCACGCCGATCGTATCTCCCGCAGGGCCACCTCCGGTGGCCGCCTGTTGATTTCCGACCGACGGATCGAGGTCCAGTGAGACGAGGGTTGAAATCTGTCCAAACCCAGATACGGGGATCGTCACAGTCGAACGATCTGGATCATTGGTGTCGAAGGAGATCGTCGTCGACAGGGCACCGCGGCTTGCCGCGACATAACGCACGTCAAGCGTCTGTGTTTCATCTTCCAGGACCTGACTGGCGCTGAACACGGAGGTGAGCTCGAGGTTGCCCACCTGCAGATTGCTGATGACGAGTGTCGTGCGACCTGGATTCGACAGAGACAACGTGGCCGACGCTGAATCGCCGAGCGTCACCGTGCCAAAATCGATGCTGTCGGGTCCCAGCAGGGCGACGGGGATCGCCCGGGCGTCGACGATCCACTGGACGTGGGTCGAATCGGTACCGTCAAGAATCCGCGTGACCACGGTGTCTGCCGTCGTCGTATCCGGGACATGAAGGAATTGGTCATCCGTTTCGCCACTCTGAACGACGCCATCTACAAGCCAGCGGAAACTCAGCCCGTCGCCTTCCTCATCGCTGGCCGAGACGCTGAACACGATTCCCTGTCCCGGATCGAAGAAGAAGAAGGAGTCTACCGGAGCTCGATTGACCAATACGGGTGCATCGTTGACGGCGCTGACGAGGATCGTGAAAGCCTGCGACACCACATTTCCACCCGGATCGCTGACCTGCACCGTCACATCGTGTGACCCTGTGTCCGCCTGGACCGGTGTCCAGCGGATCGTTCCGGTCGTGTCGATCGTCATCGATGCGGGGGATGTCGTCAATTCGAAGCTGAGCGCCTCGCCTTCCTCATCGGTCGCGATGACACTGTATTCATACAGCGCATCCTCGGGGGCTGTCGTATCGGTTGAGCTGGTGATGATGGGATCGTCATCGACTTCGATGACGGTAATACCAAAACTTGTCGAGTCGGTCCCGCCTTGCCCGTCCTCCACCTTGACGACGACGGAATTCGCTCCGACATCGGTTTGCACAGGCGTCCAAGACACCACGCCGGAAGAATCGACAAGGAGCGAATCTGGGCCCGAGGTGAGGGTAAAGGTGAGGGAGGTATCTGCCACATCGATGTCGGTGGCGGACAGCTGAAGCGTGAAGAGCTGATCTTCGGCTGTACTCGTGTCGGCGATGGACACGAAACTCGGGGCATCGTTGGTATTGAACACGGTGAGCGCGAAGGACTGCGTCGCCGATTCACCGCCCTCGTCGGTCACCAGAATCTCAACAGGGGCGGACCCCGTGTCCTGCTGCGTCGGAGCCCAGGTGACGAGCCCGTCTGCATCGATGGTCATGCCTTCGGGCCCACTGACCAGGGTGAAGGTCACGGCATCCTCATCCAGTTCGAGAATCTCTACCGTATAACTGAATGCACTGTCTTCAAAGGCTTGTGTCGGTGCCGTACTTGTGATTCGCGGGGACTCGTTGGCTGGTCTGACACGTACAGGAATGAAGTGACGGGCATTGGTGCCATCGCCGTTGAAGATCTGCAATCCCAGGAGCCAGGAGCCCGTATCGGCAATGGTCGGCGTCCAGGTGATAGGGAACTCCCGCACGCCGGGCGTGAGGGCATCGGCGAAACCAGGAGGGTTGTCGTGGCCGGACACCGGATCGACGAGGACGATATTCTTCTCTTCGTTCAATGTCGGTGTGTAGGTCCACTCGGTCCCCTGCACTACGAGCGAGTCGGGCAGTGCAGTGGCGCCGATCTCGATGGTCGTGCCCGCTGCGGGTGCATCTCCATTCGACGGGCCACCGGTATAGCCGATGTCATTGCGAACGCCGCCACCGGATGTCAGAGCGTCACGGAGACCGACAATCGGATTGCCTGCCTCACGGGCGCCTGAGCCTGACGTAATCTGGAAATTGCTGGTCGCCGTATTCAGAAACAGCGGGTCTGCGTACACGTTGCCACCGGCACTGCTGGCTGAAGAGAAGGTGGGAACGATTGAATTGAGCGTACCAAGGGCACCTGTCGTATCGGCTTCAAAGGTGACGTTCACGATCGGCCATACACGCGTCGTGTCGGGAAAGTCCGCTTCTGAAAAAACCTCCAACACGTAACTGGCAAAACCCAGATTTCCTGAAGGGGTGTGGATGATCTCTACACGCAGGGCGTTGTTACCCACATGCGTCGAATCCGGGGTCCAGCGAATGATTCCCGCCTGCCAATCTGCAGTGGCAACTTCCGGAGGCAGATCGCTCGTATTGATCCGATTGAAGCTGTAGTCCGATTTGTCGCCATCGACTTCGATGATATACTCATACGTCGACCCGACTTTTGCGATCGTATCCGGCCGATTCGTGACGAAGCTGGGCAGAGATATGCCGAAATCGTCGAGGGTGAGTGTATCGCGAATCGTGCGCTTCACCTTCGTACTGTCTTTCTCTTCAGACAGTTGGAGAATATCCACGTCCCAGAACAAGTTGTAGCGAACCAGGGGGGCGTCCCCGGAGACCGAGTCGATGATCGCTGGGATCTGGTCGCCGGACTCAGCGAAGAAAATGTTGCTGCTGATATCGGTGCGGTTCCCCGTGGTCAACACCGCGGGCGCGTTGTTCAGATAGAAGGTGTTGTTGCGAACCACGTCTCTCTGCGAAGTGTCAGAAAACGTGTTGTGCAGACTCAACAAGGACCGATCTGAGCCTGTCGTGCCATTCACCCGAACCGTGTTGTTGAGAAACTTGAGGCGACCATCTTTGACATAGATCACCTCGCCCGCGTCCGTCGCCTTGTTGCCGATGATGCGGGTATTGGCCACCCTGAGTGAGCAGGTCTCGCAATAGATCGCGCCGCCCTGATCGGCAGCACCATTGAGCAAGGCTATGTCCCGCAGGACGAAGTCGGAGGTGGGGGCTGTGATGGTGAAGATCCGCGAGAGTCCTTGCGCGTCGAGCAGGACACCACCCGGGGAACTCACATAGATCCCCGATTGTGTAATCTCGAAGGGGAAGGTCTCACCCGAACTGGGCGAGTACATCCCACTGGTCAGATTGATCACGTGAGGTCGCCCGTCGGTGATCACGTGTGCGACTTTCAGCGCGTGTGTCAGCGTCTTCCAAGGTGTGGACGCATCCTGCGCGACAATGTGACTGCGACGATTGTCTCCCGTGCTGCTATCGACGTGAAACGTCAACGCATCCACAGGGGTGCGCCACAGGACAGAACCCAGTAGGACGAGGGACAGAGTTCGCTGAATCATTCGTCGTTTTCGGTGGTCAGTCAGGGGACTGCGGGGGCACGTCACGGGGCCGATCCGGAGCGAACCTGGGGGGAAGACCCCAGGAAATACCTCAAAAAGTCCGATCTTCCAGCAACTGGAGAACGACCGGTCTGACGAAGACACCATCCAATGGCATTTTCGACAGAGCGTCGGCCATCAACTCGACGCGCTCCAACAGGGGCAGGTTCCGATCGATCAGGATGAGATCTCGGCCTCCCACACGGCAAAGGCCTCCCCGTGGACCTGCCAGGGGCTCGTGGCGTACCTCGATGGCCAATTGCTCGGCCAGCGATTCGAGTTCCTGCAGCATCATCGCGTGTTCCAAAATCGGGCAAGCTCCACCTGCTCGTATACCAATCGGCGCACGTTTCGCTAAGATAGCCAGATCGGTGGTTGGTGAACAGCTAAATAATGGATAATATACCCGCCTATGCACCCCCCTCGACGTGACGGGAAACACTCTTTGGACACAGCGGTCCATCTGCCGGAACATCCTCGGGGAGAGTGGGTTCTGGTCACCAATGACGACGGAGTCGACTCTCCTGCGCTGCGTCCACTGTTGACGGAGATCTCCGAGTTGTGTCCCGTGGTGGGCATCGCTCCAGCACAGGAATTCAGCTGGACCTCAAAGACACTCAGTCGCTTTGCCCGTCCAAGGCTTGAACGCCAGGACGAGGATCTGCCCTGTCCGCTGTTTTCTCTGGATGGATCTCCCGCCGATTGCGCAAACGTCGGCGTCCATTGTCTCTACTCAAACCCTCCGTCTCTGGTCGTGTCAGGAATGAATGTCGGGGCCAATGCAGGTCTCGCGTTCCTGCTCAGCTCGGGTACGGTCGGTGCCGCCGTTGAGGGAATGCTGTCGGGTGTTCCCTCTATCGCATTCTCCGTGCAACTGCGGGCTCAGGATTATGCTCGCTGGCGAACAGAACGAGAGGATTTCCTCGAGTCGACCTGGAAGAATGGGGCTGCCGTCAGCGGGCAGATCACGGCAGAGGTCCTGACCCATGGCCTGCCGGCGGGTTCTTCCGTCTTGAGTGTGAACATGCCCCCGGATATCCAGATCTCCACACCCCGCTGTCTCACGCGGGTTACCCCAACCAGTTATGGTTCATTCTTCCGACAGTGCGATGACGGATCCTTCGAACATCACTACAACGGCTATCGCCGCGTCGGATCTGGCGAAGATGGCGATATCGAAGTGCTGGAAAGGGGTCAGGTGGCCATGACGCCCCTACGCTTCGATCTGACGGCCCCCATCGATTCTACCGACCAGGCGCGTTTCGAAACGGGCAGTGGTCGGTGAGCCCTGACTGCGCATTTCGCCCCGCGCGTCGCTGGCTGTGTTATGCGGGTGGCGCATTGGTCTATGCCATGCTGCCCGGAATGGTCAGTGCGCAGCAGTCAGCGGCCGACAGCACGGCGTCGACGCCAGACAGTCTCACGCAGCCTCGACGCCAACGACTGATCGGAGGCACCACCCGGCCAACCGTCGGCGCCGTTCGCTGGATGGCCAAGCGGCGACAGGTACGACTGCGGGGACGCGATTACGGTGCAACGGGACTGCCCATCATCTACTACAGCCCCTCCTCTGGCTGGAACAGAGGCGCTCGCCTACAGGTCGCGGATTACTCGCGCAGACCCTACCGGTACAAGTTCACCTTCCATTCGGTGAACTCCACCAAGGGCAAGCGGACGAACTACATCCGCCTGAAGGTTCCTCACATCTCTGGGACGGGATGGGGAATCCAGCTGCGGTTCAGTTCGCATCGGGATATCCGCGCACGTTACTACGGACTGTCCAATGACAGTGATCGCAACGAGGATCTGGTCGACGTCAACCACGTGGATTTCCTGGATGAGAAGTATTACTTCTACATCCTGGAGCAGCCGAGTGTTTTGCTGAGGCTGGTTCGAGCGATCTATGGCCCCGTTTCACTCTCGATGGGTCTGGGGCTGGAGCGCAACGACGTGAGTCCCTCCGGTGACGTCTCCTTCTATGTTCAGGAGGGCACGCCCGATGGCGTGGTGGATGGTGTCTCCGGCTTTGTCAGTTTTACCCTCGTGTGGGACACGAGAGACGACCCCAGCATCCCACGAGAAGGCCTGTTTCAGGAGTGGTCGTACGAAACATCCCGGAACTCACTGCTGGGGCTCTTCTTCGAGGAGATCGACTTCCAGCGATACACAGTCACCGATGCCAGATACTGGCCCGTCGGGGAACGGTTGAACATCGCCCACCGAACGATCTTCGAAGCCCTGAAAGGCGCGGTGCCCCTGTTCGCCTACGGCGAATTTGGTGGCAGTCTTCGGGTAAAGGGGCTCGGCGGCTCAGACACTCTGCGTGGCTTCGATCGTCAGCGGTTCACCGACAACATTCGGCTCGCGACCAACACCGAGGCCCGCTACCATCTGGGTAGCAGGCGTTTCTTGAAGCAATACTTCGAACTTCACGGCATCGGTTTCTTCGATACAGGCCAGGTGTCACCTGGGGTCAGCGGTCTGAGTCTGGGGGGTAGCCACGTCACCACTGGTGTAGGCCTGCGTACCTACTGGAATGCTGACTTTGTGTTGCGCGTAGAGGTGGGTGTGTCTGCAGAGCAGGCGTTCATGGCCTTCAAATACCGTAACATCTTCTAGGCGGCTTTCCGCTGGCCCTCAGTCACGGTGTCGTTACCGACGCGGCAGAGCGGGCCCCAATCGACGACCTGCCCAGGCGGCACCCAATCCCACAACGAGGTCCTTCGGAAGTGGCGCCAGGCCAAGATGAAAGATGCTCACTGCGTCGAGTTCGCTGGCCAGGACGTAGCGAAGGTTGAGGAAGAGTCCCGCAACGCCGACAGCGTAAATGATGAGAAGCCCCACACCCACAGCCAGGCAGGCCCGCAGGAAGCTGGGGGAGTGTCCGGCCACGACGCCGACCCCCAGCGCGCCGGGCACAAATCCCACCAGATAACCGAAGGAGGGTTCCAGGACATACTGAGGGCCGCCGCCCTTGGCAAACACGGGGAATCCGACGAGTCCGACCAGCAGGTACACGATCTGACTCATCGAGCCTGCTCGAGGGCCCAACCACAAGCCCGCCAGGCAGACGACGCCGGTCTGTAGGGTGAGGGGGACATAGGGAAGGGGAATGCGCAGATGAGCGCCTACCGCGGTCAAGGCGGCAACCAGCGCAATACGGGTCAGCAGTCCGGGTGTGATCGTTGGGCCTGTTCAGGATTCGGTGGTGCCTCTGCATGCGGCCATTGCGTCCTGGGCCGGGGCCATCAGGGCGATGAGTCGCGACAGGGTCGTGGCCAACTCGTTTCGTACGACGACGCAGTCGACGAAGCCATGTTCCTGGACATTCTCCGCAATCTGGAATCCCTCGGGCAACTCATCAATCCCCATGAACTGCTTGATCACGGATTGGCCTGCAAAACCGATCCGGGCACCTGGCTCGGCAATGATCAGGTCACCAAGCATGGCCAAGCTCGCCGTCACGCCGCCGTAGGTAGGATCTGTCAGGAGGCACACATACAGCAATCCATGATCGGATAGGCGACGCAGTCGAGCACTGATCTTCGCCATCTGCATCAGGGAGAATGTGCTCTCCTGCATGCGAGCCCCGCCTGACTGGCATACGAGCAAGAGTGTCCGGCGATCTTCGATGGCGCGATCGATCAGGCGCGAGATCTTTTCGCCCGTCGCACCTCCCATGCTGCCGAGGATATACCGGGTGTCCATCACGCCGAGGGCGACCGGTTGTCCGCCGATCGTACAAACCCCCGTGGCAATCGCCTCATTCATCGAAGCACTGCGACGCGCTTCCCGAATCCGTTCACCATACCGCCGATGGTCACGGAATTTCAATGGATCTGCAGTGGCCAGCTGTGGGTTGATCTCCGTAAAACTGTCGTTGTCAGTGAGCAGATCCACGTAGCGCCCGTGGCCGATCGGGAAGTGGTTGGAGCAGTGAGGACAGATCCATGAATTGCGTTCCAGAGCCGCCTGATAGGTGGTCTCACCGCACCGTTTGCAGTTGGTCCAGATCCCTTCGGGCAAATCACGTTTAATTCGTGTGAGAATGCCCGACTTCATGCGTTCGATCCAATTCACGGTTACCTACACCAACCCACGGCGGCGCAGGCCGACAAAGGCCACTCCCGCAGTCAGCAACAGTCCTACCGAAGCCAGCACCGCCGTCGGCACGCGCGAGTTTGACGGCGACGTCGCGGCTGCCACCTCACCGGTGTCCGCCGTCGCGAGTGCCAATACGTGTTCGGCACAAACGTCGGGGTTCGGTGTCGACGGTGGTTGCAGGGCTGAGTGGGCCAGGTCTTCTGTCATTCGCAACCGCTGAACCTGCACGCAAATGCCGCGGTCGAGGGCAATCTCAGCAGCCATGTCCTCGCGGGATCTATCATCCAACTCGCCATCGATGAAAGCCGAAAGCCGTTCATCTGGGCCACCGCCGGAGCCGAGTCGCCAACCGAACCACACACGCATCCGATACCACATACTCACACCAATCCTCTACGCTGAAGGTCATCTGCCAATTTGCGGCGAGCCCCATGAATCCGCGAACAGACGGTACCCACGGGTACCTGCAGGATACGAGCGACGTCATCGTATCCGAGTTCCTCGAATCCATGAAGAACCAGAGCCTGTCGCAGCGGTTCTGGCAGCCGGTCGATAGCTTCCAGGACCTTCTCCCTCGTGTCTTGCGCCTGATAGGCCCTGTCAGGATGCTCCGCAGAACGGCTCCGAACCATCTCCACATCCGCCTCGGCGTCGCCATCGAGGCCCAAGCGCGACCAGGCCGAGCGTGACCGGTCCCGCTGGCGATTCAGACTCAGACGCCAGACGATGCGTAAGATCCAGGTCTTGAGGGAAGCTTCTCCGCGAAACTCAGCCAGCGCGCCGTGAACCTTGATGAAGGCATCCTGCACGATCTCTTCGGCGTCGCCCGCATTGCGTAGAACCTTGTAGGACACGTGATAACAAAGGCCATGGTACTGACGAACCAGATCACCAAAGGCACGCTGGTCGCCTGCCAGCACACGCTCAACACGCGCGGCGTCGTCGGCGTACTGTGCCGTGCGGATCCACAACTTGGGTGGAGACGTCTGCCCGTTGGGAGCGTTCATGTCCTGTGTAGACACCGTGATCACCGCCCATCTTCGGGGAAATTTGATCGACAGGTCCGGTCGCCTGAGCGTACAACCCTTGCTCTGTGACCTAACTGTTACCACTGGAACTGGTTACGCCGACAGAGATCTGAAGATCGGGGTGAGAAAAGAGATCTGTCAAACGATCGGATATATGTGCGGGAGACCACCTGCCGGTCATCGACACATCTGTCGAACGAAGAGGAGGAGAAGGCCGATCCCATGGAACGTCACTCAACGGCGACCTCTCCGGTTGCCGCCGGCCCTGAGTGAGGTATATTTACGCGTCTGTCGCGGAACGATTTGCGTGTCTCAGGGCCACGAGCGTCTGCGACCAGACGCAGGAAAGGACCATGCGAATTCTTTTTGTCCGTCACTATATCCTCGCTGCCGCCGCGATGGCCCTCTTGCTATCGTCAGCAGTCGAGGCACAGGAAGAGGTTGTGGTCAAGGCCGATTCCGTCCGCAAGTACCGATTTCTCGGCAAGACATCGCGAGACAAAAAAGATCACCAAGCTGTTGTCGATTACTACACTGAGCTGCTGAAGTATCAGGAACCGGATCGGCGGACACTCTACTACATAGGGCGCGCTCACCTTGCCCTCGGTGCCCAAGCTGGGGCCAAGGTTGCCTTTCTCGAGGCGGCCGCGCTCGATTCTGCGCATGCCAACACGGCTCTGTCTCTCTATCAGATCTTTTCCTCTGAATCAAAGCCCGACAGCGGTTGGGTTTTCCTCAAGCGATTGCTGGAAAAAAAGCCGAACGACACCCGCCTTCTCGGCTTCCGCCGAGCCCTCGGCGACCAACATCGGCGTCGCGCGAACGCCGAAGCCGCCCTCTTTCACTATGAGGAGCTGGCCGACCATCGCGCTATCGCAGCCGAGCTGCGCGCTGAATTAACGGAGCTGATCGCCGTGATCTACAGTGATCTTGGTGACGCTGAGGCGGCGCTCGCTTGGCGCCAGCGACTTCTCGGAGAGACGGGCACCCATCAGATCGAAACCCTCCGAAAAATGGTCGATCTGCAGTTAGAAACGGGTGACTTCGACGCCGCTTTCGCCACGTTGCGGGAACTCACCATCAGCGACTCAGCCGGACGCTATTCTCACTATCTGAGGCTGGCCGAACTCGGCGAACGGCGCGGCGACGAGGACATCCGGCTCGTTGGACTCGAAGGAATGGCTCAGGTCCAGCCCGATGATCTGGAGAACGTGGCGACGCTGGTCCAATTCCATATCCAAGCCGGAGACACTGACGCCGCGATGCAATGGATCGGTAAAGGGCTCGGTCGCCAGCCGGGTCACGCGCATCTGCTGATTCTTCGAGGCGACCTGCTGCGGGAGGCGGGCAAGGCCGAGGATGCGGTGGCCAGCTTCGAATCTGCCTTAGCCGATCCGAATTGGGAGGCCGTCGCACAACAGAGAATCTGGCAGATCCACCCTCCCGAGACCGAGGAAGAGAAACTGCGCCGCCAATTCTTCGGCAGTGACTCCTCGGGAGATGATGATCGCTCTGAGACGCGGGATAGCAGCGGGGGCCAGGCGGAATCAGAGACTCTTCCCTACCGACTCGTTGAAGAGAAGGACATTAGCTATCCAGGTGTCTCACGTCGAACGTACAGGCTAGTCTTTGACGTAGACACCGTACCCACTCCGGAACAAATGAGGATGACGATGGTCGCGTTCTGGAAGGAAGGGAGAACGGGGCACGACGAGGTTACCATCTGGGGCTACTTGCCTGAAATGGACGTACAAAACCTCGCCTATGCAATTGCGGAGTTCCCCAAGGACACTTCGCCGGACTTCATGGTCATCGACGGCGCGGCCTACAACACGCGATGGTGGGATGAAGTAGCCAAGGCAGATGGCGACGAAGTCCGTCCCATGACAGCCGAGCCAGCGGAGTATCAGGGAAGACTGAGCCTCGAACGGGACGGAAGCACAGTCAGGCTTCGATTCCAGTCGGACCTGCCGACCGGAACGACAGCGCTAGTCTCCGCCGAGCGCCTGTTCCGCGAACGCAAAGGAGAAGACGAGTATTCCGGTGAGATTTTCAGTGAGGATGTGGCTCTCCACGATGGCAAGTTGGACCTGCACATCAAGGTTAGCGACGCGACCTGGCACAAAAGGCGCCTCAAACAAGAGAAGCAATTTGCGGACGCCGGAATCTTTGGGACAATAGGTGGCATCTCAGACGATGTGGTCTTCTCTGTGATGGTATCACCGCGAAGGCAGACGGAGCGAATCATGGCAGCGTTCGGGCGTGACGGCGAGAAGATGGCCGGCCCACACATCCGAGTATCGGGCGTCCGCGTCTTCGAGATAAAAGACAGTCTACGCATAGCATTTGATCCCGACTGACACCTGATACCAGTGCTGGACAGTTGCTTTCATTTTTCGAGGCCATTCAGACTTCACCGCGAAAGCACGTCCTACAGTGGTTTGACGGCCACACCTGAGTTGGTCGATTGGGTACACAATGATTCACACGATGATGATGATTCTGTTCACAACGCACTGAGAGGGTACGATGCTTCAACTCTTCAACGACGGTGGCTGGGCGATGTATCCGCTGGCCTTCCTGCTGATCTTCGGCGTCGCGATCGCCATCGAGCGCCTGATCAATCTGTCTAAGGCAGCGATCGACGCGGAGTCTTTCTTCCAGCAGTTGGAGGAGGCAATGCGGTCCGGTGGAGGCGCCAAAGCCGCTGCACAACTGTGCTCCGAAACGCGCGGCCCCGTCGCTTCCGTCATCCACGCCGGTCTGTTGCGGTTGCATCGTGGTGTCGACAATGTGGAAAAGGCCATCGAGAATGCAGGTGCCGTGGAGATGGCCTTTCTCGAGCGTGGCATGGTATGGCTCTCTACTGTCGCAAATCTGGCACCCATGGTTGGATTCCTCGGCACCGTTTCGGGTATGATCAACGCTTTCCAAGCGATCAAGATCGCCGGTGACGTCGATCCGTCGATGGTCGCCGGAGGTATCTCGGAGGCTCTGATTACGACGGCGGCGGGGCTGGTTGTCGGAATCCTGATCCAGTTCTGCTACAACTTCTTTGTCTCCCGGATCGACAAGATCATCGCCGACATGCAAGAGCACACGGCGGGTTTCATCGATGTGTTGACGGAGATCGAACTCAAGGGACAGGAGTCCTAAAGCGTGGACCTCCGCAAGCGCACAAATCGAGTGCCGCCGGAGATCCCGACCTCCTCGATGGCGGACATCGCCTTTCTTCTGATCGTTTTCTTCCTCGTGTCGACGACGATGAATCAGGACAAGGGGCTCTCTCTGCATCTGCCCCCGGTGGCCGAGACCAAAGAGGTTCGCCAGAAGAACATCTGTAACGTGTGGATCAACGATCAGGATCAGATCGCCTTCTTCGAGAGTGACCAGTTGACGGTGGTCGAGTTCGCCAACCTGCGCACCAACATTCAGCAGCGGCTAGCGGCGAACAAAAACCTGATCGTTTCGCTGAAAGCGCAGCGGGCCAGCACGTATCGAATGTTCGTCGACGTCCTTGACGAACTGAAGCTGGCTGGGGCGACACGAATCTCCATCGCTGAACCCGCAGGAGGATGACGACCAGAATGGGACGAACCAGATGAGATTTGCCAGGAAATCCCGCGTGGGAGCGATGGTTCCTACCGCATCGATGGCCGATATCGCCTTCCTGCTACTCGTATTCTTCATGGTGTCTACCGTCTTCGTCCGTTTCCGCGGCATCCCCGTGAAGCTGCCCGAGGCAGAGAAGATCGAGAAGCTCGAGATGAGGCGGCACGTGACCAGCATCTGGGTGGGTGCCAATGGAGCGATCAACATCGACGATCGAGTTGTTGGCCTCGATCAAGTGGGGGCCTTGATTCACGCCAAGATCACCGCCAATCCTCGACTGATCATCTCCATAAAGGGAGATGGGCGGGCTGAATTCGGCTTGGTGTCAGACGTCATCCAGGAGCTGCGCCGCGTAGAGGCGCTGAGAGTGAACTTTGCCACGGATCGCCAACGGGGAGGTGCCTGATGAACCGACCTGCAGACATGCCGCGGAAGAAGACGGCGGAGGCCGATCTGAGACGCAGCTACGGCAAGACCTTCTGGGCCTGCTTCGGCGGCTCGTTCGTCGCCCATCTGCTCGTGGTGGCCATCTTTCCGCATTTTGAGGCCGACGCCTACGACAAGTCGGAGCCGGTCATCATTCAGATCGAGAACGTTCCCGAGACTCGCCAGGAGCGCAGACCTCCACCACCGCCAAGGCCCGTGGTTCCTATCGCTTCTGACAGCGATGACATCCCCGAGGACGCGACGATTATGGAGACCGATCTCGACTTCGGTCTCGACGATCTGGCGCCTCCGCCGCCTTTGGAAGACCTCTACGAAGTGGAGTTGGAAGAGGAAGAGGAAGAAATCGTGGAGATCTGGCGAGTGGAGAAACAGCCAGATCCCAAGAAGGAGGTCGTACCCGTCTATCCCGAGATAGCCAGGAAGGCAGGGATTACCGGCACGGTTCAGGTTGAAGTGTTGGTCAACAAGCGAGGCCTGGTCGAGGCGATCGGGCGTGTGATCGGCAGCGAGGTCTTCCATGATGCGGCCAAGAAAGCGGCCGCCCAATGGACCTTCAGCCCTGCCATCCAGAACGACAAGCCGGTCAAGGTCTGGGTCATGTTGCCTTTCAGGTTCCAGCTCAACTAAGCCCAGAAATGGCTTCAGCGCTTGTTTCATCTCAGCGCCAACATTGCCATATCTAGCTGTTTTCACTAACTTAAGTTAGTTTCTGATGGATTCGTCGGCACGCGGGCCGACGAATCCGATCCAGACGAGCTACCCCCCCTATGATCCGCGTGCACCTCCCTTGGACTTCTCCCTGACATCGAAGGCTGGTACCGTCCACTGTAGGGCGGACCTTCACCGGAGGTCGGGTACGACAAATGCGTTGCCCTTTCTGCAACCACCAAGACGATCGGGTCGTCGATTCACGATCCTGTCGAGACGGCCAGGCGATTCGCCGGCGTCGCGAGTGCACGAACTGTGACAATCGATTCACCACATACGAATACATCGAGCATGCGCCACTGACTGTCATCAAACGCGATGGCAATCGGGAGCCCTTCGACCGCAGCAAACTGCAGAAGAAGATCGAACTGGCGTGTTATAAGACGACCGTATCGGCGGAGCGGATGGAGGAACTCATCGATCAGGTGGAGTCCGATCTGAGCAATCTGGCCGAACGGGAGGTGCCGAGTAAGCAGATCGGCGAGTTAGTGATGGAAGCGCTCAAAGAGCTCAACGACGTCGCCTACGTCCGTTACGCTTCGGTGTATCGACAGTTTAAGGATCGTAGCGACTTCATGCGTGAACTGGAGCAGATGGCCAACTAACCGCCGCCGGATCCAGGGCAACATCGGGCTTGGAAACGGGCCCTCCGGCCACCTCTCAGGTGGCCGGAGGGCCCGTTTTTTGTCTTGACCGGGTGCGATTTTCACCGGATTGTGACACAAACCACAAAAACCTTGACAGCGCCGAAAGCGGTCGTGTATATTGGCTCTGCGCTGAACGAAAGCACAAGATCTTGTGGGTTGAAGGAGTCATAAGGCCTTAGATCCTGTGGAACGGTATCGCTACTGAATTGAGAGAAAGCGCCAGTTGTGGAAGTGAGAGAAGGCGGTGGAATCGATCAGCGCGTAGTTTGCTCTCCCCCGTATTAACCCCATAAAATTCAATAACTTAGACCGTAAGCCACCCGCGATTTCTGATCATGGTGGCTTGCATTCACGGTTTGTGCTGAATCGCGCTTCGTTAGAATCTCTTTTCGGGTCATTCGCGATGATTGGCCGACATGCACATCGTACCGTTATGAGGGCGCTATTTTGCGCATCGCATCGTGCGAGGGAGGGTAACTGATGTCCGAGCATTCCGCAGGCCCACAAGCTACAGGCCCACAAGATTCCGAAGCACCCGAAAGTGTCCACCGTTTGGAGGATCTACTCGCTCAACTCGAGGGCCGTGGATACCGCCGGAATGGCCACGAAGAAGTGCTTGAACGCGCCGCCGACGCCCGCTCATACTATGGCGACAACGATCTGGCGATCGATGTCCTGAGAAGCAAGTATCTGGCGCCAGGCGAGACGGGGCCGTTGCAGATGTGGGACCGCATTGCTCGAGCCATGGCCTCGGTCGAGGAAGACGAGCAATACTGGTATGATCAGTTCTTCTCCCTCTTGATCGACTATAAGTTCATTCCCGGTGGCCGCGTCATGCACGGCGCGGGTCGTGAGGAAGCCAAACGTCGCCCCACCCTCTCCAATTGCTACGTGATTCCCATCGAAGAGGACAGTCTCGAGGGGATCTACACGTGCTTGAAGGAATCGGCCATGGTGTATCGAACCGGCGGCGGCGTCGGTACGGATCTGTCGATTCTGCGCCCCAAGGGGGCGCCGGTGAATGCCACCGTCGATCAGTCGCCTGGCTGCACGGCGTTCATGAATCTGCTGTCCGAGAGCACGAACGCTGTCTCTCAGGCCGGTCGCCGAGGCGCTCTGATGCTGACGCTGAGTGTCGATCATCCAGACATCGAAGATTTCATCACGATCAAGAATGACTCCAGCCGGACCAAGGTGCAGTACGCCAACATCAGCGTCCTGATCACCCGTGAGTTCATGGAGGCCGTCATCGGCGACACGGACTTCGATCTACGCTGGGGCGGTCAGATCTATCGCACGGTTCGGGCTCGCGACTTGTGGAATAAGGTGATCACGAATGCCCATTCCAGCGCTGAACCGGGCATCATCTTCTGGGACACCATGAAGGAGTATCACAACGTCGAGTACGCCAATCCGCTCACCAGTACCAATCCTTGCGGTGAGCAGCCTCTGGCATCGTACACGGCGTGCAACCTTGGCAACCTGAATCTGCTGAGTTTCGTGGATGACGAAGGCACGTTCGACTACGAGGATCTCGCCGAGGCGACCCGCGTATCGACCCGTTTCCTCGACAACGTCATCGACTACAACATGGACTCTCATGCGTTGCCCAAGATTCGTGACGCCGTCGAGTCTGATCGTCGCGTGGGACTCGGCATCACCGGCCTCGGAGACGCCCTGGTGAAGATGGGGCTGCGTTACGATAGCGATGAGGCCCTCGACGTGGTCGAGAAGATGATGCAGACCATCTGCTACTACTCCTATGAGACCTCCATTAATCTGGCTCAGGAGAAGGGGGCCTTCTCCCTGTTCGACTGGGAAGGTGTCTCGCAGAGTAAGTTTGTGCAGAGTCTTCCCAAGAGCATCCAGAACCGTATTCGCAAGCATGGCCTGCGCAATTCCACGCTGATCACCGTGCCGCCCGTGGGCACGGGCTCGATCGTGGCGCAGACCTCTTCGGGCGTGGAGCCGATCTTCTGCACCAGCTACAAGCGTCGGGTGAAGCAGGCGGACGGCGAGAGTTTTCGTGAATACAAAGTCTACCACCCCCTGGTCAAAGAGTTGTACGGAGGAGACGAGAACCTTCCCGAGCATGTGCGGACGGCGCACGATATCGATCCCTACTTCCGCGTGCGGATGCAGGGCGTCATTCAGCGATATACGGACAGTTCGATCTCGTCGACCATCAATCTGCCCGAGGAGACGACGGCGGAGACGGTTGCTGATATCTACATCACGGCCTACAAAGAGGGTCTCAAGGGCGTCACCGTCTATCGAGAAGGAAGCAGGGAAGGCATCCTGCAGACGGAAGACGAGGCGAAGAAGGCCGAAGAGGCAGAGGGTCTTGAGGATGCCGCTGGACGGCATATGCGACCCCGTCCTTCGGTGACGACGGGTGTCACTGAGCGGATCAACACCGGTGAAGGCAAGATCTACGTCACGATCAACGAGGACGAGCACGGATTGTGCGAAGTCTTCAGCACGATCGGCAAAGCCGGCGGGAATGCGGCTGCCCAATCCGAAGCGATCAGCCGTCTCATCTCTCTGGCGCTGCGTTCGGGGATCGATCCACAAGAGATTGTCGACATGCTTAAGGGAATCTCGGGACCGACACCCGTCTGGGAGGCTGGAGAGCTGATTCTTTCCACGCCCGATGCGATCGGCCGCGCTCTGGAGCGATATCTACAACGTCGGACGGCGGGCCAACTGCCTGCGCATGACCTGCACGACTCTGCTGTCGACCTCGCGTCCGAACCGGCTGCGGTGGCGGCCGATAGCGAGGGCGGTGGGACAGGAGGTGGAGGATCACGCACCCTCGTGACCTGTCCGGAATGCGGATCGACGGTCGCCCACGAGGGCAGTTGCCTGACCTGCAAACACTGTGGATGGTCAAAGTGTTAGCCCCATCCTGACACTCGCCCCGGCAATTGATCAAAAAAAGGGCGCCGGCGGCTCGTGCCTGACCATTCAGATATCGAGAACGAGTCCGTCGTAGGCCAGCTCGATGTGCTCGGGCAAGTAGTCGTTGGTCTCTTCATGATCAAGGTCGTGGGCGATATGCGTGAAGTAGGCCTGGCGCGGGCGCAGCAGTTCCACCATCTCGATTGCCTGATCTACATTGAAATGGGCCGGGTGCTCTCGGTGTCGAAGCGCACCCAGCACGAGTGTGTCCAGACCCTGCAGTTTCTGCAGGGAGGCATCCGGAATGCTGCTGCAGTCGGTCACGTAGGCGAATCGACCCACGCGATAGGCCAGCACGGGCAGTCGGCCGTGTAGCACTTGCACAGGGCTTACATGCAGTCCAAACAACTCGAGATCACCGTCCACATAGTTGAGGGACAGGCGCGGAACAGCCTCGGCCCATGCCGAATCGAAGGCATAGTCGAAGACGTGGTGAATTCGTTCCAGCGTTTGGCGATCCCCGTAGACGGGGAGAGGTTCATCACGACCGAAGCAATAGGTCCGGACATCATCAAGTCCGTGCAGGTGATCGGCATGGGAATGGGTAAACAGTACCGCGTCCAGGCTACGAACATCATTGCGCAGAGCCTGAATCCGCAGATCGGGTGACGTATCGATGAGGACGGATCGGCCGAGGTGTTCGAGGAGAACGGAAGATCGCAGCCGCTTGTTTCGCGGATTGCCCGACGTGCAGACTGGACAGTCGCAGCCGATCCGAGGCACACCCACCGAAGTGCCAGTTCCGAGTAGAGAGACCTTCACCGGATGTATGCTTCAGCCTGCTGCAGCAATCGTCGCCGTCCGCGGCTCCGTCAGCATCCGCGGCCCTTCTTTGGTGATCGCCACAGTGTGCTCGAAGTGAGCCGCAGCGCTGCCATCCTTCGTACGTGTGGTCCATCCGTCTTCGTCGACAACCACTTCGGGGGCTCCGAGACTGAAGATCGGCTCAATAGCGATGACCTGGCCAACTTGCAGACGGGGGCCCCGGCCCGGAGCTCCGTGATTGGGGATGTGGGGCTCTTCGTGCAATTCGCGCCCGATTCCGTGTCCGCCGTATTCCTGAATCACCGTGACTCCGGCCTCGTTGGCGATGGTCTCGACGGCATGGGAGATGTCCGACAGGTGTTTGTCTGCTACAGCCGCACGCACACCAGCGTCGAGGGCCTGCTGAGTGGCGCGCAGCAGGCTCTCAACATCAGCTGCCAGTTCACCAACGGCGAGTGTAAAGGCGCCATCGCCGAACCAACCGTTGAGGCGCACGCCCACGTCGACGCACAACACATCACCTTCCTGCAAAGGATCGGGTCGCGGGAAACCGTGAACGGCTTCATCGTTAACGGAGGCACAGATCGAAGCAGGGAATCCGTGATATCCCTTGAATGCCGGGTCCGCACCGTGAGATCGAATCGTCTCCTCTGCCAACTCGTCGAGAATAGCTGTCGATACTCCAGGCGCGATGCGTTCGGCCAGGGCTCCATGTACGCGGCTGACGATCTGACACGCGGCGCGTATCGCCTCGATCTCGTCGGGCGAGCGTCTTACGATCAATGAATGTGCCTGTGAGTTGGGATGAAAACGGATCAACTTCCTCTACAAACTATGAAACGGACGGGTTCACAGAGTGTCAAGAAGTGCAGGCCATCGCGGGGCCCCTTATTCTTCTGTACGCCATGTCTTATATGCTTGCATCGGTAACCACTTGCGTGTGAAGGCACCCATGACGGACATCTGGGCCAACCGGGTCGACCCTCGGCTATGAGTATTTGACGATGAGTCGCCCCACCGGTCTGTTGACCTTGAACTCCGCATACGAAGCGGGAGTGGAGGCCTTCGTTCGTGATCTCCACAATGCCGAGCCCCTCTCCCGCCGGAGTCGTCAGGCCTATGCGGCGGATCTGCGGCAGCTGTGCCGCTTCCTCCACACGCGGATCGCGGGGCCCAGCATCGGTGTCGTGGACGGGGCGACGCTGGCGGAGTTTCTCCAACACTTGGTGGATGATGGTTTTCGACCGCGGACGGTGGCAAGGAAACTGACATCGATTCGGGCCCTCTACTCGTTTCTGCATCGCGTGGGCGTGGTCGACGGGTCGCAGATCCGAGGTCTCCACTCGCCCCCGTCGGCCTCGTCCGACAGTGGCCTGAATCCGACACAGATCAAGGCCCTTCTGCGAATGCCCTCTCGGACGTCCTTCACTGGGATTCGGGATCTCGCCCTAATGGAGATGTTATACGGGTGTGGCCTTCGACTTGAAGAGGTGCTGGCCCTGCGGGTTTCTCACATCGACTCAAGCCAGGCGCACCTCCATATTGAGGGTAGCCGCCGGCGCTCGATTCCTCTCGGGCCTCAGTCGGTGAGTGTGTTGTCAAAATACCTGACGGCACGGGCGGACACACTCAGCCAACAAGACATTCAGCGAATCGACGCCGGGCATCTGTTCGTAACAGCGCGAGGACGCCGGCTACGGACCCGTTCAGCGCAACTCGTGTTCGAGGCATATCTGCGACGCCTGGAAGGTACACGCGGTCTGACTTCAGGAATCGATCGTCCACGCCGTGGAGCCACCGCGCTTCGCAAGGCCTTCGCCGAGCATTCGTTGTCGACAGGGACAGACGCGGCTGTTGTGGGGAAACTCATGGGCCGGTCAAAGGCACCGACACCCTCCACCGTCGATATGGAAGCAGTGCAGCGTCGCTACGATCAGGCTCATCCACGGGCGGGGGAAAACAGTGAGAGCTGACCCCAGCGCCCGCAGGCCCAGTGTGGTCAACCACGTGCTGCTCATGCTGCTTCTTGGCGCCTGTGCCAAAGTGTCTGCACCCACCGGTGGCCCCATCGATCAGGCGCCTCCACGCATTGCCTCGACGCAACCGGTAACAGATCAAACGTCGGTGGCAACAGACGCGGCCATCCAGATCGATTTTTCGGAGCCCATGGACCGACGCACGACCCAGGAAGCTATCTTCGTGGCACCTGCGACCGATTTTGAGATGGATTGGGAGGGGTCAGCGACGCTTCGGCTCAAGTTGGCCCAGGGGTTGGCCCAGGACCGTACCTACGTCATCACCATCGGCACCGACGCCAAGGATCGTCGCGGGAACCGATTGGAGGCATCGGAGCAGTTCGCTTTCTCAACCGGAGACGCCCTCGACACCGGTGTTTTGATGGGGCGCGTCGTCGATGAGGAGGGGCCACGTCACGGGATCTCCGTTCTGGCGTACGATCTCGAATACTTCAATGGCCGACTCGGTCATGATCCACCCGCCTACGCGACGCAGACCGGCAGCGATGGCGTTTTTCACTTCGAGCGTCTGGCCACTACGAAATACCGACTCCTGGCATTTGACGATCTGGACAAGGACCGGACCCTCGGGGATAGAGAACTCCGCGCCCTTGCCTCTGGTGATGTCACGATCGATGGCAGCGACTCAACCGCTGCCGGCGACCTGTATCTGACTCCACCGGTAGTGGCGCCCCTTCTGCAGCAATTGACGGCCCTGGACGAACACCGACTCTTGTTGGTCTTCGACACCGCATGCGATGCGGAGTCAGTAGAGGTCGAGATCGATGGGTTGGAGGTGCGGGGAATGCACAACTCGCCCACCGACCCAAACCGGATCTATGTGATAACTGGCCGGCAATCGTCCGACCTAACCTATCCCCTCCGCATCCGGGTGGGTGGTGTTTCTGTTTCCCTTGAGGGGGAGCCGGACGCAGAGATTCCTGGGGCGAGACGAGCGGATACGCGTCCGCCGCAGGTGGTCGACATTCGACCCGGGGAGTATGCCATCGAAGTGGAAGAGTTCGTCTTCACCTTCGATGAGATGATGTCACCACAGTTGCCGTCCCGCGGGCTCTGGGAGACGAACGACTCTACGCGTGTGCCCCAGGGACGCTGGCGCTGGTGGGACGGCCTGCATCTGGCCTACGAACTGACGAAATCTCTGGTCGTCGGGTCTACGATCCTTGAGGGCGTGTGGACCGGCATTTCGGACCGAGCGGGGAATGAGTTGGTCGATTCGATACGCGTCGAAACCCTCGTTCTTCCCGAGATCGATCGCCCCATTCTCGAGGGTGCCATCTCCTCATCGTCCGACAGTGCGCGGTTTCGAATCGTCGCGTCCACGACAAAAGAGCGCTATTCTTTCCAGACCTCAGGGCCCGAGCTGAGGGTGACGAAGCTGGTGCCTGGTCAGTATGAAATCTTCGGGTTCATCGACGTGGATGGTGACGCCCAACACGATCCAGGCCAGGTGGAACCCTTTCGTCCAGCGGAGCCGTTTGGCTGGCTGGGATCCGTCGAGTTGAGACCGTCCACGACGACGAAAGCAGACCTGCACATCCATTGACGGGCAGATCGTCACTCAGGGAAGCAATCTACCCAGGGAAGCAATCTCTTGCGTCAAATCGTGGTGAGTGTCGAGATCGTCTTGCTTGTCCTGGCTCTGCTGGTACTCGGCATCGTCCACTTCTCGAAGATTACACCCGCCGGTCGCGCAGAGATTCAACTCGAAGCCGGATTGGAACAGCTCTACTACCTGCAAGCCACGCACTTCCGCCGTCACGGCAGCTACTTCGCCCTCGAGGATGAAACCTACCGCGACTATCTGCAGTGGCTCGATTTGTATCGGTGGGAAGCGCGCGTCGAGTCGGAAGGGTTTCGTGTGGTCGTCCACGCTGATCTGGATGCCGACGGTGAGTCGGGCAGTTGGGGGATCGATTCTTCGGCGCCCACCGTCCGGCGTATCGTGCAGGATTAAGCGGTCGCGCTCCTCGGTTGGAGCGGTCACGCTCTTCAGTGCTGGCGATGGTCTGCGTAACGGTTTAATTAGAATCTGAAGCTGTAGTTCGTCCGCAGGAAGTTGTCGTCTCACCCGTCTGGAGTTCGTGCCCGAAGGTTCTGCTCGTCGAGGATTCCACACCCCTGCGAGGCATCGTCAAACAGATGCTAACCGGATTGGGATATGAGGAGATCGTCGAGGCCGCTGACGGACTCGAAGCCTGGGATCACCTGGAGGAATCCAGCTTCGACCTGCTGTTGACGGACTGGAACATGCCGAATATGTCTGGCTTCGAGTTACTCCAACTTGTGCGTCAGACCCCCTCAACGGCCGACATGCCCGTCGTCATGCTGACGACGAGGAACAACAAGCAGAATTTGTGTGCGAGCGCGAAGCCCACGCCACCTACTACCGCTACCGGTAACCGTCAGGATCTGGTCTGGATTCGCGGTTCGATGTCCTGGCCCATCGGATAGGAGCCAATTAGGTGGCAGGCCGCAGAGAAGGTATGGAGGCCTTCGATAGCTGCCCGTGTCTCTGTTTCGGATGTGGTGCCCGCGACCTCGAGGTAGACATCGAATGACCACGGCACGCCCGGGCGTTTGTGTGTCTCTACCTTCAGCACCTGAAGATCATGGTTCTGTAAATGCGTCAAGACCGCAGCCATTCCTGCAGCGCTATCAGCCATCTGTAGAACGAGGGTTGTCTTGCGGCAGTCGCCCGTCTGGTCGGCGGCGACATCTCCGAGGAGGAGAAAACGCGTGAAGTTCTCTCCCTCCGACAGGTCGCGAGCGATGATGTGCATGTGGTGGTCGATGGCTGCCTGTGCTGAGGCGATGGCCGCGTCGTGGGGACCACCGGATTTGGCCAGCATCTGTACGGCGCCCGCCGTATCGTAGACCGCTTCGACTTCTACATCGGCAAGCTCGTGCAGAAATCTCTCACACTGAGCAAGGGCTTGAGGATGAGAGCGCACATGCCTGATCTGTCCAAGTTCGGTTCCGGGCAATCCAATCAGACAATGCGTGATCCGCAGTCGAAGTTCACCGAAAACAGGCAGGGGACGCTCGACCAACAGACGCCACACTTCGTGGATGCTGCCTACCAGGGAGTTTTCAAGGGGAGCCATGGCCCCATCGGCCACGCCGTCATGGACAGCATCAAACAACTCGTCGAATGTGCGGCAGGGGACGATGGTTGGGGAGGATACGCGGTCAGAGAAAAACTCGCGCACGGCCAACTCACTGTTGCTACCCAATTCGCCCTGAATGGCGATGGCGAAACTCACAGCCTCAGACCGCAATCGCCATTTTGATGGTCGGATGGGGGCGATAGCCGACGAGCTTGAAGTCGTCGAAGTTGAAGCCGAACAGATCCTGACCGCGGTCGGCGATCATCATGCGGGGCAACTCCCGAGGCTCGCGGGTCAGCTGTTGCTGAAGGGGGTCGATGTGATTGTTGTAGATGTGCACATCACCACCCGTCCACACGAATTCTCCGGGTTGAAGACCCGTGACCTGGGCGATCATCATCGTGAGAGGCTGTAGCTGGCGATATTGAAGGGCACGCCGAGCCCGACATCGCAACTGCGCTGATAGAGCTGGCAAGTGAGCTTGCCATCGCCGACGAAGAACTGAAACAGGCAGTGACAGGGCGGCAGCGCCATCTGGTCGATCTCTCCCACATTCCACGCTGAAACCAACAAGCGCCGACTGTCCGGATCGCTGCCAATTCGATCGAGAAGAGATTGAATCTGATCGATCGTCTGGCCGCCGGGCATCCCCCACGAACGCCACTGGTGCCCGTAGATCGGTCCCAGGTTTCCATCTTCGTCGGCCCACTCGTCCCAAATCTTGACGTCGTGCTGATGCAGATAGTCGACATTGGTGTCGCCTGCGAGAAACCACAATAGTTCGTGGATAATCGATCGCAGATGAAGCTTCTTCGTCGTCAGTACTGGGAAGCCGTCAGCCAGGTCAAAACGCATCTGATGACCAAAAATGGCACGTGTGCCCACGCCGGTGCGATCCGACTTGGCCATGCCATGATCAATGATTCGCTCGACAAGATCGAGATACTGCCGCATGGACGACTCAGTCCGGGGGGATTGTGGGTGTTTTTGTGCACGGCGCCTCGGGGAGAAAGCGAGGCGCACGGGTTCTGTACGTTCAGCGGTCAGAATATAGCAGAACCACCGAACCTCGAGTAGGGTGTTTTTTGTGCTCTCACTCAACCACGAAAAACCGCGCAAGTGCCTGCATTGACAGCAGCTTGGCTGCTGGCTACTTTCCCGTCTTGCTTTCTCGCGGCGGCGTGGCCAAGTGGTAAGGCAAGGGCCTGCAAAGCCCATATCCCCGGTTCGATTCCGGGCGCCGCCTCCAGTTTTCTAAACGGCTCTCTCGCCAACGGGCGAGATGGGCCGTTTATGTTGTACTGTCTGCTTAGATCTGCCGGGGTGGCGGAATTGGTCGACAAGGAGACTAAAATGACATCTAAAGTAAGAGTAGGCATAGTTGGAGCTGGCGGAATTGGAGGTCTTGGTAAAAGAAAGAATTCTCACGCCGGAGGTTACAGGAGAATTGATGAGCGTGAATTAGTTTCTATAGCTGACATAAACGAAGAACGACTACACCAGTTTGGAAACGAATGGGAAATACCTGAAGAACAGAGGTATAAAACAGCATCTGAGATGTACTCAAAAGCAAATCTCGACGTAGTTAGTGTTACCACACACAATTTATACCACCACCAACCTGTAATAGAAGCTGCTGAAGCTGGAATTAAGGTGATCATGGTAGAAAAACCGATTGCTATCAGCGTGGAATGGGCACGGAAAATGGTAGATGCCTGCGACAACTCAGGTTCAAGGTTAATTGCCGAACACACCAGAAGATTTCTTCCTCATTATCAAAAAATCAAGAAAATGATCACCGATGGTTTGATTGGAGATGTTCGCACGGTAGAAACTTCTGGAGCTAGGCCGCTTTTACACAATGGAACTCACACAGTCGATTATGCATTTTAATGGGCAGACGCTGAACCCAAGCTAGTAAGTGGTTTCCTTAGCGACGAACCTGTCGCTGACCCTGGTGGCGGTGGAATGGTTATATGTGAAAACGATGTTGTAATCTTTGTGAATTGTATTGCGACACGACGGGAATCTGAAAGTGCTACTACGATTGCAGGAACTGAAGGTCGTATCCAATTCACAGAACTGAGAGGTATCTGGCAATATGCACCGCTAGTAGAGTCTTCTGGCGTATCATACGGCGCTACATATGAGTGGGAAGATATCCCAGATATGCCTGTTGACCTCGACCTAGACGACTATTTCTACAGTGCCTGTCTTGAAAGCGTAAGGTGTTTCATAGAAGACCGAGAGAGTGTTGGCACAGGTAGAGACGGGTTAAAAGCGTTGGAAGTAATCACCGCGATGCACATCTCTCACAGAACAGGTGCGATGGTTCCTCTACCTCTTGGTGAAGGCCTAGACCAAGTGGAGATCCGATCCACAGGAAAATAGAAATGATACGTGACGATTACGAACCTTTAGACATTTCTTGATATTGTAGCGCCGGTCAATAAATCTTTGACGAGCAGCAACAACAATTACTACATGGCCGAGCCTCCGGTCATCGCAGCGACTCGTCCTCCCTCGCCGCAGGCGTTGGAGTTAGTGATCTGAGGTTACACTAAGCCGTGATCTCATAACCGACAAACCTGGACCATTCAGCCGCTGTCAACATTGACAGGGGTCAAATCCTCATCCTTACTCAAACAAGGTATCTTTTAGGGCATATTTCACCTCTCTCACACGACTTCTTTCCAAATAGGTGTTGAGGTATAGGTAAGGTAATTGGAATGGATTGTGGCGGAAATTAGGGGGAGTTTTCTACTTCGTTTAATGTCTCCAATCGTTGTTCATACAGCTTGCAGAAATCGCCGTTGATCTCGTAATCGGCGAACCTCCGTCCCAAATCCAGAGCCACAACACCGGTGGTTCCACTGCCGGCAAACACATCCAGCACCAGATCTTCTTTCTCCGTGGTCGCTTTCACAAACGGCTCAATCAGGTCTTCCGGAAACATCGCCGGATGCTCTATATCCTCATCCAGATGGCTTGACGCCACATTGGTTTCGATGAAATCCGCTGGCACCTTGCCCAACGGATGATGCAGATTGGCCATTCCCATCTGCATCTGGCCGTTCACCTTGCGATGTCTGGGAGCATTGGACAGCGCATCGTCTTTGTAGGGCACCCGGATGGCATCCATATCAAAGCGGTGATTCACTTACTGGGTGAAGAAGAACACGAACTCGGTCTTATACGACCACAAGCCACTGGTCTCCATAGTGCAGACCATCTGCAGCCAAGTGGGTGCAGACGCAGATCCGAATATCTGCTACGTCGACACCTGCCGCAGCCAAGGTCGAGACCACTTCCCGCGGCGGAGCTCCACTACCACAGGAAAAAAGTCGAAACCCGTAACGGCCTCGACTGAGTCAATCTTATGGCCGTTATCGCCGTCTTATCCTGCTGCTGGCCGTCGTCAACCTGTCCACCGCCCAATCGAGCAAACGCGGCAAGGAAGTCGGCGTGCGTAAGGCCCTGGGCGCCTATAGGCTGCCATTGCTTATACAGTCCATGAGCGAGTCGGTCATACTATGCGCCGTCTCGCTGGCGCTGGGTCGGTGCCATATATTGGGGTCGCTCTGACCAAATTCGGATGAGCGAATTCCTACTCGCCCGTCTTCGCCGACCACGACCATGCCTGGGGGAAATCCACGGTAGCAGCCAGCCTATGAGACTAGGAATTGTGGGGATGATGCCGGGGGACTTCCGCACTTGGACGAAGGACCACACCCGGGCCGTGCGCGACCTCGGGTTCACTGGCTTCGGGTTCCACCTCGACGGTGAGACAGCCTTCGACATCACGCCCGACGACTGCCGGCGCTACCACGAGTTCATGGCTGGAGAGGGCCTCGACCTGGTGCAGTTCGCGACCCTCCACAGGGAGTGTCTGTTTTCGCCCGACGCGGCGGAGCGCGCCGCCGTGACGGTGAAGATCAACCGCGGGACCGAGATCGCCGCCGCCCTCGGTGCCCAGGCCTTCCTGTTGCGGCCCGGGTCGCGGAGTCCCGCCGGGTCATGGACCCCGCACCGCGACAACTACCTGCCCGAGAGCCGCGATCTCCTCGTCGAGACGCTGAAGCCGATCGCGCGTAAAGCCGAGGAGGACGGAGTGATCCTGGCGATGGAGACCCACGTCGTCTCCATTATGGACCCGCCCGAGAAGTGCCGCGACATCGTCGAGGCCGTGGGGTCTGACCACCTGCGCCTCATCATGGATGCCGTCAACCACTTTGGCAGCATCCAGGACGTCTACCATAGCTCCGCTTTCCTGAACTGCATCTTCGACGCGGTAGGCCCGCTGGCGCCGGTGGCACACCTGAAGGACGTCAAGGTATCGCCCGGCCTCGTGGTCCACATCGACCAGGAGGTGCCCGGAGAGGGAGAGCTCGACTTGGCCCTCATGCTGCAGCGATTCGACGCCCTGTTTCCCGAGGGCTACGGCTTGATCGAGCATCTACCGCGGGAGAAGGTGCCCGTCGCCGCGGCGAACATCCGAAGCATCGCCGCGCACAGCGGCGTCGATATCCACTGATACAGGTCGATGAACTTGTGAACCTACCGCCTGAGTCCTTTGAACGGGAAGACCCTGAGGATGATTCCCTGTTCTATTCGGTTCCAAGGTTGTGCACCCACCTTGACCCGGCAGCGATGGTCCTCGTCGATCTGATTACCGACGATCCCGCTGGTCTCGCCCTCATCGATCGCAAGGTGGAGCATGAATTGGCCGTGACACGCCGTTGTCTCGAAGCGGCGGCGGACAACATCGACTTCATCTGGCTGGGAGAGGACCTGGGTACGCAGAAGGGGCCCCTTATTGGCCTGGATCTCTATCGTCGACACCTTCGGCCAAGACATCAGCGCTACGTCGATCTGGCCAGGGAGTTCGACAAACCCGTGATGATCCACACCTGTGGTTCCAGCAGTTGGGCCTATGACGATTTCATCGAGATGGGAATTGCCGCAGTGGACACGTTGCAGCCAGAGGCGATGGATATGTCACCCGCCCATCTCAAACAGCGATATGGTCATGGCCTGGCCTTCCATGGCAGTATCAGTACGGCGGGCCCCGTCGCCACGGGCGACGGGGCGGAGGTAACTCAGACCTGTCGCGAAACCCTCGAAACGATGATGCCTGGTGGTGGCTACTGTTTCGCCCCTACGCATCAGCTGCAGGACAACTCACCGACGGAGAATGTCGTCGCCATGTACGAGGCCGTGAATCAATACGGAGCCTACGTCTGATGGTGTCATCACGATGACGGACCTGGCCTTGGGAGTGGACGCAGGTGGCACGTATACGGACGCAGCACTGGTCACGTGGCCCTCCGCCGAGATGGTGACCGGTGCCAAGGCTCTTACGACGCCTGCCGATCTGTCGGGGGGCGTGTCCGAGTCGATTCGATCGGTTCTTGACCAGGCCCCCGCCAACAGTGCAGATCGAATCGGTGTGGTGGGGCTGTCGACGACGTTGGCAACGAATGCGATCGTCGAAGGGGTCAGGCAACCTGTGTGTCTGATCCTCATTGGCTACGACGTACAGTTGCTGCATCGTTTTGGACTCGAACGTCATCTGGTGACCGAGGATGTCGTATCGATCGCCGGTGGCCACAACGGTGCAGGGGAGCAGGTGACCCCTCTCGCTGAAGAGGCACTCATCGAGGCAGTACGCCTGCGGCGGGGGCAGGTCGCGGCGTTTGCCGTGTCCGGCTATTACTCGGTGCGCAACCCGACCCACGAAAATCGAGCGCGGGAACTGATTCGCCAGCATGATGGAGACCTGCCCGTTACCTGCGCCAGCGAATTGACGGCGGAGCTTGACTCGGTGCGCCGCGCGACGACGGCGGCCCTCAACGCCTGTCTCATCCCTCTGCTGCGTGATCTGGTGAAAACGGTGCGTGGCACGCTGCTCGAGGCCGGCGTGCGAGCGCCGCTGATGGTCGTCAAGGGGGACGGTTCGATGGTGGGAGCCGACTTCGCCATCGAACGACCGGTGGAGACGATTCTGTCAGGACCGGCGGCCAGCGTCGTGGGCGCCTGGCATCTGGCGGGTCGAAGGGATGCCTGCGTCGTCGACATGGGTGGTACCACGACAGACATCGCCGTTTTGCGAGATGGTTTGCCCCGGCTCAATCGAGAGGGGGCGCGCGTCGGCGGCTGGCGCACGATGGTGGAGGCTCTGCACGTACACACAGTGGGCTTGGGAGGTGACAGTCATGTGCGCATCGATGTGCGTCGTCGGCCGCAGGAGGCTCTGCAGACAGGGCCGCGGCGTGTCGTGCCACTGTCGCTGCTGTCACAGGAGCATGATGGTGTCGTCCCTGAGTTGCGCCGGCAACTGCGGGCGGGAGCCGACCAGCACGCGGCACAGTTCGTCGTAAGACTGACCGGGGAGAGTGTGCAGTTATCCGATCAGGGATGCCGCCTCTTTCAGGAAATCGGAGACATACCCCAGTCTCTGGCCGCGATGGCTGAGGCCTCAACGTATGGGAGTCTGCAGTTGGCCGGTCTCGAAGAACTCGAACGTCGACGATGTGTCGTGCGGGCTGGATTCACGCCTACGGATGCCCTGCATGTGTTGGGTCGCTACGACGCCCACGATGGCGAGGCGGCACGACTGGGTGCCGAACTGCTTGGCGCACAGATGGGCCTTTCTGCCCAGGCGTTCTGTGATCGTGTGGTGGAAGGGGTGTCGCAACAGATTGCAACTGAAGTCGTGGCTAAGGTGCTTTGTGACGAGGGGGCTGCTGCGGGTTGGGAATGCGAGGAGGGGGCACAGGCCTTGACGGGGCGAGCCTTTGGAGCGGTTTCTGAATCGGGGCTCAGTGTATGTCTCGAGTTGGACCGGCCCCTGGTATTCGTTGGTGCGCCCGTGGACGCCTACAGCCCCGGCGTCGCTGAGCGGCTACACACGGAACTCGTCGTGGCGCCGCACGCAGCCGTGGCCAACGCCGTGGGTGCCGTAGCCGGGGGCGTTGTGCAGCATCTGCGAGTACAGATTCGACCCACCGAACGGGAGGACGCTTTCCACGTCCTGCTGCCCGACGGTCTCCTGGCGACGCGTTCTCTCGAAGCCGGTGTAGACCTGGCACGTGAAAGAGCGACAGTCTATCTGCGTCAGCTTCTGCATCGAGCCGGAGCTGACGATGCCGAGGTGCGTGTTGCGCGACAGGATATCACAGCCCCCGTGCGTGGTCAGGCTGGCGCGGCTCTGGTTGAGACACAACTGGTCTTCACCGCTGTGGGAAAGCCTACCTTCGAGCCGCCTGTGCCATAGCCAGCAAATTCCGAGGCGACACATTCGGTAGCACCGCCTCGTGGCTGGGGCTCACGACAAGACGTGGTCCCAGCAAGCGCTTGATGCGCTCCACGTCGGCGCTGATATCATCCGGTTTTCCGTTGACCAGCAGATCCTGTGTATCGATCCCCCCTATGAAGGCCAACTCGCCACCGAAGTCCGCCGCGAGGCGCTCGGCTTCCATGTTGGCGGCGCGTGCTTGTAGTGGGTGTAGCGCATCGACACCCATGTCGATGAGATCGGGGATGACGTCGTAGATGGAGCCACAGGAGTGCAGGATGACGTGATAGCCGGATTCATGGGCGAGTGCCGTGAGTTGGCGGAAATAGGGGAAGATGAACTCGGCCATCATCTCGCGACTGATAAGCAGACCGCGCTGGGTGCCGAAGTCGTTACCGAAGAAGTAGGCATCTATCTCATCGCCCGCAGCAGCAAAGAACCGACGATTCGCTTCCAGATGAAAATCGACGACGTGACGCGTCACTGCATGCACGACCTCAGGATGGGTGTACATCTTGACGAAGTAATTCTCCATCCCGAAAAAGTCAGCGACGTAGTGGAAGAACGGGCACCAGAACCCGCTCGGCCGGTAGACATCTCCTGCGATCTTCAGCCTGGCGATGGTCTCGGTGAAGTCGAGGTAGTCTGGATTTGGCCAGTGGAAGGCATCGACCTCATCGACACTCTCGCAATCAGCGAAGACGCCGCCGGCGGCCAGTTCCCGGCCCTTGCGGCGAAAGTCGAACATCGGCAGACCCTCTGGGTGCCGGTAGGCGTCGGGTACGATCCATCGCATGTCGTCGCCAAATTCCTGCAGGATCTGCTCGTGATCGCCGGTTTGGAAGTGGCGCTCGAGGATCGGCCATGTATCGCGGTGCGGGTTCCCGAGCCAGAAGCCGCAGCGATCCGCGGGTTTGCCGGCAATGATGGCCTGAAGACGTTGCCGATGGTTCATGACCTTTACACCCATTGAGACACGGCCTCGAGCACGCTGTGGGCGGTATCGTGATCGGTGACACCGGAAACAGCGAGCCACGCGCCCTCGGGACGCAGGGCAGAGAAGACCTGGACGAGTTCGGTCGCCGGAGGGTAGATGATGAATGACTTGCCCGCTGCCTGTATGCGTCGGTAGACATCGATCCAGTCTGACCAGTGGTCCTGGCTCGCGCCCGGGACCCATTGTATGGCGTCGATCTCGGGAATTGCCAGGATCATGTCGAGGAAACGCAGTGCCTCAGGACCGTCCAGGTGGTAGATACAGCGATCCATGTGCCGGCACTCGCAGATGATGCCAGGGACGAAGAGAGCCTCAAACAGCTCCTGCGAGATCATGCAGGAGAAATCGTTGGAGGGCACGTGCATACGTCCGCGACAGGTTGCCGGCAACCACGTGACAGAGTGCTGGCCTGCAGTCTGCAGCTTGTTGTGGTAGGCATCATAGGTGCGCCGAAAGTCGGCGGTAAGTCGTTCGGTAAGAGCCCGGACCTCATCCGGTCGTTCGAGAACGTCGATGCACAGTCGTTGCGGCTCGCGCAGTGCGGCGACGGCGTCGCCACCACCGTGTAGATCGGTATAGCCCACCAGGAATCGACCACGCCCGATTTCGAGCAGCCCATCGGTGATCTGCAGGATCTTGCGGTGGTACTGATTGTCCGGATCCAGAAACAGGGCACTGGCCTTGTCCCAGTCGCCGAGGATGGGCTCACTCCAGGAGGTCGTCTCGGTGAACACCAAGGGACAGCCGTAGAATGCGGAGAACACCTCCGGCCCAAGATTTGGATAGGCTACGGGTAGGGCATCGCCCGCAAAGTTCGTGTTGTTCATGCGCGCACTTGCACAGGCCACGGCGAAATCCCGGTCCCTCCAGCGATCACGCAGGTTGGCATGGGTCGACACCGGCACGGGGACACGACTCGCCGGATCCTTTGGGTAGCTGAAACTGACCAGGGGGCGGTCGACGATCTCTCCCTGCCACCAGGCTTCGAAGCGGTCCAGGACCTGCTCAAAGTCTGGTTTGAGCTCATACACGGGCGACATCGCGTGCTTCAGCGTCGATGCGAGCCCATTCCTCGAAGATGGCCAAGGCCGTGGCAGGCTCTGCGGCCGCACCAAATTCGAACTGGGCAATCAAGCCCCCTTTCGGATCATAGAGGTGCTCGGCCACCTTGCGCACGGCACGCCGACCCTCTTCCGCGTCGGGGGAGGGGAGTACATGTTGCCGGTCAATCTCGCCCCAAAATGTGATACGGCCCTTGGCGCGGCGGGCAAGGTCAGCCATGTCCATGCAGAAGAGCTGTGAGTTGAGGGCGTCCACGCCGACCTCGATCAGTTCCTCGAAGATCTCGATGATATGTCCGTCGGAGTGCATGAAGGCTGCCTTGCCACTTGCGTGGGCAAGGTCACAGTAGTCGCGATACATGGGTTTGAACATTTCGCGCCAGACCGCGGGGGGGATGAGCAACTGGCTCTGGGCCCCCCAGTCATCCATGAACATGATGCCATCGACATCGGTGCTGACCCAGAACTCGAGTTCCTTGAGGTAGAACTCGTGAATCCGGCCCAGCAGATCGGTGACGTTCGGTTGTGGCTGCATGATGTCCATCATGGCATTCATCGTGCCGCGCAGGAACTGGTAACGCTCCCAGGGGCGGGCACAACAGCCGGCTCGCACGTAGTGGTCGGACTCAGCACAGAAGCGATTGACCGTGTCCCGGGCGGTGGCGATGTCTTCCGGCAACGTCTCGTACGGCGGCAACACCATCGACGTATCGGCCATGTCAACGACGAGGGGATCGCGGATCTCGCCGATGACACCGGCCTGGATATTCTCGAAAGTGCAGCCCCAGTCGTCGACGAAGATTCCCGGTGTATGGGCCTCGCCCTGAGCCCTGTTCGAGGGGCGGTAAACACCGGGAGGACCGGCGAAATCTGAGGGGAAGCGTCGGCGCATCTCGGCCACTGCCTCGGGATAGTGGAGTTCGCCCCAGGGCAGGGTCCACAGATCTCTTGGCAAGCGCTCGGGGCCGGAAAATTGCAGGGCTGCCGTCACAATTTCGCGTGGCGTCTGGGGCATATCCTTGTTCTCCGTTTACGACAGGAATGACGTTGACTGGCGGCCCGCCTCGCGGGCGTATTCATGGAACAGCCGCAGATACAACAGATACTGCTCATAAGAGACGCCGGGTGGCGTCTGGTGGTCGCAACTGATACAGAAGCCACCGCGCACAGCTGCGGGAAGCAGTCGTTCGAACTCGTCGCGCATGGCAGCCTCGCCGCGGTTCATCGTCATCTTGTCAAAGTGACCGACAAAGCCCATACGCGGATGGTTCTGCCGCAACTCGGGAAGGTCAACACCGGACTGTCTCTCCAGCGGCAGCGCCCCCCCGAGGCCGACCTCCTCGAACCAGGCGATGGGGCCGGTGATATCGCCGTCGGAGTCGACCAGGGGTAGGATACCTCGATCGCGCAGGGAGGGAACGATCCGTCTGTAGTAGGGAGCCATGAACTCATCATAGAGACCTTTCGACAACATGGGGCCGTGGTTGTAGCTCATGTCTTCACCAAAGGTCATGAAGTCGGGCGTGCAGATGGAGCACAATTCGTCGATCACTGCCAGGCTGTACTCGGTGAGATCATCATTGATCCGGTGCAAGAGTTCGGGTTGGTCGTAGAACGCGAAAAGATGCCGCCCGATGCCAAGCAAACCCCGGGCGAACCAGAAATACCCGTCGAGAGTAAACCAGAGTACCGCGTCGCCCCGCTGTTGCAGTGTCGCCCAATGGCTCCAGCGCTGGCGGTCGACGGCGGGCTTCGGGTAGAGATGGGGAAGCAGCGCCTCATAACCTGCCTCGTCCATGAGGATCCCGGCGCCGTGCGACGCCGGCTGCGGACAGTGCGGTCCACGTGGCCGAAACCAGTCCTGCATCCACACGTCGAGGCCAAAGTGGCGGCAGATGTCGTAGCGATCGGTCAGCGTTTGCGGCAGACCCTCACCGTGCCAGCGGCTGATCGTCTGGTTCCACCAGCCCGCCCACTCGACGACGGGCAAGCGGTCGAAAGGGGCGAAGCCCATGACCGCCTTGAAGCGTTCTCGCGGTGTCATGCCGTGGGTCACCCGAACTCCTCGTCCATCGCATAGGCGGCGGCAATGGCCGATCCAGGTTCGAACATCTGTTCCACAGGGCCAAGCTGTTGTTCCAGTTGACACTCAGGTTCGAAGGTGGCCAGATCCTGACCGTCACAGAAGCCTCGCGACAACTCGAGGAAGTAGAGGAAGTTGCGCAAGGGGATATCCGGCGGCACGCCATGGTCTACATGGGGGATATAGCCGCCATGACGGCGGGCAGTGTCGTAGCGCTTAACCACTTCGGCTCGCAACTGCTCACGTGAGAAACGCAGTTCACGTTTGTCCACGCCACCATGGATGTGGATGCCCGGGTAGTTGGTCAGGATCTCTTCTGGGTCATTGCCGGCGGCGATCTCAATGGGCTGGATGCCGTCCAGCACTTCCGGGTAGAGGACGTCGAGGATCTGGTTGTTGTAACCGTCGCTGTCCATGATCAGTGAGCCGACACCTTTGTCTTTGAAGAAGGTGTAGAGCTTGCGATAGTTGGGCAGCAGGAACTCACGCATCAGGGGTGGCGACATCATGGCCTGTCCCTTGAAGGCCATGTCTTCATTGAGCATGACGATGTCGACCTTGATGTGACTGAGGGCTTCATCGAGCAACTCCATCAGGAACCAGGCCCAGTAGTCGAACATGTCGCGCACCAGATCGGGCTGATCGTAGAACATGACCGAGAGACTTTCCATGCCCACCAGGTCGCGGATACCCCAGTAAATCCCCGTCGTCACCAGCCGCACTGGTACGTCGGCCTGGTTGCAGGCGTTGACGTTGTCCCGCCAATGGCTGCCACCCGGCGCATGCCAACCATAGCTGTCGGGGCCCATGGTGGGGGTGATCTCATCCAACGCGAGAGGACGGGTGCGCTGTGGCGCGTGTGGGTCCAGTCGGTCGCGGACGCGGTGCCAGTCGTCGCGGTCCTTGACGGCAAATTCGAGCCACCGTCGGGTGGCAAATCCGGCGGTGGGCTGCACGATCGCATCCTGTCGTGTCGATCCCCAGCCGTCGACCCAGGTGCGCAGGTTGCCGCATTCCTCGATGACGCGCTCCTCGAACAAGGGGTGGACACCGGTATAGAACTTGCCGACGCCCATGGTACCGTCTTCGCGCGATAACTGCGACCAGTTGCGCTGCTGCAACTGGCTGAGTCCCTGCAGGCGCCAGGCGGCGAAGGTCGAGGCTCGTGGTCCACCAAACTGATAGGGCAATCGATCGATGGGCTCACGACGGATCAGGGCACGCATCCGTTCACGTGCGTTCATAAGGTCCTCTATGAGAAGAGCGAAGGGTTTTGCTATACGTAAGCGCAACCGGTCCTCATCCTGCCACTGTCGCCTCGAGGCGGTAGCGCGGCAGGTCAAAATTCGGGTAGATAACCAGACAGCCCAACAAGTCAGCACCGCCACTTGAGGAGATCTTTCTCATGCACCAGGTCCGACCGACGACGGGCGATTCGGATTGGTTCGTTCATGACCGCTTCGGGTTGTTCATCCACTGGGGGCTCTACGCATTGCCCGGCCGTCACGAGTGGGTCAAGCAACGCGAAGAGATTCCGGACGACGAATACGACCCCAGATACTTCTCTCGCTTTGATCCCGACCTCTACGATCCCCAGATGTGGGCGGCAGAGGCGAGCAATGCGGGCATGAAGTATTTCTGCGTGACGACAAAGCACCATGACGGATTCTGCCTGTGGGACTCCGAACTCACTGACTACAAGGCGCCGAAGACCCCGGCCGGTCGTGATCTGATCGACCCCATGGTGACGGCCTTTCGTGATCGTGGCATGAAGGTCGGATTCTACCACTCCCTCATCGACTGGCATCACCCGCAGTTTCGCATCGACGATGTGCATTCGATGCGCAATCACCCCGACCGCGACGCCTTCAACGCCGAGCGCGAGCAGATGAAGTACGCCGACTACCTGCATGGCCAGGTGCGTGAACTCCTCACCAACTATGGCAAGGTCGATCTGCTGTTCTACGACTTTTCTTATCCCGCCGGCTCGCGAGGCCGTCCCGAGCAGTTCGTAGGCAAAGGGCGGCAGGACTGGCAGAGCGAAAAGCTGATCCAGATGACCCGGCAACTGCAGCCGGAGATTCTCGTCGATGACCGACTGGACCTGTTGGATGTGGAGGGCGGCTGGGACTATCGCACGCCGGAGCAGTTCATGCCGCGTGCATGGCCAACAGACGACAGCGGGACGAAGGTTGTGTGGGAGACCTGCCAGACCTTTTCCGGCTCCTGGGGTTACCATCGCGATGAGTCGAGTTGGAAGAGCGTCGAGCAATTGCTGCGAATGCTCATCGAAGTGGTCAGCAAGGGGGGCAATCTACTGCTCAACGTCGGTCCCACGGGCCGCGGGGAGTTCGACGAGCGGGCGTTGGAACGGCTGCGCGGTATGGGTGAGTGGATGCGCCGTCACGGTCGTTCCATCTACGGCTGCACGGCCCCGTCAGACACCATGTCGACGCCACAGGACTGTCGTCTGACGTGGAATCCACAGACCAACCGTCTCTATGTGCACATCTTCGCCTGGCCCTACAAGCAGCTCTCACTGGATGGATTCGCCGGGAGGGTGGAGTACGCGCAACTGCTCAACGACGCGTCTGAGGTCTTCCTGCGCGAGCCCACTGCACAGCAGATGGAGATGGGTGGTGCCGCTGCGGGCGCCGTGACCCTGGATCTGCCAGTGGAACGTCCCCCGGTGGCCATACCGGTGGTCGAGCTGTTTCTGAAAGGCAACAGATGAAGGGTCGCGAGCGCTTTCTCACAGCCCTGCAGCGGCAACAACCGGATCGTGTGCCTCTCTGGGAACTCATCATCAATGAGCCGACGCGATCGGCCTGGGGCGCGACAAGCCTCGAGGATTTTGTCGAGTCGGAGGATCTGGATGCGATCACCGTTTTCGAGGATACCCCCCTGACGCCGGTGCCAGCCGACGACATCAACATGGAAGGAATCGGTGCGGCATCCCCCGACCACTGGCAGGTTGTGTGGCGTCAGACGGACGTTGGAATTCCCTATCCGGAGAGTGGCCCCATCACCGGTCCCGCCGACCTGGCTCGATATACGCCGCCTGATCCCGAGGACGAGGCGCGCCTGGTCGGGCTGCGCTCCGCCGTGTCACGATTCAAGGGCGAGCGGGCGATCGTCTTCTGTACTCACGATGCTTTCGAGTTCTCGCACTATCTGCTCGGTGGGATGGACAGACTGCTGATGGCTTACATCGAGGCCCCCGATTTCGTCCACGAACTGGCCCAGATGGTGATGGACTACAAACTTCGCATGATGACGAAGGCGATCGAACTGGGTGCCGATGTCATCGTCTCTGGTGACGACTATGCTGCGACGCATGGGCCGGCCATGTCACCCGATCATTTTCGAGAATTTGTGCTGCCCTATCTCAAGCAGAGCGTCAACGTCGCCCACTGCGCGGGTGTACCCTTCATCAAACACACAGATGGCAATATCTGGCCGATTCTGGACATGATGGTCGATGAGGCTGCGATCGACGCCATCGATCCACTGGAACCGCTGGCGGGAATGGACATCGGTGAGGTAAAGGCGCGTTACGGCGACCGCATTGCTGTCATCGGCAACATCGACTGCACGGAGCTTCTGCCCAATGCCACTGTGGAACAGGTGGAGACGGCCGTGAAGGAGACGATCGCCAAGGCGGCCGTCGGCGGTGGGTTCGTCCTGGCGTCGAGTAACTCCATTCATCCCGCTGTGAAGCCGGAGAACTATCGTGCCATGGTGGAAGCGGGACGACGCTGGGGTGGCTATCCACTGGATCAGGAGATGATCGACACCCATCGTGCATCCGACTACTGCGCCTGCTGGCGCTGATCGCCCACGCACATGAGCTACGAGATCGGCATGGCCGCCTTGCGGCGAGATCCGGCAGTGCGTCTGGCACATACGGAATATTGCAGCAACTACGGCCTGGTGCGTGCCGTCACCGGACGTGATCCGCAGCAGGACACAGGTGCCTGGCATGCCTTTCACGATGCCTGGGACATCGACTTTCTGTGGTCGACCAACGATGGCCCGATCCCTTGGGAGGAGAGGGGCAGAGTCACCGACATGGGCCACGCGGAGTTTCTCGAAGGTGGGATCGACCGCCGCGAGACGATCAGCTGTCCTTTCGCCACCGTCGAGCAGGTGTGGGCTTTCGATGCCGTCGAGGAGTATGGTCTGCCCGATCGCCGCGAACTCGTCGACTTCTACGAGGAGCGCTATCGCACGGGACGAGCCGAACATCCTGAGCAGGTATTTCCCGGTGGCTACTATAAGACCATCGTCTCGGGCATGATTCAGACCTTCGGCTGGGAACGTTTGCTGGAAGCGGCGGTTGACCGCGATCGCTTCGAGCGGGTAATCGATAGCTTTTTTCGCCTCTCCCTCCATCACTATCGGGCGCAGGCAGAGACGTCGACCGAGGCCTTCATCTGCCATGACGATATGGTCTGGTCCGAGGGCCCCTTCATGCACCCCGATTTCTACCGGTCGGCCCTTTTCCCACGCTACAAAAAGCTTTGGGAGCCCCTGCGCGAAGCTGGAAAGATCGTCCTGTTCTGTGCCGACGCGACCTTTACCGAGTTCCTGCCGGATATAGCGGCGGCAGGCGCCGACGGATTTATCTTCGAACCGATGACCTCACTGGATGTCGCTGTTGAGGCCTTCGGAGATACCCACGTCATCGTCAGCAGCAAGGTGGATTGCCGCACCCTCACCTTCGGCACGCAGGAGCAGATCGCCGCTGAGGTCGATGCCAGCCTGGCGTTGGCAGAGCATTGCCGTGGCTTCGTCTTCGCCGTGGGCAATCACATCCCCAGCAACGTACCCGTCGACAACGCGCTGTTCTATCTCGACTATCTGCGCGAGCGCTGGCACCGCTAGACAGGACCGGTTCAGCGGCAGAAGTTCTTCGACTCCTCGGCGAGGGCGATGAAGTTACGCGCCGCCACCTCAGTGAAGGTGCCGGAGGCTGTCCCACCCAGGCAGAAGCCACTCTCGTGGCCTACCTCTTCCAGATGAGCCCGTCCCATGCGACGAACCGTCGCCTCGTCGCATGTCTCCAATACTTCCATGTCGTCGAGTCCTCCCACGAGGCAGACACGATCACCAATACGGCGGTGGGCGTCGCCGAGGTCGACGTTGCCGTAGGGAGGAACCTCGAGGGGATCGAGAAAGTCGATGTCCAGATCGGCGAAGGTTTCGAGATAGGAATCGACATAGCCGTGGTTGTGGTAGTAGGCCAGAGCGCCATGGTCATGTATGAGCGAAACCAGTTCGGTGTCCCAGGGTCTTACGAAGTTCTCAAATCCAGCGGGCCCGAGTTGCTCAGTAGCGTATTCACCCCCGACGATGCGGAAGGCGTCGACACCTGCACGACAGGCGAGGTCGACGAAATCCATCAGACGCTCGTGGGCAACCTGCACACAGCGACGCAGCAGGTCCGGTGCATCAATCGACAGCAGGCACATGTCCTCAGGCGACAGAATCGTAGCCGGCAAGCAGATCGCGTCACCGATGCCGGCCAACAGCAGCGCCTCGTCGCCGACTTCGGTGCGCCGCTCGCGAAAGGTCTCGACCTGGGGCACGGCGGCGACGAAGGGGATCGCCAGGTAGGCTTCTACATCTTGCGCATCCTTGCAGGGAAACTCGACCATACAACCGGTGATGTCGGTACGTCGATAGCGCTGCACGAGGGAGCCGGAGGGTGTCTGGATACGCGTAATGGTCTCGTCCCCCACCTGTTGAACCGCGGTCTCGAGGCGAGTGCCCACGAAGGGGTTGCCCCCGAGGCCGGCGGTTAGGAAGGGGTCGGTGCGTGCGATGAATTCTGCAGCGACCGATCCCGTCGGATCCAGGTGTCCCAGTCCGAAGGGGGAGACCGGCACCCGGTCGGGTCGTTCACCTTCTTTGGCGGCAAGGATGCGTTGGCGGGAGGTCATGGATGACATGTAGGTATCTCAACGCCGAGGAGGTTTTAGTGCGTCAGCCAAGTTGGCCATCGAGTTCTGCGTTTAGTCGAGGCTTCGGGAGTAGTTGACAAGGGCCCGAACATTGGCCGGCGGCGTGTAGGGTGCCACCTCGCAGCCAGGAGCGATGATGAAGTGCTCACCGCCAATTGCCTGACAGTCCTTCGCCGCTTGGGTGACCTGCTCAAGATCGCCTTCCAGCATGGTCGAAATCGTGTCGATGTTGCCACACAGGGTGCGATCGGTCCCCAGTTTTAGTCGAGCCAGGGGTAGATCCGTGAGGAAGTCGACCTCGAAGATATCGGCCGGTAGTTGTGCCATGTTGTCCAGCAGGGGATCGGTGCAGCCGCACATGTGCACCCTCGTCATCGCTCCCGTCGCGCCGGCGGCCTGCAGGATCTGCAACTGCCGCGACAACAGGAAATCGCGATAGAAGTCAGGTCCGATCAGACTCGCAGCGGCGTCACTCATACCGATGCTGTCGGCACCGGCTTCAACCTGGGCTTTGACGTATTGGACGGAGAGATCGGCACAGAACGTGAGCAGGTCATGGACGAAGGCGGGATCATCATAGAAGTCGGTCATCAGAGCGTTGATGCCCCGCAGTTCCGCCGCCAGGGCCAGAGCGCCTTCGACCCAGCCTACAACGCAGGCCCCGGCGCCAGCTTCGCGGCGCAGGAGTCGGATGGCCTCGATGCGGTCACCCATGCGTCCAGCGTGGACGTCGGGCAGGGTCAGGGCTACGAGCCGCGCCTTGTCTTTGAGGGCGGCGTTGGTCTCGTCGATGGCCGGTGGCTGATCAGGATACCAGCGCACACTGTCTTCGCCGCACAGATCCACGACTTCGCGTGCCGGGTCAGAGCAGGTCAGCAGGATGTCGATGCCAAAGTCACGACACACCGACAGCTGGGCAGCGGCCATCAGCTCCCCACTGCGGCAATAATCGCCAAAGGGGATTCCGGCGTATTTGCCGGCGAAAGTCATCAGCATCGGCTGCACCGGAGGCCGGTCCCGATCCATGCCGGCAACCGTAGCACGGACGCGCTCCAGGCTGGTCATCTGTTCCAATCTCAGACTCCGGTCGTGGGGGCGCTGGATCTTGACTGCGCCGATTCGGTTGTCGGCACGAGTCCGTCACCTTCCAAGTCAACAAACCGAGATGTCCACTATTGGGCAAGATGCTGGTCGACTCGCATTCGGAAGCCGAATTCGGGTAGGTTGCAAAGATGAGGTGCCCATGAACGAGTCGCATGTTTCACGTCTTGGTCGTCAGGCCGCCCCGGGGAGGGTTGTTGCCGCAAGCATCGCTGCCCCCGGGACAGCGCGCCGGCGTTTCCTCGACTATGTCCGCTCTCCCTCTGAGCATCGTCCCGTGGTCTCGCCCTTCCTGCCCAAGCCCGATGTCCTGGAGGCGGCGCTGCATCATCTTGGTCTGCCGATCACGGGAGACGCCGTGGGTGACGAGATTGCTCTGAGTCGTGCTGTCGACTACGAACCGATGTTCATGGTGGGCTGCTCGCAGTTCATCTTCCCCTGGGTGATGGATGAAGAAGGCAGCAATGCCGACGGTATACGGTACACGCTGGCCACCGAGGCGGGTACATGGACCAAACGGCTGCCCCGCGGTCTGACCATGGGCAGTACGGAGGCGAGCTTTCCCGTGCAGTCGGAACAGGACCATCAATACTTCCAGTCGGCCTGCCTCGGGGTCATGCAGCGGGAGAAGGAGATTCGTGAGTTCTTTCGCCAATGGCGCCACAAGGTGGGGGATGATGGCGTCATCGTCATTGGTCACGTCAATCCGTACTGGCTCGCCCACCAAATCGGCCAGGCCACATGGTTTCTGCACTGGCACGACTTCGAAGCTACCTATCGCCGCAGCATGGCCGCCGTCTACGAGGCCTCTCTCTACGTCTTCGCCCTCGCCCTCGAAGAAGGCTTCGATTTCATGAGTGCCTCCGGCCTCGGTCTGGAGATGACATCACCGGACCTGTTCGCCGCCATGGACGTGCCGTGCCTCAGCGACTACGCCGCCTGGACCCACGATCGCGGCGGTCTGTTCTGGTATCACAACTGTGGTCGAACACAACGCTTCTTTGATGCGGGAGATTTCGACCGCATCGAGGCGGATGTTCTGGAGACTGTGGCGCCGCCACCGGCTGGAGACAACGAACTGGCCCGTGCCAGGGCACGTCTGCGCCCTGGATCCTGCACGAAGGGAAATCTTGATCTTGGTCTATTGCGAGACGGTAGTGTCAAGGCAGTGACGGAGGCGACGCAGCGAATGGTCACGGCGACGGTCGGCCAGGCACACATCCTTTCGACGGCGGACGCCGTTCTGCCTGGAACCCCACCGGCGAACTTCCTCGCCCACCTGCACACAGCGCGAGCTATGACAGAATGAGAATCGCTGATACGAGCGTTCGTTAGCAGAGAGGAACAGAGAATGAAGGAAAACCGATTGCGAGACCTGCTGGGTCGACACGAATCCTTCTGGTGTCGTCAGGGTGAGACGCCACTGATATCGGTCTCCGAACATCAGCCCCTGCAGGAGCGGGGTGGGATCCCCCTTGCTGATGGTACGAGATCGGCAGACGGACAGCTGATCACGCCTGACCTGTCTGGAACCGTCCCGATTCTATACCGACAAGCAGACCTGCGAGGTGATACGCGGGGATTTCATGGCCGGCCAGGGGCCACCGGGCATGTGCTGGACGGAGGCCGCCTTCGGCTGTCCCGTACGAATCGTTACCGGCGGACCATGGGCTGAGCCCTTCGCCGAGGACTGGCGTGATACGTCCCTTCCGGCTCCCGACCAGGATTGGATCGACAAACTAGGTGCGTTCGTCGAGTATCTCGTCGAGGGTGCCGATGGCCGCTACGCGATCACGCAACCTCTGCTCCGCGGACCGGTGGACATGATGTTTGCTGGTCTGGGGCACGAGGAAGCCTGCATGGCTGTGAAGACGGCACCTGTCGTCTCAGATCGGATCCTCGAACAGTGTGCCGATCTGTTCAACCACATGGCGACGACAAGGCTGGCGGCTACGCCGAGATTCGAAGATGGCTATCTCTCCAGCTATGGGATCTGGGCACCAGGTAGCGTCGTAAGGACCCAGGTGGACAATGCCTCAATGCTCTCTCCGGAGACTTACCGTGAGCGTGTGCTGCCCTTCGATCGAAAGGTTTTCGAAGCCTTCGATTTTGCGCTCATCCACCTGCATTCTTGCTGTCTGCACATCGTCGAGGACCTGGTGCAGGAGCAGGACCTGAACTGCATTCAGGTTTCCATCGATTACCCCAGTGGCCCACTGGCAGCCGACGTAATGCCCAACCTGCAGCGTATCCTGGCGCACAAGCCCCTCATCGTGACAGGTCCGGTTTACCAGTCGGAGTTGGATCAGTTGCAGGACCTGCGTCCCGCAGGTGGTCTGTGCCTGCAAGTGCAGGTTGTGCCAGACCACCAGGAAACAGTCTGACGTCAGTACTGGTAGGCCTGGGCCGTTTCGTATAGAGCCAGGATGTTCTCGACGGGCACGTCCGCCTGGATGTTGTGAATCGGGTTGACAACCCAGCCGCCACCGGGCGCAAAGATGTCCAGGCACTCCTGGGCCTCGCGACGCACATCCTCTGCTGATCCGAAGGGGAAGGTGTTCTGTGTATTGATGCCTCCACCCCAGAAGACCAGACGGTCACCGTAGGTCTCCTTCATCCAACGCCGATCCATACCGGCAGCACCCCACTGCACAGGATTCAGGCAATCGACGCCCGCATCGGCGATATAGCCGATCAGGTCAGGGATTGAGCCACAACTGTGGATCCACACCTTGACGTTGGGGAACTCGTGCACCGCATCACATACGAGTTTCCAGGCCGGTGCCAGGATGTCGCCAAAGAGTGAGGGTCTGAACACTTCACGATCCTGTGTGCCATAGTCGGCACCACTGAGAACGACGACATCAATGTAGTCGCCCACGACTTCAAGGTACTGACGAGCTCTACGGGCACTGGCCTCACACTGTGCCTGCATGTACTCCCGACAGTGGCCGCGATCCAGAGACATTTTCATCCCAAACTGATAGAGACCACCATAACCACTCGGCAGGTTGAAGGGGGGCGTGACCACGAGCGCTCGATCAGTGGATTCGTAGAGAGCTTTGACCTTGATGAGCTCGCCGTCGAGGAAGTCGCTGTCGAGAGGACCCGGCACAGCCCAGTCCTTTTCGTCCAGGTGCGGCACCTCGAAGGTGTCCGTGAGGTTGGCGACGTTGATCGCGTCGAAATACCGACCGCCTGCGGGCATGCGTGCCACCGGCTCGGCCCACTCGGGTCCCTCGCCGACGAGCAGAGATCCGTCCTGGGTCACCTGTGGACGGAAACCGGTCGGTACCTGGAAGGTCTGGTCACCCCAGAAAGTGAATTCCTTCCAGCCATTGCGAGCCAGTCCATAGTTCATCGTATCCGCCGGTACCATGGCAAAGTCACCACCCAGCGCATCTAACACTGGCTCTTCAACTTCAGCCAGCATCTGGAACAGATCAAAGACCCGCGTCTGGCCCCCGCTGATCCCTAAGGCTCGTTTCAGGTCTCCGTATGTCCATGCCACCGTGCCTGTCATGCGGGTTGCACCCAGATCAATCGCCGGTCGGTCTGCCTCTTCGAAATTCAGAATCTTACGGACACGCTCTCTTGAATTCATCGGTGCCATCTCTCTCGTTCGGTGAACAAGCCCCTAGGGTCACCATACCGAGGTGCCCTGGGCCCGGCAAGAGACGGCGTTTCCCAAAGGGGGTCAGGTTGGACAGGTTACATACAAGACCCTCGCCCGGAGACCGACATTGCAGGAACGCACCTATCTGCGGGATCTGGCACGACGCTACGTCGACATCTGTCAGCATCCTGATCAGGCACAGCGACGGCAGCTTTGGCGTCAGCACAACAGCCTGCGGCGTACGCCGCCACCGATCTACATCCGTGCCTTCGCCTGGAATGAGATGCCTGAGGCCGAACCGCGCTGCCAGGATCCCCTGTGGCGACAGATGGAGGATTTCTTTCGCCGCCATCTGTTCTGGGACAGTCTTGGCGACGATTCGATCTTCGAACCGTGGGTGACGGTTCGGGCGGTGCATCTGTGCAGCGGTTGGGGTGTGCAGGCACAACGTCAACGCACTCAGGATCTACATGGCTCCTTCAAGGTCGACTACCCGATCAGAGACCCGGCCGATGTGGCAAGACTCCACTGCCCGCGACATGAGATTGACGAGGCACGAACGGCACAGAACCTGGCACGTGTCCAGGACTGTCTGGGCGATCTGATCGACATCGATCTTGATCGCGGGCCCGCGTATTGGACGTGGTCCGCTGACCTGTCGACGGACCTGGGCTATCTGCGTGGCATCGAGCATTTCATGGTGGATATGGTTGACCGACCGCGATGGCTGCATGAACTGCTCGGCTTCATGTCTGAAGGAGTGCAGAGGGCACAATTGCAGGCCGAGGAAGATGGTGATCTGGGGATGAGCTCGCACTACAATCAGGCGATGGCGTACGCCGAAGAGCTCGACGATCCCGCGGCCAACCAGCATGGAGCGAGGAGGAGCCAATTGTGGTGCTTCACGGCGGCGCAGGAGTTTACCGGTGTGTCACCGCAGATGCACGAGGAGTTCCTGCTGCGACACCAATTGCCCATCATGCAGCAGTTCGGTCTTGTCGCCTATGGTTGTTGCGAGGATCTGACGGAGAAGATCACCATGCTGCGCCAGATCCCGAATCTGCGCCGCATCGCCGTTTCACCCTTTGCTGACGTCAGACGCTGCGCTGAACAGATCGGGCGTGATTACGTGTTCAGCTACCGCCCGAGTCCCACTGATATGGTCGGCTATGGTCTCGACGAGGCTCATGTGAGACAGTTGCTGCACCAGGATCTTCAGGACTGTCGAGACTGCTGTGTCGACATCACGTTGAAGGATGTTGAGACCGTCGAGTCAGATCCGCAAAGAGTGAAGAATTGGGTGGCGCTGTGCAGGCAGGTGATCGACGAGGTGTTCCTCTGATATCCATGAACTCAAAAGAACGCGTGCGGGCTGCCATCCAGCGTCAGCCCGTGGACCGGGTACCCCTGGGTTTCTATGCCGTCGACTGTGATACGGTGGGCAGCGTACTGGGACGGCCTACCTTCGTGCGCGACAAGGTGGAGAGTCAGATCGCTCTGTGGGAGGGGCGCCGTGACGAACTGGCTGCCGCCCTGAAAGCAGACGTGGTCGAGTTCTATCGTCTCATGGACTGTGCCGATCTGCTGCTGCCAAAGGAGGCCATGCTCCTGCCGCCGGCTGACTACGAGCCACTGCGTCCACGGGCTGTCGGTGATGATCGATGGGAGGACGAGCGGGGTCGTATCTACCAGGCATCACGCAGGGCCAACGAGATTCGTTGTATCCACGACCCTACCGCGGGGGAGCGAACCTGGTCGGTGGCAGATTTCGACGATGACACACCGCCGCCGCTCCCTGACGCCAGTGTCTTCGAGGTCCTGGATCACGTGATTGCCGAACTCGGCGACGAACGCTACGTGGCATCTATGACCGGCGGGATCACGGCCTTAGCCCTGCCGGGGGGCACCGAGGAGGGGCTGGTGCTGCACGCCCTGCAGCCAGAGGTGATCGCTGCCGCCAATCGGCAGTCGGTGGCACGTCAGAATATCCTCGATACACAGTGTATTCGACCCGGCGCTGCCGGCGTGCTGATGGAACAGGATATGGCCGGAAGCAATGGGCCGCTCGTGTCACCGGACATGTTCCGCGAACTGAGCTTCCCGTATCTCAGAGCGCGAATGCAGCATGTGAGGGATTCGGGTGTCGAGCAGATCATCTTCCACAACTGCGGCAACAACATACCTCTGATGGACATGTTCATCCGGGCTGGCGTCGACTGCTATCAATCGCTGCAGACGACGGCAGGTATGGAGGTCGGCCTGCTGAAGGAGAGCTACGGAGAGCACCTGTGTTTCTGGGGAGGTGTGCCCGTGGAGGTGCTCATCGCTGGCACAGTCGATGAGACTCGTGCCGCTGTACGCACGGCGATGGAGCGTGGTGCACCTGGCGGTGGCTTCATCCTCGGTCCCTCGCATTCAGTCGCTTTTGGCACCAAATACGACAATTTCCTGGCTTTCCTCGACGAGTTCGATCGTCTGCGGGATCGCTATTCCTGACCCGAAGGAGAACGGCACATCACTATGACGTCACGCGAGCGCATCCGTTGTGCTCCGCAAGGGTTGCCCCACGACCGGGTACCCTATCAGGATGCGTTCTGGCGCTCGACGGAGATTCGCTGGCGCCGATTCCTCAGCAGCGCTCGGTTGCCGCGTCGCGTTGTCTCAGACCAATCCGTACCCTGAGCCACCACTTCGTCGACGAGCATCTCGAAGGTGCGCTCACCATTCGCGGAGCGACCAATAACCTATTCCCAAGGCTGGTCTTCCGCCAACGCCTTGTCGATCTGAGCGGCTCTGCGCTGTGCAGCGACCTTGTTCGTCAGACCAAGGGCCACAAAGTGCCGGCGCCCATCTGCACGGAATCGCACGTAGTACCAGCGTGACCGCTTCACCAGACTGACCGAGCCGTGAGTGGATGTGACAACGGCCGGCGGCTGGGCAGGGGCCGCCGGCGCACGGCTCGGAGTTGAACTGACCATTGGGCGCCTCCAGGGCAAGCGGGAGAATTCACCCATTCTTCACCCAATATACATTACAGCGGATGATGATTTAATGACCCGCCCCCCTGGAATGTTCCCAATTCCAGAGTTAGGATTTGGGACACAACAAGGGGGATCGTATGTCGAGAAAGCGTTACCCCGGATCTGTGGCAGTCGGAAGAAGGGGCCGGGGCCTTGGGGGGCGGGCACCCCGAATGGGGAGGCCTTATCGGCTGGCGCGAACAGTTTCCAGAATGCGAGACTTTGCCTCACCGGACAACTGATCCCAACCTTCGATCACTTCTACCAAGTCTGAATCGGTTGACACGCTCGGTACACTCTTTGGGTGCGCAGAAGTGCGTTGGTTGTGCATGAGCAGTGCACAGTTCTGCGAATCATTTGATGATGCCTTCCAGCGTAACGCACTGAACTGCACATCCCCTATGCATTGACGTGCCCCCCTGGAATGTTCCCAAGTCCGAAGTTAGGATGAGGGACACAGACAAGGGGCCAGAATGGCCAGAAAGCGTTACACCGCTGAGCAGATCATCGGACACCTTCGCCAGGCAGAGATTTGGACCAGTGAGGGC